>Ga0209098_1000016_pt1 | contig 196425 bp, 204 predicted proteins | sample AD_JPNHW1_MetaG_FD_184429 | JGI IMG/M metagenome (GOLD analysis project Ga0209098, IMG submission 184429) | Active sludge microbial communities of municipal wastewater-treating anaerobic digesters from Japan - AD_JPNHW1_MetaG (SPAdes) (version 2) | ecosystem: Engineered > Bioreactor >... | reverse complement strand
ATGAATACGCCGACCGCACGGAAGTCTTCATGCGCAGCGAGTTCATGGTGAAGCGCGAGACCCCGATCAGCCACACCACCTGCCACGAAGTGGTCAAGGTGCACGCCCGGGCCGTGGCGCGGCGAACGTTCCGGGCCCCGATCGTGCGGAAGAGTATCGGCGCCGAGGTCACCGGCATGACCGCCTGCCCCTGCGCCCAGAACATCATGAAAGAGCGCGCCATGCGGGTGCTGGAAGGGCTCGATGTCAACAAGGAGAAGATCGAGGAGTTCTTCGAGGCCGTGCCCATGGCCACCCACAACCAGCGGGGCAAGGGGTTCCTCTGCATCGAGACCGATGACGACCAGTGCGTTGATCTCGAGAAGGTGATCGGGATCCTCAAGGACTCGATGAGTGCCGGCATCTACGAGCTCCTGAAGCGGGGCGACGAAGGTGCCGTGGTGCTTGCCGCGCACAAAAATCCCCGGTTTGTGGAAGACTGCGTGCGGGAGATGGCAAAGAAAGTGCTGGCAGAATTCGAGTATCTCTCCGGCGATTCCGTGATCACGATCAAGCAGACCAACGAGGAGAGCATCCACCAGCACGATGCGTATGCCGAACGACAGGCCACCATTGCCGAATTGGTCGATGAACTGAACGGGGATCGGCAGAATACCAACTGATCTCTTTTAAATTTATTATTGAATATTTTTAAATTGAAAATACCCCTTTTATTTTTGAATTTGTGGCACATTTTCGCGGAATATCCCAAATTGGCTGATTCTGGAACGGGCGAAAGAAAATCGCCCCGAATCACGGGATTTTTCCGCCGTAGAATCAAGTCATAAAGGTTATAACGGGGTTGGTACAAGATACAGATGAACGTACTTTGTGCGCTCACCAATCTCTAGAGATGAGAGATGTATAGAGTAAATTCTTGTATTGAGATTTGAACTATGCAACAAAATATGAGGCGATAATATTGTCGAAAGTTGTAGAGATTTCCCCAACCACCAGACATGAGGGACACTCAAAGTTGACGCTCAAGGTCAATGACCAGGGCATCATCGAGACCGGTAACTGGTGTTCCATTACCCCGGTCAGGGGTGTCGAGAAGCTTGCCGTCGGTAAGACGCCCGAGCAGGTCCCCAAGATCGCATCGCGTGTCTGCGGTATCTGTCCGATTGCCCACTGCCTGGCTGCAACCGAAGCGATGGAAGCATCCATCAAGTGCGAGATTCCGAACGATGCACTGATGCTCCGTCACATCCTTCAGCTGGCCAACAGGCTGCACAGCATTGCACTGCACGATATCCTGATCCTGCCCGACTTCTATATCCCGGGCACCGAGACCAAGATCAACCCGTTCACGGCAGAAGAGCCCGTCCGGTCCGTTGCAAAGCGGATCCAGAGACTCCGTGAGATCGGCCAGACCATCGGCCAGATCGCCGGCGGCGACTGCATCCACCCGCGGAACACCCGCATTGGTGGTATGTACCGCAACGTCTCCGAGCAGGCCAAGACCAAGATGTACGACCTGGCAAAGGAAGGACTTGTCCTTGCCCACGCCCAGTCCGAATTCATGATCGCGGTCATCCGGAACTACCACAAGAGAGAGTTCGTTGATGTCGGCGGCATGAAGGTCCCAATGCCCAAGGATCTCGGTTTCCACGACCAGGGCTACCTTGCCACCCACGCGTTCTACGGCTCCTCGAGCATGGACGAGTGCCCCAGCTGGGACATCCGCAGGTTCAAGGAAGCACGGCCATGGGACTGGTACATGGGCGAGATGGAGATCTCGCTTGAAGAGCCCCGCTACCCGATTGGCGGGACCACCAAGATGGGAACCAAGGTCAACCCGCAGATGGAAGCCTGCACCGGCATCCCGATGTACGACGGCCAGCCCGTTGAAGTCGGTCCCCGCGCCCGGCTCGTCACCTACAAGAACTTTGACGAGAAGGGAACCCAGGGTCAGAACATTGCCCGTGAGATGGAGTACCAGGACTGCTTCTACGAGATGATCGACTGCCTTGACGAGCTCAACACGGCCGGCAAGGTTGTAGCAGACTACATCCCTGACGGCGACGGAACCCTCGGCTGGGCATCCAACGAAGCCCCCCGTGGAACCGATGTCCACCTTGCACGCGTGAAGGATTGGAAGGTCCAGTACTTCAGCATGCTCGTCCCGACCACCTGGAACTTCGCAACCTGCAGCAAGGCACTCACCGGTGCACCCTGGCAGCTCGCTGAAGTGATCATGCGCGGGTACGACCCCTGTGTATCATGTGCAACCCACATGATCGTACTGGATGAGAGCAACAAGGTAGTGGCTCAGAAGCTCATCCAGTGAGTGTACCCTGATCATGCATTCGGAGATCGTAATCGTGGGGTGCGGAAATCCCCTGTTTGGCGATGACGGTTTTGGCCCGGCGGTAATCGAGGAGATGGAGAAGCTAGTACTTCCCGACAATGTTACAATACAGGACGGTGGCGCAGGAGCCCCGCACTTTATTTTTAACTTCCTGGATCCCGCAGTGACAAAGAGACTGATCGTCGTCGATATTGCAGATTTTAATGCAAAGCCCGGATCAATCTCTAGGATCTCCGGTAATGACCTGAAGCCCGGTGCATACATTGATCCTCATTCATGGGATGGGGTCGACCAGCTCTGTCGTATCAAAGAGAAGATCGAGACAACACTGGTCATGTGCCAGCCAACCAAGGTCATCGACAAGGGAGATGCGGAAGTTGATATGGAACTTTCAGAGGCTGTGAAGAACGCGATTCCGAAAGCAATCCAGGTGATACTCGAAACCATTGGAGTGGATTATGGGACTACTATCAATCTTCAAGAAAGACGCCAGCCCGCAGAAACCTGTGGCAAAGCCCGCTGACGTTGCACAAAAGGAAACAACTAAGAAGGAGGTTAAGCCTGTGGCAGACAAGATTACATTAGGCTACACCCACCTGAGTGGGTGTACCGGTTGCACGGTTGCATTAGCTGACAACTATGCCGGATTATTAACGCTCCTCGACAAATACGTCGACCTTAAGTATATGCCAACACTTGCAGACGCAAGGCACATCCAGAAGGTAGACGTCTCGTTCGTCGAGGGTTCAGTCTGTATTAACGACAAACTCGCAGTGCAGGAGATCAAGGAAACCCGTGAGAAGTCAACCATCGTGGTCGCCCTCGGTGGCTGCGCATGTTACGGCAACATCACCCGGTTCGCCCGCGGTGGCCAGCAGAACCAGCCTGGACACGAGGCATACCTGCCGATCGGCAACCTGATCAAGGTGGACGTGTTCATCCCCGGATGCGCACCAACCCCGCAGATGATCCGGAATGTCGCGGTCATGGCATACCTGCTCCTCAAGGGAACCAAGGAACAGAAGGACCTCGCAACGGCATTCCTCACCCCTCTGATGAAACTCACGGAGAGGAACGAGGCCTGCTTCTGCGAACTGATGACCCAGGTCATCAACCAGGGCCTGTGCATTGGGTGCGGAACCTGTTCGGCAGCCTGCCCGGTCAATGCAATCACGATGGAGTACGGCAAGCCCCAGGGCGAGCGCGACCTCTGCATCAAGTGCGGGGCGTGCTACAGCCAGTGCCCACGGAGCTGGTACAGCTTCGATGTGGTATCGAACTATGAGGCGATCAACGAGGCCATTATGGCGGCCCTCCAGTGAAGGTGATTGAAATGGGAGCAGAACTCGGAAACTACAAATCAGTCGTCTCAGCACGGAGCACCGACAAGGAGCTTCTCAAGCACGCGCAGGATGGCGGCATCGTCTCGTCCATCTTTGCATTTGCGCTTGACGAAGGTATCATCGATGGCGCTATTGTTGCAGCAACCAAAGAGTTTGCAGCAAAGTACCCGGCAAAGTGCATGCAGGACAACTCCAACTTCGACATGATCGAGCCCTGGAGACCAATTCCTGCGATCGTCAACACCAAGGCTGAGCTGCTTGCAGCAGCAGGAACCAAGTACAACATCAGCCCGAACATGTCCCTCTTGAAAGAGGCGACCCGCAGCTTCGGCCTGGACAAGATCGGTATCGTTGGCACCCCGTGCCAGATGCAGTCTGTCCGTAAGGCACAGCTCTACCCGATCGGGATGCGGGATGTCGGCGCGAGCATTGCACTTGCCGTCGGTATCTTCTGCATGGAGAACTTCCCCTACCAGTCCATCCTCCAGCTCGTGGAAGACCACGCAGCCATGAAGATGGAATCCGTCAAGAAGATGGAGATCGGCAAGGGCAAGTTCTGGGTATACGGCAAGCGCGGACAGGTCGTCCAGCTGCCGCTCAAGGTGACCCACAAGTACGAGCAGCCCGGCTGCCACGTCTGCCTTGACTACGTTGCCAACCTCGGTGACATCTCCACCGGATCCGTCGGCAGCCCCGATGGATGGAGCACCGTCTTTGTCAGGTCCAAGATCGGAGACTCGATCTGGGCAAAGGCAATGGCAGCAGGCGTCTTTGAGACCCAGCCCATCGAGAAGGTCAAGCCCGGTCTTGAACTCGTGACCAAGCTCGCAAACGAGAAGATCACGAAGAACAAGGCAACCCTTGAGGCCCGCAAGACCTTCGGTCTCGACAAGGGACTCCGGAGCCCCTACATCTAATCTCTCTTTTTTTCCCGGCCAGTGTTTACAACGTGAGCAACGTTCAGCCGCCGGGCTCGCGCCACGGTTGCCAGGATCTCACCAGACACCGTCGGGGTTCAGGGGCATTTCCCGAGACAGACTCCTGAAAACGAAAAACCGATTAAATCGCCCCGTTTTCTGATCAGAGCCCATTTTGAAGGACCGCTCTTTTGCCAGTCGCACTTTTTGGCGAATTACAGTACAGCGATTTCCAATGGGGCGAATATTGGGCTTATTTTGGCAATTGATGCCCCAACAACCCCTGAAAAAATGTCAATATAGACCCTCCCGGTTTGAGGATCGGGCTGCAACCCGGAGATCGGGCTGCGTGGAGAGCCGGCGGCGGGATCGGATCCGAAAATCCATGGGGGAGGATGATCCAGCTCATGACGACATCTTCCCCCCCGTACAACTTTTGCGCACCCCAATTCTTGATAAAAGCGCCCCGATTCCCTCCAATCCTTTGCAATATCCCCCATTTTCGCGTTTCAAAAGTTATTCATCCAAGCCCATTGCCTCCCGCATCCTATATGGATATGTCAAAGGGCCCCGCGACGAAAGGGGTTCGGAAAAGACACCAGAAATCCGGTGGAGGGCGGAGCCCTCTTCCGGCATCAGATTGGTCGAACCGAACCCGCAATGAAGCAAAAAAAACAGGAGGTAAACAACTATGGCAGATTTCGTACAGAAAACAACCGTAAAGTCAGCGGTTCGCGCACTCGCGAGCCCGATCACCGATGTGACCGCGTTCAACACGATCGTCCAGGCGGTCATCACCGATAACCCGTTCAACTGCACCAGTTACGAGAGTGCAGGTGTCACCCACCAGCCGGTCGAGAAGAGCCGCGAGAACTACGTGGCGAAGGTCATCTACCAGGACGGCGACGCAAAGACCGTGGGAACTGAATCCGGGAAGTACAACACCATCGCCGGGTTCACCGCCGGTGCAGCAGCACTGGTGGCAAGCACCGCACTCGCTGCTGCCCACGGGGGCACGGCAATCCATGACCTGGCCCACGACACCTACGCGGCCACCCTGAAGTGCCACGATGCCAACGGGGAGATCTATCAGGTCACCTTTGGCCGGCAGAGCGTATCCATCACCTCATACTCGGACGATGCGATCCGCACAAGGGTCGAGACCTGGGCCGACACGGTGGCAGCGCTCGCGTGAAGGTCCATTGGGACATTAAAGATGGAGCCGTAGATCCGAAAAATTACGGAAGATCTCTGACGCTCTCGGGGCTTATGCCCCGCCGCGTGGGCAGAATCCGAATGGTCCATCAGGACCTTGAGGATGAGAAGAACCGCAAGGGTTCTTCGAGCCCCCAAGAGCGTCAGAGATCCCCGGATTTTTTCACGGAGGCACCGTATCATGGAAACGGAAATTATGGGGCTCATCCTTGGCGTAGTCCTTCCCCTCTATCCCATCCTGTTCATGATCCACCAGCGGATCGGCAGGTACGACGAGATCGTGGAGGAGTTCAAGAAACTCCGGGATGAGCACGAACGAATGATGGAGGTGTATCATGATTGAAGAGAACAAACCAATCGCAACCGTGACCGGCCTGTACCGGGGAACATTCTCCGGCCTTGAGCCGCTGACAAAAGAGACGCCGCTCACGCTCGATGAAGTGAGGCGCAACCCGATCTTCTATGAGCTTGAGCTGGAACCAGAGCTGGAAGACACGGACCTGATCGTGGATATCATCTACGACAACCTGTCCCCGATGCGGATGCAGGATCTCTTCCGGGGAACAGACATCCCAAAGGGCATGCAGTTCTGGCCGGACTGGTTCGATCTCCCGCCGTACCAGAAGATGAAGGATGTCGATGGCCGCCATGTCTATCCCCGGGCAGCCGGTATCCACACGGTGCGGATCAGAACCGCCCGCCGGAAGATCGTCCAGCGCGGGAAGAAGCGGGACTTTGACCCGGCAAACCACGGGTACATCAGCCCGGTCTTCGAGTTCGCCATCGCAGCAGACACAAACGAAGTTCGGGAGTGATGGCAGTGACAAGCCAAAATCCGGAACAGGGTGCAAAATAATGTTTGAGTCCGAGGTGCAGACCCGGGTTGCCATCTGCGGCACCGGGCTCCTGCTCGCCCTCATTTTTCTTTTTGCCCACCTGCCGCTCATCCTGCTCGTGGTGCCGGTCGCGATCCTCTTCCTCGGCATTGTTGCCGACCCGGAGGAGACGCACGCGGTCTGGTACGGGATGTTGAACACATTCGGCATCTTCGATCTGGGAGCCTTGACCGGTGCGGAGCGGCTGAACTATGCAGAGAAAAAACATTACTTCTGGTTCGGCGAGGTCGGGATGGCCGCCATCCTGGCCGGCATCTTCGCGGTTCCGCTCGGGTGCTTCCTTCTTGGCCGGGCAGAGTTCACGCTCGCGTTCATCGGTGCTGCGGTCCTGTTCCTGCCGCTCTTCATCTTCCTGCCGAAACTAATCCAGCAAGCGATGAAGGCGGACGCGGATGCGATCATCCTCGCGTTCGGGAAGAACGAGCAGGTGAAGAAGGTGTTCTGGACTTTGTTCGTGGCAATGGCCGGGCTCGTGCTGACCCGGGTCGTGGACCCGGTGACCGCTCAGCAGATTGTCGGGATGATTACGGGGCTGGGGGTGTGATCTTCCATTCTCGCCTCAATGCAGAGATATTTTAAAACCTTTTTTTTAGAAATCCCGGTATGCCTGTTTCCGGTGGTCGATTTCAAGAACATGAATGATCAGGAGATCATCATGGATTGAGAGAAGGGCACGAACATCTCGTCGGATTCGGAGCGAGTAAACCGGATGATCTGGATTGGACGCCTTCATTTTTTTTATGCATTGATACGGATCTTTTTTGATATTCTGAATTGCACTGATAACTTTTTTAGCAATCTCCGGTGGCAGTTTTTCCAGATCCCGGTCCGCACGATGGGTATACTTCACCCGGAACAGACTCATTCAACACCGTATTTCTTCCTGATATCCTCTTCAGAGATCAGATCTCCTCGTTTGATATCTTCGAGACCTTCCTCCAGCCCTTTGATGGCTTCTGCACTGAGTGGTTCATCATCAACGGTAAGATGTACCAGGCGCTCGATAACGTCGTTGTATGATTCCTTCGGGTTACGTTTCAGGTTGTTCAACTGCGTTTTGAGATCTTCCCGTATGTAAATGGAACTCGCGGCCTGCATAGTAATACCTATAGGTGACTATAGGTATAAAATCAGCTATGTTGGTTGTGTCCCTGCCAAAACTAATCCAGCAAGCGATGAAGGCGGACGCGGATGCGATCATCCTCGCGTTCGGGAAGAATGAGCAGGTGAAGAAGGTGTTCTGGACTTTGTTTGTGGCAATGGCCGGGCTCGTGCTGGCCCGGGTCGTGGACCCGGGCACAGCGCAGCAGGTTGTTGAAGGGATTATGGGAATGGGTGTATGAGATAGAGATCTCTTCATTCAATTGCTTTTTTTTCGTAACCTTCAATTATCATCGCACCCCACACTACCGTAACGGCGATGAAGTCCGCCTTGAAACGCCCCGGTCGGCTGATGACTTCTACCTTCTGACGGGGTAGATGATGCCGATGATCGTAAAAAGAGAGACCACCCTCCGGTATATCCGGGAACGGCGGTGTGAATCAGGCGGGTACTGTTTTTACCGGCTCGATGAACCCAATGCCGGTGACACGTTCTATGCACTCGCCTCGCTTGCGATGCTCGGGGAGGTGCCGTATGATGACGACGCAACCCGGGCGTATCTCCACACCTTCCAGCACCAGGGGGGAGGGTTCTCCAACGTGCATGTCGGGTACGCCGTGATCCGGAGCCTGGATCTCTTCCATGAAAGGCCGCAGATCGATCCAACCGCGTGGATCCTTGCCTCCCTTATCCCGCCCAGGAGTACATCCCGCCCGGTCGAATCAACCTCGCTCTTTGATCACCAGTACCTCCTCACGTCTCTCTGCACGCTCCTCGGTATTGCAATCCCTCCTGACAAAAAAGCCGCCATCATACGAGCCATGCTTTGCAACCAGCACACGGACACCGGCTTTGGATACCAGCGCTCCACGATCCTCGAGACAGCGCATGCCCTTGCCCTCCTTGGAATGCTGGGTCATCCGGTCTCATCCACGGGTTCGATCACATTTTTACAACACTGTGAAGACCCGGCCTATGGGTTTCTTGCTGTGCCGGGTGCACGACCCCCGTTTCTCGAACACATCCATGCCGGTGTGCTCGCATGCTCGGTGCTCGGGTATCGTTCACCGGTACTGCCCCTGTGCGAGGAGTTCATCGGGAAGTGCTGCCGGGAGAATGGCGGATATGTCCGCTCGGTCTTCGGGGGATCGACAACGCTGGAGAATACGTACCTTGCGCTGGACGCACTCACGAGGATTCCGCGGATACGCACGCTTCCGGACACTGCCCGAGCTCAACGGGGCAGCGGGGCCATGTCATGAAGTCACCGGTGAAACCAAAACTCATGAAGCTCCTTCTCGATGGCGAGCCGCACCGCGAGATCGATCTCGCGACGGGTGCCGGCTTTACCAACATTTCGACCATCAGGAGCCTGATCGATTCATTCGAACGAACCCGGTTCATCGTGCGGAGACGTGACGAAGAGACAACCGGATGGTATTGCCAGCTGAACCTCTCGCGGGATACGGTACTGAAGATCTACAAGTATCCGGAGTTCCGTATGCTCCGCCCCGGGATTCGCGAGCAGCCCTGGTTCTGCCCGCTGTTCACCGGAAACTTCGATCCACTGCCCGATCCTCTTGCCCTTATGATCCGGCAGATGGTCACGCAATCTCACACGTTCTTTGAGATAATCTGCCGGTATGACTCTCCTGAAAAAATCCGGGAAACCTTTGAGCCGGCCCTCCTGCTGAACCATCTTGTTGGGATGCGTGATCCGCTCTTCAACGACCAGTACCTCTACTACCAGATCTTTGTCCACGCGGTCATCCGGGATATCGATCATGGGGGGCTGGGACGCGGGTTTGCCCGTCTTCTCGAAGAGAGCCAGCAGGCTCTCGCCGCATCGTTTGGGAATTCCGGCAGGGCTGCAAAAAAAAATTCTCATGCACATCCCAAGACGAAGTGATTGCCATGAAACTTACCATAGTACCTGTTGAAGATCTCCCGCTGATCCATGCGGGAGACAACCTGTATTTCAATAAACAAGAGGATTTCATCCGGCGGGCGTTATGCGTGAGGGCAACGCCGAAACCGAAGGAATGACCGGGTCTTCCTGCGCCGTTCATTCGTCGGAAAGGGATGCCGGGTTCACCTTTATTTCCTGAACGTTGCCGGAACCACAATCCATATATCTCTCACGCAGCTGACATTGATCAAGGCGATGAAGTCCACCTCAAACCGCCCGATGGGCTGATGACTTCTGTTCTAAAACAGCAAATTGAGGTAGACGACCATGAGCTATGTGCCTGTTGCACTGGCATGTGCCGGTGCGATCACAGTTTTCGGTGCAAGTCCTCTTATCGGAGATCGGTTCCGGAGGACGAAGGCAGATAAAAAGACTGCAATCACCGCAAAAAAAAATGAACTGATCTATGAACGCGCCCTGATCCTGATGGATCTCTCAGCGTGTGCGAGTGAGACCGTAGAATTAATCGCCCGGATCCCGGGTATTGGCGAAGCGATCCTGCTGGATGTTCTTGATGCTGCCACGGCTTCCGGTGTTGCATGGATAACCGGCCGGTCCACGCTCTCACCCCATGAGCGTGCAAAGATGCACCTGGTTGCGCACAAAAATTACCTGGAAAGTCTTGGCACACCGGCCCGGTCGCTTGTCGAACTGGCCGATGAGAACGATATCTCCGGGACATTCCTTGGGGTTGCCTCCCGGGAGGAGGCTTCCCTGGTGGTGATGCGATCCGAGCCAATGTCGAGGCTTCGTTCGGTATTTATGGAGAACCATGCAACCCGGGTACTTCGCCGCTGCACGATGCGGGACATGCTCATCTACCCGGCGAGCGCAGCGGAAAACGCCGGGGAGATGCAGGCAGTACCCCCGGAAAAGAACATGTTTAACAGGATTCTCTGCCCCACGGATTTCTCCTCGTTCAGCAATGAAACTCTCGCGTGGGCAGCCGGGCTGGATGAAGTCTCGGAACTTGTTCTCGTACATGTCATTCCCTCGCGCGGAACCGAGGACCGTGGGATCTCACGGTTCCATGCCGAGCAGAAACTGGTTGATACCACATTCAGTCTTGACCGGCGAGACCTGAAGGTGACGAGCATCGTCTGCGAAGGCGACCCGGCACACGAGATCGGCCGCATTGCAGAAGAACAGGACGCATCGCTCATCCTCATGCCCCGGTGCGGGCTGGCAAAGTATGTCGGAGGCGGGGAACTCGGGAGTACGGTTGCGGCCGTGGCAAACCACCTGCACCTCCCACTCCTCGTGAGAAAACCCCGCACCCGGCTGCACGTGCAGGCACGGGAGTTGGCAGTTGATGAGTTCGGTATTGCCGAGCATCTCTGGACCCACTATCATAACCAGAAAGCGGACCGGGAGAACGACCGGGTATTTGCCGTGTATCTCGAAGATGAGCCCGTCAGCGTAGCATGGTGCAAGCGCCATCTCGACGGGCTTGAAGTGGATGGTGTCTTCACGCTCGAACCGTTCAGAAGACACGAATACGCACGCAGGGCGGTCGGGACCCTCATTGCAGCATGCGGCAGCGAGGCGCTGTATATGCACGCTACCCTCGAACTCGTGGAGTTTTACAGATCCATGGGATTTGTTTCGATCCCTGAAGATGAACTGCCGCCGACCATCAAAGCCCGGTTCGAGTTTGCCATCGGCAACCTGGAAGGGGCGAATGCCTGTCCCATGCGGCGGGCACCGTCTATGGAAGAATCTTCAAATCAGATCGCGGTGTAGAGATACTAGCAAATTCCTGAATCACGGGCGATGGGGTCCGCCATTAACCGCTTTTTAACTAAGCTGATGACTCCTGCCAGGCTCCGGTGATACTGTGGAAGTCGTCAGCGCAATTCCCCTGTTGATGGGACTCTTGATCTTTCTGGCAAGTCTCATCTCGCTCCGTCTCGGCCTTTCGGTTGCTATTGTTGAAGTACTCCTCGGGGCACTCTTCGGCAACCTGGGTCTCATCCAGTCTCAGGAATGGATGCTCTACCTCGCAACGTTCGGGGGCATCATCCTCACATTCCTTGCGGGTTCCGAGATCGATACGGACCTGATGCGCGAGAAATTCAAGGAAAGTTTCCTGATGGGGTTCTTTTCGTTCCTTCTCCCGTTCCTCGGGGTCTTCTGGTACACGTACTTCATTGACGGCTGGACACTCCAGGCGGCCCTCATTGCCGGTACTGCGCTCTCGACAACCTCACTTGCCGTTGTTTACTCGGTACTTGTAGAGAGCAATCTCACGCGCCACGAGTTTGGCAAGATCATCATGGCTGCAACGTTCGTCACGGATATGCTCACCGCTCTTGCGCTGAGCATCCTCTTCCTGAAACCGACGCTTTACACCCTGCTCTTCATTGTCATCTCCGTGGCGGTGATCCTCCTTGCCATGAAGTACTCGCAGAAGCTCTTCGAGCACCCGATGATCAAGAACAAGGTCGTGGAACCCGAGGTCAAGTTCATCTTCCTCCTGCTCCTGATCTTCATGTTCTTTGCCGGGCTCGGAGACGGTCAGGCGGTCCTGCCGGCATTCGTGCTGGGCCTGTTCATGGCCCGGACCCGGAAAGGGGAGCAGGTCACAAACGAGATCCGGACCATGCGGACCAAGCTGCGCACCATCGCATACGCCGTGATCACACCGGTCTTCTTCATTGTAGGAGGACTCAATGTCTCGGTATCGCTCATCCTCGGGTCTGCCCTGCTGTTCTTCATGCTCTTCGTCATGAAGATGGCCGGGAAGTTCGCCGGGGTGTACGAATTGTCGAAGCGTTACTGCCCGAAAGCTGACATGTACACAACGCTGCTCATGTCCACCGGGCTCACGTTCGGCACCATCGCGAGTGTCTTTGGCCTGCGGATGGGGTACATCAACCAGACACAGTACTCAGTACTTGTGGGCGTAGTCATTGCAAGCGCGGTGATACCGACCGTGATTGCCGAGAAGTGGTTCAGGCCGGTGCATGCAGAGGATGTTGGCGAGATGGACGCGATCAAATAACGAGCTCTTTCCGGATGGATGAGAGGGGTGGGATGTCATGAAGAAAGACGGATGGTTGAACAGGACAGTCTTTGGTGCCGGCATCGCGAGTTTCTTCTCGGATCTTGGCCATGAAGCAGTGACGGTACTGCTTCCGTCATTCCTGATCGCGCTCGGGGCACCGGTCTATGCCCTTGGTATCATCGAAGGGGTCAGCGACGGTGCGTCCAGCTTTGTGAAATTATTGTCCGGGTATCTCTCGGACAAATGGGGGAAACGGAGGGAATTCGCACTCGCTGGCTACGTTATGACCGGCCTCTTCCCGGCAATCGTCGCAGGAGCAACAACATGGCCGGTCGTCCTCTGTGGCCGGGTGATCGGGTGGATGGGGAGAGGTACCCGGGGTCCGCCCCGCGATGCCATTCTCGCAAAATCGGTTGACCAGAAGGATCTGGGCAAGGCATTCGGGTTCCACCGGGCCGGCGACACACTCGGTGCGATTGCCGGGCCGCTGGTTGCCTTTTCGCTCGTTGCCTATCTCGGCACGCGCGAGATCTTCTGGCTCACGCTGATCCCCGGCGCACTCGCACTCCTGACCTTCTGGTTGTTCGTCCGGGAGAAAGACCCGGCACCATCGGGGGATACCCGGACGCTGGTCGCCTCGCTTAAAGGGTTGCCGGGCGGGTTCAGGAACTACCTTACTGCCGTGCTGGTCTTCGGGATCGCGGACTTCTCGCACACGCTCTTGATCGCGTTTGCCGTGGTCATGCTCACGCCCTCACTCGGGTTTGTGCAGGCAACGATGGCAGGGGTGATCCTGTACACGATACGGAATATCGTATATGCAGCTGCGTGTTACCCGTTTGGGGCACTCGGCGACCGGTTCGGCAGGAAGACCTTGCTGATATGTGGCTACGGGATTGCGGTCCTGACCTTCATCGGGTTTGCTTTTGTCCCTCCCGATCTGATCCTGTATGGAATCCTCTTCGCGCTCTGCGGCGTGTTCATTGCCGCGGAGGACACGCTCGAAAGTGCGGTGGCCGGTGAGATGATCGAGGAGCGGTACCGGGGTCTGGGCTTCGGGGCGCTTGCGACCATGAACGGAATCGGCGATCTCTGTTCAAGTATCCTCATCGGGTTCATCTGGGCGTTTGTCGGGTACTCGGCAGGGTTCCTGTTCGCTGCGGTCGTGGCAGCAGCGGGAACTATTCTGATGTTCGCGTGGGCGAACGGGAGTCCGGGACATGCCCGTGCCTGATGGTGAGAGCCATGACAGTACCGATTATACCGGTTTGGTCCGGCACCGGGTCCAGGGCTTGTATGCAGCGCCTGATCAGTCAGCAGCTCACCGGTTGGATCATATTGAACGAGTCCTTGGTACTGCAGAAACGATCGCTGCTCATTTCCCGGATGCGGATAGGGAGATTCTCACGCTTGCAATCCTGCTCCATGACGTGACATCCCCCTTCGACCGCAAAGCGCAGCACGTGAAGCTCAGTATGAATACGGCCCGGCTAATTCTCAACGAAATCAGGTATCCCCAAAAAAGAACCGACCGGGTCCTTGCAATCATCGCTGAGCATTCCACCGAGGATCTGAAGACCGGTGATCTCTCATCCGTTGAGGCCCGGATTCTCTTCGATGCCGACAAGATTGATGGTCTGGGTTCCTGCGGTATAGCCCGGGCGTTTGCCCTGTTCGGGCAGCAGGGACAGGCCCCGCCATCGGCTCTCGCATGGTACCGGAAGAAAATTGCAACCGCTCGTTCCAACATGAAGACCGATTTCGGAAGAGAGATGGTTGCAGAGCGTCTGCCCTACGTGGAAGAGTTTTTGCAGAGATTCGAAGAGGAGAATGGCCTGATACCAGTGGACAGAAAAAACCTAACCCCGTAAGGGCAGAAGAGCCATCAGGGGAATACCATTCATGAGGTGTGCATTGTGATGGATGATAGTACAGTTGCCGAACTCCTGGAGATGTTTATGGAAAGTTCCGGGTTGCCAGAGCGATGGATAACGGTCTATGAAGTTCGCACCCGGTTTCAGTTACATGAAGACACTGCACCCGTCATTGCCGGATTCCTGAGAAGACTTCACCACAACACCCACCACACCTGCCAGTACCGCGTTGAAAAGATCGAGAAGATCAAGGTGAGCCTTCCTCAGCAGAGGGTGATCAAACGGTATCTTGTCCAGAGGAGGGAATCGCGAACACCCGGATGCCCGATCTGAAGATGCAGTAACAAAAATGAACGGGTGACTGATTTTTTTACCATCCCCGCCAATTTTAGTGGCACAATGCCCGCGATACAAGGGGATCTCCTGAGGCGGCACCGGGATCCCCGATACGGTGAGACCTTTCCATGAAATTTCGTTATTCGTCGTATGCACTCATCGCTGCCGGGGGTTTTCTCGGGGCAACCCTGCGCTGGTTCATCGACCAGCAGATTCCCTCCCCCACGGGAACACTCGTTGTCAATTTTCTCGGGTGTTTCGTCCTGGGCGTGTTCATGTATGAATCGATCTACATCGGGCATTTCAGCCGGGATACCCGTATCTTCTTTGGCATCGGGATGATCGGGGCATTCACTACGTTCTCGGCACTTGCGGTGCAGAGTTTTCAGGCCGGGCCCGTCATCGGGATGACAAATCTTTTGGCAAACATGGTACTCGGGCTCATCGGTATCCTTGCGGGACGGCACATCATCTCTTACCAGCGGGGGATCTGAGATGGAACCGTTCGTTCTGGTGGGGATCGGGGGTGCACTGGGATCGATCTTCCGGTTCGAACTTGCGAAACTGCAGCCGGTGCGGGGTGTTCCGGTCGGGACAGCACTGGTGAACATTCTGGGGAGTTTTGCATTCTCGCTGGTGGTCTTTGCCGCTCTTCCTGACGATCTCTATGCCCTGATCGGTATCGGGGTACTGGGAGGTTTCACCACGTTCTCGACCTTCTCTTTCGAGACGTTCCGTATGCTTGAAGACCATGATTATCATACGATGATTACCAATATGCTCATCAATGTCGCAGGCAGCCTCGCGGGAGTGTACGCGGGATATCTCCTTGTCCTGTGGCTCATGTGAGGGGGAGAAGGTATGTTAACGGATGGAATGCTGTTACGAATCTATATCGCGGAATCGGTACGAATCAGGGACAAATCTGCCTACAAATACCTGGTGGATTACTTCATGGCAAAGGGTTTTCCCGGCTGCACGGTCTTCCGGGGCATGGCCGGGTACGGCCACGAGTACAAGATCCGCACGGTGGATATCCTGAATCTCTCCCTTGATCTCCCGGTGGTGATCGATGTGGTGGACACGGAAGAGAGGATCATGGCTGTCTTTCCTGAAGTCGAAGCCATGATCGAGCACGGGCTCGTCACGGTCCAGAACGTGAAGATAAGGAAAAAACAGGTGAAATGAGCACCAAGAAAAACGTTCAGGGTCACAGTATACCCTATTTTCCCACCTGAAAAAGACAGGGGGTGGTTTAATACCCGCCCATACCGGGGGGCATCCCGCCCATGCCACCCATTCCGCCCGGAGGCATCCCACCGCCCGGCGCAGCGGACTTTGAGGAGGCAATGATATCGTCAATGCGGAGGATCATGACGGCGGTCTCTGCGGCGCTGGAGATTGCCTGTGTCTTCACCCGGAGCGGCTCGACAACGCCTGCCTTGAGCATGTCAGCCGGTTTCCCGGTCTCTGCATCAACACCGAACGTTGTCTTCCCGGCCTGGTGGGTGGACCGCATCTCCACGAGAATATTGATGGCATCGAGCCCGGCATTCTCGGCGAGCGTCCTCGGGATGATCTCCATCGAGGTTGCAAAGGCTTCGATCGCAAGCTGTACACGTCCTCCCACGGTTGCAGCATACTCGCGGAGACGGAGGGACAACTCGGTCTCGGGGGCCCCGGCGCCGGCAACGATCTTTTTATTCTCAACAACAACCGAGACGACCATCAGCGCATCGTGGATGGCCCGTTCAAGCTCATCCACCACATGTTCGGTGCCGCCCCGGACCACGATCGAGACCGCTTTGGGGTTTTTGCACTCCGAGACATAGATCATCGCATCGCCTGCGACCTTCTTCTCCTCCACAAGCCCGGCCGTGCCGAGATCTTGTGAGGAGATTGCATCGATGCTGGTGACAACATTCGCCCCGGTTGCCCGGGCCAGGTTCTCCCCGTCGCTCTTCTTGACCCGGCGAACGGCAAGGATGCCGGCCGTTGCCAGGTAATGCTGGGCAACATCATCGATCCCTTTCAGACAGAAGAGAACGGTTGCGCCACTTCTCGCAACCTTGTCCACTATCGATCGGACCATCTGTTCTTCCTCGTTGAGGAACGCTGCGGCCTGCCCCGGGGTGGAGATATTGATCTTGGCATTCACCTCGGTCTTCCTGAACTCCAGTGCCGCGTTGAGGATGAGGATCTTTGCATGGGGGACCGACTTCGGCATGGAGGGATGAACGCGCTCCTTGTCGATGACCATGCCCTCAATGAGCGCGGTGTCATTCGCAGAAGCACCGACTTTCTTCGTGACGTTGATGTGGGCAAGGTCGGCCTTGCCGTCAGCGTCCATGACCGACGTAACGGCTCTGACGATGATGCCGCAGAGCCAGTCCTTCTGGACCTCGGCATTCTTGCCGGTCAGGGCGGTCCCTGCAATCTGTTTGAGCATCGCGGTATCGGTGGGTTTCACGGTGATGGCGATACTGTCAAGGATCGCGAGCGATCGCTCTGCCGCCATCCGGTAGCCTTCGGCAATAACCGTCGGATGGACACTCTGGGCCAGCAACCCCTCGGCACTCTTCAGCAGTTCACCGGCTATGACCACCGAAGAGGTGGTACCATCCCCGACTTCGTTGTCCTGCGTCTTTGCGATCTCGACCATCATCTTTGCGGCCGGGTGCTCGATGTCCATCTCTTTTAAGATCGTTACCCCGTCATTGGTGATCGTGATGTCCCCGATGCCATCGATGAGCATCTTGTCCATTCCCCTGGGACCGAGAGTCGAGATGACCGCAGCGGCAACTGCCTTTGCCGCGGCAATATTACCGTTCCGGGCTGCCTCTCCCTGGTTCCGCGTTGTTCCTTCCTTGAGGATAATAATGGGTTGTCCCCCGAGTTGTTGTGACATGGTGTGCCTCGTTCCCTGTACCTGTTGATTCGTTCCAGCCGGGCCGGCGTTACCCGCTCCCATAACCCGCATGAAGAGTATCGCACGCAAAAACCGTGCGTTCATCGAGAGGCCGCAGCAGCTCTTGCGGATACGGCATTACCGGCCGGTGCGGATATCATCTCCCATAAAACAGAAGTCATCAGTCCCTTTTTTGGGACGGTTGATGGTGGACCTCATCACCCGATGATAAAAAAAGATTGTCATGCATCAGGTTTATGTGTATCTCCTGAGCGGGTATTGTGACCGTAAGGACTCGTCTTTGGGGTCAACAATCCCCGTTGGTTACCGGGGACTCAAGCGCCCTGAGATCCACTTCAAGCGCACGCCGCTCTTCCGGGGTCTGTTCGTCCGCCTGCTGTAACTGCTCTGCCTGTGCCCGGTACTGTTCGGCATAGGTCTCAAACTGCCAGCCGATCCGGGATATCACCTGTCGTGACCATGCCTTCAGGACCCGGATATACCTGTCCAGCGCAGGCTCAAGGGAGGGTTCCAGCTGCTGACGGATCTGCCGGGCACACTGCTTCGCATCATACCTCTTCCCAAAAAGTCCGGCATACGTGGGACGGGGCTCCATGACGGGGAGCGGCCCGGCCTCGAAGACCGGCATCTCCCGGATATAGGCTGTGAACTCCCCGTTTCCCGGGACATCGGCGATACCGAGATCTCCCGCACACTTCACCAGATCGTCCTGCAACCGTACGGCAAGGATCTCGATCTCGTTCTGAACCTCGCTCGCCTGGGTTACAATCACGCTCTGGATTGCAGCGCGGATCCGGTCCCCGGCTCCAGGGGCATCCCGGGAGGGCGGGGATTTTGTGGGCTCGACGCTGGCAGCCGCCGCCGCATAGAGTGCCGCGGTATTCTTGCCGATGGCATCGGCTTTTCGTTCACACGCAGGGCGTGCCACCTGGATCAGGCCGGTCGCCCTGCGGAGGCGGGCCTCGACTGCATCGCCTCCATCCTGCGCACAAGGAACACGCGTCCGTGTCCGGTGGAGCCGGCTTTGGAGCACAAAGACAACAGACTCCCTCAGCAGGCCGATCTTCCTCTGCAACGATGCCGCCCTGAGCTCCTGCGAGCGGCTGTAGAGCGGGAGGATCTCCTCTTCAAACCACCGGTCGAGCAGAGCCCGGTGCGAAGGCCTGACGCTGACCGGGTGAACCGGCAGATCGAGACCGGTCTCCTTGACGATGTGCTGCTTCACGTACCCGATGATCTTCTCGCAATCGGACCGGTCAAGGAGGTCAACCTTACTGAGCACGAACTGCGAGGGAATTGCTGCTTCCTGCAATGCCATGAGGGTGTTCAGATCCCCTTCGGTCAGGGTGGTGCCTGCATCGATCAAAACCACCCCGAGATCGCACTTCGGCAGGTACGCAAGGGTCGCGGCGGCCCCGCTGGTTGCAAGCGAACCGAGGCCCGGGGTATCGACAAAGGAGACACCGTCTGCGAGACGGGAGGCCGGAATGGTGACGGTGATCCGTGTCACATGCTTTGCATTGTGCGGGTTCTCTTGTTCCGTTGCAAACTCCCCGAGTTGTTCGATCCCAACAATTTTTGCCGGGGTATCGGTGAACGATACGCTCATCGACGGGCTCTCACCATGGATGATCTGCGTGGGAATGGCAGTAACCGGCGTAACACCCACCGGTAGCACATCGGTGCCAAGGATTGCATTCAGGAGCGACGACTTCCCCGAGCTGACCCGCCCGAAGACCGCGATCTCGAAACTCCGGTCTTCGGCCCGGTCGAGGATTGATGTCATGGTCCTCCGGAATTCCACCAGTCCCCGGTCTGCCACCACACGTTCGATCCGGGACAGGAGGCCCAGATCGTTGCCCGCTCCTTCCAGGTCTTGCAGCCGTTTTTTGAGATCCTGCGCGGCTCCCCCCGCAAGCTGCCGGTCGATCTGGACAACAAGGCTCTGCAGCTCCCCCGCGATGCCGTTGAGTTCAGTGGCAAGAGTTTCAGAGACGGTGCCATATCCCTGCATATGCTTCGGCTTGAGTTCCTCGGCTGCGATGTCGATGGAGTACAGCCTGCCCCGGACCGCTCGCGAAACGGGAACATCCGGCAGGGGAAGTGCGATCCCCTGCCCCTCAAGCACCCGGATAAGTCGGGCACGGGTGCGGGCGATATAATCCTCGATGGTCTTTCTCTGTACCGGCGAGATGTCGGAGATGTACGGGGGAAATGCGGCTTGCGATTCGGACTCGTTCAAGATATTCTCGATCTCAATTAGCATCCGGTCGATATGCTGGCAGCTGACACGGAGGCGGCGCACCTGGTTCTCGTTCAGGGACTCTGGGGGGGAAGTCACAAGGAACCTGTCACCGTACGAAGGCGTTCCGGCCGGCATACACGGCCCGGTCGCCAAGCTCCTCTTCGATCCGCATGAGCTGGTTGTACTTCTCGACCCGTTCGCCCCGGCAGGGGGCGCCGGTCTTGAGCTTGCCCGCTCTTGCTGCAACGGTGAAGTCAGCGATGAACGAATCGACCGTCTCACCGCTCCGGTGGGAGACGTTGACGCCCCAGCCGGCCTCCTGGGCAAGGCTGATGGTTGCAAGCGTCTCGGTCACGGTCCCGATCTGGTTGAGCTTGATCAGGACCGAGTTTGCAGTCTGTTCAACAATCCCCCGCTTCACCAGTTCCGGGGAGGTGACAAAGATGTCATCACCGATCAGTTCGATCTTCTTCCCGAGTGTATTTGTCAGCTGGTTCCAGCCCGCCCAGTCATCCTCGGCAAGCCCGTCTTCGATCGAGATGATGGGATAGGTATCGACCAGCTTTTGGTAATACGTGATCAGCTCGTCCGGTGACAGGTTCCTGCCCTCGCGCCTGAGTTCATACTTCCCGTTATGGAAGAACCCGCTCGACGCCGGGTCCAGCGAGATCCCGATATCCTTCCCGGGCCGGTAACCGGCCTGCTCGATGGCGCGGGTGATGAGTTCCAGCGGTTCCTCGTTGGTGGCAACCTTCGGGGCAAATCCTCCTTCATCACCGATTGCGGTCGGGTAGTCCTTCTTCTTCAGGATCTGTTGCAGGGCGTGGTACGTCTCTGCCCCCCATTGCAGTGCGGTGCGGAGATCGAAAGCCCCGAAGGGAGCGATCATGTACTCCTGGAAATCCGCACCCTGCCACTGGGCATGCACCCCGCCGTTGAGCACGTTCATCATCGGGACCGGAAGGAGGTAGCGGTTACTTGGGCTCAGGTATTCATAGAGCGGGATCCTGCGGGCCTGTGCCGCCGCCCGGGCTGCTGCCATCGAGACGCCGAGGATCGCGTTTGCCCCGAGCCGTGCCTTGTTCGGCGTCCCGTCAAGGGCAATCATCGTTCTGTCGATCAGGGCCTGATCGGATGCATCCTTGCCGGTCAACGCCGGAGCGATGATCGTATTGACATTGGCCACGGCAGTGAGCACCCCTTTGCCGCCAAACCGTTTCATGTCCTTGTCCCGGAGTTCAACCGATTCGTGGATACCGGTCGAAGCACCCGACGGGACTGCGGCCCGTCCACGGCTGCCTCCGTTCAGCACGAGGTCCACTTCAACAGTCGGGTTGCCCCGGGAGTCAAGGATCTCCCGGGCGTGAATTTTCTGGATCGTTGTTACCATTCAGGTTCACTCCATCGTACTCTGCGATTGACTGATGGAAGATTCGGATAGTGCGGGGAATCGTTCATGATGCTGCCACCCTCCGCGTCTGGTCAAATCATGCCAGAAGTCATCAGCCTGACCGGGGCAATTCAAGGCGGACCTCATCGCCAGGTAAAACAGAAGTCATCAGCTCTTCTGGAGCGGTTATGGCGGACTTCATCGCCTTTGATAAAGAGATGAGGGCGTTTGTCTCTCTTATGGGTTTCCCTTTCATGCATCCCCCGCCCGGAAAAGTGTTAATACCCTCCGGATGCAGATTCTGGTATATCCGGTGATGGAGTTCACCGCTAACCGCCTTCTGTGCTGATGACTCCTACCCGTCCGTTCCCCCCGTTGAAGTGCCGGAACGGACGGATTTGAGCAGGGAGAGTGATCCCATGGACGATACCGGCACCAGACCTCCATCACGCACGCAATACAGCGAGAAGAGTTCAGTTCCCGAGAATCTTGCAGAGATTCTTACACGCGAACGCCGCCGTTTTGAGATTCTGGACACCCGCTACGCCAGCCATGCAGAACGGCTGAACCTGCTTGAGAAGCGCCTCATGCAGGGGCGGTTCCATCTCGCGGTGCTCGGGCAGGTGAAGCGGGGCAAGAGTACGCTTTTGAATGCACTGCTCGGCGAGGATATCCTGCCGAGCTCAGTTGTCCCGCTCACGGCACTCCCAACGTTCATCCAGTACGGTGAGCAGCGGTTGCTCCGGGTGCGGTACCATGACAGCCGCCCGGATACGGTACTGGCGGGCGAGCCGACCCAGGGGCTCAACAAGCACCTGATGGCGTATGTCACTGAAGATGCCAACCCGGAGAACAGGAAGGGCGTGCGTGAAGTGGAGATAACCCTCCCCGTTGCGATCCTCCGCGATGTGGTTCTCATCGACACGCCCGGTATCGGTTCGACCTACCGGCACAACACCCAAGCAACGATGAACTTCCTGCCGCAGTGCGATGCCGCGCTCTTCGTCATCTCTGCCGACCCGCCGATCACTGAAGTCGAAGTCAGGTTTCTCAAAGAGATCCAAAGCAGGATCGGGCAGTTGTTCTTTGTTTTGAACAAAGTGGATTACCTGACGGAAGCAGAGCGGGAGATGGCGCTTGAGTTCTACCGCACGGTCCTGACCCGCGATACCGGGATGGATCCCGGTACCCGGATCTTTCTTACCTCTGCACGGAAGGGATTGCAGGCACAAGAGGCCGGTGACAGCGAGAAGTGGGAGGAGAGCGGCCTTGCCGAAGTGTCTGCTCACCTGATCGATTTCCTGGCGAAGGAGAAGAACCGGGTGCTGAAAGACGCCATCGGCAGAAAAGCACGGGATCTCTTCCATGAGGTTCACCTCCAGATTGAACTGGAGAGAAGAGCCCTTGAGCTCCCGCTCGATGAACTTGAGAGCAGGCTTGCTCTCTTCGATCAAAAGATCGCCGAGGCACAAGAACAGCGGATGCATGCACAGGATCTTCTTGCCGGTGATCTCAAACGGGTATACGCGGAGCTGGAGACGTATATCGAACACCTCAGGGCACCACTCCACGACCAGCTCATCGCGGTTGCCGAACCGGCGATCGCCGCATCATCGCCGCAGGACCCTTTGCGTGCGGCAGAACAGGCCGTGGCAGAGGCAATCCCCCTCTGGTTCGAACGGGAACTCGGCCGGATCACCACGATGATGGATGAACGGGTGGCAACCCGGCTGAAAGAACATGAAGATCAAGCCAATGATCTCATCGAATCCATCCGGAAAGCAGCAGCAGAACTCTTCGATATCCCGTACCATGCACCAAGCGGCGAACAGGCGTATGAACCGGCGCGGAGACCCTTCTGGGTTGAACATGACTGGGACAGTACCTATCCACCCATTCCCGCCGGAGTCATCAACCGGCTCCTGCCCCGGGCACTGCGCGAGAAGCGTGCCCGGAACCGGATGGAGCGACAGGTAAAGACGCTGGTGATACGCAACCTTGAGAACCTGCGCTATGAGACCCTGCTGAACATTGATGAAGCATTCAGGAAGTTCAGCAGGGATCTTGATACCAACCTGGGGCTTACCATCGAAGCAACACAGGGAGCAATCCGTACTGCGCTTGAAGAGAAGAGACGGCATGAAGAGACGGTTGCTGGCCGGATTGAGGAGCTGAAGAGAACGGCAACAGCGATTCAGAGTGTGATCGATACATTCGGGAGCGGGTAACCCCGTCTGAAAACCAGCGTGATGTGGTGTGCTGGGAGCAAACGGATCATGGCTTGCGAGAACGTTCTCACCAGTTCAGAAAGAATCTTGTTTGGGGGAAGAACGATCGTAAGGGCAAGGTGTCGGCCTTATCTCCTGCCGGCGGCAAAAAAACCGCGCTGTACCGGAAGGGATGATGCTCTTTTTCCGTACCAGTGATGAATGGTATCCCCCGATTAAAAATTTGAAACGATACCCGGATGGCATGTTCTTCAGATCTGTTTTTTCCAACGCTTCCCCCTCCACACGCATTCCTATAACCGCGTGGATATACGATTGAACCGACGGTATTGACCCAATATATCATCGAAAAAATTGATAGTACATTTATCATATGCACTGCGATCTCTGGCCCCTTCTGACACCCCGGCTCATGGGACTTGGATATACCCTGTCCGAAGCAGAGTACATCTCAGCCCGTCTCCTTGCCGGCGTCCTCTTTGTCGTGACCCTGCTGGGGTACACGATTGCCGGGGAGGAAAATCCCGCCAGCCCAAACCCGGACGCGTGCATCGATACCCATAGAGCCGACAGGCGCCCCGGATTTTTGGGGGCTGTCACGTCGATCTCTTCTGGCATTGAAGCCGGGCGAGAGCATCCACGGACCTTGTAACGGTACCGTACCCGCCCGTTCGATCCGAACGTTTAGTGCTGCAAAAAGACCGCCCGGTCATGCGTGACCTTCCGGCCAAAACCTGTGATTGAACCCACGGGCCCCTGTCTCCGTAACTATCGTTACGTAATGATCTTCCCGATGTTGAGGAGGAGAACCAACACATTACCAGCGAGGTGGTAACATCGACTCTAAAGAGAGTAGTGAAAATAGTGTACTGATTGAGAACGTCATCGTCTCCTTCAGGAACCGGGCGGCACGGGTGCCGGCCTTGCAACCGGAGACTCCGGCTTCATATCGCGCGGCACATCCGGATCCCAGTGACCCGGAGACGTTGTTTTCTCATACTTCGATCCATCTGGATCTCAGGATCCAGAAGAAGATCCTTCATTTCGATCAGGTAATTGCCGGCTTCCGGCAGCGGCGGTGGTCGTGATGGCTCGCATCCGCGCAAACGATGTGAGGGAGATCCCGCTTTTCCTTCTGCCCCGGATCATCGCAGAGCAGATCGTAAAGACCGGCGACCGGATCTACCGGATCAGCGTGAAGAGAACGCACTGGCACCACTACAATGTCTCGGTCCGTACGAAAGCCCTGCCCCGCGAGCTGGCGCCGGGTTGCAGTGGAGGGATGCTTCCGAGTCCAGAGAACGCAGCCACCCGGGGCATCACCACCGGCACCGGGGAAGGCGGTCGTGTATGACCCGCGGACCCCCGCCGGGCGTGGCGCTTAGGGAGGCCCAAACCCTTGCCAGCCGCCAGGGACCGTTCTGCCAGAACACGAAAGGCCGGGGTATCCTGTATGACTTTGCGATCTACCTGGCACTCGTCACCGTCCATGTCCGGGTGCGGAGGACGCGGATGATCGCGATCTCGCCGGCCGAGGTCCTTGAGGCGTACGGGCGCGACATTGCCCGGCTCCGCCGAATCCCGGCAACGGCAGTCTCGCTCCGCGAGCTCTGGGTCCGTACCTCCCTCGGGACCTGGCAGTACTTCCTGGTGCTCGACGATCAGATCGTGGAGATCCCGGCCCAAGCAATGCCGGAGAATGCTGGCGATGACCGCCATCTCCGGGAGGATGCGCTCCTGCCGGACCGTTCAACCCTCCCCGGCATGAGTTCCCCTCACGGAGAAACATTCGTCTGCCCGTTCATGGGGCTGCCGAAGTAACTCCCAAAAAATCTCTTTTTCCGAGTGGGGTATGCGATCATTTCCTTATGCAGCCCGCCCGGCAAGCATTCGCTCCTGTGTCAGGGCAAACCGGACGAACGCGTCCGCATCGGGGAACGACTCGCTCTCCAGCAGTTTCTCCGATTCCGTGTCGGAGCGGAACATCCGCACGCCCGTTCTTTCCTGTGCCGGGCAGGAGTACCGGACCTCAAGCGGGTTCTCGTGCCCGTGCAGCCCGGGTTTCCGGGAAAAGTTGTACGCGAATGCAATGGCCCACCGGGTCTCGCTCATGTCCACGTACACGGTTCCCATGAGCTGCTGATTGTTGTGCCGGATCAGCACCTCGTTCTCGAACTTCTCGATCTGCTGCTGCGTTGCAGCCTGCGGTCTGAATCCAAAAATTTTTGACATTTCGTTCCCTCACATGTTTTCTGTCACAATCTCCCGGCGGGCCTGGCCGAGCCAGAACCCGAACACACCGCCTACAAAGATGCCGCCAAGCGCTGCCTGGAGAGCAAAGAGACAGGACTCGATCTCCCCGCTGGGGGGTTCATACTGCGGGATGAGAGGCGTGAAACTCTCCACGGATCTTCCGGACAACTGCGCTATCAGGCCGGAGCCCACGTTATCGGACCCGGCAAACTCGGCTCCTTCCATGGTCGAACTGGTGTAGAGGAAGAGGCCGCAGAAGACGAGGACCGCAACAACGGCAAGGATCTCAAGGAAGTACTTCCGCGCCATTATGCTTCACCCCGGGCTGCGTTGATCTGCTTTTCTGAGAAGACCTTCATCCGGATCAGGATGTCAGGTTTCAAGGCCACAATGTACTTGAAGACGAGCGCCAGCACGATCCCTTCAACGATCGCGAGCGGTACCTGCGTGACCGCAAAGATCGCCATGAACATGACAAAGGACGTACCAAAGCCGCCGACCTGTGCCGGATAGGCCAGGGCCAGTTCCAGCGAGGTGGTGACGTACGTGAACATGTCCGCGAGCGCGGTTGCCAAAAATACCGTCAGGTAGATGTTGACCGACGTGTCTTTCAGCAGCCGGTAGATCGTGTACCCGACAAGGGGTCCGACAATCCCCATCGAGACGATGTTTGCCCCGAGCACGGAGAGGCCGCCGTGGGCAAGGAACAGGCTCTGGAACAACAGCACGATTGCACAGATCACGGAGGTGATCCAGGGTCCGAAACAGATCGCAGACAGGCCGGTACCGGTCGGGTGCGAACAGCTCCCGGTGACCGAGGGGAGTTTCAATGACGAGAGGATGAAGATGAAACCGCCGGTTACGCCCAGCAGGGGCAGCGCCTCGCGATCCTTCTCCATCACTTTCTTCAGTTGCCATACACCAAAAGCCAGGCAGGGGAGGGCGATAAGCCACCAGACAACGCACCACTGCCAGGGTAAGAATCCTTCCATGATATGCATAGTAATACAGAATCAACTTTACTTGTATTAAGTAAATAAAAGTTGCTTATTTGTTTTTTGAGAATACTGCCGTGCACCTCCCCATGCATGGAGTTGCCATGTTCACCATACCGTCGAAGTATTAGCGGGCTTCCATCGTTACGGGGTGGCTCGGACCTGCAATCCCCTCACGATCAAAAACCCATTAAAACGCTCCGTTTTCCGATCAGAGCCCATTTTGAAAGACCGCTTTTTGGCCAGTCGCACATTTTGGCGAATTAGAGTACAGCGATGTTGAACGGGGCGAATATTGGGATTATTTTGCCAATCGATGCCCCAAAAGTCCCTGAAAAAATGTCAATATAGACCCTCCCGGTTTGAGGATCGGGCTGTAATCCGGAGATCGGACTGCGTAAAGAGCCGGCGGCGGGGTCGGATCCGCGGCCCGGAAATGGGAGATGATAACAACCCACTAACAGTACTTAAGTTATTCAATTTGGATACTTTCGTAACTCTAAATATAAAATCAAAAATTTTTTATAAGATTTGGTGCTACTTAATTTGAAATTAGTATGAAACAAAATATTGTGAGCACCCTGATAATCGCGGCGATTCTTATTGCCCTCCTCTCATCTGCGGGATGCACGGCACAGAGCACCCCTCAGAACACTGCCCTGACAAGTCCCAAAAGCACAGCTCTGACAGACACAGGAACACTATCCGTCACCGATATGGCGAACCGAACCGTGGAAGTCCGAAACGATCCCCAGCGGATTATCGGCGTTGGAGCCGGTGCCCTGCGGATGATTGCCTATCTCCAGGCGGCCGACCGGGTTGTCGGGGTGGACGATCGCGAACAGAAGAAGTACAACACCTCCGGGTTCGGGATGCCATCCGGTATCGACAAACCCTACAATCTCGCAAATCCGGAGCTTGCAACAAAACCCTATATCGGCGGAAAGACCGGCGATCCGGAACTGATAGCCGCGCAGAACCCGGATGTAGTCTTCTACACGTTCACCACGGGTAAGGATGCCCAGACTCTCCAGGAAAAAAGCGGTCGCACGGTAGTTGCCCTGACCACCGGTGATCTCGGCAAGAACAAGGATGCGTTCTACCAGTCGCTCGGGCTGATGGCAAAGATCCTTGGCAAGGAGGAGCGCGCAGCGTCAATCACGTCATACATGGACAAAACGATCAGGGATCTCAATGACCGGACTAAAAACATTCCGGAAGATAAACGTCCGCGTGTGTATGTCGGGGGTATCGCCTACAACGGGGCACATGGCTTCCTCTCCACTGACCCCGCGTATTCACCACTGCTGATGGTGAACGGCAACAATGTTGCGGCCTCCGTAGGGAGTGGCGGCCAGATGATGATCGACAAGGAAAAACTGCTGGAATGGAACCCCGATCTCATCTTCGTGGACGAGGCGAGTTTTGCGCTCGTTAAAGAGGATCTCAAGGACCCGGTCTACCAGTCACTTACGGCAGTGAAGAACGGTCGCGTGTACAGTGTCATGCCCTACAACTGGTACGCCAACAATTACGACACCGTGCTGGCTGATGCGTACTATATCGGAAAGACGCTCTATCCCGAGCAGTTTGCCGATGTGGATCCTGCACAGAAAGCCGATGAGATCTACACGATGCTTGACGGGAAACCGGTGTACAGCGATATGAAGACGCTCTTTGGCGGCTTTGTGCCGTTCTCAAGCCTGGTGAAATGAGGATGCGGCGATGTGCGACAACACGGCCCCGGTTCCTGATCTTGCGGCAGCGCCACGCATATCCCCGGCCAACCCGCTCTCCTTGCTTGACAATGCGCTTACGGGAGTACGCCAGTACCACGCGGTGATGGCGGCGCTCGATCTCGGGCTGTTCGAAATTCTCCGCGAACCAAAGACCGGGTTGGAATGTGCCCGTGAACTGGGATGCAGGCCGGAGATCGTCACCCTCCTGTGCGAGGGGCTGGTTTTTATCGGCCTGCTGGAAAAGAAGGGGGAATACTTCCACGACAGTGAGATCACGCAGACCTGTTTTGTGGATAGTGCCCCGTATCCGCAGCAGCATGCCATTGCCTTTCAGCGAAAACTGGCGGGGTTCTGGGCAGACCTTCCCCGGATTGCAAAGGACGGCCCGGTCACCTGTGACCGGGCGCAGATGTTCCGGGACGTGATCATTCCCTCCATGGCGGAGAACTGTCGGTGCGGCCTGCTCCAGCAGGTTACCGCACGTGTGGCCGCGATTCCGGAATTCCCTGCTGCCCGTAAGCTTCTCGATCTCGGCGGGGGACATGGGCTGTACTCGATTGCGTTCTGCCAGAAAAATCCCGCATTGAACGCAATTGTATTCGATCTGCCTCCGGTAACGGGTGCAACGCAGGACTTCATCAGACAGTACCATGCCGACCGCGTGAGTGTCCTGCCCGGGGATTTCTTCAAAGACCCTATAGGCAGCGGGTACGATATCGTCTTCTCATCGTCCAATCCCGGGGGCAGGGTGCCGGAGCTGATCCCGAAGATAGCCGGGGCACTCAACACCGGCGGCCTGTTCATCAACAAACAGGCCATCGATGATGCGCCGTACGATCCCTGGCTCAGTCTCGAATGGAATCTCTGGACGTTCGCCGGAGTGCAGAAACAGGCAGCCCGGTATGTCTTTGAAAACAGTGTACCGTTTGCGGAATATAACCGGCTGCTGGCGGATCATGGATTTGTGGTGCGGGAGATTGTTCCGATCGATGCCCAGTCCGCCATGACCATCGCCGAGAAGGTGAAGTCATGATCCTTTGGTATCCCGGGCGGACGTGAAGCATGCATCTTGACATCAGCGCCGTGAAAGAACCCGGGGCATACACCGGCTATATCCGGAAAAAGAGCCTCTTCCTCGGTGCCTGCACCGGCGCCCTGGTTCTTCTGGCGTTTGTATCGGTAGGTGTGGGAAGTGTCATGATTCCCTTTCCCGATGTGATTCAGACGCTGGTATACCACACCTCGGGAAATGCAGAGATGATCGTCTGGAACATCCGGCTTCCCCGGGTTCTCGCTGCGGCAGCCTGCGGGATCGGGCTTGCAGCAGCGGGTGTTGTCATGCAGTCCGTTCTGCGCAACCCGCTGAGTTCCCCGTACACGCTGGGCGTCTCGCAGGCAGCAGCATTCGGTGCGGCAGTTGCCATCACCCTGTTCGGTGCCGGTACACTCGGTCGTCTTATCTCGGATGCGATTGTGGTCAACAACCCGTACCTTGTCACGGCCTGTGCCTTCCTGTCATCCATGGTCGCAACACTGGTCATCCTGCTGGTAGCGAAATACCGGAGCACCTCTCCAGAGGTGATGATCCTTGTCGGTGTTGCGCTTGCAGCATTGTTCACTGCCGGGACAACCTTCCTCCAGTACTTCTCCAGCGCCGAACAGATCGCCGCGATTGTCTTCTGGACGTTCGGGGATGTGGGGAGGGCAACGTGGAGTGACCTTGCAATCATCGTTTTTGTTATCACACCCTGCCTTGCCTATTTCATGGTAAAGCGCTGGGATTACAATGCGCTCGACAGTGGTGATGAGACCGCAAAGAGTCTTGGTGTCAATGCAGAACGCGTCAGGACGGTGGGGATGCTTTTCTCCTCATTAATCGCGGCAGTCGTGGTCTCGTTCCTTGGCATCATCGGGTTCATCGGCCTTGTCAGCCCGCACATGGTGCGGCGCATCATTGGCGACGACCAGCGGTACCTCCTCCCCGGCTCCTGCATTGTCGGGGGCATCATCCTTCTTGGCGCGGATACCGTGGCCCGCATCATCATTGCCCCTGCGGTGCTCCCGGCGGGTGTGCTCACCGCATTTCTCGGCGCACCCCTCTTCCTCTGGCTGCTGATACGGGGGAACCGATCATGATCCTGAGCGTGCAGGACCTCTCGTTCCGGTACAACAGCCATTTGGTGCTCCAGGATGTCCGCTGCAATGCCCGGCCGAGTGAGATCGTCGCGATCCTCGGGCCGAACGGAGCGGGTAAGACCACCCTGCTGCGCTGCATGAACGCAATGCTCCGGCCTAAAACCGGTACCGTCATGCTCGGTGAACAGGACATTCTTGCATCATCCAGAATGGAGATCGCCCGGTCGATTGCCCATGTCCCGCAACACACCGAGCCCCCGCGGGTGACCGCGTTCGATGCGATCCTGCTCGGACGCCGCCCGTGGATCGGCATCGATGTGGGGAGGGATGACATGTTAAAAGTCCAGGCAATTATCGAACAGCTCAACCTCTCCGATCTGGCGCTCCGGCACATGGATGCGATGAGCGGGGGGGAACTCCAGAAGATCGTCATCGCCCGTGCACTGGTGCAGGAGCCCCGGGTCCTCCTGCTCGACGAACCAACCAGCAGTCTTGACCTGAAAAACCAGCACGCGATCATGCGGTTCATCCGCAAGGTTGTCCGCACGCACCATCTTACGGCCCTGATGACGATGCACGATCTCAATCTCGCATTACACTATGCCGACCGCTTCGTCCTTCTCAAGGAGGGAATGGTTTTCGCTGCCGGGGGTGAAGAGGTGATCACATCAAAACTGATCGAAGAAGTGTATGGTGTCCCGGTAACGATCCAGCGCTGGGGGGGGAGGAGTGTGGTTGTACCGCACGCTGAGACGGACGAGTCCATGGAATCGCCAGGGATTCCAAACAGGACGGTGATGGGTATGTGAAACCTCTGCCATCACCACAGAAATCTCTATAAAAAAAATCGCCTAAACCAATATTTTTTTCACATTGTTTCCTGAAGGTAAAAGAGAACAGAGAACCCATTTAAAAAAAAAGAGATTACGTTCGTGATCCTATGACCCAATCCATAAAATCCTACAACGAAGCCGTGGCGTTCCATGGGCATGCGTGCCCCGGGCTCGCACTCGGGTACCGGGCGGCAGAGTATGCGATGGACGCCCTCCGGGCCGGCCGCTCTGATGATGAAGAGCTTGTCTGTATTGTCGAGAACGATGCCTGCGGTGTCGATGCAATCCAGCTGGTTGCGGGATGTTCGGTGGGAAAAGGCAACCTGATCCTCCAGGACTTCGGGAAGCATGCCTACACCTTCATCGATCGGAAATACAACCGGGCGATCCGCCTTGTCCAGAGACCGGAACCGGTTGTTCAGCGCATTGACCCGGTAGCATCAGCACTTCAAAAGAAAGTGATGGGCGGGACTGCAACACCTGCGGAACACAAAGAGTTCCACGAGCGCCAGACGGTGGTGATTGATACGATCCTCAGCATGCCGGTTGAGGAACTGTTCCGTATCACAGAGGTCAAGCCGGAGATTCCCGTACGGGCAAAGATCTTCACGTCCGTCCCGTGTGCCAGCTGCGGTGAGATGGTTGCCGAACACCGTGCCCGCGTCCGTGACGGGAAGTTTGTCTGCATGCCCTGTGCCGGGGATTACGGCCGGGGGTGGTGAAGAGCAATACCTCCAAAAAATCATCCCGGATAAAACTCATTTTTGCGCGTGGATCACGCATTATTGGCATCACATCCCTTGCCCCCGGCATGCAGGAGTTTCTGCGACTTACAACCCCTCGAAGAACTTCGTTCTTCTCAGGCGCTTACTCCCCTTCAGGGAGTGATCGCACCCTAAAAACTATCTACCCTTAAAACGCTCCGTTTTCCGATCAGAGCCCATTTTGAAGAACCGCTTTTTGGCCAGTCGCACATTTTGGCGAATTAGAGTACAGTGTTTTTGAATGGGCGGCATATTGGAGGCATTTTGCAAATTCAGGGCCGATATGCCCCTGAAAAAATGTCAATATAGACCCTCCCGGTTGGAGGATCGGTCTGTAATCCGGAGATCGGGCTGCGTAAAAGAGCCGGCGGCGGGGTCGGATTCAGGGAGGGGATTGGGATGTGCCCTCGGGAAGAGGACATGCCCCGTGGCCTGCCCCTTATTACAACAACTTCGTCTCTTCCGTGGGTTTGGGCACCTTGACCACGAGCACCCGGAAGATTCCGGAGCTCTCGTTGGTCCATTTATGTGGGATCTTTGCCGGGCTCTCAACCAGCATATCTTTCCCGACGGTCTCCTTCTCGTTGCCGATCTCGACGACACCGGTTCCTTCCAGCACGTAGAAGAAGACATCGACCGGTGTGATGTGTTTCTTCAGCGCCTCACCGGGCAAAAGCGTGATGACAACTGCCATGGCATGGGGCGAATCATAGATCTTCCTGGCGTCCACATGGTGCGGGTTGGGACCCGACACTACGTTTGAAACATCGGTAATTTTCATCTGATCATCCTCTATCCTGTCCTATGCGTCCTTGAGTGCGGGGGATAGATAAGGGTATCCAGACCCCTACCCGGACACACCACACTCCGCACGGCACCATGTCGGGTTGCCGGTCGGGTGGATCGGCCCCGGGATCTCAAGCGGTTGCCATTGCCTTCCGCTTCACGAGATACCGGCATTTCGGGGGATCGGAGGGGTGGCATGCGGCCACCTGCTCGATCCTGAGAACACGATACGGGAACCGGCCGAACGGTCCGAACTCTAACCGGCGCAAAAAACCCGAGACCGTGTTGCACTGGTACCGGGTCAAACCGAAGCAGTCCCGGAGCTCCTGCACCGTGACCCACCGCTCGTGGGCGCCCTGCTCCTCCATGAACTGATCCAGCAGCTCCGGAATTCCATCGTATCGTCTCAGGGTCATGGTTGTTGTGCCGTTCAGCCCCGGGCCGGAACGGACTCGATCTCGCGTACCAGGTGCTCCATCACGGCGTCCACCGCCCGCCATGTCGGGGAGTCTGCGTGCCTGAGGATATAGGGCCGTCCCTCATCCCCGGCCTTCACCATCTCCGGGTCGAGCGGGATCGCACCAAGGAACGGTACATGAAGATCCCCTGCCGCCTTCTTCCCGCCCCCGGCACTGAAGAGGTTGACGATCTCGCCGCAGTGGGGGCAGACCATCCCGCTCATGTTCTCGATGACGCCGAGGACCGGCAGCTCCAGTTTCTCGATGAACATGGCCGCCCGCATCGCGTCCATCACCGCCACATCCTGCGGGGTTGTCACGATGACGGCGCCCCTTACATTCGGCGCCAGCTGGGCGATCGTGAGCGCCTCGTCGCCGGTACCGGGCGGGAGGTCCACCACAAGGTAATCGAGAGCACCCCAGTGCACTTCCGCAAGGAACTGCTGGATGGCCACCATCTTCATCGGGCCGCGCCAGACCACCGGCGTGCTTGTGTCCGGCAGGAGGAATGCCATCGATATGACAGCAAGGTTGCCCGTGACATGGACCGGTTCAATGGCACCTTCAAGCACCGCTGGCCGCTGGTCCTCGATCCCCAGCATCTTGGGGATGTTGGGGCCGTGGAAGTCGAGGTCCAGGAGGCCGACTTTTTTTCCTTTGTTCGCGAGAGCGTAGGCAAGGTTCACGGAGACGGTGGATTTTCCTACGCCGCCTTTCCCGCTCAGCACGAGGATCACGTGCTTCACATCGATCTTCGCTTTCGGGGGCAGCCCCTTCATGGCAGCGTGCGGTTGTGCGGACGGGCAGGTCTCGCAGTTGTCGGTGCAGTTCTCATCGCAGTTCTTGTCCGGTTTTGCGGGTTGTTCTGTCATGGTATCAGTATCCTAAAAAATATTCAGGGGATGTGTGTTCCGGTTCTCAGTCGCGCTTCTCATCTTCCGTGACCTGCGCAAGAATCTGCGCAGTCGGGCCGATATCGATGATCTTCCCGCCCCGCATCAGCGCCAGCCGGTCGCAGATGTCCCGGACAAAGTCCATGTCGTGCGAGACCACGATGAAGGTCTCGTCCATCTCGTCCCGTGCATGCAGGATCGAGTGCTTGACATCCTGCTTGGTGATGGGGTCCATGGTCCCGGTCGGCTCATCAAGGATCACGAGACGCGGCTCCCGTATGAGCACCTGCGCAAGGGCCACGCGGTGCCGCTCGCCATCCGAGAGCTCGCCCGGGAGCCGGTTCAGAATTTCCCGGGATTTCTCTTCGGTGAACCCGGCCATCCTGAGCGTGATCACCGCTTTTCTGATCGCCAGCTCCTTGGGAAAATCGAGTCCGATCGCATCGGTCAGGTTGTCGATCACCGTGCGGTGGGGGAAGAGATCGTACTCCTGGTGCAGGAGGCCGATGTACTCCTTGGCCCGGCCCCGCTGGTCGATACCGGGTTTCGTCATATCCACCCAGTCGTCTCCGATCAGGACATTCATCTCGCCACTCGTGGGTTCGATGATGCCCGCGATAATCCGGGAGAGCGTGGTCTTGCCAGCCCCACTCTTGCCGATGATCCCAAAGATCTCCTTCTTTGCCACATCGAAGGTGACCATGTTCACGGCCTTCACCACGCCGCGGTCCACTGCGATGTAGCGCTTGGTCACGTCCCGGGCAGAGAGGATCTTCCCGCCCAGTTCCACGGGCTCCGCGTCCTCGATCTCGTGGAAGTCCTTCGCAAACGATCTGATGACGCTCTTCGGCGATCCGATGGCGGTGATCTCGCCGTCCACGAGCAGCATCGCACGGTTCGCCATATCCTCGATCACCTGCGAGAAGTGCGAGGTGACGACCATGCCCATCGTGTTCTTCTTCGCGGCTTCGGTGAGCATGCCGTGGACCAGCCGGGCGGTCTCGGGATCGAGCGTGCCCGTGGGTTCGTCGGCAAAGAGCAGGGCCGGGTTCTTGGCCAGCTGCCGGGCAAGCACAACCCGCTGCTTCTCGCCACCGGAGAGGTCGCGGGCGATATGCATCATCCGGTGCGAGAGCCGGACCTGGTCGATCAGGTCAGCGGCTCGGGCAACCGCGAGCTCCTGGGGGTAACGAATGTCATCCAGCGCGTGGAGCACATTTTCGATCACCCGGTCGTCGCCGTAGAGCGCGAAGGAGCGCTGGAACATGATGGCGGTCCGGTTCATCACCCGGGACTTCATGCCATCGGTCTTCTCATCCCAGAGATCGACATCCACAGCCGCGAGTTCGCCGCCGCACTCGGGACATTTCCCGCCGGCCCGGCTCTGGACATCCATGTATGCGCAGCGGTCGCAGGCAGCCATGTGGTAGATGACCGATCCTTTCGTTGGCGGCTGTTCAACACCGCGGAGCAGGTGCATGAGCACGCTCTTCCCGGCGCCGCTCCGCCCGATGACCCCCATGATCTCCCCTTCGGGGATCTCGAACGAGACTTTGTTCAGGACCCGGGTATCGTCGAAGTCCATGCAGAGGTCGTGGACACTGATGAATGGTTGTGGCATGATCGCTCGTACGGAATTATTACGCATATGAGCATAAAGATTTAAGGATCGGGATCAAGAGGATCGTATGCGGTGCGGGCGCCGTCATGCATCTCCCGGTTGCCATCAGGGTACCGGCATGACGGGCACCCGGCCCGCTAAAAAAAAAGAGTACGGTTTTTATTCTTGTCCGCGGGCATCCCGCGGGCACTTCGGGCACCGGCCCTCAGCTGCCTTTGTGCAGCCGGCCATCTCGATACCCTTGCCATTGACCAGCGCGTCGGCGATCTTGCGCCGGGCCTCGTGCAGGTCGCGCCACGCGGTCTTCCTTGAGACGCCGAGTTTCTCTGCCGCCTCTTCCTGTTCGAGCCCTTCGAGATCGATGAGCCGGATCAGCTCGATCTCATCGGGCTGGAGCGAGATCCCCTGCCCATCTCCGGCCTGGCAGCAGGGCTTGTAACAGCGCGATTCTGATGCCCCGGCGATAACGCGCCTGATGCGGGGGCGGCCCCTTCGCGGGCATCCGGAGGTGTCGGGCATATCGTCTGCGGTCATGGAATCACCAGTATATACAGGTTGTATCCGGATGAGTTTAACATATTTACCGGACCTGCCCCCGTCCATCCGACAACAGCGGCGAACGGGCCGGCACGGGTTTTTCCCGGGGTGCGGGCCGTTCCCGTACCAGGTATTTCCGTATGATCCGGTACGGAGGGACGGTATCCTGGAACTTCTCGATCCGGACCACCTTGTACCGGCAGGCAACGAACGGCCCCTGGTGAATCTTTTTTAAGAAACCGGAGAAAGCCGGACCTGCGGATTCCTCCATCTGGAAATAGGAACGGAGTTCACCGACCGTGACCCAGCGCTCGTCGGCACCGGCAGCCTTCATGTACTGCTCCAGCAGGTCGGGGATCTCCGGATGGCGGATCATGGCAGGGCACCGTGGTCTTCAATAAAAAAAATGCGGGGGCCCTTAATGGCACCGGGGCCCGTGGCCGCAGGGGGTACGTGCAACGTTATCGGTCGTATCGGATCCGCAGCAGCAGGTTTTTCCAAATTTCAGGGGGGATTCGCACTCATCGCGGTGGCTTTTTCCCTCTTCGTGCTGCTCGTGTGTTTCACCGCAGGCGCAGGTGTGGGGGGTAGTGGCTTTCTTCTCGTTGTTGGATTGTGTGGTTTCTGGCATCTGTTCACCAACCGTACGGGTGTCGTACGATAATTACTCATATGCGCATAAATCATTTAAAGGATCGTACCCTGACAGTGCACAGGCAATGGGTTCTCCCGTTCCGGTCAGCCTCGTCAATGTACCCGGAAAAGAAAAGGCTCATCCCTTTCCCTTGCGAGATATTCTCTGTATGACTCCTCGGCTCTCCCTCACGGTCCTTGTCGACAACACCACCCTTGCGGACCATGATTATGGGGGCGAGGCCGGGCTCTCGTTCTTCATCGAGACTGCAAACAAGAAGATCCTCTTTGATACCGGCCTGTCGGGGCTCTTCCTTACGAATGCCGAGAAGATGGGGATCGGTCTCCTTAACCTGGACTACCTCGTCCTCTCACACGGGCACACCGATCACACCGGGGGCCTTCCCACGCTCGCCCGGCACCTTGCCAGTACAATACCGGATGGCAGGCAGCCAAGGGTACCGGAACTCATCGCCCACCCCCGCTGCTTCTGGCAGAAAGAGAGAGAGGGCAAGAAGAACGGCTCAGTGATGAGCGAGGCGGAGGTGCGCCGGCAGTTCCCGGTAAACCTGTCCGCAGAACCGGTCTGGATCACCGATGACCTCGTCTTCCTCGGGGAGATCCCCCGGAGATTTGCCTTTGAGCAGGATGACGCAGCCACGCGGATGATGCATACCCCTGACGGGAAGTGCGAACCGGATTGCCTCTCCGATGACACGGCCCTCGCGTTCCGGTCAGCCGGGGGGCTCGTCATCATCACCGGGTGCTCGCACGCGGGCATCTGCAACATCACGGAGTATGCACGAGAGGTCTGCAAAGAGCCCCATGTAGCAGATATCATCGGGGGACTTCACCTGATCGCACCCACACCCCGCCGGCTCCAGAAGACGGGCAAATACCTGAACCGCCTTCACCTGAACGCCCTGCATGCCTGCCACTGCACCTCTGTTCCGGCACAACGCGCCCTCGCCGATTATTGCCCCCTGCAGGACGTGGGCGTGGGGATGAACATTGATTGGTAGAGTCGTTATTGGTGATCCGGTTCCGCAGGTGATTGCATCGAACAATCGTCTGCTTCGGTACCACCTGCTCTGAATGCCTTCCTGATATTCTTGAAAAACCTCACGTGGAGGAGCAGGTGAAGGATGAGCAGGGCTGCAAAAAGAAAACTCGCACCATCATGAAAAAAGATCCAGTCATGCCGGGTTACCCCCATCCAGGTGACCCAGCTGCCGCCCCTGCCGCCACCTGAGGGAAGGAAGAAGTACAGTACCAGGCCGGTGATGAGCGAGGGGATGAACGTGATCACGCAGCCGATATCCACAAGGGCATTGAGGGTGACGCGTCTCAAAAGGTGCACCGTATGATACTCTGGATGTATCCGGATAATAAACACGATGGTGATGACACTCAACCACCCCAACGAGACCGTCGGGTCTTTACGCAGGGTCTGATCTGATGCCCCGTGCCAGAAACAACATAAAAGACGTATGAACGCAAAACAGATCATACGCAGCAGACTACGAAACAACCGGTATTTTTTTGGTGAGACACGATGAGCGACGATATGTATCTCGATCAGCAGCCTTTGGGGGCAGTGACCTTTGCAGAGAACCCGGAGCCCCGGTGCCCCTGCCTGTTGCTGCTCGATACCTCAGGTTCCATGGCCGGCGAGGCGATTGCCGAACTGAATGCCGGGATCAAATCCTTTTACCATGAACTGCAGGGAGACTCCCTTGCAATCAAACGCGTTGAAGTGGCACTCATGACCTTTGGGCCCGTCCGGGTGATCAGCGAGTTCAACACTGCGGAGTGCTTCTTCGATCCCCAGCTCGAGGCCGTGGGGGACACGCCGATTGGCGAAGCAATCCGGAAGGGCATCGAACTGATCCGGGCCAGAAAGGAGCAGTACCGGGCAAACGGAATCTCGTTCTACCGCCCGTGGATCTTCCTCATCACCGACGGGGCACCCACCGACGAGTGGCAGAGCGCCGCCGCACTCGTCCGCGAGGGCGAGGCATCCAAGGCCTTTGCGTTCTTCACCATCGGTGTCAACAAGGCCGACATGAAGGTCTTGAAACAGATCTCGGTCCGCGAACCCGTGAAGCTCCAGGGCCTGAAGTTCCGGGAATTCTTCCAGTGGCTCTCCAACTCCATGAAGTCCGCGTCCCGGTCCAACCCCGGCGACCGTATCCAGCTCGCTCCACCGCTCGGGTGGAGCGAGATATGAGCTGGAAGTGCGCTGCCTCATCCGTTACGGGACGATCGCACACTGACCGCGGCGAACGCGGCCAGGACTACAGCCGGGCCGGAACCCTGCAGATCGCGGATCACACCTTTTTCATCGGTCTTGCGGCCGACGGGGCGGGCAGCACCACCGATGGCGGGAGGGGGGCGGAGATCGCCTGCGAGACGATCTGGCGCTGCATCCTTGATACGCTCAGGGAAGAGACAGACCTCCCCGGCTCCTCCGATGACCGGGTGAAGGAGTGGGTGACTCTATCGCGTGACGCGGTGAAGGCCGAGGCCGAGACTGCCGGCAAGAGGATCCGGGACTATGCCTGTACCCTGCTGGGAGTTGTCTGCGGGGATTCGTGGGCGGTCTTCTTCCAGATCGGCGACGGTGCCATCGTCGTTACGCGCGACAGCGGGTACGAGACGATCTTCTGGCCGGAGCAGGGCGAATATGCCAACACCACCTTCTTCCTCTCCGATGAGGACTGCCTGGAACACCTGATGATCCGGCACTGCACCGCGTCGCCTGCGGAGATTGCCCTCTTCACGGACGGGCTCCAGACGCTCGCCCTCTCGTTTGTCAAAAAAGAGGCGCATGCCGGGTTCTTCGCACCGCTCTTTCTCGCGCTGCGGCGCGACCCGGGCACTGAGTTCTCCACCTTCCCGCAGCAGCTCGCCGGATTCCTCACACGAGACGATCTCAGCGCCCGGAGCGATGACGACAAGACCCTCGTGCTCACGGTCAGGGACTGAGTCAGATGGTCACCGTTCCCTTCACCACGTATCTCAACAGCCGGGGACAGAGCGTCCGGCTCGGCAAACAGATCGGGAGCGGCGGCGAAGGGGATGTGTACGAGATCCTGTCTTCCCCCGAGACCACGGTGGCAAAGATCTACCACAAGCCGCTGGAGGCGCACAAACAGGAGAAACTCCGGCTGATGGCGCAGGGGACCAATGACGAACTGGAGGGCATCTCGGCCTGGCCAAACGATGTGCTCACCACCCGCCCGGGCGGGCCTGTTGTCGGATTCCTGATGCCCCGGATCCTCAAGGCCGAGCCGATCCACAAGGTGTACGGCCCCACCCACCGGAAAGAGACCTTTCCCCATGCCGACTGGCGCTTCCTGGTCCGTGCAGCAAAGAACCTTGCTGCCGCCTTTTACGTGATCCACAAGTACGGGTACGTGATCGGGGATGTGAACGAGGGCAACATCCTTGTCAACGACAAAGCCTGCGTACGTTTGATCGACTGCGACTCGTTCCAGGTCCGGTCAAAGAACGAGCTCTACTGCTGCGAGGTGGGCGTGGCCCACTTCACGCCACCGGAACTCCAGAACACGGAAACCTTCAGGATCGAGCGGACAGAGAACCAGGACAACTTCGGCCTCGCGATCCTGATCTTCCAGCTCCTCTTCCTCGGAAGGCATCCCTATGCCGGCGTGTACTCCGGAAAAGAGGATATGCCCATCGAGAAGGCGATCACCGGGTTCCGGTATGCATACGGTACTCATGCACGATTGAAAGGCATGGCCCCGCCCCCGAACTCGGTCGGGCCGGCAATCATCCCCGACCCGATAGCCCGGCTCTTCGAACAGGCCTTCTCGGAGTCCGGGGCCCGCACCGGCAGCCGCCCCACCGCAGGGGACTGGTGGGACATCCTGGACCCCTTCGAGACCAAGCTCCGCCGCTGTACCACCGATAAGGTCCATTACCACTATGCCGGTCTCTCCACCTGCCCGTGGTGCCGGCTGGAGGAGATCTCCGGGGTGTTGATCTTCCTCTCCGCCGACAGCATCACGAAGATCGATATCACACGGGAGTGGCAGAGAGTGGAGGCAATTGTACCCCCCGGGCCGATGCCCGTCATCACCCCGGACCTGTACAGGCCCCGGGCTGCCCCGCTCTCCCCGGCACATGCCCGCTCGCTCCGGTTCTACAGGACCCGCCAGATCGCCGGCATAGCGCTGGTCGCGGGAGGTCTGGTGATGCTGGGTCTGGACGGGTTCAGTATCGACTCCCAGCTCACGTTCATCATCCTGATTCTCTCAGCGATCGCCCTCTTCCTCTTCCCGGGAAAGGAGGCGCAGGAGAGGAGGCGCCGCTTTACTAACCTCGATAATGCCCGGTACATGTGGAGGCTCTGGGCGAAGAAATGGAACGATGAGGCCGGGGAAGGCGCGTTCTCCGCTCAGCTGAACCGGCTTTTTGAACTCCGGCACCAGTTCGAGGAGATCGAACGCCAGTACCGGAGCAGCCTTGCGGCACTTGAGGGAACGGTGAAGGACCGGCAGCTCCACCAGTACCTCAAGAAGCACCCGGTAAACCAGACCACGCTGCCCCGGCTCGGAACCGCCCTTCTTGAATCCCTGAAGAGCGCGGGGATTTCTACCGCCGCCGATCTCACACCCGCGGGCCTGCGCCGGATCCCGCGACTCGACCCGGTGATCCGGGGCGAACTGGTCTCATGGCGGGACCGGCTGGAGAAGGTTTTCCTCTTCGATCCGTCAAAAGGCGTCGAGCGATCCGATGTGCGAACGCTCGTGCACCGCTTCCAGCCGCAGATGCGCCCGGTAGAGCGCGAACTGATGCAGGGGATCGCACGGCTCTCGCGGATCCAGCAGGATGTCATAAAAAAACGGGTGCTGCTCCGCCCGCAGGTTGAGCGACGGGCGCAGGAGCTTGCCCAGGCAAGGGCGGACTACCGGATCTTCGAGAGCGCTGCCGAAGAGGCGATCCGTCGGGATCTCACGTCCGTCAGTGCACGGCTCTTTTCCCGGTAGTCACCGGCCCGGTAGGGTTCAGGCATCTCCCAGGCAGGCAAAGTCGATGAAGCCCCGGAACGGGTCGGTACTGAGCAGGCGTACCCTGATCTTCTGGCCCACCCGCAAACCCCGGTCTCCTTCGATGACCTTGCCTTCAACAGGAGGATCGAGCAGCCGCACATACGTCCCTTTCATGGATGCGCCGGTGACAAGCCCGGTAAACTCGTGCCCGATCCGGTCGCGGAGGAGGACTGCTGCTGCTGCCTTACGCATGAACCGCTCGGCTTTCTTGGACTGTTTCTCCTGCTCGGTCAGCCAGAGGGCGATATCCTCCAGTTCTTTCACCGAGTACGGGCTGGGCGTCTTGTCCAGCACCGATTTGATGAGCCGCTGGATGACGAGGTCGGCATAGCGGCGGTTCGGGGCGGTGCCATGGGTGTAATCGATGACCGCGAGAGCGAAGTGGCCGATGGGGGCACTGCCGGGCTGGAGCATCGCATACTCTCCCGGGCCCATCAGTTTCACGACCGTGAGCGAGAGATCGGGGAACCGCTCCGGGTCCTTTGCCTTCTGCACGGCAAGGAAGCGGGCGAGTGCCTGCACATTCGGCTGCGCAGGCAGGTTCTCCCCGAGAGCCGCGGCCGTGAGCACGATCCCGTCCCAGTGTTTTGGTGTCCGCACCACCCGTTCGATCCGGGGTAGGCCAGCCTTTGCAAGGAACGCCATCATGGTCCGGTTTGCCGCCACCATGAACTCCTCGATGAGGCTGCGGGCAGGATTCATCCGGATGAGCCGGAGCTCCTGTACCTCTCCTTTCTCGTAGATGGCCTGCGCTTCAAGGGTTTCGAGATCCAAAGCACCCTGCCCGGTCCGCTGCCGCCGGAGGCGCGTGGCCGCCTCGTTCTGGAGCCGGACCTGTTCCGCGAGGCCCGGCACTGCGCTGACGCCCTCGGGTTCGGGCCCTTTCCCCTCCAGCCACGCACCCACCTCCTCGTACACAAGTTTGGCATGGTTGGTCACAATGGCACGGGTGATCGTTCCCTGCCGGATGGTGCCGTCCGCATGCACATGGTAGTCCACCACCATCGCCGGGCAGTCCTTGCCGGGCAGAAGCGAGGTGATACCCGCCGAGAGTTTCAAAGGAAGCATGGGGAAGGTGACAACATCGAGATAGATCGAAGCCCCGTTAAACCCCGCGTGCCGGTCGATCCGCGTGCCCTTGGATACCCTGGAATCAACGTCGGCAATTGCCACGAAGACATGGATGGTGCCGTCCTGTTCCCGCTCGCAGTACTCCATCTGGTCGAGATCCATGGAGTCGTAATTGTCGATCGAGGACCAGAGGAGGCTCCGGCGGTCGTCTGCCCCGGAGCGGAACAACGCCCGGGTATCGTCGCTGATGGCTCCGACCTCGCGCATCACGGCATTCTCAAACTGAGGCCGGAAGCCGTACTTCTTCATGGCATCCCATGCAATGGCTTCCATATCGATGTGGTGGGACCGGGCCCGCGGTTCCCGTGTTCTTCGTCTCATGGTCATCTGATCAAACACTCACTCTGTCGTTCTTCCATATCTCCTTCTCGGCCGAAAAGATCGCGTCACCCGTCTCACGCCTCCGTCAGGGAAGGGGCCGTTCACGATATTCAGTACCACGGGATGGCCGGGACAGATTTGCGAATGAAAGCACTATGGTTAAATTATCTGAAAAAAGCAATATGATACAGAGGATCCGGCCGATGTTCACGATTCTGTATGTGGATGACGAGCCGGAGCTGCTCGTTTTGTGCCGGACGTTCCTGGAGCGGTCCCCGGACATCAAAGTGGTGCCCTTTACCTCGGCACGGGACGCACTTGCATCACCCGAGATCACCTGCTGCGATGCGGTAGTCTCGGATTACCAGATGCCGGACATGGACGGGATCGATCTCTTAAAAGCAGTTCGTGCACAGTATGGCGATATCCCGTTCATCCTCTTCACCGGACGGGGCCGCGAAGAGATCGTTATCGAGGCCATCAACAACGGCGCAGACTTTTACCTCCAGAAAGGAGGGCAGGCGAAAGCGCAGTTTGCCGAGCTGGAACACAAGATCCGCCAGGGTGTGGCACGCAGAAACGCGGAGCACCAGCTCGTGGAGTCGGAGAAACGCCTTGCCGATATCATCAACTTCCTGCCCGATGCCACCTTTGCCATCGATATGGAAGGGACGGTGATTGCGTGGAACCGCGCAATGGAAGAGATGACCGGGATCCCTTCCGAGGAGATGCTCGGGAAAGGCAACCACGAGTACACGATCCCGTTCTATGGCGACCGACGCCCGATCCTGATCGACATGGTCTTCGAACCCGACGAGGTGCTGGCAGAGCAGTATTCGCATATCAGCCGTGACCGGGGAGTCCTCAGGGCGGAGGCCCACCTTACCCATTCAGATGGCAGGCCCGTGATCCTCACGGCAACCGCGAGGCCGCTCTACGATCGTGAGGGTACGATCGCCGGTGCAATCGAGTCCATGCGGGACATCTCCTGCATGCGCTCAGCGGAAGAGGCGCTCCGGGCAAGCGAGGAGAAATACCGGCTCGTTGTCGAGCACAGCCATGACGCGATCTATATCCACCGGTCAGACCGGGTCATCTTCGCCAACAACCGGGCAGCAGAGATCACGGGTTACCCGCTCGAAGAGCTCTTGGAGATCCGGCTCTGGGATCTCGTTCACCCGGATGACAGGGAACCCCTCATGGTGAATGCAAAAAGAAGGTTTTCCGGCGAAGATGTCCCCTCCGGGTTCATTGCACGGCTCGTGACAAAGGACGGCCGAGAGATGCCCTGCGAGTTTTATGTGGACAGGGTGATGTACCTGGGTGCCCCTGCGATTCTGGGCATTGCACGGGAGATCACCATCCGGGACGATCGGGACGTTCAATAACGGCGCACGGTTTGAGATGCTGGTACCACAAGGAGCATCCCGCGCCTTGAGGAGGGCGGGGATCGCCCCCCCCTTGTAAAGAGATATTTTTTAGTTCTTTGTTGCAATTTTCATGCAGGGGCATGAATTATCGAGATATTAGTTCCCCTGCGACAAAAGGTTACGCGGGTCACATCTTCGACTGGTCCCGGGGCAGGGCCGTACCACGAACGTTCGGTCCTTTCGCGCCAAGGCCCAGCATCGGGTCCCGCTTCTTCTTCCGTGCTTCCCCGTCATCCGGGGATACTGCCGGGACCTTGTCCAGAAGACACTGGACCGGGTCCTGCCCGCCGGGACAAATCTTTTCCGTGAACTCAGTACAATCCTCGCAGACCGGTACCTGCGTCGGGAGTAAGGAGGGGAAATGATGTTTCCAGAGAACCGGGTCGATCTTTCCCTGCTCAAGGAAACGCTGGATATGGCGCGCCGTATACTTCATGATCAGTTGATGGGTGCTGGTTCCTCATATGCTCTTCTTCCTTTTTTGCCCGTAACAGCAATCCGGCCAGGTTTGTACCGCCACCGATACCCCGTGCATCACGACGGAACCATAGGTTTTATGCCGCGGCCCTCTGAAATCACTAAGGAAGATCTATGGCCAGAAAATGCAGTTCCTGCAGTATCCCTGCTCCCGATGAGGAGTCCAAGTTCTGCAACCGGTGCGGAGCGGCGATCGTGGATGAGCCGGAACCGCTGTTTCCCCTCTGCGGCACCTGCGGTGCAAGGGTCGCTGACCCCGAGGCACAGTTCTGTGACAAGTGCGGCGGGCCGGTAAAGAAGGCACTGGCCTGCCCGACCTGTGGGAACCCGGCGATTGACGAGAACTCAAAGTTCTGTACCCGGTGCGGCACCACGTTTGCCCGCCCCAATACCTGCCCCGGCTGCGGGTTTCCGATACCCGATGGTGAGGCCGTCTTCTGCAACCGGTGCGGGGCATCCCTGAAAAGCACCCCCCCTGCCGCAAGCCCGGCTTCAACAGTCGTTGCTCAACGAAAGCGGACACCGCTCCCCATCCAGGACGAGCCTGCCCCCGACTGGGATCCCTGGAGCGATACCAGCCAGCCGGAGTACGGCACCCAGCAATACGCCCCTTTGCCCCCCACGGATGACGAGCCTCGGTCCCCGCAGATCCGGATGCCGGCAAAGAGATACGCTCACCTCCCGTTGATTGCCGACGAATTAAAGGACTACAAGAAGCCGTATCCGGGATCGGACGACACAGCCGAATCCGACCGGAAGGAACGGTCGAAAAAGGGTGCGCTCAACTTCCTGAACCGATGACCGATGCACGCCGGTCTCTCTGCAATAAACCCGAAAGCGTATAACCACTCACGGCACACTCTTCACTATTCCACGGGGGGAAGATGCATGAAGTTCTTTGCGCCAGCCATTGCAATGGTGTTGTTTTTTGCGGCCTGCATCGTGCTGCCGGCATCTGCCGCCGTCTATTACAGTACCAGCACCCCCCAGATCATCACCAAGGGCGATGCCTTCACGGTCAGCGGCACCGGCGCAGAGAACGGCACGGTCGCCCTCTGGGTGATCGGGCGGAACTATTTCGAGGTCCGGTCAACCGCCCCGGACCGGCACGGCAACTTCTCTATCCTCTTCAAGCCCACCGAGACCGTGAAGTTCTCGCCCGGCCAGTACGCGATCGTGCTCCAGGACCCCGGCCCCTCGGGGATCATGGAGATCGAGGCGGGAAAGGACAGCGCCCGTAACCTCACGATCATGAACAAGGGCAAGATCATCATACGCGGGACAAAAGAGAACCTGCAGGGCAATGTCGAGGATGAGACCGAAGCCCTCGTTGCTACTGCCACCCTGCAGGGTGTGGACGACACCTTCCTGCCAAAATATTTCTTTGTGGAGGAGCCTGCCGTTCACTTCAATGAGATCATCCCGGCATCCGGTTCCCGGCTTCCCGATCTCGTATCAGGGCAGGCCGTCCGCATCACCGGCACCACCAACATGGGACGAGAGAACACGCTTGAGGCAGAACTCCGGCTCGCAGGGGCGGGCACGCCGGTTCTCATAAAAGATCTTGCCATCGTGTACGGCCACAGCCTGAACACCTGGAGTTACGTGCTGGATGAGCCGGGCCTTGAGCCGGGAAATTACGAGATCTCCGTAGGCTGGACCAAATCCAATAAGACGGGTACCGGCATGGCAAAGTTCTCGGTCAGGCCCGAGGAGACGACCCCGCCACCCCCGGTGATCATGCCCCCGGAGGCAGGCGAGCTCCCGCTCCCCAGATGGCTTGACACGCTGCTCGTTCTGGGGATCATCTTTGTCTTTGCCGTCGTCCTCTCCACGATCGTTAAAAAGTGAACGAGACCGCTTACGAGAAGTAGGCAACGATGTTGTGGAAGATCTGCATATTGAGCGATTCGTCGGGCAGCACCCGGCCCTCGCGCAAGGCCTGTTCCCGGAGGAGCGGCCAGTCATAGAGGTTTGTCAGTTCCATGGCCCGCTCGGGGTGTGGCATCAGGCCGAGCACCCGGCCGTTTGCCGAGGTGATCCCGGCGATGTCTTCCACGGAGCCGTTCGGGTTGTACGGGTACTCCCCGTTTGCCGGGCTCAGATCATCCTTGCAGTACGTGAAGGCCACCATCTGCTTCTGTCTGATTGTTTTGAGGGTCTCGGGCGAACACGAGAAGTTGCCTTCCCCGTGCGAGACCGGGCAGTACAGCCGCTCGATCCCTTTTGTCCAGAGGTTCTCGTGCGCAGGCTTCAGGGTGACGAAGCGGCACTCCAGCCGGCCGAGCCGGTTGGGCATCAGGGCGATCTTCCTTGCATAACTCGTGTCGAACGCCGGGACAAGACCGAGGTTTGCCAGGATCTGGAAGCCATTGCAGATCCCGAGCACCAGGTTGTCGCCGCGAAGGAACTCTTCAAGCTCGTCCCAGAGGTTGTTCTTCACCCGGTTGGCATAGGCATTGCCGGCCCCGGTATCGTCGCCGTACGAGAAGCCGCCGGGGAAGACGAGCAGGCGGTAATCCGCGATCTGCGTGGTTCCGGCGATCAGGTCGTTGATATGGACGATCTCGGCATGCATGCCGGCCCGGGCGAGCGCTTCCTTTGTCTCCATCTCGGAGTTGATCCCGTAGCCGCTCAGGATCAGGGCCTTCTCTTGAATCGGTTCCTTCGCTACCGGGGCACGGGCCGCTACGGCCGGTCTCCGGATATTCCTGCGCACGGTTGCCATGATCAGTACCTCCTGAACGGCTCTTTGTAGGCCTTCTCGAGTTCAGCGATCCCGGTCTCCAGTACCAGGGTCTGGCAGGTGATCCGGAATTTGCTTCCCCCGGTCCGCCCGAGCAGCACCGCATCCGGCCCGAGCGCCTGCTCGAACGCCCGTTTGTGATCAGGGTTGATCGTGACCACGAAGCGGGAGAGTGATTCCGAGAAGAGGTAGTAATCCGGCCGCATTCCTTCCGGCAGCAGAACCGTGAGATCCATCCCGAGCCGGCCGGCCATAGAGACCTTGGCAAGAGCTATGCCGAGGCCACCCCGCCCGACCGGCAAGGCCGAGGCCACAAGCCCGTGGGAAATTGCGCCGGCCAGCCGGACGTACCGTTCCTTTGCCACAACCGCATCCAGCACCGGCACGGTGTTCCCGATACTCCCGAGATGCTGGAAGTACTCCGACCCGCCAAGCTCTTCCTTGGTTGCCCCGATCACGTACACGAGATCGCCTGCGATCTTTGCATCCAGCGAGACCGCCGTCTTCACATCCGGGTGAACACCGATGGAGGAGATGAGGAGGGTGGGGGGAACCGAGATCTTCACGGGCTTACCTTCGGCATCGAACCCCGAGAAGTCGTTGAACATAGAGTCCTTGCCGGAGATGAACGGGGTGCCAAACGCCTTTGCGGCGTCATAACACCCGAGCGCTGCCCGCTTCAGCTGCCCGAGGCGTTCGGGATCGTTGGACGAGCACCAGCAGAAGTTGTCAAGGATCGCGATCGCATCCGGGGGAATGCCCTGGGCTACCAGCCCCCGGATGGCCGTATCGATGCAGGCCGCGGCCATGCGGTACGGGTCGATCTCAGAGTAGGAGGGGAAGAGCGCCTGCGAGAGCCCGACACCCTTCTTTGATCCGGGCACCACCTTGGTCAGCGTTGCCACCGACTGCACCCGGCCCGCACCCTGCACCGGCCCGAGCACGTGGCCCCCCTGCACGGTATGGTCGTACTGGATGGTGACAAACTCCGTGGAGCAGATATTCTTTCTCTTGAGCAGGGCAACAAGGGTCTCTTCGAGCCGCACGGGACAGGGCGTATCGGGCTCGGGGTTCACCGGTTCCGTATATGCCGTCTCCAGCTGTTTCTTGGGCAGCCCGTCGTGGAGGAACGCGAGATCGATGTCAAGGACGGTTGCCCCGCCCGCAACCACCACGCACCGGCCTGAATCCGTGAACTCGCCGATCACGGTCGCCTCCACCTCGCGGCGCTCCATCAAATCCATGAATTCGGTAAGGTGTTCCGGCGGTACGGCAAGCGTCATCCGCTCCTGCGACTCGGAGATCCATACCTCCCACGGGGCCATGCCGGGATACTTTAACGGGATTGCATCGAGGTTGACCCGGCAGCCGTTGCACTCCTTGGCCATCTCGGCCACCGAGCAGGAGAGCCCGCCCGCCCCGTTGTCGGTGATGCTGCTGTACAGGCCCCGGTCCCGTGCCTCCTTCACGATCACGTCCGAGAACTTCTTCTGGGTGATCGGGTCGCCGATCTGGACCGCCGTGACCGGGCTCTTCGGGTCGAGCGCTTCTGAGGAGAACGTGGCGCCGTGGATCCCGTCCTTGCCCACCCGTCCGCCAACCATCACGATCAGGTCGCCGGGCCGGGCCGCCTTAAGAAAGAGGTTCCGGCCGCCCGCTTCACGGGGGATGATCCCGACCGTGCCGGCAAAGACGAGCGGTTTACCCGCATACCGGGGATCGAAGTAGCAGAACCCCTGCGGGGTCGGGATGCCCGAGCAGTTCCCGCCCACGCCCACGCCGCGGACAACCCCCTCAAAGATCTGCCGGGGCGGGATGACCGGGTTTGTCGTATCCTTGTCGCGGAAGAGCGGGACGGCCGTATCGGGGTCGCCCACGCAGAACCCGTAGCAGTTGATGCAGGGCTTGGCCCCGAGGCCGAACCCGACAGTGTCGCGGTTCACCCCCACGATGCCCGTGAGAGCGCCGCCGAACGGGTCGAGCGCTGACGGGGAGTTGTGGGTCTCGACCTTGTGGGTGACAAGGAACTCGTCATCGAAGATGATCGCGCCGGAGTTGTCGGAGAAGACCGAGACGCAGATGTCCTTCTCACCCGCGGCCTCGCGGATCTCGTTGGTTGCTGCCTGGATGCAGGACTTGTAGAGCCCCCGGGGCAGGTCATCGTCCATCGCGGATGCAAAGATCGTGTGCTTGCAGTGCTCGCTCCAGGTCTGGGCAAGCGACTCGAGCTCCACGTCCGTCGGGTTCCGGTTGCGTGCCCGGAAGTGATCGCGGATCGCATGCAGCTGGGCAAGGTCAAGGGCGAGCGGCCCCCGTCGCTCCCCGGTTGCCGGGTCGACGATCCCTTCCTTCCCCAGCCGGACCAGCTCCTCATCGCTGATCTCAAGGTTCACCGGCCCGGCGGTCGGCAGCTCGTGAAGCTCCACGAGCGGCATGTTGCAGCCCATCCCCGCCTTACCGTACTCAGCCCGGCTCTTCACCTGCACCCGGTTCACGAGCGGGTTTGCAAGCGTTGATGCGAGCGACCGGATCGCCTCGTCTGAAAGCCGGCCGCGGACAAAGTAGAGCTGGGAGAAGGAGACCACAACCTGCTCTTCCGGGCCGGGCCTGAAGAAGTCCTCGATCATCTGCCGGGCCGTGGTGCCGACATTGTCGGTCACGCCCGGGAGGAACCCGACCTCGATCGCATGGTCGAAGAGGGGGAGCGTTGCTTCGTCCACCGTAAATTCCTGCACCACCGGGTTTGTCAGCTGTCCCGCGAGCTGCACCAGCTCGGCACGGGTGAAGTCCCGGGCGGTGGTGGCGATCGTGTACACATCAGTGAGCTGCAGCTCGTCAATAGCAAAGCCGAGCAACCGCACCCGGTCGGTCCGGGTCTTCATACGGGGATCCTTTGAGTAGTGAACTTCTATGCGGTGGACAAAAGAAGTCATGTGTACAGGATTTGGCGCAACAGGTGAAAATAGATGGTGTCCCTACCCTGTGCAAACCGGTTCAGAGCAGGATTTATCTCCGGGTGATGACGACCGGGTCGAGCGTTGCATCGATCATCAGATCGAAGGGTACGGTGTCGAGCCAGCCGGCCTTCTCGAACATGCTCATGAAACAGACGCCCGCCACTTTTGCATCCGGATATTTTGCGGCAAGATCCCGCACCTGCTCTTTTGTCACCGGCATCAGCGGCATTGCAAGCCCGCCCATGAAGACCAGCAGGTTCGGGTGGAGTGTTGCCGGGCCGCCGGAGACCTGCATCCCCACATCCTCAACGAACTGGATCTTCTGAGCCTTTGCCACGTCGAGCAGGGGCACAAAGACCTGCTCCACGTGAAGGCCCCGGACGGCAACCGCATTGAGCTCGACAAACGGCGTGCAGGTTCCCACGCAGCCGAAATAGACGATCTGGTCTCCTTCTTTCAAGCCCATCTCCTGCACAAATGCCTTGAACGGGCGCAGGATGCCGGGCACGCTCTTTGAAATCTCCCGTGTTGCCATGAGGTATCAGATGATCTCGGGCGGAATGCGGGATAATTGTTGTGAGAACGAGGTGGGAGAGACGAAAAGACCGGTCAGCACCGGCCACCGCGTCCCGTGGCGAGCCGGTAACACCAGCCGGCAACCAGCGGGCAGAGGAATGCGCCGGCAAGGATGATGAGCGTGGTCTCCGAAAACGTCTGCTGGATCAGCACCTGCTTAAGGACGATCCAGAGGGCGTAGATGCCCCCCACCAGCACCGCAAGGAACCGGGCGAGCTTCAGGGGATCGGCGGGCCGGGCCAGCGGGAAGTAGGCGAGGAAGAGGAAGAGCAGCACGAAGACGTACGTGTACGGGATGAGCGAAGCAGAAACAACGTACGGCTGGAGACGCGAGAAGACGGCGCTTGAGAGAAAGACCAGCAACAGAAAGCCGGCCTCGCGGACATTGAACGGGTACCAGTACATGATGGGGTAGTGGGCTATTGGAGGCCTTTGATAATGAGCCTTTCCGGTTTTTTAACGGAAGCGGTCGTCCGAGCGGACCGTTCCGACATTTTTGGCCACGGTCTCAAACCACCCGCAGCGCGAGGACGAACAGGCATCAAACGCCGGGACATAGGGTTTGATGTCCAGGAGCGGCGTTCCTTCCAGCATATCCACATCCTCGATCGTGAGCAGCCCCTCCTCCACGCTGATGAGCCGGACCACCGAGAGCCCGATCGCGTTCGGGCGTTTGGGGGACCGGGTGGCAAAGATGCCCCGGGGCGATGTGTCAAGGAACGGGATCACCGATAGGAGGTGATCGGTGCATTGGTGGAGGGCGTAGATGAGGATGATCCGCTCAAAGCCGTCAAGGTCGCGGAGCCCTGCGCGGTACCGGGAAAAAACCTCTACCGTTCCCTTCGTGCCCCGGGCCCCGGCCGGCTGGATGGGCATACCGGCAATATCCAGAAACGGCGTATGGATCGTGCCGATGGGTGTGTAACAGAACGAAGCATTCCCGTTCCCGGTATCGTGCATGAAAGAGATGTACTACCCGGGAACTAAAAACAGTGATGGAGATAGTCCACGATCAGCCCATCGCCATCATGGCATCGAGCTTGGTCTGGAGAGACCAGGCGGCCCGGGCCTTCTGGACGGTGTCGCGGTACTCCTTTGTCAGCAGTCGGATCTTCTCGTTCGTGAGCTTCAGGGACGTGATCGATTTATTGATCAGGGCTCCCTGGAGGCCGGGCCGTTCTGCATCGATCTGCTCGGAGAGGTTCTGGATGAGCTGCGTATCAACGCTGTGGTTGGTGAGGGTTCCAATCATCCGGGTCCTCTGCATCGAATCCCGGTTGAAGACCGTCAGCCGGGCGGCTTCGTCTGCCAGCCAGAGCGTCCCGTTGTGCCGGATGATGTCGCCATCGGCAGCATTCACCGCAGCACGCGTATAGATCTGCAGGACCGAGGTGTTCCCGCGGTACGAGACCATCCGGGTCTGGGACTCCTCAGAGAACTTTGTGGTATAGGTGCGGAGGTTATCGCGGGCCTTCACGATCTCGTCACTGGTCTGCATGAGCGGGATCGTGGAGAGGGCAACCAGGTAATCGGACCGGATCTCTTCGAGTTCCACCGTTCCGTTGCCGTTACTGATATTCCCGATGTATTTGATGACCCCGGCCATCCGGGCATCCTGGAGTTCCCCGATGTAGGCCACGTGATTCTTCAGGGTGACTACCGCTGCGGGGCGATCCGCGTAGTTCGGATCCCTGCTGGCCGGAAGGGTATCGCTGTTCACCACGGCTGAGGCAAGAGGAACCACCAGCATCAGGGTGAGAAGACAGAGTGCCACCCGGAAGATCCGCAGGTTCCCGCTCGTCATCGTCCATGCAGGCGTGGGGAGAATTGTCACATCAACATGTTCGGGTGCGGGTTTATAATATTGTCTGGATGCCCGGAGTTATTCGTATAACCCCGGGGTTAGCTCAATCAACCGGGTTCCGGCCATAAAAATGGCGAACTACTTTAGTGCAACCCGGCCAAAATGTACGTGAGGAGTGGCGCGTGGCACAGGACTGGTTCTTCAACAACAACGGGATCTGGATCATCAACGAGGATCTCTTTGCCACGAAGAAGATCCGTAAGGAGACTATCGATCTCATTGTCACGTCGCCGCCCTACAACGTGGACATCCCCTACAACTCCCACGATGACCAGACCAGCTATGACGAGTACCTGGACTTCTCGGCCCGGTGGATGAAGCGGTGCCACGGCTGGATGAAGGCTGATGGCCGTTTCTGCCTGAATATCCCGCTGGACAAGAACAAGGGCGGCCAGCAGAGCGTGGGGGCGGACCTGACCACGATTGCAAAGGAGGCCGGGTTCAGGTACCATGCCACGATCATCTGGAACGAAGGAAATATCTCGCGCAGGACCGCGTGGGGATCGTGGCTCAGCGCCTCGGCCCCGTACGTGATCGCCCCGGTCGAACTGATCGTGGTGCTGTACAAGGATTCGTGGAAGAAGACCGGGGGATCGCGGGTGTCGGACATCTCCCGCGAGGAGTTCATGGCGTGGACGAACGGCCTGTGGACCTTCAATGGCGAGAGCAAGAAGAAGGTCGGGCACCCGGCGCCGTTCCCGGTGGAGCTCCCCTTGCGGTGCGTGAAACTGTTCTCATTCGTGGGCGACACGGTGCTCGACCCGTTCATGGGAAGCGGGAGCACGCTTATGGCCGCCCGGTCCTTGCACCGGAACGGGATCGGGATCGAGATCGACAGGCGGTACTGCGAACTCGCAAGAGACCGGATCGAGTCCATGCAGTGACCGGGATAGTCCCGGTCCCTGCATGCAGACCCCTTATTTTTCTTAAAAACCGGTCATTTCAACCAGAAACTTTGTAAATAACCCCGTCCTTTTTGTACAATCATGCACTACACCATCATTACGGAGTTGCACGAGTCGGGTGGATTTTCCGCCCGGTGCGTGGAGATTCCGTCCGCCCGTGGTTACGGCAGCTCCCAAGGTGAGGCGCTGGCCCGGATCAAGGAGGCCATCGAAGTGGTGCGGGAAGCCCAGAATGCGGAACTGCACAAGACCATTGCATCCGTTCATTCCGAGATCATCAAGATCGAAGTCGCTGACTCCGCATAATCTCCCCCAGTACGGGGGAAGACAAATTTCTCTCTTTTTGTTCATGCGTAGTGCGAGGAGCGCCGGTCACCATAGGAACGGCCCGGAACGGGTGGGTTTTAGCAGGTTGCCGCACATACAGTATAAAAAAGGGTGAAGCATGAGTTCCGGTACACGAGAGATCGCAGCGTTTGCATTCCTGATGGATACCGCCCGCAGGCTCGGCGCAGCCGACGTGAAGGTGATCTCCGCAGCGGACGTAGTTGTCGAGAACCGTGTGCCCTTAAAGTGCCGCTCCTGCATCAGCTACGGCAAAAAGCTGACCTGCCCGCCGCACGTCCCGGCACCGGACGAGTTCCGGAAGATCCTTGCCGAGTACCGGTACGCCCTGCTCGTGAAGTTCATCTCGCCGGCCAACGCAGAGCCCGATGTGATCTGCTCGATCTACCGGTACTGGCTCGACCCTGAGGCCCCGGCCGACAAGAAGGAGCAGGCAACCCGGTTCTGGAGAGACCACTTCAACGGCACCGGGGCGTTCGCCCCGCTGATGCTCGAACTGGAGCGGACCGCGTTCAATGCCGGCAACCCGTTTGCGCTCGCGTTCATCAACGGCTCGTGCCGGCTCTGCGAGACCTGCAATGTCAAGGCCGGGCTCTGCATCCACCCCACGCAGGCCCGGATTCCCGAGCACGCGGTCGGCGTCAACATGGTCGCAACCGCAGAGAAGGCAGGGATGCCGATCCGGTTTCCCGTGCAGGGGCACCCGGAACTGATGGCGCTGCTGCTGATCGATTAAAAAAAAGTGGGGGCGAGAGGCGACACCATACTCGCACGAAAACGAGCGCGTGGCAGGGGGGGGTAACGCTCAGGGAAGGTAGGTCTGTAATTTCTTTAAGCGGGACAATCGCTTCTCCGCGTCCAGCTTCTTCTCCTGCTCGATACTGTCCACAATCCGCACAAGGGGCATGGCCAGCTCGTACACCTTCTTCTTGCGTCCCATCTGACCCGCCAGGGGACCGCGACAGGCAATCCATCCCCGTTCGATCATCTGCCTCATCGCGAGGCTGATCTCGGGCTGGCGCAGTCCCGTCCCGTGCTCAATGTCGTGGGAGGTTGCTTCCGGTGTACGTGCAAAGAATACCAGCACCCAGGCAACATTCTTGTGGATGCCGAGTTCGATCAGAAGATGGGCGATGCTCTCTTCCTTCTTGGAAAAATACTGCACGATCTCGTTTCTCATAATCGCTCCGGATCTTATTATCTCCCTTTGGTTTTTGGTAGTCAATAAATATATTCCAGAATATTTTAAAAATGAGGGAAAATTTCAGAACCCGACCGGGTCCACCGCATCCCACCGGGCCTTTGCTCTCCCAATAAAGAGCCACGCGGGGATGAGCAGGAGCACCGAGGCAAGGGCCGCGAGCGGTTCGGCAAATGCAACCGCGGTGAAGATGACAATCGCGATCCCGACGAGAACAAAGTACTGTGCAAGTACCCTGACATCGTACACCAGCACGTTCGGCGAGAGCCCGGCAAGCCACGCCATCACCGCAACCGCATAGCACGAGACAGAGAGGCCGAGCACCACCGCAGGGACGAGATACGCGATCTCACCGGCAAGGATGGCAACGATCGCAATGAAGAGAGCCGGCAGTACCTGGAGGAGCGCAAACGTGGTGAGTTTGCCCGCGATCAGCCGGCTCACGGCAACGGGCAGGCAGGCGTACGACCCGAACGCGTCAAACATCGTGACCCACGTGTACATCGTGGACGCAATGAGACCGGCAACAATGGCAAACATCAGGAGCAGGCCATGCGGCGGGAAGGCGGGGGCGAGCAGCGAGAGGAAGAACCAGATCACCGCAAGGGGCAGAACGAACGAGAAGATCATCTGGCCGATGAGGCTTCCGCTCCGGTAGAGATCGATGAGATCTTTTGCCGCAAGCGCCGGGTCGGGCAAAAAAGCGAGGCGCTGTACGAGAGGACGGTAGAGATCCCGGTGGCGTTTCTCCGAGCCCACGGACTCGGGGGAGAAGAGCGCAGTCGAGACCGCGAAGAGCAAAACGAGCCCGGCGCAGGTGGCAACAAGAACGGTCCAGGAGAACGCGTGGTAGATGAGCAGCGGGGGGAAGAGGAGCGCCGGGTTCGTGCCGGTGAGCACGACGAGAGCACTCCCCCCCGCACCGAGTGCCAAGAGAAGAATCCAGAACATTGCCCGCACCCGGGCGTACACGGTCGAGAGGAAGAAGACGGTGCAGAGCCCGCAGAGGAACGCGAGCGCGAGCGTGAGGAGGAGCAGGAGGGCCCCCGCCAGCGAAACACCGGTGAACGGCGATGCCGCAAGGTACCCGAAGCCGAAGGGAAACACCCAGAGGAAGAAGTAATAGATTGTGTCCTTGACAACGAAGTTTGCAAAGATGAACTGTGCGGTGAGGGGAAGGCTCCGTGAAGAGTACGCGAGCAGGCTTGCCTGGCCGAAACGGCGGTTCATCACTTCGTTCCCGAGAAGGCCGAACCCGCCGACCATGATCCCGAGCATCAGGTAACTCCCGTGGATGGTCAGCGCGAGGTTGCCGCCCGGCATCGCGATCTGCATCAGGGGAACCAGAAACGCGCCCATGAACGCGATCCCGAAGATCATCACCGGGAAGAGCGCGAACGATACACTCCCGAACATCGTGGAGTGGATCCGCCACTCCTCTTTCATCATGGCATGGAAGAGTTCAAGCATGGCGATCCTTCCGGACGAGCGAGAGGAAGAACGAGGGCAGGTGTTCGCCCCGCCCGGTCAGGTCAGCAACCGGGCCGGTGTGCAAAAGGGTGCCCTTGTGGAGGATCGCAAACCCCGAGCAGATCTCTTCGGCCACCTCAAGGATGTGGGTCGAGATGAAGATCGTCTTTTTCTTCTTCACGTAGCCTGCAAGGTACTCCTTGACCACATCCTGCATGATCGGGTCGAAGTTGATCAAGGGCTCGTCGATCAAGGCGAGCGCCGGCTCGTGGATGAAGGCCTGCGCAAACATCAGTTTCTGCCGGGTGCCCCGCGAGAGATCCTTGCAGAGCACATCCTTCTTGTCGGCAAAGTCCAGAAAGTCAAACCACCAGTCTGCCTTCGTCTCGATATCCGGAATCTGCCGGACCGCGGCCACGAACCGGAGGTACTCCATCGAGGTCAGGAAACTCGGGGGGGTCTCCTGCTCGGGGATGATCCCGACCCGGGCCCGGACCCCGACCGGGTCGGCGGTTACGTCCACTCCGAGAACCTGCGCTGTGCCCCCGGTCGGCCGGGTCTGCCCGGTCAGCATCTTGATCATCGTGGTCTTGCCAGAGCCATTCGGGCCCAGCAGGCCGAAGAGCGCCCCCTCATCAACCGAGAGCGTCACGCTGTCCACTGCCTGTACCTCGCCATAGGCCTTCGAGAGGCCCCGTGCTTCCAGAACTGTTGTCATGGTGTCATCTCCTCACGCTTTCATACCGAACCAGATGAAATCCAGCCCGTCTTCGATGATCTGCTCCCGCTCAGTTGTATCGTCCGTGGAGAGCGCATGGGCGATCATGCCCGAGAGGGCCGATGCCATCAGGCAGAAGAGGCCGGATGGCTCGACAGTTCGGATCTCGCCGTCCTGTATTCCCTGCCGGACAAGTTGCTCAAGAAAGAAAAAATGGCTCATTCCCTCTTCATGGGCGCTCGTGGAGACGAACGGGGAATGGGCGAACTGTTCCATGAACTTCAGTTTCGCAGGGTTCTTGATCCCCCACCCGGCCGCATTCTTACCCAGCCGGCGGAACTTATCCTTGGCCGTCTTCTCAGAATCAAGACCACGGCCCATTGCTTTTGCAGCCTCGCTCTTGACCCGGCGGTAGAGCGTATCGATGAGGTCTTCCTTTGTCTTGAAGTAAAAGAAGAGCGTCCCGGTGGCAACCCCCGCTTCCTTTGAGATCAGCGAGGTCGGCGTGCCGGCAAAGCCCCGCTCGGTGAAGAGCCGGAGGGCCGTCGCAAGGATCGCTTCCTGCTTGTCGGGCGACGGCTCACGCATCTGGCTTCTCCCCAAGCACGGCCCGTTGTATCCGCTTTATCCGGTTGATGCACCAGAGCCCGCCTTTCATCAGGGGGACGATGATGCCCATCATCCCCTCCATCTCCTTTGCCACATCCTTCATGAGCGCCGGGATCGGCAGACCCTGGGGGCAGGCCTTCAGACACTTCCCGCACTGCCGGCAGAGGCTGGCGCAGGACTTCTCTCCCATGAGGCCGCCGTGCCGGCCAACATACTGGAACTTCACCTCGCGATCGTTGGGAAAGAGGGCGTGGGCATTGTAACCGGCAAAGCAGCCGGGAATGTCGACACCGAAGGGACAGGGCATGCAGTACCCGCAGCCCGTGCACCCGACCTTCATCAGGTGGCAGTACTCGTCCCGCACCCGGCCGATCAGCGCACGTTCGTCCGGTGAGAGCGAACCCGGCAGGGCCTCACCCGCGACCCGCAGGTTCTCATCGATCTGCGCCTCATCGTTCATGCCCGAGAGGACGACCGTGACCTCGGGATGATCCCAGACCCAGCGCAGGCCCCATTCAGCCGGTGAACGTTTCACCGGCGCCCCGTCCCAGATCGTCTGGACGCTCGCCGGCACCCGGCCGGCAAGGTTGCCGCCCCGCAGCGGCTCCATGATCATCACGGCAAGCCCCTTTGACGCCGCGTACTGGAGCCCCTCCGTTCCCGCCTGGTTCTTCTCGTCCAGGTAATTGTACTGGATCTGGCAGAACTCCCAGTCGTACGCGTCCACGATCTCTTTGAAATCCTTAAGGTTGCCGTGGAACGAGAACCCGGCATTCGTTATCCGCCCGTCCTTCTTTGCGGTGTCGAGGAAGTCCAGGACACCGAGGTCCCGCATGATCGTAAAACTCTTGCCGGCCAGGCTGTGGAGGAGGTAGTAGTCGATGTGATCGGTCTGGAGCGTTGCGAGCTGACGGTGCAGAATCCGGTCCATGTCCTCCCGTTCGAAGACCTCCCAGTGGGGGAGCTTGGTTGCAATCCGCACCTTCTCGCGGTACCCGTCCAGGAGCGCCTTTCCCAGCACCTGCTCGCTCTTGCCGAGATGGTAGATGGGGGCGGTGTCAAGGTAGTTGACCCCGCTGTCGATCGCGTGCCGGATCTGGCGGATGGCACGCTCCTCGTCCACGCCACCGGCCCGGGTGGCGGGGAGGCGCATGCAGCCGAAGCCAAGGATCGAGAGTCTGTCGCCGGTCTTTGTGACGGTACGGTATAACATGAAAGACACCAGGGTAAACTGACTGGTCAGTCAATATGTGAGTGGAGGTATTTAATGGTAGGGAACCGATCCATTTCACGACGGATTATCCCCTCCCGGCCCCCGTGGTCGACCACCCCCCGGCTATCCGGACAGTCCGATCTCCGGATTGCCGAGCGATCCTCCAACCGGGAGGGTCTATATTGACATTTTTTTAAGGTTTTCTAGGCCTCAAATTGTAAAAATACGCCCAATATCAGACCCATTCAAGATCACTGTACGGTAATTCGCCAAAAAGTGCGACTGGCAGAAAACCGGTCCTTCAAAATGGGTTCCGATCGGGAAAATAAGCCCTAATTAAAGAGATTTTTTTAGGTGCAGTTACCCCCTGAAGGAAAGTAAGAGCCTGAGAATGCTATCGGGCATCAGACCAGACGCAGGAGAAGGACATGAGCATTCTTCCCTGCGATCTTCTTCAGAGGGTTTGGAAGGCCCGGCCCTGCTTCCCGCAAAAAAGGGATTGTCGCCCTGATTCAGGCATTCTGCACCGGAACAAAACTGTTCCCGGTATGCTGGATGACCGAACGGGGCATCCCGATCCCCAGCGCCTCTTTCAACACTTCCTCGATGGTCTCTACCGGCACAAACACCAGTTCATCCCGGACATCGGAAGGCACGTCCTGCAGGTCCCGCTCGTTCTCCTTTGGCAGGATGATCTTTCTGATGCCCGCCCGGTGAGCGGCAAGGATCTTCTCCTTGATCCCCCCGACCGGCAGTACGCCGCCACTGAGCGTGATCTCGCCCGTCATCGCAAGGTCCGGATCAACGGTCTTTCCGGTGATCAGCGAGGCAAGAGCCGTGAAGAGGGTCACGCCCGCAGAGGGTCCGTCCTTGGGCGTTGCACCGGACGGCACATGGACATGGATGTCGCTTGTCATGAAGTTGAACCCGTTCTCCAGGGTTGCAAGCCGGGAGCGGATGAGCGAGAGCGAGATCGTTGCCGACTCCTTCATCACGTCCCCCAGCTGGCCGGTCAGCGTGAGCTTCCCGGTCCCGGGCATGAACGTGCCTTCGATAAAGAGGATCTCTCCCCCCACCGGCGTCCATGCAAGGCCGGTGACAACACCGGGGACCGGTTCCTTCCGTATCACGTCCTGCCGGATCAGCTCCTTTCCGAGCACATCTGAAAGATTGTGCACTGACACCACAAACGGAAGTTCGGCGGTTCCCGAGACGATCTTCTCGGATACGTGGCGGGCAGTCTTGGCAAGTTGTTTCTTGAGCCACCGGACACCGGCCTCGCGGGTGTACTTCTCGATTACCACCTTCAGGGCCTCATCCTCAAACCGGAGTTTCTCTGCATCGAGCCCGTGCTCCTTGAGAACCTCGGGAATGAGATGGTCTTTTGCTATCGCGAACTTCTCGTTCTTGGTGTAGCCCGAGATCTCGATCAGCTCCAGCCGGTCCAGGAGCGGGGCCGGGATCGTGGCAAGCGAGTTTGCGGTTGCGATGAAGAGGACATCGGAGAGATCGTAGGGAACCTCGAGGTAGTGGTCCGAGAACGTGTTGTTCTGTTCCGGGTCGAGCACCTCGAGGAGGGCGCTTGCCGGGTCCCCGTTGTAGGACGTTGCCAGCTTGTCGATCTCGTCGAGGATGAAGACCGGGTTTTTGGTACCGGCCTTCTGCATACCCTGGATGATCCGCCCGGGCAGGGCGCCGACATAGGTTCTCCGGTGCCCCCGGATCTCGGCCTCGTCCCGGACCCCGCCAAGGCTCACCCGGACCAGCTTCCGGCCGAGCGCCTCGGCAATGCTCTTCCCAAGACTCGTCTTACCCGTGCCGGGCGGGCCGGCAAAGAGAAGGATCGAACCCTGTTTCTCCTGGCAAAGTTTCATGACCGCAAGGTGCTGGATGATCCGCTCCTTGACCTTCTCAAGGCCGTTGTGGTTACGCTCAAGTACCCGTCGGGCTTCTGCGATGTCGATGTTCTTTGCTTCTTCGGTGGTCCACGGGAGGTTGAGCATGAGATCGAGGTAGTTCCGGATCACGGAACTCTCGTGATTCTGGCTTCCCCCGGTCTCGAGCTTCTTCACTTCGGCGAGAGCCTTCTTCCTGACCTCATCCGGCATCGCGGACTGTTCGATTTGTTCCCGGTAGCCCAGGTCCCCGGGAGTCCCCGAACTCTCGTCCAGCTCTTCCTGGATCACCCGGAGCTGCTCGCGCAGGATCGCCTCACGGTTCGACCTGCTCACCTTGTCCGAGACCTTCTTGGCCATCTCGATCCGGATGCTGATATTCTCCCGGACTTTGATGAGGAGTTCCAGAAACGTGATGTACCGCTGCCGCACCGAGACGAGTTCAAGGAGCGCCTGCTTCTCTTCCAGCGTCACCGGCAAAAACGGCATGACAAAGCCCGCAATCTCGTCAATGGAGCTCATCCGGTCGATCGGGCCGGTGAACTGTTCCGAGCCATTGAAACGGCTGCTGATCTCGTGAATGGTGAGCTTGATATCCGAGAGAATCCGGCCCTGTAAGTCGTTGTCAAGATCCTCGACATCCGGGACCGGCTCATAGGTGGCATAGAACCGGTCGTCTTTTTCGGAGACCGAGACAGCTTTTGCCCGCCCGATCACCTGCGCACAGACAAGGTACCCGGTATCGGTCGGCTCCACGTGATGGATCCGGAACAGGTTGCCGATCCGGTACAGCGACTCCGGGGTCAGGTCCGCGGGACGCGTCCCGCTCTTCACCGTAAGGCCGATCGCGTGGGCTGCCCCTGCGTCGCCGTGTTCCATGGCTGCAAGGAGGAGATCACCGGTGGCGAGGTCGACCGGGAATTTTGTCCGGCTGTCCGGGAACACGACAATCTCATAGAGAGGTATGACGATGGTTTCTTGAGTGGGTTCTTGAGTAATCTCAGTTTTTTCTGGTTGCATGGGTGCCTCAATCATTTAGTTCGAATTTGCCTAACTAAAGTGCAGGACAAAAAAATTACCTGACTTTCTTCAGGATCTCCACCAGGAGTTCCTGCTCGTGTTCATCCAGTGCATGCATCATGCGTTCAATCATCCGTCGCAGGGAGGTTTGTTCGGCCTCTGCAATCGCTCTTCCTTTCTCTGTCAGGCGGATGTAGAGGATCCGGCCGTCATCGGGGCATTGTTCACGGTACACGCACTCCATTCGTACGCATTTGTTGACCATCTCGGTGATCGTGGGCTTGGAGTTCTTCGTGATCTCTGCAAGACGGCTGAAGGTGACATCCCCCTCTGCATGGATGACTTTGAGGTAGGCGATCTGTTTTACCGTCATGTCGGAGAGCCCGCATTCAGAGAAGATCGAGCAGGAGCATTCGTTCTTGATCCTGACCAGGTGATCCAGGGCTTCGAACAAATGCTTCTCTCGTTCTGTCATGCTCCGATCCTTCGTTAGTTAGGTCTTACCTAATAATAAAGATGATGATCCGGATCGTTCATCCGGTTCCTGCAGGCAGGAATGCGATGGCCGGACAAGAGGCGGGTGCCTGCACGCCCCGTTGTGCCAGAACACACCGATCTACGGTGATTGAGGTTGACCCCGTTCCCTTCATCATCACAGGGAGAACTGACGGTCCTGCACCAGGCAGGGTGCCATGACCCCCATGACATTCTGAAAACCTCGCACCGCTCGCCACGGATCATGCGCTGTGCCTTGAAAAGACTTAAAACGAATGAACCGATCATTGAAATGATGAAGATACAGGATATGCAGCAGATCATTGACCGGAACCGGCATGTTCCGCTACAGGAGTCCCGGGTGTCTGACATTGTTGCTTAAAAAAAAGGTGTGATGAGGTGCATGAAAGTCAGTATCGATCGTTCAAACTGTACCAGCTGTGGCACCTGCTGGGATGCCTGCCCGGCATTCTTTGAAGAGAACCCGGAGGATTCGTTCAGCCGCGTGCTGGAAAGATACCGGCTCAACGGGGATCATGGCAAAGGCACTGCCCCGGAGGACCTGGAAGCCTGCGTGACAGAGGCAGCGGATTCCTGCCCCGTCTCGATCATCACCGTTGAAGAATCCTGACGGGTTCTTCTCAAGCGGGGTGGTCGCGCAACCGCCCCTTTGCTCGCAAAAAAAAACAAGACGATGATTCCAAGGAGGAGAAAATGCCAAAACCAACCAATGGAAACCTGGAACTGCTCACCGACAAGAACAGCGCACTCGTGCTCGTGGACTACCAGCCCACGATGTTTGCCGGTGTTGCGTCAGGCGACAAGACGATCATCAGGAATGCAGCGTATTGTTCGGCAAAGGCCGCAAGCATCCTTTCAGTACCGGTCGTGCTCTCGACCATCAACCCGCAGCACAACGGGAATTTCCTCATCGATGTGACAAAACTGTTCCCCGGCCAGGAAGTGTTTGCCCGGACGGTTTCCAGCTTCGATGCATTCGAGGATGAGAAGACCTACGCGGCGTTCAAGAAGACCGGCCGTAAGAAGGTTGTTGTCTCCGGGCTCTGGACGAGCATGTGCTTTGCCTACACGGCCCTGCACGCACTCCGGGACGGGTACGAGGTATACGGGCTGATGGATGCCGCCGGTGATTCCACGCCCGATGCCCACAAGTACGGCATCGAGCGGATGCTCCAGGCCGGGGTCATCCCCATCACGGTCGAGTCGCTGGTCTCGGAATGGATGCATGACTGGGGCAACCCGAAGGCCGGGGATCTCGTGAAGGACGTGTATTCGCATTACGGGTATATGATCGGGTTGCAGTAGGGAAATTCTGCTCTGTAGAAATCATTTGATGCTATTGTAACGCTCTTGGGGGCTCCGCCTTTTAGCTCTGCCCCCGCCGCGTGGGCATCCCCCACGTTGCGATTCCTCTGTATTACCGGGATACATGTTACCGATGTGTTGATAGTGTATTTTCGTGGCATCGTAATGCGCCCCGTCCCCCTTGGGGGACTGGCGGCGCAAGAGGGGGGCTACATTTTTTGTGTTCTCCATAGCACAAATTGAAAAAAAACTGAATTAACTCAATACTAACCATAGGTTCGTGGTGGACGTTACCTAATCACCTAATTCTGATGTAAATAACGGTTCAGATCGTCTCACCCGTCCATCCCCGCAATCACACCTGCCCCTGCCTGTACCATCACCGGGTCCATGACCCGGATCCAACCCCCGCCATTTCTTCAAGCGGACATTTCCACAGGATCTCAGCTCCTCATTGATTCAATAGGCAACAATTAGACGATTTTCAGGGACTGAAATACCGCTCAAATCCGAAAAATACGCCCGTTACGCCAGTACCGCCAAAACCGTACGCTATAATTCGCGAAAAAACGCGAGTATCAGAAAACCCGTCTTTCAAAATGGGCCCCGATACGGAAAATACGCCCAAATTAAAGAGATAGAAGGAAGGAGGATCGTACGTCCCGGACACCTTGAAAAAAGAGGGCGTGCTCCGTTACAGCAGCGTCTCCAAAATATCCCCGGCATCGCGGACGAGCCTGGGGCAGATCGTCTTGAAGACCCCTGCCTCCCGGGCAGCCTTGAGCTTCTCGGGATCCGAGAGATCATGTCCGAGCAGGTCCGTGCAGCTGAGGGCATGGTTCCGGCGCCGGAACTCCTTCACGAACCGCTGTGCCATCTCGTACGTCTTCTCTTTTGACGCGAGATCATCAAGGGTCGTGCGCCCGTACTTCATCCCGATCACCATCAGGGCGCCCGAGACCGCACCGCAGGTGTTCCCCGTGTGGCCCATCCCGCCGCCAAGGCCGCAGGAGAGTTTCAGGGCCGCCTTCTCATCGATGCCAAAATCTTTTGCAAACGCACAGGCAACGGCCTGCGAGCACGACCAGCCGTTCCGGAACAGTTCAGCCGCATCCTCGCCTTTTGTACGCACCATGCAGTAGCGTTATCCTGCAGGTAAAAAAAATGTGTGCCCGGGCCAAAAACGCTCCATATCTTTTTTTCATTACAAAATCCAATGCAGGTGAACGAGGGATCGATCATCGTGAACATGCCAGACCATTACCGGAAGTACCGGTTCGCAGATCGCATTGCACGCTCGCCGGAGTCTTTCCTCAAAGAACTCTTCAGGGTCTCCTCAGACCCCGCCATCATCTCGTTTGCCGGGGGACTTCCCTCTGCAGCGCTGATCGATACCGCAGGGATACGAGAGGCAACCCGCGATGTCCTCCTTGAGGAGCCGGAGATTGCACTCCAGTACACGACAACCGACGGCTATCTTCCCTTGCGGGAGTATATCGCAAACCGGTACCGAGAGAGGCTCGGCATCCCCGCAACCGCTGACGAGATCCAGATCGTGAACGGCTCCCAGCAGTGCCTGGACCTGTTCGCGAAACTCTTCCTCAATGCCGGGGATCACGTGGGCATGGAGCGGCCCGGGTATCTCGGGGCAATCGAGGCCTTTTCGCTCTACGAGCCGGTGATCGATACCGTGCCGCTCACGGGAACCGGCCCGGATCTTGCCGCGTTTGAGAAACTCGTGAAGATCACAAAACCCAAATTCTTCTACGGCATCCCCAACTCCCAGAACCCGTCCGGCCAGTCGTATTCGCTGGAGGCGCGGAAGGCGGTCGGGGAGATCATCTCAGGCAGCCGCACGGTCTTCTATGAGGACGATGCCTTCGGGGAGCTCTTCTTTGATGCCAAACCGCGGTTGCCGGTCAAACGCTTTGCCCCGGACCAGGCCGTGATATCAGGCTCGTTCTCCAAGACCGTGGCGCCGGGCATGCGGATCGGGTGGATGTTTGCGCCCCGCGAGATCCTCACAAAGTTCAATGTTGTCAAGCAGGCCGCCGACCTCCATTCCAACTTCCTCTGCCAGAAGATTTTGCACCGCTACCTCACCACCCACGATCCCGATGCTCATATCCGGACGATCGTTGCCGCGTACGGGAAGAAGTGCCGGCTGATGTGCACTCTCTTCGATGACCTGATGCCGCAGCTGGCGCACACGAACCCGGAAGGCGGGATGTTCCTGATGGCAACATTGCCCGGGGGTTTATCGTCCCGGGCGGTCTTTGACGCGGGCGTGAAGAACGGTGTGGCAGTACTCCCCGGCCTCCCATTCTACGTGGACGGGGGAGGCACGGACACGATCCGGCTGAACTTCTCTTCAGCCTCAGAAGAGCAGATCACGGAGGGGATGCACCGCCTCGCAACGGTGATTGCCTCCTTAAAGTAAGGTTCAGGAAAAAATCCGATTCTATTTATACATTTGATTTATGACTCTACCAGTACAGGAACGATGATACTCTTGAAGAAATCTTGTGCTGTTCTCATCGCTCTCCTCACCATGTGCGCACTCTGCCTGGCCGTTGCCGTGCCGGTTGCCGCTGACGGGGAGCCCACTACCGCTACGACCGAGCCCCCCCTCACCCTGAAGCCGGTCACTGCGCCAACAACGGAACCGACGACCCTACCTACCACCGTACCCACAACGGCCCCGACAACCGTTCCGACCACGGAACCGACAACCCGACCTACGACAGAACCCACCACAACGGTCCCGACAATGGTCACCATGCCCACCACGGAGATAACGATCACGATCGAACCCACCTCGGTTGGTGGCGGCAAGGGCTACATTGACACGTACTGCAATGTTGACGGCGCTGCCGTGGCATTTGACGGCACGTACCAGTGCACGATTGCCCAGGGTGTCTGCACGGTGGGCGTAAGTCCCACGGGCCATGTCCAGACCGTGACGGTGACCAAAAGCGGGTACACCACCTGGTCCGGCGGTCTCTCCGGCATGCCTTCCAACGGGCAGCATGTCGCGGTCTATGCAACCATCAACCCGGTCTCAACACCCCCGACAACGATCCCCCCGGCACAGTATGGAACGATCTATGCCCAGTCGAGCCCGGCCGGTGCAGCGATCTACATGAACGGTAACTACTACGGGTATGCGCCGGTGACCATCCCGACCCTCCAGCCGGGCACCTACACCATGAAGGCGTCGCTCTCCGGGTACACCACGAACACGCAGATCGTGACGGTGTACGCCGGCCAGACCACCACGTATTACCCGACCCTCCAGCAGTCCCCGACCCCGCGCAGCACGGGAACCGTGACTGTGACCTCGGACCCCTCCGGCGCAGGAGTCTACGTGGACGGCACCTACCAGGGAAAGACGCCCATGACCGTCACCCTGTACCCGGGAACCCACACCTTCCGGCTCTCGCTTGCCGGGTATAACGATTACACCGCGAGCGTGTACGTGACGGCCGGCACCAACCAGAACCTGAACGCGATCCTGGCACCGGCCGTGTACGGCACGGTGGCGCTCACGTCCCTGCCGGGCGCAAGCGTCACCATCGACAACGCGGCACAGGGAACCATCCCTTCGTCGGGCACGATGACCGTGAATAATGTGGCAAGCGGCAACCGTCTCATCAAGGTGACGGCACCGGGCTACAATGAATGGCTCAACTCGGTGTACATCAAGCCCAATGTCGTCACCACGGTCAATGCGGTGCTGACACCGATCGGCGTGAACCCGGCACCGGTGCCGGCAACCGGCGGGCTCACCATCGTGTCCACCCCCAACGGCGCTGAAGTGTACGTGGATAACCTGTTCAAGGGGTATACCCCGGCCACCCTGACCGATATCGCAGCCGGGCAGCACCAGATCATACTCAAGTATACCGGGTATATGGATTATACCCAGACCGTTGCCGTGAACTCCGGCCAGACCACCCCGCTTGCCATCAGCATGCAGGTGGCACCAACGCCCACGCCGGCATCCGCCCCCTCAGTACTGATTTTGATCGGGGGACTGATGGCGGCACTCGGTATTGCCACCCTGCTCAGGAGGCGATCGTAAATGACAAAACCCTGTTTTACATCAACAAAACTCTGGATCGCCGCGATCCTTGCAATCATCATCATCGGGGCGCTCACCGCATTTGCCTATACGAGTGAACAGAATGCGTTAAAAGGCGCAACCGATATGGGGATGAAATCCACCGTTGCGGTCATGGCAACCCAGATCCATGCTGAGGACATTGCCGGGCTCCAGCCGGGAGATGAGATGAACCCGCAGTATCTCGCGGTGGCAAACCACCTCCAGGCCATGCGCAGCATGGATGACAACATCATGAATGCCTACATCCTCAAGGTCTACCCCAACCGGACCGCGGTCTTCATTGTCGATGATCTCTACCCGGACGATCCGCTGGGCTCGGCAAAGACAGGCGAGATCTCCACTGCTCCCGACACGCTGGAGATGTTCGGGGCGCTCTCGGGCCCGACCGTCTCACAGCAGCCGTACACGACAAAATACGGCTCGTTCATGAGCGCGTATGCCCCGATCGATGACTCAGTGAATGACTCGACCGGCAACACGGCGGCCGTACTCGCAATCGATGTCTCGGCCAGGAACTACACTGCATTCACATCGCAGGGCAGCCTGCCCATCCTCATCACCGGCCTGGTATCCATGATCCTTACTGTGGGCGCGATCTTCTGGTTCGGTTCACGAAAAGGTGAGAAGACAGAATAAGCGACACAGGAGGAGCACGGCTCCCGTAATCTCTTTTTTCTTGTGACTCCCATCATCATGGGAATGTCTAACGTCAGATTGTTGTTGATATCCGGCCTTTTTGTCGCTGCACTCGTGCTCTGTGCCGGGTGTGCCCAGTCTGCTCCGACCAAGACCACAGCCATGACCGGTACGCCGGCACCGGCCGTCACTGCCGCGCCTGCCGTCTCACCGGCAGCAACCGATTCTGCCACGGCCCCGACCCTCACCGGCAAGAACGTCCGGCTCGAAACCTCGATGGGTAACATCGTCATCGCGCTCAACCCCGATATGCCGGTAACGACCGGCAACTTCGAGCAGCTCGTGAAGAGCGGGTATTATGACGGCGTGATATTCCACCGCGTCATCAGCGGGTTCATGATCCAGGGCGGCGACCCCACCGGTACCGGCCGCGGCGGCCCGGGCTACACGATCCCGGACGAGTTTACGAACGCCAACAAGAACAACCGGGGCACCGTCGCCATGGCAAACTCAGGCCCCAACACGGCCGGCAGCCAGTTCTTCATCAATCTTGTCAATAATAATTACCTTGATGGCAAGCACCCCGTCTTCGGGACGGTGGTTGAGGGGATGGATGTGGTGGATGCCATCGGTAAGGTTGAGACGTCCGGGAAACCTTATAATCGCCCGCTCAAGGACGTTGTGATCATCAAAGCCGTGATGCTCTGATCCCCCTTCTCATTTCTCAATAGCTTTTTCATATAGCCGAAACCCCCATATGTACCGTTTAATATGACATCTCCAGCACCGTCCGGGAAGATCGCCCGGCTTGAGACAAATATGGGTACGATCCGGATCGATCTGGCATCCGATATGCCAATCACTGCCGGCAACTTCGAGAAACTCGTGAGCGAAGGCTTCTACAATGGCGTCATCTTCCACCGCGTCATCAGCGGGTTCATGATCCAGGGCGGCGATCCCAAGGGGAACGGCACGGGTGGCCCGGGCTACGCGATCAAGGACGAGTTCCCGCCCGGCAACAAGAACAACCGGGGCACCATCTCGATGGCAAACGCCGGCCCCAACACGGGCGGCAGCCAGTTCTTCATCAACCTGATCGACAACAACTTCCTTGACGGGAAGCACCCGGCCTTCGGTACCGTGATCGAGGGGATGGCCGTGGTTGACAAGATCGGCAAGACCAAGACCGGTCATGGCGACAAGCCGCTCAAGGACGTTGTGATCGTCAAGGCAACGATCGAGTGAGTGACGGGTCTTCCCGGGATCCCTGTCAGCAGCAGGGAACCAATTCTCTTTTTTTTATAGGCCCCTAAAACGTTCCAGTTGTCATATGATTCTTTTCATTTGGGTGGGAACTCACGTTCATGCGAGATTCTGTTGAACAAAAAATTTCATTTTGCAGGTCACACCCTGTTGTTTTATGATTCAATCCTGATCAATGAAACAATATGAACGATGAATGGACAAGAGAGAATCAAATAAAACGAACGACCTTGAAAGCACAAATCTTAATGCCATATATGATGGGGATATCGATTTTCTCAAGTTTGGCTGTCTTTATTGTAAGTAATTCATCCTTGCAAGAATTAACAAAAAATTTTCTTGTCCTTTGTTCCGTAGTTGCTTTATTTTCTCTGTTCATTTTGTTACGAAGAAGTTATGATGAAGTTGACAAGATCTTTCAATCCTAATTTTATAATTTTCTGAATTCCTTTAAGGAATGCTTATCGTGCTGTGTTGCATAACACCAAAAATAAAGTGGGAGATATTTCGAATGATCAAAAACCGGAGATGGACATTTTTTCCAATTATTGTAATGGTGATTTTATTTATCGGAATCATTATTCCCGTACATGCCGGCACGACAAACAATCCAGCAATAAGCGTCGCTGTGTCACCATCAACGATAACACAAGATGACACCCTCCACATCACAGGATCTTCTTCAGATGCCCCGAGTTCTGGCATCTCAATATGGATCCTGTGTAAAAATTACGCAGAAGTGGTGACAGTTCAACCTGATTCCACGGGTATGTTTAGTTACGATATTGTGGGCACAACAATAAGCAGCCAGCCAAATACTGGCAAATGTTACATTGTGGCTCAACACCCAATGCAAAATAATCAGTTTGATATCTATCTGAAAAGCTCAAGTATTGGTGGACAGGGGTATGGAGAAGTTCATAACCGTTTGTCTGACACTCCCGTAAAAATTGATGCCACACATGTCTTCAAAATTCTTGGGGGTGGGAGAATCGCAGGTTCTGATGCATTAGAGTATCTTACTGAAGCGCTTAAAGATCCAAATGTTGACGACTCGTATGCGGAGACTCAGTTTTCAGTTACAGCACCAACTACTACAGTACCCCCATCAACAGTGGTAACAACGTCTCCAATTTCAACCACGACTACACCCACCGTCACGGTTTACGTGGCTGGTGATCAGAATTATTTTGGGGGAGAAACTCTTCAGTTATCCGGGACCAATACAGTGTCAGACAAAACATATCTGTTTCTCCTAGGCCCAAATATCCCATCAACTGGGGGATCAATTAAAGCCACAGATCCGAAAAATATCGCGAAAAAGGTTGTTACTGATGATGTAACCAATTTTCAGACAGTCAATGTTCTGAGCGATCATACGTGGTCTTGGACTTGGAAAACCGAAAATGTGGACTTCGAGGCGGGTACTTACACAATCTATGCAGTAAGTGCTCCAAAGAACAAAAACGATCTTTCGAGTGCCACATCGGGCCTTGCTACAATTATGATGCACCCTGCGAGTCCTCTTCATTGGGCTAAAGCTTCTCCGACCTCAATCAATAACGGTGAGAAAATACTCATAACGGGAGCTGCATCAGGGCATCCTTCAAAAGGCCTTCAGATCTGGACATTTGGAAAGAACTACGCGTCAAAGAAAAATGTGGCAATAAATTCTGACGAGTCCATCTCCTACGTGATTTCTCAAGAGGAAACGAAAAACCTTGATCCCGGTGTATATTATGTGGTTATTCAGCATCCGATGGGGGACGGGATCTTCAACATCGACCAATGTTCAGCAAATCCCAATGAGACGTGTAATATCCAGACTAGCGGGCAGACAAAATTATTTAAAATGTTTGGACCAGGTTCGATTGTTGGAGCAGATGCAGCGGAAGCTCTTGTCGCTGGCATCAACGAACCTAATGTAGATGACACCGCAATTGAGATTCAGTTCACCATCATAGGAACGGGGACAAAACCATACATAACAACCTCTCCAACAATCGAACCTTCTTCATCATTTCCGACATCGGTAATAACGAGTCCGAAAGCAACAACGATTCCTACTGCTACCGTGAATTATAGCGCCACGATCGAAAGGTTAGAGAGAGAAAATGCCGAACAGAATGCAAAAATTGAGGAGCAGGGAAATTGGATCGATCAGATCTTGAGATTTTTAGGATTAAAATAATTTTTTCCAAAAAAATTCAGAATGTTTAGCTAGGTTTTTTTTACCCTGCAAACGATTCTCCCAAACCTTCCCCCTCCTCACACCGTCACCCGCAGGTGATGCCTCGAAATTACCTGTGAAGAGTCTTGAAGGAGTTGTGAACAGGTAATACAGAGGCATCGCAACCGGGGGATGCCCACGCGGCGGGGGCGAAAGCCCCCGAGAGCGTCAGGAAATCAATAACAATAAATCTGCACTCTATTGAACTGCACGAATAATCCTCGGAAAGCAAAACGGCGAGAAGATGAGAAGCGTTTGCAGGTGCTGTTAAAAAAAAATATAAAAAATGGGACGTGGGGGGGGTGTTGGGATGGGGTTAGGCGAGGTAATCGGCCGGGGTGGGCATCTGCTCTTTCAAGCCCTTGCGCTTGCGGATGGCAACCACGACGTCCTTGACCATGCCGTTGGGGACCAGTTCGAATCCTGCGAACTCGGTGTTCCACATGGCACGGCCTTCGGTGGCGGACCGGATGTCTCCGGCAAACCCGAAGAGCTCGGCCACCGGTGCCTTGCCGACAACGGTGATCGTGTCACCCTCGCTCTGCATATCGAAGACCTGACCGCGCCGGCCCTGGATCTGGGAGGTTGCGGCTCCCATCTGGTCCATCGGGACGGTGATCTGGATCTTCTGGACGGGCTCGAGGAGGCTGTCCCCGGCAATCAGCATGCCGCCCTTGATGGCGCCACGGACTGCGGGGATGACCTGTGCGGGACCACGGTGGATGGCATCCTCGTGGAGCTTCACATCGGTGAGGGTCATCTTCAGGTTCTGGACGGGCTCGTCCGCGAGCGGACCGCCCGCGAGTGCCTCGTGGATACCCTCGATGACCAGTTCCATGGTCTCGTTGAGGTACTGGATACCTTTCGTGCGGTCGAAGAGCATGCAGGTGCCCTTGATGTCCTTGACACTCTTGGCATCGTCCTTGTCCATGCCTGCTGCGACCAGCACATCACGGCGTTCAAGGGCCGGCTGGTTCATCGAGACCTCGCCCTTCTTGATCAGGTCAACGATCGCATCGGGCAGAGGCTCTAACGTAAAGTAGAACCGGTTGTGGCGGTTCGGGGACTTACCTTCGATATTCTCCACCTTGTCGGTGGCCGTCTCACGGTATACCACGATCGGCTCTGAGGTGACGATATCGACACCCTTGTCGCGCCGGATACGCCCGGTGATGATCTCAAGGTGCAGTTCGCCCATACCGGAGATCAAATGCTCGCCGGTCTCTTCGTTGATGGTGATGATGAGCGTCGGGTCTTCCTTTGCCACCTGCCTCAGCACTTCAACGAGCTTCGGCAAATCCTTCATGCTCTTTGCCTCGACCGCAACGGTCATGACCGGTTCCGAGTAGTGCTTGAGCGACTCGAACGTCTCCATCTCCAGAAGCGAGGTGACCGTGGATCCAACATAGGCATCCTTGAGCCCGGTGACGGCGGGGATGTTCCCCGCAACGATCTCATCGACTTCCACACGCTTGGGTCCCATGAAGATACCGACCTGCTGGAGACGGTTCTCCCGTTTCGCTGAACCCATGACATACAGGGTGTCGCCCCGCTTGAGGGAGCCTGAGAAGAGACGCCCGGTGGCAACTTCGCCGGCATGGGGGTCAAAGGAGATATCGGTGACCATCATGCAGACAGGCGCAGTCGGGTCACAGGTCATCATACCCTTGCCTTCCTTGGTCTCCTTGTCGCCGTGCCAGATCACCGGGATACGGCGTTTCTGGGCAACGAGGGGGTCGGGAAGGTGGTGCACGACCATATCGAGGACCACTTCATAGAGGGGGCTGTTCTTGGCAAGGTACTTCATGTCCCCTGCACGGCATTTCTGGAACACATCCTTGAACGAGACCCCGCCCTTCTTCATGTAGGGCACCGAGACCGCCCAGTTGTAGAGGGCTGACCCGAAGGCAACGGTACCCTCGGATGCATCGAGCTTCCAGCCACCATTGTAGGCCTCCTCGTTCATGCCCTTGATCAGCTTGTTCACCTTGTCGATGACCTTGCCGAGCCGGATCTGCATCTCGGTCTCGTCCACCTTGATCTCGTTGACGAGCCGGTCGACCTTGTTGATGAAGAGGACCGGGCGGACACCCTCCTTGAGGGCCTGCCGGAGCACGGTCTCGGTCTGGGGCATGGTGCCCTCGACCGCATCGACGAGCACGACAGCGCCGTCCACCGCACGCATGGCACGGGTGACGTCGCCACCGAAGTCAACGTGACCGGGTGTATCGATCATGTTGATAAGATAGTCCTGACCGTCGTACTCGTGGACCATCGAGACGTTCGATGCGTCGATGGTGATACCACGGGCCTGCTCTTCCGGATCAGAGTCCATGAAGAGCTGCTTTCCTGCAAGATCCTCAGAGATGATGCCTGCACCAGAGAGCAGGTTGTCAGAAAGAGTTGTCTTGCCGTGATCGATGTGTGCTACAATACCGATGTTCCGAATATGCTTCGGATCCTTCATGAGCTCAGTTACGCGCTCAACCGATTTTTTCCCGCGGACCATGAAATTACCTCAAAAAAAGATATGATTAACGGGCGGACTTCGCGATCCGCTCGCGTTCTTCCTTTTTCCCGACCGAGTAACACTTCATGTCGCCCTTGGCGGCTGCAATGATCTCGTCGGCGAGAACTGCACTGGCACTCTTCTTGCTGGTGCTGGACCCTTTCAGGGTTGCCTCGGCAAGGAAGTGGATGGCAGTGTCGACCCGGCGCATGGGCGCGGTATCGACCGACTTGGGGACGTTGATACCACCGTATTTTAACCGGACGGTCTCTTCGCGGGGACCGGAGTTTCCGATTGCCTCAACCAGGACTTCTACCGGGTTGCGCTTGGTCTTCTTGTGGACGATCTCGAATGCATCCCGCACGATCCGGATGGCAAGCTGCTTCTTTCCGGTATTATTCTCGGTCTGCATCAGGCGGTTGATCAGCCGCTCGACGATCATCATCTGGCTCTTACCGAACTCCTGGCGGGAGAACTTGCCGCAGGAGTGGGGGATGATCTGGGAGGTGAGGGTGACGTAGCGTACGAGGCTGGGGTCGACTACCTTGACTTCAGAGGCATCCCACTTGTTGAACAGGAGTTTCTTTCCGGCTTCTTCTGACATCTACATCACCTGCGCGGTTTCTCTTTCCTGCCAATCACCATCTCGTGGAGGCAGACATTGTTCACCTTGGTGACCACGTACCGGACCCCGGGGATATCTCCCATGGACCGGCCGAGACGGCCGCCGATGCCTTCGATCTCGACTTCATCGTGTTCGTCGATGAAGTTGATGGCACCATCGCCGACTGCGAATGCGCTGACCTGCCGACCGTTCTTGATCAGCTGGACACGCACGCACTTCCGGATGGCGGAGTTCGGCTGTTTTGCCTCAACACCGATCTTCTCAAGTACGATACCTCTCGCCTGTGGAGCACCCTCGAGGGGATCCGATTTCACATCGAGATTGAGTTCGCGGCGGGCGTAATTCTTGTCCGCCCACCTGAACTTATTTGAGTCCCGAACCAGTTTTCTGGCTGCAAATTTACCCTGTCCCATTAAATAGCCTCTGTAAGTTGATTTTGTGGTTATCGATAACCCACATTGGGATATGTACTAACGCGGGTGATCGATTTATAAATTGTGGCATCCCACCTGCCTGTCTTATACTATTGTCTCTCGATCATAATAACATTTTATCCTAAAGAGCCCCAATGATGCATCATGAAAGTCGGGATATATAAGGAGGTGCAGATCGATACCTCCCACCGCCTGCTCTACTACCAGGGGAAGTGTGCCAATCTCCACGGGCACCGGTGGAAGATTGAGGTCTGGATGGAGGGAGAGCCGGACGAGAAGACCCAGATCCTGATCGATTATTCTTTGATCAAGCAGGTGATCAACAAGTACGATCACCAGATCATCCTGAATGCCAAAGACCCGATGGTGCCCCGGATACAGGAGTTCCACCCGGTGATCACCACGCCCGGCGATCCCACGAGCGAACTGATCGCGAGCATTATTAAAGACGACCTTTTGGCCACCTGCCGCGAGAGAGGGATAGCGGCAACCGTGACCAAGATCCGGGTCTGGGAATCCCCGACATCCTGCGCTGAGTTAACGTAAATGAAGATCGCGGAGATTTTCCGGAGCCTCCAGGGGGAGGGAAAGAACCAGGGCCGGGCCTGCCTCTTCATCCGGCTTGCGGGATGCAACCTGGACTGTGCCTGGTGCGATACCAGGAATGCGCGGACCGGGGGCATGGAGATGAGCCTGGATACAGTGCTCGAACAGGTCTGGCGGATCAATCCCCCGTATGTCTGTATCACCGGGGGAGAACCGCTCATGCAGGCGGAGGCACTGGTGCCCCTCCTCACCTTTTTGAAGAAGAAGGGGGCAGCCATCGATATCGAGACGAACGGGACGATCGATTTCTCGGGCCTGCAGCAGTACGCATCGATCTGCATGGACGTGAAGTGCCCATCGTCCAGAGAAGAGAGCGATCTTACGCTTCTTGACGCGATCCGCACCGAGGACAGCGTGAAGTTTGTGGTGAAGGATGAGGCGGACTGTACCTATGCAAAGGAGGTGATGGATACCCACCGGATCAACGGGGAGATCTTCTTCTCACCGGTAGCCGGGACGGATTATACCACGATCACCCGGTTTATTCTCATCAACAACCTGCCGGTGCGGTTCCAGCTCCAGCTCCACAAGATCATCGGGGTGAAATGATGAAGGCAGTCTGTTTACTTTCAGGCGGCATGGACTCCTCCACGCTTGCCTATGTGGCAAAGAGCCAGGGGTATGATATTCTTGCCCTGCACCTGAATTACGGGCAGCGGACTCAAAGAAAGGAACTTGCCAGTGCAAAGAAGATCGCGTCCCTGCTGGATGCACAGGTATTTGTCGAGATCAATCTCGATTACTTCACGAAGTTCGGGGCGAGCAGCCTGACCGACAGGGCGATTGCGGTCGATACCTTCGACCCGGCCCGGGCACATGTGCCCAACACGTACGTGCCGTTCCGGAACGCGAACCTGCTCTCGATTGCCACGAGCTTTGCCGAGGCACAGGAAGCGGACGCGATCTTCATTGGTGTCCAGTCGCTCGACTACAGCGGCTACCCGGACTGCCGGCCGACCTTCATCGAGGCCTTCCAGAAGGTGATCGATCTCGGGACAAAGGATACCACGAAGATCACCCTCTTCACACCGTTCATCCACATGACCAAGACCGATATCCTGCGTACAGGAATCCGGCTCTGCGTGCCCTACGAGCATACCTGGTCCTGCTACCGGAACGAGGGGGCGGCCTGCGGCACCTGCGGGTCCTGCCATTTCCGGAGAGAGGCGTTCGAAGCCGTGGGTATCAAAGATCCCATCAAGTACGAGTGAGGATCCGAAACATCTCATTTTTCATCGAACCGGTGGACAGACTCCATATCGGGCATGATGTTTTCCCGACAGAGGAATCTTTTCGGATCGGATCAGTAGCCGGCGGCCTTTCTTTCGATAGATTGCGAGAAGTCCATTCCCGTTCCTGATCTCTGCCGGAACTGCAATAAATAGGCCGTTTTTTCTCAGCGCTCACCAGGGAAATCCGACAATCTGGGTTCGTCCGTCGATTCCTCGGAAAACTACCTTCAAAAACGGCCGAAACAGGCCGGTCGCGGAGATCCGGAAAATGGTGATCGGAGATCGTATTAAGCCCGGATTGGCTTTATTATTGGATCGGAGAGTGTAGATCTATCATGATTCGAAAATGACAACCCAAATATTGAAAAAAATCTGATATATCTCTGGTGGATATTTCGAATGAGAGCTTGGAACTTATTTAAATAAATTTTTATTATCAATCGCTTCTAATGTTGAATTGGTTGGGGCGAAATCAATTATGGAAAAAGACGAGAGCCAAATTTTAATTCTCACAATTGATTGCAATCACAAATCGAAGGGTGGAAATTCTGAATATTTAAGAGAAAATTCTATTCTCTCTTCCGATGTCGATGATAATCTCAAAATGGAAATATGTTCAAACAGGCAAAAAAATTTCCAATTACTTAAAGAAGAAAAGATCCGATGGGATAACGATCGGAATGAGTTAAGGATAAATCGGGACCTAAAACCCGGGTGTGATTTTTGTTTTTCGCAACCAGATCCCTATACAAAATACATGCCAGCGATTTATCGATATAAAGGAGGATTCTACAGTGGATTGGAGGAAAGCGGAAAGAATCTGTTGTTGAACTGCGATCATCATTTTCTGATCCTGAGTGCCTGTTATGGAATTCTACAACCTCTCGAACCTATTCAATATTATGCATGCCAATTTGGCGACAGGAATGACGCATACACGCTATGGACGAAAAACAACTTTATTTCAACAGTTCTTGCAGACTATATAATCAAGAATAAAATTTGCAGAATTTTTGATTTTACGTATTGCTCTGTTGAGGCATTCCATGATTGCTTCAACTGGGACTACATAGCTAAAAAGACCGGTGTCGAAATACTTCATGCATACCATAGATGGAATCAAGGCGATGACGCATTAGTCAATTTTGGCACATTTTTAAAGGAATTCATGATCTCGCAGTCGTCGGAAAAATTACTAGATATTGATTGCGATATTTTCTACGATGATGTGATATTCAGGACTATAAAGAGACAGGATAATAGTTCATTTTTACTAGATGAATTTGAAAAAAACATGAGAGGATTCATTCACAAACTTCTTGATCCGAAATATCCCGATTTCTGGGAAGTGTACGATACGCGTGACTCTTCACAAATCTCCACCGTGTCAAAAATCAATGAACGAATCGAGGCAGAGAGAAAACGGAATCCGTTCTTGAACCAGTTCAAAATCGATAAACTGGATTATTGCGATATTTATACGTATAAAAAAATTATCGAAACGTTTTGGGTTGACTTCGAACCAGTTCTGTTGTCAAAACGAACGATGAAAACGCATTTTGAAAATATTGTCGAATTAAGAAATCCAGAAAGGCATGTAAGGAAGACCAATAAAATTCAAACCGAACTTGGAAAAGCATCTTTAAAATGGTTTGACGAAATTTTTAAGAATCAAGGAATTTAAGTAGCGCTCCCATAACTATGAAGATAATTTACTCCCAAAAGGCTATCAGCATCGCCCAATTATCTTTTATACCATCAAATCCTTGACAAACAAATTCTTAAGAGGTTAAAAAAATGGAGCTCTTTCGCGGCAAACGCCTCTGGATAGAGTCAAAAACAATCCGGCTCCCGACCGGCATCGTGCGGGAGAAGGTGATCGTGCATCCTTCAGGAGCGGTGGCGATCCTTCCCCTGCAGGGGGACCGGTGCAAGCTCCTCCGGCAGTACCGGTACGCGATTGACCAGTACATCATCGAGGCCCCGGCCGGGACGATGGAACCGGGCGAGGAGCCGCTCGCCACCGCGGGCCGGGAACTGATCGAGGAGACGGGCTTTGCGGCTGCGTCCATCATCCCAAAAGGGTTCATCTATACAACGCCCGGGTTTACGGACGAGAAGATCTACCTCTTCGAGGCCCGGGACCTCACGCCCTCGCAGGAGTATACCAAGGATGAAGATGAAGTGATCGAGGTCATCGATGTTGCCGTGAAGGACCTGCCCGGCATGATCCGCGATGGCCGGATAGTTGACGGGAAGACGATCTGCCTGATCCAGCGCTGCCTTGAGGGATGAGACGATGCGGACACGGGCGATCATCATCCTCTCGGCTGCGCTCGTGCTCACGGCACTCCTTGCCGGCTGCTCCGGCACACCCGCGCAATCCACGTATTCCGTGGACGATCATGGGATGCTATCCGTGACCTGCGTGCCGGTGACAACGAGCGAAGACGTGATCTTCGCGAACGAGACGTACACGAAGTCGAAGATCATCCTGCATACCGCAAGCGGCGATGTGGTCACGTACCTTGCCGCACCGGATCGGCCGAAAGCGGCCGTTGTCTATGTGCCGGGCGCGGGCGAGACCATTGCCGCCCACGAAGGGCGGATGCTCCAGTATGCAAATGCCGGGTACGCGTTCCTCTTTGTCGATACGCGCGGAAGGGGCGGCGAGACCCCCGGCGTACCATTTGGCCAGGCGCTGATCCAGCAGGACTTTGCGAAGTTCCAGTCCGGGGAATGGCCGCAGTACTACCTGACGATCTGCGACCTGGTGAACGCACGGCAGCTCCTTTCAGCGCGGTACTCCGTGCCGGTCTATGCCCTCGGGTCGAGCAACGGGGGCCGGTACGCCGCCATCGCAGCAGGGGTTGACCCAGGTGTTGCCGGGTACGTGGGGATCTCAACATCAGACTGGGGCGTGCTGGACACGGTGAACGAACAGGGCTATACCGGTGACCCGGTCCGGTTCGCGACATCGCTTGAACCTGGCACCTATATCGGTACCATAGCGCCCCGGCCGGTCTGGATCTTCCACAACGCCACCGATCCCATCATCCCGTTCGGTGACGGAGAGGCACTTTTTGAGCATGCCCGAGAGCCAAAGACCTTCATCGAGTTTTTGGGGAGTCATGGCATCAATGGTGATGTGGACAACCGGGTCCTTATGCAATGGGCGCAAATTTATGCCACCCGCGGGTGAATAGGTACTAGCTTTACTAAAGAGGTTCGGGTCCGGCAATGGCAGAAGAGATTGTAGAGATGGACGATGCGCGAAAGCGCTACGAATTCAAGAAGACCTTGGAGAAGCTCCAGGCCCAGCAGGGAGACGGGACGGAGCTGATCACGCTCTACATCCCGCCCGACAAGCAGATCTACGATGTGACCAACCAGCTCAAGGACGAGTTCGGCCAGTGCGCCAACATCAAGAGCAAGCAGACCAAGACCAATGTCCAGAGCGCCATCTCCTCCATCCTCTCGCGCCTCAAGTACTACAAGCGCCCGCCGGAGAAGGGCCTCGCGGTCTTCTGCGGTACGGTGAAAACATTCGGCGATCGCTCCGATCTCCAGTGCACGATCATCGAGCCGCCGGAACCGCTCAATCTCTATATGTACCGGTGCAGTTCCAACTTCGAGCTGGCGCCGCTCCTCCAGATGCTTGAGGAGAAGTACGTGTACGGCCTCCTCGTGCTCGACAAGCGCGAAGCCTACTGGGGATTTTTGCGCGGCAACCGGATCGAACCGATCAACGGAGCGAACTCGACCGTACCCGGTAAGATGAGGAAGGGTGGCCAGTCAGCGGCCCGGTTCGGGCGCCTGCGTGAGATCGCCATCGATGAGTTCTATACCAAGATCGGGGAGCGGGCCAGTGCCATCTTCCTTGCCGAGAAGGATTATTTCCAGCGGTTCAAGGGTGTGCTGATCGGGGGCCCGAGCCCGACAAAAGAGGAGTTCGAGAAGGGCGCGTACCTCCATCACGAGGTCCAGAAACGGATCATCGGGCTCTTCGATGTCGCGTACACCAACGAGGACGGGCTCTCGGAACTGGTAGATGCGGCAAAGGATGCCCTGAAAGGCATGACCGTCATCAAGGAGAAGGCGTTCATGGAGCGGTTCCTAAAAGAACTCGTCAAGGACGACGGTCTTGCTGCGTACGGGGAAGAGAGCATCCGGCACAATCTTGAGATAGGCGCCGTGGATATCCTCCTCCTCTCAGGACGGCTCCGGAAATCACGGCTGCACATCAGGTGCCAGAACTGTGAGTATGTCACCGAGAAGACCGTGAATGTCGAACCCGGCAAGACGGTGGCGGACATCGCGTTCGGGAACTGCCCGACCTGCTCGGCGCCGCTCATTCTTGAAGAAGAGATCGATATCGTCGATGAACTGACGAAACTGGCCGACCAGAGCAGCGCAAAAGTCGAGATCATCTCCGACGATTTCGAGGAGGGATCGATCCTCTACACGGCATTCGGCGGAGTGGCGGCCATCCTCCGCTACAGGACGGGATACTAGATGCCACACGATATTTTCACCACCATAGAGACGGCGATCAAAGCGGCGACCGGGGCTTCCGATGCGCTCCTGACCAATGGGGGAGAGCACGCGGATCTCGCATCGACCGTGGCGTTTGCCCTGGCAAAAGAGAAGAAGCAGGCGCCGGTGAAGATCGCCCAGGACCTTGTGGCAGAATTGCAGAAACGCTCCGATCTCTCCGGCATCACCATCGAGGCGAAGGGGCCGTACATCAACTTCATCTTCGGCAGCACCTACGTGAGCGCGGTTGTCCGCGCCGCGGTCCGGCCCGGGTACGGCAACCTTGACCAGAAGATGACCCGGGTTGTCCTCGAACACACCAGCGCCAACCCGAACGGTCCCCTGCACGTGGGCCACATCCGGAACTCGATCCTCGGCGACACGCTCGCCCGGGCCTTCCGGAAGGCCGGCTACCCGCTCGAAGTGCAGTACTATGTCAACGATATGGGCCGCCAGATCGCGATCGTGGTCTGGGGATTCAACAACCTTGATGCTGCCCAGCTGCCGGGTGAGAAAGAGGACGCCCACATTGCCCGGATCTATATTGCAGCCAACCGCGAGATCGAGAAGGACGATGGCATTACCCAGCAGGTGAACACCTTAATGCAGCTCGTCGAGAAGGGCGATCCGGTGACCGTGGAGAAGTTCAAAAAAGAGGTGGCCCGCTGCCTTGACGGCTTTGCGGTCACGATGAAGGGTCTCAATGTTGCCCACGACCGCTTTGTCTGGGAGAGCGACTTCATCCGGAACGGGGATACGGAACGGATCATCAACAAGCTGAAGCAGATGCCGCAGGCCCATGAGGATGAGACGCTCTATCTCGACCTCTCCGAGTTCGGGTTCGAGAACAAGTACGTGATCCGCAGGAGTGACGGTACCTCGGTCTACGCGGCCCGCGACCTAGCGTTCCACGCGTGGAAGGGCGCGCACTTCGACCGCCTCATCGACGTCCTCGGTGCGGACCACAAGCTGATCGGCGCCCAGCTCCAGTGCACGATGAAACTCCTTGGCGAGAAGGTGCCGGAGATCGTTCACTTCGAGTTCGTCTCTCTGCCCGAGGGCTCGATGAGCACCCGGGCCGGCAAGTTCGTCTCTGCCGACGATCTCATCACCGAGATCAACAAGCGGGCATTCGACGAGGTGACAACAAGGAGACCGGAACTTGACGAAGCGTCGCGAAAGGCGATCGCCCAATCGGTGGGACTCGCCGCCATCCGCTACGATATCGTGAAGGTCTCCCCCGAGAAGAGCACGGTCTTTGACTGGAAGGAGGCGCTGGACTTCGAGCGCCAGAGCGGCCCCTATATCCAGTACGCCCATGCCCGGGCCTGCAGCATCCTTGAGAAAGCCGGACCGTTTACCGAGTCTTACGACCTGGAGACCGCGCAGGAGATCGCGCTCGCCAAGCAGATCGCCAAGTTCCCTCAGGTGATCGAACGGGTGGTGGCCGAACTCCGCCCGCACATCCTTGCCACGTACGCCCGCGAACTTGCCGATACGTTCAACTCGTTCTACCACTTCGAGCCGGTGCTCACGAGCGAGAAGACGATCCGGGACCGCCGGCTGACGCTCGTGAAAGCCGCGCAGAACACCTTGAAAGAGTCCCTCGAGACACTCGGGATCGATGCCATCCGATCCATGTAAACCCCTGCAGAAGCAGGGTTACCAGTTCTTTTCCAAGACTTCCACGGCGGCACTCAAGCCCTGCATGTGGTGCAAGCGGGCACTTGCCGGCGGGGAGATGTGCTACAAGCACCAGTTCTACGGGATCGACAGCCACCGCTGCGTCCAGATGACCCCCACCCTGCGCTGCAACCAGCGCTGCCTCTTCTGCTGGCGCTCGTTCGAGCACGAACCACAGGAAGTGGAGGAGTGTTCACCTGAAACGATCCTTGCCGGTATCCCCCGGTACCAGAAGAAGGCGCTGGCAGGGTACAATGCAGTGCTCGACAACACCGTGACCGATGAGCGGTGGCAGGAGGCGCTCAACCCCAAACACGTGGCGATCTCGCTCTCGGGAGAGCCGACGCTCTACGCGCAACTCCCGGAACTCATCGATCTCTTCACTGCCAACGGGTACTCCACGTTTCTTGTCAGCAACGGCACCAACCCCGACATGCTAAGGCGCTGCCACCCGTTCCAGCTGTACGTTTCGCTGGATGCACCGGATGAAAAGACCTACCGGGCAGTCTGCCGCCCCATGGGGGACTACTGGGAGCAGGTGTCTGAGAGCCTTTCCCTGCTCGGCTCCCGCAGGTCTGCGATCCGCGTGACGCTGGTGAAGGGCCTCAACGACTTCGCGCCCGAACGGTATGCGGCCCTGATCCAGGACTCGGGCGCACGCTTTGTGGAGATAAAGGGATATATGTATCTGGGATACAGTAGAAACCGTTTGGCAAGAGAGAATATGCCGGAGCACGCGGAGGTGCGAGCCTTTGCAGAGAAGGTTGCGTCGTTGTGCGATTACCGGTTCAAAGACGAGAACACACTGAGCAGAGTGGTAGTGCTGGAGCATAGACAATGAGATTCAATCCCGAAGACTGGAAACAGAAGTCACACGAGAACTTTGAAGGGGCGTGGCACGAGGGGCCATCGGTGCTGACACCGGCATCGCACAAGGAGACCTACCCCTGCCGGGTATACAAGCGGGCGCAGGCGCACCCGGTCTTTGCCACCATCAACCGGCTGCGCGAGACCTACCTCTCGATGGGGTTCGATGAGGCGGAGGTCCCGGTCATCATTGACGAGAAGGACATCTACCGGCAGTTCGGGCCCGAGGCAATGGCCGTGCTCGACCGCGTCTTCTATCTTGGCGGCCTGCCCCGGCCGAACGTGGGGATCGCCCGCGACCGGCTCGACGCGATCAACACGATTCTTGGTACAACGATGGCCACTGCGACCGAAGAGAAACTCCGCGAGACGCTCCATGCCTACAAGAAGTCCGAGATCGATGGCGACGAGCTGACCTTTGAGCTCTCAAAAGTGCTGGAGACGGATGACGGGGTCGTGGTCCACATCCTTGACGCGGTCTTCCCGGAGTTCCGCGAGCTCGCCCCGGAGTCCTCGCGCTCCACCCTCAGAAGCCACATGACGAGCGGCTGGTTTTTGACGCTCGGCTCCATCTGGGACAAGAGTGAACTGCCGCTCCGGATGTTCTCGGTGGACCGCTGTTTCCGGCGCGAGCAGGCCGAGGGGCCCACCCGGCTCATGACCTATCACTCGGCATCCTGTATCGTTGCCGGCGATGACGTGACGATCGATGACGGAAAAGCCGTGAGCGAGGCGCTCCTCTCCGCGTTCGGCTATACCGACTTCCGCTTCCAGCCGGATGAGAAACGCTCCAAGTATTACATGCCGGACTCGCAGACCGAGGTCTATGCCCGGCACCCGGTCCACGGCTGGGTGGAGGTGGCAACCTTTGGCATGTATTCACCCTCTGCGCTCGCCGAGTACGGCGTCGGCGTCCCGGTGATGAACCTCGGGCTTGGCGTGGAGCGGCTCGCGATGATCGCGTACGGTGCAAACGATGTCCGGCAGCTCTGCTTCCCGCAGTTCTTCCCCCGGCCCTTGACCGACCGGGAGATCAGCCGGGCCGTGCACCTGCGCGAGGAGCCGGTCACGGTCGCGGGAAAGATGCTTGCCACCGCAATTGCGAACGTTGCTGCCGCGAACGGGACGGCACAGGGCCCGTGCGCCTTCGATGCATGGGAAGGCCTGATGGGTGACCTGAAGGTGAAGGTTGTGGTGGAAGAGACAGAAGCCAATGCCAAACTCTGCGGGCCGGCCTGCGCCAACGAGATCTTTGTTCACGAGGGCTCGGTCCTTGGCGTTCCGGACGTGGAGAAGTGGAAACAGGTGCGCACAGAGGGCGTCACCACCGGCCTCACGTACCTCAGTGCGGTCTCGGCCCTTGCAGCAGCACGGATCGAAGAGGCGGCCCGGTGCGGGAAGGGAACAACAATTCAGGTGAAGATGGCAAAACTCCCCAGTGACATCAACCTGAAGATCGATGAGCACGCAATGCGCTTTGTCACCGACAACAAGAAGAAGGTCGATGTCCGCGGCCCGGTCTTCCTCTCGGTTCGCTCAGAGATCACAGAATAAAAAAATCTCTTTTTAGATCCGTTCCCGGATAAAGATCCGGCGGTGGATGATACGCCACGAGAGGATGAGCTGGACAATGTCCGTGGGGGTTGCTGTCGTGCGACCCTCGAACATGGCGATCGGGAGGACACCGGTCTGGTGCTCGATATTCTTCTCCAGTTTCCGGATCGTATCGTAGTTTATCTCGCCATCGAACGTGAGCGCACGCATCTTTGCACAGTCAACGAACTGCGTGGAGAACTCGATCAAGAAATCCCGGTCATAAAACGAGAGGAGCGAGTTCAGGTCGATGTTGAGATCGACATCGGCGATCCGGTGATTCATCCGGTTCTGCATGAGAGAGATGTTGTAGACATTCCGTTCGGGGCCCTTCTCCTTCCCATACTTTGAATGGGCAATCCGGATGATGGCATCCGCATCGCACCGCTGCGGCGCAATGTACGTCTCGTAATCCTTCTCGCGCCGGATGATCTCCTCCGTCACTTCCGCGGAACTGTAGCCCCGGCGCTCCATGTCGCGGAGCCGTTTCCACGCGTACTTCACCTCCTTCTCCGGGTCGACAAAGATAGAGAAGTCCATCAGTTCCCGGAGGCGCGGGGTGAAGAGCGTGTGCAGCCCTTCGAGGATCAGGATCTTCTGCGGAGAGAACGGGATCGGGGGATCGAACCGGCCGGTGGTATGGTTGTACACCGGTTTTTGTATGGTGAGCCCCTGCTTTAACCGGATGATATCGTCTTCGAGGTGCGTGAGATTGTTGGCATCCGGGTGGAGCGGCGTGATATCACGTCTTTTTCGTTCCTCCCGGTCGTACTTGTGGTAATCGTCCAGCGTGATGGTGGAGACCAGCAAAGGGCCGAATATCTGCCGGATTGCGTTCGTGAACGTGGTCTTTCCCGACCCGCTGTCCCCGGCAACGCCGATGGTGAAGACGATGGGGGACCGGGCAATGATCTCTTTGAAGTTGGGCTGGTGATCCATGGGATACGTACCTGTGGAGGCATCATCCTATAAAGACCGTAGGAACCTTGTTCTGCCGGGATGTTGTGGATTTTCTGTGTGATAAAAATCTAACTTTTGTTAGAAATAAGCAACATTAATATGCTTTAATGTTAGAATTAAATAACATAAGAACGTGGAAACTATGAAACTAAGAAATCTCTACCGAATCCTGATAGGAGCGCTGATGACCGCAAGTGGCCTTACTGTGCTCGTGATGAGTAATGGGGAGGGAATCATCGGGACACTCCTTCTCTGTGCAGGCCTTGCATTCCTGATCACCGGGATCCTCCGCCACAGGAGATATGGCGATGACCCGGAATCGGACGAGCGATCGAAGAAGATCGGGGCATATGGGATAACCTATGCGTGGCTGACCGGTCTCATCTTTATGACCGGCCTCTTCTGGCTGGATGAGCTTAACATGCTCACCCTCAGTACCCAGAATGCACTCGCACTCTCGATCCTTGTCCTTGCACTCTCCGCTGTATGCTACCAGGTGTGGCTCTTCCGGAAAGGGGATGTCGGATCATGAAAAAAATAATCCAAAATAATCTTTTTATCGGAAGTATCGTAATAATCCTCGGCTTAATATTGTTTATTTTGATAGTGAGTGGTTGGATTCCGGAAAATAATATCCTTATATCGGTCTGTATAATTGCAGCAGGCATTCTGTTCGTTGTACTCTCCGTGTTACAACTCAGAGGAATTATCGAAATTCCTGAAGTATCCGATGAACGGATCCTGAAAATACGGGCACATACATTCATGAAGGCATACCTGTTTTCATTCACGGTCACCTGTATTCTCGGCATCCTCAATCTATCTGGGATTTTTATTATGAACTCCCGGGATGTTATCATGACACTGGTCTTTACCATGGGACTGAGCGCTTTTCTATTATCCATGTATTACAACAGACACGGTGACATCATTGAGGGATAACCTACTCGGGGTCTGCGGATGAATACGCGAATAAAGGAATACCGAACCCGTTTGACCCTTACGCAGGACGATCTGGCAAAGAAAGTCGGCGTGCGCCGGGAGACGATCGTCTTCCTGGAGCAGGGCAAATACAACCCGTCACTCAAACTTGCCCACGATGTGGCAACGACCCTGAACGCAACCATTGACGAACTGTTCATCTTCGATGACGAGCCGGAGACAGCGGAGCTACCGGAGAAACCAGAGAGCCGGGTCGTGCTGGAGGACTAACGATCGTGCAAAATGGACTTCGATGGGGGATCTTTTCAGGCCGGTCAGGACAACGATCCCCGGGCGTCGACACTGAATCCGTCGAAGAGGATCCTCTTCTTTCGGACGTTTTATCCTCCAGGATTTTGTCCCCTTTTTTTAAGTACCCGGAATTTCCTTGATCAATCGGTAAGATACTTCCGCGCAGTTCAATCAGCTAATCGAATGGTTATAGCAATTCCAGCCCTATTTCGCGCCCCGTTGCCTGTCGAAAATTATTTCGTCGCACCCTTTCACCACCAAATATATAATAGACCGAATCAGACCTGAGCTGATCACAAGGTTCGCCGCTGCTCGTATATCTGTAGCGGCCGGGTACACCCGTACCCCGGAGGCTTTGTGGGAAGTATCGCGTGCCGCACCCGCAGGGTCTCAGCAAAAAAATCCCCGGGTAGCGACATGAGCACGCAGCCCCGTACACGACGCGGGCGCACTTCCCCGTTTTCAAGCTCGCAGGAGGGGACCTGCCGCATGACGCCGTGTTGCAGAGACGCGAGGAGAACACAGGCAACATCAGAAATCCAGGTGAACAACTATGAACACAAGAAGAGGTCCGCAACCGACAGCGGGCACAAGCACCGGCAGCCGGAAGATCCGGAGGAGGAGCACTCCGTGAAAGGAGGGACAGGTATGCCCCGGGGAATTGCGTTTGCGCTCCCCATTGCAACCCGGAGGGGGCACGTGATGATCTTCATCCCGTCGCTCTTCAACCTCGGCGATTTTATCATCGCAGGGAGCGGCAGGTTCGTGATCGTCCGGATACGGTTCGCACAGAAAATCTCCGTGGACATCCGGCAGGTCGAATCAGAATTCGCCACGACGATTGCAGGGCTCAGGGCCGTACCCCGGCAGGGGCCGGTCTCCTGCGAGCTCTGGCTGTACTCGCGGTACGGAACGCTCCGGTACTTCAGAGTCGGGGATACGGGCGTAGAAGAGATCGACAGTCTCGGGCGGTCACCCGCGGAAACGCCGGCTCTTTCGGTAAAGGCCGGAAGCGCGGAAACAACTGCGGCCAACGCGGCAACCGTGCCGGCATCGCCGCCCCCACCGGACCCGTACGAGATCTTCCGCCGCTGGCACCGGAAACGGAACGCGGTGCGGAAGGCCGCAGGGATACGGGATCTCCTCCACCCGGCAATCCTGGAGCTGATGTGCCGCGAGAGCAACGGGGCAGCAGCAGGAAAGACCGGCAGGAGATCCCCGGCCCAGGCAGGATCGGGTAATGCCGCCGTGGGCAACGGGGAGGGGGATCGGAGATGAACCCATCTGAGGCCATTTCAGCCTCCTTCAGGCCCCCATACCGGCCGGACCGACAGGTTCGTTCCCCCAAACCACACACCAGTTTTGGGAAAATGCCATTTTTGCCTCCGATTGGCATAAATGCACAATATCCATGCCCGGAAATAACCACATATGGCAAGCCGTTATTGCGGTTTTTCCGATCCGGACGGGCTGGAGGAGAGCCTGTCCCGAAGGGGACCTTCCGGCTACCGGGGGCCATGCATGAGTGTACCGACGATAAGAATTCTGGAACCTTACAAGGAGGTCAGTATCCATGAGCGAAACAACGAAGATGAACGATTACCTTGAATTCGATGAAGACGTGCTCGGCGGTGCCGAGCTCCACGTAAAGTTCGTGCAGCACGAGCAGGGGCCGGGCATCATGCTTGAATTCACGCCGCCGCACCGGCCCGATGGGAAAGATGAAGGGATCCCGGATATCAATGCCCGCCTCTCCGGTGTCTGCCGGTCATACATCCTCGATATGGAAGACCCGGCCCGGTACCGGCTCCTCGCACTCGTGGAGAAAGACGGCGGGATGGACCGGATGCTGTACCGGCTGGTCGTTGCCGGGCGGATCTCAGAGGACAAATCGCGCCGGACCCGGGTCCTCGACCGGATCGATCCGGAGTTTTTGGAGATCGATGCCGACCTTACTGGTCGGGCGCTCGCGTGCCGGCAGGAGATCGAGCGGGTACTCGCGGGCGGGAAGCCCCGACCCCTGCCGGGCGAGCCGGTGCCGGACACGGAACGGCACCACCAGGGCAGGCGACAGCGCGATCGGGCGCACAGCCGCGGAACCGGTGCCGGGCCGATGGTGGTACGGGGAGGGGTGGCCGGCGATGAGAATCCGGAGAGAACCAAACCGGTCTTCGAAGTCCTCGGCACACCACAGTATCCCCTGGACGTACCGGAACTGACCGCAGAGGAAGTCCGGGAGGGCCTGCTCAGGGGGCAGGAATTCCTGGTTCTCCAGATGCAGGTCGCAGGAACGATCGAGAAGGGGCCGGACCGGGAATCGATCGCAATGGACTATCTTGCGGCGATCAGCCAGAACGCGGTCTCGTCGGAATGGATGCGGGAGAGAATCGGGCTTCTGGCAAGCGTCTGCGAGCAGACGATCATGGCCACGGGCTCGCAGACAACGCGCCGCCTCTTCGCCGCTCTCCGGAAACAAGGGGCGGAGGAGAAGTGCCTGTACCGGCTCTCGGTCTGGGCGGCGATGATGGATGACGGCAAAGCCCGGTACAGCATCCGCGACGAGATTGATCCGGTCTTCATCCAGGAAGATCCGGAAGCGGAGACGAGGGCGGCCGAGGCGCGGCGGCTCGCGGCGAAGGTGATTGAGGGGGACGGATGATGCTGATCGATGCGCTCCGCCCGGACATCCGGAAGGACCTGGAGAGATCCGGCATCGCCGAGCTCGTTTCGGTCTCGGTGAGTGCGATGGCGGATCCAGACAGGGAAGAGGGCGAGTTCGCGATGAAGATCGATGCCTATGTCGGCGACAATTTCAAGGCCGGAATTCCGGCCATCGATCAGGCACTCGTTACAGTCGATGCGCTCGCCACGACAGGCGGTGAGGACTTCGGCCCGGCCCTCCGCGATACGCTCCGCGTTATGCTTGGTGGGGGACAGCCGGAACCCATCGGTCTGCATGAGGGCGAGGTCAACGACCGGCCGGCCGGAGATCCACCGTACCCGGAGACACCGAAGATTGTCCGGCTTTCGGGAAATCCCGACAGCTGCCCGCTCGTCTGGAGCATGGGATGGTCGGTGGCGACGGCCGAACCTGATGATGCGGTTGCCGCTCCCGGGCAACATCGCTACAACATGGAAAAACTTCTCGTGTATTCAGATGATGCAGACATTTCTGAGTTTGTGGACGAAGATTCCTGGACCAGGATCAAGGACCGGATGCGGCGGATCGATCTGATCATCGGCGGGATGGTGGCGGGGATGATGGGGGAGGGGTGAGACGGTTAATTCTTTTTTCTTCCATGAGAATTCAGGAATCTTCTTCACCGCATCTTTCCGATACTATTCCACAGAGGACCCCGATGGTACAATCGCAAAACAATTCCAAACTGGATATCACAACTCTTGAGGGCTGGCTCTGGGAGGCAGCCTGCAAGATCCGCGGCGATGTTGAGGCCCCGAAATACAAAGAATATATCCTCCCTTTGATTTTCCTGAAGCGGTTGTCCGATGTCTTCGATGACGAAGCAAAAAAACTGGAGGCAAAGTATGGCAGCCGTGACATTGTGGAGAAAATCCTTGCAGAGGATCACGAGCTTGTCCGGTTTTACCTTCCCCCGGAATGCCGGTGGGATACTTTAGCCCGGAAAAGTTCGGGTCTTGGAGAACACCTCACCGATGCGATGCGCTCCATTGCACGAGAGAATCCCAAGCTCCAGGGCTCAATCGATATTGTTGATTTCAATGCAACCGCAGCAGGACAGCGAATCATTGCTGACGATGCGCTCAAAACACTGATCGGTGTTATGGGGAAACACCGGCTTGGCCTCACTGATGTTGAACCCGATATCATCGGCCGTGCGTACGAATACCTGCTGAGAAAATTTGCGGAAGGATCCGGCCAGAGTGCCGGGGAATTTTATACTCCTCGTGAAGTCGCGATCCTGATGGCCCACATCCTTGACCCGCAACCGGGTGAGGAAGTCTACGATCCCTGCTGCGGGTCCGGGGGCCTGTTGATCAAGTGTGCGATGAACTTCCGGGAACGGTACCACAACGATCCCGACGTTGCCCCGCTCCAGTTCTGCGGGCAGGAGAACCAGCACGGAACGTTTGCGATGGCGAAGATGAATACCTTCATCCACGATATGGAGGCACAGATCGCGCTGGGCAATACCATGGAGCACCCGGCATTCCTGAAAGCCGAAGGAGCGCTCCGCCCGTTTGACATCGTCACCGCAAACCCGATGTGGAACCAGGATTTCGAGCAGAAAGTCTACGAGACCGACGCATACAACCGGTTCGCGTACGGTTATCCTCCCTCCAGCAGCGCTGACTGGGGATGGATCCAGCACATGTTCGCCTCCTTAAAGAAGAAAGGGCGGATGGCCGTTGTGCTCGATACCGGCGCAGTCTCCCGGGGCAGTGGGAATACCGGAAAGAACCGCGAGCGGGATATCCGGAAATATTTTGCCGAGCACGATCTTGTGGAAGCGGTCATTCTCCTGCCAGAGAACCTGTTCTATAACACGACCGCGCCGGGGATTATCCTCATCATCAACCGGAAGAAGCAGCACAAGGGAGAGATCCTGCTGGTCAATGCCGCAAAACTCTTCCAGAAAGGCCGGCCGAAGAACTTCATGCCGGACGAGAGTATTGCGCAGGTTGCTGAAATTTTCCGGGAATGGAAGGCGGTGGACGGAATCAGCACGATTGTCTCTGCTGCGGATGTTGCGAAGAATGATTTCAACCTGAGCCCGTCACGGTACGTTACCCAGAACGGGAACGATGAGACCCTGCCGTTAGAGGATGCGGTTGTGCTGCTGCGGGAAGCGGAAGAGGAGCAGCAGGTTGCGGATGCAAAGCTGAAAACGGTACTGGCCGGGCTCGGGCTCGATGTGTGATTCAATAAACAGGTATATAGCCAGAGCACGAATAATACAAGAATTAAAGGAGCTGGACATTATGTCGCCCTCAACAACAAAGAAGCGTATTTACAATCCCCTGACTGGCAAATATTACGAGATACGCCAGCGTGACAGCGCCTATGGGGTCGCCGGCCAGATTAAGGGGTTGTGGAGTTCGAAGAAAAAGAAACATTCCTGAATTTTTAAAGGGTTGATACTATTCCTCCACAACGCTGGTATATTGATACAAATGTTCTGGCGCACTGGGTTCTTGGAAAAGGGGGTGTTCTTCAGTTATTGTGTGAACAATACAAACTGCCCGCTGAGTTTTTCGACATTTATTCCAAGAGGTACGAACCTTCCCTGACATTCATTGATACTGTCATCGATAAAGGAGCGCAGGGAATTCCGGATGATTTTTTCGTTTCCCATCTTGCGGTTAACGAGATGTTTTCTGCCATACGGGATGAGATGCGAAGCATCCTCCTGTTCAACAAGGGGTGCCCGATCTCGATGTGGCGGCATCCCCGGTACGATCCTAAGATTTCTGAAGAGGAGTACCACGCCGTATATGAACAGACAACCCAGGCAATCATCCCCCTTTTCGAAGACAGCGTGATCGAGCTGATTGTTGAAAAATCTCCGGCAAACCCGGACTACTGGGATGTCTATTCATCGATTCTCTTTATGATCAAAGAGGCAAGAACCCATGATGCCACCCTGCTCACTTCAGCAATTCTTGATCAGGCCGATTATTTTGTTACCCTTGATACCTCTCTGATCAGTCACGCGAAAAAGCCGCTTAGCGATCAGTACAACATACACTTGGTTCATCCAAAAGAAGCGATGAATATTTTCCGGACGAAGAAGAAGAGCGGCAGGAAGCCATCTGGAAAAAAGTAACTTATTGTAGGGACATGTGAGCGGAATTGACCGGCGTTTTGCTTTCCAACGGTATATTCGAAATAAAAATTTAAAATCTGCATAATCACATGACAGAACAACCACATTCTGATTTTTCTGAGCCATTACGTGACAACTCACAAAATGAGATCTCATTAGAAATTTTTTCCGATGAAATATTCAACGTAAAAGATCCCTTGGATAATTCGAATTGGATGTATATCGGTGTTTTATTCATTCCCGCTCAAAACAAAGACATTTGCCTTAAAAAACTCAATGAATGTCGATGTATTAAACATAATCACTGGTCTGAAACCATCAGTGATTGTATTCATATCTGTGGCCATCACGCAGAAAATGACACAGAGATCCACTATAAGGAAGTCCATAAACTGGATGCACGATATCGGATAGCGCAAAACTGGATTCAATTTATCAATAATGAGGCTTGCTCGCGTCATTCTAAATTATTATACATCAATATCCTCGGACTGAATCTTTCAAAAATGAATCTCGATCTTTTTGGGAATGACTCAGATCGAGATTTGGCACTCTATAATCGCTTTTATCGCACAGCTGTCCTTGGTGGGCTGAATTACTTTTTCAAACACTTCAGTAAAATTTCCATTGACACGATCTATCACGACAAAGGAAGCCAGGAGCATCATTCCTTGTTCCCCTGGTATTCGATTTACAAAATTAATCTAGAGAACGATAAAATATCGGTGAACAACGATACGATTGTTTTCCTGGATTCCGATCACCGGCGGAGTGGAAAAAATGAGTCTCATTTTATCCAGTTGATTGATCTCATTCTAGGCGCTTCATTTGTTGGTCTGCACGATCCCTCAGAAAAGTATCAAAAGCAGATGGTCGGGTATACATTCAGACCGACACTGGAAGTACTTCTTGATCGAGAAAAAAATCCTTCAACCGGCGTACTTTGGGGCAAATACTATCCAAGTGATTATTATCGGGGATATCAGATTTCGTTCTTCCCTAACAATTCCCAAAATTTCGATGATAGTGATATGCATCTTGATTTTAACGGCAGGTTGACAGGTTACGGTTTTGGACAGGACAATTTTTATTGGAATCGCCCGATTCTGTTGAAAGCACCGGGACAGACAGGTTGGGATAGATGGTTGTAATATTTAGAATATGAATCCCGACTATCTGATCAAAATATTTTTCTCTATCGTAATACTATTCTCAGTATATCAAATGGGTGGGGGTAGGACCCTCACTCGTTCCCGTCGTTGTTGCATTGCTCTGTGTATTAGAGTTGATGTCAATGATGAAAGAGTTAAGAAAGTTATCATCAAAACAGATGAGCGCGTTGATTAATCTCTGTTGGATCGTTGGATGGGCTGTCGGCATGGGGGTTGGACACCCCGTTCAATGTGATAGTGATGGGAATGAGTGCAGGTGTTCTCTAACCACGCTGACAGCACGGTGGGTTTAAGTCCCACCCCCCATTCCTGATTCTGTTCTCTTCCATTCTGGTTATTCATAAGTCACATCGATAACGTTAGACGTATTACGATAGAAAACGCACATCTGCTTAACAATCAGAATAAAATTTTTCTATTTGATACCGGTGTTGCTGTGACAAAAAACTCTGATATTCCTGATGGATTCAAAGTCACTGAGTTGGGTGTGTTACCGGACGATTGGAAAATTACAAATTTAGGTGGTATCTCCAAAATTCGAGGAGGTTATGGATTCTCACCGGACTTCCAGGGAAACTTGAATGAAAAATATCCTTTTTTCAAAGTATCAGATATGAATTCTATTGGAAATGAAACCGAAATGACCTCTTCAAATAATTACGTAAGTGAGGAAGTTGTCATTAAAATCGGTGCAAAAACATTTCCTAAAAACACAATCGTATTCCCAAAGGTGGGTGCGGCCGTATATACAAATAAAAAACGGATTCTTGTTACTGACTCATTGATTGACAACAATTTAATGGGTGTGACCTCAAACTCGGAGGATATTTGTTCTCCAAATTTCCTTTTATTTTATTTTCTAACACTCGATTTAAAGGATATATCAAATCCCGGACCACTCCCCTCAATTAATGCTCAAAGAGTTAAATCTCTCAAAATCCCTCTCCCCCCACTTCCCGAACAACACGCCATCGCCACCACCCTCCGCACCGTGCAGGAGGCACAGGAGAAAACCGATGACGTGATCGCGGCGACGAAAGCGCTCAAAGCGGCGATGATGAAGCACCTGTTCACGTACGGCCCGGTGCCGCTTGAAGAAGCGGAGCGGGTGGCGCTGAAGGAGACGGAGATTGGGCCGGTGCCGGAGGATTGGGAAGTCGCGAAATTTTCCGATGTTGTTGACATCGCTAAAGGACAAATTGATCCAACAACGGAGCCTTATAGCAAACTCCTCCATATTGGACCTGAAAATATCATCTCCGGAACGGGTCAGGTAATCAGGATGAGAACCGCAGAGGAAATTAATCTCATCAGTGGACAATTTTACTTCACATCGGAACATGTGATATATTCAAAAATTCGTCCCTATCTGAAAAAAGTTGCATTTCCAAAAATTGAGGGGACTTGTAGTGCAGATATGTATCCACTTAAACCTCAAGACGCTCGGTTATTTTCAGAATTCCTATTCCAATATTTATTGAGTGATCAATTCTCAAATTCTGCAATATCTTTCCAGGATCGAACGGGAATTCCGAAAATTAATCGTCAACAAATTGGAATGATTCATTTACCAATTCCCCCTCTCACAATTCAAAAACAAATTGCTACCATTCTCTCCTCAATCGATCAAAAACTCGCCGCTGAACTATCTCGCAGAGAAGCGCTCAACACCCTGTTCGCATCGCTCCTGCATGATCTCATGACCGCAAAGATCCAAGTTAGTACTGTGTAGTATGCAACCCGAAGATCTCACCCTAATGGATACTGGGACTCATTGCAGTTTTGGGGATGAGTCAAGTTATAATGCCGGCCGATATCGCGGAATTGCTATCGTGAGTATGCAAGTCAGTTTTTTTCCGGAATACAATGCAACAATCCAAAAAATTCTTGAAGAGTCTGGGGTGACCGAGTTAAAATGGTACGAATTATCAAGTGCAAAGATGCGGTTTGCTGCACTTAAAGTAATTGAATATACATTAACCTCTGCGAAGGAAGGGAAATTACGTGTTGATGTTCTCACTTGGGATACCTATGATTCACGCCATAAAATTCGTGGACGTGACGATCTGTTAAACTTGGCAAAAATGTACTATCATCTTCTCAACAATGTAATTATCAGAAAATGGGGAGAGCCTGGTTTCTGGACGGTTTTTCCAGATGAACAATCTGCTATAGACTGGCAGGAACTTGAATTGATTTTACAAAGACGAATTATGCAGGTAGAAAATCAAAGAAAGGAAAAAGATCCGGATAATATCTTGTTTATAGGTCTTGAGAAAATTTCTCAAGTTATTTCAAATGAATGCCCACCGGTTCAGGTTGCAGATCTTTTTGCAGGAATCGGAGTTCATTCTCGCGAATCTATTGGTAAACATGCCTCTTTTTTTATGGTAAGGAAACGAAAAGACTGCCGTCGAATTTCAGAACAACTTAGATCCCAGCTTCAAAAAACGGTTGACAAATTATCTCGAAGTGACAGGGAACGATGTCATATTCTTGACAAATTGTTCTCACAATGCAAAGCGAATGGCTGGGGTGTGCACCTTTTGAGAACTTACGGATTAAAGACCACAAATCCGACATGCCCCATAAACTTCTGGCATTACACTCCCCAAAGCGATCTTGATAAGGCTCCGACAAAAACCCGTGCCATAATACCTCAAGATCATGAAGATATGAATAAATCACCATAATACTGGAAAATCAGAAAGTTGGTAAATGAGGAAACATGGATCGTAATCTTTGGATACTAGTGTTAATCCTCGGATTCGTGTTTACATTCGGTGGCTTGCAGGGATTGTATAACTTAAGTGTCGGAGTCGTGTTTTTTACAGGACTTGTCGTACTTATCATGATAACCTTTTTCAAAAAAGACCTGATTATTGCCGGACTAAAATTCCTATTTTATCGTATTTTCAGGAAACGAAGATGGTGAGAGTTCGGGTTAATAATATCGTATGATAAATACAACCAATCGTTTGACATGACACTCTGGATGGTCCGGGCAGGAAAATACGGGCAGCGGGAACTGCTGGCGCTCAATGAAAATATCGCAGTCATTGGGTGGGAGAATCTGCCGGATCTCACTCAGATAAAAACGCGTGAAAAACTATCAGAACTCCTGACGAAAACCTATCCTGACGAAAAGCCCAAGACCCTGATCAACTGGGCGTCTCAAATCTGGCCATTTATCGGTGAAATGAAAAAAGGAGATCTCGTTGCCCTACCATTCAAGAGTCGTTCTGTTATTCTGATAGGAGAAGTGGCGGGGGATTACCAGTACCGGCCGGATCTTCCTGTCGAATCCAAACATACACGTCCGGTGAAGTGGATCGGCGAGTATCCACGTACCGCATTTGATCAGGATCTTCTCCATTCCCTGGGCGCATTTATGACTGTCTGCCGGATCAAGAGGCACAATGCCGAAGAGAGGATCAAAGCGATCATGGCCGGGAAACCTTACAAACCGGCCCCGGCGGTTCTCGGAAACACAACCGGTGATGACATTGAGGAAGCGTCACTGGATATTGAACAGATGGCCCGTGACCAGATCAGCGAATACCTCAACCGAAAGTTCCGGGGCCATAATCTTGCCAATCTGGTTGCTGCAATCCTCATCGCACAGGGATACCAGGTCCGGGTATCTCCGGAAGGACCTGATGGAGGCGTTGACATCATGGCAGGTCGGGGAGTGCTAGGATTCGATCAACCCCGTCTTGCAGTGCAGGTAAAATCAGAAGACAGCCCGATTGACATCAAGGTGTTCCACGAACTGCAGGGAGTGATGAAGAACTTCGGGGCAGATCACGGGCTTCTCGTTGCGTGGGGCGGTTACAAATCCTCTGTTGTAAGAGAGGCCGCCCGCCATTACTTTGAGATCCGGCTCTGGGACGCTGAAGATCTGGTACGAATGATCCAGACCAATTATGAAAAATTACCCGAGGATATCCAAGCCGAACTGCCGCTGAAGCGCATCTGGGCGCTTGTCCAGAGTGAGGAATAAGAAAAATGACACTCGGCGGTGAACGGGCATCAGTACAGAATCCGTTCATCGACTACGCCGAATCGGTACAATGGGAATATATCCCAAAGGACAAGGCAACGGCAATCCGGGGCGGCACTACCGGTATTCTTTTTAAGGAAACTTTCATCGATCAGATTATCCGGCTCAATGATTCGTTCATGACCCGCGAGCTTGCAACAGAACTCGCCAAACGGATCGGGCGCATTCCCCCCACCATCGAAGGCAACCTCACCGCATGGGAATATCTCAAAGGGATAAAGACCATCTTTGTCCCAAAAGAGAACCGGGAACGCAATGTCCGGTTCATCGACACCGATGATATCGACAACAACACCTTCCAGATCACCGATGAGTTCTCGTTCACCAACGGCTCGAAGACCATCCGCGAGGATGTGGTCTTCCTTGTCAACGGGATTCCGGTCTTCTTTGTCGAGACAAAAGCTGCGCACAAGAAAGAGGGGATCGCAGAAGCCCTCGACCAGATCCGGCGCTATCACCGCGAATGTCCCGAGCTGCTCGCGGTCCTCCAGCTCTACGCGCTCACCCATATCATCCGGTACTATTACAGCGCTACCTGGAACATGTCGAAGAAGACGCTCTTCAACTGGAAGGATGAATCCGGCGGAAACTACGAGACGCTGGTCAAAACATTTTGTGACCGGAAGCGTTTCATCACCCTGCTCACTGACGGGATCCTGTTCACCCGCCAGGATGAGGAGTTAAAGAAAGTCGTGCTCCGCCAGCACCAGATGCGGGCGGTTGACAAGCTGCTCGGCCGGGCCCGGGATCCTGTAAAGAAACGCGGTCTCATCTGGCACACGCAGGGGTCGGGAAAAACCTACACCATGATCGTGGCGGCACAGAAGATCTTAAAAGAACTGGTCTTTGAGAACCCGACCGTGATCATGCTCGTGGACCGGAACGAACTCGAAACCCAGCTCTTCGGTAATCTTACCGCTGCCGGCATCGGGAATGTCGAGGTCGCTGAGAGCAAACGGGAACTTCAAAACCTCCTTGCAGCCGATCACCGGGGTCTCATCGTCTCCATGATCCACAAGTTCGAGGGGATGCCGGAGAAGATCAATAGCCGGGACACGATCTTTATTCTCGTGGACGAAGCCCACCGGACAACCACCGGCACGCTGGGCAACTACCTCATGGGAGCGCTCCCGAACGCTACTTATATCGGATTTACCGGGACTCCCATCGACAAGACTGCGTACGGGCAGGGCACGTTCATCACGTTCGGGCGCGATGATCCGCCACACGGCTACCTTGACCGGTACCGCATCGCCGAGTCCATCAGTGACGGGACCACGGTCCCGCTCAATTACACGCTTGCTCCTAACGATCTGCTTGTCGACCGGCAGACTCTGGAAAAAGAATTCCTTGACCTTGCCGAAACGGAAGGGATCAGCGATGTTGCGGAACTCAACAAAGTACTGGAGAAAGCAGTCAACCTCCGGAACATGATGAAGAGTCCCGAACGGGTGCCGAAGGTGGCGCAGTTCGTGGCAGATCACTTCCGGCACAATGTGGAGCCCATGGGATACAAGGCGTTCCTGGTTGCCGTTGACCGGGAAGCCTGCGCACTCTACAAGAAAGAACTCGACAAACTCCTTCCCCCGGAATATTCCGAGGTCATCTACAGCCCAAATCCACGGGATGAAGGCAATGACCGCGTAGACCTCCGCACATACTATCATGCTGAAGATGAGGAGAAACGCATTCGCAAGGCATTCAGGAATCCGGACAAAGACCCGAAGATCCTCATCGTCACGGAAAAACTTCTCACCGGGTTCGATGCCCCGGTCCTCTACTGCATGTATCTCGACAAACCAATGCGGGACCATGTTCTGCTTCAGGCCATTGCCCGGGTGAACCGGCCGTACGAGGATGAGGACGGGCGCAAGAAACCCTCAGGATTCGTGCTCGACATTGTCGGAATCTTCAACAACTTAAAAAAAGCACTCGCATTCGATTCCAGTGATATCGAAGGAATTGTCAATGACCTTGAAGTTCTCAGAGTACGGTTCACCCGGCTGATTACTCAGGAAGCACAACAGTACCTTGGCCTTGCTCGGGGAAAGAAACGGGACAAAGCGGTTGAAGCCGTGCTCGAATATTTCCTGAACGAGGAGACCCGCCATACATTCTATGCATTCTTCCATGATGTCTCGGATATTTATGAAATCCTCTCCCCTGATGCATTCCTGAGGCCGTATATCGATGATGTGGATAACCTTGCGAGAATGTACCGCATGGTACGGGAGAATTTTGATCCCGGCATCTCGGTTGATCGGGAGTTCTCCCGCAAAGTTGCGAAACTCGTTCAGGATCATACCATGAGCACTGAGATCGGTGCACCGGGCGGGATTTACGAGATCAACGACAAAGTCCTCCGGATTATTGAAGAAAAGCCGGCATCGGATATCGAGAAGGTGTTCAATCTCAGCAAAGGGATCTCCCATCTCGTACGGAAACATACGGAAGAATCCCCGTACCTTCTCTCCATTGGTGAAAAGGCAGATGCGGTGATCCAGCTCTACAAGGACCGCCAGAAAACAACACAGGAAACTCTTGCCGAACTCAAAAAGATCATCGAAGAGATCAACGCCGCCCGGCTCGAACAGGAGAAACGAAATATTCCCATGGAAGAGTTTTCAATATTCTGGCTCATCAACAAAATTGGCATCAGCGATCCGGAAATAAAAGCTCACGAAATGAAAGGTATCCTTGATCACTATCCCCACTGGAGAACCAGCGAACAACAGGCTCGCGATGTCAAGCAGGAACTGTACACCATAATTCTGAAATCCGGAAGCCGTGACATCAAAGAGATCAAAAAGATCATAGACCAGATCATGAATGTTCTCAAGCGGGCTGTGACATGATCACACCGGAATCTTTCAAACGTTCTGTTGAAGAGTGGGCAAAGACCTGCAAGGTTGAGATTAAAGAGATCCATCTGCGAAAAATGAAAAACAAGTGGGCGAGTTGTTCGAGCAGAGGACGATTAACGTTTGACCGAAAAATGTTACGATTACCAAAAGACGAGCGGAAAAAGATCATAATCCATGAATTGCTGCATCTAAAATATCCTAATCATGGGAAGATGTTCCGGGCGCTGTTGAAGGCATATACTTCCAATTAACTGAATCTCCCACGGGTCAAGACCACAATAACAGTTCTCCCCGGCCAAGTCAACCCCTCGTCACGGAGTAACCGGCATCGTCCCCGCCACCCCGGCTCCCACAGCCCCCGGAGACTCCGGCTCCCGGCACAGTTCCTTAAGTATGAGCCGGGTCGCGTCCTTGTCCAGCGGCTGGTTGTCGTTCCCGCATTTCGGGGAGTAGATGCAGGAGGGGCAGCCGGTCTCGCACGGGCAAGCCCGCACCAGCTCGAAAACACTGGCAAAGAGGTCGGGAAGGATCGTAAATGCCTTCTCTGCAAGCCCGATGCCGCCTTCGTAGGCATCGTACACGAACACCACGGGGTCGCCATCCTCCCCAAATGCTGGTGATGACAGGCCGCCGATGTCCCACCGGTCGCAGATCACGTGCAGGGGCATGAGCGCAATGATCGCGTGTTCCGCGCCGTGCAGTCCCCCGGCAAGATCACGGCCGGCTTCGGTCACGTCTTGTTCAACTGATTCGGGGAGGATAAACCAGAAGGCCTTTGTCCGGAACGTGAGCGCGGGAAGCGAGAGCGGTTCCAGGCCGATGATGGTGTCGCCCCGCTTGATCTTGTACCCGGTATACTGCTCGGTGACATCCACGACCCCGAAGGCGCAGCGGACACCGTTGACCGTACGGGACTCCAGGGTCTCAATGATGGAGAGATCTGCTTCTTTTTGCGGCTGCGTATAGTAGTCCACGTCCGTCTCCGTGACCCGGATGGTATGCGTCTCAAGATCCATCTCGGTGACAACAAACGTCTCTCCCTTGTGGAGCAGGATCGCGCCCTTATGGGCCTCGCGATAGGCCTGGCCGCGATCCAGGGTCTCGAGCAGCCGGCCGTGGCACATCACCCGGAATGTTTCCCCGGGCACCCCATCCAGTTTCACGGCTTCCGCAGCCCGGCCGCGCCCGGTATACACCCACCCGCGGGAGGTTCTCCGTACAAGGTCATCTGATTCAAGGTCCGCAAGGAGGGGCGCGAGAGATTCGCCAAAAAACTGCCGGTCGGCCGCTTCAGTGACGGGCAGTTCGGCAGCCGCACAGAGGAGATGCCCTGAGACGATGTACGGGTTTGCGGTATCGATGATCGCATGTTCATGGGAGCGGTCGAAGAACTGGTCGGGGTGGTGCATGAAGTACTGGTCAAGGGGATTTGCCTGTGCCACGAGGATGGCGAGCGACTCACCCCCTTTCCGCCCGGCCCGGCCGGCCTGCTGGCGGGTTGACATCATGGTGCCCGGATACCCGGCAAGGATCACCGCATCCAGCGAGCCGACATCGATGCCCAGTTCAAGGGCATTGGTCGAGACCACCCCTTTCATGGCCCCCCTCTTAAGCTCCCGCTCAATGGCCCGCCGCTCTTCCGGGAGGAAACCCGCCCGGTACACCGAGATAGATTCCGCGAGCCGTTCAGAGATCCGCCGGGCATCGTCCCGGGCCCAGACGGCAACGAGCTCGGCCATCTTCCGGGACCCGGTGAAGCAGAGGGTCTGGAGATCCTCATTGATACAGGAGACAAGGAGATCTTTTGTCTCCTGGTGCACGGAGCGGTCGCTGATACCGTCATAAAACGGATTGTACAACACAAAATTTTTCCTGCCATGCGGCGAGCCATCCTTATCCACCAGCGCGAACTCCTGCCCGGTGAGATGCCGGGCAAACTCGCGCGGGTTTGCCAGCGTAGCCGTTGAGAGGATGAACCGGGGGGTTGCACCGTACTGCCGGCAGATGCGCAGGAGTCGCCGGATCAAAAACGCGATATGCGATCCGAAGACCCCCCGGTACCGGTGTGCCTCATCGATGACGATGAAATCCAGGTTCGAGAAGAACGGCTGCCACTTGGCATGCCACGAGAGCACCTGGTGCAGTTCGTGGGGATTGGAGAGGATGATGCGTGCGTGTTCGCGGATAGCAGCTCTCTTTGACTGGGGCGTGTCCCCGTCATAGATGGCGGGCTTTGCTGCGATGGTCGTGAACGCTGCCATCTCTTCAAGCGTCAAAAGCTGGTCGTTTGCGAGGGCTTTGGTCGGGTAGAGGTAGAGTGCACGGGAATCTGCATGCGCCTCAAGCTGGCAAAAGACCGGGAGGTTGAAGGCAAGGGTCTTGCCGCTCGCGGTGGATGTGGTCAGAATCACGTTCTTTCCGGCCCGTGCATGGTTGATCGCCTCGCACTGGTGGGAGTAGGGCCGGATCTCCCGCTGGTCGAGATACGCCTCAAGTGCTGCGGGCAAGGGTGTTTCGAGCTGCCCGTACCGGGCGGGTTCAGGTTTGGTTGTCGTCATATGGACGAGCCGGGTGCGATATACCGGGTTGACCTGCAGGAGCCGGATCAGGTCACTGACGGCCATAGGACTCCCCCAGGAGATAAAAGAAGAGCTGAGCGAGCGAGACCACATCCTGCCGGTTGTGTTCAACGATCGGTACGAGCGGCCCGATGTTGCCGGTCCGCTGGTAGGTTTCGTAAAAATCCGGCACCATCTGCCCGGGGATGTCATCGTTGCGGCAGACGCCGAGAATTTTTTGTTCAAGGACTGCCAGGCGCAGCGAGGGAAACTGGTCTTTCCACCTGCGGCGGCTGAAATGGAGGACATCGAAGTGCGGAATCCGTGTCGGAGGGGCCATGCCATAGTACGCGAGACGGTCGGCGATGTAGGGGAGGTCGAACGCCTTGCCATTGAAGGTGACGAGCACAGACCGATCCCGTACCAGGGGCTCCACCGTTGCATTGAGCGCAGCCTGCTCCTCCGCGATGTCCCGCAGCAGGAACTGGCGGACAACCAGTTGCCCGTGATCGATCACGCCTACCCCGAAGAGGATGATGGGGCGTGAGAACAAACCGAGGGTCTCGATATCGACAAATACGAAGTCTTCGGGTTCATGGAGCATGGCGGTTCCCAGCACCGAGGGATGGGATTTTGCGTGCCGGCTGCCGATCAAATCCATGAGAGCAGCGGTATCTCCTTCAGACAGGCAGGCAAGGACCTGCTGTGCAGGCGATCTCAGGAGAGGATGCGCGAGCAGGTCCGGAATTGTCTGGTATCCCCGGGCAACCAGTCTCTTCCGGGTTGCCGGGCCGATCCCATGAACAAGCGCCAGATCCTTTAAAAGATCCGTCCTGAAACGGTCGAGATCGAATGCAGGGGGGAAGAGATTTTGCCGGGATTCCAGGGAAAAACAGGTACCGCCCTCGTTGACGATCTCTTTGCCCCGGAACTGTTCGCCGATGGTCATCCCCCGGTAGCGGGAGAGGAGCGTTGCAAGATAGCGGCGGGCCTCCGCGTATTCCGAGGAGTACACAAAGGAGTGTGAAAAGCCGGCACCGAACACATTGCCGTCGCGGACAACTTCATACTCCCGCACTGCCTGCATCCGCTGCTGCCAGAGCGAGCCGACACGTGAAGGAGCAAAAACAGCCGACATCTTCCGGATCAACATTCCGGTACGGGCGTTTAAATCCCCGGGCGGGCGGCGTGAAAGTGACGACCGGGCGGGTGAAGCGTCGGACCGCGATTCTCCCCCCGGCACTGTACCAACCCGATCTGGTATCATGGATACTTCGGGCAGGGGAATTGTTTTTCTTGAATATTATTGATGTATATGGGAGGCGCAGATGAAACCCGCGGGTGTACTGATCGATCTTGATGGCGTGCTTTACAGCGGGGGAAGAGCGGTGCCGGGTGCCTGCGAGGCGATCCAGTACCTCACAAAAAGGAAGGTGCCGTTCCGGTGCATCTCGAATACCACGCGGAAATGCCGGAGAACGATCTCTGCTCAGCTCTCAGCGATGGGCTTTACGATCCCCGGGGCGTATATCTTCACCCCGCCCCGGGCGGCAGTCGCGTACATGAAAAATTCCGGAAAAGACCGGTTCTTCCTCCTGACAACGGGAGATGTGGACCGGGACTTTGCCGATGCCGGCACCCCTTCCGCAGAAGATGCGGAGGTTGTCATTGTCGGGGATGCAGGGGATGCCGCAACGTACGGCAGCCTGAACACCGCGTTCAGGCTCCTGATGGATGGCGCAGAGCTGATCGCGCTTGAAAAGGATCGCTACTGGATGGCAGAGGACGGTCTCTCCCTCTCTGCCGGACCGTTTGTCTCGGCGCTCGAATTCGCAACGGGAAAACAGGCTCTCATCATGGGAAAGCCATCCACAACCTTCTTTGATCTTGCCCTGAAGGATATGGACCTCTTGCCCGGACAGGTTGCCATGATCGGGGACGACCTGCACACGGATGTGGGCGGGGCACAGGAGGCCGGCATGACCGGCATCCTTGTCCGTACCGGAAAGTTCCGTGAGGAGTGCCTGCGGGATGCAGCGATCAAACCTGACGCGATTATCCCCTCGATTGCCCATCTGCAGGAGATTGTGTGAGCCTATTGAGTCCCCCCTACCGGTTTTTACACTATGCGGCGGGCATCCTGCTCATCCTCGCAATCGCCATCGGATGTGCAAACCTTATCCTGAACCAGGACACGGTCATTCCCCCCCATATCGAACCACAGAAGACCGAGATCTCACTCCCCGTGCCGGTCTATTCGTTTCCGTTTGAACAGGTACGAATCACTCTTTCAAGCCCGGTCGACCCTTCCGTGTACAGCGGGGCAAAGGCTGCAGATAAGGCGACCCGGATCAACGGAGATGTCCCCGAGGACGTGTGGCTCCAGAGAACCTACCTCGCGATGATCCAGGATCCCGCCCAGGATCCCTTCTATACCGCTCTTATCCATACCCTGCGGTCGATCCGGGACGATCAGGAGCTTGGCGATGACGAATATCTCGAACTGATCACGGTCTTTGTCCAGTCGGTCCGCTATGAAACAATCGGCGAGAATCCGCCGAAATTTCCCATTGAGACCTACGTGGACGCTTCCGGAGACTGCGATGACAAGAGTCTGCTCCTTGCTGGCATCCTGTCACGGGAGGGGTATAACGTATCGCTGTTGTCGTTTGCACCCGAGTCCCATATGGCAGTCGGGGTTGTCTGCCCGGGCGGGGAATACAAAAAGACCGGCTATGTATTCATCGAGACCACCAACCTCTCGCTCGTGGGAATCCCCACAGATACCCTCAGGGCGGGGGTGCCACTCCAGTCTGATCCCCAGGTGATCCGGGTAGGAAACGGCACGAAGAGTTTCGGAAGTTGTAAGGAGGCGCTGTATCTCGATTCCGTGCTCGTCTCCTCTGAGACGAAGGTTGTGGATCTCACCGCCCGGATCGATGCGCTGAAAATTGAATTGGACGGCTACTATAGAGAGCGTGATGCAAAGAACTACAACGAGCGCGTCCCGGTTTACAATGACCTGCAGAAGACCCGCCTGCTGTACGCAGAGATTCACAATTATATTCTCGATCACCAGTATGACCGTAAGGGCACCTACCAGTACGTGACTGCACGTCTGCCAGCGTAAGATCCAGGAGAGGTAGATCTCAGATCCCTGAAACGGGATCCTGCCGGGCACAGGACAGGGTGCCAGTGCGCATCCATCCCCCTACGGATCCCGGCTTTTTTTCAATTACCCCGCTCGTGCCCCGGCTTCATCATCCTGTATCTCCGGATACCCCACCATCCGGAGAGGAAACGTGCCGAACGATGCCGCGTCACGGTGCGGGCATGTCAACGAGAAAAGCGTTTAATGCAGCAATAGACATATTGTCTACGATTAGGTTATGCTGGATATCAAAGACCTGCATGTGAAGGTCGGCGACAAGGAAGTGTTGCACGACATCAATCTCCACATCGGTGAGGGTGAGACCCATGTGCTCCTTGGCCCCAATGGGTCGGGGAAGACAACGCTTCTTATGACACTCATGGGGTACTCAAATTATACCATCACCGAGGGGACGATTACATTCAAAGGCGAAGATGTGACCCGGATGAAGGCCCATGAACGGGCTAAGCGGGGCGTTGGCATGCTCTTCCAGCGGCCCCCCACCATATCCGGCCTGAAACTGGGAAAGCTCCTCAGCGCAATTTCCCGGACCAAAACAGAGGACATTCCGGAACTGGCGAGATCCCTCCACATGGACAAATTCCTTGAGCGGGACATCAACAAGGGGTTCTCCGGTGGCGAGATCAAGCGCAGTGAAGTGCTCCAGCTGATGATCCAGAACCCGGATTTTATCATGCTTGACGAACCGGAGAGCGGTGTCGATATCGAGAACATCTCCCTCATCGGTACGGCAATCGGGACGCTTCTCGAAAAAGACAAGCATATTGCCAGGCGCAAGAAGAGCGGCCTTGTCATTACGCACACCGGGTATATCCTCGACTATCTCGAGACCGATCGCGGTCACGTGATGTGCGACGGGCAGATCAAGTGTCACGGGAATCCCCGCGAAATCTTAAAAGATATCAAAAAGCATGGGTACAAGGAGTGTCTTGAATGTCGCAACCCGTAACACCGGAGATCTCACAAGCAGACCGGGAGAGGATGGCGCAGACCGGTATCGACTTCGAGATGAAGAACCGGTGCGGCAGTTATCTCCAGATGGACCAGGAGATCGTCCACTCTGATTGTGCAGAGGCAGGAATAGAAGTCCTGCCGTACAAGAAAGCGATGGAGAAATACGACTGGCTGAAGGAGTATTCATGGAAGATCGTCTCGCCGGAAAAAGACGAGGTCACAAAATACGTGGCAGCACAAAAAGATCCCAAAGGCTACGTGATCATCGCCCATAAGGGTTCGAACAACATCTACCCCATCCAGGCCTGCCTGTACCTCGGCCGGGAATTGATCCAGCATGTCCACAATATCATCATCGCCGAAGAAGGAGCGGAGCTCCATATTATCTCAGGATGTTCAAGCGGGGAACACGTAGGCAGCGGCGGGATGCACTACGGGGTCTCCGAGTTCTACGTGAAGAAGAACGCAAAGATCAGCTTCACGATGATCCACAACTGGAGCGAGAATATCGAGGTGTACCCGCGGAGTGCTTCGGTTGTCGAAGAGAACGGGGTCTTCCTCTCCAATTATGTCTGCATGCAGCCCGTGAAGAAGATCCAGATGTACCCCACGGCAACCCTGACAGGAGCAAACTCGGTTGCCCGGTTCAGCAGTGTTGTGATTGCAACGCCCGGTTCGTATATGGACCTGGGATCGCGTGCGATCCTGGAAGGCCCCGGTTCCAGTGCCGAACTGGTCACCCGTGCCATCACGAAAGGCGGCACCATCATGTCCCGGGGTCATATCGCCGGGAAGACCACCGGCACAAAGGGACACCTGGAATGCAAGGGACTCATCCTCAAGGACGGGATCATCTACGCGATCCCGGAGATCGAGGGATCCGTTGTCGGGACCGAGCTCTCGCATGAGGCGGCTGTAGGGAAACTCGCCCAGGAAGAGATCGAGTACCTCATGGCACGGGGACTGGATGAGGACGAGGCAACGGCCACGATCATCCGCGGGTTCCTCGATGTCAAGATCTCGGGTCTCCCGGAAGCCCTGCAGAAGCAGATCGATGCTTCCATCGATGAAGCGGAAAAGACCGGGTTCTGAACGGATCGTGTATGGATACCTACCCTCGGGAAGACGAGCGCTCCCAGATGGTGGAGCAGCAGATCCGGGCCCGGGGCATCACGAATCTCCGGGTACTCAGGGCCATGCGGGAGATCCCCCGCCACCTCTTTATTCCCTTACCGTATGACCGGGCAGCGTACGGGGACGCCCCGCTTCCCATCGGGAACGGCCAGACCATCTCACAACCCTATATCGTGGCGCTCATGACCGAACTCGTTGACCCCCAGCCCAATGATACTATTCTTGAGATCGGGGCCGGCAGCGGGTACCAGGCTGCGATCCTCTCGTTGCTCGTGCGACACGTAACAACGGTCGAGCGTATTCCTGAGGTGGCGGATCTGGCAAAAAAGAACCTTGAAAAACTCGGACTGAAGAACATCAGTATCATTGTCGGCGATGGGACACGGGGATACCCGGACACTGCACCGTACAATGGGATCATGATAACCGCAGCAACCCCGGCAATTCCAGCGCCACTTCTCGATCAACTCGCAATCGGCGGGACCGTGGTTGCACCGGTGGGCGACCGGGAGATTCAGGAACTGGTGACCGTGACAAAAAAGGAGAGCGGGATCGTTCGTTTAACTCACGGGGGGGTCCGGTTCGTTCCCCTCATCGGGGAATACGGGTGGGCTGATACCTGATGTCCATTATCGATATATCCCGGCCTCTGGGGGAGGGTTCACTTGCCTATCCCGGCGATACAGCCCCGCATTTTACCCAGAGTGATGCCGGCCTGTACCTGATCTCTGATATAAGGTTGAGCAGTCACTCCGGGACCCATATCGATGCACCGGTCCATTACCTGAAGACCGGCCTGACGGTCGACGAGCTCCCGCTCCATCACCTTGTCGGCCCATGCCGGGTGCTGGATGTGAAGAAAGCCGGTCCGCTGATTGATTCTTTTCACCTGAAAGGCAGGACCGGGGGGATCAAACGTCTCCTGCTTAAAACCGCTTCATCGGGATGCACGTCCTTTCACCAGGAGTATCCCTCGCTGACGCTGGATGCGGCAGAGTACCTGACCTCAACGGGCACACTCTGCGTAGGCATCGATTCGTTCTCCATCGAGCAATTCGACTGCGACGGATCGGTGCACCGGGAGCTGCTCAGCCACGGGTGTCTCATCATCGAACTGCTCGATCTCGCCCAGGTTCCGGAGGGGGATTACACCCTCGTTGCACTGCCTCTTCGGCTTGCCGGTCTCGATGGGGCCCCGGCCCGGGTGATCCTCCAAACCCTTGATGGATGTGAATGATGGATATTGTTGTTGAGTCTGTACAAAAGATCGAGGAACTTGCCGGACACAGCGGCTGCACGGATGCCGGTGTCCACCTGGATGTGAATCCTGATGTCCCGAACTGCCAGTTCGAGCAGGGAGCCGCCATGTCGGCGGCCTTCGGGGGACGAAGTGCGGTGTTTACCACCTTTGAACCCCTGCGTGCACATACGAAGATCTCGTTCATGTTCGGCGCACCGCTGGACACACCGGCGTTGCGGGGCGCTGCTGTTGCCATCATCAACGCAGTCCTGGGATTCCTCTGCATGTCCCGAACTCTTCACCCCTGCCCGGCAACCTCCCACGCAAACTGCCGTGAAGCGTTAGTACGGGAACTTGACGGAAAAAGACTCTTCTGTATCGGTTCGATGGGGAGAAACGGTCCCGGCGTACTTTCCACCATTGCCAGAACGCCCTCCGAAGCAGAGATCATCCTCATCAGCGGTGACGGGCTCATCGAAAAAGGAACCGGGGATATCATCGCGGCGTACAAAAATGAAAAGCGGATCATCTGCATCGGTCCTTCCACGGCGGGAGTTGCCCGGCTCTCTGAGATAGAACACTGGTGCCCCTATGGAAGGAGCTGCCTTGATTGAGCTCCGGGGGTTTTGAGGGGGGGTCCGGGACATACACTCCCCCAGGAAATTATCTCTTTAATTTGGGCTTATTTTCCCCATCAGAGCCCGTTTTGAAAAACAGGTTTTCTGATACTCGCGTTTTTTCGTGAATTATAGAGTACTGGTTTTGAACGGGGGCTTTTATAGGGATATTTTGCCCATCTGAAGGTCATTTCAGCCCCCCAAAAACGTCTAAATATTGCCTTTTGGATGAGCGACTGCTGCCAAAACGGTAGTAGGAGCTTGAGAAAGAGGCCGGCGGCGTTTTTCGAATGAGGGGTGAGCTGAGATCCGGGGGAAATGGAGGGGGGCGTATCAGGAGGCTCATCGATCGAAAAAAACTGAGGATCCCGTTTCCCATCACAAGTCTGACAAAGTTCGAAGTTCACCAGAAAAGAAGAAGCAAACTCTTTTGGATTGCCACCAAATAGGGTACCATGCTTTTCGGATCCTCCGGCATACGAAGGAAATTCGACCAGACCCTCATAGATACGGCACTGAAGGTTGGAAACGTACTCGCGAACGGATCCTCAGATGTTTTGATCGGCATGGACACCCGGACAACCAGTCCCCTCCTCTCCCACTTAGTAATTTCCGGGATCCTGAGCCGCGGGGGGACGGCTCACTGCGCCGGTATTGTCCCGACACCCACCGTTGCCTTCACCACGCGGCGTGTCAAGGCGGGGTGCATGATCACCGCATCCCATAATCCCGAAGAATACAATGGACTGAAACTCTTCAACCCGGACGGGTCATCGTTCACGCAGGAACAGCAGCGGGATACGGAAGAACAACTCACGAACCTGGATTACCATGACTGGAAGCACCTGGGAACAGAATGCACCATCGATGCCGTCACCCCCCACAAGAAGGCAATACTCGAAAAGGTCCATATCGATCCGGGGCTCAAGGTGATCCTTGACTGCGGGAACGGGGCCGGGTGCACGCTCACCCCGTCACTCATGGCAGACGCAGGAGTTACCCCGATCGCAATCAACTGCAACCCATCGGGCCATTTCGCACGCCCCTCAGAACCCTTGCCGGAACATCTCGGGTATCTCGGGGATATGGTCAGAAAGACCGGGGCTGACTGTGCGGTGGTGCATGACGGGGATGCCGATCGCATGATGGCGTTTGACAACAAGGGCCGGTTTATTGACGGCGATCACCTCCTCATGCTCTTTGCAAAATATACCGGCGCAAAACGGGTTGTCACCACCAGCGATGCGTCCATGATCATCGATGCTGTGGCAGACGTCCACCGGACGCCGGTGGGCGATGCCTACGTTTCCGAGGAACTGATCCGGTGGGGGGATCTCGGGGGGGAGCCGTCCGGCGCCTGGGTATTCCCGCAGATCTCACTCTGCCCGGATGGCCCGTTTGCAGCAGCTCTTTTCTGTGAGATCGCGTCGGAATGGGATATTGCACAGGAACTTGATGCCATGCCCACGTACCCGATCCTCCGGGAATCGATTTACTCAGGTTCAGCACGTGAGATACTCCTCGGGCTTGGGGCATCCAGTCCCACCGATGGAATCCGTATCACGGACGAAGGTGGGTGGTGCCTTGTCAGAGCCAGCGGTACTGAGCCGAAGATCCGGTTTACGGCAGAGGGAACATCAATGGAAAAAGCCAAGGCCATGCTTGCCAAAGGCAGAGCACTTGTCCAATCAGGGAAAACTGCTTAAAGGTTGTAAGGAGAGGTGTACGTATGGAATGCGTCGTTCTCGCAGCAGGGGAGGGAAAGCGTATGCGCCCCCTGACTGCGAAGCGCCCCAAAGTGATGCTCCCCCTTGCCAACCGGCCGATGATGGAGCATCTGGTTCTTGCAGCCCGGGACGCCGGGATCACCGATTTTATCTTTATTGTCGGGTACGGAGAACGGGAGATCCGCCGGCATTTTGGGGAGGGGGAAGAGCTCGGCGTGCATATCAGCTATGCTACCCAGCGACACCAGCGGGGAACCGCGGATGCAGTAGCAGCAGCACGCGATCTGGTGACCGGTCCGTTTCTTGTCCTGAACGGGGACATGATCCTCAAACGGGAAGATATTGCAGAGCTTTCAAAAAAAGATCCGGACTGCATGAGTGTCAGCACCACCGATCATCCCGGGGATTATGGGGTAGTACTTGTGGAGAGCGGACAGATCACATCCCTTGAAGAGAAGTCACAACAGCCACAATCCAATCTGATCAATGCCGGTGCATACCTCTTTTCACCAGAAATTTTCCATCGCATTGATCAGGTCCGCCCCTCTCCACGGGGAGAACTGGAGTTGACCGATGCACTTTTTGGGCTTATAACGAGCCGGCAATTGCAGGCACACCAGCTCTCCTACTGGATGGATGTCGGGCATCCCTGGGATATGCTTGATGCAAATGCAACCCTTTTAGAGGATCTCGATCCCGTTAACCACGGAACCATCGAGAGCGGAGTTCATATTGAAAACGCTGTTGCGGTGGGGGAAGGAACCGTGATAAAATCCGGTACCTACATCGAAGGCCCCTGTGTTATCGGGAAGAACTGCCGTATCGGGCCCCACACCTATATCCGCGGTGCAACCAGTATAGGGGATAATTGCCATGTCGGGCACAGTTCAGAGATCAAAAACTCGATCATCATGAGCGGGACGAAGATCCCCCATTTCAATTATATCGGGGACTCTGTCGTGGGATCGGATTGTAACTTTGGTGCCGGCACCAAAATTGCCAATCTCCGCCACGATCATGCAACCGTCAAGGTCTGCGGAAAGGACACCCGGCGGAAAAAATTTGGTGCGGTCATCGGAGACGGTGTCAGATTCGGCATCAACTGTTCCATCAATGTTGGTACCCTGATCGGGAGTGAGGCGCAATTCGCCCCCAATACCTTCATTGAAGGATGTATAGGAGAGAAAGCGGTAATCAGGTAGGTGAAACATGCAGGCAGTTATACTCGCAGCAGGGGAGGGAAAGCGTGTCCGTCCCCTGACAAGGAACCGCCCCAAGGCGATGATCCCCGTTGCAAACCGTCCGATCATCGAATATGCCATTGAAGCTCTTTTGAAGAACGGGATCCGGGAGATTGTTGTTGTGGTTGGGTACCGCAAAGAACAGGTGACCCGGTATCTGAACCAGCTGGATGCCCCCATCGACGTTGTTGTGCAGGACAAACAGCTGGGGACGGGACATGCACTTCTCTCGGCCCAATCCCGGTTATCCGGCAATTTCCTCGTACTTCCCGGCGATAATTATATCGATCCCTCCTCGATTGCCCGCATCAGGGATATCCCCAATGCCATGCTGGTCAAAAACCACCCCAGTCCGTCAAATTTTGGTGTTGTGACACTGCATAACGGGTATGTAACGAGCCTAGTCGAAAAACCGGAGTCTGCTCCCAGTTTTACGGTCAGTACCGGGATTTACTCTCTCACAACAGAGGTCTTTTCCCATATCCGGGAGAACACCCTGACCGATGCACTCTCCTCGATGATCCAGACGGGAACAAAAATCCGGGGAATCCCTGCTGATGACTGGCAGGACGCCATCTTTGCCTGGGATCTTCTCAGGATGAATCATTGTTTATTGCATTCATCCCTGTCCCCATCCCGTGAAGGCGTGTCAAGCCGGCAGGCAATTATCCAGGGTCCCGTCAGGATCGGGAAGGGGTCGACGATCGGTGCGAATACGGTGATAACCGGCCCCGTTGTCATTGGAAATGACTGTACTATCGGGCCCAACTGCTGCATTATGCCCGATACCAGCATTGGTTCACGGGTAACCCTTGAGCCATTCACGGTCATTGGGGATGCAATCATCATGGACGACACCTCGGTGGGATCACATTCACGCCTGATCAATACGGTCATTGGAGAGCGGTGCATCCTTGCAAATCATACGTCAACCTGGAAGGCTTCGGGCATTCTTGAGATAGAGGGGTGTGCCACCCGGTCGGAATTTGGTGCGATCATCGGGGACACGGTGACGGGGGGACCATTTTCCGTGTATAAAAATTCAATGATCGGAAATAATGTCATTATCGAGGGGAGAGCCACCCTGTCTTCCCGGCATATACCTGACAACTCCACGGTGATATGACGTGTGCGGCATTGTCGGGTATATCGGGAGAAGAGAGGCAGCACCGTTCATTGTCGAGGGGCTGAAAAAACTCGAATACCGGGGGTATGATTCCTTTGGTGTCGCAACACTGAAGACCGGAATCACCCTTGAAAAACACCAGGGCCGCATATCTGAGAATGCCGCCTCTGCATCCAATCTCAAAGGAAAGATCGGGATCGGCCATACACGGTGGGCCACCCACGGTATTCCCAGTGATGAGAATGCCCACCCCCACACGGATTGTGCAGGAAAGATTGCGCTGGTCCATAATGGGATCATTGAAAATTATTCGGGGTTGCGACGCCAGCTCCAGGAACAGGGGCACACCTTCCGTTCAGAGACCGATACAGAAGTCATTGTTCACCTGATCGAAGATGCATATGCCACATCCCGGAATCTCCTGGCGGCAGTAAAAGCGACCCTTCCCAAGCTCAAGGGATCCTATGCCATCGTGGTGATGGCTGAGGGCGAGGAGAGGATTGTTGCAGCCAGAAATGCAAGCCCGCTCGTTCTTGGTATTGGCGACGGCGAATTTTTTGTCGCTTCCGACATGACACCCATGCTCGAATATACGGAGCAGGTGATCTTTCTCGAAGATGGCGATATCGTATCCCTGACACAGGCAAACCTGGAAATTTTCAATAATGACTGTCCGGTCACACGCCCGGTGGAGATGATCGACTGGTCTATAGAGGATGTAAAAAAGGGCGGGTTTGCTCATTATATGCTCAAAGAGATCTACGAACAACCACAGGCCTTTTACAATACCGTTCGTTCGATCAGCAGGGAGACATTGTCAGGAATTATCAAACACCCGGATATGGTGACGGTGGTTGCATGCGGATCATCGTATCACGCGGGGCTGATCTTCAAGTATCTGTTCGAAGAATGTTGTGGAATTCCTACCAGGTTGGAGTTCGCATCAGAGTTCAAGTATTATCCGCCCCCGTTAAAGGGGCTCGTCATTGGTATCACCCAGTCGGGGGAGACTGCCGACACCCTGACTGCACTCAAGTTGGCCAATGCCCACAATTGTGCTACGCTCGCAATCACCAATGTGCTTGGCAGTACCGTAACGCGAGTTGCCGATACCACGCTCTTCATGAGGGCGGGACCGGAGATCAGTGTTGCGGCAACGAAATCCTTTATCGCCCAGCTTGCCGTGCTCATGCAGGTCGTCAACAGTGAATGTGGCTGGAAAGATGAGGGGGATCTCTTGCGGGCCCACAAGGCAATCGAAGAAGTACTCCTGATGGATCTATCAGAAAGTGTCGACATCTGCAAAAACGCCCAGAGTATTTTCTATATCGGACGCGGCCCGTTCTATGCGGTCTCTCTTGAGGGGGCACTGAAGATGAAGGAGATCTCTTATATTCATGCCGAGGGATATGCCGCGGGAGAACTGAAGCACGGCCCGTTTGCCCTTCTTTCCCAACAAACGCCGGTAATTGCCCTCTGTATGCCGGGTGAGTCCTATGATGTCATGATCTCTAATATCAAAGAGATGAAGGCGCGATCCGCACCGGTCATTGCTCTGGGATGTGAAGGAGATACTGAACTTGCGGAAATTGCCGATCAATTTATTCCGCTTCCAAAGGCGGGCCGGCTGGAGCAGATTCTTACCTCGCTTGTTGTGCTCCAGCTTCTCGCATACCATACTGCAGAGGCATTGGGGCGGGACATCGACAAACCAAGAAATCTGGCAAAGAGCGTGACGGTAGAATGATTCACTATGGTACCAATTCCATTGGCGAGGGTGCCCGGTTTTTTGAACCGGTAACCCTTGGATTCCCATCAAGGGATAATCTTTCGAAGACTGAATTTCAGGGAACGATCCTTGGAAAGAATGCCTTGATCCGGTCAGGAAGTATCCTGTACTGTGATGTGATCATCGGGGATGATTTTCAGACCGGCCACAATGTTGTGATCCGGGAGAGAACCACCATCAAGGACCGGGTTGCTGTTGGCACAGGAACGGTGATTGAAGGGTATTCTTCGATTGGAAATGACGTAAGTTTACAAAGCATGGTTTTTATTCCAACGGATACCCGGATTGGGGATCATGTGTTTATCGGTCCGAACACGGTCCTCACCAACGATCGGTACCCCCCGCGAAGAATCGGAGGAATGAAAGGGCCGGTCATACAAGACGGGGCCGCGATCGGGGCCAATACCACCATTTTGCCGGGTATTTGTATCGGGGAAGGTGCCCTCATTGCAGCAGGATCGGTGGTAACCCACGATGTACCGGATCATATGATGGCTATTGGGTCTCCTGCAAGAATCAGACCGCTTCCCGAGGAAATTCTGTCGGGACAATAACTCTGAGAGTTGTTCCAGAGTGTCGAAACAAACAGTACTTCCGCCTATGAAGATTCTCCTTGTATCCACCCAGGATTATATTCACCACCCGGTGCCATCGCGGCATCACTACCTATTCGAGAATCTGGCCGAGCGGCATGAAGTACATGTAGCACATTTTCACGTCAGCAGGGGTGCCACCCGACCAACCAGGTTGATGGTAAAAGAGGTCACCCAATTCTCATTAAAAAATCCCCTGGTACACTACACTCTCAACGCCCCGTATCATTTTTATATTTTTAATAAACTTCTTCGGGAAGAGCACTATGATGTGATTGTTGCTGCACATGTGCTTGCCGGAACCGCGGTAATTCATGCGGCAAAAAAACACGGGATTCCGGTGCTGTTTGATCTCAAAGACTGGTTCCCGGACTCAGCAGCGGCCTATTTCAAAAACCGGGTGCTTGAAACGATTGTAAGGAGCGGCGTCTGGGCAATAACAAAACACAACCTGTCCAATTCCAATAAGATCACAACCGTATCTCCTTCGCTTGTCGAGAAACTTTCACAGTTGGGGTTTAGATCAGAACTTATCACCAATGGGGTTGACACAGAGATCTTCAAACCACTCGATGGCACCACGGCGCGAAAAGAACTGGGAATTGATACCGGCGATTTTGTCATCGGGTTTTCGGGAAGTATTGAGAGATGGTATGCACTTGATGAGATGATCCGGGCGCTCCCCAAACTCATTGACTACCGGCCTAAAACCAGACTCCTGATTGTCGGGGGATCCCTTTTTACTGAGTATCAGCAGGAGCTGGTGGCACTGGTACACGATCTCAACCTGTCAGATCATGTCATTTTTACGGGAACCAAGCCGTATTCTGAACTGCCAAAATATATCTCCTGTATGGATGCCTGCACAATACCCTTGTCACCCCCCCAGTGGGGAAATATTGCCCTTCCAAACAAGTTTTTTGAATATTCTGCCTGCGGAAAACCGATCGTCATGCGACCCATGCCGGATGTTGAAAAAACAAAAAGCCCGAATCTCTTCGTGTATAAAGATCAGGACGAGTATATCGCATCGATAAAACAATTGATGGAAGATCCTGTCACCTTTTCACTGGATCTGGAAACGAACAGCTGGAAAGAAAAAGCACGGCAACTGGAAACAGTCCTCCGAAGTATAACCTGATCTGTTCATCCAAGGGTCCTGACGATCCAAAGATTCTCTGGTTTCACGATCATCGTGCCAGCCACCCGGATCGTTCTTCTTAAAAATATTCTTTGAACAAAACCTCTCCGGAACCCTTTGATCCATGAACAACTTTTTTATTGTCCGACACGGATCCTTCTCACATATGCTGGCGGAAGAGATTACCATCGGTATGCGGGTGCGATACCCGCGAACCGGTACGACCGGGAACATTCTGCGGATCGAAGAACGCAAGGGAGCGACCTTTGCAGAACTGGATGCAAACGGTCTCCTGTACCGGATCGATCATCTCATTCCGGCATCCGGGACCGCAAAAAAGATCACCCCGATACGGGATGACGCACAACAACGCATTGCCCAGGAGAGGGAATTCGCTGCAGGGAGCGGGCTCCAGGAAGCCCTGAAGAATATCGATCAGAGCTGTGAGGGGGGAGGCTGAATCAGGGATTGTTCCTGCCAGAGAAACCCGTGGCCTCACCCGTGAGCAGGGATCATTCTTCAACCGTAAAGGGGAGTTTTTCTCCCCGATTGAATCGTTCCTTTACTGGTTACGTATAAGTATGATGGTTAGATATAGAATAAGGAGGTTCGATTTCATTTGCATGATGTGACAGTTCCCAGTGTCAATATCGGGGTTGTGGGCCATGTCGATCACGGCAAGACCACCCTCGTCAATGCGCTCACCGGGACATGGACCGACCGCCATAGTGAGGAGGTGAAGCGGGGCATCTCTATTCGGCTCGGGTATGCCGATGCTACTTTTTACCGGTGTGATCGGTGTAGTGGTACAGAGGCATTTTCAACCAGGCCCGAATGCCCGGTCTGTGGAGGAACGGGTACACCCTTCCGGTCCATCTCATTTGTCGATGCACCGGGACATGAGACGCTCATGGCAACCATGCTCTCGGGGTCAGCCCTGATGGATGGCGCCATGCTCGTCATTGCTGCAAGCGAGAAATGCCCCCAGCCCCAGACAAAAGAACATCTGATGGCGCTCGAGCTTGTCGGCATCAAGAAAATTGTCATTGTCCAGAGCAAGATCGATGTGATCAGCCAGAAAGAAGCGATGGACAGTTACAAAGAGATCAAAGCATTCGTCAAGGGCACCATTGCAGAAGATGCCCCCATCATCCCCGTATCGTCTCAGAAAGGTATCAACATGGGAGCGCTCGTGCAGTCCCTGCACGATGTGATCCCCGAACCAGACCGGGATCCCAAGGCTGAACCGCTGATGCTGATCGCCCGATCATTCGATGTGAACAAACCTGGCTGTAACTGGAAGGACGTGAAAGGCGGCGTCGTTGGAGGGTCTCTTATCCGGGGCATCCTCCACGAAGACGACAAAATTGAGATCCGTCCGGGGCGACAGACCCAGATTGAGAACAAGATCAAGTGGATACCCATCACCACCACCGTCACCTCCATCAGCGCCGGCTCGAAAGGTGTCGACGTAGCCGCACCAGGCGGACTGCTTGGCGTGGGAACAAAACTCGACCCGGCACTCACGAAGAGTGATGCTCTTGCCGGGCAGGTTCTTGGCCATGAAGGAAAACTTCCCCCGGTCTGGGACAAGATCCATTGTAAGGTCACCCTGATGGAACGGGTCGTGGGAGCGACCAGCGAACTCGTCATTGAGCCCCTGAAACATTCAGAGCCCCTGATGCTCTCGGTCGGTACCGCGGTCACGGTCGGCGTTGTCACGAACACCAAAAAAGAGAGTGTGGAGATACAGCTGAAGCGGCCGGTCTGCGTTGAACTCGGTTCACGGATCGCCATCAGCCGGCAGGTGGGAGCACGCTGGCGCCTGATCGGGATGGGCGTTCTGATAGAGTGAAGGTCCTTCTGGACGCGAATGCATTGATGATGCCCGCCCAGTTTTCGATCGATCTCTTTGACGAGCTCAGGAACATTATTGGGGGGTTCGAACCTATCGTACTGCATTCAGTACTTCGCGAACTCGAGGGACTCACCCGTGCCAAAGGTCGCAATGGGGCCGCGGCCCGGCTGGGTTTCACCATGGGTGAACGGTGCACCATCGCAGAGGACGAAAACGAATCCGCCGGATCGGTCGATGCACAAGTGATCGATTATGCGATCAGGCACAAGTGTCTGGTTGTGACAAATGACCGTCGCGTCAGGGATGAACTCTTCGCACACGGGATTGGGGTCATATCCATGAGAAAACAGAAGAAACTGGAACTTTTACGGAGATGATGTGAAACATGTATCATAAACTGATGCTTGAGGACAAGGTCCGGGTGCCCCCCCAGAGACTGGGCGAAAAACTCGAGAAAGTGATCCTCGATGTCCTTCAGGAACAGCTGGAAGGCAGTATCGACAAAGAGATCGGGATCTTCATCTGTGTTACCAAGGTAGAAGATGTCGGCGAGGGGGAACTCGTTCCCGGCGACGGCGGAGTCTATTACGATGTGAAGTTCGAGGCACTGGTGCTCCGGCTCGGTCTTCAGGAAGTCATCGAAGGCGTGGTTGTGGAAACTACCAGTTTCGGCGCATTTGTCAGTCTTGGCCCCATCGACGCAATGCTCCATGTCAGCCAGATCTCTGACGAGTATATCAACTACGATGAGAAGAACGCCCGGCTCATCTGCCAGGAGTCCAAACGCTTCATCGGAGTCGGCGATGTTGTCCGGGTCCGGGTCGTAACACTCTCCTTAAACGAGCGCGAGCCACGCGACAGCAAGATCGGTCTCACCATGCGGCAGGCGGGTCTTGGCACGGCACTCTGGCTCGAAGAAGAGATGGAGATGGAGAAAGAGAGGAAAGCCGATTCGTCCTCAGGTTCCGCAAAGGAGCGGGCTCCCGAGAAGGCAAAAGGCAAGAGGAAAGATCATGCCTCCAGCGAATAAGAAGAAACAAGGAAAGGTCTGCCGCGACTGCCACCGGGTCGTTGACGGTGAAAACTGCGTGATCTGCGGTACCACAAACCTGAGTGATGACTGGTCCGGGTACCTGGTCATCATCGACCCGGAACAGTCCGAAGTGGCAAAACGGATGAATATCAAACTCCCGGGTCGTTACGCGCTGAAGGTCCGCTGATGTTCACCCTTCCGGAAGAGCACCGTAAGCTCTTCAAGGAACCATTCGGGGAACTACACAGGGAGATGGAAGAGATCCTTCCGCTCCTCGCATCATCCACCGTGTATACGGTCGGGGATGTAGTGACCCATAACTTCCGGAAAGCCGGGATGACACCAGCGGTGGCGGTGATTGACGGGTTCACCATGCGGTCACCGTGCAACAATACCCTGACCGTCACCGGAGAATCTATCCGTGTCAAAAATCCGGCCGGTTCATTAACAAAGAGCCTGATTGAAGCGATCGGCCATGCGGTAACTCACCCCCCCATGACCATTGTTGTTGATGGTGAGGAGGATCTTGCCGTGATCCCGATGGTCATTGCAGCACCCCTTGGGTCAATTGTCCTGTACGGACAGCCACATGAAGGCGTGGTTCTTCGTACAGTTACTCCGGAAGCGCAGCTGATGGCCAGGCAGTTCCTCGAGCGATTCACCCAGGCACACGAACAATAACCCGATAAAATCTGTTTTCATACCATTTTATCGATCGTCAATTCCGGATACCATCCGGAGTCATGTTTTAAATAAACAGGTTTCCAATAATTACAGGATATCGATGGACTTTGAGATCACCAGCGATAAAAGGAATGAACTTTTATCCAGAAGAGAGGTTCAGTTTACCCTCAAATATGATGGAGCAACCCCCTCCCGCATGCAGATCATCGGAAAACTCTGTGCTCTGCTCAATGTAAAAGAACACCAGGTTACCATTGACACCCTGCACAGCAACTTTGGCAAGACCGAACTGACCGGTGCAGCACGGATCTATGACAATGAAGAGGGCAGGAACAAGACCGAACGCCCGCACCTGGCAGCGCGCGGAATGCCCAAGCCCAAGGAAGAGGCATAACCATGGCAGCAGCAAAGAAAGCGGCAGCAGCCAAGGGACCCCAGAGGGGCGCCTACTTCAAGGTCGAGGGAGCCACGATCACCACCGCAAAGAAATACTGTCCGCGCTGCGGGCCTGGTGTCATGATGGCGGACCACAAGGACCGTGTCACCTGTGGAAAGTGCGGGTATACTGAATTCAGAAAATAAGCTCATCCAATGCCTGTTTTTGGGCAGATACTGGGGATTGAAGGCACGGCCTGGAACCTCAGTGCCGCTCTTTTTGATCGCGATCTCGTGAATCTTGCATCGCGCCCGTACAGCCCGGCTCACGGAGGAATCCACCCGCGGGAGGCTGCACAACACCATGCATCGGCGATGAAAGAGCTCATCGCATCCATTCTCAAAGAGCCGGAAAAAATTGAGGGGATCGCATTCTCCCAGGGGCCGGGCCTTGGCCCCTGCCTCAGGACCGTTGCCACGGCAGCCCGGTCGCTTGCCCTTGCCCTTGACGTTCCCCTTGTGGGGGTAAACCATTGTGTGGCGCATGTGGAGATCGGGTGCTTTGCAACGGGATGCAAAGATCCCGTGGTCCTCTATGCCAGCGGTGCCAATACGCAGGTGATCGGGTACCTGAATGGGCGATACCGGATATTCGGTGAGACACTGGACGTCGGCCTCGGTAATGCGCTCGATAAGTTTGCCCGGGCCAAAGACTTCCCCCATCCAGGCGGTCCTCACATTGAAGCGCAGGCAAAACACGGCTCCTACATCGAACTGCCCTATACCGTGAAGGGCATGGACCTGGCCTTCTCGGGCCTTGTTTCGGCTGCAAAGGATCACAAGGCACCATTGCCCGACGTCTGTTACAGCCTGCAGGAGACCGCGTTTGCCATGTGCGTGGAGGTGACCGAACGGGCATTATCCTTAACCGGCAAAAACGAAGTGCTCCTTGTCGGGGGTGTCGGGGCCAACCGCCGCCTGCAGGATATGCTCCGGTGCATGTGCGAGGAGCGGGGAGCCCGGTTCTTTGTGCCCGAGCAGAAATACCTCGGGGACAACGGGGCCATGATCGCCTACACGGGCAAACTGATGCTGGAGAGCGGGACGAGTGTTCCCGTAGCATCGTCCCGGATCAATCCCTCGTTCCGCTCGGATGAAGTCGATGTGACATGGAAACACGAGCAGGAGGTATTGGCAGTATCGCACCCTCCCGCGGAAGGAGAGTGCCGACGCGGTGCCGAAGCCATCGTCACCTTCCGCAACGGAACCGTAGAGAAACGCCGGGTTCCCAAACGCTACCGTGTCCCCGCACTTGACAAACGCCTGATCACGGAACGGACCCGGGCCGAAGCCCGTCTCATTCATGCCGCCCGCAGGGGAGGTGTTCCCACCCCGATCATGAGGGATATCACCGAAGACACCATTCACATGGAGCAGGTGCAGGGACCCCTCCTTACGGACAACCTCTCCGAAGAGGCCCTTAAGGAAGCGGGCCGGATGGTCGGGCGCCTCCATGCGGGGGGAATAGTGCACGGCGACCTCACGACCAGCAACCTGATCCTGCGGAACTCTGATTCCCGGTGCGTAGTGATCGATTTCGGGCTTGCGCAGGCAACCGAGGAGATCGAGCCCCGGGGTGTTGACCTCCATGTCCTGTACCAGACCCTGGAGAGCACGGCACCCGGTCGTGCAGATGCCCTGAAAGCCGCATTTGCTCAAGGGTATGGGGAGACGTTCCCCCATGCCGGCGATGTCATCGCCCGGGAACACGAGATCGAACTCCGGGGGAGATACCTGTGAAACTTACCATCGTAACCAGCAACGCCCACAAAGCAGCAGAGGTGGCAGCATTCTTCTCAGGCGAGGTTGAAGTCACCCATGTAGCGCTCGACCTACCCGAACACCGCTCGGATGATGTGGGCGAGATTGCCCGGGGGAAGGCACAGTACGCGTATGAGCAGCTGAAGACGCCGCTCATGGTCGATGACACCGGTCTCTTCATCGATGCCCTGAACGGGTTTCCCGGGCCCTATGCGGCATTTGTCCTCAACACCATTGGCAATACCGGGATCCTGAAACTGATGGACGGGGTGCCGGGTCGCAGCGCACGATTCACGACCGCCATCGCCTTTGCAGATGGGGCGGGCGTCTGCGTGTTCAAAGGAACAATCGAAGGGCAGATCACCCACGCACCCCAGGGAAGCGGCGGGTTCGGATACGACCCGATATTCGCGGTGGGAGAGAAGACACTCGCCGAACTATCCCTTGAGGAGAAGAGCCGTATCTCTCACCGTGCCCGGGCGCTTTTGGCATTCCATGACTGGTTCATGCACGAGCGGTACGGGAAGAAGTGACGCAAACGGTTAAGAGATCCAACAGCTTTGTTATAAGGGCAGAAACAGGAGTGTTCAATAATGGCAAAGTTCCCTGAAGCCGAGGCCCGGCTGCTCAACGTGAAAATATGCATGCACTGTAACGCACGGAATGCAATCCGCGCAACCAGCTGCCGCAAGTGCGGTTACCAGAACCTGCGACCAAAGAACAAGGAACGCAAAGCGTAATCCTCTTCATCAATACGTTCTTTTTTGGGGCGGCATCGCTCCCCTTCGCACGATTCCAGTAATGGCATGTACGAGCCTATTCCTTTTTAGACAACTCCACCCGCAGGACAGAGGGGAAACAGACAGAAAAAAGAGTGGGAGAGAGTTGCAGGCACATCCCTGCACCCCTCTTGGTTCATGCCGAGTAATACGTGACCCGTTTGCCTTTCGAGGCGTATTCCCCGGCAAAGGTCTCAAGATTGCGTTTGTACCCGATGCGATCGACAAAACCGAGCTCCTTTAACGTGCCGCGCACGCGCATCACATCCGCTTCATCAGCCCAGTCTTTTGTGTACACGTAAATGACCTTCCGGTTGTCACGGGAGTCCGGGTTGGGTTTTGCCGTACTCACCTTTGCCGAGATCCCCAGTTCGAGAGCGATGGTGGCATCCCGGACCTTCTTCCATGCGGGATCCACGGCATCCGGCTCCTGGAAGATCAGCCATTTTCCTGCGTTCTCATCCTCGATTGCCTCAGGTGCGCTTCCGGGAGCGTCCAATACGATCCAGTACATCTGCGTGGTCTTTGAGGGGAGGACACCCTCGCCTTCGCAGAGCATCCGGTAGATCGTTGCAACATCAGAGAAGCGGACCAGCATTGCCTCCGCGAGCTGCGGGTACTCTAGCTGGAACTGTGAAAAGATCGCGGCAAACTCCGCGGTAAAGTCTGTGCCGCCCTCAACGAGGGCATACAGGTACTTCCCTTCTGCCTGCAATCCCCGGTTCAGCAGGTGTTCGAAGATGCCGTATGCCACATCCGCCAGTGCTTCGGGATCGACTTCAGCCATTGGTACCAAAAACGATGTTAGCAAAAAAATAGTTTCCTGTATTGATTCCCATACTATCCTGACACGCGGCATGGATGCGGTCCAGGCACGAGATTGGAACCAGTACCGACTCCTCTGACGAGAATCCAAAGGTTGCATCGTGGTGAATGATTTTAAGAGTGTACGCGTAAACATGTACCAACTATGGAATGGAAACGCGACTGGGGCTTAACAGCACGGGTCTGGTTTACCGGGCTGTTACTGCTCTTACTCTACCTCGTATTCATGACCATACTCGTGTCATTTGGCATGAGTTACTGGTTCATCGTTCTGATAGCCGTGGGTATGGGACTCGTCCAGTACTTCTTCTCAGACAAGATGGTGCTCTGGACAACCGGGGCAAAGGTCATCGCGGAGGACGAACACCCCGAACTCCACCGGATGGTTGAGAGACTCTGCCGGGAAGCAGATCTCCCGATGCCGAGGATCGCGATCATGCAGAGCCCGGTACCGAACGCGTTTGCTACCGGACGGAGCCCGAAGCATGCGGTGGTCGCCTGCACGGACTCGATCATGCGCCTCTTAACCAGGGACGAACTGGAAGCCGTGCTCGCCCACGAGCTCTCGCATGTCAAGAACCACGACATCCTGACCATGACACTCGCCAGTTTCATTGCAATGATCGCATCGATGATCATGCAGAGTTTCTTCTTCTCGGCCCTCTTCGGGGGGAACAACCGGGAGGGCGGCGGGGCATGGATTGTCATCTGGATTGTCGCGATCATTGTGTATGCCCTCAGCACGCTCCTGATCCTCGCGCTCTCGCGGTACCGCGAGTTCGCCGCCGACCGGGGCAGCGCCCAGATCACGAGGAATCCCCGGGCACTCATCTCGGCCCTGAGCAAGATCAGCGGCCGGATCGATGTGATTCCCCCGGGTGCCAAGGCAAAAGTCGAAGGCGCAAACGCGTTCTTCATCATCCCGGCCCTGTCTGGCAACTCCATCATGGAGTTACTCTCCACCCACCCGCCCCTTGAGAAGCGGATTGCAAACCTGGAGAAGGTCGAGGCGGAACTCCGCGGATACTAACCAACTCTTTACAAAATCCCCCTCCTTTTTTTGTTCCCGGGTGGTGATGCAGGATACGAAAGGGATGATAATTGACAGTATCCTGTATGTATTCGTGTACAGGTCAAAAACAGTGACAATTATTAATACTCTGCCCCGCTAAAATTGTAAAGCACAGTGCATCGATGGTCTAGAGGTATGACTTAGGCCTTCCAAGCCTATAGCCCGGGTTCGATTCCCGGTCGATGCATTTTGGGCTCGTGGTCTAGTTGGCTATGACGTCGCCTTCACACGGCGAAGATCTCGTGTTCGAATCACGACGGGCCCATCCCTGTTTTTAAAAATCTCCTGATTTAGCACGAAGCATGAACATCCGGGCCTGATACAGGCAGTCTCCACTGGAAACAAAGGGGTCACTATAGAGGGGTATTATCTCACTATAGGTTGCCTGTGCATTGCACATGCAATCATGTACCGGAATTATGGCTCCTCCCGGGAACTCCCCGTCCCTCACCAATATACCCATACCGGCCCAATATTCATGCATTACGGAGATCGTATGCGGATCACACCTTCCATCCATGCGCTGAAGCACCCGTTTCAAGTCCCGATAGCACCCGGCATCACACTCGACCGGTTCGTGTACTCGTACCTCATCTATGGCGAGACGATACTTCTCATCGATACGGGAGTGGCGGGTTGCGAGACGCAGATCTTTGATTATATCCGGTCCACCGGCCGCGACCCGTCAGAGATTGCACTCGTTATCCTGACCCATGCGCACCCGGATCATATCGGGGGAGCCCGGGCAATTCAGGGGGCAACCGGCTGCAGCATTGCTGCACACCCGGCCGAGCGGGCATGGATCGAGGATGTGGAACGCCAGAACCGTGAGCGGCCGGTGCCGGGATTTGCCACGCTGGTGGGCGGACCGGTGCAGCTGGATTTTGAACTGGTGGATGGGGATTCGATAGAGATCGATGCGACCCACAGCGGGGAGCTGCAGGTGTTCCACACACCGGGCCACTCGGCAGGTTCCCTCTCGCTCTTCCTGCATAGTGAAGGAGCGCTCTTCTCCGGCGATGTAATACCGGTTACAGGGGACCTGCCCGTCTATGACGATGCCCTCGCTTCGGTGCGGTCGGTACAACGGCTCCGGGGACTTACCGGCATCCACGTCATTCTGTCAGCGTGGGATGAACCAAAGAGAGGTGAGGACGTGTACCGGCAGATGGACCAGGCACTTGCCTATCTCCAGAAGATCCACGAGGCCGTGCTTGCCTGTGCAGGTGCCGATTCTCCGGACCCCATGGAGTGTACGAGAAGAACCGCCGCTGCCCTTGGTCTTCCCCCTCAGGCGGTAAATTCCCTGCTCACCCGCACATTTGAGGCCAACCGGCGGGTTTTAAACCGGAAGAATATCCTGGAGCACTGACGGGCTGTTGACCTGATCCTGCCGGGGCTTGGCATTTCCAACCCGGGAAGGTTGTGACATACAGGTCAGGATATGAAAAACCAGTTGTACATTGAATCGGGTACATGCGGGGAATTCCGGCAGACTATGCTCTCAGGCTCTCAAGCCATGCCTCAAACGCTGAATAGAATCGTGCAATCTCCTCGATCTCTTCCGGCGTGCGCCTGCCGGTCTTCCGGTGATAATACCGGGCATGCCCGTCTTCATTCGGGTGATTCTCCTCGCCATCGCGGGGGGTGAACCCGGTACTCGGACGTTCATGGCAGGGTTCATTGGTCAGCGTGCGGCAATAGGCGGTCCGGACCGGAGACGGGAGGGAAGTGACCGCACAGGTAGTATCGGAGATCCCGTCCCAAGATGCGTTGACCGGATAACCTCCCCGGGCAAGGGGCGGATCCCACGTGGCATCCACCAGCACCCAGCGCCCGTTGAGCCAAACCCGGCAGGCAAGGTGGTACGCGACAGGCATCCTGGCTGCAAGCCTGCGGAGGTCCGGGGGATACCGGATCCTCGGATCATCCCACAGGAAGGGAAACGAGGCATAGACCACCTCAAGACCCAGTTTGCGGAACATCGCTGCCAGCAGGTAATGTTTGGGTCCGCAGTACCCTTTCCCGCAGGAAAGAATCTGCTCCGGCGCGGTCCTGGGATCGGACATGGAGATCTGGATTGAGTAGGGCATATCGCGGATGTGTTCGAATAGGGAGATCTGGGCGTTGAGGGGGTCGAGCCCGGAGGTCCACTCGTCAAATGCCTGATCGAAACGCGCTGTCATGAAACCGTTCCTGTGCACTATCCGTATCCGTTCCATGCTGATAAATCCTGCACAGGTGTTGACCGGTCACCATGGTGCGAACGGGGGTGTGAGCTGTTGAAAACGAGAGATTCCCCCACAGGGGAAAAACTATAGGCAGGACCGCCGGGATTCCGGCGGTCATGCGTGCAATAGGAAAAATAAGATTATGCGTTCTTCATCTTGGCTTTTGCGACGAATCCGTCCTTGCCAATGTAGTACATGTAGCCCTTTTCTTTAGCAATCTTTTCAGCACCGACTTTCTTCTTCTTGCCGGTCTTGTTGTGCTTCATCGGGGCTGCCCAGACATACCCATCCTTACCAATGAAGTAAAGGTATCCCTTTTCGCGCTGGATCTTTTCCTTTCCAATTTTGGTTCCCATTTAAACACCTCAAAACCTCAATCGGGTTTTGATAATGAGAGTAGACGCCTGATAATATAAAAAGTTTCCGTCGAAAGCCCGTCGAAGTACTGATTTTTGACACATATTTAAGGCTTTTTTGGTCATTCTGGCGTTCTATTCACTCCGATTCAAATCCCTCGCAAATCACCCCATTCAGGCTCATTTACCCCAAACAGAGCCTGAATTGCTGCCGGAGGACCCGGAAGCACCGGATAAGAAAGCGCGGCTTGGATGGGGATTGGATGGCCATTTTGCCGGGGGTGCGGCACGATCAGCCAACGTGCAGAAAACTGGATCCGTACGGGTACCCTGCAAGGGACATAAAAAACAGTATGAAAAGGTGGGAATCAGGTCGTATCCCGGTGATCCACCAGGCGTTTCGGCCGTCCTTTGAGCCGGAAGAGTTCAAGGCCCCCCGGTTCTGCGACACTGACCGCGATCCGGAAACTGCCATCCGCATGGGGCTTGGCAAGCCCGGGCTTGAAGTACAAGAACCGCTCCGTGATACCCTCCTCCACCAGTTTCCGGTCGCAATGATCCTTATCCAGGGACTCCGCACAGATGCGGAGTGTGGTCTCATCGCCCGATTCCCCGTGATGGATGGATGCCTCGTACTCACCGGTCAGGTACTCCATGTGCTCGGGCTGGAAGACCGCAGCCTCGATATCAACCCGGTTCAGGGCCCACCCGGCAATCCATGCAGTCTCAGCCTCACGCTGGGGATTGAAGATCCGCATGTGCGTTCTCCCGCACCCGCATCGCTCCCGGGAGAGCACGACCGTAGTATCCTCCGTATCATAGTTGATGAGCACCATCCCGCCCCGGCCCCCCACGGGCAGCAGGGTGGTCAGGATCCCCCGCCCGCATTCGCCGTCGGGCACGAATCCCTGCAATTGTGGATCATAGACATCCAGGTGCACCAGATCTTCCGGTACATGGAGCCCGGCAAACTCCGTGCACTCGCCACACATAGTACCTTCAGTACTGCCATAGGTATTGTACACCGGGCACCCCCACTGCTCGGCAAGGTAGCGACGGGACGCATCAGCAAAACTCTCACCCCCGGCCACCAGCTTGTCAATGGCAATATCGTCCGGCCTGACACCTTCTGCTTTCAGCCTCCGCAACAACCGGAGCAGTTTGAAGACGCTTCCCACGATGGCAGTAGGCCGGTAATTCTTCAGGATCCGGGAATCGAACGAGCACTTGCCCATCGGGATGATGCCCATCCCGATATTCCGGGCAGCGATCGTCATCGTGTTTGCCCCCACGTTCATGCCATACGATGCACAGACCACGATGCGGTCGCGTGCAGAGAATCCCTGCGACATGAAACTGCGGGCATACTTCTCTGCGTACCGTTTCCAGTCATCCCATGTCAGGAAGAACCCTTTGGGGGTACCGCTCGTGCCGCTGGTCTCCTGGATCGAGAAGATATTGTTCCAGTCCGCCGAGAGGAACTCAAATTCCGGGGTTACCGGGGGCTGGTGCTCCCGGATGGTCTTTCCGGAGATGATCGGAAGTTCCTGGAGGTCTTCATGGACGCGGATGGCATGGGGATCGATGTTGTGCTCATGGAACCAGTGCCGGTAAAACGGGGAATGTTCAAACGCATACTGCACCGTGTACCGGATCCGGTCATCGATGAGGGCATCAAGGTCTCCCCGACCCATCGTCTCGATCTCTTTTGAAAAATACGGTCCCGCGGGCATGAGAGAGAATTATGGGAGGACGATAATATAGGTTGCGACAGGACACCTGCAAACGATGGGACACCCCAAGAAACCCTAAATTTATCGTCATCCATCTCACAGAAGTACTGGCATCTGCATGTACTTCCACCTCATCCTCACCGATGACTGCAACCTCTGCTGCAGTTACTGCCGGGCCAAGGCGTTCCTCGACCTTGAGGAGAGCGAAGCTGAGCGTGCTGTGGAGATCGATGAGCAAATACCGGTTGAACTTACGATCAATCTTCCGGACCTCTACGCCTTCCTGAAAAAAGATCCCGCACCCACCCTCACGTTTTACGGGGGAGAGCCGCTCCTGCGGGCCGATCTAATCGAACGAATTGTAGAGGATGCACCCGTGCCGCGGTTCATGATGCAGACCAACGGCCTGCTGTTGGACCACCTGTCTCCAGGCACGGTCAACCGCTTCACCACGATCCTTGTTTCCCTTGACGGGGGGCGGGAACTGACGGACAGTTGCCGGGGGGCAGGGGTATACGATCAGGTGATGGCACAGGTGAAACGAGTCCGGAAAAACGGGTATTCGGGGGAACTGATCGCCCGCATGACCGTAACGGAGAAGACCGACATTGTGGATGCGGTTCACCATCTGGGTGAGAATTTAGATTACCCATTCTCATCCATCCACTGGCAGCTGGACGCGAATTTTGCCGGCGATTTTTCAAAGCGGGCCTTTGCAGACTGGACAAAAAGCCAGTACAATCCCGGTATCCGCACACTTGTCCGGGACTGGGTGGATCACATGGCGTTGACAGGAGAAGTACTCCGGTGGTACCCGTTCCTTGACCCGGTGGAGGATCTGCTGCTGGGCCGGTCAAGCCGGCTCCGGTGCGGGTCGGGATATGCGAATTACAGTATCATGACTGACGGCAATATCGCTCCCTGCCCCGTGATGATCGGCATGAAAAAGTACTATGTCGGGCATATCCGGACCGCGGATCCCACGAAACTCGATGCCATTGATGTCCATGGGGAATGCACGACATGCCGGATCCGCTCATTCTGCGGAGGCCGGTGCCTGTACTCCAACATCACCCGGCCATGGAGCGATCATGAACGTGGCCTTGTCTGTAAGACGGTGGAGAACCTCCATGATGCACTCACCGGGGCACTTCCCCGGATCCGGTCCCTGATCGCGGCAGGCACTGTAACCATGCAGGATTTTACGCATGAGAAGTTCAACGGGTGCGAGATCATCCCGTAACAGGATCATTCCATGCAGCATGAGGGCAGTTCCGAAAGCATCATGAACCCTCCCACCCATTCTTCGCATATGGCAGTATCGTGGAGCGAGGCCAAGGAATGTGCAGTACGGGAGAATCTTCCAAGGGTGTACCATGACTGCGACACCGGTTCATTCGGGGCGTGCAGGGACGGGGAGTCGCAGGGTTCGTTCAAGGGAGGAGTATTCTTTGAGCATCGCTGCATCTGTATGCCCGCGCACCTGAGTGCGGAAGAACTCGAAGAAAAAGAGCGGAAGTTCCGGTCTGAAAACCCGGACTGGTAATTTAGTACCCCCGTATTGGTGGGGCGTCAGGGTTTTCTTTTGATTTCCTGGCGGAACCGGTGAATGAGATCGTATAACATCAGGCGGAACTCACTGCCGATCTCTTCCCAGGATTTCGCATCCCCGTCGGGGAGTCCTGACATCGCACCAGCCCCGGTTTTTACACCTTCCGGCTCCTGAGGTTCTCCCGGGATTTCCGTGGAGGGGTGCCACCAGATCTCACGCATGATCTCGAAGTACCCGCTTGCGAGCACGATCAGGAACACCAGCGGGACGAGAATGAACGAGAGGAGCCAGAACATCGAGTACAGGTGTGTTGACGCTATCCCATCCACCCACGTGAATACCTCCAGGATAAAGGCGATGCAGAAGACACTGCCAAATGCCCGGATAATGGGTGCCGGCAGGTTGAAGGGAAACGGAAATACTGCAAAGATTGCCCCGATGAACAGGATGACGGCAATCAGCATCAGGAGCCAGAAGTTTCCGTTGATGAAGGATACTCCCGACTGGAAGACCCCGTTCGCCATATAGTGTGTCAGGATATTTGCAAGAACGATCGCGATCAAAAGCGAGATGATCCCGATCATCCGTGTGGCAAATACCCATCCAAAGGATCTGTTACGACAGTGCATACTGATTCCTGCCTCTTTTACGATGCTGTATGAGTATTGTCGGGCGTGCTATTTGAGTGTTTGACAATGGGTGCGGTCCGGGTATCGCAACAGAATTGCATGGTACAAGGGGTACTACTCAAAGCATCAATCGTCAATTTTGTACAATAATGTATAAATATGTACAAAATTAACCTGTATACCAGATGCTCATCGCTGCTCCTGCAACCAGATTCTGGCAGGAGTCAGTCATCATGTGAATTCCGGCAAGCGGCATGGCACCCTGCCGGTGATCAGATTCCAGCACCATGACACCGCCAAACCTCAACATCGGGCCCGACGAGTTCATCTCCATGGCAGCGACCCAGCCAAAGCCTTTGATTTTGCCGTTGTGCGCTGAGCTGCCGCTTCCGGATCTTTCCCCGCTCGATGTGTATGAAGCCCTGAGAACGGGATGCGGGTTTCTGCTGGAATCCATGGAGGGAAGTGAGAAGCTTGCCCGGTACTCGTTCATCGGGATCGAACCGGAGCTGGTTGTTTCCATGGGCAGGACCGTTGAGGCACGGGGTCGCGAACCCTATGTTGCCATTGCCAGGGATCCCGAAGGTTCCAACCCGGTCGATCAGATCAAATCGATTCTCTCCCGCTTCCATTATGTCAATGTCAGGGCCCCGCGCTTTTTCGGGGGGATGGTCGGGTATTTCGCCTACGATTGTGTCTATTCCCTGTTTGGCAGGATATCAGAAGACAGAACAAAGATTCCGGAATCTTATGATGCCGGCGGGCACGATGCCTGTTTCATGCTCTCCAAGGATTGCATTGTTATGGATCACCGGGACCGGAAGATGTACATCTTCTCAAGCCCGTTCCTGACCTATGATTCCGATCCGGCAGAGGAGTACCGGGCGAGTGCAGGGAAGATTCATGCCCTTGCTACCCGCATAGCGACGCTGAATCGCACCACCAGGAACCGGCCCAGTCAGGTGACCGCCACTCCGCCACGGGCTGGAGCGCCATCAGGAGCATCACAACAGGCATTCCAGCAGGCGGTCAGGAACATCCGGGAACATATTGTTGCCGGGGATATCTTTCAGGCCGTGATCTCACGGCGCCTTGAATATCCCGTGAGCAGGGATCCGTTCGCCATCTATGCCATGCTCCGGGAGATCAACCCGAGCCCCTACATGTATTACCTTGATTTTGGGGATGAGCAGGTGATCGGTGCAAGCCCGGAGATGCTGGTCCGGGTCGAGAAGCGTCGTGTGACTACCGTCCCGATTGCCGGCACACGCCCGCGGGGCCGTACCAGTGAGGAGGATTCCCGGTTCGCAGAGGATCTGCTCCGGGACGAGAAAGAGCGGGCCGAGCACACCATGCTCGTTGACCTTGCGCGAAACGATCTCGGGCGGGTATGCAGGTTTGGTTCTGTGGAGGTCAGCGAGTTCATGGGCATCGAGAAGTTCTCCCATGTCCAGCATATTGTCTCGACAGTAAACGGAACCCTTAAGGACAATCTTGACTGCTATGATGCCTTCAAGTCCTGTTTCCCGGCCGGGACCGTCTCCGGGGCACCCAAGATCCGCGCCATGCAGATCATCGGGGAGCAGGAACCCCAGCGGAGGGGGCTGTATGCCGGTGCAGTCGGGTACATCGGGTTTGACCGGAACCTCGATTTTGCCATCGCCATCAGGACGATCGTGATCCGGAATGGCCGGGCATCGGTCCAGGCAGGGGCGGGGATCGTGGCAGACTCCGTGCCGGAGAACGAGTGGAAAGAGACGGAGAACAAGGCAGTGGCGATGATCCGGGCGATCGAGCAGTCGGGGGCCTGCCCATGAAAGTACTGATCATCGACTGTTACGACAGTTTCACGTTCAACCTGTACCAGCAGGTGGGTACGCTGGGAGCTGAAACGCTCGTCCTTCCCTGCGATACCCCGCTTGATGTGATTCAGAAGACCGGCTGTGACCGGATCATTCTTTCGCCCGGCCCCGGGACACCGCAGGATGCCGGCGTCTGCCTTGAGGTACTGGAAACGCTGAGCCGGACGATCCCCACGCTCGGGGTCTGCCTTGGCCACCAGGTGATCTGCACTGCGTTCGGAGGCGAGGTGATCCGGGCACCCCACCTGATGCACGGCAAGACCTCGGAGATCCACCATGACGGGAAGCTGATCTTCGATGGGATCCCAACCCCGTTTACCGCCACGCGATACCATTCCCTCATCGCCCGCATGGAGTCATTACCCGACGAACTCGAAGTGACGGCAACAAGTATAGATGACGGGTACATCATGGGAGTCCGGCACCGCACGTACCCGATCGAGGGCGTGCAGTTTCACCCGGAGAGCATCCTGTCACAGGAAGGCGACCGCATCATCAGGAATTTCCTTGAGAGACCGGGGGTGGCAGCATGATATTCAGGGAAGCGATCCAACGGGTCACGAATCACGAGGACCTGAACCGTGACGAAGCCGCCGGGATCATGAATACGATCATGGAGGGAGAGGCAACCCCGGCACAGATCGGGGCATTCCTCACGGCACTTCACATGAAAGGTGAGAGTATAGAAGAGATTGCGGCTTTTGCCCAGGTCATGCGCCGGCATGCGGTCGCGGTCAGGCCGGTCACAAAAGGGATGCTGGTCGATACCTGTGGTACCGGGGGAGATGGAAAGCATACATTCAACATCAGTACGACCGCGGCGTTCGTTGCTGCGGGTGCCGGTATACCGGTTGTCAAGCATGGCAACCGGAGCGTGAGCAGTACCTGTGGTTCAGCAGATGTCCTCTCCGCACTGGGTGTGAATATCAACGCCGCCCCGCAGGCACAGGCCCGTAACGTCGAAGAGGTAGGTATCGCGTTTTTGTTTGCGCCGCTTTACCACCCGGCCACGCGCCACGTGATGGCCGCCCGGCAGGAGATCGGTTGCCGGACCGTCTTCAATATCCTCGGCCCGCTCGCAAACCCGGCGGGTGCACAGGCCCAGGTACTCGGGGTCTACAACCGTGACCTGACCGACAGGATGGCCCACGTCCTCAGGCTGCTCGGCATCGCGCGAGCCATGGTGGTCCACGGGAGCGGGCTCGATGAGATCACAACCACCGGGGAGACGATCGTCTCGGAACTTTCAGGAGCTGCTATTTGTACCTACTCCCTGGATTGCAGGACATACGGGATCGCCGCAGCGCAACTCCCTGACATTGCAGGCGGGGATGCGCCAACCAATGCCCGTATCATCCGGGAGATCCTTGGCGGGGAGCGGGGGGCAGGCCGCGACATCGTGCTGATGAATGCAGGCGCGGCGATTTATGTCGGAGGAGGGGCTCAAGACCTGCACACCGGAATCACCCGGGCAGCGGTCTCCATCGATTCCGGAGATGCCCTTGCACGGCTGGATGCGCTCGTGGATGCAACAGGACGTGCAGCATGATTCTCGATGAGATTGTCCAACGGACAAAAAAACGGGTTGCCCAGCTCCCGACATCATTTTCGGAGCCCGTGCCAAGGAAACCCGTAAGTCTTTCAGCGGCGATCCGCGAAAAGAACGGGAAGAACGCCGTTATTGCCGAGATCAAGTGTGCGTCCCCCAGCCGGGGGGTGATCCGGCGCAACGTGGACATGGCCCGTATGGCAGGTGTCCTCGCAGGCGCCGGGTGTGTTGCCTTCTCGGTGCTGACCGAACCGTACTTCTTTGGCGGGACCGGGCAGGATATCGCCCGGGTGAAGTCTGCCGTGGACATCCCGGTGCTCCGCAAGGATTTCATCATCGATGAAAGGCAGATCGCAGAATCACGGGCCCTTGGCGCAGATGCCGTGCTTCTGATAGCAGCGGTGCTTAAAGAGCGGTTGCCGGATTTTGTCGATCTGGCCCTGGACTATCGTCTCGAACCGCTGGTCGAGGTCCATACTGCTGCCGAAGCGGACGCAGCACTTGGCACACAGGCAGCGCTCATCGGCATCAACAACCGCGACCTCTCCACCATGACGATCGATCGGTCGAACACGCGGCTGCTCTCAGAACAGATCCGGCCGAAAGGCCGGCTGATCGTCTCCGAAAGCGGTATGCGATCCGCAGACGATGTACGGGAGATGCGGAACTACTGCGATGCGTTCTTGATCGGTTCATCGATCATGGCACATGAACAACCCCAAAAGAAACTGGAGGAGTTCGTATGCGCATAAAGATCTGCGGGATCACCCGGCCGGAGGATGCACGGTATGCGGAAGAGGCCGGGGCAGACGCAATCGGGGTCGTGCTCTTCAGCGCCTCGAAGCGATCGGTAACACCGGCACGTGCACAGGAGATCTTCAGGAAGGTCGGGCCGTTCACCGCAACGGTTGCCGTGACCCACACACAATCGCGGTCGGACCTTGACGAGATCATTGCACTGCATCCGTCCGCAATCCAGATCTCCCACGCGTTCGTCTTCGACAGGCCACCCGGCCCAAAAATTATCCGCGTGATCGCCCGGGGCGGCCGGCTGCCGGAGGACTGCGCTGCCGTGATCGTGGATGAGAGCCATGGGGGCGGAAAAAAGTTCGACCTTGGCCATGCACGGGAAACCGTAAAGCGATCGCGCGTACCGGTCATCCTCGCTGGGGGGTTAACTCCGGAGAATGTCGGCAGGGCAATCCGCGAGGTCCGGCCCTACGCGGTGGACGTGGCAAGCGGGGTCGAGATCTCACCGGGTATCAAGGACCACGAGAAGATTCAGGCGTTCATCGCCGCAAACAGGAGTGTTTGACATGACAAAGAAAGGACGATTCGGCACCTATGGCGGACAATACGTCTCGGAGACCCTGATGAACGCGCTCATCGAACTCGAAGATGCGTATGAAACGGCCAGGAAAGATCCGGCATTCGCTGCCGATCTCACCGCACTCCAGAAGGAATATGCCGGCAGGGAGACACCCCTCACGTTCTGCCCGAACGCGTCCCGGGATCTCGGGTGCAGAATCTACCTGAAGCGGGAGGATCTCGTGCACGGCGGTTCGCACAAACTGAACAACACCCTCGGGCAGGCACTGCTCGCTAGACGCATGGGCAAAAGAAGGCTGATCGCCGAGACCGGTGCCGGCCAGCACGGTGTCGCCACCGCGATCATCGGGGCAGCCTTCGGTATGCCGGTCGAGGTCTACATGGGGGAGGTCGATACGAAGCGGCAGGCCCTCAATGTCTTCCGGATGGAACTGATGGGTGCAAAAGTGATCCCGGTCAGGTCCGGGACACGCACGCTCAAGGATGCAACCAACGAGGCGCTCCGCGACTGGGCGGCGAATGTAGAGGACACCTATTACCTGATCGGATCAGTTGTCGGCCCGCACCCGTATCCCATGATGGTGCGGGATTTCCAGTCAGTCATCGGGAGAGAGACCCGTGAACAGGTGATGCAAAAAGAGGGTCGGCTGCCGGATACGATCGTTGCCTGCGTGGGGGGCGGATCGAATGCCATGGGCATCTTCTACCCGTTCGTCAACGACGATGTGGAACTGATCGGCGTGGAGGCCGGGGGAAAAGGAATCGAGACCGGGGAGCATTCAGCCACGCTGAGCGCCGGAGAACCGGGCGTGCTGCATGGTGCCCTTTCGTATCTCCTGCAGGACCGGAACGGGCAGGTGCTGCCCACCCACAGCATCTCGGCGGGACTTGACTACCCGGGCGTTGGCCCCGAACATTCGATGCTCAAGGACAACGGACGGGTCACGTATGCTGCGGCCAATGACCCGGAGGTGCTCGATGCGTTCCGGTTCCTCTCGCGGACCGAGGGGATCATCCCGGCGCTCGAATCGGCCCATGCACTTGCGTACGTCATGACAAACCGGGACCGGTTCGACCGGGACGATATTGTTGTGATCAACCTCTCCGGCCGGGGGGACAAGGACGTGGCGGAAGTGGCACGAATGCAGGGGTGTGCCATATGAGCCGGATCGGGAAGGTGTTCGAAAGACCCGGAACAACGGCGTTCATCGGGTTTACGGTCGCCGGGGATCCCAACGAAGCAACATCCCTCCGGATTGCAAAAGCGCTCATTGACGGGGGAACCGATATTCTCGAACTGGGTGTGCCGTTCTCGGACCCTGTTGCTGACGGGCCCACCATCCAGCGGGCCGATGACCGGGCCCTGGCTGCCGGGACGACACCGGATACCATCTTCCGGCTGGTAAAAGAGATCCGGGTGTACTCCGATGTCCCCATCGTCTTCCTCACCTACTACAACATCGTTCACAAGCGGGGTATCGAGCGGTTTTACCGCGAAGCCCGTGAGGCTGGTGTTGACGGTATCCTTGTTGCCGATATGCCGGTGGAGGAGTCCGGAGAGGTCACGGCAGTTGCTACACGGTACGAGATCGATCCCATCTTCCTTATCACCCGGACAACCAGTGACGAACGGATCCGTAAGATCGCAGCCCCGGCACGCGGGTATCTCTACCTCGTCTCCGTGCTCGGCGTGACAGGGGTGCGCTCAGAGGTCTCTTCTGAGGCCATTGACCTCCTCCTCCGGGTCCGCCGGCATACGAACCTGCCACTGGCGCTCGGTTTTGGCATTTCCACACCCGCCCATGCAGCAACCTGTGCAGCAGCCGGTGCCGATGGCGTGATTGTCGGCAGCGCGATTGTGGAGATCATCGGGCAGCATCTCGATGTGCCCGTACTCATGGAGCAGAACCTTAAGGATTACGTTGTGCAGATGAAACAGGCAATAATCGCTGCTGAGCGGATATAACCGCCGTAAAAACCCATCTTTTTTATCCCATACCCGCGAACGATAGTGAGGATTTATCATGATCTCCAGAAAAGGTATTTTTGTAATTCTGGGAGCCTGTATCATTGCAGGACTTCTCATCGCAGGATGTACGCAGCCGCAGACTCCGGTCGCGGTCCAGACCACAGTAACTCCGGCCCAGACAGCGGTTCCTGTTGAAACCACGGCATCTGCCAGTGCAGCAATTGTCGGTATGGCAAACCCTGCATCAGTGAACTGCGGCAAGATTGGCGGTACAACCGAGATTAAGACTGCCGCTGACGGCGGCCAGTACGGTATGTGCACCTTCGCTAACGGTACAACCTGCGAAGAATGGGCACTCTTCCGCAACGAAGGATGCAACGCCGGCGTGACTGCGGCAGTTACAACAAAGGCCAGTTAATCAACCGGTCTTGCAAACCCGGCATCGGTCAACTGCGTTGCCCTTAACGGAACAATCGATATCAGGAAGAATGCTGACGGCGGGGAGTACGGCATGTGCTCCTTTGCCAACGGTACCTCCTGCGAGGAGTGGGCGCTCTTCAGAAACGAAGGATGCAAAACAACTGTGACGGCAGCAGCCACAACCACTGCTTCAAAATAATTCAAACCCCTTTTTTCAAGCCGGAGCCTGTGATACCGGTTCAAACGTTTTCCCGATAGTGGGCCTGCGGGCAGATTTCCGTTGCGGAATTGCTAAATGCAGCCGTAACCTGATCTGGATGATGAGACCAAAAGTCCTCTTCGTCTGCACGGCCAATGCTGCACGGTCCCAGATGGCCGAGGGATTACTGAGGGCACGATACGGGAATCGGTATGACGTTTACAGTGCCGGCACGCGCCAGTCAAAGGTGAGCCTGCGGGCAATTACCGTGATGCAGGAGATCGGCATCGATATCTCCGGTCACCGGTCAAAAACCCTCGCTGACGTGTCCAGTATTCCTTTTGATCTCGCGGTAACGCTCTGCGATAATGCCCACGCCGTCTGCCCGATCGTGCCGAATGCAAAGAAGACGATCCACAAGGGATTTGCCGATCCCCATGTCACCACGGGAAGCGAAGAGGATGTCCTTGACGTGTACCGCCATATCAGGGATGAGATCGCGGCCTGGATCGATGCTACGTTCAGAGCAGGATAAAACTCCGTGAGGTTGGCAGGGTTCCGGTCATAACATTGATGAGATGCCATCGCGTTCATTGAATCAGGACCAAACGACCATGGCACGGGGAACACAGAGAAACGTGTATGCGGAATCCCTTGATCTTCACCGGAAATACCGGGGAAAGATCGAGGTCTATTCCAAAGTCCCCCTCACCAACCGTCATGATCTCTCCCTGGCATACACCCCGGGTGTGGCGGAAGTCTGCCGGGAGATCCACAAGGACAAGGATCTCGCGTACAAGTATACGCTCAAGGCCAACACCATCGCCATCGTGACCGACGGTTCCCGGGTACTCTCGCTTGGAAACATCGGGGGGTATGCGGCAATCCCCGTGATGGAGGGAAAGGCCCTCCTGTTCAAGAAACTCGCCGGGATCGATGCGTTTCCTCTCTGTTTTGAACGGTACCACATGGAGTTTGCCGAGGACATCAGGAATATCGCCCCGGTCTTTGGCGGGATCGCGCTCGAGGATATTGCAGCGCCCCGGTGTTTTGAACTCGAAGAGTCACTGCAGGGAATCGGCATCCCGGTGATGCACGACGACCAGCACGGGACGGCGGTCGTCGTCCTCGCCGCCCTTATCAATGCCTGCCGGGTGACCCACAAGACCTTTGAAGACCTGAACATTGTCGTGAGCGGTGCGGGGGCCGCCGGGTTTGCGATCACACGAATGCTCAGGTGCATCGGGTACAAGCCCGGCCTCTGCAGCAGTGTCAATGACATCATCGTCTGTGACACAAAGGGGATTATCCACCGTCACCGTGACGGCCTGTATGCCAACAAATACAAGTTCATCATCGCTGAAGAGACCAACAAGACCGGAAGGACCGGCACGCTTGCCGATGCCATGAAAGGGGCAGATGTCTGTATCGGGGTCTCGGTTCCGGGGATCATCACCCCCGCGATGGTCCGGTCGATGAACAAGGATCCCATCATCTTTGCCCTTGCCCACCCGATGCCCGAGATCCTGCCTGCCGATGCCCGGCAGGCGGGGGCCGCCATCATCGGCACCGGGAGGAGCGATCTCCCCAACCAGATCAACTATGCCCTCGCGTTTCCCGGCATCTTCCGCGGTGCGCTCGATGCCCATGCCACGCGGATCTCTGATGAGATGAAAGTTGCCGCTGCCCACGCCATTGCAGATTTTGTAAAACAACCCCGTAAAGACAGGATCCTGCCTGCCATCCTCAACCGTAAGGTGGTCACTGCCGTGGCTGCTGCGGTAAGGAAAGCAGCGGGTGAGAGCGGATGTGCCCGCACGATCACCTGATACCGCTGGAACGGGATTTGATGCGAACGGTGCCCCGGACTTTTCAGGGTTTTATGACACAGCATACGTTCTCCATCAGTGCGTGATGCCGGGACAGTTGTTCGAGGAGCAGGGTACTGCGCTCCCCCGCGGGCAACACGGTCCAGCTGAGTCCGCAGTCGGTGTCCCAGAGGATCAGGCCCTCGGCAGGTGCCGGCTGAAGGGGCTTTTCCGCGTCAGCAGCCAGGAGTCCGCTGATACTCTCCTCCTCCGCTTCCCCCTCCCCGACCCGGAGGAGGGCTGAAGCCATGCTGCGGACCTGGTGCCATAAGAAACTCTCTGCGGTCACTTCAAGGTACACAAAACCATCCTCTTCAGCAACGGTGGCAGCAAGAACAGAACGGTAAGGATTTTTCCCTTCAAGCCGGGCGAAGTTGGTAAAATTGTGGTTCCCGACAAACCGGCCTGCCGCCCGGGCCATGGATGCCAGATGGGAAGGACGTTCTGTAAAGTAATACCGATACGTCCGCTTCTTCGCATCGTACCGCGGGTGGAACTGGGAGGGTACTTCAGCAAAGGCTGTGCACCAGCAGTCCGGGGGGAGTTGGGTGTTGATGGTCCGGACCGCCCGGTCCGGTGCAGAGGTTGTGAGAGCCATAACCTGCCCGATCGCATGGACACCCCGGTCGGTCCTCCCGGCAAACAAAAACCCGGCCTTACGCCAGTCTTCGAAGAGGCTCAGCCGCTGGCATGCGGCAATGAACTCCCCCTCTACCGTCCGGTGGGACGCCTGCATCTGCGAGCCAAAGAACCTGCTGCCCATGTACGAAACCCGGAACGCGAGTCTCACCGGAGCTGTATGTGCCGGCTGATCCGCTTGATCTTTCTCCATGTGTTGTTGAGGGACTGGCGCGTGTAGGTGCGCAGCGGTGTCTTCCTGCCGCCACAGGATACTCGCCCGGCCCGGATCGCCTCAAGGATCGCAGGGACGTTCTTCTCCGCTTCAACGTAGGTCCGGCCAAAGCCGACGAACTTCGCATTATGGGCATCGCTCCCGCCAACGCAGGGCTTGCCCAGCCGTTGTGCGATCCGGGCCGCTTTCTGGTTTGCCGAGCCGACAATATACCGGCTGTTGAACGCTTCGACAGCGTCCACGACACTCATGCCAACCTTCTTCCGGCGGGCAACGCCATGCCGCCAGATATGGTACGGGTGGGGGAGGATCGCAAGGGCGCCCATCCGCCGGGCAATATTGACGGTTGTCACCACGTCAAGACCTGCGGGTATCACCTCCGTGACACCGAGCACCAGCAGGTGCCCTTGCTTTGTCGAGACCTCGATTCCCGGGATCACGAGAACGGTCGAAGGGCGCAACAGCGCTTCTTTTGCCCCGTCCACGCAGTCGTGGTCGGTGATGGCGATTGCGTCAAGTCCCTCTGCCTCGGCCTGCAAAAGGATCTCCTCGACACTGCTCTCACCGTCCTTGGAATGATTCGTATGCACGTGAAGATCGCAGGCAAGCATCTGATCATAGTGTTTTTATCTCTCTGGTATTAAGGGAACTTATGCGCATCCTCCTCCCCACCGGCACTGCCACCGAAGAGATGGTCAGAAAAGCTGCCGCCGGGTTCGACGCGGATGTGGTCGTGACCGGGGAGATTGCATCGTTTCTGACCCCTTACCAGCTCGGGGAGATCCTGAAAAAAGAGCGGTATGATGTGGTGATCGTCTCCGGCATGAGCACCGCATCATTTGAACAGGTGGAACGCGAGACCGGTGTGCCGGTGTATCGCGGACCGCGACACGCAGCAGATCTCGCCCTGATCCTCCCCCTCACCCGGAAGATCCCCCTCTCACGCACCGTACCCGCGGACGAGTTCCTCGCCTCACAGCGCTCAGCAGACGCGATGGCCCGGGTTGAGTTGCAGGAACGGGAGGCGGAGTGCGACTGCATCATCCGCGGCACAAAGATCGGCGGCGGATCGCGGATGAAGGTGCTGGCAGAGATCATGGACGCCCACCGGTGCGAGAATATCCGCGAGCGGGTGGAGCACTTCTTCTCATCGGGGGCAGATATCGTTGACCTCGGGTTCGGGTTCGATGCAACCCCTGCCGATGTGACCCGCGTCTTTAGGGCACTGGACGGGATCGACCGGCCGCTTGCGGCCGACACGCAGGACCCGGCCCTGATCCGGGCGGCACTCGTCCGGGCCGACATCATCCTTTCCCTGCAGGAAGAGAACATCCCCCTTGTGGGCGAGGAAGTAGCACGAGCCGGTGTTGCTGCGGTCATTGTCCCGGGCGCAGGCACGCTTGCGAAAAACAGTGCCCTCGCAAAACAGGCCGGCATCCGGTGCATCATAGCCGACCCGCTCCTCCGGCCGGCAGGATCCGGTCTTGTTGCATCCTTAAAAAATTTCAGAAAGACCCGCTACCCGCTCTTCTTTGGTGCCGGCAATGTTATGGAGCTCCTGGATGCGGACTCCCCCGGGGCCAATGCCCTCCTTGCAGGCATGGCAATGGAACTGGGGGCTGCCGTGATCTTCACCAGCGAGCATTCCGATAAGACACGGGGATCCGTCCGCGAGATGCGGCGGGCAACAGAGATGATGGCACTTGCCCGCGACCGGCCCTACCCCAAGGACCTTGGGATCGATCTCCTTGTCCTGAAGGAGAAGCGAAGACGGTGCGAGCCGCCGCTCGAATACGAGACCATGGTCGCTGCAAAGAAGATGCCGGACGATATTGAGTACGACCCGAAAGGGAACTTCCGGATTGGCATCGAGGGCAACCAGATCGTTGCAGTGATCCGGGGGAGAGCGGTTTTTGGAACCCGCTGGCAGGATGTCCTGTACACGCTCCTCGCGCAGGGTGACATCTCCCTCCTCGATCATGCCGGTTACCTGGGCCGGGAACTCTACAAGGCGGAGCTGGCAATCCGGTACGGGCGGAGCTTCGAGCAGGACGGAACATTCTGATTACGGAAGCAGGACGGGGAGTACTGATTCCGGATACCAACATTTTATTGCGGAAAAAAAGCACCTGTACTCCATGACCACACAGGCACGCGCATCCCATATCCTTGTAAAGACCGAAGACTCTGCAAACCAGATCATGAAGCGCCTTGCCGATGGCGAAGAGTTCGACAAGGTGGCCCGCAGGTTCTCATCCTGTCCTTCCGGCAAACAGGGCGGCGACCTCGGCTGGTTCGGGAAGGGCATGATGGTTCCCGAGTTCGAGAAGATCGCATTCGAGGAAGAGGTGGGCAAGGTTGTCGGCCCGGTCAAGACCCAGTTCGGGTTCCATGTCATTAAAGTGACCGGGAAGAAGTAACACGGGCATTCTGGTCATCCCTATGGATTCCAAATTTTTTCTCGGCATCGGGCTTGCCATTGTGATCGTCTTCTGCGGGGCATCCGTATACACCCATTATGTCAAGACCGTCCCGGCACCTGCGGACCGGGAGACACTCTACCAGGTCTCGACCATCGATGCCCTGATGCAGGGGGTCTTCGACGGTGTTCAGCCGGTCGCAGATCTGAAAAAGCACGGAAACTTTGGTATCGGCACGTTCGATGCCCTGGATGGCGAGATGATCGTGCTGGACGGCATTGTCTACCAGGCAAAGGCCGACGGCCATATCTCCATTGTTGAGGACAGCCGGACCACGCCGTTTGCCACGGTGACCTGGTTCGAGAACGACCAGACGGTTACCACAGAAACCCCCATGAACCTCTCCGTCTTCTCGACCGTCATGGAAGAACAACTCCCCACCGAAAACATGGTCTATGCGGTGCGGATGCACGGGACGTTCCCCACGATGAAAGTCCGGGCAATACCAGCGCAACAGAAACCCTATCCCACCCTTACCGAAGCAGCGAAGAGCCAGTCGGTGTATACGTACAACGATACGACTGGTACCATCATCGGGTTCTACACCCCGGTCTTCTTCAAGGGAATCAATGTTGCAGGCTACCACCTCCACTACCTCAGCGATGACCATACCAATGGGGGTCATATCCTCGACTTCACCGTACCGGCAAAGACCATAGTCCGGTATGACATCACACCGGGATTTACCATGGCCCTGCCCACGAGCGGTGACTTCACCGGGGTCGATCTCTCGAAGGACCTGAGCGCGGATCTGGCAAAGATCGAACAATAATCCCTTTTTATTCCGGAGAACTCCCTGTTCGTGAGGATGAGTTCCATTCCCGGTCAGCTGCATTGTTGAACCGGGGCATTCCCCCATTCACCAGGTTTATAAGGAGAGTTTTTTTGTGATCGCGTCCAAGAGGATCGGTACAGTACGGCACGTGCTGACAAGGACCACAGTATGAAAATCCTCGGTATCCGGCAGGACCTCCTCTCCCTTCTTCTCCAGATGGGGCGCGAGAACCATCCCAACGAGTTTGCGGGGGTGATCCGCGAGAGCAACGGAGTCATGGAGGAACTGAACCTGCTCCCCGGGACCATCGGGCGCGAGGACTCGGCCTCCCTCTTCTACGATATGATGCCCCTCGACACCCATGTTGCCGGGAGTGCCCACAGCCACCCCAATGGCGTGATCATCCCCTCCAATGCCGATCTCAGTTTCTTTCCCCGGACCGGCCGGTATCACCTGATCATTGGGTATCCTTACAGGAAGAACGACTGGCGCTGTTTCACCGCGGACGGAGAGCCCTGCAACCTTGAGGTGATCGCATGACCGGCCGCCGCATTGTTGCTACGGGAACCTTCGATATCCTTCACCCGGGCCACCTCTATTATCTCGAAGAGTCCCGGAAACTCGGGGACGAACTCTGGGTGATCGTGGCCCGCGACTCCAACGTGAAGCACAAGCCCCGCCCGGTGATACCCGAGGAACACCGCCTCGCCATGGTCGCTGCCTTGAAGCCGGTGGACCATGCAATCCTCGGGGACAAGACCGACATGTTCCGGCCGATTGTTGAGATCCGCCCGGAGATCATCACGATCGGGTTCAACCAGATGTTCAACGAGGCAAAACTTGAGGAACAACTCCGAAACCGCACCATCCCCGCCCGTATCGTGCGGATCAGCCGGTATGATGACGGGGAACTCTGCAGTTCGCGGCTGGTTGTCAAGCGTATCCTCGACAAACGGTGCCACGACCAGCACGATCCCAAAAAAGATGCCTGATTATTGATGGAATAATTTCTATCGGTTCGTATGGGGCCGGTGGACAAGGGCCCGTCTTCTGCTGTGACTGACGATGCCCCGCCGCATCCAGGTACTGTATTTTGACGTGAACGCGCCGACGAGGGTTGTCACGATGACCAAGGCAGCAATCACGGTTCCCACCACCGGTGAACCATAGAGCACGGCGAGGGCGATCGAGAACTCGCCCCGGCTGATCGTGTTCGCCCAGATCTCAAGTCCTGACAGTGCAGAACCGAAGATTGTCAGCCCGATGAGCATACCGGAGATCAGCTTGCTCACCACCGCCAGGATACAGAGAATTCCGATCGTATACAGATCCACCCCGCTCGCGAAATCGATCGTCACCCCGAAGAAGACAAAGAACATCACGAGGAAGACATCCTTGAACGGCCGTGCGTGCTGCTCGAATGCCTCGGGATCGGTTGTTGCAAGGGCGGCGCCAAGAGCTATTACCATCATCGTGTCCGGAATGCCGAACATGATGGCCATGGAGGCCGTGGTGAGCACCGCGGCGAAGGTGAAGAGGATCGGCGTCTCATCGTCCCGGTCAAGGATCGAGACAAGGAACTCCTTCCCGTAATGCGCAATGGCATACATGACACCAAGGGCCAGCGCGATCTTGAGGAAGAAGAACAGAAGGTCCTTGTTCCCCGCTGACAGCAGGGCGATGATGACGATCAGGACGATATCTTCAAAGACCTCAAGCCAGATGATCAGCTCGGCCTCCTTCATCATCAGTTTCCGGTTCTCGATGAGCGAGGTGATGACGATCGCCGTGCTGGTGATGTAGAAGGCGGTCCCGATGATGAAGGCCTCTATGAGCGAGAAGCCGAGGAGATACGCGGCGCCAAACCCGATCCCCATATCCACGACAAGACCGATGAGACCGGCCGTGAGTAGTTTTGAGGGATCGGCGATCATCCGGTCCAGTTTCAGCTCAAGACCCATGAAGAACAACAAAAAGAGCAGGCCGATCTCCGAGAAGAACTGGCTGATCTCGGTTGACTGCACAATGCCAAGGCCGGCCTTGCCGAGCACGATACCGGCCAGGATATAGAACGGGATGGCAGGAACCGCAAGATATTTGGAAATAAGGGCAAGCACCAGACAGACGAAGAGCGCGATGATGAAGCCTTCCATTACTCCACCATAATTTCGCGCTCAAATTTTTTAATCTGGTCGCTCTCCCCAATGACCAGTGCCGCGTCCCCGTCTTCGAAGACAAATGAGGGCGCGGGGTTGATGATGTTCCGGTCGTGGCGGCAGACCGCAATCACGGTCGCACCGGTCTTGGCCCGGATCTGGAGATCTTCGATCGTCTTCCCGGCGATCCCTTTCGGGATGTAAAACGTGTGGATGGTGACCCGCAGGTCGGCGAGCGCCGAGAATGCGATCTCCACGCTCTCCTGGTCCGCTTCGATGATAGCGCCGGTGAGGATGTTCCCCAGGCGCCGGGCCTCAACCGGGGTCATCTCAGCGGCACTGGGGGTCTTGCAGCCTTTCTGGAGCGTGTACATCTGGATGGTCCCGGTTCTCGTGAAAAAGATCGCAACGGTATCGCCCTTGTCGGTCTCAAACTCGTATTTCGTTCCTACACCGGGAAGATTCAGGGATCGAAGCGCCATAGCAGACATTAGAGAAATGATCCCTAAATATATTATGATTTTGAGAGGCAGAATACCGTCGTTTGAGCGCTGCACGAAAAAGAAAAGTGGGGGTTTTGGTTTTGAGAGGTCGGGAGGAGCGATGCGCAAAAATTTTCGCGGGCATCTGACTTCTGAGAGGGGTTTTGTCGTCCTCCCCACATACTCTGTTGATACAACCGGGGTTTAAACCCGGGAGCGGGTGGAGTGAAAGTGTCGGGCACAAAAACCGGATCTGATACTTTTTTCACCAGCCGCGATGATAAATAATGATAGATCCTTGATCGCGACCGAGCGCTCTCTGATCGTTCACCATCACCTGCAGGAGTTGGATACCATACCAGAAATCCCCAAGGAAGAATTTATCCTGAAGTGCACGTCAGCCTGTGCCGGGTGCAGCGACTCGCTCGCCCTCCGGTACGTGCTCAAGGCGGCAGGCCCGGATACCGTGCTGGTCGTGCCGGCATGCTGCACGAGCGTGATTCAGGGCATCTACCCGAATACGGCCTTCAATGTCCCCGTGTACAACATCGCCTTTGCCTCTGCCGCTGCCTGTGCGTCGGGCATGAGCAATGCATTCCGGGCTGCCGGGAAGAAGACGAACGTGATCGCATATGCCGGTGACGGCGGGACGCTCGATATCGGCATCCAGGCGATGTCGGGCGCCTTCGAGCGGGGCACGGACTTCCTCTATATCTGCTACGATAACGAGGCGTACGGCAACACCGGGATGCAGCGCTCGGGAGGTACTCCGCTCGGGGCACGGACCACAACCACGCCATCCGGCAAGACCGACAACAAGAAGGACATCGATGCGATCATCGCAGCCCACGATCCGCCGTACCAGGCAACGGCCTGCGCAGCCTACCCGCAGGACCTCTTCAAGAAAGTCACCAAAGCCCTCACGTTCCGCGGGCCGACATTCATCCACATCCTTGCACCCTGCCCGCCCGGGTGGCGCTACTCCACCGAGAAGAGCGTGGAGATGGGGAAACTCGCCGTGAAGTCAGGCATGTGGGTGCTGTACGAGCGCGAGTACGGGAAACTCACCATCGGGGCGCAGTCAAAGGCTGCCATCAAGAAGCCGATCCCGCTCGAAGAGTACCTTGCGCCACAGGGCCGGTTCAAGGGGATCGATCCCAAGACCGTCGAGATCCTGAAACAGCGCATTGCAAAGAACCTGGCAAAACTCACCGCTGAGGAGGCGGCATCATGAAGAAGATCTCAACCGGGAACAAGGCCGTGGCCGAAGCCGTGAAACAGGTGGTTCCCGCGGTTGTTGCCGCGTACCCGATCACCCCGCAGACCGAGATCGTGGAGCAGATCGCCGAGTTTGTCAGTAGCGGAGACCTGAAAAGCCGGTACATTGCAGTCGAGAGCGAGCACTCCGCGATGGCAGCGTGTATCGGCGCGAGTGTCACCGGTATCCGCACCTTCACGGCAACGAGCTCCCATGGCCTCCTCTACATGCACGAGATGACCAACTGGGCGGCAGGAGCACGGCTGCCCATTGTCATGGCAAATGTCAACCGCTCGCTCGGGCCCGGCTGGAACATCTGGGCGGAGCATACCGATGCCCTGCAGGAGCGGGACACCGGCTGGTTACAGGTCTATGTCAGCACCGTGCAGGAAGCCTATGACGCCACCATCATGGCATTCCGTATAGCGGAACACAATGATGTACTCCTGCCGGTGATGGTGAACCTTGACGGCTTTTTGCTCTCCCACCTCATGCAGCCGCTCGACACCATCGAGGTCGGCGACTTCGTCCCCCCCTGTCACCTCCCGCACGCCATCGACGTGAAGAACCCGAAAGGGTATGGCGGGCTCACCGGCCCGGACCAGCAGTTCAGATTCCGCTGGGACATGGAACGGTCGATCCGTGACTCCGCAAAGGTCATCAAAGAGACAGAGAAAGAGTTCGCAAAACGCTTTGGCCGCACGTACGGATTTACCGACGACTACCAGTGTGCGGATGCCGATGTCATCATCGTTGCGATGGGCACCCTCGGTAAAGAGGCAGAGGTTGCCGTCGATCTCCTCAGAAAGGAGGGAATAAAGGCGGGCTCCATGCGCCTGCGCTGGCTGCGCCCGTTCCCGAAGCTCGATCTCAAAGGAAAACAGGTGGTTGTCATCGACCGCGATTATTCGTTTGGTCGCGGGGGCATCCTCGCAATCGAGATCATGGCACAGACAAAAGAAGAGGTCTTCAGTGTCATCGCCGGTCTTGGCGGTCAGGAGATCACCTACGAGGACGTAGCGGACTTTGTGCGGAACCGTCGCATGGGTGAAGAGTTCTGGTTCGGGGTGACGAACAATGTTTGAGATCCGCATCCACTCCCGGGGCGGACAGGGTGGCGTTACCGCAGCCCGGCTCCTCGCCCTTGCAGCAATGCATGACGGCAAGTACGCCACCGCAGCACCCTTCTACGGAGCCGAACGCCGGGGGGCGCCGATCGTCTCGTTTGTCCGGATCGATGACAAGCCGATCCGGATCTACAGCCAGATCAAGAAGCCCGACATGGTGGTTGTTCTCGACGCAAGTGTCATGGACGTGGTCGATGTCCTTCACGGATTAAAAACCGGCGGCAGGGTGCTGGTCAACAGCGCAAACCCGCGAAAGTTCACTGGCTTCACCTCAGGCCATGTCGACCTGACCGGGATCGCATTAAAAGAGAACCTTGTGGTCTCGGGAAGCCCGATCCTCAATACGCCGGTCATCGGTGCCCTTGCAAAGATGGGGATCGTCTCGGTTGATTCAGCGAAGACCGCAATACGCGAGATGTTTACCGATGAGCGGAATGTCAAGGCTGCGGAAGCTGCCTACCAGGAGATGAGCGCATGAGCAGCCGACCGATACACGAGCGCCTTGCGATCAGCCGACCGATCGAAGGTGCCACCGGAAAGACCGGAACATGGCGGGTCTTTTACCCGGTGGTGGACAGAGAGAAGTGCAATGCCTGCGGGCTCTGCAGCACCTATTGCCCGGATGCCGCAATCGACGACGACCTTGTGGTGGACCTTGCGTTCTGCAAGGGCTGTGGCATCTGTGCCAACGAGTGCCCGAAGAAAGCGATAGCCATGATCCGTGAAGAAAAATAACGGGTCGTCACCGGTCATCCCTTTTTTTTATCAACGGCAAATCTCTGGTTCCCCCATGGTGGGCCATTCCCTCTGCCAGACCCGGGGAGGAGCTACCAGCGCCCCTGGAAACCCCCTCTGGCAGGGTTAAGAGAGATATCTGGCCGTCCGGGTAAAACGGCTGGCGAACACGTAAGTAAATTTAATGTGCGGGAAGACAACGTATTGAATATGAAGAAGATTATCGGTCTTTTTATGCTGATCATGGCCCTTGCGATGGTCAGCGGATGTACCCAGCCGGCAACCACAACGCCCGCGACCACGGTTGCAACCACGGAAGTTCCTGCCGTTGTTGCGACAACCGCTGAGATCACTGCTGCCCCGACTGAAGAGGCCACAACCATCGAAACGCCGGTTGAGACCGGCACGATTGTCGCCGAAGTTACCGCCCCTGTGGAAGAGATCACCACTGCCCCGGTTGTCACGCAGGCAGTGACCGCAGCGATGACCCCCTCCACCAAGGTGACCGTCATCCATATCGTCAACAACTCGTTCAGCCCGGCCACCCTGATGGTTCTCCCGGGAACCGGCATCTCCTGGGTGAATGATGACAGCACCGTCCACTCAGTCAAGACGCTTGGAGATACCTCACCCAAGTTCAACTCCGGGGATATTGCTGCAAAAACAGGACGCTGGAGTTACACGTTCAGCGAGAAGGAAGGAACAATTCACTATGCTGATGGGTATAACCTGAATGTGACCGGTGTAATTATCGTCAAGAAAGGCGAGTCATTCGCGGGTATGGGAACCCCCACCACGTACGTGACCAGCAATGCAACCTGGTAATATCCATCTCTCTTTTTTTGTTTTATTCTCCTGAAGGTTTTCTCTGGCGACAGGGAATCCTGAACAATTGCAAATGACATAATGCTCTGCCAGCGAGAACGCTGAGACGATTGTCCTGAATCAGCAGGAACTCATGATAATACAACACGACAATAAATAGTCCCACACCGTTGTGGATTCAGATATCAGATACCGATTGAAGAACGATTTATCAAAAAAGAGAGGGATTAGAAGTCGCCACCCATGCCGGGGGGCATACCGCCCATGCCGCCCATGCCGGGGGGCATACCGCCGCCCTCGGGCATCGGGCTCTTGGAAGAGGCGATGACATCGTCAATACGCAGGATCATGACTGCTGCTTCAGCGGCTGAAGAGATCGCCTGGGTCTTGACCCGGAGCGGCTCGACAACACCGGCTGCCTTCATGTCGACTGCCTTGCCCTCAAAGACATTGAGGCCAAAGGTCTTCTTGCCCTTCTCGTGGGTGGCACGGATCTCGACAAGCATGTCAATGGGGTCGAGGCCTGCATTCTCGGCAAGCGTGCGCGGGATGATCTCAAGGGCCGATGCAAACGCTTCGATGGCGAGCTGTTCCTTGCCGCCAACGGTTGCTGCATACTCGCGGAGACGGAGCGAGAGCTCGGTCTCGGGTGCGCCGCCACCGGCAACAACCTTCTTGTCCTCGACAACGACACCGACAACGCGGAGTGCATCGTGGATTGCCCGTTCGAGTTCATCGACCACGTGCTCGGTTCCGCCCTTGATGATGATGGAGACTGCCTTGGGGTTCTTGCACTGCTCGACAAAGGTCATCTCTTCGCCGCCAACCTTGCGCTCCTCAACGATCCCGGCCTTGCCGAGCTCTTCCTTGCTGATCGCATCGATCGAGGAGACGAGGCTTGCACCGGTTGCCCGGGCGAGTTTCTCCATGTCGCTCTTCTTGACACGGCGGGTTGCAAAGATACCGGCCTTTGAGAGGTAGTGCTGTGCAATGTCGTCAATGCCCTTCTGGCAGAAGAGGACGTTGGCACCGCTTGCAACAATCTTGTCGACAATGCCCTTGACCATGCGCTCTTCCTCATCGAGGAATGCCTGGAGCTGGTCGGGGGAGGTGATGTTGATCTCGGCGTCGACTTCGGTCTTCTTGAACTCAACGGCTGCGTTCAGGAGCAGGATCTTGGCGTTCGTGACCTTCTTGGGCATCGCGGGGTGGACGCGTTCCTTGTCGATGAGGACACCCTCAACGATCTCGGAGTCCTCGATCGAGCCACCGGTCTTCTTCTCGACCTTGATGTTCTCGATGTCGACTTTGCCGTCATCGTCAGTGACCATGACAACGGCCCTGACAACGAGGTCGCAGAGCTTCTCCTTGCTGGCCTCTGCACTCTTGCCGGTCATCGCGGTGCCGGCAATGTTCTTGAGGATGACCTTGTCCGTTGCCTTCACATCGAATGCAAGGTCCTTTAAGAACTCCTGGGCCTTCTCGGCTGCCATGCGGTAACCGTGGGTGATCACCGTCGGGTGAACATCCTGCTCAAGGAGGTCCTCTGCCTTCTTCAAGAGTTCCCCGGCAATGACGACTGCGGTGGTGGTTCCATCGCCGACTTCATCATCCTGGGTCTTTGCAACCTCGACCATCATCTTTGCGGCCGGGTGCTCGATGTCCATCTCCTTTAAGATCGTGACACCATCGTTCGTGATAACTACGTCGCCAATGGTATCAACGAGCATCTTGTCCATGCCTTTGGGACCAAGGGTGGTCCTGACTGCAGCTGCCACTGCCTTTGCGGCGGTGATGTTCATACCCTGAGCGTCGCGGCCGCGGGTACGGGTGCTGCCTTCCTTAAGAATAAGAATCTGCTGTCCTCCAAGTTGTTGTGACATAAATTTCACCACTTTCGATATAGATTTAGCACTAAAAGTGGTTTGTGGTTCTATATATATCTTATTGAAAACTCATTCGCCCAGCAGGTCGAGGAGTTCAAAACCGTCTTCGATGGTATGGAGGCGCTTCTCGCTGATCACGAGCGTCCGGCCGATCTTCTGCTCTTTCTGGTGATCGGTGATGACGCACATCGCATGTTTCTTGGCGATCTGGGAGAGGTTGCCGATGAGAGCTGCCCGCTTCACCACTTTCTGCGCCGGGCCATAGCCCGTGAGGATTGTCTGCTTGTCGAAGGTGAGGAGCGCCTGGAACGGTGCGCCGTGGAGCGTATGCAGCGAGACGCCGATCTGCTGCAGGAAATCCATCGGGCTCTGCAGGTACGAACCGGTCTCCTTCTTCTCGGTTTCCATCACTTTCGGGAGTTCGTCCCGGATAATGTCGATCGATTCCACCACCCCGGTATCGAAGAACTCCTCGATCCGGATCGCCACTTCGAGCGTGGTTCCCATGCCGCTCTCGTACTTGCTGATCGTGCGCCGCGAGACCCCGAGTACATGCCCGAGGTCGCCGAGCGACATGTTGCGCTTCTCGCGAAGATCCCTGAGGGCATCGCCGTTGATGTTGACATACAACCCGCCGGGCGAGGCATAGACCAGTGGCGGAATCTTCTCCACGAAATAATCATAGAGCGTTGAGGGGCTGATGGCATAGATCCCGTACCGGATATAAACCGCTCCCCGCTCCAGCTCCGCGTCACGCGCCCGTTCCCCGACAATGAGCGGGATGCCCCCGAGGAGACGGGAGATCAGCTCAAGGTCAAAGGAGACCTCCTCACTCACCGAGTCGATGTGGGAGACCACCTTTACCACGAGCAGCGTCCCGTCATTCCGCGCAATAAGGTCGAAACTCCTTGGGCGCAGGGTGAAGCGCTCGGAGACATCGAAGCCTGCCGTGATCATTACGCTGGTGACCAGCTGGAGCTGGCGGTCCTGGGACATGTGGATACAAATGGATGGAGCGCTCCCATATATTAATATAGACATGCTGATCGGCATTGATGACACGGATTCCCCGCAGGGGATGTGCACCACGTACCTCGGGGCAGTCCTTGCCCGGCGGCTGATCCACGAGCACATGCAGGTCCGCGAGGCGCGTCTCGTCCGGCTCAACCCCAATGTCACGTTCAAGACCCGGGGGAACGCCGCGATCATGCTTGCTGTGAACGGAGATCCCGATCAGGCGTTTGCAATCGCCTGCACGCTGGTGGAGGAACTCGCGGACGTCTCCTGCGAGAATACGAATCCCGGCGTTGTTGTCGTTGATGCACCGCTAAACCCGGCATTTTACGAGCAGGCGGTGACCAGCTTCTGCGAGATCGATGAGGCCGTGGCACTTCTCGATGCTGCCGGTGCCCGGTACCGGGGCTGGAAGAACCGGCGCGGTCTTATCGGGGCAACGGCAGCCGTGGCAAGCGAGCTTGCCGACACGACATCCGAGATACTCGTATACCGTGAGCCGGCCCGGTTTGGCACGCCCCGCACGGTTGAGCGGCAGAGCCTCTTCGCTGCGGAGGCGGTAACCTTCCCGCATACGTGGGACACGGTGGATGTGGCAAACGATGTCGTGGTCTGCGTGCCGCATACGCCCGACCCGGTCCTGTTCGGTATCCGGGGCGAGAGTTCGCGCTGGGTGATGGCGGCCCGGCAGAGGATCCGATCGGAGCCCCCCGGTCTCGAACAGATCTGGGTGACAAACCAGGGCACCGATGCCCATCTCCTTGATGCAGAGATCAGCGAACTCCGCGAGGGGCTCTCGTACCGGGTCCGGGGGATCGTCGATACCGCGCCGGCAACCGGCACCGGGGGGCATGTCTCGTTCATGCTCCGCGACGGCGATCACACGGTCCGGTGCATGGCATACGAGCCCACAAAGAATTTCCGGCAGATCATCCGCCAGCTCGTGCCGGGCGATGACGTCAAGGTCTGCGGGAGTTACAAGAAGGGGAGCATCAACCTGGAGAAGATCCAGGTCATCGCTCTCGCAGCCACAACGATCAGCCGCCCACCCCTCTGCACATCCTGTAACAAGAGGATGACGAGCGATGGCAAGGGGAAGGGCTGGAAGTGCAAAAAGTGCGGGGCCCGGGCGGATACTCCCGAGGTGCAGGAGATTTCCCGCACGCTGAAACCCGGGTGGTTCGAAGTACCTCCTGCGGCACGGCGGCATCTTGCCCGGCCATTGTGCCGGGGCGAACCGGAATAAGCGCTCCCGAAGGGGATTTAAGGGGAATCCGGGAGAATACCATACGACAATCTTTTTCTATCTTCGTAATCTTGTCTCTATCATCAATAGTCTGTGGCCTTTGCGATGATCTCGATCCTTTGTGTTGATGATGAGCAGGATCTCCTCGAAGTAGCACAGATATTCTTAGAAGAGTCCGGCGAGTTCAAGGTCGAGATCTCAACTTCCGCACAGGAAGCGCTGAACGTTGCATCGATCGCAGCGTACGATGCCATCGTCTCGGATTACCTGATGCCGGGCATGAACGGGATCGAGTTCTTAAAAGAGATCCGGCGCCGGTGCGGCGACATCCCGTTCATCCTCTTCACCGGCCGGGGCCGCGAGGAGGTTGTGATCGAGGCCATCAACAATGGCGCGGATTTTTATCTCCAGAAAGGAGGGGAGCCGGAGGCCCAGTTTGCCGAGCTGGCGCACAAGATACGGCAGGCCGTTGCCTGGCGGAGGGCAGAGCACCAGCGCACGGAATCCGAGAAACGGCTCCTTGACATCATCAACTTCCTTCCCGACGCCACATTTGCCATCGACAGGTCAGGTCAGGTGATCTCGTGGAACCGGGCCATGGAAGAGATGACCGGGTGGAGGGCCATAGAGATGCTGGGGAAAAGAGAGTACGAGTACGCGGTCCCTTTCTATGGCATGCGCCGGCCGATGCTGATCGATCTGGTCTTTGCCCCGCAGGATGAGATCAGGCAGCGCTATGCTTCGGTCCATATAGATAAGGAGATCCTGACCGGCGAGACCATCGATGCAACACCGAGAGGAAGGACCTGTATCCTCTGGGGCATGGCGGCCCCCCTCTATAATAACGAAGGCGCCCTTGTGGGAGCGATCGAATCGATCCGGGACATCACCGCACGCAGAGAGGCCGAAGAGGCCCTGCGGAAGAGTGAACAGACACTCCGGATCAATGAAGAGCGCCTGGTGATGGCGCAGGAGATCGGCCAGATCGGCAGCTGGGAGTACAAACTTCACACGGATACCATCTGGGGGTCTGCCGAAGGACTGCGGATCTTCGGGTTCCCGCCCGTGGCGGGCGAGCTCCCGATTGCAGCGATCGAAGCCTGCATCCCGGATCGCGACCGGGTCCACCAGGCACTGGTGGACCTGATCACGAAGGGAGATGCGTATAACCTTGAGTACGGGATTCATCCCGCAGACGGATCATCACCAAGGGTGATCCATGCCATTGCCCGGCTTGAAAAAGATGCCGGGGGCACTCTTGTCAGGATCCGGGGGGTTATCCAGGACATCACCGAACGCAAGCGGGGTGAAGACGAGATCGTATTCAAAAATATCATCCTCTCCACCCAGCAGGAGACCACCCTTGATGCGATCCTCATCGTGGATGAGAACGGTAAAATCCTCAGTTACAACCAGAACTTTATCCGGATCTGGGGAATCCCGGATCGCCTCCTCGTCTCACAAGAGGACGAACAGGTGTTGCACTATGTTAATGAACAGCTCACCGATCCAGATGCGTTCCTTGCCCGGGTCAGGTATCTCTACGATCACAAGGAGGAGAAGAGTTTTGAGGAACTCCCGTTGAAAGACGGGAGAGTACTGGAGCGGTTCTCGGCCCCGATGCTGGGAGTGGCGGGGAGATATTATGGGAGAGTCTGGTACTTCCGGGATATCAGTGAGCGTAAGCAGGCAGAGGAATCCCTGCACCGCCAGTTCCGGTTCATGCAGAAACTGATCGATACCATTCCCAACCCGGTTTTTTTCAAAGATACTCAGGGAATTTATCGCGGGTGCAATACCGCCTTTGAACAGTTTGTCGGATTGCCCACGGAGCAGATCATTGGAAAAACCCTGTACGACATCGCACCCAGGCATCTTGCAGATAGCTATTATGCATATGATCAGGCACTTTTTAAAAAACCGGGAACCAGAACTTTTGAATCGCAGCTGCGATTCGCGGATGGATCCCTTCGTGATGTCATCCTCAATAAAGCAACATTTGTGGATGACGAGGGAAATGCCATCCTTGTCGGAGTGGTCCAGGACATTTCCGAGCGCAAACGGGCAGAGGCTGGCTTGCGGCAGAGCGAAGAGAAGTTCCGGGGAATGGCAGAACGGATATCAGATATCGTTCTTTTGGTGGACAACGAATTTCACCTCACCTATCTCTCCCCGTCATTCCTGCGGATGCTGGGGATGACCAGCTCAGACTCTCTGGAAAAACCACTCCCGCTTAACATCCTTGCACATTCAGATCAGGAAAAAATCCTGGCCGCATTTCTTGCAAACAAAGCACTGAAAACAACAGGGCCCCTGGAGATCTCCTTTCCGGTTCCCGGAGGGGAGGCGCGAATTCTTGAATTCCATGGGGTTCCCATCCAGAACGAGGGTGTCTTTCAGGGAGTCCAGCTGATTGCCCATGATATCACAAGCATCCGTAGGGCCCAGGAGGAACTTCGTTTAGCATACGAACAACTTGCTGCCTCAGAGGAGGAACTCCGGGAGAACTATGACGAACTCCACAAACACGAACAGGCGCTCCGCGAGAGCGAAGCGAAGTTCCGCCGTCTTGCAGAGAATGCCCCGGATATGATCTACCGGATGTCACTCCCTAGCGGAACGTACGAGTATATCAGCCCGGCATCGCTGGCATTGAGTGGTTACACGCCGGAAGAATTCTATGCTGATCCCTTTCTTATCAGGACCCTGATCCATCCAGCCTGGCGGGACTATTTCCACCGGCAATGGGCATCCATCCTGAGGGGAGAGGTCCCGCCTTTCTACGAGTACCAGATCATCGACCGGGCCGGAACTACCCATTGGATCAACCAGAGGAACATGGTTGTAAGAGATGAGCAGGGGAAGGTGGTTACACTGGAGGCAATTGCCACCGACATCACCCGGCAGAAAGAGACCGAGCAGGAGCTTAAACGGAGCGAACTGCGGTCCCTTGCGGCGAACGACAATGCCGGTTCACTGATCTGGGAGGTCGATACGGACGGGCTCTACCGCTACGCCAGTCCTGCCGTAATGCGGATTCTTGGGTACAGGCCGGACGAACTGGTGGGAAAGATGCATTTCTACGATCTGTTCGATCCTGCCGTGCGGGATCAGCTGAAGGCTGACGTGCTTGCTGGATTCAGCCGTCACGAACCCTTCCGTAATTTCGTAAACACCAACCGTCACAAGAACGGGACTGAGGTGATCCTGACCACCAGCGCAGCCCCGGTATTCGATGAAGACGGGGCATTTAGCGGGTACTGCGGGGTTGACGAGGATATCACCCAGCGCATAGCGGCGGAGTCTGCCATCCAAGCGCTTGTCAAAAGCATCGTAGGCACCACCGGCCTTACCTCACTCCGGCACATCACCGAAAACATCAGTTCATGGCTGGGAGCCGACTGTGTCATGATCGGGGAGATACTGCCCGACAACCAGACCGTAAAGGTGCTCTCCATGCTCCTTGACGGAAAGGACGTCCCGGATTACATCTACACGCTCAAGGGGACGCCCTGCGACAATGTCGCGGAGAAAGGGTTCTGTCTCTATCCCGACAATGTTATCCAGCTCTTCCCGGAGAGCAGGGATCTCGTTGAACTCAATATCCGTGGATACATCGGGACCCCGCTGAAGGACTCTACCGGAAAGATCTTTGGGATTCTCTGTGCGCTCTCGCGGAGCCCGATCCGTTCAATCCCGGCGGTACAGGAGATCATGGATATCATTGCCGTGAAAGCCGCTGCTGAGATCGAGCGGAGCCAGATCGAACGCACGCTCGAAAAGAGCCGCCAGATGTTGGGGGAAGCCATGGACATGGCAGGCCTGGCAAACTGGGAGTTTGATATCGCATCGGGCATGTTCACGTTCGATGACCGGTTCTATGCACTCTATGGCACAACCGCGAAACGGGAGGGTGGCAACCTGATGCCGGCAGAGGTCTATGCCCGGGAATTCGTTTACAAGGATGACCGTCATCTGGTTCGCGAGGAAGTGGAACGGGCCCTGACAACAACCGATCCCGGTTACACGGCCCGGGTCGAGCACCGTATTGTCCGGAGGGACGGCGAGATCCGGCACATCGTGGTGCGTATCGGGATCATCAAGGATGCAAAAGGCCGGACCATCAAGACCCATGGTGCAAACCAGGACATCACCGAGATCAAGAGGGCGGAGGCGGCCCTGCGTGAGACTGAGGGGAGGTTCCGGTCTCTTGTGGAGACCTCCCCGGGCGTGATCTGGGAGGTTGACACCCTGGGGCGGTTCCTGTATATCAGCCCCATGGTAAAGACCCTCCTGGGTTATGCACCGGACGAACTGATCGGAGAATCGATCACGGGACTGGTGATCGAACGGTTACAACCGACCGTGCTGAAGATCTTAAAGAACTTCATCTCATCGCCCGACGTGCCGATGCAACCCTTTGAGATCATTGCCCGGCACCGCGACGGTCATGACCTAGTGATGGAGATCCGGCCTTTCCGGGTCATTGACCCCCACGGGATGCTGACCATGTTCCGGGGAGTGGCCTTCGACACCACCGCACGCAAAAAGGCAGAGGAGGCACTCAAGCGGGCAAACCGCCAGCTCACCCTGATGAGCAGTATCACCCGTCACGACCTGCTCAACAAGATCACCGTGATCCTCGGGAACCTGAAACTTGCCGAGAAGAAAGCTACCGACCCCGGGCAGGAAGAGTACCTGAAGAAGATCCGGTATGCAACCAGTGCCATCAAGGCCCAGATCGAGTTCACCCGGATCTACCAGAACCTCGGGACGAATGAGCCGCAGTGGCTCACCTTAAACTCCCTGATGCCCCGCTCCTATGTCCCGGACACCATCTCCCTGCATGCAGCCGTGGGAGGAATCCAGATCTATGCCGATCCGATGCTGGAGAGAGTCTTCTTCAACCTCCTAGACAATGCCATCCGTCACGGGGAGACGGTGACCGAAATTCGCGTCTCTTCCCACCGGTCAGGCAGCGATCTGTTGGTTGTCTGGGAAGACAACGGGATCGGCATTGCGCCGGAGGACAAGGAGCAGATCTTTGACCGGGGGTTTGGGAAGAACACCGGTCTCGGGCTCTTCCTTGTCCGCGAGATCCTCTCCCTGACGGGCATTACCATCAGGGAGACGGGAGAGCCGGGCAAGGGAGTCCGGTTCGAGATCGTGGTGCCGCAGGGCGCGTACGAGATCGATGCAGGACAATAACCTCACAATGGGGGTCCTGCCCGGTTTTTCTCGGGAATGATCGTCACAAACGAGCGTGTCACTGCCCGGCCCAGCCACGTCGGGTGACCATGCAGCGGGTTCCCCACAAAAACCATGGGAGGGGAGGACACGGCAGATCAGGCAGCGTTCGTTGTGGCGCCGGCCGGCGATCCCATATCGGTCAGGATTCCCTGGTACATCTCCACCATCGTCTGGGTGGAGGCCAGCACATGGGCAGAGATCTCCACGCTCACGAGCGGATCGAGTTTGATCGCCTCGTTGTAGGCGGTCATCGCATCGCGGTACGACTGCATGGACTCGAAGGCATCGATGTTTGCCGGTGCGGTACTCGCTGCGTCGGCAGAGTAGGATCCGGTGGTGAGCGTCTTGTACTGCTCCCGCATCTTCTGCATCTCGGATACCGCGATCATCAGCTGGGCATCCCCTTTCCGCATCCAGATCGCCGCTTCCTTGGGTTTGAGCTTGAGCGCCTTCTCAAAATAACTGATGGATGCCTGGTACTCCCCGTTGTCGTACAACAGGTTTCCCGTCATCATCAGCGGGGCGGTATCGTTCGGGTCGGTGGCAATCGCATAGCTCAGGTCGGAACGGGCCTCGGTATCCCTGCCAATGTAATGCAGGACTTTGACCTTCTCCAGCCGGATGGCGGTATCATTGGGTGCGAGCAGGATGGCCGATTCGTACAGCGGAACGGCATAGGCCGGATATTTCGTGTCCGCGACAACCCCCGCTGCAACCGATACGCTCTTTGCAGCAACATGCGGGGCCGCGGCCGCGGCCAGGATAAACGCGGCAATGAGAATGAGGCACGCGGTCTCGGGCCAGAAGAGGAGGCTCTTGTGCCGGAATGGCTTCTGCAACCGGTTGATCTTCCGGGCACTCAGGTACGCGTCCAGAATCGCGAGCGTCCAGACCAAAATCACGGGGATGAACGGATCGATCGTGGTCCAGAGGGGCAGGAGCAGCGGGAGGCCCAGTACCCCTGCAAGGGCGAGGATGCCCTTTACGGTCTCGCCATTATAGAACTGCCCGAGTCCGATGCCCACAAACGACAACCCTGCGGCATACAGGGGTTTTCGCCACTCGTTCTTTGCAGGATCGAGCCGGGTCGGTTCGGCGGTCGTGTCCTCAGCTACGGATCCGTCAAAGGTCCGCCGGCACGAGCGGCAATAGTTGCCATTATCACGAGCGGGTGTCCCGCAGAAAGGACAGTTCTTCATAGCGATCCGGTGACGTGAGCCGTGATAAGTATTTCTAAAACGGGATGGCCCTTCGTGCCCGCATGCATCACACCATGTCGGCAGTTCATCGCCGTGTAGTTCCTGCATGACCGGGGAAAAACCCGTGCATTGCAAGGCAGCACGGATCTTATTTATATTATTATATTCTTGTTAAGATCATCAATATCCCGGTGCTGCCTGCCATGATCTCTGTCCTCTATGTCGATGACGAACAGGGTCTTCTGGATCTGGCAAAGATCTTCCTGGAGGACGAAGGAGAGTTCCGGGTCGAGATCGCTACCTCGGCACGCAAGGTGTTGGACGCCCCGTCTGCCCCATCGTACGATGCCATCGTCTCGGATTACCAGATGCCGGTGATGGATGGCATTGCTTTTTTAAAGATTGTCCGGGAGCGGTTCGGGAAGGTTCCGTTCATCCTCTTCACCGGCCGGGGGCGCGAAGAGGTGGTCATGGACGCGCTCAACAATGGTGCAGACTTTTACCTCCAGAAAGGGGGCGAGCCAACCTCCCAGTTCGCCGAGCTCTCGAACAAGATCCGGTATGCCGTGGCGCGGAGACAGGCCGAGACCGAACTGCAGAGAAAGAACGATGAGCTCAATGCGTCGTACGAGCAGATCGCTGCAAACGAAGAGGAACTCCGGCAGCAGCTGGAGGAACTCTCGGAAAAGCAGGAGGCCCTCAAACACTCCGAGGAGAAATTCCGGGCATTCACCGAGAATATTCCGGATCTTACCACCATCGTGGATATGACCGGGGTGTACACGTACGTCAGCCCATCCATCCAGCGGATCACCGGGTGGCGTGCTGACAGCCTGCTGGAGAAACCGTTTGCCGGTATCGATTCTCTCTTCGGGCTCCTTCCTGAGGATAAAGAGATCCTCCTCGCGGGCGGGCGGCTCGCGATGCAAAGACCGGGGGACGCCATTCCGGTACTGCCGTTCCGGGTACGTGGCGCCACAGGAGAGACGCGGTTCATTGAAGGTACGATGACGTACTTACCCGGCGTTCCGGGCATCCGGGGGATCCTGTTCCATGGGCGCGATATCACCGACCGTATCCGGGCCGAAGAGGCACTCCGCAAAAAGAACGAGGAACTCAATGCCTCGTTCGAGCAGATCACCGCAGCGGATGAGGAGATGCGAGGCCAGTACGAGGAACTGGCGTACAGTGAGAAGCAGATCCGCGAGAGCGAGGTGAAGTTCCGGGGCATCTTTGAAAAGATCCATGATGCCCTCATCCTGTTCACCAAAGACGGATGTGTTGACTGCAACCAGCGGGCGCTGGAACTGTATGGATTTACCACTAAAGACGAGATGTATGGTCACCTGCCGGCAGATGTCGCCCCACCGGTCCAGCCGGACGGGCAGGACTCGCGGGCTCTCGCAGAGGCCCACATCCGGACCGTTCTGGAAAAAGGGTTCGATCACTTCGAATGGCTCCACAAAAGGAAAGATGGCAGCACCTTTTCTGCCGACATCCTGCTCTCGGGATTTGAACTTGATGGAACGCAGGTCTTTGTATCATCGGTCAGGGACATCACCGAACGCAGAGAGAGAGAGGACCTGCTCCAGCTTTTGAAGATCTCGGTGGACCGGTCGTCCGATGAGGTCTTCTGGATGGATTTCGACGGCTCGATCACGTACGTGAACGATGCAGCCTGCCAGACCACCGGGTATTCACGCGATGAACTGCTCGCCATGAAGATCTCCGAACTGGACCCGAACGTTTCTTTACCGTTGTGGGAGGAGTCTGTTGCAGATCTCCGCACGAGAAAGACCCAGTTCATCACAACCCGGCACCGGTGCAAGAATGGCACCATCATCGATGTCGAGATCGTGGCGGTCTATGTCACAAAGGACAACCGCGAGTACAGTTTTGCCTTTGTCCGGGATATCACCGGGCGGAAGCAGAACGAGGCGGCGCTCCGCGAGAGCGAAGAGAAGTACCGGACCCTGATCGAAAATGTTAGGGAGGCCATCGCCATCGTGCAGGACTGGAACATTGTCTTTGTCAACAGCCGCGGGGCGCACATTCTCGGATTGCCGGGTGAAGAGATTCACGGCAGACCGTTTATGGATTTTATCTGGCCTGATGACCGCGGGATGATCCAGGACATTCATCGCGGGCGGGAGAACGGCGATGCTGTCGCTGACGCGTACGACTTCCGGGTCACCGGCCCGGGGGGGCGACCGGTCTGGGTTCTCATGTCGGCTGCACAGATCTCGTGGCTGGGAAGGCCGGCAACCCTCAGCCTGATGACCGATATTACGGAACGCAAGACTCTGGAGCAGGCAGTGTCTGAAGCCAACAAAAAACTGAACCTGCTCTTCAGCATCACCCGCCACGATGTGGCAAACCAGCTCACCATGCTGCAGGGATATGTCCAGCTCGCGGAGAGAAAGAATACCGATCCGGTGGTGGCCGACTTTCTGGTGAGGATCGAGCAGTCGGCCGATACCATCGATCACCAGATCGCGTTCACGAAAGCCTACCATGAACTGGGCGTCCAGCTGCCGGGCTGGTTCCGGCTTGATGCGCTCATCTCCTCAGCAGGAGGCCCTGTGATAAAACAATCCAAGGCCTGCATGAACCTTGAGATCTTTTCGGATCCGATGATCGAACGGGTCTTTTTTAACCTGGGGGAGAATGCACGGCAGCATGGCGGGCATGTGACGGAGATCAGGGTCGGCTGCGAGCAATCTCCTGACGGACTTGTGATAACCGTTGAAGATAACGGTGCCGGGGTTGCCCCGGGCGAGAAGGAGCGGATCTTTGAGAAGGGGTACGGCAAGAATACCGGCTTTGGTCTCTTCCTTGCAAGGGAGATCCTTGCGATCACCGAGATCACGATCCGGGAGACGGGTGTACCGGGAACCGGGGCCCGGTTCGAGATCACGGTGCCCAAGGGCATGTGGCGGATCGCGGCGGGCAACCAGGAGACCGGATAATCTGGTACGCCTGGTTCACGGGCCAGGAACGTCCCGCATCTTCCAACCAAAAAGCGTATGAGATTCCGGTTCCCCGGTATGGATAGGACACTACAAAAAAAAGGGAGTGATCGCTCGTGAAAGGACGACCCCCGGCCGATCTGAAAGGCGAGGGAAAGCAGCAGGCAGAACGCATGGGATACCACTGGACGGACAACACCGATCCCGCTCTCCCTTTTGACGGGTTCATGTACCATGAGGGTGCGATGGCGGCTGTGAAGCTCATGAAAGTGCGGTACGGGCCGGGCGATGACTGCATCATTGAAGAGAAGTTCCCGGATGCGGTTGCGGAGATCCGATCGCTGCCGGTCCCGCCGCACGTGATCCGCGAGCTCTGGCTCCGTACGCAGAACGAGCGGGCATACCGGCGGTTCTACATCCTGCCGGGGACGACCGCGGAGATCGAGGAGAACACGAAAGAGGGGTACCGCAACCCCCATTACCGCGAGATGTACTGGAAGAAGGCGCCGAACCGGATCGACATTCCCCTCCATAAGGAGGGGGGTCCGGAGGGATGAGGTCAGATATGCCCATTTTGGGCTCCGATCGCCAAATAGACGATTCGTATTTTTGGCTGGAGTGGCACTTGTGTCCACGCCCCTGGAGAATCGGGAGAAATAAGGTTTATTCTGAAAACAAACCGATTTTACCCCTGTTTCAACCTGCAAAATAGCGGGCGTCCAGCAGCCTCTGGATTTCCACAGGCTTGGGGACGTGAAAAAATAACCGCTAACCGGCGGCCGCTATGACCGTTTTGGAGGGGGTGTGCCTGCGAAGAAGAATCCTGATGGGAACGCACAATCAACTGTGAATGTCGGAAAATTTTTAATTGAGATTTTTGTAAAAAATTAAAGTTGGTTAAATTACAATTCGGAATATATAAGTAAATTGTGAATAAATCAAAGGTAATAGAGGTTTATTGACATGGTAGAAAAAACCGAAGGTAGCAGAAACGATACCGTAATTCTCATTGTAATTGTCCTGATTATCGCAGTGGTTATCCTCTTCATAACGGGGGGTTTTGGATTCCTGACTAAATCATCAATGATAAGTACTGGACCTTCAGAAACCGGGGCATCTGGAACCCTTCAAAAAGTAAATATTGGTGGGGAAGTGTACAGTGGAAAATTTACAGAAGGGAAAGCTTACATAACAGATATGGGTGAATGTTTTGTCTATATTGATAAGACTGCGGGAACCCGTGAATGTACCCCAGATGAAAAGGCTGAAACAACGTTATCCTCTTGGCCTGGACAGAATTAAAACGATATTTTTGTTAATCCACGAATCAATGTATTTTATGGTTAAAACCCCGCAATCAGTTTATCCATTTTCTTACACCATTCCACGTTTTTCAATGTGGCAAATTGCTCATTGTCGCCGCCAAACATCATCCACGTCTTAATGTCATCATCATATTTGGGTGACTTGTAAATCGACCTTAAATCATGTCGAGATTTTAGCATCGTTTCGAGGTGGAAATATTGAGAGTCAATACGCACTTTATTCATGATTGCAGAGAGCGAGCGGGACGGCTGAAAGGCCCGAACGGATTCTTCGAAGAACGCTGATGCGTTCTTCTCGACCTCCAGGCCTGATGGCCTGTCGGTTCCACAAACTCTTTTTTCCCCGCGCTCCGACATAGATACGACAGGAGAGCGGCAACATGACAAAAGAGATCGTAGTCGGGGTGACGGGTGCGAGCGGGTCAATCTATGCCCGGCGCCTGCTTGAAGTGCTCAGCAAGGATGCAAAGGTCCACGTCATCGTCTCGGATGTGGCGGAGAAGATAGCCGCCCACGAGGGCGTCTCGCTCGCGGGATTCAAGGCCGAGTATCACGCAAACGACAAGCTCTTCGCATCCATTGCCAGCGGGTCGCACAAGTACGACGGCATGGTCGTGATCCCGTGCAGCTCCAAGACGCTTGCAGCGATCGCAAACGGATTCTCTGACAACCTGATCACCCGCACGGCCGATGTCTGCCTCAAGGAACACCGGAAATGTATCCTCGTCACCCGCGAGATGCCGCTCTCAAAGATTCACTTAAAGAACATGCTTGCCGCTGAAGAGGCGGGCGCAACGATCATGCCCGCAAGCCCCGGGTTCTACCACAAGCCGAAGACCATCGACGATCTCGTGGACATGGTGGTGGCCCGGGTGCTCGACCATCTCGATATAGAACACGATCTCATCCAGCGCTGGAGTGGTTACGATGCGTAAGTTCATCGAGTCCATGCGAAAGGCCGGGCTCGTGACCGATATCAACGAGCCGGTATCGACCGACATGGAAGCCGCCAAGATGGCAGCCGGAACCGACCGGCTCCTCTTCTTCAAGAACTGCGACGGCCACCCGGTCGTGATGAACCTCACCGCTAACCGGGCCTCGCTTGCCCGTGCGCTCACCATCGATGAGAAGAAGATCGTCCCGCAGCTGGCGGATGCGCAGTACAACGGGAAGATTGTTGACGACGGGAAACTGGCAACAGGCAAGGTCGATCTCACCAAACTCCCGATCCTACACCACTTCCCGAAGGATGCCGGCAAGTATCTCACGTCCGGCATCGTCTTCTCGAAGTACGATGGCGTGGAGAACGCCTCGATCCACCGCATGCAGGTGCTCGACGATCACCGGGTCGTGGCCCGGCTGGTCGAGGGCCGGCACACGCACGTGATGCTGAAAAAAGCGATCGCGAACGGCGAACGGCTCCCGGTCGCGGTCACGATCGGGACGCACCCGGCCGTCACCTTTGCGTCCTGCACCCGGGTCCCGACCGGGCATGAGCTCGGGTTTGCCGCAGAACTCCTCGGCGGGGAGATCCGGGTGAAGACGTGTAAGAACGGCGTCCGGGTGCCCGATGCAGAGATCGTGCTCGAAGGGTTCATCGGCCCCGAACTCACGGACGAGGGACCGTTTGTCGATATCACCGGCACCTACGACCCGGTCCGGCGCCAGCACATCATCGAGTTCACCGGTATGTACACGAAGCCGGACTTCATCTACCACGGGATCCTGCCGGGCGGCGACGAGCACAAGATGCTGATGGGCGCTCCCTACGAGCCCAAGATCTACAAGGCCGTGGCGGGGGTCACGCAGGTGAGAAATGTCGTCCTGACCAAAGGCGGCTGCGGCTATCTCCACGCCGTGGTCCAGATCAAGAAGAGCACGCAGGGCGATGGCAAGAACGCGATCATGGCCGCGTTTGCCGCCCACACCTCGCTCAAGCACGTGGTGGTCGTAGACGATGACATCGATCCCGAAGACCCGCTTGAAGTCGAGTACGCGATTGCGACCCGGGTCAGCGGCGACCGGGACATCATGGTGATCACCGGCGTCCGCGGCTCCTCGCTCGACCCGTGCCAGCTCGAGGACGGCACGAACGTGAAGGTTGGTGTGGACGCAACGATGGTGCTCGGCCGCGAAGCCGACTTTATGCGGGCCACGTGGTGAAGAATGCTGCTCGATAACAACGACGAACGGATCCTTGCCGGTGAAGAGGGCGAGACCAAACAGAAGATGCTCGAACTGCTGGTTGCGCTCGGCAAAGTCTTTGGGGCCGAGCGGCTCGTCCCGATCGCGAGTGCGCAGGTGAGCGGGGCGTCGTACAAGACGATCGGGAAGTACGGCCTTGAATGGCTGAACTCGCTCGATGCAAAGGCCGTGGTCCCGGCCGTCCTGAACCCGATCGGGATGCCCCGGACCCGGTGGCAGGAGATGGGCGTGGACCCGGCCTTTGCGAAAAACCAGCAGGCCGTGGTCGCGGCCTACGAGCGGCTCGGCATCGGCATGGAGTGCACGTGCACGCCCTACTATCTCCGCGCGACAAGATTCGGCGAGCACCTTGCCTGGTCCGAGTCCTCCGCGGTCTGTTACGCGAACTCGGTGATCGGGGCCCGGACCAACCGCGAGGGCGGGCCCGGCGCTCTCGCCGCGGCGCTCGTGGGAAAGACGCCCTGCTATGGCTTCCACCTGGATGAGAAGCGGAAGCCGCAGGTGGTCATCCGCGTGCAGGCCGATACCCGCGACTGGACGATCGCAGACTTCGGGGCGCTCGGCTACCACGTGGGCAAGCTCGTGGGCAACCGGATCCCGTTCTTCACGGGGATTCACCCGGGTAAGGACCAGCTGAAGGGGCTCGGGGCGGCGATGGCAGCGACCGGTGCGGTGGCTTTGTATCACGTGGAGGGCGTGACGCCCGAGGCGCTGGACGGCTCGTTCGATCTTGCCGGTCTTGAGACGATCGCGGTGGAGTCGGAGGAGATCCGGATGTTGTTCAAAGAGATCCCGGTGGAGGCGGTTGCGGTGGGCTGCCCGCACTGCTCGCCCGCTGAGCTCGAAGAGATCGCCCGGCTCATGAAGGGGCAGGTGGTGACAAAGCCGTTCTATGTCTTTGCCTCGCAGGGAGTCATTGACAAAAACCTGCAGACCGTGAGCCAGATCGAGACGAGCGGGGCCCGGGTCTTTGCCGATACCTGCATGGTGGTCTCACCCGTGATGGAGCAGTACGAGTCGATCATGGTGAACTCAGGAAAAGCGCTCGCGTACGTGCCGGACATGTGCGGAGCGGTTGCCCGGATCGGGACGATCGCGGACTGCGTGCGGGTAGGAACGGAATAATTTTTTTAAGTTCTTGTTAACATGGTTCCAGGAATTTTTTTGGAGGATAAAAATTAAAAAAACGTGTGTGAGTTGCACCTTGTTCACTCACACCAACCAGATGAGCGATCACCCTCTCTGTTTCCGTCTACCTAGGGACCGTGCGCAAGGCAAAATACTCATCCAGTTCTCGTGACAACTGGGATAAGATCACGACCTGCTCCTTGAATCCGTCCTTCTTCCCGTCCGGGGATTGTTTGCCTGCATATGTATGAATTGTACTTTCTGTCATCATTCTTCACCAATCTTTAGAGTAATTCTCATCCGACAACCCTGGTGGGTGTGTATTCAAATCTGAAACAATACAGGAATAAAGGTACGCGTCTGCTGTGCAGATCTGCAATGCAGATCTCCGGGGTGGGGCGACGGCAGGCAGGGGATCTGTCAGCGCACCTGCGTGTTGTCCGCGATCCGATCGGGGTAGGGAAGGTAGTCTTTTCGCGACAGGCGGACCTGAAAGGTGCTCGACCTCGTAAAAGAGCACACAGTCGTGTAGATGTACGAGGGCCCCCCCATGAAAATGACTCCCTTAATCCGGGGAGAACAGATCGAAAATCCGATTCTGGATCTCCTGCATTTTTTCCGGGCGTACGAGGCCGATTGTGCTCGCGATCAGCTCTTTTTCAAGGGCATAGATTCCGTCAGCTTGCACATAACTGGGATGGTCCAGTGATCCTGACAGGAGGTCTTCGTTTGTCAGGCTAACCTCCATCATCGTTGGTTTCCGGGATGTGATCTTCATGACGATCACGTCCCTTGAGATCGCGTTATACCGGGAATTGCTCACGATTAGTGCCGGGCGTACCTTGGACTGGACCTGGTTGGAATAACTGAAATCCACAAGCACGACCGAGCCCTGTACCGGTTCAGTCATGCGCCAATCTTCTCATTGTGTGCTCCTTCCACGCATCATCAGGGTTCTCGTAATCGATCTCAATCCTGGCTTTCCGGACGATGATCCGGTCCTTTTCCGATGAGATCGACAGGTAATCCCCATCCTGGATCCCGAACTCAGACCGTATTTTTTTCGGGAGGGTGACGAGTCCCTTCGATGAAACTTTCACCAGCGTCGCGTCAGGCATAGGCTCTCACAACTTAGATTATAAGATTCTTAGATTATCAGTGTTGCGGATGAGGCCCCCCGTGTTCTGACATACTCGTTGGAACAATGCGTGTTCACATCATTCAGGAGGTATCCGGTCCCCGTAACCAAACCCCGCCGGTTCTTCAAAAAGCCTGATATCCGGATTACAAACCGATCCTCCAACCGGGAGGTCCTATATTGACATTTTTTCAAGAGATTAAGGGCTCCCAATTGTCAAAAAACGGCTATTTTATCTCCCATTTGAAATCTCTGTACTCTAATTCGCCAAAAAACGCGACTCTCCAAAAACCGGTCTGTCAAAACAGGCTCTGATGGGGAAAATACGCTTAAATTAAAGAGATGATCCACCGGGGTTTGTACGTCCCACGCCTCCCACAAACAGAAAAAGGTTTTTACTTCTTCTTCCAAGGTATTCCCGATGGACAACCTCTTTGCCTCACCTGAATTCCAGATGAGCCTGCTCCTCTTTGTGGCGCTCGGCGGGTACCTGATCGCGTCCCGGATCAACCAGTCGGCCGTCATCGGCCTCATCCTGGTCGGGCTCCTTGTGGGCCCCAGCGTGCTCGGGTGGATCACCTACACCGATTTCGTCCGCAGCCTCGCCCATCTCGGCGCCGTCATCCTGTTGTTCGTGATCGGCTTCGAGTTCAACATGAAGGATATCATCCACCCGCGGAACTTTGCGATCGCCGCAGTCGGAGTCGTCGTTCCCTGGATCGGGGGATTTTGGCTTGCCATGCTCTTCGGGTTCGACTCGGCCAACGCGATCTTTGTCGGCACGGCCTGCACGGCCACGAGCATCGCGATCACGGCAAACGTGTTGAAAGAACTGGGCAAACTCCAGACCGATGCGGCCAAGGCGATCATCGGCGCCGCGGTCATTGACGATGTGCTTGCCTTGATTGTCCTTGCCATCAGTACGGATGTTGTGGGCGGTTCGTTCTCGTACACCGGCATCGCGTTCATCACCCTCAAGGCGCTGGCGTTCATCGTCATCGCAGCCGCGTTCGGCCTGCTCGTGGTCAGCAAATTCCTTGTCCGGCTTGATGCAACGCCCTTTGTCCAGAAATACCCGGAGTTCATCTTCATCTTTGCGATGATGCTCGCCTTCCTCTACGCCATGCTCGCAGAGATGGTGGGATTATCGGCGATTGTCGGGGCGTTCATTGCCGGGGTCTCATTCAAGGATGTTGAACTTCGCCAGAGCCGCAGTCTCAAGGAAGGTGCGGAGTACCTCCAGATCATCTTCGCCTCGATCTTCTTTGTCTCGCTCGGCATCATCGCCGATCTCCACCAGGTCACCTTGGAGATTGTCGTGTTCCTCGCGGCCCTGACCATTGTTGCGATCGCGACCAAGGTGATCGGCTGCGGCATCCCGGCAAAGCTCGGCGGCCTCTGCACAAAGGACTCGCTCATTGTCGGGTTCGGCATGGCCCCCCGGGGCGAGGTGGCGATGATCGTGGCGCTCATCGGGCTTGAGGCCGGCATCATCGGGCAGGGTGTTTATGTAGCCCTCGTCCTGATGAGTTTGCTCACGACCATCATCACACCCATCGTGTACCGCAACTGGTTCTATAAGGGAGAGTACTGCACGTACGATACAGACGGAAAAGAGATTTGTGGCAGGACCTGATACCTCCCAAACCATTTTATTTCCCGAAAGGGAACTACACGATAATCCAGACCCAACTCCGGTCAGGTACAGGTGACGCCAATGGCCTCGTGGGAACTACTCTTTGCCATCATTCCCGGTATCGTCCTCTTCCTGTACGGTATCGAGCAGTTCTCCCGCGAGGTCCAGCTGGCTGCCGGTGAGACGTTCCGGAACCTGATCCAGCGCTCAACAAAGACCCCCGTGCGGGGTACGGTCGTGGGTGCGATCGTCACGTCAATTGTCCAGTCCAGCACCGCAACCACCGTCATCACCGTGGGGCTCGTGAACGCCGGGATCATCTCCTTTGCGGCATCGCTCGGGATCATCTTCGGGGCCAACGTGGGTACAACGCTCACCTCCCAGCTCATAGCGCTGAACCTCACGGCCTTTGCCCCCATCGTAATCCTGATCGGGTTTGTCATCGGGCTCATCCCGGGAAAGTACCGTATCTTCGGCAGGCCGATCTTCTACTTCGGCCTGGTCTTCTTCTCGCTCTCCCTCATATCCGCCGTCATGGTACCGTACCGCACCGACCCGCAGCTGATGGCACTGGTGGCCATGATGGACACGGTCTTTTTACAGATCGCGTTCGGGTTCATCATCACCAACATCTTCCAGTCCAGTTCCGTCACCACCGGTCTCGTCGTGGTCATGTCGCAGAACGGCCTTTTGGGGGCGGAGGCCGCGATCCCGATCATCCTCGGTGCCAACCTCGGCTCGCCAACAACCGCCCTCATCGTTGCGTACCGGATGAACACCTCTGCAAAGCGGGCAGCCGTGGCGCACTTCCTCTTCAGTTTCATCGGGGTGTTGATCTTTCTCCCGTTCCTCGGGCTGTTCACAACCTTCATCATCGGGCTGGGTGGCGACGCGGGCCAGCAGGTAGCAAATGCCCACCTGGTCTTCAACGTCATCTGCTGCATCATCTTCCTCATCCTGATCCGCCAGTTCCAGGCGCTCGTGATACGGCTTGTCCCGGGCCGGGAGGACGATGTGCTCTTTATCCCCCGGCACATCGAGACCCCGCTGCCCAACTCCACGCCCGCTGCCCTCCACCAGGTTGAGCAGGAGATAGGGCACCTCCTGACACTCCCCGGCCGGCAGCTCGTGGAGCTGGAATCGGTACTTGCGGATCCCAAGAAGTACTCGCCGCGGGTCCGCCAGTTGCAGGATTACGCAACCTATCTCGATGTGCAGGTCAGCAGTACCGCACTCGAACTCTCGTCCCGCAATCTCTCAAAAGAAGAGTCGCGGCGGCTCGCCGGGCTGGTACGGATCTCGCGGCTCGGCCAGGTTCTCGCTGCCCAGACCGGAGAACTGGTTGTCATGATCCACGAGATCCAGGAGCGGGGGATCGTCATGACCGAAGACTCTCTCAACGCGATGCAGCAGATCCTGGTTCCCTGTAGCATGAACCTGAAGACCATGGAGGAGGTGTTCCCTTCAATCACCGATGAGGAGAACCAGGCGATGAGAAGGCAGGACGACCAGATGCGGGAGATCATCAATCACCTGTACCACGATTACCTCCGGCGGTTCTCGGAGAAGAAGGCCCCCTCGGGGAGCGAGTTCTCGCGGGTCCTCTTCCAGATCGAGGGGATGGCAGGAACGATCCGGGAGATCCGGAAATCCGCACGGCTGCTCAACCGATACTGATCGTCTCGGAATGGTATGGGGATCCAGAGATCCGCGCAATTGTCTGCTTCCACCAATGCTTTATACTCTCCCCAAAAAGGAGAATATGCTGAACTATGGACCTGCCGGAAACCCCCCATGCCCGCCCCGTGGAAGAGATTGCGACCCACCTTTCATCGAGCCCCGCGAACCTTTCTGAACAGGAGGTAATGACCCGTCGGGAAAAGTGCGGGCAGACTCGTGCTGGTCGCGTTTGCCATAGCCGAGGCGATCCAGTGGCTGGAACAGCGGGAGAGCCATATGGTTCAAGAGGGAGCATGAGACCGTCCTTGGTAGGGTTATCCGGAATGACGCCCTCTTCCCTTTCCGCCGCCCCCTTCATCGTGTGTTTGGGAATACAAGCCTCCTTTCGGGGGAGTATGCAATGATGTTTGGCACCTTCCCCTGGCCCTGTGCCCATAGCGCAGGCGACCTCTTTTCAATCAGCATAGAGCCTGAAGGTGAATTCTATCGGTACCGCCGCGTCTGTCAGGAAAGCCGCGCTGATAAACACCTCATCTCGGAAGGGTCAGCGGTCTTTGTCCACCCGGTCGAGCCAATAAATCTCCCCAAGGAAGTGACGAGGTTCCTTGAGATCGTCTTTCCTCCTGTAATCATTGCACCCGAGTCGGAGAAGGTGATCTTTCTCATGTTCCCGATTGAGATCGGTGTTTTCTTAGAAAAGAACGGGGAGTATGCGCTCCTTGACGTATTCTCAAAGTGCCAGCCCAAGTATTCCCTGTACGGCTCTCCCGAGAACGGGGTAATCACGCGATTGTACCACAGCCGGGTTTTTGCAACGCCGCCTGAATGCGATCCTGCCTGCGAGGGAGTACTGAAACTTATCCTCCGCAACACAAGCCGATCCTGGACCGAGGTCTCGCGGGCCGTCTTTGAGTCCTACTACATGCCGATCTTCTTTGACACAAGCGCTGCAATGACCGGCGAGATGGTCATCTTCTCGAAGATGATTGCCGAGACAAAACTGTCCGACCAGCCCCTGCGGGAAGGGATGACTCTGGCAATTCCGGTGATCCGGGCAAGGAAGATCCTCAATGTTGACGTAGAGAGGAAGACCTTCCTGATGGAACATGGGGTGGGGTGAAGAGGCCATGCCGATTCTCTCAACGGTTGTGTTCGGGAGCGTAACGATCTTTGACCTTGTGGTCTTCTCGTTCATCGTCGCAGTGTCGGTTGTCATTGCCAAGGTGGTCGGGGTATATATCAAGAAGGGCCTCTCGGACAAGGTGAAGGTTGACGAACTGGAGAAGATCATACGGATAGCACAGGCTGCAATCATCCTTACCGGGGTCTTTTTCAGTCTCCCGAGTTTCCATGTTGACATCGCAGAACTCCTCCTGATCGGGGGAACGGCCGGCATCATCATCGGGTTTGCAAGCCAGCGGCTCGTGACAAACGTCGGATCGGGCATCTTCCTCCTCTTCGAGCGGCCCGTGAAGGTTGGTGATACCGTAAAGATCGGTGTTACGGCCGGGACCATCGAGGACATCAGGATCCTCTCGACTACCCTCAAGACGTTTGAGGGGGTGTACATCCGGATCCCGAACGAGACGGTTTTCAACTCCGAGATTACCAATTACGTGGCAAACGAGGCACGGAGGTTCGAGTACCGGATCACGATCCGGTACTCGGACGATGCTGAAAAGGCGATCCGGATCATCCGCGGGCTCCTCGCTGCCCACCCCTTCGTGCTCTTCAATCCTTCGCCATCGGTCTTTGTCGATGAACTGGGAGAGAGCGGGGTCATCATCATGGTGAGGATCTGGGCCCCGTCGCGGGAATGGTGGGGGGTCCGTACCGAGATGCTCTGGAAGATCAAGGCCGCGCTTGAACAGGAAGGGTTCAGGGTCCCGTTCCCACAACGGACGGTCTGGCTCACAGATCCTACCAGATCCTCCCAAGAAACACCCCTCCCTCGGGGAGAAAAAGACAAGGGTGAGTAAGAGCAGGCGCGTTCTCTCTCATGGGTTTGGGAATATCTCTCCCTGAACGGTGAGCGCCACCGACCCGTGCCACATGAACAACCTTTTTCTTTCGTAGATTCCAGTGTTGTGATAGCGCATTGCCGCTTTGGAGATCCGTTCCCATGCATCCCGAATCCCAAACCTCCCCCCAATCCCCCGCCCGCCCGATGACCCGCTGGAGATGTGCGGTCTGCGGCTTTGTCTTTGAAGGCGAGAAGCCGCCCAAAGGCTGCCCGGTCTGCCACAGCCCGTCAACGGAATTCCTGCAGGAGACAAAAAAAACGCAGCTCGCGTATGACGGTGAACCCTTCGAGGTCCTGCTGATCAACGGCAGCACCCACCGTGACGGGAATACCGGGTACATGGCGGATCTTGCTGAAGAGCTCCTGCGGGAACGGGGCATCACGTACCGCCGGTTCAATATAACGGAACACCACATCGAGTACTGCTGGTGCTGCTACGCGGTCCGGGCCGAGTCCTGCACCTATCCCTGCCGGAACAAAGGCGACGACATGCCGGCGTTTCACCAGATGCTTACAGCATCAAAGGCGGTGATCATTACCTCTCCGATCAACTGGAACAGCACCTCGGCGCGGTTCAAGACATTCCTTGACCGGACCACCTGCCTGGAGAACCTGTACCACCTGAAGAAACCCGGATTTACCGAGGGGAAGGTTGCCGGGATTTTGGTGAACGGTCACGAGGATGGGGCGATCAAGACGGCGATGGATATCTGGCTGAACTTCGAGCAGATGGGATACCTGCTCGCCCCGTTCGGTATCGGCTTCCGGACCCACGGGTCGGAGTTCAACAGCAAAACGGACCGGGAGTTCTTCCGGAACGATGCCCTGGTTGTCCAGCAGGTGCGGGGCGTGGTCAACAACGTGATCGTAACCATGCAGCTCGGTCTTGAAGAGAGACTGAAAGACAAACTGGTGCCGGTCACGGAGTGACCGCTGTTCCGGGCAGGGTTCAACCCCCTTTTTTATTCCTGTTCTTCCAAGGGGTATTGACAAAAAGGGTTTAACACATAAGCCCCATAAGAATTGTTTACTGAGCAGTGCATTCAGAGACGATCAATTTCTGTTCATAATACAGGGAGATATCCCTTAAAAATTCCGCACTGCTCGCACCCTGTCCTTGTACGGACGGAGCCCAACCCCACAATGAGGTGATACCCGTGAAACCCAGATACATCACATCGATAGCAGAGCTCGACAACCTTGTCGGGCTCGCCAAAAAAGAGAGGGAGATGATGGAGACGGTAACAGACCGGTTCCCGTTCCGCACAAACGAGTACTACCTCTCCCTGATTGACTGGAAAGACGGCCACGACCCCCTCCGCCGGATTGTAATTCCCGTTTCTTCTGAACTCGGCCACGGGGGATCTGCGGACCCTTCGTGCGAGAAAGAGTATACCAGACAACCCGGCCTCCAGCACAAATATGACCAGACCGGCCTGCTGCTCCTCACCGATCTCTGCGGGGGTATCTGCCGCTTCTGTTTCAGGAAACGGTTGTTCATGACGTGTGAACGCGAGACGGCACGAGATGTCTCGGCGTCGATAGAGTATATCCGGGAGCATAACGAGATCACCAACGTCCTCTTGAGCGGGGGCGACCCCCTCATGCTGGAGACGCGGAGACTCGAAGCCGTGCTGCGCGAGCTCCGGGAGATCTCTCATGTCAATATCATCCGGATCGGCAGCAAGATGCTCGCGTACAACCCCTACCGGATCCTCGATGACAGAGAGCTCCTCGCGGCCCTCTCGCGCTACAGCACGCCGGAGAAACGGATCTACGTGATGGCGCACTTCAATCACCCCCGGGAGCTGAGCACGGTGGCGGTACAGGCCGCCGATGCCCTCCGAAAGGCCGGTGTCGTGGTGGTCAACCAGACCCCCATCCTTCACGGCATCAACAACGATCCCGACACCCTGACCGCACTCTTCCGCAAGGTTTCGTTTGCCGGTATCTCGCCCTATTATGTCTTCCAGTGCAGGCCGTCTCTGGGAAACCACGTCTTCCAGGTGCCGGTCGAGCAGTCCTACGAGATCCTCCAGCGATCGTGGCAGGCCTGCTCGGGTCTTGCGAAGAGGGCACGGTTCGTCATGTCGCATGCAACCGGCAAGATCGAGTTTGTCGGAAAGACGACAAAGCATGTCTTTATGCGGTACCACCAGGCCGCGGATACCGACAATATCGGGAAGTTCATGGTCTTCCGGACAAACCCCCTGGCCCGGTGGTTTGACGATTATCACCATCAACTCACGGATTACGAGCCGAAGAAGACATGGTTGTTCTGACCCGGCTTATCGGGCCTTTGCGTATCGACCGCTCCCGGCCGTCCTGCCGGTCCGGGTTTCGGCACGAGCGCTCATGGGTACCCGCGCAACCCCCATCACGGAGTGGTTCTCGACAACACGAATATATGCGAATCAGGAGAGAGTATGATCGATCGGGATACAACGACCCTAGGGGGAACTGATATGAGCAGACAACACACCAGACCAACCCTGTCCACGGGGCGTGCGTAAATGCTGGAGAGTATCGTCTACGCAGGCATCACGGTTCTCATCGGGCTGGTCATTGCCGGCATTGTGTATGGCATTGTCCGGTGGCTGAAGAAGAGGGCCGAGAGAACAGACACCCCGCTGGATGACATCATCCTCGAGGCCGTGGGAACCCCCCTCGTGGTCTGGATCATTCTCTTGTCGATCTATGTTGCCCTGACCCGGTACAACCTCATCCCGGTGACCATGGGTGATATCAGTACCGGCCAGCTCATCAATGCCGTATTCATCATCCTTGCAGCATGGGTGGCCTCGGTCTTTCTCACCAATCTCATCCGGACCTACGGCACCGTGATCGCGGAGAAGACGGACACGGATCTCAACCGGCTCGTCCCGGTCCTCCTGGTCGCGGTGCGGTACCTGATCTGGTTTATTGTCTTCCTCCTCCTGCTCGATAATTTCCATATCAATATCACGGCACTGCTCGCAGCAGCAGGTATCGCCGGGATTGCGCTTGCGCTTGCAGCCCAGGATATCATCGGGAACTTCTTTGCCGGCATGGTCATTGCCATCGACAAGCCGTTCCGGATGGGCAACCGCGTGAGGGTTGATACGTTCTTTGGCGACGTCGTGGGTCTTGGCCCGCGGAGTACCCGGATCCGGACCATGGACAACCAGATTGTGACGATCCCCAACTCGAAGATCACGTCCAGCGTGATCATCAACTACTCGATGCCCGATCAGACGCTGAAGATCAGGATCCCGTTCTCTGTTGCCTACGGGACGGACATGGACCGGGTCACCGCAATCCTGCTTGCCATTGCCGCTGAGGCCGCAACGAAGACCCCCTGGGTTTTGACAGACCCTGCCCCGTCGGTCTATCTCCGCGGGTTCGGGGAATCCAGTCTCTCCGGCCAGCTCACCCTCTGGACGAACGACTACGACAAGCAATGGGAGGTCGAGGACTGGATAAACCGGCAGATCCTCAAACGGTTCCAGAGCGAGAAGATCGAGATCCCGTTCCGGCAGGTTGACGTACGGATGCGGGACATGAAGGAGCAGTGATCGGTGCAGGAGACCGGGTGCCGTGAGGGCAATGATGAAGACCCAAAAAAAAACAAAATGAGGTAGTAACCTCACCCGGTCATGGGGACCCATGAACGGGATACGATACCGGATCATTTACCGGTGCCTGAACAACTTCCCAACAACGCGTACATGACCCATGACCAAGCCATTTCATGAGAAGGAACACCCATGATAGCGATTGAATATCTCCTTGCCGGTGCAGCAGTCCTCATCCTGCTCAGCATTGTCGCCAACAAGGTCTCGGGGAGGCTGGGCCTCCCTGCACTGTTGATCTTCATCATCGTCGGCATGCTTGCCGGTTCCGAAGGCCCCGGGAGGATCGACTTCAACGACCCGTTGGCAGCCCAGACCGTGGGGGTCATCGGCCTCGCGCTCATCCTCTTCTCGGGAGGTCTCGATACGCGGTGGACCGAGGTGCGGCCGATCCTGTACAAGGGGCTCGCCCTCTCTACGGTGGGCGTTCTCCTCACGGCGCTGGTTGTCTGCGCTGCGGCGATCTTCCTGCTGGGTTTCTCCCCGCTCGAAGGCTTCCTCCTCGGCGCCATCGTCTCGTCCACCGATGCAGCCGCGGTCTTCTCCACCTTGCGTTCGCGCCGGGCCAGCCTCAAAGGCAATCTCCGGCCGCTTCTCGAGTTCGAATCGGGCAGCAACGATCCCATGGCGATCCTCCTGACCATCGGGGCGATCGCGCTCCTGATGCAGCCCGGCACCTCGTTCTTCACGCTTGTCCCGCTCTTTGTACAGCAGATGGCGGTCGGCGGCTTGTTGGGGTATGGCCTCGGAAAAGGTGCAGCTTGGCTGATCAATGCCGTGAAACTGGAGTACGAAGGCCTGTACGCGGTCCTGACCCTGGCCTCGGCCCTGCTGGTCTACGGCCTGACAACCATGGTGGGAGGCAACGGGTTCCTTGCCGCCTATGTTGCCGGTCTCGTCATCGGGAACAGCGCCATCGTCCACAAGAAGAGCATTGTCCGGTTCCATGAGGGCATCGGCTGGCTGATGCAGATCACCCTCTTCCTCACGCTCGGGCTCTTTGTCTTCCCCTCAGCGCTCCTGCCCGTGCTCGTCCCGGGTATCATCATATCCATCGTTTTGATCTTCGTGGCCCGGCCGATTGCGGTGTACCTCTCGCTCCTCCCGTGGAAGATGAAGAAGAACGAGAAGCTGATGATCTCGTGGGTCGGACTCCGTGGCGCCGCCCCCATTGTACTTGCCACGTTTCCGCTCATTGCCGGTGTACCGCAGGCCCATGTCTTCTTCAACCTGGTCTTCTTCATGGTGATCGCATCCGCTCTCCTCCACGGGACCTCGATCCCGTTTGTGGCAAAGCACCTCGGACTCGCCGCTCCCCTGCCCGGGAGATCGCGGTTCGGCATGGAGCTGGATTCGCAGGAAGATTCCTCAAACGAACTCTTCGAGCTTGCCGTCCCCCACGGCTCCCCGGCTTCCGGCCAGCAGATCGTGAACCTCGGTCTGCCGGCCGGCACGCTGATCATCCTGATCGCAAAAGGCAGCGAACAGTTCTCACCCCGCGGGGCAACGGTGCTGGAAGAGGGTGACACGCTCCTCATCCTTACAACACCCGAGGCAGCGGTGGATGTCCGCCGGATCATCACGGGCGAGAAGGAGATGCCACCGGAAGAGCCTGAACCCCCGGAAGGGGGCTGGCCCTGGGGATCCGGGCTCACGTGGGGCACGACCAAACCGCCTGAAGATAAACGGGGAGGAGCATGAGCCCGCACCGTTCTGAACGCTGGTCGTCGCATGCGGTCTTCCTCCTTGCCGCCATCGGCGCTGCGGTTGGTATCGGCAACATCTGGCGGTTCCCGGCCATGCTGGGTGAAAACGGCGGGGGCGCCTACCTCGTCCCCTACCTGATCGCGGTCTTTGTCTTCGGCCTGCCTTTGATGATCCTTGAGATCACGATGGGCCGGCATTTCCGCGGCACCGTGGTGAGTGCGTTTGGGGCGGTCAGGCCACAGTTCCGCATCATCGGGTGGCTGGTCTGCGCCATCATCTTCCTTATCCTGAGTTACTACCTCGTCATCACCGGCTGGACGATCGCGTACACCCTCTTCTCGGTTGCAGGGAGTACAGCAACGTTTGCCACGTTCACCGGGTCGTATATGCCCGTCCTCTTCGCGGTCAGTGCCGTTCTTCTGACCGGGCTCGTGGTTGCTGCCGGGGTGAAGAACGGGATCGAACGCATCTCCGTGACCATGGTCCCCCTGATTGTCATCATCCTTGTGGCCATGGTCCTCTACTGCACGACCCTCTCCGGGTTCGGGGAGGGGATCCGGTTTATCTTCACCCCGGACTTCTCGGTCCTCACGCATGCAGAGATCTGGGTTGCCGCATTCGGGCAGGCATTCTTCTCGCTCTCTGTCGGGGAGGGGATCCTCCTCACGTATGGCGCATACCTGGCGAAAGAGGAGGATATCCCCCGTTCATCGCTCATCATCACCGGCACCGATGTCGCGGTCTCGCTCCTTGCGGCCCTGGTCATCTTCCCGATCGTCTTCTCGTTCGGTCTCTCCCCGACAGCCGGTACAGCGCTTGCGTTCACCACCCTCCCCCTTGCATTCTCTTTGATGCCGGCAGGGCAGGTGGTAGCCGTGGCGTTCTTTGTCGTCCTCTTCTTTGCCGCATTCACGTCGGCGATATCGATGCTGGAGGTCTCTGTTGCCTCGGTGCAGGAAGCAACCGCCTGGACCCGCAGGAAGACGGCCGGGGTCCTGACCGGCGTCCTTCTTGTGGTGAGCATCCTGCCGGCACTGAGTTTCAGCGCCGCACAGCTCTCCCTGTACGGGATCCCCCTGCTCGATCTCATGGATGAGACGATCGGGACGATCGGGCTTCACCTTTCAGCGGCTCTTCTCGCGATCGCCTTCACCTGGTTTTTGCCGCGGGAAGTGTTCGAGTCTGCAACAAACCGATCGTTTTTCATAAGCCGGGTCGTCTTCCCGCTCTGTAAGTACGTGATCCCGGCGGCGCTCCTCATCACCATCGGTGCGCACCTCATTGCGGGGTTCGAGATCCCTGATGCAACCTACATTGCCGGTGCCCATTACCTGAACGCCTGGCTCCAGACGGGAGGGCTGACAACCTTCATCGTGGGAATTCTGGTCATGACCCTCATCATTGACAAGATTCGCAGGTGATCCTCAACCGGGGCAACGAGACAGTGAGGATAGCGAGGTCACCTTACGCACCGGGTACTGGATGACCCTTGAACAGAACCTGGCCCGGGCATTTGCCCTCGATGACGAAACATGGCTCCGTCACGCCAACCGGTGGAGCGTGCTCCTGCGCAACACCGTGCTGCCGGTCCTTGTCCTCGCATTCTGGAGCCGGCTCTGGCTCGGCTGGTGGGCGGTGATGCCGGTTACTCTTGCCCTGCTCTGGACCTGGCTCAACCCCCGCATCTTTTCGGTGCCGGCATCCCTTGACCACTGGGCGTCAAAGGCCGTGCTCGGCGAACGTGTCTGGCTGAACCGGGATATCGTTCCCGTGCCGGAACAGCACCGGACCGTCCCGAATATCCTCTCCATCGTTGCCGGTATTGGGATGCTCTTTGTCTTCTGGGGCGTGCTGGTTTTCGATCTCTGGCCTGCTGTCTTCGGTATGGCGCTCGTGTATTGCGGGAAACTCTGGTTCCTGGACCGGATGGTCTGGCTCTGGGAAGATATGAAGGACGGAAACGAAGAGTACCGTACCTGGGGGGTTCACCCTCATAGTAAAAAAGGCGACTGAGGTACAGGTTCAGTCGAGATCTCTCCTGCTGCGCTGTGCCCGGCGTTTCAGCCAGAGGAAGATCGCGATGCTGATGAAGACGAGGAAGAAGGTGAACCTGTTCACAATCGCCAGATTTACCGCCAGCCCCTGCGGCGATACGAGAAAACCCCCGATCAGGAAGAGCAGGGTCACGGCACAGACCGTGGGGATGGCATAGTACCTGCTGGACCAGTAGGAGAGGATAAGGGGGATGAAATAAAGCAGCCAGACCGGTTCTCCCAGGGGCGTGATGGTATCGAGCAGGTAGACAGCAATGATGGCCAGTGCTACCACGATCACAATCCCAAGATCCGATGCAAGGGCACTGAGTACGGCGGTCAGGGAGGAATGTCTGGGATGTCGGGCAGGTGGCATGAGGTACTCCATCGGTTGCGTGAACCGGCAGTTCCCGTGATAGCATTACGTATACCGGGGGAAATTAAAAAATCCTTGGGAGTGTCGTTCCGGATGCCGGGCCGGTTTATATGGATTAGACCCCGTGGCTCCAGTAAAAATGAACCGATCACTGAGGGTATCAGATGATATGAAGGATACTGTGGAAGATGATCCAGAAGACGAAGATCGCACAGATGATCCCGGCCACGATCTGAAGAACCGTAAACGCGTCTATTCCTTCGGCCTCTTTGACAGGTTCCCCGACAGATTTACGGTCCGGTCTCGTATCGGAATCGCTGCCTTGTTTCATGGTTCACTGTAATGACGAATTCCTTATCTCTTTTCTGTGATCTCTGAAGCTCTTCCGGAATGATTAAGGACGGGCATTTTTGCCGGCAGGTGGTTGGGATAGGGGGGTGAGAGTACGGTTACTCGAACGCAGGATCAGGTCTGTGGGGCCTGCCATGGAGAGCGGCCCGGGGCCGATCTGTTCACCGGCGCTGTTCGAGGAGGGGAACCGGGCCGGAGCGGTTCGGGAGACCGGTTCCTGGTCCCCGTATACCGGCTCTCTCCCCGGAACGTTCTTTCTTATCGCTTCTCCCTGCAGGCGTCCGTCTCCACAAAACAGAACGGATCTTCAGAGAGGAAATCCCCGTCAGCAGCGTGCGCCCGGACCCGGCACCCGCCCCCGCAGAGCTCCCGGTACCCGCACACCCCGCACCGGCCCCCGAACCGGGCATCCTTCTTGCGGAACCGGGCAAGGACCGGGCTGGCAGCATCCGCCCAGAGCTCGGAAAACAACCGGTCCCTGACATTCCCCACGAGAAATTCCGTTGAACGGGCGAACTGGCAGGGGTACACGTTGCCCCGGGTATCAATATTGGCCACCCGGGTGCCGGCGCTGCACCCCCCCTTCAAAGATTCGAGCAGCGCCCGGGCATCGGCAAGGTCTTCTGACCCATCCTTCTCCATCGAGGCGAGCAGGTGGATGCAGTCCTGCGGGGCATCCACCGTCAAAAACTCCATGGCTCCGGGATCGGTCTCTTTTGCTTTCCGGTAGAGAAGATCGAGCGCCGCGGTCACTTCGAGTCGGTTTAGTTGCAGCCGGGCATAGGAATCGGTGCCCCGCCCGGTGGGCACAAGCCAGTACAGGCAGAACCGGGATGCACCCAGCGCGAGCGAGAGATCGACCAGTGCCTCCAGTTCATGGCAGTTCTCCTTGGTCAGCGTGACCCGGACCCCGCACCGGAGCCCGGCCTCTTTGCAGGAGGAAAACGCAGCGAGGGTCCGGTCAAATGCGCCCTGCACATTGCGGAACCGGTCATGTGTTTCTGCCCGGGCACCATCCAGCGAGATGCCGGCATATTCGATCCCGCTCTCTTTGATCGTGCGGGCACAATCCGGCGTTATCAGCGTGCCATTGGTGCTGAGCGCCATCTTGAGACCCCGGCCTTGTGCATGGCGGGCAAGGTCAAAGATATCCTCGCGCATCAGGGGTTCCCCGCCGGTGAAGAGAATGAGTGGCACCCCCATCGCCGCGAGATCATCGATCACCCCGAACGCTTCAGCCGTGGACAGTTCTCCGTCCGTGGTGCATCCCGGTCCTGACCGGTTGTAGCAATGGGTGCAACTCAGGTTGCAGCGGTCCGTGAGGTTCCAGAAGACGACCGGCCGGTACATCTTGGAAAATGCCAGATAGGTGCTGGGCACATCGGTCTGCGGTCTGTGCCGGTGGCGCATCACGCTGCTGACAGTTCCCCGGCCGTGCATACATTGGGTAATTCGGTTCATAGGCTTCCTCCGTTCTCCCGCATCCTGACATTCGGCACACGCTTGAACTCGCGGGTACTGAAGAGGATGGTATAGTCCCGGCAGTGGATCGTTTCGGCAATCGCCTTCACATCGTCCACGACCGTCTCTCTGCTGTACCCGTGGTGGACGGAATACAGGGTGTACTCCCAGCGCCCCGGGACGGGTCTGCGTTCATAGCAATGGGTCACCTGCGGAAATGCTGCCAGCAGTGTTCCCGTAGGTATCCCGTTGCCCGGTGCCGGTCTCCATGCCACGAGGGCATTTGCGGTGATCCCCATCTTCCGCTGGTCGATCCGGGCCCGGAATTTCCGGATCACCCCCGCCTCTTTCAGGCGCCGGATCCGCTCCACCACCTCATCGCCGCTCAAACCCAGCCGGCCTCCAATCTCTTCAAACGGTGCCGGGACGAACGGAAGGCCCTGTTCCAGTTCCCGGAGCAGGTGCATATCAGTCGAATCCATCATTTCACCCCTGAGTGGGCGGGCAGAAAGGCGAACCGCACATCGATTTTGATCTTGTTTGCGGTCGGCAGGTCAAGAACCTCGGAGGCGGAAATTCCCGTCCTCTCCAGAATCTCGCCCAGCACCTTCCTGACCCCGTCCCCGTTCTTCGCAGCAATCGTGAACCAGAGCGAGTAGTAATGGTCGCGCTGGAAATTGTGCGAGACTTCCGGGTAACTGCTGATGATGGCCGCAATCTCGTTTACGCGCTCCTCGGGTACATGGAGGGCAACGAGGGTTGCGGCATGCAGGCCAAGGTGCCCTGACTCCAGCACCGGAGATATCCCCCGGATAATGCCGGCCTCTTCCAGCCGTTTCATGCGATCGAGTACCTCGATCTCGGTGATCCCGAGCCGGTTGGCAAGGGTGTTCCACGGGCGGGACACGAGCGGGAGATCATCCTGCAGGGCATGGAGAATGGCTAGGTCGGTCTGGTCCGGTACAAAGCGTGAGGGGGTCATGAGTTCTCCCCGCCGGGCTGGTACTGGCACCACGGGTCTTCCCCGCAGACCTCACCCACCTGCGTATCCGGCGTTGCAAGCCCGTCACACCAGAGAGGGGGGGTCGCATCGTCGTGCCGGTATGCCCGGGCCCTGCACCCGCCGCAGGTTGTTTTGAATTTGCACTGCCCGCACTTTCCCGTGAGCCGGTCAGGATCGCGGAGTGCCGTAAAGAGCGGGGAACTGTTCCAGATCTCCTGAAACGGCGTACTGCGCACATTCCCGGCGCTCACCGGCAGGTACGGGCAGGGTGTCACATCCCCATTGGCAAAGATCCGGCAGTAGGTGATACCGGCCAGGCAGCCGCGTCCCCACGCAGGATCTGCGATGCCAAGACCGTCCGCGATCCTGCGGAACTGCGGGGCGCACGTCGGGCGGATGTTGAGACCCGAATGTTGGTAACGGATGAGGATCTGCCGGATCAGCTCCTCGTACTCCGCCGGGCTACGAGGTTCGATCTGCCGGGCCCTCCCGGTCGGGATGGGGAAGAAGAGCTGGTAATCGCGGACACCACGGGAGGTCCCAAGGCCGATCACCTCCTCCACATCGCTGATGGCGGACCGCATCACCGTCATGTTGATCTGGACCGCCATTCCAGCATCGCGACAGTGCCCGATGGCTGCAACAGCCCGCTCCCAGACGCCGTCAAGACCCCGGAACGAATCGTGGGTGGCAGGATCTTTTGAGTCAAGGCTGATGGCCACCGCCCGGATGCCGGCATCCCTGAGTTTTAACGCAACCGCGTCATCGATGAGGTCCCCGCTCGAACCCATCACCATCCGGAGCCCCTTTTTTGTGCCGTACCGGGCAATCTCATAGATATCCTCACGGAGGAGCGGTTCACCACCGCTCAGCACAACGACCGGCGTACCCGTGGCCCGGATCTGGTCGATGACCGCATATGCCTCCGTTGTTGTGAGCACCCCGTCTGCTTCCGTCTCACCTGCGTCCACGTAACAGTGGGAACACTTCAGGGGGCACCTGAGCGTGATGTTCCACGAGATGATACGCGGTGCGCTCACAGCCCCGTTCAATGGTTCCGTCCCGTTATCAGGTCGAAGCGATCGAGGTTCATCACTTTAATCCAGGCTGCGACAAAGTCGTGCAGGAACTTCTCCTGCCCGTCCGCACTCGCGTACACCTCGGCCAGGGCCCGGAGCTGGGCATTTGAACCGAAGATGAGATCAACCCGTGTGCCGGTCCACCGGACTTCGCTTGTTTTGCGATCCCGGCCTTCGAACACATCGGCGTCTTTCGAGAGCGGCTTCCACTCCGTGCCCATATCGAGCAGGTTGGTGAAGAAGTCGTTGGTGAGTGTCTCCGGGCGCCTGGTGAAGACACCATGCGGTGATCCGCCGACGTTGGTGTTCAGCACCCGCATCCCGCCCACGAGCACCGTCATCTCGGGCGCGGTCAGAGTCAGCAGTTGCGCCTTGTCGACCAGCAACTCCTCGGCCGATACGGCATAGCGGGCCTTTACGTAATTGCGGAAGCCGTCCGCCTTTGGTTCGAGCACGGCAAAGGAGACCGGATCGGTCTGCTCCTGTGCGGCGTCCATGCGTCCCGGCGTGAAGGGGACCGTCACGTTGTGACCTGCCCTCTGTGCAGCCTGTTCGATGCCTGCACACCCGGCGAGGACGATCAGGTCAGCGAGCGAGACCTTCTTACCGGCTTTGGCGGTGCTGTTGAAGGCCCCCCGGATGCCCTCAAGGACCGTGAGCACCTTCGCGAGCCGGGCCGGCTGGTTGACGTCCCAGTCTTTCTGCGGCGCGAGGCGGATGCGGGCACCGTTGGCCCCGCCGCGCTTGTCGGAACCACGGAAGGTGGACGCCGATGCCCAGGCAGTCGAGACCAGCTCCGACACCGAGAGGCCGGAAGCCAGGATCTTACCCTTGAGAGAGGTGATATCCCCTGCATCAACCAGCGGGTGATTGACGGCAGGGATGGGGTCCTGCCAGAGGAGTTCTTCGTTTGGGACCTCCGGGCCGAGATACCGTGTTCGCGGGCCCATGTCGCGGTGCGTCAGCTTGAACCAGGCCCGGGCGAACGCGTCCGCGAGCTGGTCCGGGTGCTCAAAGAAGCGCCGCGAGATCGTTTCGTAGGCAGGGTCGAACCTCAGGGAGAGGTCCGTGGTCAGCATGGTGGGGGCATGACGCTTCGTTTTATCGTGGGCATCCGGAATTGTGCCGGCGCCTGCGCCGCCCTTTGGCTGCCACTGGTGCGCACCGGCGGGGCTCTTGGTCAGTTCCCATTCGTAACTGAACAGGATCCGGAAGAAGTTGTTGCTCCACTTCGTGGGCGTGTTGGTCCAGGTGACCTCGAGGCCGCTCGATATCGTGTCGCCACCCTTCCCGGTGCCGAAACTGCTCTTCCAGCCAAGGCCCTGCTCTTCGATGCCCGCCGCTTCGGGTTCGGGCCCGACGTGGGTGGCAGGCCCGGCGCCGTGGGTTTTACCAAAGGTGTGACCCCCGGCGATGAGCGCAACCGTCTCCTCGTCGTTCATGGCCATGCGGGCGAACGTCTCGCGGATATCCTTTGCCGCCGCGACCGGGTCAGGAATGCCGTTCGGGCCCTCCGGGTTGACGTAGATCAGTCCCATCTGCACGGCAGCAAGGGGATTTTCAAGGTTCCGTTCGCCCGAGTAGCGTCTGTCCTCCAGCCAGATCTTCTCAGAACCCCAGTACACGCTCTCTTCCGGCTCCCAGGCATCCACGCGGCCGCCGGCAAAGCCGAAGGTCCGAAACCCCATCGACTCCAGGGCAACGTTGCCGGCAAGGATCATCAGGTCGGCCCATGAGATCTTCCGGCCGTACTTCTGCTTGATCGGCCAGAGCAGCCTGCGGGCCTTGTCGAGGTTCACGTTGTCGGGCCAGCTGTTGAGGGGGGGCAGGCGCTGCTGGCCGGAACCGGCGCCGCCGCGACCGTCACCGGTGCGGTATGTGCCGGCGCTATGCCATGCCATGCGGATGAACAAAGGCCCGTAGTGCCCGAAGTCCGCCGGCCACCAGTCCTTTGACTCGGTCATCAGCGCCAGCAGGTCCTTCTTGACCGCCGCCAGGTCGAGTGTTTTGAACTCCTCCGCATAGTTGAAATCCCCGCCCATAGGGTTTGACAGGGAAGAGTGCTGGTGAAGGACTCTCAGGTTCACCTGGTTCGGCCACCAGTCCCGGTTGGATTGGCCCCGGCCGGTTACCTCGTTGTTTGCTTTGCCCGTTACCGGGCACCTGCTGTTGTCAGTCATACGGTAATCTCCTGTTCGATCAGGTCAACATCCTGGAGAAGGACCCGGCCCTGGTGCCCTGCCGCGAGAGAACGCTGGTTGCCAGCAACCGAAACTCCACGGCTGGTCACGAGGATTTTTTGGCCGTGATCTATCAAAGGTAAACTTACCCCGGCCGTATTTAATAAGATAGGGTTTCGGGCAGAGCAGCCCCTGTCATGACAGAGATATTCGTGCCGTGGTTTAGGTTTGCAGCCTGAGAACGAGGTTTGAGGGGGGTTGGTTGCTTCTCAATGTCGGTCTTTTCCCGGTGGGGAGGGGAGAGCCGCCATATACTTTGTGGCGAGTCATGGCTCGGCGTAAAGGTGTACCAATAGCTGTACGTTCTTGTACACAATGTTGTACCAACACAGGGAAAACACTCCTCCCGCCGGCAGGGAAAATGCTATTACCCTGAACGAAATAATTCCGATACAATCCACTATGCCCCCTGCCAGCGATGAAGAGCTGGGCAGAAGAAGGTTCCAGCTCTCCCGGGAACGGGCCGTTGAATCCGCCATCGAGAAGATACGGCACGCGCCGGCAGCCGAATGGCACTCGTTCTCCCCGCCGGAGTACATTCTGCTCCGGGAAGTTCTGGGGGAACTCTGGATCAGCCTCCCGCGGGAGACGTGGGAGCGGTACGCGTTCTCCACGCTCACCGGCCGGGACATCCGGGCACTCCTCACGCTCGGGCACCGGGCCCGCGGTCATGCGATGGCGCCCTCCCTGGTCGATCAGATGGATGCGATCCTCTCGCATTCGCGGCACCATTCTCATGCATCGTAACCGGTCTTCCCCCCTTTCCGGTTCCGGGGATGGGATGCATGCGGCACACCCGGTCTTTTCGCTCGCAAAAATTAATATAGCTCGACTCTGTTAGGTTGTATCATTGGGAGGTATCGAAATGGTTGGTTGGGAAGTCCCGATTGGAGCTGCCATCGCCTTTGCCGGTGGCGCATTGGGTACCGGGCTGGCACAGTCCCGCATCGGTGCAGCTGGCGCAGGCGCCATTGCCGAACGGCCGGAGACCGTAGGGTCCATCATCATTCTCGAAGCGATCCCTGAGACGCTCGTCATTCTCGGGTTCGTGGTTGCCGCGATGATCATCCTGATGGTGAAGTGAGGCGGATAAGCGCGAGACCACCGGCGCGGGCTGCGAATTGAGCACCGCGTTCCCCAGAAATAATTATTCTTCTCTTCCCTCCCGGACCGGGAACACCGGGAGCGGTCAGGCAGCAGTGCAGCCTTACTGGTACCTAAAAGAGTAAGGACCGTGATGCCATGGCCTACGAGAATCTCCTGAAATCCGTTGAGGAGAGTGCACAGGAACGGGAGCGTGAGCTCCGGGAGAGCGCCCGGGTCCGGGCAGAAGAGATCCGGGCCACAGCCCGAAAACAGGCAGAAAAGATCCAGGAGATCGCGATCCGGGACGCAGAGCGCTCTGCGGTGATCGAGCGGAACAAGCAGCTGTATCTCACGAAGGGAGCGATCAAGGAGCAGGCCCTCCGGAGCCGCGAGAAGATCTTTCTGGCTGCATTTGAGACCGCAACAAGGCAGCTGGCCCGGCTCCGGGAAGACCCGGACTACCCGGCCATCTTCACACGGCTCACAAAGGAGGCGACCGGCGCAATGGGGGCAACCCCGTTCATCCTTCATGTCGATCCCCGGGACCGCGATCTTGCCATAACAACTATTGCGGCGCTGGAGATCCCGTGCGAGATCCGTACCGATATCGCCTGTGCCGGGGGAGTTGTGGCAAGTTCCCAGGACGGGCTCGTCACCCTCTCCAACACGGTCGAGTCCCGGCTTGAGCGGATCAAAGAGCACAAGCGGCTCGAAATTTACGCCATACTGAAAGGAGGCTGAGATGGACTGGGGGTACATCAATGCCCGGATGCGGGGAATGAAGAGCCGGCTCTTGGACCATCACACGCTCGACACCCTGATCCTCCAGCCGGACCTTGACTCCCTGGTAGGAGAACTCGAGAAGACGCCGTACCGCGATGACCTCATCGCGGCGAAGGGCCGGTACACCGGTATCCCCGCCATCGAGTACGCCCTGCGGAACAACTTCGCCCGGGAGTTCCGGAAGGTGCTCGCCTTTGCAAAAAA
>Ga0209098_1000013_pt1 | contig 220528 bp, 183 predicted proteins | sample AD_JPNHW1_MetaG_FD_184429 | JGI IMG/M metagenome (GOLD analysis project Ga0209098, IMG submission 184429) | Active sludge microbial communities of municipal wastewater-treating anaerobic digesters from Japan - AD_JPNHW1_MetaG (SPAdes) (version 2) | ecosystem: Engineered > Bioreactor >... | reverse complement strand
GTCACAACCCCGTCAGCTACAGTGGCAACACTTTCATCACTTGATGTCCAGCTCACATTCTTATTGGTAGCATCAGCCGGAGCAACTGTTGCCGTGAGGGTACCTGTATCTCCGCCGGCAGTCAGGGTAAGTGTATCCTGATCTAATGTTACGCCGGTCACTGGAACGGTTGGAACTGGTCCATCTACTATGGTAATAAGGAAAGTTTTTTGACCTACATCAAAGATGATGTCCAGATTGATCGGGAATCCATCAGGAATAACGCTTAACGGATAACCAAACATGTCAAACAGACCGATCATTTCTTTCTTGATGGTCAATACATTGCCTTCGACAGTATAGAATGTACCATTCCCTGCTGCCTCAAGATCATTTAGAGAGAGTTGGATCGGAGTGCCCGAAGTAGTTACTACATTTAACATGACATCATCAACTTGGGTAGCAGAGTTCCAGGTAATATCAATAGCGATATCATTTACTGGAGCGTTTTTGTTTAAGTCATAGGATTCAGGACTGATGGTCGGTTGTACAACAACTGCTTCCACAGTAACTTCACAGGTATCAGTAAAGCTGCCGTCTGCAGTTTTAACCGTGATGGTTGCTGTACCTGCTGCTACAGGAGTCACAACCCCGTCAGCTACAGTGGCAACACTTTCATCACTTGATGTCCAGCTCACATTCTTATTGGTAGCATCAGCCGGAGCAACTGTTGCCGTGAGGGTACCTGTATCTCCGCCGGCAGTCAGGGAAAGTGTTTCCTGATCTAAAGTGACACCGGTCACTGAAACGGTGGAACCGGAATAAGCATCCGGAATACCTCTGAATTTCTCAACACCATCAAGATAGATAACGATGATGTCATCTGGAGCAACACCGCCCTGATAATATCCGGCAGCTTCAAATGCCATCCTACTCATGACCGGCCCCAGGTCAGTACCATCAGAGGTTTGAATCAGCGCTTCGTCATAATCGCCTATCACATCAAAACGGTACCAGTTGACCAGTGAAGTACGGCTTTCAGAAGTCACATTGTCAACGGTCGCGTCTGATCCGCCAGCGAATGTTCCGGCTGCTTTTGCCGCGTTAAAATCTGAGGTAGCATCATTTAAATCAGCAAGGGCTGCATCGATTTCATCCTGGGTTGCATCAGGATCATCGTAAACATTCTGGGCGGCATCAATGGCATCCAGATAAGTATCCATGTCTTCCTGCGTTACCCAATTATCTGCGGGGTCAATATCAGTGCCGTCTATGCTTATCTCAGTTGCATCAGCATTGGCATCGGCTGCATCGATAGCCGCTTTAAGAGCTGTTTTATCAGTAATCTCGGTATAGGCGCCTGGTGTCCCGCGCCATGCTTCCTTGTCGTCAATATATATAACGATAATGCCATCGGGTGAAACACCTCCCTGGTAATATCCGGCGGCAACAAAAGCTGACCTGGACATGACCGGACCAAGGTCGATACCGTCAGTAGTTTTGATCACCATCTCATCATAATCACCGATCACATCAAAACGGTACCAGTTGACCAGTGAAGTACGGCTTTCGGAAGTCACATTGTCAATGGTTACATCTGATCCGCCAGCGAATGTTCCGGCTGCTTTTGCCGCGTTAAAATCTGAGGTAGCATCATTTAAATCAGCAAGGGCTGCATTGATTTCATCCTGGGTTGCATCAGGATCATCGTAAACATTCTGGGCGGCATCAATGGCATCCAGATAAGTATCCATGTCTTCCTGCGTTACCCAGTTATCTGCGGGGTCAACATCAGTGCCGTCAGTGCTTGTTTCAGTTGCATCAGCATTGGCATTGGCTGCATCGAGGGCATCTTTAAGAGATGATTTGTCAGTTGTGACTGCCGGCTTGGTTCCGGCTTGCTGCGCTGCATTAAAATCTGAGGTGGCATCATTTAAATCAGCAAGGGCTGCATCAATTTCATCCTGGGTCGCATCAGGATCATCAAATACATCCTGGGCGGCATCAATGGCATCCTGGTATGTATCCATGTCTTCCTGCGTTACCCAGTTATCTGCGGGGTCAACATCAGTGCCGTCAGTACTTGTTTCAGTTGCATCGGCATTGGCATTGGCGGCATCTATGGCATCTTTAAGATCTGATTTATCTGGTTCTGGGGGAGAGGCGCCGCCGTCGTTTACGGTGACAGTACAGGTGTCAGTGAATCCTCCATTAACGGTAGTAACAGTAATGGTAACTGTTCCGGCAGCGACCGGAGTAATAATTCCGTCTGCGACGTCAGCAATACTGCTGTTGCTGGAAGACCAGGTTAAGGATTTATTGGTTGCATTTGCAGGAGCAACAGTGGCAACCAGAGAACCGTTTGCTTCGCCAACTGTCAGGCTGAGCGTTTCCTCATCCAGTGTAACACCGGTTACAGCGATGGTAGTTGCACCGCCACCGCCGCCACCGCCACCACCGCCACCACCGGCACCGCCGGCAGAGGATGTTACTGTTATCTTCTGGCTGACAGATTTACCATCAACTTTGATAAATACAGCAGTGTCGTTTGTTGTCAGTACGGCTCCATTGGCAGGCGAGGCAGTGATCCCTTCGGCAGAAAAATCAGCAAAAGCTACATTTTTAGTGCTTCGGTCTGATTTGGCCAGAGTTACCGTTAAACCACTGAGATCCAGCTTTTCACCGGCAGTATAGTTTACTTTATCAGGTGCGCTTAGTATTGAAATACTGTTTACTGTTACACCAGCATTTACTGCAGTATTTGCTGAAGTGTTTGCTGCAGGCATAAAACTGGCCGGCAGGATAAATTCCAATCCTTTGCTCAAAACAATGACAGCTTCCGCTCTGGTGGCGTTATTCAAAGGGCGAAAACTGCCGTCCGGCATACCGGCGATGATATTATTAACATATGCTGTTGCAACAGCATTTTTGGCCCATGACGAAACCTGATCAGCGTCAGTACATTCCAGAAACTCCGAATTGATTTGCGGCTTCGCAGCTTTTACTATCATTACGGCCATTTCTTCACGGCTTATCTTATTATCAGGTTTAAAAATGCTATCGTTATAGCCGTTAACAATACCATAAGCATTGGCTGCAGCTATATAGTCTTTTGCCCAGTGCTGGCTGGTATCGCTGAAAACTTTTCCACTTTTATTTTCCAACTTAAAGGCCTGCACGATTAATGTTGCAAATTCGGCCCTGGTAATATTATTATCCGGTTTGAAGGAACCATCAGGGAAGCCTTTTACTATATTTTGATCTGCCATTTTTTGAATAGCAGATTCAGCCCAGTGTCCTTTTATATCACTGAGTTGTACAGCTGCATTACCTTGTGGAACCATCATGAATAATAGGGTTAATAACAATACAGAAAAAGAAATAAAGCTATAATATCTCTTATTTTTCAAATACATCCACTCCTTTAAAACATGGAAAGAGTAATTGCTTAAAATAGCACCTCCTTGTAAACATATTAAATACATTGTGCCTGTAAAAAAATAAGTTGAAAGATAGGAATTAATGATTGAGAATTTTAAATCTGATTATAAAATGAATTGACTGGTATTAATAGAATTGCTTAATGAGTGCTGCTTTTAAACTCCTATGTATCGGTTGACTGATTAAATACGCACCGCCCTTCGTAATCAAAGTATCAGATGGAAAATACATGTATATTATGCCTTCCTAAGTGAGCATCTCGCAGAATGAATTATATGCTCATAAACTTCGCATTCTTTATCATAGCTGCGACAAAAAAACAGATTTGATTGCAACAATTTTTACAATATTCTGAATCTGTTTACTTTGATAAATATAATTTATAACATATGACAATTCTATTACCCCTCAGTATGAAAAAAGGAGTAAATAATAACCACTGGTACTAATCTTTTTTGTTTTATTACTAGACCTTAATAATTTGTATTTATTTGCTGTAAAACGATATTATTACTAGAAATGGGGAACGATAAACTATTTGTTACAAAAAATAAGAGGGAACAAACTAGTACTTTGAGAAAGATTTTATTGCGCCTGATTTGCAAAATAAGATATTTATCATTACTTATAATTGGAGCAACAAGTTTTCGCGGGAAGATTAAAGAAGAGGATAATTTTTAAGAACAAAAGCTGAAGGAGGTAACATCTGCCGCTGCCTGACTGATGATATTATTGCAGACGACATGATCGTTTTTACGTCATTGCTATATTAGAACAATAAATATATATTACCGATAACTAAAGGTCCAACTATTATGTCAGGATTGATTTAATTTATTGCTGCTTTGTTAACAAGAATAGATTCCAATTCATTTGCCGGCATGGGCCTGCCAAAGTAGTAGCCCTGGATCTCATCACACATTTGCTCGGTGAAAAATTTGTACTGCAATTCTGTTTCGACCCCTTCGGCAATCACCTTAAGCTTCAAGTTTTTAGCCAGTTGAATGATGGTCTTGGCAATCGCTTCATCTTTGCTCCCTTCTTCAATGCCGAAGACAAACTGCCGGTCAATTTTAAGCCGGTCCACAGGCAATGTTTTCAAGCGGTTCAATGAAGAATGATTGATTCCAAAGTCGTCTATAGCAATGGTCACTCCAAGCTCCTTTAGCTTGTGCAGGACCTCTGTAACATTTGCTGATTCGTTAACTGCAGCACTTTCAGTAATTTCCAGCTCAAGGTATCTGGCTTCCAGTCCGGTTTCCTTCAGTGTGTTGGCAACAATGCTTACAAGATCCGAATTATGGAACTGATCAGCGGACAGGTTCACAGCTATGCGTATAGGCGGAAGACCCAGATCCTGCCACAGCTTGCCCTGGCTGCATGCCGTATGGAGTACCCACTGGCCAATAGGTTTGATCAGGCCGGTCCGCTCTGCTATTGGAATAAAGGTGACGGGTGAAATAGCTCCTAACTCCGGATGATTCCAACGAAGTAATGCTTCAATACCAACAATGGATTGTGTTAATGAACTTACTTGCGGCTGATAATGCAGGGACAGTTCATTTTTTTCCAGTGCCCGGTAAAGGTTGTTGGTAAGTCTCATGTTTGCCAGCACATCATCCTTCATAAATGGTGAACATAAGGTGAACTGATTCTTGCCTCTATCCTTGGATGTGTACATGGCCAGGTCGGCGTTTTTAGTCAAGGTATCGGCATCTTCACCATCTTCCGGATATACAGCTATGCCAGCACTGACTGAAATAAAAAATTCCTGTTGATTAACGGCAAATGGCTGCAAAAATGTCTTCATGATGTTTTCCGTAACCTTATGGATATCTTCAGTCCGTTCCAGTTGGGTGACCATAATTAAAAACTCGTCGCCGCCAAACCTTGTTACAGTATCCTGTTTGCGTAAACAACTTGTTAGCCTCAATGCTACCTGCTTCAGGATCTCATCACCGCCATCGTGTCCAATCGAGTCATTTACTGCCTTAAATGAGTCCAGGTCAATAAAAACGATCCCAATGAATTTTTCGGTTCGCTTGGCCAGATGAATTGCCTGTTCCAGACGGTTCTTAAATAAGGTGCGGTTGGGAAGGCCGGTCAACCCATCATAAAACGCCAGATAACTGATTTCGTTTTCAGTTTCTACTTTTACAAGTGCATCTCTCAAAAGGTTGGCCAGGATTTGCAGCAGTTCCTTATGATCTTCCCGCCAGATCAAGGATTTCTTCTCTGAAGCAAAGAAAAGATTTCCCAGGATTTTGTCTTTGTAAGTTACTGGCATGGAAACCAGCGACTGAATATTATGTTTTCGGCACAAAGCTTTTTCTTCAGTAGACTCGGCGGGCATATCCTCAACATTTATTATATTTAAAACACTTTTCTTCATCATCTGATCCATCCACCATGGGAAGTCTTCGGCGGTTATCTTAAGAATTGATTTGCATGACGATTCAATGTTCTCGTTGCACCATTCAAATGTTTTTAGATTTGGTGATAAGCTGAAAAAATAGGCTCGGTCGGCCTGAAAATATTCGCCGCTCAAACGCAGCATTTCCTTGACTTTTTCAGCTATGTTAGCTTCATTTAAATTGACAAAACTGGCAGATATTTGAGAAACTATCTTCTGGAAACCGATTTGAGCTTCGTTTTCTTCCAGGCGCTGGATATATACTCGATTGACAAAGTTGGCCAACCAAAGAAGCAGGATAAAGATGCCGAGTCTGGCAAAGTGATCTGCACCAGCAACATTTACTGTGACTGCCGGAGCTTTGATCCATACCCATATTTGCGTAAGTATTATAGAAATCCCTAACAACAGCATCATTCGCCGCTTATTGAAGACGACTGACATAACGACCATTATAGCAGGTATCGCCCATACAACAGCAGCTGCAGTGTCTAAAAAGCCAAGGCTGATAAGCGGGACGGACAACGCCAGAAGAGGAGTAAAAATGTTTTCCCGCAGGTTATTTTTCGGGGGTAAAAATGAAAGCATTTGAATTATTATCCCAAACAGGAAGAGCATGGAACTAAACATAAGTGTTGAAGTCAAAGGTTCATGATTGAAATAATAAAGGCATGCAAAACCCAGAATACTGCCAAGGATAAATGCAAGTGATATATTCTGATAATATTTGACAAGATTGACCTCGTTTAATATTCTGCCCGTTTCAGTTACCTGGATTTTGGCCGGTCCCATAAAGCCATATTTTCTGATAGCATAATAAATAACCGTAACAGGCATCAACACAGCCACGGGTGCCATTTGAGAAATAATGAATGATGTATGGCTGTTAATGATAACTTCTGTCAGCACTGCTATTAATAATGCCAGTGAATAAGCAATACCCAATATTAATGTAATTATTTTTGTAGCAGGGTCATTCGAATCTTTTGCCCCTTTAAAAAGCAACAAGATTGAAGCAATAGTATAACTGACAAAATACGTTACAAAATACAAGTTCCAGCCATTGAGCGGATACATGTTGACCCACCCTACCGTTGTGTTGACAAGAACATACAGATTCTCCGCCAGCTTGCCGTTAATACCGAAGGGATATAGTGCAACCAGACCGGGAAGATACAAAAGCAGATAGAGCCAGGGGTTCGCTTGGAGTATCCGCTTTTTACCGATAAGGATAATAATAAAATGAAGTTGAAGGCCAAACAAACCACACCAGCCAACAGATGATATGCGATGAAAAAGCAGGGCTGTTTCATAATCCGATGCGGATGCAGCAATAGAATAACCAAAAGTCCATATGCATAACACGATACAGAAAGTAAAAAAAAGACGGTTCATTATATTTTTCGGATTGAGAGAAAGGGCATATAATCCCAACAAGATATAGACGGCAAAAGCAAACAAAAAAATCAGGGAAAATATGATCGATAATGGCATAATCATACTCCTTTATATTGTCTTATCTAAATGGATAATATTATCAAATATTGGCGAATTCTACTAAAACAACAAAAATTCCTCTTTTATTGTGAAAATTCTATAAATTAAAATGGGATACAGTAATTTTTTATATTATGATGACCAGGTTGGGGCATCTGTTTTACAGAAAAATCGGGGTTTATCGCAGCAGAAAAAATAGCAGGGGGATATAATGGCGGAATGAAAGGAATAGTCTTTATAGAAAATTAATTTTAAATGGAAGTTCTTCTTTGATTATACTTTGTAATTCTGTGGATAATCTTCTGTCTTCAGGGTGTCTGCCTTTTTTCAAAACCATACCGAACGACCAGTTAAGCCCCATATATGGCATGACCTTCAGCATAATAGGGTCACCTGAAGGATAGCGCAAATGAACCAGGGGATTTAAACCGGCAGAACTCAACTGAGAAGATAATGCCCGGTCATCGATCCCTTTATAAGTTTGATATTCTGCAATATCAGCAAATTCATCTTCTGCCGGCCAAGATTCACCCAAAGTCATAATATATTTGATCCAGCTTTTCACTACGTCCTGCTTATATTCTTTATGTCCAAAAATAAAGGTCATAATTTTGAAACGCGTAGTTTTGATGATAGTCGTAGGCTCAGCAATGGTTATAATACATCCCTGGGGAGAAAGTTTTTCTGCTGCCGTAATCAGCAATTTGATCGGATCTTTGAAATGATGGATAGCAGAAGAAAAAACGATCAGGTCGTAGTGCTGCTCATCCGATTCCAGAAATGAAAAAACATCTGTCTTAATAAGCCTTATATCGCCCACGCCTTCCTGCATCATCCTGTCGCGGGCTACTTCCAGCATTTTTTCTGATAAATCGACCAGGGAAATTTCACTTAAAGGGTCACATTGTTTCATTATAAATGCTGCTTTACCAGCTCCTCCGCACATATCAACTGCTCTGATATTTCTTCCCAGGCGTTTGGACAGCTTCTCCATGACGGCTTTGAAGATTACCTGATATTCTATATATGTGAACTTAGGGTCAACTTTCTCAGTATAATATTTTATGATATCATCATCGTTATATTTATTTATATTGGCTTCCAGAATATCATCCTCAGTTATCTGTACCCATTTTTTATTAACAGTCACTTTGACATCCTCCGCTGATTTAGTAAAAAAATATACTCTATTCAAAATAATTCGTCAATATTGACGCATGCTCCTTCTTGTCTTAAAAAATATCTTTGTACTGTTCAGGGAGGATTTAAAAAATACCAAGGTTAAGAACGAGACTTAAGGAGGACAATCGCCGGTACCAATTGATTCTCTTTCAGGTTAAAGCTAACGGCATTCATTAATTAAATCCTTAAAGCCGGGTAATGCATGCTCAATTGTTTTATAAGCTACGCAATAAGCAATGCGGGCATATCCCGGGCAGCCAAATGAAGTGCCGGGGACGATCAGGATGTTTTTCTTTTTTGCCAGGCTGCAAAATTCAATATCATCATCAATTGGAGTCTTGATAAACATGTAAAAAGCTCCTTGAGGTTTAATACACTCATAACCGCAGGATAAAAGCCAATTATATAAAAGTTCGCGATTCCTGTTATAAACATCGATATCAGCTTTGGCCTCCAGGCATCTGGCAATGACATGCTGAAACATTGAAGGAGCATTTACAAAACCTAAAATACGGGTGGCAATATTGGCAGCTGAAATCATATTTTCGTAATCAGCCGCCTCGGTTGGAATCACCAAATAGCCGATTCTTTCTCCCGGCAGCGAAAGCGATTTACTGAAAGAATAGCCGATTATGGTATTGGCATAATATTTGGTCAGATATGGGACTTCAGTATTATCATAAGCCAGTTCCCGGTAGGGCTCATCAGAAACCAGATAAATGTCAGATCCATATTCTTTTTGTTTTTCATCTAAGATGGCAGTCAGATTTTTAATGGTTGCTTCCGAATAAATAACTCCGGTAGGATTATTGGGTGAATTAACTATTACTGCTTTGGTTCTGGGGGAGAGTTTCTCTTTAAACTCCTGAAGATTAGGCTGAAAATCAACGGTATTGGGGGATATAATAACCAGCCTGCCATCGAAGTTGGCTGCATAGCTGCGATACTCCCCAAAAAAAGGTGCGAATGCAATGACTTCGTCGCCGGGGTCAAGCAAAGTTTTGAATATAACATTTATTCCGCCGGCAGCACCAACGGTCATAATTATATTGTCCTGGGAAAAAACCGTGCCGAATCTGTTATTGAGAGATTGCGCAATAGCAGCTCTGACATCTTCATAGCCGGAGTTGTTCATATAACCGTGAATACTCATGGCAGCTTCATTATTTATGATATCCAGGATGGCATCTTTTACTGCTTCTGGTGCCGGAACACTTGGATTTCCCAAACTGAAATCAAATACATTGTCAGCACCGTGGATGGCCGCGAGTCTTTTACCTTCTTCAAACATAGCCCGGATGATCGAACTGTTTTTTACCTGTTCCTGCATTTTTTCCGATATCATAAAATCAAACCCTTCATATTAAATTTATATGCAAGCTGAAAAGCGCAACAGGCAAGAAATGCTTAGGAAAAGCTTACCACTGGCAGATCTGTATTGCAAGATTAAGTAAATGCTTAGCGGTTGCTATTGACCCAATCAGTATATTAAAACTATCATGAAAGTGACGGAACATTATTGTCAGGCTTAAGGAGCGGGATGCTCTTAGTGAAAGGAGAATTTTAATTCATGATTATTGATGCTCACGGTCATCTGGGTGACATTTTATATCCCAATGGGGGCAAGCTTATTTATAAGCGCGGGGTAGTGATGGAAAAGCTCTGGGATCCGCAGGGGACAAATGAAGCGCAATTGAACCGTTCGTTTGGCATGGGAAAATTGATTTACGAAATCACCAATTACTGGGCAACCAAAGGGCAGCGGGCCCGCAATTTTACTGCTACGCTGGAAAACTATCAGCGTTCGCTGGATGAAAACCGGATCGATTATGCTGTTTGTCTTCCTATCGCGCCTTATGTAACTTTCGATGATCTGGCTGAGGCCAAAAAACAGGAGCCCCGCATCATTCCTTTTACCAGCGTTGATTTTACCGGGAAACAAGATGCAGCCGCCAAACTGAGCCAGGATGTTGCCAACGGAGCCATGGGTTTAAAACTGCATCCCATTATCCAGAATGTTTCCCTGACCGATGATCGCACTTTACTGGCACTGCAGGCTTTTGAAAAGCTTAAAAAGCCGGTATTGATTCATACCGGGCCATCAGGATATTACCTGGGCAGGGAAAAAAGCAAAAATACACCGGCGTTTGGCAAAGTAAAATATGTTGAAGAAGTAGTCCGGAATTTTCCGGGGATAAATTTTATCATCGGCCATTCCGGCCTGTTCTGGGTAAATGAAGTATGCCGCAGAATGGCAAAACTGCCTAATGTATGGGCGGAAACCAGCTTTCAGTCACCGGAAATAGTGCGTAAATTAGTTGATATATTTGGCCCTGATAAAGTGGTGTATGCTTCGGACTGGCCTTTCGGCAGCCGCGCTCCCCATATCAGGATCGTTAAAGTTGCCTGCCGGGGAGACCAGGAACTGGAGGATAAAATATTTTACAGGAATGCCAAAGAACTTTTAGGTATTTAGTTAAAAGGCAAAAATATTGATTTGGATTCAGATAAAAAGAAGCCGGCAAGAAAGATCTTTCCGGCTTCGTTATTCATGGTATGTTATTTTACAGGCAAAATTCCAGGGCCTGGCGGACTCGGTCCGGGGTGACATTTTTCCTTTCACCCAGCTTCACCATATTGTGTGCTTTCAGACTGGACAGGATTTCCGGAAAATTATCTGCTGTCAAGCCATAATCGCTGAGCCGGGTTTTCATTTGCATAGTCACAAAAAACTCCCGGGTCTTTTCGATAGCAGCATCAATAACAGCATCCTTATCGGCGCCCTTAAGTCCCCAGATACGCTCGGCATATTGCAGGAGCCGGGGCCGTTTATCTTCTTTCAGTACCTTCAGCATGCCGGGCAGCAGTACAGTCAATGTAGCTGCATGATCAATACCATACAAAGCAGTCAATTCATGTCCAACCATATGCGTGGACCAATCTTCGGGGACACCGGAACCGATCAGACCATTCAAGGCCATAGTGGCACACAGCATTATATTCGAGCGCACCTCATAATTCATTGGTTCAGCTAAAGCCTTCGGGCCTTCTTCAATCAAGGTAAGCAGCAAGCCTTCGGCAAAACGTTCCTGCACCTTGGCGTTGACCGGATAGGTCAGATACTGTTCCAGCACATGCATATAGGCATCAACGACCCCGTTGCTTATCTGGGCCGTGGGCAGAGAATAAGTTTTAGTCGGGTCTAAAACCGCAAAGCGAGGGAAAAACAAGGTGCTGTAAAAAGATATTTTGGCATTCATGGACTTGCGGGTAACGACTGCCCGATGGTTTGACTCAGAACCGGCAGCCGGCAAAGTCAGGACTACACCTAAAGGCAGCACTTCATTGACCACGGTTCCTCTGCTTAAAATGATTTCCCAGGGGTCTCCGGTATATCTTGCTGCAGCAGCAATGAATTTGGTGCCGTCAATGACCGAACCACCGCCAACTGCCAGCAGGAAATCTATTTTATTAGTTTTTACCAGTGCCACCGCTTTCATCAGCGTTTCATACAAAGGATTAGGCTCTATACCGGCAAATTCGGTCAAATCATAGCCGGCCAGTGCAGCCTTGACTTCATCATAAACTCCGTTATTTTTTATGCTGCCACCGCCATAGGTTATTAAAACCCGGGCATCCCGCGGAATTTCGCCGGCAATATCGGCAATTCTTCCCTGACCGAACATTATTTTAGTAGGGTTGTAAAAATCAAAATTAAACATTTAAATTCCTCCGTTTCTTCGAATCAGCTGCGATTACTACTATTTTAAACAGAGCAGATGTCAGAAGGTAAATACTATGATTATTAAAATCATCCTGCATTAATTATATATTATTATAAGGAAGTATTTAAAGATGATCCATCCATATGGTCATGATCACGATCTGCCTGGCAGCTGCGCAGCTATCTGTTCGAGCACCGCGCCGGTAGTACCGGTGTCAATTTTGATACTGGCGGCATGATCCATATAAGTAGGGCCTTTATTGATTATGACCAGATCCTGAGACAAGGAATCAAAAGCTCTGACAAAACCGGCCAGAGGATATACTGTCAAAGATGAACCGATGACTATTAAAAGCTGCGCTGACAGGATATTTTCCTGAGCATCCATATAATTGTAAATATTCTCGCCAAATAAAACCACATCAGGCTTAAGTATCCCTCCGCATTTCGGGCAGTGCGGCACCAATTCCCCGCTGCCCAAAGCAGTCTGGGCATCATAAACTGACTGGCAGCGGAGTTTCTGGCAGATAAACCGGTCAGCAGTACCGTGAACGGGGATAACGTTTTTGCTGCCGGCTTTCTGATGCAGATTATCAATATTTTGTGTAACGATGCAATGTACATAACCCCGGGTTTCCAGATCGGCCAGAATATAATGGGCCTTGCCTGGTTCAACCTGGGCCAGAACAAAGTGTTCACGGTAAAACTCATAAAACACTTCAGGATGCTGGCGAAAAGTATCGATATTTATTATCCGCATGACCTTGTCTTCACCCAGTTTGCGATAGATGCCATTTTCACCGCGGAAATCCGGAATGCCGGCTTCAGTGCTGATACCCGCTCCGGTCACGACCACTGTCTTTCTGGAATTGGCGATCAAACTCGCGATTTGGTCAATTTTATTTTGCATTCAGTTCCCTCCTCAGACAATGAAGTTTATGTTTACAGCGTTTCCCTGACCGATAAAAATACCGCTGACAAAGGCCGGATCAACTTCAATAGTAAAAGTTGCAGCCATTTAATTATGCTAATATTACTCCATATGTATTACTGTTTCCTGCTGCAAAGTCAGGGTCGGGGTTAAAGTACCGGGTCAAAAAAAACTGTTATATTTTCCTGAACAATAGTATACTATTTCCATTGACTCTTCAGTCGGTTATCTAAGCTGTAATTTGCATGATTTGAAATAAGGTGAGTTTTTTTATGGACAGTTCTCAATTTATGGGGAAGCAGAGTATCGGACGTCTGCTGTGGATGTTTTCTCTCCCGGCTATTGTTGGTATGGTAGTAAACGCTTTATATAATATTGTTGCCCGTATATTTGTAGGCCGGGGAGTCGGTTCACTGGGACTGGCGGCTACAGCAGTAGCTTTACCGATCATGACTATAATTATGGCCTTATCGATTCTGGTCGGGGTCGGTGCCACAGCTTTGATTTCGATCCGCCTGGGTGAACAGAAGAAAGCCGAAGCCGAGGTGGCAGCGGGGAATGCTATGCTGCTGCTCATTTTGCTGCCAGTCTTTTTCTCCGGTATATTTTTCATTTTTTCTGAATCGATATTGACTGCTTTAGGTTCCAGTGCCGCAGTTTATCCTTATGCCCGCGATTATGTGACCATAATCATGTTTGCGGCGCCCATTATCTCTTTCAGTATGGGAGCCAACAACTTTATCAGGGCGGAAGGAAATCCCCGCATGGCAATGTATACGCAAATTATAGGTGCCATTATCAATATCATCTTAAATTATGTTTTCATCTTTATTTTTGGCTGGGGAATAAAAGGTTCGGCTCTGGCAACTCTTATTGCCCAATCCGTAGCGGCTCTCTGGGTATTGAGCTATTTTCTGTCCGGTCGCAGCCTGATAAAAATATATTTAAGAAACCTGAAGCCTCAGTTGCCGATCATTTCAAGTATTATGGCGATCGGTTTTGCCCCGTCTGCTATGCAGTTTGCCACCAGTGTGCAGCAGGTGATACTGAATAAAGCTCTGATGCATTACGGAGGAGATTTAGCGCTCTCCGCGATTGGCATCATGATGAGTATCGGGATGCTTCTTTTCATGCCCATACTGGGAATAAATCAGGGAGCCCAGCCGCTGATAGGCTTTAATTACGGTGCCAAACAGTATAGTCGGGTGATCGAAGCCTGGAAGAAAGCAGTATTAGTGGCTTCATGCATTGCAATAACAGGATTTATAGTCATTCGTTTATTTTCGGTTCCTCTGGCCGGATTATTCAGCCAGGGGGATACAGCTTTGACCAATCTGACCTCGCATGCCATGCTGATATATTTTACCGCGTTTCCAATCGTTGGTTTTCAGGTTATAGGGGCAACTTATTTCCAGTCAGTTGGCAAACCGGTGCAGGCGGCTATCCTAAGCTTATCCCGCCAGGTGCTGCTGTTTATTCCATTATTGCTGATATTGCCTGATTATTGGGGAATCGAAGGAATATGGCGGACCGCTCCTATTGCTGACTGTCTGGCAGTTATGCTGACGGCAGCTTTTGTATTCAATGAACTGAAGAAATTAAAGGCAAAATCGGCAGAAGCATTATCTGCAAAAATACCGGAGGAAGGATAGTAATCAAAAAACTGAGGCTGCCTGTAAGCAGCCTCAGTTTGTCAAATTGCAGCCTCTTTTCGACATTTTTTTAGGATAATTCATCATCATCGTCATCAGCTTTGGCATTCCTGAAATTCTTAATGGATTTTCCCATTGATTCTGCTAATTTAGGTAATTTGCCAGGCCCAAATATGATAAGAACAATAACGAGAATAAATCCCAGTTCCCAGGGGCCAAAGTTTCCAATCAATCCAAACATGAACATTCCCTCCTTTAACCAGAATAAGGCATACAAAAGCAAATCTATACACCAGTTTGTCTAAGCATAACTGTGCAATCCAGGTAACAGATAGTTCACCCCAAAGAAGGTAAACAAAACCAGTACAAAACCAATTATGACTAGAATACGGGCATTATTGCCGCGCCAGTCTCTCCGGCGGTGAAGATGCAGATATATGGCATAGATGATCCAGGTAACCAATGCCCAGGTTTCTTTGGGATCCCAGGTCCAATAACTGCCCCACACCTGCTCAGCCCATACAGCTCCCAGTACGATCGACAATGACAACATGGCAAAGCCTGAACTTGTAATTTTATAAACTGAAGTATCATCTGCCGATACTGCATTATGTAATTGTATTATAGCAAGTCCTGCTGCCAAAGTAAAAGCACTGTAAGCAATTATGGCTGTAATTACATGAACCGTAAGCCAGGGGCTTTTCAAAGCCGGCATAAGCGGTACAGCCTGGCCGATTTGCTGTGGCATCAACATAATTATTGCGGCGATCAGCAGGGCGTTGATCAGCATTACCAAGCCGCCGGCATTATTATTCTTACTGATTGCTTCATATATTATATACATGAAAACAGTTATAAACGCAAAACTCAGCAGAAATTCATAACCATTAGTCAGCGGCAAGCGGCCGCTTTGGATTACCCGGCTGATCAAGACCAGTAAATTGATGGTTAATCCGGCAGTCGCCAGCCAGAAAGCGAATATGCCCAGCCAGTTCCAGCGATAACCGGCAAAATATATTATTGAAGCTGCTGCATAGAAGCCCAGAACAATATAAACCAAAAGGTGTTCAATTGAAGTCATAATTCATCACACTTCCTTTTTACGAACCGAGGGACCGAACAAAACAATGCAGATCCCCAGCATTAAAAGCAGCCCTCCGGAGGTAACCAACGGCAGCCCCGGGTCTGTCTTCAAAAATAAGACCGTATAGGGTCGTGCATTTTGAAATTCTATAGTAACGTTTTCATCGATATTTATTGGTTTACCAAACGGTGCTGCCCCAACTCCAAGTAATTCAGTACCATTATATACAGAATAAACGACCCGGGGATTGACCGGTTCAACGGACTTGGTTTCCAAACCCAGTTCCGGGTCAAAGTTGGGGATATATTTAAAAACCTTTACGGCTCTCACAGTAGCGGTAAATTGTATAAAATCACCATCTTCAGCCAGAACCGTTTTTTCAGCAGCATCTCCATCCCTGATAAGAACATCAGTCAGGTAACCGTAGCTGATCTGGTAAGCTTTAATTCCCTTATAGGATAAGGGGTAATTGACACTGATAGTTTTCGTCAGAGCCGTTTTTCCCGCTTCAGATACTACCAGTTCAGAATAATACTGCGAGGGAGATCCGTCTTCATTAAATTCAATGGTAAATTTGTTCAGCTTTATTGAAAATGCTTTATCAGTGGGAATAACTTTGTTGATTTCGGCTGTATCACCTTCCAGGAGCTTAAGCTGAACATTATGCCCCAGAAAGGAATAAAGGCTGGCACCAATTAGGATGAACACTACGCCGGCATGCAGCATTACAAGGCCGGTGCTTCTTAATAAAAGTCTCCAGTTTTTGCTGATCTGCACTCTATGCTGTAAAAATCTTTTAAGTGTATTAATAGTACATAAAGCCATGTTTATAAAGAGCAGCAGCAGCAATACACGAAAAGGCAAAGTTTTAAAAAAAACATCCGGCCAAAAGCTCGAACCAACAGCTGATGCTATACCGATCAGAGCTAATAAAACCAGGCCGGCCGTCATTGAAGAAATCAAATTATACAGGCGATCAATAATCTCCGTATTGCTGTTATTTATTGTACTTCCCAGCTTTCGTCCAGGTCATCCATCCAACTCCAGACATGACATTCTGCGCACATAGGTTTTGACTTTTCGTGTATCTGATGGCAAAGATTGCAATCCTGCTCCCCATTGTGTGAATTATGCGGATTGGAATCCCCGAATTCAGTAGCAGCTTTAATTTCGTTCCAGCTTATACCAGCCCCTGTTTCAGAGTGGCAGTCCAGACACATTTTTCTATCGCCCGGAGGCCCTTCCAAAGGCAAATAATAATTGCCGGTAATGAAGTTGAAACCTTCCGTGGCTTTCTCAGGGATAGTACGATGATGACAGTCGAGGCATTCGATACCTTCCCGGGAATGCTTGTTGTCCAACAGAACCCCTTCATTCCAGGATTCATAGTAAGGCTTGATTATATGACAAGTTGCGCAAAAAGAAGGCTTCTCACTGGCTTTTAACAGAACCCCGGCAGTTATGCCACCTAAAACTATTACTGCACTGATTACTGTTAGTATTACCTTTTTGTTAAGATATTTTTCCCTGAAACTTTTGCCTTCCGTATCATTACTTTTCATAAAAAACCTCCTAAAAAATCGTCCTCTTCTGTTGACTGCACAAAGCTTGTTTTACACAACCGATAATATGTACCAAAAAGACTGACACTACAGGATGATTTTCTTTCATTATAGACAAAAAATGAGCAATTGTCTTTATATGTTATAATAGAATTCCTTCTAAATCGTAAATGCGGTATGATTATCAACTGCTGAAACTTTGTCCCGGTTTGTGCATGTTCTTTATGAAAAATACCAATGAAAATATTTTATGATATTGTTATACTGAATGTACAAGTATTAAAAAAAATAATAATGTGTCGATTTAAGTATTCGCTGCTTCATTAGCAGTTGAATTCAGTTATAAGTCAGCCGAAAGGCATGCAAGGAAAAGAAGAAAGGGGAGATTTTATGGGTAACGAAGAAAAAGTAAACGGAGTATCCAGAAGGGCGTTTATTAAAGGTGCGGCAGTCAGCACTGTAGCACTTGGTTCAGTCGGTTCCATAATCGGCTGCAGTCCCAAAGAAAAAGAGCCCGCAACAGAGCCTGAGACACAAGTCGAAAGTGCTGCTCCCAGCTTTTTAAAAGCACCGGATCCTATTGCTGATGCTGACATTAAAGAAACAGTTACCGCTGATGTTATCGTTGTTGGAGGCGGCATGTCAGGTTTATGCGCGGCCATGTCAGCTGCCGAGGACGGAGCCAAGGTTATACTGCTGGAAAAAACCGAAAGGGTCAATTTCCGCGGCAATGACTATGGCGCTATCGGCACCAAGCTGCAGAAACAGATCAACAACGAAATAAACAAAATAGATGCGGTACAGGAAATCATGCGTTATAACGCATATAAAGGCAATCAGAGAGTTGTTTCACTTTGGGCGGAAAACAGCGGCAAGGTAGCTGACTGGATCATGGCCAAAGCTGAAGGTTATGGCTGCAAGCCCAAAGCGGTACCCCTGGATGAGACCGTCACCCCCGGGACTACAGTTAAAGGGTTTCCGACCTTAAGCTTCAGGATGGAACCCAGCGAAGTCGCAACAGCCGATGCACCCACAGGTACTCATCCCTGGACAGCATCGATGCGCTACACCTTAAAACAGGGATGTATAGATACCGGAGTGGATATTCGCTATAAAACCCCTGCTGTTCAACTGGTGCGCAAAGATAATAAAGGCCGGGTTACAGCAGTAATAGCCGGTGAAAAAGGAGCCTACAAGAAATTTGTGGGAACCAAAGCCATAATATTATGCTCAGGGGATTATAATTCTGACCAGGAAATGCGGGAATACTACATTCCATCTACCAAATATATGCATGCCAATATGTATGAAATGGTAGACGGAGACCATAATACAGGTGACGGGCAAAAAATGGGTATGTGGATAGGAGCGGCAATGGATGAATTCCCCCATGCGCCGATGTATTTTGATTTTGCCGTACCCGGTGCTCCCATCCTTGCCGATGCTTTAATGCGCCAGCCCTGGTTAAGTGTCAACGAAAAAGGGCTGCGTTACGAAAACGAAGAACTGCCTTACGCATATTTATCCAATGCTCAGCGTCAGCAGCCCGGCAATGCCAGATGGACGGTATGGGATGCCAAATGGCCGGATGAAGCACCTTCATTCAAAGTTGTAGCCTGCAAGGATATGCGTACCAGCTTCCATAACCCGGAAAATGTAAAAACCTATATCGAAAAAGGTTATATAAAAAGCGCGGAGACCCTGGAAGAACTGGCTGACAAGATGGGTGTCCCCAAAGAGAATTTCCTGAAAACGGTGGAACGCTACAATGAACTGGCCAGGAAAGGTGTTGATGAAGATTTCGGCAAACGGGCAGCCTGCCTGACCACTATTGAAAAACCGACCTTCTATGCCTCTCCTCTTGGGACAGCCTTGCTGGTCACCCTGGGAGGTTTGAAAATCAATGAACAGCTGCAGGTGCTGGATGAAGAACTGAATATCATCCCTGGCCTGTATGCAGCCGGCAATGCTTCAGGAAGCTACTATGCCAATGACTATTGTGTAAACCTTCCCGGCAACAGCCATGGACGTGCCTTTACCTTCGGGTACCTGGCCGGTAAAAATGCTGTTAAACTCGGGTAAAAAACTTAACAACGGATAACTGTCCGCACAGCAAAACCAACGTTAAAACATCGGCAAAATAAATAACAATATAAACAGCAAAAACAGAAACGGGGAAGCTTTTTAAGCTTCCCTGTTTTGCAGATAAATTTATAATAATAAGTGTAAGTAATTCAGTTGAATCAGCTATTATTTATAATATATGGAAGGGAGGGGAGTATGATTTGTCAGCGGTAAAAATTGAGAATCTGCGTAAAGTCTATCGGGTAGGCGAGGAGAAGGTAGTGGCGCTGGATAATGTTTCGATGATCATGGAAGAGGGAGAAATAACCTGTATACTAGGGACATCAGGTTCCGGAAAAACGACCCTGTTAAACATGATCGCCGGATTGGAAAAGCCGACTCGGGGCACTATTGAACTTTTCGGACATAACATTGTAAAACTTAATGAAAGGCAGTTAGCCAGGTTCAGACAGCATTACGTCGGCTTCATATTTCAATCATATAATTTGCTGCCCGCGCTTACTGCAATGGAAAATGTTGCTCTTCCCCTGATCTTCCGCGGAATAGAAAAAAAGCAACGGGAAAAGATGGCCTTGAAGATGCTGGAGGCGGTCGGCTTAAAAAAGCATGCCCGGCACAGGCCAACCCAGTTAAGCGGCGGGCAGCAGCAGCGGGTCGGTATTGCACGGGCATTTGTTATTAAACCTAAAATAATATTTGCCGATGAACCGACCGGTAATCTGGACTCCCGCACCACATCAGAAGTTATGGACCTGATGCTGAACATAACCCGGGAAAACGGACAAAACCTGGTACTGGTTACCCATGACGCCAATATTGCCAGCTATGCTGACCGAATCGTAAATATTTTCGATGGCAATATTGAACAATCACAATTGATAAAGAGGAGCTAAACAGTATGAAAAGAAAAGGTTGGATCTTATTACTTGCTATTTTATTTACCCTTAACTTGCTGGGCATAGCTGCTGCTGATACTTCGGATAACCCCTGGGAAATACCTGAAGAAAATCCCAATGTTGTTATCGGCAGGGATGCCAAGATGCCGGTTTTCAATGCGGGAGAAAAAATCAAGCTTAAAATCCCTATTGAAAATACCAGTAACACTGATGCCAAAGACATAAGTGTTTCCATATCGGCAGGAGATGCCGGCAGTTTCCCCTTTTCAATAGACGAAATGTCTATTACAGAGTATGCTGGTCACCTGGCGGCTAAATCCCGCAATATTATAACCTTTGACTTAAACGTACCGGCTACAGCTAAACCTAAAACATATCCAATCAATGTGACGGTTAATTACAAAACTTATTATGGATATAGCGGCAGTGCAAGTGACGTGATCAATGTAAAGATTGAAAATCCCAATAAACAGCCTAACATTTACGTAACAGGAGTTGATCTTCCGGGAGAAAATCTGCCCAGCGGGCAAAGCAGTCTGGTCAAAATTCAGGTAAAAAATAACTGCGACTTAAAGCTTAAAAATTTAGAGTTTAAATTAAGCGGATTTAATACTAACACGATCAATCTGGATAAATGGCCGGATGCGCAGTACATCGGGCAGTTAAGCCAGGGAGGAACCGCAGCGGTAGAGTATCGTTTATATACTGATGCCAAACTGGAAAAGGGTACATATCCCCTTGATTTAGGCATTAAATATCTGGACGAGTATGGGCAGGAATATACCCAGGAAAGTGTAGTTTATCTGCCGGTATCAGGCAAAGGGGGCGCGGACGATGAGTATACCCCCAGGCTGATTATCGATAATTATTATTTTCCGGGTGAATACATGCAGCCAGGTCTGGCTTTCCCCTTGAGCATTTCGTTTTACAATGCCAGTGCCACAACGGCAGTTGGCAATATAAAAGTAAGTATCAATTCGGATGGGGATGTATTTTCGCCGGTAGGAAGCAGCAACTCTTTTTACATAGACAAATTGGAAGCCGGGGGGCGTATCGAGAAAAATATTACTTTGAAGCCTAAAAACGATGCCGAAAACGGCAACTACAATATTAGTGTTGATCTGCAGTATCAGGATAGCGCGGGAACGCAATATAATGAAAAAGAATTGATCAGTATTCCGGTCAACCAAAATATTATCCTGGTGGTGACCGACGTCGAGACTCCGGATGAAGCTTTTGTCGGTATTCCGACCGCAATATCCATTGATTTTTATAATACCGGCAGAAGTGTTATTCGTAATTTAATAGTCAAAGCCGAAGGCGACTTTGAGATTCAGGATGGTAATGCTTATTTGGGTAATCTGGAAGCCGGGAAAGAGAATTACTTTGATGTTACCATAATTCCTCAAAAAGAAGGGGTGGCTGAGGGAAAGATCATTTTGCAATATGAAGACAATATCGGCCAGCCTTTTATGGTAGAGAAGTCCTTTCAGATCAATGCCATTATGCAGCAGCCTTCAATGGAGGGATCAGATATGATGCCTGAGGAGCAACCGGCTGCGAAACCCTGGCTTAAGTGGCTTATAGTTGCCGGAGGAATAATTTTGCTGGCAGTTATCGCCGTAATAGTTATCAGACGCCGCCGTCGTCGTTTAAGTGAGGAATTGGAATTCGATGAATAAAATTGATTTATTCCGCATGAGCGGGCAAAATCTCCTGCGACGCAAAACCAGAAGTATTTTGACTATAACCGGAGTTATGATAGGCACTGCTTCTATCGTAATCATGTTGTCGCTGGGTATTGCTATGGACAGGCAGTTTCAGGAACAGATATCCCAGATGGGCAGTTTAAATATAATCGACATACAGCCTGCTTATTATGGGATGGAGATGACAGGTACCAATCCGCAGGAGGTATTTTTAAATGACCAGGCCGTAACCCAATTCGAAAAAATGGCAGGAGTAGAGGCAGTTATGCCTCAAAAGACCAGTTATTACAAAATTGTTTCAGGCAAGATGGTTGGCCAGGTGGGGGTAATAGGCGTAGACCCTGAAAAACTTGAGGCTTTTGATTTTACGATTGATGAAGGCCGCTTGCTTATTTCCAGTGATAAAGAGGCCATTATTTTTGGCTCTCAGGTCGCTTATAATTTTTATAATCCGCGCCTTAACAATCAATATTATGGACCAATGGGAGATACGCCGCCTGAGGTAGACCTGATAAGTGACAAGCTATTACTGACAGCTGATATGGAATATGGCGAGCGAACATCCGGCAGCACAGACCCCGAGTATAAACCGCCAAAGCCCCATGAAATAAAAGGGGTTGGAATTCTGCAGCAAAGTAATAACGAACAGGATTATAACGCCTATATGAATATGGCTTATCTGGAAAAGATCATAGCCGAAGACCGCAAAAACGAACGCAATAACAGCAATGAACGCTCCGTTGACGAAAATGATCAGAATCAATATGATACGATCAAGGTCAAATGTGAAAATATCGAAGTAGTTGCTGCCGTGCAGGAGAAAATTAAAGAAATGGGGTACATGGCCTCTAGCTTAACCGACATATTGGAATCAATGAAAAAAACCTCCCGCACCTTACAGGCCATATTAGGCGGAATTGGGGCTGTCAGCCTGCTGGTTGCCGCCATCGGCATTACTAATACTATGATAATGAGCATTTATGAAAGAACAAAAGAAATTGGAATCATAAAAGTGTTAGGGGCGGATATCGCTGATATAAAAAGATTGTTCTTATTGGAAGCTGCCCTGATCGGTCTGGTAGGGGGGCTGATTGGACTGCTGCTCAGTTATTTGGTTTCCTGGTTATTGAATAATCTGGTTCCGGGTATGATGGGAGACATGGGAATGGCAGGAACCACCGGAATATCATATATCCCGCCCGTATTGGCAATAGGAGCCTTGTTATTTTCCACTATGGTAGGCATTGTTGCCGGTTACTCACCAGCTCGCCGGGCTATGAACCTTAGCGCCCTGGACGCTATCCGCACAGAATAAAGGGAACCGGGAAATAAAAATATCTCCAACAATATTTTTTTTTATTTGCAGATTTTATTCTAAAAGTTTATGCTTAAAATGGCGAAAACTAAGAACAAAATGATTTATTTTCAGATATTTCAGCATTGCTGAGCAGATAATGACAAAAAATTTTAAATAAATACTAAGTTATAGCAGCAGTTGATTAAAAAAGAGTTGCAGCAAAGAATATTTCAGGGAGGTTAATCAGTGGAAGTTGATTATAAAGCGATGACATTCGCTTTTCTTGGCGGCCTGGCATTATTAATGTTCGGACTGAAATTCATGTCGAGCGCCCTGCAGGAAGTGGCCGGTGACAAGATGCGCACCATCCTGGAGCAGGGGACTAAAAGCCCGGTAAGGGGAGTACTTACCGGGATGACGGTCACCGCACTCATTCAGAGCAGTACTGCCACTACGATATTGACCGTAGGACTGGTAAATGCACAGCTTTTGACTCTCAGACAGGCTATTGGAGTAATAATGGGGGCCAATATCGGCACCACCATTACAGTTTATTTGATCGGTTTTAATCTGGGAGATTATGCATTGCCCATTATCGCCGCCGGTGTTATTGCTTACATTTTTTTTGACAATAAAAAAGTCCAGCTGATCGGACAGGTCGTATTAGGCATTGGGGTTTTATTCTTCGGCCTGAACATAATGGGGGATGGCCTGGCACCTTTGAAAGATGTGCCGGCTTTTACAAACCTGATGCTTAGTATTGAAGACAATGCCTTTTGGGGTGTTATAGTCGGGATGATCTTTACCGCCGCGGTACATGCCAGCAGTGCCACAATAGGGGTGTTGCAGGAATTGGCCTATCAGGGGGCAATAACTTATCATCAGGCAGTTCCTATACTTTGCGGGGATAACATAGGGACAACCATTACAGCTTTATTAGTAGCTTTCGGGACTGGAGTAGCTGCAAAACGGGCGGCTCTTACCCATTTTATGTTCAATCTTATTGGATGTCTTATTTTCCTGCCGCTTTTTGTCTCCGGTATCGCCGAAAAAGCCATCATTTTCTTTACCAATTATCTGTTTATATTGATTCCCGGCAATGTGGGCTGGGATGCACTGAATATAAAACTGCAGATCGCCCAGACCCACCTGTTTTTCAACTTATCCAACACCCTTATCCAACTGCCTTTTGTTGCCGTATTAGCCTGTATCGTTACCAGGCTTATCCCGGATTCCAAAAAGGAAGCTGCATTGGATGCGCTTAGAACCATATATATTGACAAACGCTTCCTGGCCAATCCTTCAGTTGCGTTAGCCCAGGCAACCCGGGAAACGCTGCGCATGGGCGAAATGGCAATAGAAGCATTCAAAAATGCCATGGACTACTTTGATAAACGGAGCAAGAACCTGCAGCAAAAAGGCGAGCAAATCGAGGATTTTGTCAATTACATGGAACGGGAAATAACGGATTTTATCGTCCTGGCCTCAGAAAGCCGCTTGTCCAAAGAAGATTCCTATCAGTCCTATGCCTTGCTGCAATCCATAAATGACATTGAAAGTATAGCTGACCTCTGCAAAAATATTATGGAACTGGCTGATTATGCTGACCGGCACCAGGTAGTATTTTCCGGTGAGGCCAAAGAAGAACTGGGGCGGATGATAGATGTAACCAAAGAGACATTACAGCTTACCTTGGAAACACTGGAGAAAAAAGATAAAAACACAGCATTAAAGGTCATGCACAATGAGGAGATCCTGGACGAAATGCAGCTGGAATACCGGCGAGCCCATATCAGACGGTTGAATGAGCATGTTTGTAACGGCAATAACGGAGCAGTCTTCCTTGATGTTTTAGGCAATCTGGAAAGGATCGGCGACTTGAGCCGCAATATAGTAGGATACTCATTGGGTGAAATATAGTTTTCAAAAATAAAGGCAGTCCGGACAATTGAAGCCGGGCTTTTTTTATTTCTTGAGCTTATTTTTTTAGCCGGGCTCACAAACTTTGTTAACACTTTTAGTACTGCTGCATACACTATATTATCAAAAGGCACAGCTGATTCAAGCGGATATAAACCAGGGTTTATCGGCAATCAAATTAAATTCTCCGCTAGCAGACGAAAAGAAGAGTTTCACGGCTCATATCAGAGAAAGACTATCCTGAGCGGGCGAAACGCTTTTGCTGTAAGCGGCAAAATATATTATACTAAAATACAGCACTATAAGTGCCATGCCGAATTTCACTGTTGCAAGTGAGAACGGGGGAACCAATTTTGGGGTGAATCCGGTACTTCTTACCGGTAGGGCGTTCCTTAAGCCCGAATCCGTCAGCTAACCTCGCAGGCATAATTAAGGAGGGTGAACTTTAAATAAATAAGCCCTCTGGTTTTAATGTTGTTGCAGTTTAAGAGCAAGGGGGTTTTTTTATGCTCAATTTTAACGACTGCCAATCTAAAAGGGACATTTCTTTGCAGCGCGCTGCTGAACTCAAGATGGCAATTAATGATTATCTTTCTGTGCAGCCGGAGATCGAAACCGGATTCAGGCAGGCAGCAAGAACGGCTGATAATCAGGCCGGGATCCGTCAGTATTTTGCAGCCAGTGAAGCAGACTGGAACAGCTTCAGCTGGCAGATGAAAAACCGCATCAGTGATCCGGAAACTCTGGCCGCCCTTCTGCCCCTGTCAGACCTGGAGATATGGAGGCTGAAGACAGCATCATTAAAAGTTCGGTGGGCCATTTCTCCGTATTACCTGAGCCTGGTCGATTCTGATAATTTCAGGCGCTCACCGGTTTATATCCAGGCAGTGCCAAACTTGATGGAAATCCAGGACCAGGCAGGAAAAGAGGACCCGATGGGAGAGGAGACGACTAACCCGGCTCCCTGCATTACACGCCGTTACCCCGACCGTCTGATAATAAATGTTACCAACCAATGCGGCATGTACTGCCGCCATTGCCAGCGCCGCAGGAATTTCGGCGAAACTGACCAACATGCCTTAAAAAGCGATATGTCCGCTGCTCTGCAGTATATAAGAGAAAACCGGGAGATCCGTGATGTACTGATAACCGGCGGAGATGCACTGATGCTGAGTAATAAAACACTTGACTGGCTGTTAAGCGAACTGGATGCCATGGAACATGTTGAGATAAAAAGGATCGGCACCCGCGCACCGGTTACCATACCTCAGCGCATTACACCCGAACTGTGTACGGTTTTGAAAAAACATCCCCCCATCTATATCAATACCCAGTTCAATCATCCCATGGAAGCAACCGCGGAAGCTAAAACGGCATGTGACCGTCTGATCGAAGCTGGGGTTGTCCTGGGCAACCAGGCGGTACTATTAAAAGACATAAATGATGACGCCCATATCATGAAAAAACTTAATCAGGAACTTTTAAAGCTGCGGATCAGGCCCTATTATTTATTCCATGCCAAGCAGGTCAAAGGCACAGCGCATTTTATGACTTCAGTACAAACCGGGCTTGATATAATGAAAAACCTGCGCGGCTTTACTTCCGGGCTGGCAGTACCGACATATATAATCAATGCTCCGGATGGTTACGGTAAGACACCGGTCAATCCCGAATATCTTCTTTCCATAAATGAAAGCGAAGTAGTAATGAAAACCTGGCAGGGAAATCTCTTTCATTATCCGAACCATAGCGACGGCGAACCAATCAGCTGGGACAGCTAAAAGTAAAAGCCAATATAAGAGGGCCAAGGCCCTCTTTTTTATTGGGAAATATGCTGCCGGGGTCATTCCCCCTAAAGGGCGTGACTCCGTACCTGAGCTGGAAAAAATTAATTGCTGTAATTTGCAGGAAAATGCTATATAATGTGAAACAGCTGGCAAAAAATTGTAGATTATCAGGGGATGAGGGGATAAAATGCGTTTATTGGCGAGATTGTATTATTGGCTTGCCGGGTGGAGAACTACCGGAACTATACCGGCGGAAATTAAAAAAGCTATCATCGTGGCTGCGCCCCATACCAGCAATATTGATTTCCCATTGGCAAGGGCTTTTTTTTATATCAAGAAAACCCATGTCAATTACGTTATCAAAAAAGAATGGATGAAATTTATGCTGGGTAAGTTTTTTCATGCGACCGGGGCTTTGCCGGTCGATCGTGCCAATGCTGCCAACATGGTGGAACATATGGCCGGCTTGTTAAAAAATGCCGAAAAGATGTTTATAATGATCTCACCGGAAGGGACCCGCAGTTCGGTCAAAAAATGGAAAAGCGGATTTTACCGGACGGCGGTTATGGCTGAAGTACCGCTCATACTTGCCTATCTTGATTACGGTAAAAAAGAGGCGGGGATCGGGCCGGTTTTTTATCCAACCGGTGATTATGAAGCCGATATGAAATATATAAAAAATTATTACAGCCGGATCGTGGCCAGACACCCGGAACAATATTTGAATATGGCCTAGCAAAAAGAGAATATGAAGCGAAATCGAAATGGCCGTCCTCATTATGGGGATGGCCTTTTTACCTGGCCTTTTTTATACTCCTGCGGTATTCCGGGGAGAACACCTGCATTCTGTGAGCGGAAACCGACATCGGATTGCGCGGTTTATCGATCAGTGTATGCAGGTAGTCAATGACCTTACGCGGATCTTCACTGGTATTTCCATGCGCCAGGATAAGTTGCTTTATATCCAGCCGGGCTAAACGATCAAAAGAAGCAGCCATAGCTTGGGGAAATGAAATAGGAACCGGCAAAACCAGTTTTCCGCCTACCTCGGTCACACAATCACCAGGATACAAAATTCCTGTTTCCTTATTATAAAGGGCAATATCGCCGCTGGTATGTCCCGGGATGTATAGTGCCTGCCAGTCCGGAAAAAACGGGAGCAAGGCATTATCGTCCAGGAAATAGTCGGGCTTGACCCGGCGGACTGATAAGATCCTCTCCAGTTTAAGTTTGCGGCGACGAGCAACAAAAGTAGCCAGATAACAGTCGAGCAGATGCTGGACACAACCTCCGGCACCGGCATACCAGTAATCAATGCGGGGATGAGCAGCAAGAGGGATGCCATATTTTTTGCGCAGGCAGACTGCTCCGCCGGCGTGATCAGGATGACAATGCGAAACTATCGCCAGCTTGATATCGCCAACCGGGCGTTTTAAAACCTCTTCACAGTATTTCACGATTCTGTTTACATCATTAACACTGCCGCAATCCAACAGCAGCATACGGTCACTGTATTCGATCAGGTACAGATTAACAATGTAACCTTCGATTTTATGAACTTTAAATGCTTTATTCATGGATTAACCTTCATATATCTCCATTATCTTCCTTATTATATTCGAATTAAATTATAACTTAAAGAATATTATTGTCAATGACAGTATTTACGGATAAATACGTATGGACAGATAAGCATAACGATTTTTAAAAGGAGTTGGATAGAATGATCCGCAGCAGGTATAAAATATTGAGCAGTCTGGTTATTTTTATGTTTCTCTTTACCCTGTTTCCTGCTCAGGCTGATGCGCAGGAGGAGATTACCGTAGAAAAAGCCATTAACATCGTAAAGTCAGTATTTGAAGTGCCCGATACATACAGCAAGTTTTCTTCCGGGATCAGGACTGAAGGGGAGAGTAAACTGATCACCCTTTCCTGGGAATCTGCCGATGGCCAGGACGGGCAATTTGAAGCTCGGGTCAATGCCAGTAATGGTGACATCGTGTCTATGTACAGATGGAGCCAGGCTGACAGCTCTATAGCCCAGTTGCCTGTATTGACCAGTGAACAGGCAGTCAAAGCTGCCCGGGAGCTTCTGCAAAAAGCTGTGCCCGATAAAGCTGCCCACTTCCGTTTTATTGAGGACAGCCAGCTGGTTCCGTTAAGCGGTTACGGAACGAATCTTTCTTTGAGCTTCATGCGTTATGAGAATAATATCCCGGTTGAAAACAATACTGCTTCAGTGGAAATAAACATGGCTGACGGCCGAATAAACTCCTATGACATGAACTGGTCGGATATTGAACTGCCGTCTGCCGGGGCGATTATCAGCGGCGAGCAAGCCGGAGAAGTTTTCAGCAGTGAAAAAATGCTTCAGCTGCAATACCTGCTGCGCCAGACATCTTCCGGGAAGGCTCAGCTGCCGGTTTTAGTTTATAAGCTTGACCATCCCTCCAGCGGCATGATCGATGCCTTAAGCGGGGAGCCGGTGATCCTGTCGGGAGAACAGTACGGGTATTATAATAGCAGCAAGGAGATCGCAGTAGGCGGAATGGGATCTGCAGATGAAGCGGCACTGACTCCGGAGGAAATTACCGAAATTGCCGAACTGGCTGATCTGATGTCCCAGTCTGAGGCTGACACTATAATAAGGAAGCTGGCCGAAATCCCGGCGGAAGCTGTTTTGTATTCGGCATCACTGAACCAGGATTATCAGGACTCGACCCTCAGGATCTGGCGGGTAGACTACCGAATAAATTCTGCAACCGAGCCGGTTGAATACAGCGCCGCTTTAAATGCGGAGACCGGTGAACTGCTGAATTATTACTCCTATAATAATTACAGCCGCAGCGGGAAAGCTGATATGACCCGGGAAGCCGCCCGGGAAATAGCTGAAGCCTGGCTGCAGAAAATCCAGCCCGATAAAATATCCCAGACCAGCCTGGAGGCTGATGATACAAATACAATGCCCGGATATGAACCGGATGAATGGGATTTTAACTATCAGCGGCAGGTAAACGGAGTCTTATGCCCTGGCAACGGATTAAATATCAATGTCGACCGCATAAGCGGCAAAGTCATATATTACAATGTTGACTGGAGCAAAACTTCCTTTCCCGGCACCGGTAATGTAATGGGAGCGGAAAAAGCCGCTACAGTTTTTCTCGGCCACATGCCGATGACTTTAACTTATATCACCGAAACTGATAAGGATAATACTACAAAATTCCGCCTGGTATATTTGCCCCGCCCGGTTGCCCCTGCTCAGTCTGCCGAAATGATCGATGCTGTTTCCGGGGTCAGGCTGGACTGGGAAGGCAAAGAGATAATAGACAGGACAGTTGTCAGTTATGATGATATCGACGGAAATATCGCCTCGGAGCAGATCGAGCTTTTGGCACAGTCAGGGATCATGACTGAATACGGCAGCAGTTTTCATCCTGATGAAGCGGTCAAACTGGTAACCGTCTTAAGAGCCATGGTTATTTTAAATGACGGTAATTATAATCTGAGCATGAGCGATGAAGAGATCATACAGCTGGCCGTCACCCGCGGCTGGATCGACAAAAGCGAAGCTGCGGCAAACACAGTCAGCCGTGCCCGTATGGCCAGACTGATGGTAAGCTTTTTGCGGCTGGATTTCGTAGCTAAAAACGGCGACATGTTTGTCATGCCTTATAATGATGCCGCCGGGATCCCGGCTGAATTAAAAGGCTATGCGGCTCTGGCCGCAGGACTTAAGATCATCTGCGGCGATGGGCTTAACTTCGAGCCGGAACATATAACTACCCGGGGAGAGACCGCTGCCATTTTGGTGAGGACGTTAGGAGTTAAACCGGTACAACTTTACTGGTAAACCCAGTAGGGGAAGATATTATCTTCCCGAAGGTTAAACCAAAGAATGATTATATAGGCGATAGGTGATCGCTCGGAATAAGGTGCGGGCGGATGATATCCGCCCCTACGCCTCTTCGGCCAAAATCTTAGCTCATGCGATGTAGGGGAAGATAGCATCTTCCCGCCGGTTTAATCTTAGCTCATGTGATGTAGGGGAAGATATTATCTTCCCGCTTCCTTACAAAATTATAATATCCCCTACAGCCTTATATAAAATATTCGTCATATGCCCACTTTAATGGATTTTCATCAATGTACTGCCAATAATTCTTATAATCCGTTTCATCGCGAATTACACGATCATAAAAAGATTTTTGCCATATTGGGTAACCAACCTGTTTTGAAACATATCTTTTTAACTGTCCGATCATTGTAGATAATGATTGAAGGGGTGTCCCGTCCGCGGCTTTACCCTGCAATAATAAAATCATATGCACATGATTTGGCATAATTACGTACTTATCAACCGAAACACCGCTATAAAAAAGCGGCATATTATTTATCGCCATGTCCACCTCTGAACCAATCTCAGACAAAAGTGGTTTTTCATTTGCGCTTGGATCAAAATCGCGAATGCTTTTCCATAAAATATTCTCTTTGTTTTTTACACAAATAGTTATGAAATAGCCACCCTTTTGCGAATAATCATATCCTGTTATACGATTTGTTTTTCTTTTAGGTAATTCCATGGTTTCACCTTAATTTTATTGAAAATGGTAAATGAAAGGCTTTGCCCGTTTTGTAAATTATATTACCACAGATTGGTTGTAGGGGAAGATATTATCTTCCCGCAGGTTAAACCAAAGAATGATTATATGGGCGATAGGTAATTACCCGTAATAAGGTGCAGGCGGATGATATCCACCCCTACGCCTTTGCAGCCAAAATCTGTACTCATGCGTTCCCCTGTCCATCTAAACAACTAACCAACTGACCGGTATGTCAACAACCCCATCCCCTTGACACACTGTCTAAATCGTTCTTCCGAGTCTTGCCATTTTGTCAACAAGATTATTTAATTCGTTATCGGAATGTGCCTTGACTTTAATAAAAATAATTTTTGTGTTTTTACTGACTTTTTCAATATAGTCCGCATACACACCATAGCTTGGACATGAGTTGTGTCGTTGTTTAATGTTATCCCGATGCGAAAAAAACTCTAAACCGTTCCAATCATGGTAAATGTATATTTGCGTAACGCCTAATGAACGAGCAGTTTTAATTGCTGTTTTAACGGCAGACATTTCAGCAATGTTTGCACCATATTCCTTTTGCGATTTAAGCTGCTTGCTGTACGCAATACGATGTGGTCGTTTAGTTGCTTCGACATCCAGGACAATAGCACAACCTATTGTATTTGTTGTTGGGTTGTAGCTGCCATCAACATAGATAATTGCTTGTTGTTTTACCATTGATAAATCCTCCTCCTAAACAAAAAAGCCATTAGTTGTCAGATGATTAATACAATCACATAACAACCAATGGCTGCACATAATATGCCAAGGTCAGACAGAAGTGACTTAAGTCCTTAAGACCCTGAGGAACAGGGACGAAGTCTTATCCTATTCCGCACCAGATGAACTTTTTATTCACCATATTTAAATTTGGATTATTATATCACGAAATTTACACGTTTTAAAGTGAAAAGGAATACCCATGGAAATCACAAAAAACCTTGAAAGAGTGGATAGCAGTCCCTATACCTTTTAAGCAAAAATCTGTGCTCATGCGATGTAGGGGAAGATATTATCTTCCCGCAGGTTAAACCAATGAAATGATTATATGAGCGATAGGTAATTGCCCGTAATAAGGTGCGGGCGGATGATATCCGCCCCTACGCCTTTGCAGCCAAAATCTTTGCTCATGCGTTCCCATGTCTCCTGACCAACTTTCCCCCTCACCCCTCACGCCTCGCGAAAAAAATGTTGTCGACGACCCTGTCCCCGTGACAATTCGTCCCCGCGACAATTTCGGCGAAGGTATTGCCCTTCGCTTTTTTTTGTCATAGACTAGATTAAATTGGGAATAAATCTATAATTAAGCAGGAAAAAATCAAAAAAAAGCTAATATATTCAAATGTAAAGGTATTATATAGCCTGAACAGGAGGAATATATCGGTGAATTTAGCTGCTGAATATAAGAATAAACTGGTTACCGCTGAAGAGGCCGTCAGCCACATTAAGTCAGGCGACTGGGTAGATTACGGCTGCCTGAACGGCCTGGTGAACAAGCTGGATAAAGCTTTGGCCAAACGCGCGGATGAATTAAAGGATGTTAAGCTGTGGAGCATCCTCACTCTTACATATCCGGAAGCATTAAAGGCTGACAAAACGCAGGAGGCCTTTATTTGGCACAGCTGGCATATGTCCGGTCTGGACCGTAAAATCGCCGCTGACCGACCGGTTTACTATTCATCCATGCGCTATTCGGAACTGCCCCGTTATGTCAGGGAACATATCGAACCTCTTGATGCAGCCATGATACAGGTGGCGCCAATTGACAAGCACGGCTTTTTCAACTTCGGTCCCCAGAACTCACATTGTAAGGCGGCCTGTGACCGGGCCAGGATAGTCATCGTGGAAGTTAATCAGAATATGCCCCGCTGTCTGGGCGGCTTTGATGAAGCCATACATATATCAGAAGTTGATTATATTGTTGAAGGAGACAATCCTTTACTGGTCGATTATCCTGCCATTGCGGCCACTGAAGCTGATAAAAAGACCGCTGCTTTAATTGTGGAGGAAATACCGGACGGAGCCTGTATTCAGTTGGGTATCGGCGGGTCAGCCAGCGTCGTCGGAGAGATGATAGCTGCTTCCGACCTGAAGGACTTAGGCTGTCATACTGAAATGATGCACGATTCTTATGTAGATATGTTTTTAGCCGGCAGGATCACTGGCCGCCACAAGGCTATCGACCCCGGCAAAATGTCTTACGCGTTTGCTTTAGGTACCCAGAAACTGTACCGGTTTATCGATGATAACCCCCTTTGTGCTTCATTTCCGGTAAGTTACACCAATAATCCGGATATTGCCGCCTTAAATGACAATCTGATAACTGTCAACGGTGCCATGGAAGTTGATTTATACGGGCAGGTCTGTTCGGAGACCGCCGGTACCAGAATGATCAGCGGCACTGGCGGACAGCTGGATTTTGTCCTGGCAGGATATAAATCCAAAGGCGGCAAATCATTTGTCAGTCTGCCTTCGGCCAATATAAACAAGGATGGCAGCTTAAAAACCCGCATAGTTCCTATCATTACCCCCGGTGGGGTCATAACCGACCCCCGCTCAGTTGCCCACTTCATCGTTACAGAATACGGCAAGTTCTGCTTAAAGGGCATGTCTGTCTGGCAAAGAGCCGAAGGACTGATAAATATTGCCCATCCCGAGGTGCGGGACGATCTGATCAGATCCGCACAGGAACAAGGTATCTGGCGCAGGACCAACCGAGAATAACACAATTTATCCAGGTTTTGACCAAAATATGCAGCCCGAAAAGCCTATAAAAGGAGTAATTATTTTTTATAATAGGACTATTCCGCCGAATATTTTGAAAAAAATACATACAAAAAAAGGAATTTCTCTTATTAATGTAGAATAATCTACCGAATTGACTATAATTATCTAAATTATGATAGCGTAATTTAGATAACCAAATATTAGCAAAGATAACTATAATGCCTAAAACCATAACTGGACAAAAATTATTGTCGGGATAAAAGTCCTGACAGGTCACAGTTGTCAGCAGACAAGTTTACATATAAGGAGAGTTACCGTGGTTGCACAGCGTAGAATGTTGGGTGAGATTCTGGTCGAAAACGGGCTGATCACCAGTGAGCAGCTGACCCGGGCGATAGGTGAGCAAAAAGAGTCTCATGACAGGCTGGGCAAAATTCTGGTAAGAAACGGATATATAAATGACGAACAGCTGATGGAAGCCCTGGAGTTTTCATTGGGGATTCCCCGGGTAAGGATCAGCCAGCTGGATATAAATCCGGAAACCGTGAAAATGCTGCCGACCACGATGCTCAGCAAGCATAAGATTTTGCCCTTGTCCGTAAACCAGGGGCGCATGACTCTTATTATGGCAGATCCGCTGAATTACCATGCCATAGACGATGTGCGCATCCTGACCGGAATGGACGTAGTACCGGTAATGGCGTCCGAAAGAGAAATGGAGTCGGCCATTCAGCAATATGTAGCCCTGCAGGTCGACAGCAAGATGGAAAAGCTGCTGGGCGAACTGAGCCAGTACAATTATGGCTACAAAATCGAAACCGAAACTGCTGGAATGGAAGTAGCCGATGACGCGCCGGTCATCCGCATGGTCAATTCATTACTGAAGCAGGCCGTACAGGGCGGAGCTTCAGATATACATATAGAACCGCTGGAAAATGACGTCAGGGTACGCTTCCGTATTGACGGTGAACTATGGGAAGTGCTGTCCCTGCCCAAAAAATCATTTCCGGCTACCGTGTCCCGCATCAAAATAATGGGGGACCTGGATATTTCCGAAAAAAGGGTACCCCAGGACGGCAGGACCCGGCTGATAATAGACGGGCGGGAGATAGATTTCCGTATTTCCACCCTGCCCTCGATCCAGGGAGAAAAAATAGTAATGCGGATATTAGACCGCACCAATGCTATTATGTCCCTGGAGAAACTGGGATTTAACACTGAAAATGAAAAGAAAATAAAATCACTGATAAGAAGGCCTCATGGCATGATAATTGTTACCGGGCCGACCGGTTCAGGAAAAACCACTACCTTATACAGTGTTTTGACTGAACTGAACAACCCCAACCGCAATATCATCACCCTGGAAGACCCGGTCGAATATAGTTTGCCGGGCATCAACCAGGTACAGATAAATACCAAGGCCGGACTTACTTTCCCGGCCGGTCTGCGGTCCGTCCTGCGTCAGGACCCGGACGTAATAATGGTAGGAGAAATGCGTGACACAGAAACTGCCGAGCTGGGTGTTAGGGCAGCTTTGACCGGACATTTATTTTTCTCGACCCTGCACACCAACAGTTCGGCCGGCACCATTGCCCGTCTGGTAAATATGGGCATCGAAAACTATCTGTTGTCATCCTCGCTGGTGGGAGTAGTATCGCAGCGGCTGATCCGCCGCCTGTGCAAAAATTGCTGCCGGCCTTACGAATTGGATGAAGAGACTGCGGTCCGGCTTAACATACCTGAATATGCCGGGAAAAAGTTTTATGAACCGGTGGGATGCAACATGTGCCGCCAGTCAGGATATTCAGGAAGAATGGCCCTGCATGAAGTTATGGAAGTCGGGGAAGAGACCCGCAGAGCCATAAACAATAACGTCCAGTCCGAAGACGAACTGGAGAAGATTGCCGTCAGCGAAGGCATGATCACCATGAGCATGGATGGTATTCAAAAGGCATACCGCGGTTTGACCTCACTGCAGGAAGTTATGAGGGGGGTATTCTTGGGTGGTTAGCTTTGAACAGGTATTGAAAGTAGTTGAACTGGCACGCATGGGAGTTGAGCAGAGGGCTTCCGATATCCATTTGACCGTTAAACGCCCGCCCACCTTCCGTGTTGACGGCAGACTCGTAAGCCTCAATGATTATCCGGAGCTTAGTCAGGATGATACCTATAAATTTGCCCAGGAACTGATGCCGGACGATAAAACCATGCGACAGATAGAGCAACAGGGGCATGCCGACTTTTCCATGTCCATACCCAACGCAGGCCGGGTCAGGGTCAACATATACCTGCAGCGTGGCTCATATGCCATAGCTATTCGCCTGATACCGGCGAAAATTCCGGAAATCGACACCCTGGGTCTGCCGCCGGTCTGTAAAGACCTGATCAAGAGCAACAGCGGCCTGATTCTGGTCACCGGGCCTACCGGCAGCGGCAAGTCTACAACCCTGGCGGCTATGATCCAGGTGCTTAACAAGACTATAAGTTCCAATATCATTACTTTGGAGGATCCGATCGAATACCTGCATAAACATGGCACCTGCATAATCAACCAGCGGGAGATCGGTACCGACTGCCCCGATTTTGCCCAGGGCTTAAGAGCATCCCTGCGCCAGGACCCGGATGTGATCCTGGTCGGTGAGATGCGCGACCTGGAAACTATTTCTACCGCCATGACGGCGGCGGAAACCGGCCATCTGGTCATGGCCACTCTGCATGCGGCCACCGCCATCCAGACGGTGGAACGCGTGGTGGACGTATTTCCGCCCCACCAGCAGGCTCAGATAAGAGTTCAGCTGGCCGATACTTTGCTGGGAGTAATATCCCAGCAGCTGATCCCCAGAGCAGACGGGACCGGCCGGGTATTAGCCTGCGAAGTGCTGATGGCTAATCCGGCGGTACGCAATCTTATCCGGGACAGCAAGACTTATCAGCTGAATACTGTAATGCAGACCGGCTCCAACCTGGGCATGGTCACCATGGAAAAATCCCTGAAAAGCTTCGTGGAAAGGGGATTGATCTCAGCCGAAGAAGCGCAGAGGCGTATGGCCAAGCTTAAACAATAACTGTTGAGGAGGGGAGAGCATGATATTTTCTTACCGGGCGCTGGATGCAGCCGGTGCAATCATCAAAGGGACTCTGGAAGCTGATAACCGCAATCTGGTCATCGAATCCCTGTTGGGCCAAAGCTATACTATTTTGGACCTGAAGGAAGATAAAAACCGGGAAGCGGCGAAAAAAACTGAGATAAACATAACATGGTTTGACAAGGTAAAAATCGCCGACCTGTCGCTGTTCACCCGCCAGCTGTCCACCATGGTCAGTTCCGGCCTGCCCATCGTCAGGAGCTTTGAGATCCTGGAAGAACAGACCAGAAATAATATGCTAAAGAAAGCTACCGGGGAGATCCGCACCAATCTGGAAGGCGGCCTGACTTTAAATGACAGTCTGGCCCGGCATCCCAAGATATTTTCCAACATGTATTCCAGCATGGTAAAAGCCGGGGAAACCGGCGGCGCTTTGGATACCGTCTTAAACCGTCTGTCTGATACCCTGGAACGGGACCGGGAGATAGAATCCAAGATCAAATCAGCCTCAATTTATCCCATTATGGTTATGTGTATGGCGGTAATAGTTGTAATAGTGATACTGACTTTCGTCATGCCGGTCTTTGTCAATCAGTTTACCTCCTCGGGAACTCCGCTGCCGGCTTATACCCAGTTCTTCATGAACATCAGCTATTTTTTCCGCGACCGCTGGTACGCCTTATTGTTAGGCATCATTGCTCTGGTAACCGGGCTTAAATGGATAGGCAGCAAGCCGAACGGACGGTTGTTCTTTGACCGCCTGAAGCTCAAAATGCCCATCACCGGCAAGGTCGCCAACCGTATCGCGGTGTCCCGTTTTACCCGTATACTCGGCACCCTGCTTAAATCGGGCGTCCCCATTCTGGAAGCCCTGGATGTATTAAAAGGAGTAGTGGGCAACAAGGTGATAAGCGATGCCATCGGCGAAGCCAGGATGAGCATCCGCGAAGGCCAGTCGGTTGCTGCACCCCTGGCGGCCACAGAAGTATTCGAACCGATGGTCACCCAGATGATCGCCATAGGTGAAGAGACCGGAGCCCTCGATGATATGCTGGAGCGGATGGCAGTATTTTATGATAATGAAGTGACTTTCGCCATCGATGCCATGCTGAAAGCCATGGAACCGGCCATGATAGTTATCGTGGGAATCGTTATCGGCTCTATAATCGTTGCCATCTATCTGCCGATATTCAATATTATTACGACCATAAGTTAAGGACAGTAACGCACCTGGCGTGCTGTAGATAGACAAGCTGTAGTTCTGTTACCGGAAAAATCCTGAAGGGGGGATGCGTAAAACAATAAATATAACAGGTGGGAGAAACACAGCTATAATTTATATTCAGTAAAGGAGAGTGACCCAATGTTAATGAAAATGCGCAGTAAAATGCAAAACCAAAAGGGTTTTACCCTGGTTGAATTGATGGTCGTCGTCGTGATCCTTGGGATTTTGGTTGCTATTGCGGTACCGGTGTATAACAATGTGACAGAAAAGGCAGAGTTATCTGCAATACAGGCAAATCTAAGGACACTAGACGGAGCAATCATGCAAGCCACAGTTACAGAAACAGGAACAATTACATGGAATGAGGTTACTCTGAAGAAATATATAACAGGGTGGCCTATAACAGGGCCAAAAGCTTGCTCATATGCTGTCGGAACTGTAAGTGGACAATCTCGGGCAGTGGTAACAATTCCAAATGGAGGTAATGTAGGTGGCAAGGCCCCAGGCAGTTATTATTTAGTCGGTGACGTACTAACATCAACAACATAAAACAGGGGGATGGTTCTCCTGCTAAGAATGATTTTGGGGTTGTCGCAGCTACATGCGGCAACCCTCGGCATCATTCGAGAAGCATAGCAGTGATGCCTTACCCTTATGGGGCAATTGCCGCGCCACCCACGGAGGCGCGCAATAATCCTCAAGGGAGCGGAGTGAGTCTCACGCATCACTTCTTACCAAAAACCAAGGAGGTCAACCATGGAAACAGCAATCTATAGTTTCATATTCATAATCGGCCTCCTGTTCGGTTCTTTTACAAACGTTATAATCTACCGGATGCCCCGGGAGGAGTCTATCGTTTTTCCGCCCAGTCACTGTCCGAGCTGCAATGCGAGATTAAAGGCATGGGATTTGGTGCCGGTATTGAGCTGGTTGCTCTTACGGGGGCGCTGCCGGTATTGTAAGCAGAAGATCAGTCCCCGCTATGCTGTAGTAGAGTTATTATGCGGTGTATTATTTTTGGGAGTCTATCTGCGTTTCGGACTGACTATGGAAACTTTATCCGGTTGTGTGTTTACCGTAATTTTACTGGCTTCCGCCTTTATCGATCTGGACCATGGGATCATTCCGGACAAACTCACTTATCCGGGGATTGTTTTAGGACTTTTGTTAAGCTTCTGGACATTGGGTTTCCTGCCGGCCTTATACGGAACCCTGGCTTTTGGGGGATTGATGTTTATCATTGCTGTGGTATCCAATGGAGGCATGGGCGGGGGAGATATTAAAATGGCCGGCTGCATCGGGGCCTTTACCGGACTCACCGGTTCGGCAGTTACCCTGATCATGGCCGCGTTTTTAGGAGCCATATTTGGCTTAGCTTTGATTTTGTTTAAAAAAGGCGGGCGCAAGACAGCGGTGAAATTCGGGCCCTTTTTGGCGGTGTCAGCCTACCTGGCCTATTTATATGCGGAGAATATTTTTCATTGGTATCTGGGGAGCTTTTTTTAAAGATTACATTTAAAGATACATTTAAAGACTAACGGTACATAAAGCTGGCTTCCTCTATGGTTTTATAACAGGGAAAGGGAGCTTTGCGTACCGACGCAATATCACATATATGAAAATCAACGGAGTTCCGGCGACAAACGGAACGGAGTATAAAATCAGGGAGGGATGCTGCTTGTTTGGTAAGATGTCAGTGGGTTTGGATATTGGCAGTAAGTGGATCAAGCTGGTTTCATTGGAAAAAGGCGGAGAAGGCGGCCAGCTGAAAACCTTCGGCCAGATCGCTACACCGCCGGGAACGGTGGAAAACGGCCTGGTGAATAACCCCGAAGAAGTGGGGAATGAACTGGGAAAATTGGCAGATCAGTTAAAACTGAAAGGCAGCAAGGTCATTTCTGCCCTGTCCGGGCAGCAGGTCTATACCCGGCTGATGACATTGCCGGTGATGCCTATAGATGATTTGAGGACCGCGGCTTTATACCAGTCTACCAGCTTTCTGCCCATCAGCGTAGATGATGTGACTTCCGATGTCCTGCCGGTCCGCCAATTCGAAGACAATGAAGGGAAAAAAGAGGAAGTTTTCTTTATCGCCGCCCGCAAGACCCAGGTGGAAAATCTGTTTCAAGCCTGTCATATCGCCGGGCTCAACCTGACCACGGTGGAAATCGAAGCCCTGGCCTTAAAGACCCTTTACCAGTCTTACCTGATCAATGACAAAGTCTACGGCATCATCAATATCGGTGCTCAGCGCAGCTATTTATCGATCTTTCAGGATCATGCCCTGGTCTTTAACCGTGCCATTGGCTTTGGCTGTGCAGCCTTTTATGACCAGATCCCGAAGATCAGCAGCAATGAATGCCGCCTGGAAGACTTAAGTGTTGAGGAACATGAGATCCAGAGCATACTGGCTGATCTGATCGATGAACTGGTGCGTTCCCTGGATTATTTCCGTTTGCAGAACACCAAGGACAGCATTTCCAATATGCTCATATGCGGGGGATGTGCCCGTCTGGGAGGCATCGAGGAATACCTGAGCCGGATCCTGGAAATGAAGGTGCAGGTGGGTAATGTTGAGCCCCTGATCAAACTGCCCCGGGATGTCAGTGAAGAAGAGAAAACGGAATTGCGTTATGAATATCCGATTGCACTGGGATTAGCTTTGAGGGGGGGAATATAGAGCATGAAGATGGGCAAGGAACCCAGGATCAACCTGCTGCGCTACCGGCAGGAAGCACTGTCGGCTAAAAAAAGCAGTCTCCGCTTCAGTATAATACTGGGTCTGATCGTTCTGCTGTTTCTTGGCGCCATAGCAGGAGCCTGGTGGACACAGACCCAGAAGCTGCAGGCGCTGAACGCTGAAAACCAACAACTGCAGCAGGAAGTTGACCAGTTGACAGTGAAGGCTGCCAAAATAGGAACGGGTGAAGTGGATAAAGAAAATCTGACCGCCCGGGAAGCCCTGATCAAACAACTGACCCAGGAACCCAAACTCAAGGCGGATCAGGTGCTGGAAGTATATGAACTGAGCGACCCCGGGGTCACTATCGGCACCATGTCGGTCAAGGCCGGAGAATCCGTCACTATGTCCGCCTATTGCAGCAGTCAGGCAGATTTTATCAAATTCCTGGACCGGCTGCGTGGGCTTGATTATATCAAAGAAGTGAAGAATGTGTCATCCAAGCGCAATGCGAAAACCGGGGAAGTTAATTTCAATATTACCCTGGTATGGGGGGTGAAATAGATGAATATATCGCGTCGTGACCAGGGACTCCTGGTGGTATTGATCATACTCCTGCTGGGGCTGGCTTTTTATCGTTTCGTCTATGCGCCGGCCGGAGAGGACATCAAAGCAGCAACTGCCAGCAATCAGGAATTACAGCTGGAGAAACAGCGCCTGACCGAAGTGATCAATGCACCGGCCAAACCAGGGGATGCCGAAGATAAATTTACCAATCTGGACAAGCGTCTGCCTACGGAAGATGAAATGATCCCGCTGCTTAACCTGCTGGATGAAACCATAGCCGAATGCGACCTTCCTTTTGCCTCGCTGGATTACAAGGGAGCAGAACCGAATCCATCCGGCGTTCAGACACTGGTATTTACAGTAGGCGTCAAAGGCAGTGTCTATCAGCTGCTGAATCTGTTGACCATGCTGGAGAATTCAGACCGGCTGATCAGTGTGGAAGATGTGTCTTTCACCGGAGTGAAACTCGAACAGCAGCAAGCAGGCGTAAGTGAAGCCGAAAGCGGTCCTCCGGTGTATTACATACAACCACCGGGCATACCGGAAGCCAAACTGCAAAGGATCAAGCTGGAAGTGGTTCAGGAAGAAACACCGACTGCTGCAGCTGAGCCGGAACAACCAGTTGCCTCCTCTTTTCTGGCGGATAACTATGATATGAAATTCACCATCAAAGCTTACTATGCTGACGAAGGGACTACAGTACCGGAAGGAGACAGCAAAAAAGAACCAGCCAAAGGTGCGGAAGGTGAGGTATAGATAATGGATATGCTGAAAAAAACGTTGACTCATCCATTTAAAATCGCCATTACCTTAACGCTGCTGCTATTCATATTGATGGTTTCAGCGGAAGCTGCCTCGGCCAGGGACCTGCCGGCATCGACCTTTTTGCCTTTTGATGGCCAGCAGACCTACAATATCAAAGCCAAAGCCGGGGAAAAAGCCATCTACCCCATGGGCAGCAACTATATCCTGATGTCGGCCCAGGAGGATGTGCTGACCGGTGAAACGGACATCAAAGCCCAGCAGCTGGACATCAACGGCAAAGAACTGTGGAATAAAGTCTATGAGCTGGACGGCATGGATACCCTGCAGATCATGCATATGCAAAGCGGCAGTTTTGTCATGGCCGTCAACAGCCGGGAAGGCAGCAAGAATACAGTGCGCCTGCTGCAGATCGGCAGCAATGGTGAGATCGTCTGGCAGAAGGATCTGCCCCTGGAGAATATTAATACCATCGCCGGTACCAATGATGACGGTTTCGTAGTCGCCGGTACCGTAGGAGAAGATGACCAGGACATCTGCATTATAAAAATGGATAAAGACGGTGCATGGCAGGGTTCCGGCAGGAATGCGGCCAAATGGAAGAAAACCTGCAGCGATTCAGGTGATCAGCAGGCCAGTCAGATCATTCAGCTCCTGGATGAAGACGGGTATAATGACGGCTATATATTGACCGGTTATACGGATGGCGATACCAATGGCGGACGCGATGTTTATATAATGCGCCTGAACGCTTATGGCGAGGTCAAGTGGGCGAAAAATTACGGCGGCTCGGACGATGACCAGGGGACCACGGTTGCCGTAGCTGAAGACAGCGATGAGAATATAATTGGATTTCTGGTGGCCGGCAACACCATCACCAAGAAAGGCGATCAGAATATATATATGATCTATGTAGATAAATTCGGCTATTTAAAAAGCTGGCCCGGTTATCAGCGGGCAATTGACGGTGATAAGGAAAGACAATTCGGTGATTCCGGGGAGCAGTTAACAATGTTATTGATGCCGGTTCCGGATGGATTCAAGGACAGCCGCAAATCCCGCGGCGAAGATATTGAGGGCGAAGGCGGCGCAGTATTGGTCGGCTATTCAGCTGATAATAATACGGCACTGGTTATCAGGATCAATGAGTACGGAAAAGTTATGTGGCAAAAGAACCTGACGGTACCGGGCGACAACCTGGTAGTGCCTACCCCGGTAAAAGGTGAAGATACCAGCCAGGATCTGCTGTACAGCGTGGCTTATCCGGATGCAGCCGGACAGATTCTGAAAGTAAGCACTCTGCAGATATACCTGGAAGGTATAGTGGAAGATGATAAAGGCATACCCCAGAAAGACCAGTTGGAGACCAATTACGAAAGAGTACAGTGGCTGACCACTACACTATCATATGAGGCTTTGCGTGATATAAGCAAGGAAATAAAAGACCTGCTGAAAAAACAGGCAGTCGTACCGCTCACAGCCGGCAGCGGCCGGGGTGAGATCGAATGGCCCGATACCAGTTACTATCTGGGCAATCTCATAATCGGCAAAGCTGATGGCGAAGGTACCCTGGTATTCCCCAACGGCATATGGTACAAGGGGGCCTGGAAAAACAACATGTTCAACGGCCAGGGCTACCTGCGTTTCCCCACTGGAGAAAATTATACCGGCGACTTCAAGGACCACATGATGAACGGTTCCGGGGTCATGAAGTGGCCCACCGGAGAAGTATATGCCGGTGAATTTATGAACAATATGAAACATGGCGATGGGATATTCAAATGGACGACCGGGGTGGAATATGAAGGCAGCTTTGCCCAGGATCAAGCAGCCGGCAAAGGTGTCATCCGCTGGCCCAATGGGGAACGCTATGAAGGCGATATGGCAGGAGGCACTGCCACAGGTCAAGGAGCCTACTACTTCCCCAGCGGCGAATGGTATGAAGGAGAATTCAGCAGCCTGACATTCAGCGGTGTAGGAGTATACCACTGGCCCGACGGTGCCTGCTATGTCGGACAGTTCGCAAATGACCGCTTAAGTGGCGAAGGTTATTACATCTGGCCCAATGGTGTGCAGCAGTGGGGCTACTGGAAAGATGACCGCTATGTGGGGATCAACGCTGAAGCATTAAAGACCCTGGGAGAATGGTAAAGACAAGCGTGCGTAAAATAATGTAGGGGCGGATATCATCCGCCCGCTGCCATGAAACCAACAAAACAGGGGCGCACATCGTGCGCCCCTTAACTATTGCTTGACCATTGCCTGTTTGAAGGTAACGGGAAGATACTATCTTCCCCTACATCCACGTAGGGGCGGATATCATCCGCCCGCTTCACTATTCAACTTTCCAACTTTCCCCTAGCCCCTAGCCCCTAGCCCCTAACCCCTAACCCCTAACCCCTAACTCCTAGCCCCTAACCTCATTTCCTCTTCGCCGTCCTCGGCACCGGTTTGATCACCGGTACGGAACCGGAACTGAGCGCATCCAGGAGTTGGGTGTCAGTATTTTTCTCTTGATTGATGAAACCAGCATCGATCATTTCCAGGTCGATCAAATTCTGCAGGGATGTTTCCATGGTAAGCATACCGAATTTGGTACCGGTAAAAATAGCGTTGGGTATCTGGTGATATTTTCCATCCCTGATCAGATTGCGGATGGCACTGGTGCATATCATAAGTTCAGTGGCTACTACCATACGTTCATTGTTTTTTTCAGGCAGCAGGCGCTGTGATACGACTGCCCGCAGGCAGTTGGCCAGCTGGATACGGATCTGCTGCTGCTGGTAGGAGGGGAAAACATCCACCATCCGTTCCACGGTCTGGGCAGCATTTATAGTATGCAGGGTGGCCAGTACCAGATGACCGGTCTCCGCTGCAGTAATAGCGGTGGAGATGGTTTCCAGGTCCCGCAGCTCACCGATCATGATCACATCCGGATCCTGGCGCAGGGAGGACCTTAATGCCAGATTGAAATCCTGACTGTCCATTCCGATTTCCCGCTGGGTGATATAACCCATTTTGTTCTGATGTATGTACTCGATCGGATCCTCCAGAGTGACGACATGGCAGGCACGCTCACGATTGATGATATCGATCATACAGGCCAGAGTAGTAGATTTCCCGCTGCCGGTGGGACCGGTCACCAGGACCAGCCCGCTGGGATAGCGCGCCAGGGCGCCGACGGTCTCAGGCAGTCCCAGGTACTCCAGGGAAGGGATCTCAGTCTTGATGATCCTGGCAGCGATCGCGATCATTCCACGATGCCGGTAAATATTAATGCGAAAATTACCCACCCCGTCGATTTGATAGGAGGTATCGATTTCACCCTGCTTGTCAAACACTTTATAATCATCCAGGCCTAAAATATACAAGGCCGTCTGTTCCATTTCCTCTTTCGATAAGATCGAATTATCCAGTTTGATCAGACGGGTATTCAGTCTGATGATCGGCGGAGTCAGGGGAGACAGATGTACATCCGAAGCTCCTTTCCTGACCGCTGCTTTTAAGATCTGGTCTAATTGCACTGTTAAATATTCCTCCTTATAGAAAAATCACTTTTCTATTAGTATTTGGTTATATTTTAGCATTTATTGAATGTGGTTATTAATCTCATCCCAGCGAGAAGAATACCAACCAGTATTTGCAGGATCAGGAAAATGAGGCGGTGAATCATATAACAAACGAGGATCATGGCTATAATTTTTATAGTAACCTTTCCCCCAACTACGCTGCATTCCCCTATACTTCTGGGCTATTGATCCAACCATATAGCAAGTGCCCTTGCCCGTAATATCCAGACCCAGCTGAGCAGCTTCATAGCCGAAGGAATCTTCCTGAGCATAAATTGCGGCCTGAATATAAACATCATCAGGGGGTGAATGATCAACTGGTACATAGGTTGAATTTAAGAATGTCCAGCTGTAGTTATCATAATCACTTAAATTAGTAGTAGTAAGATAGCAATTATAGTTATTATATTGTGACGGCCAGTTATAATGCATAACTGAGACATTATTGCCAGCGGCCAATCCCAGCATATCCTTCCCACTGCTCCCTCCAACTTCAGTATATGACCATTCGCCGTCTACAAATTTTTGCGTAAAGGTAGTATTGGCATATTTCAGACCGGGGTCGCTATCATACCAGTTACTATCATTAAATGCAGGTTTTCTCCAATCGCAGGGATTATGAGCGGTAATGAAAATCTTGTTAGCTGCGGCAATGGTGAGACGACCATTCAATTTACCTGATACAAATACATTCCCCAGAGCGTAATCATATTTTGAAACAGCCTGTGTGTAATCCCCTAATAGCCCCTCGCTATTTCCTTCTCCGGTACTTCCATCAACATAAATAACTCCGTTGTTTGGCAATGACAAGGAAGGCACCGAAGCTGCTAAAGCTGAAAAAGAAGAAAAATTTGTTGTTCCTGTAATAACCCCGTTTTCATTACGGAATATTTTTTGATACATAGTGGCGCTCGTGCTATTTGCTGCTTCATTTTCAAGCTCAGCAATTCTCCAATGATTAGAATTTATCAAATTAGAAGGATTCCCATCGGTTGTTTCTACAAAACGATACTCTACATTATTATAATACCAGCGGACGGGATTGGTGCTTTGATCACAATAACGAACATTATAACCTCCGTCTGCCAACAAATAAATACAGGTGCGGCCATTATAATAATGTCCATCGATGCGGGCATAAGCCTTTAAATTATTCAGACTGCTGCCAAAAGCAAGCTCATCCCCTGTCTTCGCATTACCCTGGCGAAAAATAGCCGGATTGTAAATATTTTCAGTGGGAGTAATATTGATACTGTTCTTATAAGTTACTGGTCCATAGAAAACTGGGGTATTAGGTCCAACGTATAATGTGTCATTGGTATGTAAAGGGCCATATACTGAATCATTGGTTAACCAATAGAGCGTAGTGCCGTCTTTGGTTTTTTCAGAATCATTAGCCATTACAAATTGAGTAAAGGTTTTCTTATATACTTCTACTTCGATAGAACGCAGTCGATCCGGGTAACGGCTATCCCAACCGGTAGAACGTATGATCCGACGGGTATTATCTTCGACCTCATCCGCTTGTCCTGCTATCACTACCAGCGGTACCAATATATTCACGCGGTAATTTGCACCGGAAGGAAGTCCATATAAATTATAATCCTGTCCATCATATTCAGTTTCAGTCGGAGTAAGTGCACTTAAAAAGTTTTCTCCACTATTCAGCTGCCATAAAGTCTTATTATAGCCTTGCTCCGCAGCATAGAGAGCTTTTTCATTGCTTGCTGCCATGGTCACAATGCCCGTATTCCCCTGACTGACCATGTAAGCTGCCGCTGACAAAATAATCATAAGTATCATCACTATCAGTACCAGTGGCAGTGCTGCTCCTTGTTGCTTTTTTAAGGATATCATAGTTGATTTCCCTTTTTCCATTATTGTACCCCCTGCTATGCATTCTTTCTAATGATTACTGTACAGTTATCGCTATTCCCTCCGCCATTCGGGGTAGCAGTAATAGTAACATCCGGAGGAAAGTATGTAACCCGAAACAAATTCCACTGAATCGAAGTAAAATCAGCTTTTGTTTTTATGACCTTTATTATGGCCTGGTTTCCGTTGTTGATTGGAGTTACTGTTACCCAACTTGGATGAGAAGTAGTCCAAGTAACTGATTTATCTGTGGCATTCGCAGGCCAAACAGTAACCGTTAATGTTGCTTCCTTGACACCTAAGATTCTTAATGTTGCTTGGTCAACATCGAGTACAACCTTTCGTACAGCAACAACGGGTGGCGTAGTTACTTCCGAAACAGGATCTCCGGTTATGGCCCCGACTTCCCGACTTCTGACCAGATAGGTGGAAGCGACCGAGAAAGGAGAGAAGCGAGGATTATCACGCCCGGTATCGCTAACTTGAAGGTTTACATTAACGGTGCGGGAACCGTTGAGAGAGAACACCGGAGTGCTGGTTATACCATCCAGAAGGCTGTTCCAGCCAGCATTACTTCCGGCGGGGATAGCAGTACTTATGATAACAGCCGGATCAGCGTTGGAAAGTACAATCCGGCTTAATTTATTGGCGTTGACCTGATAAACGACCTTTTCCCAAACAGAGCTGTTTTCATTGTATCGGTATATTATTAGACGCTGACCGCTATCTTCTACGATCACAGAATTCGCTGAATTGGAGGGTTGAGCCGCTCCGCGGATTTCCCGGCTGATCCAGGTCATAGCTGTATTGGCCTGCGCTATATACGGATTTATTGAATCATTGTGAATCCAGGAATGATTCGTGACGGATATTGCATTAATGGCAGGAATCAGAACAATTGCCATTAATGCTAATACAATTATAACCTCAATTACGGTAAAACCCTGGTTCCGATATATCGCTTTCATTCTGCCCATGAGAAAGATCTTCAAGCTTATTTACCTCCTAGCATAAGATTCAATCACCGGATACTTTTATGGTCAGGTTTTCTCCCGGTTCAGTAAACTGTATGTTGCCAATGCTGTAAGAACACCTGATATTAAAGGTACGGAAATAAAAAGTACCTATGTCTGGATTAGTGTCAAAACGCAACTTGAACATTTTGGATAAGTAATCATTATTAATTGTGATTTCATCCTCCAGATAACCTGAATTGAGCTGATTAGCAAGAATTAATGGTTCCCAATCACTGTCAATATTTAACTCTGCATTTTCCTCGCCCAGATAAACCAGTGGAAAATCAGTGCTCAGCTCATTATAATCGGATAAAGAGAATTCACTGAAAGAGGCAGCAAGAGCAGCAGTAATATTAGCTGATGCTGGTTGAAAAGGGGTAATATCTATTGGTCCGTCTAAAGATAGACGATGAGAACCTGTGTCACCTGCTTGAAACTGAGTATTCAATGCGACCCAGGCAGGAGCAGTTAAAGTATCTGTAGTATAATTCTCCTGGTAAGACCATGCATTATCAACATCAGGGGAAAAAACACCTGCATCAGGCAGAGCACTGTATATCATTAAAGGTGATATATTAAGGGTGTAAGTTCCTCCTTCACAAGTACTCCCCTCAGAACCTATGCCTGCTGGCCAAAGATTGTTAAAAGTAACGCTGCTATCTCCGGCTGTCAAGGTTACGTTCTTCGTTCCTCCCATAATAGCTCCGCCGTCAAGTGTAATTACAACATCAGACAGGCTGGGGGCAAAACTTAGAGTAAGTGCAGCAGGTTCCTCCATTTCGACCTGGACAAAGCTGGTAGAATAAGGACGAGCCTCAACAGCTACACCGGCAATTTGATCTGGCCGCGGAATCATTCCGCTGCATTCAGTCTGAACGGAAAAAGAATAAGCCGTATTATCATTAGGAAAATTTATTGGGAATAAAGCCTGGCCGTAGGCATTGGTTACAGCAGATTCGCTGGTGCTGTCTCCTTCTAAGGTGACAGTAACACCTTCAAGGGGGACGCGATTGCCGTCTTCATCGGTCCAGCCTCTAACTACTTCAATCATAACCCCTGCCAGGGGGGAATCAGACCCCTCGCGGGCGACAAAGGTATCAAAGTTAGCCTGCTTGGTAACAGCGCCAGTAAAAAGAGAAGGACTTGAAACCTCAATAATCAAACGCTTATAGTCAAAAGGCATGTTATCTATATTAGTATTATCAGAAAGTAATCCATCTGCAGGGTCATCTACCCATTCAACAATCTTACGACCTTCAAAACGAGCATAGCGAGAGTTAGCATCACGTTCAGCTATACGATTGCCGGCATCATCAAAGTAAAATATTGCTGAGACACCAGGATTAAGCGGGGCCGTAACCGGATCGTCACCGTCATTTATATAGTTGCTGGAAGTTACTTGTGCTAATGTCTGTTCCAATTGCCTTGCAGCTAATTCGGTTGCAATCGTTCGAGCTTTATTATCATGCGTGATTTTGGTGGCCAGAGTAAATAAAGGAAAGCAAGCCGTAACAATTATTAAGAGTATAACCATGGCTGTCAAGATCTCAACCAGTGTAAAGCCTCTTTCACCATTATCATTGCTATGCAGTGAAGCAAAACGTTTACTCATGTATCAGTCTCCTTTACAGAAGTATGCGGTTAATTAAAAAAAAGCACAAAAAATCTGAGCCAGGAGTGCAACTTTTTCTTTTTACGTTGGTGAGAATAGAGTAGGGAATAAAGGAAAGATATTGATATAATGCTAGCTTTAGTTATAAGTGCAAATTTTCTGGCGAAATAATATATTAGTAATATTACCACCATATCAATAAGAAATAAATAGGGAAAATTATATTTTTTCCCAATAGCAGACAAAATTTTATAATATTATATTTGATGTGTGAAAATTAAGAGGAGGCAGCCGGGAGGGTTTTAGCTTCCGGCCGTTTCACGCCAGCTGCGGATTTCCCAGCCGCTGTTCATCGGCTCCAGGAAGTGGGGCGGCATGTCATAGAGCATGCGTTCATCGTGACTGTAACTTTTTTCATAACCGCTTACAGGATTGCCTGACCACGAATCAAAGGTGCCCACGGCTCCCCTTTCGCGCTGCGTAACTGAGCCCAGCAAGGTTATGGTATTTTTGAGGCCGCTGGTATAATCCTCGAAACCGAATGAACCATTCAAGGCAAAAATAGCTGCCTTTATAGTTATATTGTTCGGGGCAACGTCGGTACTGGAACTGCTGGTGCTGTAATTATTACTGGAATAACCAGTAGAAAAACCAGGCCACCCCCGGTGCAGTATATATGCATACCGGCCGGCGATCAGTCCCAGCATGTCATCACTTCCCGCGTAGGTCAAACCGCCGCACGATGCAGTGCTGGGCCAGTTCTGGGTCGGGTTACGGTCAGTTATGTAAATATTATTGGCCGCGGCTATGGTTAAACGCCCGTCCAGCTGACCGGCAACAAATACATCACCGGCAGTCAGATTAGCCCATTTGTTGTCGCTGGTGCCTCCGTCGATGTATATTACTCCGTTGGAAGGCAGAGTCAAGGTTTCTGCAGTGCCTTTCTGGTTGCGGATGATCATACTGCTGCCGGTGAGATAGATACAGGTACGCCCATTACGATAGATCCCGCCGTTTTGAGCCAGTGTCTTAAGCGAACTGTTGGTGGCCGGAAACACCATGGGGCTTACCTTTTTGGGGTAATCATCCGGAAAGCTTTCCGTGCCGGATCTTATCTCAGGTGCATTGCCCGAGTATGTAAGGGCATCATGAAAAATGGGACCGGTGCTTCCACTTCCTGATGTACCATCGATATGAAGCTGCCCGTTGGTATGTACAGGCCCGTCGATCTCATCTCCCTGAACCCACCAGGCGTCGCCTTCATCATTGCTGCAGTAGATATTTTGTACAAATTCCCTTTTGTATACTCTTACTTCCAGAGTCTTGGTGATATCGGGATAATTCTCCGCCCAGCCGGTCGAGCGTATGGTCACTACGGGATCTGCGGCAGTGGGAGGGGTTATGTGGATCTCATAAGAGCCCGATTCAAAAGCGGTAGGGGTCTCCAGATCTTCGCTTTCTTCAGTGTTATAGAAATAGTTGTCATCATTCAATGCATTGATGTATCTGTAAATTCCGGCTTCGGCATAATGGAGCGCCTTTTCCTGCTGCTGATGCCTGTTTACCATCAGGGTCTGGTTATCAACCAAGTTCATGGCGGTAAAAGCCAGCAGGATGATGACTATGGACAGGACCATTACCATAGGCAACGCCAGGCCGCGCTGATTTTTTATATACTTGCTCATTGGATTTTCCCCCTTAAAAGGTGACTCAACTTAGTTTATTTGTTCTGCGTTATGGTCAGGGTTGTTTCAATGTTCCCGTCAGCGGATTGCACCGTAATGTTTGCTGTTCTGGCATTTTTATTATTGGCGGTCAGACTGATTGTCTGCTGTTCGCCGGAACTGGTGGTGCTTTTTTCTAAAGAGACCCAATTTTTGTTCTCAGACCATGTTACATCATTATTGTCAGCATCCTCAGGTGAGACGACAGCTGTAACAATGATATCCTGGGCTTGCTTGCTCACTGTAATACTGTTGATTATAGTGCCATACTGGTCGGTTATGATGATGCCGGTCACCAGTTTTCTGGATTGGGTTATGGTCAGTGTTTTGGTAATATTGCTGTTGTCTGTGGAGTGTACCGTAATGGTTGTGGTTCTTGTACTTGGATCGCCCCAGCCGGAACTGGTATTGGCAGTTAAAGTGATGGTCTGTTGTTCACCGGAATCGGTGGAAGTCTCCCCAAGAGTTACCCAGCTGCTGTTCTCCGACCAGTTTACAGTTGGTTTGTCGGCATCTTCCGGAGCAACCACGGCTGTAACGCTTATGGTCTGTCCCTGATTGTCAGTGTTGATGGTTTCAATTTCACTGCCTGACTCGTCGGTTATAGTAATACCGGTTACCGGTACAATAGTTATGGTTGTGGTATCTCCTGCTGCGATTTGGGAAGTCGTTGAACGGCCGCTGCGGCTTAAGCAGGAGGTCTGGAAATTCAGGGGACGGTTGGTATCCGGGGCAAGAATCTTAAGCTCGACTTTTATCAGACGGCGTTCACTGGTAACAGTGCCGTCGTCTGAAGCATCGATAAACAAAAATTCATTGTCTTCGTAGTCGTTGATGTTGGCTACAATTGTCTCCCACTGGGTGATCGTACCATATTGCGGACTGGCAGTTAACACCTGGCTGGCGGAAGTGACGGATCCTTTCAAGAGTTCAGTCCCGTCAATTTTGTAGGATACCCGTTCATATAAACTGGTGTCGGCGTTATACCGGTATATATCCACCTGCTGGCCTTTCCTTGACTGCGAGCCGGCGGAATTCAATACCCGGACGGCAGTAGTCAGACTGTTGGGCTGGGAGGCGGAGCGTATATCTTTTTCGATGTTCGCTATAAACAGGTTGGCTTCCTGGATACTGATACTCTGGCTTTCCGTGTTTGAATAAGTGCGGTTGGTAAAGAAGAAGAACTGGTATATGCCTGCCAGTACCAATCCCAGCAAGGCAAGCACCAGCAGCAGTTCCACCAGAGTCAAACCTTTTTGGTTATTAAGTGATTTGAAGTCAGGTCCTGGCACCATATTAAAGCTCCTTCCCCTGTTTACATGAATTGATAATGACTGTGGTCAATCATTCGTCGGCCATATAGTCACTTATCAAGCTTATATTATCATCACTCAGCGGATAATCGTAGATAAGGAGTTCAGCCAGGGAACCGTAATAATACCCGTATGGACCTCCGCCGATATCAGTGGGGGAGTATACGTGTGAACGCGCCGAATACCCGCCGGTGGTTACCCAATAGCCGTTAAAGTATACAGAAGGCTGCAGACTCTCATAACGAGTGCCGATGACACTGAACTCATCGGCCGGGATCGGACCGCTATAGACTGCTGTAGCCGGCATATAATCACTGCCGTGTTCATAGTTGGAAATACCGTTGGTTCCCAGGGAGATGCCTTCACCTGCGTTTAAATCTCCGCCATGATTAGGCCATAACAGATAGTGCTGGTTATATACCCCGCCGTAGCCGTAGTCTAATTGATCATCAATTTCATGCTCGACGGAAGGTTTGACCTTTAAAAGGATGGTGAAATTATCATGACAGACCGGATAATCAATCTGCAGGGTTTCAGCACCGGCAAATTCGATTGCCGGACTGCCGGAGTTATAAAAATCAGAAAGATTGGTGCCTGAAACCTGAAATGCATTGTTTTCGTTGCCGCTTTCATCCAACCATATCCAGGTAAGGTCCCCTTCTTCATCAGTATCAGTTTCGATTGCAGCGGCGTCAGCGATCAAATGAACTTTCAGGGCTGACTGCAGTGCAAGAGTCAGTTCGGTCACAGTACCGGGATCACACAGTGTACCGTCCCAGGCACTGCCGTTTAACTGCGGCTTGCTTTCAGCGGTGCTGTCGGCCATGTTGTAAGGGTAGTATGCCTTATATGTGCTGCTGTCCAACACGTCATACAGGCTGATGGAATATACTCCGCCAGGCCAAAGATCACCGCAAGAAAGCTTATCGCCGGAAAAACTGTCTTCATCAAAAGAGTCCGAGGAGATCGATATGTCGTTCCAGTTCAGGCCCAATACCCCGTGGCCTTTGATCGTATCCCCGGTAGTTGCATCATTCAGGGTAAGGCTGAATTCGGCAGGATATTCGATGTCAAAATATACATCGGTGGTAGTCAGATTGGTTACGGTAATATCACTCTGCTCGATCCAGCCTGAGTTTAAAGTGATATCGGGCCTGGTAACCAGATCAGAGGGCAGCTGCGCCGAAACAGTGTAGGTGCCGGCAGGGATAATGCCAAACAGGACCTGGCCGTATTCGGTGTAGCCGGTTTCTTCCATGGAACCGGAGGCGAGCTTGATCTGTATTTCAGGAGATGACCAGTCATTTCCGTCATTATCACGTATATGGACTAAAACATGGCCTGACTCAAAGACTTCCGCTTCCCCTTCCTGGGAGGCCAGCGTGAAAAAATCTGAGCTGACGGTGACATCACCTTTAAAAGCACTGGGGCATTGGACGGTTACTTTGACTTTTTTGTAGGCCGCCGGGTTGTCATCTTTTGCGACCCAGTAAACCCTGGTTTTTATGGTATAGGTTTTACCATCCACTTCCCGGGTCTGGGTGGCCGGTATACTTCCGGGAGGGTTCCCGCCTTGTATCCCGAGTTGCGGTACATCAGGATCAGTAACTACCTGACCGGTATCGGTATCTTTGACGATATACGGCAAGGCGCGCATTTCCTCGATAACGCTGTTGGCGAGGCCGGTTGCCACTTGCTTATATTTATTGCTGTTCATGGCCTGGGCAATATATTCATACATAGGGACAAATGCTATAACCAAAATAAAGATTATAAGCAATGCCACTACGATTTCAACCAGAGTAAAGCCTTTTTGATTATCGACAAACTTCCTGATATTTTTCATGCTGCAAATCCTCATCCAAAACATAGTACAAAAGGCAAAATAAGTGACAAATATCCTTTATTAATCATACCAATTTTTTCATAAAAAATATAGGGGTATATATCATTTATTCGACATTATCAGCGAAAAATTAAGCGGGTACAGCAGCACGTGAAAGCATAAACCAAACCGATAAACTATAATGAAGACAGGTATTTTTTTAAAACATGCCCTCCAAACTTTCACAATGTTAACAGAGGAATTGCTTTATTGATGTAGAATTTATTCTATTACTATTGAGTCAAGTTTAAGAAATCTTTAATGATCGACGGCAGGAGGAATAGTTTATGAAAGTTGATTTTGAAGTTTTAAAAACTACTCCGGTAAAGGGGAAAAAGCTGGAAGGTGCAAAAGATTACGAAACCCGGGTCAAGGTCACCAAAGATGACAAACTTATTTTCGACGAAGTGATTCTGGTGCGCAAAAATAAAGCCGGGATCTTTCCTGATCCGGATGCTTTCAAAAAAATAAAAACCGAATCGGTCAGAAAAGAAATCATTAATATCATCAAGGAGCATTTTAAAAAAGTTAAATAGTTAAACAGTGAGGCGTGAGGCGTGAGGCGAATTCCCGGCTCCAAGCGATGCAGGGGAAGATAGTATTTTCCCCTGTATCGCTTGAGTGAATGGTCCCCTGACTAACTACTGAAACAATTTATCGACATCTGCTTTAAAGTTGCCCAATATCACTTTGCGTTTCAGCTTAAGTGTGGGTGTTACTTCATCGGCGGTTTCGGTAAATTTGCGGTTGATGATGACATATTCCTTGATCTGTTCATGTTCTTCTAACTGCCGGTTGGCTTCATCGATCATTTCTTTGACCAGTTCCTGCAGGCGGGGGATTGCGATGAAATCATCTCCCACTTTTATGCAGACCCGCTCGGCGCCTTCACCCATATATTCCAGGGCGCTTTCGTCAAAGGGGATCTCGGCCTGTTTGAAATAGGCGGCAAAGGCATCGAAACTGGGTACCACCAGTGCGCCGATATATTTTTTATCGTCTCCTATGGCCAGGACCTGATCCACCCATTTGGACAGTGAAAACAGGTTTTCCACTTTGGCTGCGGGGACGTTTTTGCCGGTGTCCAATACGATTATGCCTTTTTTGCGGTCGATGATCTTTATATAACCGTCAGCCAGCATCTCTACGATATCCCCGGTTTTAAAGAATCCATCTTCGGTGAATGCTTCTTGGGTAGCTTCAGGGTTATTCCAGTATTCGCGGATGATATTGTCGCCTCTGACCAGCCATTCCCCATCCTCGGCGATCCGGCCTTCTATACCTGCTGCTGCCGGGCCGACTGAACCGGGCAGGATCTTGTTCAGGATATTAAGGTTTATGGTATTGCAGGTTTCAGTCAAACCGTAACCTTCGATTATCCTGATACCCATAGCCATATATATTTTGCACAGGTCGGCGGGAAGTCCGCCGGCGGCGGAAAAGGCAAAACGGTAATTTTTGCCCAGAAAAGCCCGGACTTTGCTGAATACCAGTTCATCAAATTTAAGATATTTTTCTTTTAATTCTGGGTCCAGGCCGGCGGTAAAATCAATGCCTTCAGACATGTCTACAAAACCGTTTTCATCAGCCCTGGCTTCCGTAACCTCCAGACCGACCTTCAAAGCTTCTTCGAAAATGGCTGCTCTTTGCGGATCGGCGGAAGTCATTTCTTTTAAAGTCATGAATATCCGCTCATATATACGCGGGACCGACATAAATACGGTGGGATTAAAGGTCATGATATCGGCTACTATGGTAGAAGTGCCTTGGGCATAAGCGATGGTGGCGCCGCACTGCAGAGCCATAAAATGGCCGCACTGCCTTTCGTAGGTATGGGCAATGGGCAGGAATGACAGCCAGATGTCATCACTGGATGCCGGAGGTATTAAACGGAAATCCAGTGCATTGGCAGCATTCATGCTTAAGTGGGTGTGAACGGCCCCTTTCTGCTGTCCGGTAGTTCCGGAAGTGTACACGATGCTCATCCGATCCGTCAGGCCTACCGAAGTCCAGCGCTCGTAATAGGCATTGGGATATTGCATCATGTATTTTACACCCAATTCTTTTACGTCATCTATGCTGAGCACATTGTCGCTGGTGGAAACATACCCGGGGCGCATAACTATAATTTTTTCCAGGGTGGGCATTTGATCCCATCCGTCCAGAGCTTTCTGCAGGGTCACTTCATCCCGGACAAATAGGAACTTACTGCCGGAATCATTGACGATAAAAACCATCTCTTTGACGGACAAGGTCGGATATATAGTAACTGTTATACCAGCCGCATTGAGAATGGAAAAATCCGCCCACATCCACTGCGGGCAGGTGGCGCTCATTATTGCTGCGCGGTCCTGTTTCTCAAACCCCATTTTCATCAGGCCGCAGGCCAGCTCTTTTACTATTCTGCCAACCTGGGCATAAGTGAGGGACTGAAGAGTATCGGGTGTGGGTTTCCACCACTGGCAGCGCAGGTCACCGTAACGTACTACGGAATCATTTAACATTTGCGGAAAAGTCACCTGGTTAATCATATGTCTGTCTTTAGCCATGAATACACCTCCATGTAATTTATAATTATTGCTGAAACAACCGCTCGAATATCCCTCCTTGCATAAAATTGATATATTAAGTGCGATATATTTCTGAAATAATTTAATACAAAAATAATTCGCTGCATGAGATATGCAATCCTGCTTAAATATTTTGAATATTTAAATAACTAATAAGTATTTTTGTCGATCCGGATCAAAAAGATACGGCTTTTTGCGGTTTGGTTTTGGTGCTGACCAGAGATGTCCAGATGCCGAAGAGGCTTAAAATGCTGAAGAGGATAAAGGCAGTCCGGAAACTTAGCAGCAGCTGCTGCGCAGGGGCATCAGCCAGGGTGATATTGCCGACAAAAAAGCCGGTCAATAATGTTACGATGGCCATACTGAGTGCCTGACCGATTATACGGGCTGTTCCCAACGAAGATGAAGCTACTCCGTAAAATTCCTTGCTCACTGAGCCTATAATGGCATTGCTGTTGGGGGAGGCAAAGAATGCTACGCCGATCCCTATTAAAATTAAGTTGGCAACGATCAGCCAGACCGGAAACTGCGGAGACAAGAAGATGAATATCATAAGCCCCAGACCGCTGAGGCCCATGCCGAAGGCTGATACGATCCCCGGATCCCGGCGGTCCGAAATCCTTCCGGCCAGGGGAGAGAAGATTGCCATACAGACCGGCTGCGCCAGTAAAATAAAGCCGGCCGTCTGGGAAGGAAAGCCGGATACTAACTGTAGATACAAGGACAGGATAAAGCTGATGGCAAACATGGCGCTGTAATTTATCATGGCGGACAGATTGGCAAAAGTGAAACGATGGTTGTTCTTAAAAATTCTCATATTTAATATGGGGTCGATTTTTCTCAGCTCATAAAGCACAAACAGGACCAGAAGAACAGCTCCTGCTATGGCTGATACCGGTGCCATCAGCAAACTGTTCAAAGATGAAAGACCAAATAAAAAAGCTGTTAAACCAAAGGCGTATAAGAGACTGCCGGTAGTATCTAACTGCTGACCGGCCAAACCATTGAAGTCGTCTTTCAGTTTGGCAATTGCCAGCCCGCAGGCCAGGGTACAGATTATAAAAACTGCCAGGAAAATGCTGCGCCATCCAAAAGCACCGCTCATCCAGCCACCAGCAACGGGGCCGACCGAAAGGCCTATATAGGTGGCGGCGGAACTGAGGCCCAGAACGCGGCCCCTCTCCCGGGGAGGATAAACAGAAGTCAAGATGGCCATGCCGGTGCCGAATATCATCGAGCTGGCCAGTCCCTGGCAGATGCGCAGAATAATTAAAATATTGGCTGAGGGAGCAAAGACGCATAACAGAGTGGATATGCCCAGCAGAAAGGTGCCGGTCACATATAACCTTTTGCGGCCGATCATATCAGCCAGGTGTCCAAAGGGCAGAAGCAGGGCGGCAGAAGCCAGCAAATAACTGGTAACTATCCAGCTGATGAGGACGGCCCCGCTGGAAAAATCAGCAGCAATGGCCGGGATGGCCAGATTAATGGAACTGCCCAAAAAGGTGCTGGCAAAAGAAGTTGTCATTACAACGACCAGTGTGGTGCGCTGCAAACTGCGTTCCGGATCCATCCTGTTACCTCATAATAAGTATTTTTTGCCTGGCATATTCCTGCTGTTTATTTTGATCGATCAGTATAAACTATATGCTCCATGAACAGGACTGCCAGCAGGCCTACCACAAAACCATTGCCCAACAGCGGCTTTAAAAGGGCAGGGATAACTGCCAGCACTTCAGCGGGCATAAATGCAGTAATTACTCCCAGTATGACCGGCAAAGCCAAAATCAGGGCATCATCAAAACTGTTCAGGCAGTTGTTTTGCCGGGCCAGCATTAAGCCGGCCGCGATTTGGGAACTCATCAGATATATGAGAACACTGCCCACCATTACCGAAGGTATACTGCCAAAAAAGCCGATCACCAGCGGCGAAAAAGACAGCAAAAGAAGGCCGAATCCGGCCGGCAAAAGAGTAAAGCGGGAAGCGCTGTTGGTGGAGACGATAAAGCCGGGGCCGATAGAGTAATTGACCGGGCCGATGACTCCGAAAAAACCGGCCAGCATGTTACCCAGGCCGGTAAAAGCTACACCATGTTTTACGCGCTCCGGCAAATCTTCAAGGTTGAGGAATTCTCCCACCGACTGTATAGAAGCTACATCGTTGATAGCCAGAGCCAGGTAACAAATCAGGAAGGCAGCCAGCACCCCGGGATCTAAAGAGGGAGCTGTGACGAAATTGCTGAAGAAGAATGCCAGAGCCGGTAACTCTGACATACTTGCCGCTTCAGGGATGGCAAAAATAAGGATATAAGCCAGGCTGCCGATCAGCATGGTAAAAACTATTATCAGCGATTTATATATCCCGGTCAAAATACGCGCCGCAACAAACATCAGCAAAGTTACTGAAAGGCCAAAAACCAGATTGGCAGCCGGGGCGGCTGCGCCGCCTGTATCCAGCAGCATATTTAAAATAGTGGGCGTTAAGGTAAAAGCGATCAAAATCAGGACCGCCACGATTACCCGGGGAGTAAACAAGCGTTTGAGGTAATTGAACAAGCGGCTTATACTGAGCAGAGTCAGGAGCAGACCACCGATAAAAACCGAGGTGTAAATGGTATTTATCGTGGCACCCTGACTGGCTAAAATGCCTATTAACAAAACGGTTGCCGGTCCGGTGATGATGGGCAGACGGTGGCCGGCCAAAACCTGCCCGAAAAACAGCAGGCCGGTGATGAAAAATATTTTTTGCAGGTAAATGATCTGACTGCCGGTATCGTCATAATGAAACCCGGCCATAACCTTACCCGCAATCAAAATTGAAGGAATAACAACTGCCAGCCACTGCAGGCCGAACAGCAGCATTTCTATCCAACCGGGACGATCATTGAGGCCGTATTTCAGTTCCATGTATTCCTCCGTTCATAAACAGTTTATTTTTAAGTGCCCGGACCAAACCCAGGCCAGCTTGCCAGGTCAATTACAGCTTGTTTATTTAACCTCAGAAATCAATCAATTATTATTATATGCGATGCCCTTTTTAGATATGATAGCACTTAAACATGACGGTGAAAAAGGTTATATCATGGTAGCATTTGTTTTATGTCACATCTCAGTGTGGTCTTGCTTATTATAAAGTAGTTGCATACAGCTATAAATCAAGAGGTGCGGCAGTGCTTAAAATGACTGATTTACCGGTCAAGGCCCGGGGGAAAATATATTTTATCGATGCGGAAGGAATTGTACGCCGGAGATTAATGGATCTGGGCTTTGTTCCGGGCACTCTGGTGGAGACAGTGCGGAGAAGGCCGGGCGGGGGACCGGCTGTTTATTTGGTCCGCGGCACTATGATAGCTTTAAGAAAAGAGCAAAGCGATAATATCCTGGTAGAATGAAACGGAGCGATATAGTTGGGTAAAGCACAATTATTCAAGCTGCCAAAGGATCCGCCCGGGCAAGAACCTCCGGTAATCGCTCTGGCGGGGAATCCCAATACCGGCAAAAGCACGATCTTTAACCTTCTGACCGGGCTTAGACAGCATACCGGCAACTGGCCGGGCAAAACCGTTTTACTGTCGCGCGGTTCCTGTTTTTATCAGCAGCAGGAATACAATATTGTTGATTTGCCCGGCACTTATTCGCTGCTGGCTAATTCACCCGAAGAAGAAAGTGCCCGGGATTTTATCTGTTTTGCCAGGCCTCAGGCTACAGTAGTTGTAGCAGATGCTACCTGCCTGGAGCGCAATCTGAATCTCATTCTGCAGATTCTGGAGATTACCTCTGATTTGATCGTCTGCGTAAACCTGCTTGATGAAGCAAGGCGCAAACACATTTCGATCGATATAAAAGCGCTGGCGGAGGAATTGGGAGTGCCGGTAGTAGCTGCCGTCGCCAGCCGCGGCCGGGGCATAAACAGTTTAAAGGAGGCAATCAGGGACATGGTGGAGGGCAAAACCACCGTCAGTCCGCGTAACATAATTTATGAACCGGAAGTGGAAATGGCATTGCAGCAAATCGAAAGGCAGCTTAAAGGATTGGCGGAAAGCCATAATATTAACCGCCGTTGGCTGGCTTTAAGGCTGCTGTATGGAGACAGCAGCATTCTTGAGAAGTTATCTGCTTATATGAGCCCGGAGGATAAGGTATGGGCGTAAGGCCTGCTGAAGCAATAGAAACCGAGCCTGTTGATCTCAGGGTCATGGCAGATGATTATCGGGAAATAAGCGATAAAATAGTTAAAACTATATATAATGAAGCGGAGCTTATTACCGGTAAAGTGGTCAAAATCAATGCACCGTCCACGGATTGGGACCGTCGCCTGGATGACATTTTGACCTCCCGGCTTTGGGGTTATCCATTCATGTTGATGCTGCTTGGTGTAATTCTCTGGCTCACTGTAAGCGGAGCCCAATACCCGTCTCAGTTGCTTGCTGCCTGGCTGTTCAGCCTGGAAAAGGCCATTGGTGAAATATTATTATTGGCCGGTACTCCTGACTGGGTATATGGTTTTCTGGTCCTGGGGGTGTACCGCTCCCTGGCCTGGGTAGTATCAGTTATGTTGCCGCCTATGGCCATATTTTTCCCCCTCTTTGCTATTCTGGAGGATCTGGGTTATTTGCCGCGGGTGGCTTTTAATATGGATAATCTGTTTTGCCGGGCAGGTTCCTGCGGCAAACAGGTGCTTACCATGTGTATGGGGTTCGGCTGTAATGCTGCCGGAGTAATTGCCTGCCGTATAATTGAGTCACCGCGGGAACGCTTGATAGCTATTCTGACTAATAATTTTGTGCCATGCAATGGAAGATTTCCTTTGCTGATAACTATGGCAGTGATCATTTTGGGCGGAATGGTTTGGAATGCCGGCAATATAACTGCGGCTCTGGCAGTAGTTGCGGCAGTCTTGACAGGTGTTACCGTGACCCTGGTAGTATCTTTTCTGCTTTCCCGGACCTTGCTTAAAGGCATTCCTGCTTTTTTTGCCCTGGAAATGCCCCCTTACCGTAAACCGGTCTTAGGGCAGATCATTGTCAGGTCAGTTATGGATCGCACCTTGTTTGTACTGTCACGGGCGGTAATAGTTGCCGCACCTGCCGGGGGGATCATCTGGCTCTTAGCTAATATCAGCTTCGGTGATATGAGTATGCTTGGATATATCGCGGCTTTTTTGGACCCGTTTGGCCGCCAGCTGGGAATGGACGGCATTATATTGCTGGCTTTTATTCTGGGCCTGCCCGCCAATGAATTGGTAATTCCCCTGATGATAATGGGTTACATGGCCACCGGTTCCCTGCAGGAAATTCAAAGTCTCACTGGTCTGAAAACCCTGCTGGTCGATCAGCATGGCTGGACTTGTATGACCGGGATCTGCGTGATGCTCTTTTCTCTGCTCCATTTCCCCTGCGCCACTACCCTGCTGACCATTCACCGGGAAACCAAAAGTCTGAAATGGACCTTGTTGTCATTTCTTATCCCCCTGGTTACTGCTTGCATGGTTTGCTTTTTTGTATCTCACATTAAAATGTTTTTCTAAAAAAGCTTGATTAAATGATCAGCTGAAAAAATAGATGGCATGCAAAATAATTGTTGACAAACTAAATGGACAAACCCTAGTATTAAAATAAATGCTGTGCCGGAAAACCGGCGGCACAAGGAGGGAAAACATGGATTTTAAACTTAGTGATGAACAGAAATTGATCAAGGCTAATATGAAGGAATTCACCAGAAAGTATGTTGATCCCATTGCCGCGGAGATAGATGAAAACAGCCGTTTCCCGGCAGAAGTCATCAAAGAACTTGGCGAAAAGGGTTATATGGGCATGCCTTTCCCGGAAGAATTCGGCGGAGCGGGGGTCGACTACCTGACTTATGCGATAGCAGTGGAAGAACTTTCCCGTTCCTGTGCTGCTACCGGGTTTACCATGTCGGTACATACCGGACTGGCCTGCGGGCCTATTGCTCTTTTCGGCAATGAAGAACAAAAGAAGAAATACCTTACCCCTATGGCCAAAGGTGAACATTTGGGAGCGTTTGCTTTAACCGAACCCGGGGCAGGAACTGATGTGGGTTCTGCAACTACCAGGGCTGTGGCTGACGGGGATGAGTACGTGCTTAACGGTTCCAAAACTTTTACTTCCAATGGACCGGTCGCTGATACTTTTGTGACTTTTGCCTGGACGGATCCGGAGGACCGGAGAAAGGGCATGAGTGCCTTTATAGTGGAAAAAGGAACCCCGGGATTATCCATAGGAAATCATATCATGAAAATGGGTATTCGCGCCTCGCAGACTTCGGAAATATTCTTTCACGACTGCCGGGTACCCAAAGAGAACCTGGTCGGCAGCTTAGGCGACGGCTTAAAGATTGCCATGTCCTGCCTGGATCACGGGCGCATAGGGATCGCCGCCCAGGCGGTGGGAATTGCTCAGGCTGCTTTGGATGAAGCTCTGGAATATTCAAAACAGAGGATCCAGTTTGGCAAGCCGATCTCCAAAAACCAGGCTATACAATGGATGCTGGCGGATATGGAAACTGATATCAATGCGGGAAGATTCATGTATTACTATGCGGCCTGGCTGAAAGACCAGGGACAATCGTTTGGCAAAGCTGCGTCAATGGCAAAATTATTCTGTGCCGAGATGTGCTTTAAACATGCCTCCAAAGCTGTGCAGATTTTTGGCGGTTACGGATACTGCAAAGGCCAGAAAGTAGAAAGACTGCTCAGGGATGCCAAAATCACCGAGATTTATGAAGGGACTTCCGAGGCACAGAGGATGAGCATCGCCAGCAGTTTATTGAGATAAAGCCCGGACGGTGGACAGGAATGCGTCCTGTTCACCGCTTATCAAAGCAAAGGAGAAGCATAATGGAATTGGAACAGTGCTTAAATTTCTCACTGACGCGGGCGCAGAACATAATCCACCAGCTGTTTAAAGCCAAATTGGCACCCTATGGCGTTACTCCCGGGCAATACGGGATATTACAGTGCCTCTGGGACGAAAACGGCCTGACTTTGAAACAGATTGCGGAAAGGATGTACCTGGACAGTTCAACTGTGACTGGCATTTTAGACCGCATGGAACAGAAGGACCTGATAAGACGTTGTCCTGATCCCGGTGACCGCAGGGCCTTAAGCGTAATGCTTACCTTGAAAGGAGAAGAACTCAGGACTCCGGTAAGCCAGGCTATTGAAACAGCAAATCAATATGCGCTGCAAAACATCAGTACAGAAGACGGCAAGTATCTAAAGGAACTGCTTAAGAAACTGAACGGGAAAGAATAGATGTTGTTCAGGCCCGGCGTCTTGACAGGTCATCGATTAAGGGTTTGATTTCCATCCAGTTTCTGACCCTGATGATATTATCGTTTTTAAGATGCCGGTTATAAGGGTAGTCAAAAGCGATGACCGGTATTACCGGGCTGATTTCTTTGATCAGTTCATAATGGTCTTCTATCATCACATCTACTCCGTGTTTAAGACATACCTCAAGTTTGCTGAAAAAATGCATATTGTAGGTAGTGTTTAAAATCAGCTGGTCATATACTATCCCATTTTTATGCAGCCACTCGGCAGTCAATTGTTCAACATTGTGAAATCTGCGGTTGCGGGAAGTGATCAGGATTATTTCATGGTCTTTTTTCAGTTCCCGGATAACATCGGAAGCTTTTTCCTTGGGCAGTATGCTGCAGTATATTTCCTGCAGATTTTCATTAAGGAACAGCTCAGCCGTTTCCTTATCCCAGCCCAGTACGTCTTCCAGGTAGTAATGATTGTAATCGGGAGTGATATTTAAACCTCTTTCTCTGCCGAAATTGAAGGCATAATGCATTATCGTTTCAGTGGTGTAGGTTATGGTATTATCGATATCTATTCCGAGTCTCACCTGAAGTCTCCTCTCAAAAAAGTGCTTCTTTTCTATCCTACTTCTTTAAACCTTGTTATGACAAGCCCCTTTGGAGAACCAGATAATTTAACTTGTTGAGGATTCGGAGCAGTCCGTATTTATCAGGGCATTTCCTTTTAATGATAATGAATTTGTTATCGTGACAATAAGAATATCCAATTTTACAAAGTTAGCGGACTTTCATAAACTGAAAAAGAAGTACGAGGGGAAACAATTCACAATCAAAGGAGAGAAAAACCGTGCTATTGAGTATTTCAGTTATCGCTGCAGTGCTGTTGTTTATTGGTTTATCAGTCAATAAGGCATATCAATATGCAAAAATGCCGTTACATGGGAGAATGGAACTCTATCCGGTCCCCTCGGAAAAAGGTCGCCATAAATACGGAGGCTCCTACATGGAAGAACCGGAATGGTGGAGTAAACCGCGCCAGGTTTCCAAAGCTTCAGAGCTGGTCGATATGATGAAAGAAATGCTTTTTATCAAAAAGCTTTTTGATAATCAAAAATCATTGTGGTGGATTTCCTACGCTTTTCACCTGGGGATATATTTTTTGATGGCCTGGATCATTCTTTTGATTGCCGGGGCATTAACAGATTTGGCAGGGGCAGCGGTCAGCGATCACGCCTCATTATGGACCGCCTTTCTCTATTATTTGACTGTATTTACCGGTATAACCGGTTGGGCAATAACGACTGCCGGAGCAGCATTGCTTTTGATTCGCAGAGTTTTTGATGCGGTGCTTAAAAAGTATACCACCCCTCTGGAATACTTTAACTTGCTGCTGCTGCTGGCTGCTCTGACCAGCGGAATAGCAGTATGGGGAACTGATCTGACCTTTGATCATGCCCGGCAAGTGACGGCAGGAATTATGACCCTTTCAGCTGCGGCTGATACAGCGCTGGTCATACATCTTATTTTACTGGATGTTACCCTGGTATATATTCCCTTAAGCAAAATGAGCCACTACGTAGGCAAATATTTTTCCTTTCATAAAGTGCTTTGGGAAAACGAACCTAATATAAGCGGCAGTCAAATTGAAAAAAAGCTGAAAAATGCACCAGTCAATCAAGTATCTGCCGCCTGGTCAGCACCGCATATGCAGGTGCCGCCGGCAGCCGGGACTGAATCATAAGTGACAGGAGATATATTTATGAACCACATGGATTTAAAACCGGGAGATTTAGGCAAACCAGCTGAACAGTTGGTTAATTTGCATGATCTTATGCCGCTCAGCTTTCCTTACAACAAAATGGGAATGGAACCTGACTTTCCGGAAGTGAAGCCGGAGTGGCGGAAAAAGTACTGTACATCATTGGATGGCTGTGTTGCCATCGATACACTTACGCGGCCTCAAAACGAAAGGGAAGAAACAGAATTTATCCGGAAGTTTTTAAACGGCCTGGAAAAGATTTTTTCCGCTGCCAACAGCGGGGTCTTGCAGCCGTTGCAGCTGTCATTTGAGTACTGCGCAAAATGCAACACCTGTTCGGATGCCTGCCATGTTTTTAAGGCTTCCGGTGAAAACGAGATATACCGGCCGATTTTCCGTTCCGAGGTTTTGCGGAAAATCTATTATCAGCATTTTACTGCCGGCGGCAAAATCAAGAAAAAATTTATCGGCGCCGATATTGATATTAACTGGGAAACTATAGCCAGGCTGGGAGAGCTGTCATATCGCTGCAATCTGTGCCGGCGCTGTGCGCAAACCTGCCCGCTGGGTCTGGACAATTCTCTTTTTGCCAAAGAGATCCGCAAAATATTCAGCCAGGAGATGGGCATTGCTCCGACAGCTTTACATGAGAAAGGCACCATGCGGCAGCTTAAAACCGGTTCTTCGACCGGAATCGGCAAAGCAGCTTTTTTGGATATGGTGGAATTCCTTGAAGAAGATATTGAAGACCGGATCGGACGCAAGGTGATGATTCCCATCGACAAACAGGGTGCTGATATCCTGCTGATCCATAATGCCGGAGAATTTGTGGCCTGGCCGGAGAATCCCGCTGCCTTTGCGATACTGTTTGAGGAAGCCGGGGTCGACTGGACCTTGAGCAGTGAGACTATGGGTTACGACAGTGTGAACTATGGGATATGGTACGACGATGCCCAGGCGAAAAAAGTTGCCTGGCAGCAAATGCAGGCTGCCAGGGAACTGGGAGTAAGAAGGATAGTGATCGGCGAGTGCGGTCATGCCCACAAGGCATCCGGCGTGGTGGCAGATCGCTACACATACGGGGAAGATAAGATCCCGGTTGAAAGCTGGCTGCCGATCATGCTGGAACTGATCAAAACCAAAAGACTGCGTTTTGACCCGGGTAAGAATGATTTCCCCGTAACTTTGCATGATCCATGCAATATGGTCAGGCAAATGGGGATCGTGAAGCCGCAGCGCGAGATATTGCAAGCCATTGCACCCGGTTTCCGGGAGATGACACCTCATGGGGTGGATAATTATTGCTGTGGAGGCGGAAGCGGCTTTGCGATTATGAGCAGCCCTAATTTCGGCCAGTTTCGTGACAAGGTCAGCGCCCGTATGAAATTCGATCAGATCCTGAGGGCTTTTTCAGACACTATTATTGACGATACGATACCCAAATATGTTTGTGCGCCATGTTCAAACTGCAAAGGCAGCATAAGAGAAATTTTAAGTTATTACCAGGCAACCGAAAAGTTTAATGTCCGGTATGGCGGTTTGGCAGAACTGATGGTAAATGCACTGGTCAGCATCGATAAACCTTACCTGGAGTTTTTATAAGGATCAAGACCGTTTTGCGACGGGAAACCGGGTAAATGGAAACCGGTTTCATTGATGTTTCAGCGGAAGAGGTGAAGAGGATCATGAAAGTTGTAATTATCGGCGGTATGGCTGCCGGTCCTAAAACAGCAGCCCGGCTGCGGCGCTTGATGCCAAATGCCGAAATTACAATTATAGAACAAGGGGAATTAATATCCTTTGGTGCTTGCGGGATGCCTTTTTATCTTGGCAAGCTGGTCCCTCAATTTGAGAGCCTTTATGCTACATCGTACGGAGTGGCGCGGGATACTGATTTTTTCCGTACCCGCAAAGATGTCAAGGTATTGACAGGAACCAGGGCCATTGGCATAGACCGCGATAATAAAAGAGTCAGGATTGTTAACTTGAAGAACCGGCAGCAAAGCGAACTGCAATACGATTACCTGGTTTTGACCACCGGGGCGGAAGTAAAAAAACCATCTGTGCAAGGTTTGGATATAAAAGGGGTATTCACCATGCATCATCCTGAAGATGCGCTTAAGATGCAGGAATATCTGCAAAACGGGAGTATAAAACATGCGACCGTTATCGGAGCAGGGGTCATAGGCATGGAAGTTGCTGATGCTCTCAGCTCAAGGAGAATTAACGTGACGGTTTGTGAAGCACAGGAGCAGGTCCTGCCGAAATTACTGGATTATGATATTGCACGTTTGATTGCCGGGCAGATGAAAAAACATAAGATCGACCTGCGCCTGGATTGTCAGGTTATAAAAATTAACAGCGATAGCGAAGGGAAGATCAGCAGTGTGACCACCAGCAGCGGCGAAATTATTACTGATTTAGCTGTTATTGCAGTGGGAGTAAGCCCCAGGGTCGAACTGGCCAGAGAAGCAGGATTGGAAATAAGTGAAACCGGTGCGGTCAAAGTTGATGAATTCTTACGTACCAGTGATCCAGCTATTTTTGCTGCGGGTGACTGTGCGGCTCAAATTAATGTGATCAGCGGCCGGGAAGTATATATACCGCTGGCATCGACGGCCAATAAACAGGGCAGGGCAGTGGCTGATAATATTGCCGGTTTTAAAACCGGGTTTTCGGCGGTGATGGGGACAACTGTACTGCAGGCATTTGATTTTAATATCGGCAAAACCGGTCTGGGAGAAGAGGAAGCGGTTTATGGGGGCAAAAACGTGATCAGCGGGATCGTTTCCGGGTATGATGCTCCTCATTATTATCCTTTACACGCTTCAGTAACCCTGAAACTGATTGCGGACCGGGATTCAGGAGCCCTGCTGGGGGCTCAGGTCTGCGGTGCAGGAGACGGGGTAAAGCGGTTGGATGTTTTGAGTACAGCTATAAAATTGGGAGCATCGTTAAGTGATATTGCCAGCCTGGATCTTGGTTACGCTCCGCCTTTTGCAGAAGCGATCGATGTGGCAATACATGCTGCCAATACCCTGCAGAATAAAAGAATGGGAATAGCCCATGGCCTGCCGCCCAGTGAGGTGGAAATACTTAAAAATAACGGGGTGCCGCTTTGTTTCCTTGATATACGTGAAGCCGATGAAGTCAGGGCAAAACCACTTGAGGAAGAGGAGGTTCTGGTCATCCCGGCCGGTGAACTGCGGGAAAGATACAGCGAAATCCCTGAAGACAGAACAGTTATCGTTATTTGCGGGTTGGGAATACGCAGCTACGAAGCAGTTTGTTTTCTCCATTTTGTGGACCTGAAGAACACCGCTTATCTGGAAGGGGGATTGTCCGCCTGGCTGCAATAAGTGGTTTAAGCTCAATACTATAAGTCATTCGGGTTTATTACAGGCCATTGATTAAAATGTAAAGCGCAGAAAAATTATTTAAGATAAATAGCTTATAGGATCAATAAATATTAGATAACGGAGGTGCAGGGAAATTGTTCGTAGTGTCTATTGACGAGGAAATATGCACGGGCTGCAATTTATGCGCAGAAAGCTGCCCGGCCCGGATACTTGAGTTTAACGGGGAAAAAACTTATGTAACCGGTGATGCAACAGAATGTATGGGCTGCGAGGCTTGTATATCTGTTTGCGAAAGCGGCGCTGTTTCAGTTATGGAGATATAGGTTTAAATAAAAACCAACAGGAGGGTTGATCATGCCGGACGAGAGAAAAACACCACAATTGGATGAGCTGGAAAAAGGACCCTGGCCCAGTTTTGTTACCGAGATGAAAAGGGCTGCGGAAAAGAACCCGGCGGCTGACGATTTGTTAGGTCTTCTGGAGCGTTCCTATGAAGACAAGACAGGTCATTGGAAGCACGGCGGTATTGTTGGAGTCAGAGGCTACGGCGGCGGAGTAATTGGCCGCTATACGGATCTGGCTGAGGAATTTACCAATCTTAAAGAATTTCATACTATGCGGATCAATCATCCCAGCGGATGGTTTTACACCACAGATGCACTCCGGGAAATATGTGACATCTGGGAAAAACATGGCAGCGGCTTGACTAATTTTCACGGGTCGACCGGGGATATAATTCTGCTGGGAACCAAAACAGCTGAATTGCAGCCGACTTTTGATGAATTCAGCGATGCCGGTTATGACCTGGGCGGTTCCGGTTCAGATCTGCGCTCGCCGAGCTGTTGTGTAGGCCCGGCCCGCTGTGAACATGCGTGTTTCGATACCCTTGATATGTGTTATGACATAACCAATGAATTCCAGGATGAATTACACCGCCCTATGTGGCCTTATAAATTCAAAATAAAAATGTCGGGCTGCGCCAATGACTGCGTAGCAGCTATTGCCCGGGCTGATTGCTCGGTTATCGGCACCTGGCGCGACACGATCATTATTGATCAGGACGAGGTCAAAAAATATGCAGAAAGTGGAATGAATATCCAGCGTGAAGTATGTGACAAATGCCCGACCCGCGCCCTGGAGTTTGACACCGTAAAGAAAGAACTGACAGTTATGCCTGAAGATTGTTCCCGCTGTATGCATTGTATCAACATGATGCCGAAAGCGGTGCGGCCCGGCCAAGAAAAAGGTGCAACCATCCTGATGGGGGGAAAATCAACGATCGTTAAATCAGCTTTTATGTCCTGGGTCATTGTGCCTTTTATGAAGATGGAGCCTCCTTATGAAGAATTCAAAGACCTGATGCGGCGCGTCTGGGATTGGTGGGACGAAAACGGCAAGACCCGTGAAAGACTGGGGGAACTGATTTTCAGAGTGGGAATGGGAACATTTCTGCGTGAGGTAGGCTTGCCGCCGGTCCCGCAGATGGTATTTCGCCCGCGGGCCAATCCTTATGTTTTCTGGCCGGAAGACGAGATCAATAAATAGCCGGTGGTGCTCTTTTTCAGATCAATACCGGCAAAGTAAAAAATAAATGAGGTGAATTTAAATGGCTAAGACTGACATTGGACCTCCAGATTATAGAAAATATCTTCCCCCGGTTATCAAGGAAAATTACGGGCAGTGGCAATACCATGAAAAAGTAAAACCTGGTGTCTTAAAGCATGTGGCGGAATCAGGAGACGAATTATACAGTATAAGGGTGGGTTCTCCCCGCCTGGTAAGTATTGATTTTATCCGCGATATATGTGCTTTGGCCGATGAATATTGCGGAGGTTATCTGCGCTTTACCAGCCGCAACAATATTGAGTTTTTAACTGATGATGCAGCAAAAGTTGAACCTTTGATAGAAGCTTGCCGGGCTAAAGGCCTGCCGGTCGGCGGGACCGGGAGGGCATTAAGCAACATCGTGCATACCCAGGGATGGGTTCATTGCCATACTCCGGCCACTGATGCGTCAGGAATCGTAAAAGCGGTAATGGATGATTTATATGAATATTTTGGCCGCGATGACCTGCCGGCCAAACTGAAAATCGCCATGGCTTGCTGCCTGAACATGTGCGGGGCAGTGCATTGCAGTGATATAGCCATTTTAGGTGTGCACAGGACCCCGCCGGTGATCAGACATGAAATCATTCAGAAAGGAACTGAAATACCCAGCCTGGTGGCCAGCTGCCCCACGGGAGCTATTCGCCCGGATCCCAAGAACAAAAGTGTTGCCGTGAAAGAAGAAAAATGCATGTACTGCGGCAACTGTTATACCATGTCTCCGGGCATGCAGATAATGGATGCTGAAAATGACGGCGTTGCCATTCTGGTGGGCGGAAAAGTTTCCAATGCCCGTACTGCCCCAAGTTTTTCAAGGCTGGTCATCCCGTTCCTGCCCAATAATCCGCCGCGTTGGCCGGAAGTGACCGATGCGGTCCGCAATATTGTGGAAACCTGGCTGAAATATGCCCGCAGCGGGGAAAGGATGGGCGAATGGATCGAACGGATCGGCTGGGAAAGATTCTTTACCCTTGCCAATATACCTTTTTCAGACAAATGCATCGATGATTATATTTTCTCCCGGGAAACTTTCAGGACTACAGCAGCTTTTAAGTACTAATGAAGGGTCAGGACCTTTAAACAGAACTATTCGGCCTTCGAAATATAAAGGAGAGGAGGGACTGTTATGGAAAAGGGACCGGCAAACCCGGAAATCAAAGCAAAGGTATTAGCGTACCTGGATACTGTCGAGAAAGCCAAAAGCAAAGATATTGCCAGAGAAATAGGCGAAAACAAGTCTGAAGTCGACAATGCAGTAAAAGAACTGGCTATGGAAGACAAAGTTGAATACTTGTACATCACGACAACATTTATTGCACTTAAAGGCAAGGTAGGAGCTCCTTAAATATTTTAAGATCATACCGGGAGTGAACGATGATGCAGGCTGAATTCGGTACTATATTAAATAAAAAAGAACCGCAGATCTTATCAAGGTGGCAGGCGGCTGCTTTAAGTCCCTATGAAAATGCGCTCCACCTTAGCGGCCAAAAACCGAAGGGGCGTTTTGCAGATCCCATATCTTACCTGATGATAAATAACACCAGGGAGATATGGAAGTGGCTGATAAAAGCTGAAAACGATCCGGACATAGTCAAACCGCTGGAAGAGATCTGCAGGATGAAGGCAGTTCAGGAGCCGAGGCCTTCAAAAGCATTAAGCTTTATATTTGACTTAAAGCAAATTATCCGGGAAGAGCTTGAACACGAGCACGGGGACTGGGAAGCCGGCCTCAGGGATATTGACCGGCGCATCGATGAAACAGCGCTGCTGGCTTTTGATATTTATTCAGAATGCCGGGCCAGGATCTATGAGATCAAAGTCAATGAAACCAAAAGAATGTATGGGAGAGATTAAAGGATGAAGATCTGGTCTTCCCTGCTGGCAGTAATAGTTTTAGCTTTACTGGCCTGGGCGGGAATTGAAGTTTTACACCTTACCGCTTTATTTGGAATTATTATTCCTTATATTGCCCTGGCTGTGTTCCTGACCGGCTTCGCCGGCCGGATCATCAAGTGGGGCAAGTCGCCGGTTCCGTTCAGTATTCCGACGACATGCGGGCAGCAGCAATCTCTGCCCTGGATCAAACAGGACAAAATTGAAAACCCCGCTTCAACCTGGGGCGTTATCGGACGCATGATTCTGGAAATCGTCTTGTTCCGTTCATTGTTCAGGAATACCAGGACGGAGAAGATGGGCAGCAAATTAGCCTTTGGCTCCTCCAAATGGTTATGGCTGGGCAGCATGGTGTTCCACTGGTCACTGCTTATTATTCTTATCAGGCATCTGCGTTTCTTCTTAAACCCGGTCCCCGCTGCCATACAGGGTTTGGAAAGCCTGGACAGCTTCCTGCAGATCGGGGTGCCGCTGTTATATATAACCGATGTTTTGCTGGTTTTGGCATTGACATACTTGTTTTTGCGGCGGGTGGCAATACCGCAGATAAAATATATCTCCCTGCCCACCGACTACTATCCTTTATTTTTATTACTGGGTATTGCTGCCAGCGGGATTTTGATGCGTTACTTCCTGAAAGTTGATTTGGCTGCCGTTAAGGAACTGACGATGAGCCTGGTGGCTTTAAAGCCGACAGTAGCTTTAAATATTGGAGCGATCTTTTATATCCATCTGTTTTTGATATCCTGTCTGTTTGCTTATTTTCCCTTCAGCAAGCTTATGCACGCGGGAGGAATATTTATGAGCCCCACCCGGAACCTGGCTAACAACAGCCGCATGACAAGATATATAAACCCCTGGAATTATGAGGTCAAAACCCATTCTTATGCAGAGTATGAGGATGATTTCCGGGAAAAAATGCGCAAGGCTGGACTGCCGCTGGAGAAGGAGGGATGAGATAATGGCAAAATTACCTGAACAGGAAGAATTGCTTCATTATAAATATGATATTCCTTCAACCGAGTGGATGGATACTCCGGTCATGATCAAACCCGGTATGTATTGCTACGGGGCTAAAGGAAAGAATTTGGAAACAGTCAACTTTCCCCATGCCAGGGACTGGTCGCCGGCCGGGGAAGACTGGAAACTGCCGGAAAACTGGAAGGAAATAATCCTGACCGGGATGGCTGAACGCTTAAATAAATATCGCTCTTTCAAACTTTTCATGGATATATGCGTACGCTGCGGAGCCTGTGCTGATAAATGCCACTTCTATATGGGCTCAGGGGATCCTAAAAACATGCCGGTACTAAGGGCGGAGCTGTTAAGGTCGGTTTACAAAAGGTATTTTACCACATCCGGCAGGATGTTCGGCCGCCTGGTGGGGGCCCGTGACCTTACCGAAGAGGTCATAAGAGAATGGTGGTATTATTTTTATCAATGTACAGAATGCCGGCGCTGTTCAGTATTCTGTCCCTATGGCATAGACCAGGCTGAAATAACTATTATTGGCAGGGAATTGCTTAATCTTATCGGCTTGAACACTGAGTGGATCGCCGGCCCGGTAGCTAACTGCTATATGAAAGGAAACCATGTGGGAATGGAACCGCAGGCGATCATGGACAATATCGAGTTTATGCTGGATGATATCGAAACCATCACCGGCAGACGGATCGAACCTTCATTCAACCGCAAAGGGGCGGAAATTCTTTTCGTGGCTCCGTCCGGAGATCTGTTTGCCGAACCGGGTATCTATACATGTATGGGCTATTTAATGCTCTTTGAACAGTTAGGGCTGGATTATACCATGAGCACTTATGCATCTGAAGGCGGGAATTTTGGTTTTTTTACTTCCAATGAGATGGCAAAAAGGCTTAATGCCAAAATATATGCAGAAGCCAGAAGGTTGGGAGTCAAATGGATCTTAGGCGGGGAGTGCGGCCATATGTGGCGGGTCATAAACCAGTATATGGATACCTGGAACGGCCCGGCTGATTTTCTGGAAGAACCGGTATCGCCCATCACTGGGACGAGATTCACCAATGCCAGATCGACAAAAATGGTGCATATTGCCGAGTTTACAGCCGACCTGATCTATCACAACAAACTGAAACTGGAGCCAAACCGCAATGATCATTTAACGGTCACGTTCCATGATTCCTGCAATCCCTCAAGGGCAATGGGCATCCTGGAAGAACCACGTTATATAATAAACAAAATCTGCAATAACTTTTATGAAATGCCGGAAGAGACGATCCGGGAAAAAACCTTATGCTGCGGCAGCGGTTCCGGGCTGAATGCCGGGGAAAACATGGAACTGAGGCTGCGCGGAGGGTTCCCCCGGGCTAATGCGGTGCAATATGTAAGGGAAAATCATGGGGTAAATGTACTGGCTAACATTTGTGCGCTTGACCGGGCATCGTTCCCGGCCCTGATGGATTACTGGGTTCCCGGCGTACAAGTGATGGGAGTCCATGAACTGCTCGGCAATGCGCTGGTAATGGACGGAGAAATCGAAAGGACCCTTAATTTGCGTTTGGAACCATTGCCGGGAAAAGGGGGGTAAACAGTGATGTATAACAGCAAAAAAATAATAACTGGCATTATTATTTTTATATTCATAATTATTGCTCCTTTTTTGCTTAACATCGGCAAAGCAGACGTACTTCCGGAGCTGAGCCTGGATACTCCGGCCATTGACCAGATGGCTGATAAGCATTGTGTGGAAGCAGCAGAATTTATGCGCGCCGAACATCCCCGGCTCTTAGATGACTGGCGTGATCAGGCAGTCAGGGAAGGGAATACGATATATATAAGCACTTCCGGTGAGGAATATGAAATGAGCCTGGAAAACAGCTGTATTAAATGCCATTCCAACCGGGAACAGTTTTGTGACGCTTGTCATACTTATACAGCAGTTCAGCCGTATTGCTGGGACTGTCATGATGCAGCGAAAGGAGCCGGAACAGCAAAATGAACCGACGTGATTTTATTAAAACCATAACCGCATTTGGCATAAGCAGTGCTGCTGTTTATGGAGGACTGAACCATATCGGCACCCAGGCTGCGCTAATGGAGAAAAACAGTGCAGCCCAGCAGGCGAAACGCTGGGGAATGGTGATAGATGTAAGCAAATTTCAGAATGCGGAAGATATAAAGCGGGTTGCGGCAGCGTGTCACAGATATCATAATGTACCGGATATAGATGACCCCGCTCATGAGATCAAATGGATCTGGCAGGAAGATTTTGAGCATACCTTTGCCGAATTGGAAAGCGAGTATTTAAGTGAGACTATAAAGCAACTCGATTTTCCGGTTTTATGCAATCACTGTGATAATCCTCCCTGTGTGAGGGTATGCCCCACTCAGGCTACCTTTAAACAGGAAGATGGCATCGTGACCATGGATTATCACCGCTGCATTGGCTGCAGGTTCTGCATGGCAGCCTGCCCGTTCGGAGCCCGGAGCTTTAACTTTGTTGATCCCCGGCCTTTTATTGACGAAGTGAATCCTGAGTTGGCCACCCGCACAATTGGAGTGGTGGAAAAATGCAACTTCTGTGCGGAAAGACTGGCCCAGGGTCTGGATCCGGTTTGCGTTGAAGCCTCCCACGGGGGAATTATTTTTGGCGACTTGGAAGATCCCGCTTCCCCGGTCCGCAAGGTCTTAAATGAAAACTTTTTCATCCGGCGCAAAGTGGAACTGGGAACCGGGCCCGGTATATATTATGTGATCAAAGGAGGCAAAGCAGGTGCTTGAGAAAGCTCTTTACGGCAGCAAACGTTATTATGCCTGGCTAGGCTTTTTGATGATCATTATTCTCGCTGGACTTGCTGCCTGGTTCAAACAATATGATTACGGTCTGGGAATTACCGGCATGAGCCGTGATGTCAGCTGGGGACTGTATATTTCCCAGTTTACATTTATGGTCGGGGTAGCTGCTTCAGCAGTCATGGTTGCGATTCCTTTTTATCTCCACGATCATAAAGTGTTTGGCAAAATCGTTATACTAGGTGAGTTTTTAGCTGTGGCAGCGGTAATCGTATGTATGCTCTTTATCTTTGTTGATCTGGGACAGCCGGCACGGTTTCTTAATCTTATCCTTCACCCCTCCCCAAACTCAGTCATGTTCTGGGATATGTGCGTACTGACCGGTTACCTGCTGCTGAATTTTATTATCGGCTGGACTGTTTTAGGGGCTGAAAAAAAAGGTTTCCCGGCGCCCGGGTGGGTAAAAACATTGACCTATATCGCTATTCCCTGGGCGATCAGTATTCACACGGTAACCGCTTTTTTATATGCCGGGCTTCCCGGGCGGTATTACTGGCTGACGGCAATTATGGCAGCGCGCTTTTTGTCTTCCGCTTTTGCTGCCGGGCCTGCACTGCTGATCATTGTCTGTCTTATACTCAGGAAATTCACCTCTTTTAAGACATCGACTGATGCAATTCAGTCTCTGGCTAAAATCGTGACCTATGCCATGATCATCAATGTATTCTTTGTTCTGTTAGAGGTATTTACCGCGTTTTACAGCAATATCCCCGGGCATATGGCAGCTATTAAATATCTTTTTGTGGGACTGGATGGATATAACAACCTGGTGCCGTTTATGTGGACTGCAGCCATCCTGGCTTTCTCAGGCATTACTTTGCTGTTGATCCCGCACATGCGTCAAAATGAAAAAATCCTGACCTTTGCACTTATCGCTGTTTTTATCGCTTCCTGGCTGGATAAGGGGATCGGGCTGGTCCTGGGAGGATTTGTTCCCAATGCATTCGGGCGGGTTACGGAGTATATACCTTCGGTGACAGAAATAATAATCATCTTGGGCATCTATGCAGTCGGCCTGCTGCTCCTGACCGTTCTGTACAAAGTAGTTATAGGAGTAAGGGAATACAGTATCGACTATGATCATTAATAAATATAAAAGGCGGATGTCATGCAAATCAGTTTATTTGCCGGCGGCTTAAATATTAATAAGCCAGGCGTAATATATAATTTATATGAGGAGGAATACAAATGGCGGATTTAAAAGTTGGGGACCGTGTAATAATGCTGGATGAAGATGGTTTTCTGGATAATGCTGCTGATTGGGATGAAGAGGTGGCAGCAGTACTGGCGGGAACAGAAGAAGTGGATCTCACCCCGGAACATTGGGAAATCATTGATTATCTGCGTAAGTATTATGCCGAGTTTGGGGTAGCACCGATGGTAAGAAAATTACTTAAAGACACCGGGAAAACCCAGGGGGAAATTTATACTTTATTCCCCAGCGGCCCGGGAAAAGGTGCCTGCAAAATAGCAGGATTGCCGAAGCCGACCGGTTGTGTATGAGCATTGAAAGAGCGGGACCTTATGAGCCCGCTCTTTTCATATTTCATTATTGATTTCCTGCCCAGCGCCCCCGTGACCGGTCACAGCATCATATCAGAATGCTTATGGATATCATTAATTAATAATATTATTCGCCTTTTATTACCTGTGCTATATTTCAGTTAAAGAAAAAACGAACATGAGGATGAGCGATTTGAGATTAACAATGGGTGCAGCACATGGACGCTCCGGAAAAACTTCCGTGACGCTCGGCCTGATTGCTGCTTTAAGGAGAAAAGGTTTTACAGTACAGCCGTTTAAGAAAGGCCCTGATTTTATTGACCCGGGCTGGCTCAGCCTGGCTGCCGGGAGAAACTGCCGCTGTCTCGATTTATTCTTTCTGGATAAAGAGAGTCTGGTGAGACAGTTTGTTTCAGGATGCCAGGGAGCAGACATTGCTGTAATTGAAGGGGCGATGGGTCTTTTTGACGGGCTTGACCTGCAGGGCAGCGACAGCACTGCAGCAGTGGCAAAAGCAGTAAAATCACCGATAATTCTGGTGGTCGATGCTACCCGTATGACTCGCAGTGCAGCTGCTTTGGTCAAGGGATTTCAAAGTTTTGAACCTGAAACGGAAATTGCCGCGGTTATTCTTAACAAGGTCGCCCGGCCCAGGCACGAAGATATGCTGCGCAAATCAATCGAGAGCTATACCGGGATACCGGTGGTGGGCGCGATACCTAAACAGAAGGTCCCTTTGATCGCCGAACGGCACCTGGGGTTGGTAACAGCCGGGGAATGGGTAAAGGTCCATGAGTTAATAGAAACCCTGGGAGAAAAGACAGAACAGTCGACAGATTTAGCAGCGATCATTAGAATTGCTGCTGCTGCGCCACCCTTACCCAGTTATGAATTGCAGCGGCAAAAGACAACTGGCAAAGTACGAATTGGGGTAATAAAAGATCAGGTTTTCAGCTTTTATTATCCGGAAAACCTTGAAGCATTGGAAAATGCCGGGGCAGAGCTGGTCTTTGTCAATAGCCTTGCTGACAGCAGCCTGCCTGATATACAGGGGCTTTATATAGGAGGCGGTTTTCCCGAGGTTTTTGGGCGGGAACTGGAAAAGAACGCAGATTTGAGAACCTCGATCCGTGAAAAGGTTAATAATGGTTTGCCGGTTTATGCTGAGTGCGGCGGATTGATGTATTTGGCCCGGCGCATATATTATGAAAATCAGATGTTTGAAATGGTCGGAGCATTGCCCTGCGATGTTAAAATGTCCGCCCAGCCAAAAGGGCATGGATATTCGCTGATGAAAATTGTTAAGCCGAATTATCTTTTCCGCCAAAATACAGTTATCCGTGGCCATGAATTCCATCATTCCCAAATTTGTAATACCGACCCGCATATGCTGGGCACCATTATGGAGGTTCAGCGCGGTTACGGGATTGACGGCAAAAATGACGGGATCATTTATCATAATGTGATCGCTGCTTACCAGCATATTTATGCTCCGGCAATTCCGGAATGGGCAGTTAATTTTGTTGCCCAGTCTATAAAATATAATGAAAATTTACTGAAGCTGCCCGGCTAAGACTATCATTAGATATTACTAATATTTAGAGTTTTAAACAACAGATAATTCCACGGTTCATAAAAAATGATAAGTGCCAACTTATAGGGAGAATAAAAAAAATCAATTTTACTGATTGAGAAATAGGGTGCTAAATTATAGTTAACGATAATAATAAATAGTATTAGATAATTCCCATTAAAAACTATATGGGAAAACAGTGTTGGTAATATAGGCCCGGGCAAATGTATAGCTGCCCGGGTTACAGAATTTGTTCATGATCTTATCTAAAAAAAGGAGGTGCAGTTTAAACCTCGGCCAGCAGAAACCAGATGGTTTTCTTAAGTGCTGCTCGGGAGTTGCTGAATAAATAACTGGTTAAAGGAGGGAAAAATATTGGAAATCGAAAATGAATCGTCCGGGAAATTTGTTTTAAGCAAAAGGCAGAAGCTGTTATTGCCGCTGGTCATGATCGGTGCCTTTTTTGAAGGTTTTGACTTTATGGTCGTTAATCTGGCCCTGCCTTATATAAAGAATGCTTTTAACATTACGGAACAGGTGGCAAGTTATACATTGTCTGTAATTGCTGTCGGGGCCCTGGTAGCTTTCTTTGTTGTCAGAATGGCGGACCGGATCGGCCGCCGGCCAATATTTATCTGGTCAGTTATAATCTATTCGGTATTCAGTTTACTGACTGCCTTGTCAGTAAACCTGCAAATGTTTGTTGCCTTTCAGTTTATAGCCCGCATATTTTTAGTTGTATGCTGGGCAGTTGGATTTATAATAGTTGCCGAAGAATTCGAAGCCGAATATCGCGGCCGTGCCCTGGGATTTTTCCAGGGGGCAGCAGCTATAGGAGCTATTTTCCCATCGCTGTTTCTGCCGGTGGTTGCGATGATACCTTCCCTGCACTGGCGGGGATTATATATAATCGGAGCATTGCCTTTGATCCTGCTGATATTCTTTTCCAAGAATCTGCCCGAGACTAAGCGCTTTACGGAGATGAAAGAAGGTAAGGGAGAGAATGCCCCGTCTTTGTTTGCAGTTTTTGCAGCCCCCTTCCGCAAAAATCTGTTTGCCATTATGGCATTGTGGTTCTTCATGTATATTACCTATTCATCAGCTATGAACTTTTTTGCCCTGAGGGTCGAAAGTGAATTGGGCTGGAATGAAAACCAGGTGGGGCTGATTACAGCACTTGCCTTTATAATCGGCCTGTCCGGGTATGTAGTGGTTGGCAAACTGCTCGATAAGATCGGCCGCAGAAAAACGGCAGCTATATTTTTTGGTATAGGCTCACTGGCGATCATGACTGTCTTCCAAAGCCAGGGGTTCCTGCAGGTAGCCCTGGCGCAGATCGTAGGAGTATTCTTTACCGGGACATTTACAGTTTTGTGCGCCACCTTTACCAACGAACTGTTTCCCACCGAATTGCGTGGCAATGCAACTGCCTGGGGCAACAATATAATAGGGCGCCTGGGACAAATCGCCGCCCCGGCACTGGTTGGGTTTCTGTCAGCCCCGTTGTTCCTGAATGGTATCGGCAACGCTGTTACAGTATTGGCATTCGGTACCCTGATTTGCGTTTTGATCATTGCAATTTTCCTGCCCGAACCATTGAATTACAAGGTGGCTGAATATGATCCGAAAAATACTGTTGATATTAAATAAAATCAGTAACTGACAAAGAACTTCAAGGAGGTATAGAAATGGGTAAATTTCAGGTTGTAGTAATTGGCGCCGGTACCATGGGACATGGCATTGCTCAGGAATTTGCCGCTAATGCTTATCCGACGACATTGATCGATAATAATCAGCAGCAATTGGATATGGCAAAATCTATGATTGCAGGTAATCTGGAGGTTATGGCGGCTGAAAAAGCCATGGCTGCTGAGCAGATCGATAATGTGGCAAAATTTTTAAGTTACAGTACTGAATTGGAAAAAGCTGCTCCCCAGGCAGGCTGGATCGTGGAAGCTATCCCGGAGCATCCGCAATATAAACAGGAACTCTTTGCCCAACTGGATAAGCTTTGCCCCCCGGATACCATTTTAACCAGCACTACTTCAGTTTTAAACATATATGAATTTATTAAAGTCAGTCATCCGGAAAGACTGGTTATTACGCACTGGTGCAACCCTCCCCACATAATCCCTTTGGTTGAAATTGTTATGGGTCCGGAGACCAGTGAAGAGGTTACCGCCCGTGTAAGAGAGATCCTGACTGCCAACGGCAAAAAACCGGTGGTATTAAGGAAATGTGTCCCCGGCTTTATTGTCAATCGTTTAAATGCTGCTTTGGGAAGAGAAGCTGGCTACATGGTTTCCCAGGGCTGGGTAAGCCCTGAAGATGTAGATGCGGCTTTTTCAGCTAACGCTGGTATCAAAGCTCCCTTCGAGGGGCCTTTGGAATTGATGGATTATATCGGCTGGGATGTTGCGACTGCGGCAGGACAATATTTATATCCGCATTTGTGCAATTCCACCGATCGCAATGTTTTTGCTGAAAACATGGTGGAAAAGGGCTGGCTGGGAATTAAAAGCGGCAAAGGGATAAAAGACTACAGCGGCAAAACCAGAGAGGAACTGCAGAATAAGCGCAACCGCAAAATAATGCAGATAGCAAACCTGGTACGGGGATTTGAAAAATAAAAGACTAAGGAGGTAATCAAGAATGGCAAAACTAAATGGCGGCGACATGATCGAAAGAGTATTCAAAAAGGAAGGAGTAAAATATATATTCGGCATACCCGGCGGGCATATTTATCCGATGATGGAATCCTGCGATGAGCACCAAATCAAGTTTATAGGAGTACGCCATGAAATGAATGCGGCCTTTATGGCAGAAGGATGGGCTTTAACTACTGGTGAAGTGGGAGTATGTACAGGAACTGCCGGACCGGGATTTACCAATCTGGTGACTGGACTGGCAAATGCTGATCGTAATGGAGTGCCGGTACTATGCATGGCAGGTAAAGCCAGGGTAACTGAATATGACCGCAACGAATTGCAGGATTTTAACCAGATCGATCTGGTCAAAAGCATGACAAAGCATGCCCGCTCAGTATTGGAATCGCACCGGATCCCTGAATATGTGGGACGGGCAATAGCAGAAGCCACAGGTAATACCCCCGGCCCGGTCTATATTGAAATTCCCCGTGATATTATGGAGACTTTTACGGATGAAGAACAAATCGAATTCCAGAAAACTTACCGGACTGGCAGCAAACCGATCGGCAATCCGGCTGATATCGCCAAAGCTGCCCGTATGATCGATGAAGCTGAAAGGCCAGTGATAATTGCCGGCAGCGGAGCTTTCTGGTCGGGTTGTGCGGAAGAACTGAAACTTTTTGTTGAAAAATGCGGGGCTCCGATTTTTACCCGTAATGCCGGACGCGGAATTGTTCCGGATTCCCATCCGCTGGCTATGGGGATCGGCGCGTCCAAACATCCTGTTTGTGCCGGGGTGCTGCAAAAAGCGGATGTGGTTTTGATTCTGGGGACCCGTACCGGCTATACCCTGACCAGGGATGCCTTCCCGCCCACTGCTAAAATAATCAGGGTAGACATTAATTCCGCAGCTTTGACCAACCAGCTTGATATAGAACTGGGCATTGTGGGGGATTGCCGGGAAGTGGTAAAACAGCTTACTGATGCGATTTCACCAAGGACACATGAAGCCTGGATAAAGGGGATACAGGATGGCAAGAATGCCATGGCTCAGATGGGCCTGCCAAAGCTGACTTCTGATCAGTATCCTATCCACCCGCTGCGCCTTTGTTTCGAAATATTGACCAGGATCGACGAAAATACTATTGTGGTTGTTGACGGCGGTGATGCTGCCAGCTGGGGCAACCTGATCCTGCCGGCCACGGGGCCCGGGCATTTTCTGACCATAGCCAACGGCAGTTTCGGACCGCTCGGTATTGGGGTACCTTATGCAATGGCTGCCAAACTGGCACATCCGGATAAAAAAGTTATTCTTTTGACCGGAGATGGCGCGTTTGGTTACGGTGCCATGGAATATGACACAGCAATGCGTTACGGGATCAACTTCACCACAATTATTCTCAACGACGGCTGCTGGGGAATGATAAAACGGTCTGAAGCTAAAAAAGCTGTTGCGGATAAACCTTTTGTCGGACTGTATTTAGCTGAAAATGTACACTACGAAAAAGTTGTGGAAGCTTTTGGCGCCCATGGTGAATTTGTAACTGAAGCCAAAGATATCGGCCCGGCTATCGACAGGGCCCTGGCTTCTGGAAAACCGGCTTGTGTCAACGTAATGACAGACGTAAATATAGGTTTTGGAGCATAAGCAGCCTAGTTGCATTAAGGAGGAACAAGATGAGTAAAATAAAAATGACAGCCAGCGAAGCGATAGCGGAGACGCTGGTGGCAGAAGGCGTGGAGCATGTCTCGGGTATCGTAGGGTCAGCTTTTATGGATCTGCTGGATCTGTTTCCAGCCGCCGGGATACGCTTTATCCCGGTACGCCATGAACAAAGTGCTGCTCATATGGAAGACGCATATGCCCGGGTCAGCGGCAAAGCCGGCGTAGTTATAGGCCAGAACGGACCAGGTATAACCAACATGGTTACTTCAGTTGCCGCAGCCAACATGGGACATACCCCCATGATTGTAATATCACCGTCTGCCGGTACCAAGACGGTTGGCTGGGATGGTTTTCAGGAATGTGACCAGGTTTCGGTTTTCAAAGCTATAACCAAAGCAACCATCCGGATCCCTCACCCCAGCCGGGCAGCGGATTGCACCCGTACCGCTTTCCGCATGGCATATGCTTTAAGAGGGCCGGTGCTTTTGGATATTCCTCGTGATTATTTTTATGGTGAAGTTGAAGACCAGATCCTTGCCCCTCACCAGTACAGAGTTGATGACAGAGGCTGCGGAGCTCCGGAGTCTCTGAAAAGAGCGGCAGAATTGCTGGCCCAGGCGAAGAAGCCGGTGATCGTTTCCGGACGCGGGGTAGTTGATACGGATGCCCATGATATTATCGTCCAAATCGCTGATTTGCTTACAGCTCCGGTTGCCTGTACCTATCTGCATAATGATGCTTTCCCGGCCAGCCACCCTCTGGCAGTCGGGCCGATCGGTTATATGGGCTCCAAAGCCGCTATGAATACTATGGCGGAAGCAGATGTGATCCTGGCCGTTGGCACCCGCTTATCGGTATTTGGCACACTGCCGCAATATGATATCAACTATTTCCCCGAGAGTGCCAAAATCATTCAAATCGATATCAACCCTTTGAATATTGCACGTACACATCCGATCGAAGTTGGAATAATCGGCGATGCCCGGGCTGCTGCAATTGAAATACTAAAATTGCTCAGGGAAAAAGCTGGTGACCGGCAGCCGGATGCCAGCCGTGTGGAACTGATCAGGCAGCGCAAAGCTGACTGGAACAAAGAAATTACTGACCTGGCTATGATCGACGGCAATCCTATGAACCCACGCCGGGCATTATATGAAATCAGCCGGGCTATTCCGGCAGGTACCCTTGTAGCAACTGATATAGGCAATGTAGCATCAACTGCCAACAGTTATTTCAACTTCAATGAAGGCCGCAAGCATATTGCTGCTTTGACTTTCGGCAATACCGGTTTTTCCTATCCGGCAGCCCTGGGGGCCAAACTGGCCAGACCTGACTGTCCGGTAATAAATATCGTTGGTGACGGGGCCTGGGGCATGAGCCTGCATGAAGTAAGCACAGCGGTACAGGAAAATATACCCGTTATCGCCTGTGTATTTCATAATACTGCCTGGTGCGCCGAGAAAAAGAACCAGGTCGACTTTTACAATAACCGTTTCATAGGTGTCGATATTGAAGCACCCAATTTTGGACAAGTGGCTGAAGCCATGGGTGCATATGGCGCTACGATCGATAAACCGGAAAATGTTGGAGATGCTGTCAGGGCAGCTATTGCTTCCGGTAAACCGGCAGTGCTGCAGTTTGAAGTGGACGGGACTCAGCTGGCACCTCCGTTCCGTAAAGATGCCCTTAACCTGCCGGTCCGGATGCTGGAAAAATATAAACATCTGGATTATCGTAACTGGTAAGTGTGATTAAAAATAAAACAAAACAGTGTATGGAAATTATACAGCTATGTGCAGGACTTAACCTGTGCATAGCTACACTGTTATAAAAGAATGAATTTAAAGAGAGGTGAAGATATATGCAGGAGTATTCATTTGACAAATCGTATGCGATGCTGGAGAAAGCCAAACAGTGGGTCCCCAATGGTATTTACGGACCACGCACTCCGGCGTTTCTGACTTATGGTTCCTATCCCTGCTTTTTAAGCAGAGGCAGGGGAAGCCATATATGGGATGTGGACGGCAATGAGTATATCGATTACATGTGCTCGTTTGGCACCAATATAATAGGCTTGTGCAATGAAGAGGTGGATGCAGCTGCAATTGAACAGATGAAAAACGGCGACTGTTTTACCCTGCCCGGCATTCGCTGGAATGAACTGGCGGAGGCCATGGTTAATCAGATAAAGGGACAGGACTGGGTGGTATTTGCCAAAAACGGTTCGGATGTAACTGCTTATGCAACTACCATAGCCCGTGGCTACACCGGCAAAAATAAAATTATCCTGGCGGAGGGGGCTTATCATGGTTCCCAATACTGGTGCACTCATTCCAACTTTGGTATCCCCGCTGAATACCAGGCACATATACTTCATTTTAACTACAACGATATGGAGCAACTAAAGAAGATCGTTGCTGACAACAGCGGTCAAATTGCGGGTATAATGCTGACGCCGCATCACCATCCGGCTTTGGCGGATCAGCAGATGCCGGCCCCCGGTTTTTATCAGGAACTGCGTAAGATATGTGACCGGGAAGGGATGTTGCTGATGATGGATGACATCCGCTGCGGTTTCCGTTTGCATGAAAACGGTTCTCACTGTTACTATAACGCCGATCCTGATTTGGTCTGTTTCGGAAAAGCGATGGCTAATGGTTATCCTATTTCCGCCATGACCGGCAAAGCCCTTTATAAAGCTGCGGCGGAGGGAGCATTTTTTACCGGTACTCATTATTTCAGCGGAGTGCCGATGGCGGCAGCCTTGACTACTATGAAAGTCATTGTACGCGATGGAGTCGTAGATTATGTAAATGAAATTGGATTAAAACTGAAACAGGGTTTGCTAGAACAGGCTGCATCAGCCGGGCTAAAAATAAGTTACACTGGTCCTCCTTCTATTCCTTTTATGCGATTTGAAGGGGATAATGATTTTTCCGTCAACCGTTTCTTCTGCGGGGAAGCAGCTAAACGGGGCATATTTTTCCACCCCCACCATAACTGGTTCCTTTCCGGTGCCCATACGGCAGAAGATATTGACAAAACCTTGCAGGTAACAGAAGCATGCTTTGCCTTGACTAAAAAAAAGTTCTTTGAATAGGAGGATGCTATGCGAATTCATCACTTCGGGGTAAAAGTTCGGGATGTTGACAAAGCCATGTTTTTTTACACCCAGGTTTTAGGATTGAAACGGATGGAAACGGTAACCCTTGCCGGTCAGCCTTTCTATTTCGTAGGTGATGGCTATATGATGCTGGAAATCGAGCCTGCCTATGATGAAGAAAGGCTGAACTGCGACCACGGGTTTGGGCATCTGGCTTTGTCGGTTGACAACCTGGAAGAATACTGCCGGGAATTAAGAGGGCATGAAGTAACCTTTTTACTGGAACCTTCTCAGTTTATACCTACACGCAAGATTGCTTTTATTCAGGATCCGGAAGGTAATGCCATACAACTGATCGAATTTATTGATGCAGATGTTACTGATTAGTTCAAAATCATAATAATTTCAGCTGGAGGTAAATATGCTACTGGGAAAACAACTGCAGAAGTGGCGTCAGGAAAAGGGGATCTCCCTGGAAGAATTAGCCCGGCAGTTAAATACTGCTCTGGCCAAAGTTATTGATATAGAATCCGGAAAAGAAATGTCTGCCGACGAATTGCTGCAGATAGCAAAAATTCTGGATGATGAACCGGAAAACAAAACGATCAATAAGTATTATAAACGCAATGGAGAGACCTTAACTTCAGCAGTAGGTGCACGCCTGCGTTTCTATCGTGAGGAAAGAGGCCTGAGTATCAGTGAACTGGGGCGCCAGGCAGGATTATCAGCAGCCCACCTGAGTGAGATCGAAAGGTCGCTGGCCACACCTTCACTTAAAACCCTGGAGAAAATCAGCCAGGTTTTGGATATTCCAACCGGCAGCTTGCTGCCTGCTGACCTGGATGAAACGCTGGGCCAGAAAGTCCGCCGCCTGCGTGAGGCCATGGGGATCACCCAGAAGGAACTGGGCGAAATGCTGGGAGTTTCCTGTAACATGATAACCCAGATAGAAACTGACCGTACCCAGCCTTCGCTGAAAGTACTCAACAATCTGGCTGATCTGTTTGGCATAAGCAGTGTTTATTTTGTAATGGATATAGAAAATGAATACTATCGTGAACAATACAATGCAAATGCTTTGAAGACGGCGCTGAAAAGGCCGGAAATCAGGCAGGTGGTCGACCTGATCGCTGCCTGGACCAATAAAGAACTGGAGGGACTGACAGGTATTATTGAAAGGCTTAATACCTATCGCAGCCCATTGGATGCTCAATATCACGAAGTCAAAGAGTTTCTTGACAGATCTACCAATGAGGAAAGGCAGCTCCTGCTTGATATGATTGAAATTATGAAACAACCCGGGGAAGAAACCAAACAAAGTTAAAAAGATATAGTGCATAAGCCGCAAAGGGGGAGATCTTTTTGAATCTGAGACAACTGGAATTATTCAGCCTGGTGGCAGAACTGGGCAATGTGACCGAAGCTGCCCGCCGTCTTTATATGACACAGCCGGCGGTCAGCCAGACCATTGCTGATTTGGAAGAAAGCCTGGGGCTTAAACTATTTGACCGGATAAACCGCAAAATGCATCTTACCTTTGCGGGGGAAGTCCTCTATAAATACAGTAAAAAAGTTCTCTCCCTGGTGGAAGAAGCCGAAGCACATATGCTGGAAATAACCAATAACAGGATCGGGAGGCTGCGTCTGGGAGCCAGTACCACAATAGGTATTTACCTGCTGCCGATGCTGGTGGGGCAATTCAAACAACAATACGGTAATATCCAGAGTACTTTTGTTATCGATAATACCGGTGTGATCGAAGAAATGCTTCTGGATAACCGTATCGATATGGGTTATGTGGAAGGGCTGGTCCATTCACCCGAGATAGTGGTGCAGAAGATCAAAGATGATGAATTATGGCTGATATGTTCTCCCCGGCATGAATGGATAAAACAAGGCAGAACCGTTATCGGACCTGACGAAATTGACGGGCAGCCCCTGATTCTGCGGGAACTGGGCAGCGGTACCCGGGAAGTAGTGGAAAAGGTATTGCAGAAAAACAAAGTCAGTTATCAGACCTGGCATGTACTCAATAATACCGAAGCAATAAAAAGAGCAGTCATGGCGGATATAGGTATTGCCTTCGTATCTCAATTGGCAGTTAAAGACGAAATATTAAGCGGCCGCCTGGCCAGGATCGATATACAAGGAATACCAATTTCCCGCGAATTCAGGTTGATATGGCATAAGGACAAATATCACACCCCTTTGTTAAACTCCTTTATAGATCTTACTATGAAGCTTGCATAAAATTAAGGGTAGCATAAAGTATTATGCTGCCCTCAGACCGTCAAAAAAAGCGAATCTCATTGTTACATCACAAACCCCGCTCAGTCGCCGTACCTCAGTACGCCTCAATCGTGGGGCTTGCTCGTGCCTCGATCTTTACTTTTTTTCTTCGGTCTGCCGACTGGGGTACCTTTAATCCATGGTGAAAATTATTTTAACTCCTTCCTGATCCCTGAAAGCCTTAAAGGCTTTTTCCCATTCAGCCAATTTAAATTTGTGGGTGATCAATGGTTTCAGATCGATTTGCTGAGTGGCAACCATCTTGATGGCTCTTTTCCATGCATAATCTGAATGGGACAGAGAACCTTTAATATTAGCCTCTTTTATTAATAGAATATTGAAATTGAAATTGACGTCGCTGCCCAATACACCGATCTGATTATAAAAGCCCCTGGTTTTGAGCAAACATAAGTTGGAGAACACCGCTTGAGCAGCACCGGAGCATTCCAGTACCACATCTGCACCTGCTCCGTCAGTTGCACCGAAAACAACGCCAAACAAATCTTCTGTTTCTATATTCACAACTTTGTCTATTCCCAATGATTCAGCTATCTTAAGGCGCCGCGCATCTTTGCCGGTTCCCGCCAGGATAACTTCGGCGCCTGATGCCCTGGCGATCATAGCGGCAATGATTCCGATACTGCCGGGGCCGGTTATAAGTACTACATCACCAGGTTTGACCGGCGTCTGTTCCAAAACCGCGTGGGTACAGACTGTAACCGGTTCCATTAAAGCTGCTTCCTCAAAAGATATGCTGTCAGGGATTTTATATACATTGCTGGCCCGGCAGGCAACATATTCGGCAAAACCGCCGTTTATATGAATACCCTGGCTTTTCCGGACCGCACATATCTGGTGATGACCGGTAAGACACATCTCGCATTTGCCGCAGCCGCCGGCAACATTTTCAACTACCACCCGGTCGCCGGGTTCCAGGCTTGTAACGTCCCGGCCTTTTTCAACAATGATCCCGCAAAACTCGTGTCCCAATACTACTGGCACTTCATACGGGATATCGTCCTGTTCGATATGCACATCAGATCCGCATAAACCAACAGCTTTTATTTGAATCAGCACTTCATTATCCGAAAATTGTGGCACAGGGATTTCGCGCATTTCAATATTTCCTGGTCCACGGGCAGTCTTTATCAACGCTTTCATTTCCATCACCTCCGATTATCATTGTAAATATATGTTAACACCTGATTTTAGCCATGTATAATAGGAAGATATAATGATAAATATAGGGAAATACTTATCATAAAACCTGCGATCAATGTTTATAAGTCGGAAGAGGCCGATTACTGCTGGCAGTATTTTAAAGGATTAATCAGACATTGGTAGAATATATATATATTGGTTTTATCTTTAACCTCTGGAAATGTACCAGAATTTAAGGGGCAATCCGGGGAAAATAATATGGGCGTAAACAGTAAAATAATAAACTGCTGCGGTAAGAATATTGAGGAGGCGGTACTGCCTTAATCTGAATCAGGTCAAAATTATGGTAAGGTGGCAGTGACAGAGTATTATAACCTGGCTGAATTTATTGGCCGGGGGTGCCTTAGACAGGCATTGTTAACGGAGATTTAAAAAATAAGGGATTAAGGAGGAAATATGGGTATAGTCGAATGGAAAAAAGACGGAACAGTTGCTGTATTGACTATGAATAACGGTGAAAACCGGCAGAATCCTGCCTGGACTGAAGCCATGCTGACTGCCTATGAAGAAATTTTAGCTGACAGTGAAATTAAAGCTTTGGTTCTTACTTCCAGTAATCCTAAGCATTTTTGTCTCGGGGTTGACACTGACTGGATGGTGAAAAATATGAACGATGGAGAATGGCTTATGCTCAGCAAATGGGTATACAAAAACACTGAATTATTTACCGCCTTGATGATGGCGCCTTTCCCAACCATAGCCGCCATAAACGGTCACGCTTTCGGCAACGGGTTTATGCTTGCCGGGGCCTGCGACTTCAGATTTATGAGGGCTGACAGAGGTTTTCTCTGTTTCCCGGAAATCGATCTGGGGATCCAGTTGTCACCTTCCATGCTGGAATGGATGAAGCGAATAATGCCGTATCATCTCATTCAAAGGCTGCTTTTGACCGGGGAAAGAGTAACAGCGGCCGAGCTGGAAAAATATAATGTGATTATGAAAGCCTGCGAAAATGGTGAAGAAACTTTGAAAGAAGCAGTAGCTTATGCCAAGACATTTAATAAATCCCGAACTACTATGGCCGAGATGAAAAGAAGGATGTACAAACATGTGCTGGATAAGATAGCCAATGAAGACCCGGCCTGTTATGATTATAAACCTGAGCAGGTAATAGAAGGCAAAACACCTGTTTTTATGTTTACTCCTTTAACATAAGTTTATATGGGGGATCGCCATAAGGGTTCGGGCTCTTTTGAAATGGCGCCCTGGGGATAAGTGAAGTTCTCTTTGGAAACTGTTAATGCTGCCGCTGGCCGGCAGCATTAACATTACAAAAGGATAATCAAACCAGTATGATTATTAAGGCTAAAACTTTTTAAAAATCGTGGCAGCAGCTTTATTGATAGGGAGAATTTTTGACCGGTAAAAATAATACTGTATACACAGGCAAAGTATACAAAAAACACTGAATACTAATGTATACTTTATCTGAGTATTTTATTAACGCTTAAAAACAAGGAGGCGCACTACCGTGACAGACAGCTCTTATAATCCCTATCAGAATGCCCAGGCCCAGTTTGACCGGGCAGCAGAAATGATTGGCCTTGATAATGCTACCAGACAGTTTCTTCGCCAGCCTATGAAAGAATACCATTTTACCATTCCGGTACATATGGATGATGGTACTACCAGGGTTTTCAATGGTTATCGTATCCAGCACAATGATGCCAGGGGGCCTGCCAAAGGCGGCATTCGCTTTCATCCCCAGGAAACTGTGGATACTGTTCGTGCCCTGTCCATGTGGATGACCTGGAAATGTGCTGTAGTTGACATTCCTCTGGGAGGAGGGAAAGGCGGAGTAATCTGTAATCCGCGCGAGCTGTCTGAAGGTGAGCAGGAAAGACTGTGCCGCGGGTGGATCAGAAGACTGGCTAAAGATGTAGGGCCGTTAATTGATGTACCGGCACCGGATGTAATGACCAACGGCAAGCATATGCTGTGGATGCTGGATGAGTTTGAACAGATCCACGGGGGGAGATTTCCAGGCTTTATTACCGGCAAGCCAGTTGGTATGGGCGGTTCTTTAGGCAGGACTGAAGCTACCGGCTACGGAGTAATATATACTGTACGTGAAGCTCTGCAAGGTATGGGCCTTGATATAAAAGGCACCACTGCCAGTATTCAGGGCAGCGGCAATGTAGCCCAATATGCAGCCCGATTGTATGAGGAACTGGGCGGTAAAGTAGTATCGATTTCCTGCTGGGATGCGGTTGATCAGCGGGCGTATTCCTATTGTAAAGCGGATGGTATCAATGCTGACAGGATATGTGATATAACTGATGCTTACGGTACTATTGATAAGGAAAAAGCTTGTGATATGGGCTGCACAGCCAATGACCAGGATGCATGGCTTGAGCAGGATGTAGATATTCTTATCCCGGCAGCGATGGAAAATCAGATTACTATGGCCAATGTGGGCAAAATAAGCAAACAGGTCAAATTGATTGCTGAAGGTGCCAACGGTCCAATTAATACTGAAGCAGACGAGATCATAAGAAACAGCGGTATATTTTTAATTCCTGACTTCCTTTGTAATGCCGGTGGTGTGACTTGCAGTTATTTTGAGCAGGTCCAGTCCAACATGAATTATTTCTGGGAAAAAGATGAGGTTCTGGAAAGATTGGATATAAAAATGACTTCAGCGTTCAATGACGTCAGAGATCTTGCCAGGCGGCAGAAGTTATATATGCGTGATGCGGCTTATTTCATATCCATTAACCGGGTAGCTGAAGCCGTAAAGCTGCGGGGCTGGGTATAAGAAACAACCTTTATAGACGAAGCAGTACAGACGGGGAAATTGCTTATGAATGAGCGGGAAACTGCAAATGAAAACTTATTGGATAATCTGCGGGAACGGGCCAAAGAACTCAATTGTCTGTACCTGGCGGAGGAGGCCTTAAATAATCAGCGCCTGTCTTTACCGGAGGTTTTCAAGGAGATAACGCGGGTCATTCCCTCAGGCTGGCAATTTCCTGAGGTCTGTAAAGCTATGATAATCTACGAGAATTGCAGTTATCAGACAGTGGGGTTTATTGCTTCACCATGGGCTTTAAGCAGCGATATAAAAGTTGGCGGTAAAGCAGTCGGTAAACTGGAAGTCGTCTATACCACCAAAGTACCTAAAAGCGAAGAAGGGTACTTCCTGGAAAAAGAACGCAAGCTGATCAAAACTGTTGCTGACCGGATCGGCCAGACCATTTTGCAGCGTTCCATGGAACAGGTCATTCAGGAGTGGACGACCTCAAGAAGCAGCCTTTATGAAAGCCAGGCAGCAGTCAAAGAATGGGCGATAATTGTTGATTTACTGAGTCGGACCGACCCGGTGCAGCTGCATCATATTTGCCGTAAAATGATAAACCATCTCTATTTAATGGGGGTAAAAGAAGCCGAAGAAGTTCTATGGGAGTTTATTTCCGGTTCCATGGGCTATTCAGATTCAGCAGAACTTAATTATCCCCGGGCTAAATTTCCCCTGGGTGATCTGGCAGCTATCAGTGAAAAAACTTTCCGGATCGCAGCGATGCATTTGAGTGATGCAGAGATTTCGGCCAGAATACATCGCTGGATGCAGGAAGAGAAAGCCTATCCCCTTATAAGGGCGGTTGACCGGATCGATGCTTCGGTCAAGGAAATTGTTCAGCTTATTACCCGCTATCGTAACACAACCGCAGATAATTTTATGCGCTATTCTCCGCTGGAACACTGGCTTATTGCAGCCTTAACCAGACGTTTTCTGTCAGATAATATTGAATTTATAAATCGTGCCCGGCAATATTTTACAATAAACGATTTTTATGATATAGCTTCCCGGCTGATTTTCCCGGAAGGCAGCCAGGGTAAAATAGGGGGCAAAAGTACCGGCTTATTTCTGGCTCAGAAAATATTGGAAAAGAATCATGATGAACAGCCTATTCTGCAATCAGTTAAAATCCCTAAATCATGGTATATAACTACCGATACTTTCAGGGATTTCATTCATTATAATCAGCTCGAGGAATTGAACCTGCAAAAATATAAAGATCTATATGAAATTCGTCTGGACTATCCCAATATTATTCAAATCATGAAAAATGCTGAGTTCCCCCAAACTATTGTTAAAAGCCTGGCCATGGCTTTAGATGATTTTGGCGATGTCCCTTTGATCGTCCGCAGTTCCAGCATTCTGGAAGACCAGAAGGGGGCAGCGTTTTCCGGCAAATATAAAAGCTTGTTTCTTGCCAACCAGGGCAGCAAACAACAGCGCCTGGAAGCTCTGATGGATGCCATCGTGGAAGTATATGCCTCCCTCTATAACCCCGATTCGATTCAGTACCGGTCTGAACGGGAGCTGCTGGAATTCCAGGAAGAGATGGGCATATTGATACAGGAAGTGGTAGGCACCAGAGCCGGCCGCTACTTTTTCCCGCTTTACGCCGGGGTGGCTTTCAGTAATAATGAATTTCTCTGGTCAAGCAGAATAAAACGGGAGGATGGACTGGTACGTCTGGTTATGGGCCTGGGAACCCGTGCGGTAGACCGCCTGGCCGATGATTTCCCGATGCTGGTTTCGCCGGGGCAGCCTAAACTGAGAGTAAATACGGTACCGGAGGAAGTAAGACGTTATTCGCCGAAAAAGATAGATGTTATCAATCTGGATAATAACCGTTTTGAAACCATTGAAATATCGGCCCTGCTTAAAGAATGCGGAGAGTCTGTTCCCCGGATCCAGCAGATCATTTCTGTTTATTCCCGGGATTATATTAAGCAGCCCCTGGCTTTTGATATTGATTTTTCCCGGGACGAACTGATCGTTACTTTCGAAGGGCTGGTAAGTGATACTCCCTTTATAAAGCAAATCATTTCGATCCAGGACTTATTACAGGAAAAGATGGGAACCGCAGTCGATATCGAGTTTGCATCTGACGGCCAGGATTTTTATCTCCTGCAGTGCCGGCCCCAAAGCTATGGCAGGAATCATGTACCGGCAGCTATACCAAAAGATATAGCTTTTAATGATACGATTTTTTCTGCTCACCGCTCGATATCCAACGGAATAATCCAGGATATTACCCATATTGTGTATGTTGACCCGGAAGGCTACAGCGGGCTTAAAAAACGGGAGGAATTATTTGCAGTTGGCAAGGCAGTAGGTATGCTTAACCAGCTATTGCCTAAACAGCGGTTTGTGCTTATAGGTCCTGGCCGCTGGGGAAGCCGCGGCGATATTACCCTTGGAGTGCCGGTAACTTATGCAGACATCAATAAAACGTCGGCTTTGATTGAAATTGCCCGGCAGAAGTCGAACTATGTACCGGAGTTATCCTTTGGAACTCATTTTTTTCAGGATCTGGTAGAAGCTAATATTCGCTACCTGCCGCTTTATCCTGATGATGAAGGGGTGGTTTTCAATGAGGCATTTTTTAACGGGAGCGAAAATATTCTGACCAGCCTGCTGCCGGACTATGCTTTCCTGCAGGACGTTGTTAAAGTTATTGACATACCTGCCAACTGCGAAGGCAGGATGATGAATATCGTTATGAACGCTGAACTGGAAGAAGCATTAGCTTATTTAACCTTTTCAAGCGGCAAAGGCAGTGATTTTTATTATGAATATATAGATGCTGAAACTACCCGGCCGGTAGAAACTTATGCTGATGAAAAATACTGGCGATGGCGTCATTATATGGCGGAAAGAATAGCAGCCCGGCTTGATATGGAACATTTTGGCGTGCAGGCAATTTACCTGTTCGGCAGTACCAATAGCGGTAATGCCGGGCCTGGAAGTGATATAGACCTTATAATTCATTTTCAGGGAACTCTTAAGCAGCAGGAAGAATTGACCCTGTGGCTGGAAGGATGGAGTATGAGTCTGGCAGAAATGAATTACCTGAAGACCGGATATACATCTAAAGGACTGCTTGATGTCCATATCGTTACTGACGAAGATATAGCTGGCAAGACTTCTTTTGCCAGCAAAATAAATGCGGTTACAGAACCTGCCTATCTGCTGAAATCGCGTTATTAAGCAAGGCAATTTAACTTTAAGCCTTAGCCTTTGGCGGCAGCACCAAAAGAAGCTTTCATTTCTCAAATATTCAAGTCTTAATAAATCAATCGGGATTTTTATCCTGATACAGCTAATACCCTATTTTCCCGGTACTTTTTCTTAGGGTTGACAAATTCCTGGCCCGGGGAAATATTTCTTATGAAAATGAATACAATATATCTGAGCGGAAGGGGTTTACAGTGAGTCGAATTTCTTCGATAATTTATTTGATTTAATCTGTAAAGCTAAGGAGGAATACCGAAATGTCAATGGCGGCAAATTTGTTGGATAAATTAGCTCAAAAAAATCCCAACGAACCAGAATTTTTACAGGCGGCCAGGGAAGTTATGGAATCACTGGAACCATTGATGGAAAGACATCCGGAATATGTAAAAGCAGGTATATTCGAAAGGATACTGGAACCGGAACGGCAGGTAATGTTTCGTGTACCCTGGGTCGATGACCGGGGAACAGTACAGGTAAACCGGGGCTACCGGATTGAATTCAGCAGTGCTATAGGCCCTTATAAAGGAGGACTGCGGTTCCATCCTTCAGTTAATTTGAGTATCATTAAATTTTTGGGTTTTGAACAGATTTTAAAAAATTCTCTTACCGGTTTGCCGATTGGCGGCGGCAAAGGCGGCAGTGATTTTGACCCGAAGGGCAAATCAGACGCTGAAGTTATGAAATTTTGTCAAAGCTTTATTACTGAATTATATCGCCATATTGGAGCAGATACCGATGTTCCTGCCGGAGATATCGGGGTAGGAGGACGGGAAATTGGATATCTGTTTGGGCAGTATAAAAGGATCGTGAACCGTTATGAAGGAGTATTGACCGGTAAAGGGCTGGCCTGGGGCGGAAGTCTGGCCAGGACTGAAGCTACCGGATATGGGCTGGTATATTTTGTGGAAGAGATGCTGAAAACCAAAGGCGAATCTTTTGCCGGTAAAAAGGTGGCAATTTCCGGCTCCGGTAATGTGGCCATTTACGCTGCTGAAAAGGTCAGGGCATTGGGGGGCACAGTCATCACTATGAGTGATTCCAACGGCTATTTTGTCGATGAAGCTGGTGTAGATTTAGACTGCGTTAAGCAGCTTAAGGAAGTGGAAAGAAAGCGCTGCAGTGATTATATTAATAATCACCCGGAAGCTAAATATTTTGAGGGATGCCAGAATATCTGGATGGTTCCCTGCGACATAGCTTTACCCTGCGCAACCCAGAATGAAATCAATGAACAAGATGCGAAAAATTTAGTTGCCAACGGCTGCATTGCAGTTGGTGAAGGGGCTAATATGCCGTGCACTCCTGAAGCGGTGAAGGTTTTCCATGATAACAATGTTTTATTTGCTCCTGGTAAAGCATCCAACGCCGGAGGAGTGGCAGTTTCAGCTCTGGAAATGTCCCAAAACAGCATGCGTTATTCCTGGACTTTCGAGGAAGTGGACGCCAAACTTAAAAACATTATGATCAACATCCATACCAAAGCCTACCAGGCCGCCAAAGAGTACGGGCAGGAAGGCAATCTGGTGGTAGGAGCCAATATTGCCGGTTTTGTCAAAGTGGCTGAAGCCATGCTGGCTCAGGGAATTGTATAAACATACTGTATAATATAATAAATGAAGTTTTTGGGGCTGATTCTGACAGTCTGTAATACAGATTTGTCAGGTCGGCCTCTTTTTCATTTGGTTAAAAAATATAATCGAGACAAAGAATATTTGCAGGGATATTGTTCCTTTTTGCTGAATAGTACATAAAAAGCAGGCAGCCTTAAGGAGAGCCGGAAATGCAGGATGAAAAAAAGGGCAGCATAATTACAGCCTCGCTGGCCATGGCGGGGAAATTTGCCTGTGACGAAATTTGGCAGATAACTATCTCTGACCAGGTAATAAAAGGTGCCCGCTGGGTACCTAATTTAGCTCCCAGCGTTACTCTTTTCAATAAGTACCGTTACCTGTGGAAGGGCCGCCCTGAAGAAGATTGGTGGCCGCAGTATGAAGAGGCTTTTAAAGAAGAAATGACCTCCCGCATTAAAATAAATCTGCTGCGGGAATTATGGAACCTGGTCGATCAAGGCAAGGTTATAGCTTTGATATGCTTTTGTCCTGATGATAAATATTGCCACCGTCGTTTAGTAGCTGAAATTTTGGCCAAAAGCGGTATAAAGACCAAGGAATATCACCCGCCGGTCGTGGAAAAAATCGAAGTTATCGATCAGCCTTCCTTGTTTTAGTTTAAATAGGTAAAAAAGAAAAGCCCCGTATAAGGTTTTTACTGAGGCTCTCCGTTATGTTGGTAAATAATTTGAGGCTTTTTAAAATAATTTAAAAGCTTATTTGTTTTTAGCCAATTCCTGCTGGCGCAGGGCGTTTCGCATTGGCTTTCCCACGCTGGTACGCGGTAATTCGTTAATAAATTCCACATGAGTAGGCACTTTATAAGGGGCCAGACTTTTGCGGCAATGTTCCTTTACTTCTTCTTCGGTCATGGTTTCACCCGGTTTTAAAATTACAAATATTTTGGGAGTCTCACCGCGCTTGGGATCAGGAATACCAATGGCACAAGCATCCAGAACTTTGGGGTGCGTATAAAGGACTTCGTCAATTTCACGGCAGAATACGTTGAAGCCGCTGCAAAGGATCATATCCTTTTTACGGTCAACGATGGTAAAGAAGCCGTCTTCATCCATAGTGGCGATGTCACCGGTATAGAGCCAGCCATCCCGCAGCACATTATCTGTTTCTCCGGGATTCTTCCAGTAAGCACTCATGATCTGCGGCCCCTGGGCAATCAGTTCTCCCGGTTCACCGACCGGCATATCAACGGTACCGGTTTGAAGGTCAACAATGCGAATATCAACATCCGGCCAGGGAATTCCTACACTGCCGATTTTCCGTTTGGTAAACATGGGAGTACAGGTTAAAACATTAGACGTCTCGGACAAACCGTATCCTTCAGTAATGGCAGCCCCGGAAAGCTGTTCAAAGCGATTCAGACCTTCCACAGCCAGCGGGGAAGAACCGCAAATCATAGCTTTTATATGCCTGATTTTGGAATTGCCGATATCGGGATGATTATTTAAGCCGTAAATCATAGCCGGTACGGCGGCGAAGAAGTTAGGCTCATGTTCATTGATATTTTTCAGCATGTTATCCGGGGTGGGCCCGTTAACAATGATAATGTTTCCTCCGGCTATCATGTTGATATTAACACTGGTATTGAATCCATAAATATGGTAAAGGGGCATGGCGCACATGATCCGCATATCTTCAGATTTTTCAAAGGGGGGAGAAAACCATACCGTGTCCTGCCAGGCCATTGCTTCCAGATTGGAGTTGCTTAACATGCAGCCTTTGGACAAACCGGTGGTGCCGCCGGTATATTGCAGCATAGCTAAATCTTCTGATTTGACTTCAATATCCGGTTCGACCGCTGCACCGGTCAATAAGAGCTCCGGAAAACTCATAATATTTTCGCCTTTGATTTCCGGTGCCTCAGTATGGGAATCAAGTATGATGAGATTTTTAATAATGGTTTTACCGGATTTCATAATCTCAACTATCTTGGCGGCAAAACGGTCTTCAGCGAATATGATGGTTGACTGGCTGTCAGCAAACTGATGGGTCAACTCGGGTATTGTGTACATGGGATTGGTGGGAACGATTGCGGCCCCGATCTTATAGCAGGCCTGCAACAGTATTACATATTCGAAAAGGTTGGTGCTCATTAAGGCGATCCGGTCGCCCTTCTGATAACCAAGCTTTATAATGGCATTGGCTGTCTTTTGCGCCAGAGCATTGGCTTCGGCATAGGTGAGGTCTTTATTAGCCCAAATAAGATAAGGCTTGTCAGGATTTTTGGCAACCCATTCATTAAAGTAGTTTTTCAGAGGCTTGCCCGGGTAATCAATGGAATAGGGAACGCCCTTGTCATAAAATTTGTACCATACTCTATCCATTAGTATTCCTCCTTTTGTAATCAGCAGTTCTGACTAAGCACAGAGATTAAGCTTTAAGTATTTCTTATAACTTACTATACCCCTTTTAGATTATTTAATTAATTTTGTTTTGGCGCGTAAAATTAGTCTGTGAATATATTTTCCCTGCCGAAAACGTTGGAGAAAAAGCTTATATTGAGCAAAGTCCGGAGAGTGTGCCCGATTCCGGCTGCAACCGATGGGTTAATTTGTCGACTATTCTATTTACTTATTTAACGAGCTAAAGTAAAATAAAGGCATTGAAGATTTTTGAAGGGGGTTTTAGGATTTATGAAGAAAAAATTGGCACTGGTATTGATTCTATGTTTGTCACTCGGTTTGATGTTTGGCTGCGGCGGTACGGCAAAAGAAGAGCCGAAAACGGAACCGGCAGCAACTGATGAGTCCCTCACCAAGATTGAACAACAAGGGTATTTCGTTCTGGGTTTGGATGATGCATTCCCGCCTATGGGCTACCGGGAAGAAGGAACCAATGAAATTATAGGTTTTGACATCGACCTGGCCAAAGAAGTTGCCAGCCGTATGGGTGTGGAAGTAAAATTGCAGCCGGTTATCTGGGATACCATCATTGAAGAGTTAAATGGCGGCAATATAGATGTGATCTGGAATGGGCTTTCAATTACTCCGGAAAGACAGGAAAAGATTCTTTTCAGCGAACCTTACCTGGATAATGCACAAATTGTCATTGTGCAAAAAGGTTCCGGTATCAAAACTAAAGCTGATTTGGCCGGCAAAACTATCGGCCTCCAGGGCGGCAGCAGTGCGATGAATGCTGTACAGGCCGACAAGGCTACCTTGGATTCTTTTGGTGAGTTAGTTGAATTCGCCAGCAATGATGAAGCTCTGTTAGACCTCGCTGCCGGCCGGATCGATGCGGTAGTAGTCGACCAGATCGTAGGCAGATATTATATCGCTAAAAAAGCTGATATCTATGAAGTAGCGGATGAAGACTTTGGTGCAGAAGAATTTGCTGTAGGGTTCAGAAAAGATGATGTGGCTTTCCGCGACAAGGTGCAGGAAATATTAGATGAAATGAAAGCTGACGGCACCTCTGCTAAGATATCAGAAAAATGGTTTGGTGCTGATATCGTAAAATAGTTTATAATAAATAAACATAATCGGTTTATCGAATTCACAGGCTAACTGCCGTGCAGTTAGCCTGTAATTATGATAGATTGCGTTAACTGGCAGGAGAAATAAATGGAATATGTATTGTCACTGCTTCCGGCCATGCTGGAAGGAACCGGCGTAACTTTAAAGCTCTTCTTTATGACCCTGGCGATGTCTTTGCCGATAGGTGTCGTCATGGCTCTGGCTCGTATTACCAAATTTAAACCTTTAAATATTTTCATGCAGCTCTACATTTGGTTATTTCGCGGCACACCTTTGTTGCTGCAGCTGTTTTTCATTTATTATGGCCTGGCCCAGGTAGGGATAAAATTTGATCGCTTTACCGCGGCTATCATAGCGTTTGTGCTGAACTATTCGGCTTATCTGGCGGAAATTTATCGCTCCGGGATCCAGTCTATAGACCGGGGACAGTATGAAGCGGCTGATGTTTTAGGGCTTACCCGCTTGCAGACTATGACCAGGATAATCCTGCCGCAAATGTTTAAGCGGGTACTGCCGCCCATCAGCAACGAAGTGATCAATCTGGTCAAGGATACCGCTTTGATCTATGTAATAGGTATAAGTGAATTATTGAGGGTCACCAAGACATCGGCAGTGCGGGACTTCAGTTTTATGCCCTGGATCGTGGCGGCGGTTTTTTACCTGGTCATGACCGGGGTTGTCCAACAGTTCTTTAAATGGCTGGAGACGCGCTTTGATTATTACCGCTAGGAGATTTTATTATGTATATGCTGCAAGCAACTAATGTTTATAAGAGGTTTCAGCGCCTGGAAGTATTAAAAGGAATTTCCATACAGGTCGGGAAGGGTGAGGTCATAGCGATCATCGGCCCTTCCGGTTCCGGCAAAAGCACTTTCCTGCGCTGTTTAAACCGGTTGGAAACTATCGATAGCGGACGGATAGAAATCGAGGGCCAGATAATGGTGAAAAACGGTGCTGACGGTAAAGCCGTATACAGTCCCGAAGCTGAGGTCGTTAAGATGAGGCGCAAAATGGGGATGGTATTTCAGGATTTCAACCTTTTTCCCCATAAATCAGTATTGGAAAACCTGATGATGGCACCAATGCTGGTCAATAATACTGATGCTGCCGAGGCGGAAAAGACTGCCCGGACTTTGCTCGATAAAGTCGGGCTGGCTTTTAAAGCGGACAACTATCCCTTTGAACTTTCCGGCGGTCAGCAGCAGCGGGTTGCGATAGCCAGGGCATTGGCCATGAATCCTGATATTATGTGTTTTGATGAGCCAACTTCAGCTTTGGATCCTGAATTTACCGGAGAAGTCCTGAATGTTATGAAAGACCTGGCCATGGAAAGGATGACTATGCTGGTAGTGACCCATGAAATCGGTTTTGCCAGGGAAGTTGCCCACCGGGTGATTTTTATGGATGAAGGGCTGATCGTGGAACAAGGTAATGCCGAGGCAGTCTTATTGGACCCGCAGCAGGAAAGGACTAAAGCGTTTTTGAGCAAAGTCCTGATGGCTAGATAGCTCAGACGAACAAAATAAAGCGAATCTCATTGTTACATCACAAGCCCCGCTCATTTACCGTACCTTAAGTACGCCGCAATCGCGGGGCTTGCTCGGGCCTCGACCTTCACTTTTTTTGTTCGTCTGAGAGTGTTAAAAACGTTAATGGATTAATGAGTTGTATTGTAAGCGGTTTTAACCATAAGCCGTTCCGATTGAAAATGCCAAAAGCCCGTCAATGATACCTTGTGTACGCTTCGATCGAAGTCCTTCCGGATTACTTTGCCCTTAATCCTTTTCGCTAAAACTATTATTTGGACAAATACCTTTAGTTCTGTTAAATTTTTTGATAGAGACTAAGTAAAAACAGCGGAAGTTTATAATAATAACTTAAGGAAGTTTAAAACGTCATTGATCATTGGAATAAAGGAGAGCAGATCTGTGCGCAATGTTTTGAAGGGCTGGCAGCGTTTTTGGATAGTAATAGGTTTGTTTGCCGGTATCATATGGGCTTTTTATTCCCTTAGATTCACTCGTTTATGGCATCCTCAAGGCTGGGAGGAAAAGAGGCGCCAGGAACTCTGGCTGGAAAAGGCACGTTATTTCAGGGAAACAGCTGTAGAACTGGGCGGACTGTTGATCAAATTAGGCCAGTTTTTCAGTGCCCGGGTAGATGTTTTCCCTTCATCAGTGATCCATGAATTGGAGCATTTGCAGGACGAAGTGAAAGGAGTAGCCTTTGAGGATATAAGACAGGCGGTCAGTGCAGAATTTGGCCGGCCGCTGGAAGAAATATTTGCTGACTTTGATCATGAAGCTATTGCAGCAGCATCGTTGGGGCAGGTTCATCGCGCCACTTTAAAGAGCGGGGAAGATCTGGCGGTCAAAATATTGCGGCCCGGTATCGAAAGATTAATTAAAATTGACCTTAGTGCCGTCAAACAAGTGGTCAAACTGCTGCAGCGTTTTACCGACTGGGGAAATTTCATGGATTTGAACCTGATTTATCAGGAGTTTCACGATACGGTCTATGAGGAACTGGATTACCTGCAGGAAGCCAGGAATGCAGAAACTATTGCCAGGAACAGCCGTGACAATGATCAGGTACTGATCCCCAGGATTTATTGGGAGTATACTACCAAAAGAGTTCTGGCTATGGAATATATGCCGGGGATCAAAATCAGCAATTATGACGAACTGGATCGGGCCGGAATCAATCGCGAACAGATTGCCCGTCTGCTGGTTAAAATGTACTGCCGGCAGATTTTCATTGATGGCTTTTTTCATGCCGATCCCCATCCCGGCAACCTGTTTGTAACTGATGAGGGCAAGATAGTTTTAATCGATTTTGGCATGACCGGCTCAATAACCGATGAACTGCGCCGGCAATTGACAAAATTAGCTGCAGCTGCAGTTAAACGAGATCATTTGGAAGTGGTCCATTGGCTGAAAGAGATGGGCTTTTTACATAAACAGGCTCCGGAGGAACAACTGGCACAGGCTATCGGCATTATTCTGGAAGGAGTTATCGGTTCAGGACTTGCAGCCCCCAATAATGAAATAATGGATATTTTGGCCGACCTGGAAGTGCTGCTTTATGAGTATCCTTTTCATATTCCCGGTAATTACACTTTTCTGGGCAGAGCGGCAGGTACTTTGTACGGCTTATGTATAGGTTTATACCCGACCATCAACTTTCTGGATGAAATAAAACCTTATCTGGAACAATTCATCGGCGGTAAAAAAGGAGTATTTGAAAAAGTAAAAGAAGAAGCTGCGGAATATATTAACGGTTTCCTGCAGCTTCCCCTGCAGAGCACCAGAGTACTGCGCCGTCTGGAAGAAGGGCAACTGACGGTGAAAGTTGACCTGAACCCGGTTCTGGAAGCAGAACGGCAGACCCGCCGGGCACTAAACAGTATAAGCCTGGTATTGCTGCTGGGTTTTGTCCTGTTCACCTCGGCGTATCTGCTGGTCAATGGCTGGCTGTTATATGCACGGACAGGATTTGTTTTAAGCATAGTTATTTTTCTTTTTTATCTGCGCCATATAAATAAACGTGATCAGGGGACCCGGTTACGCCATCCTGAGTTTATTCCGCGCAGCGGTAAGAAAAGATAAAAGCTGCCTAAACTTGCGATGTTACACAGTAAAACTATGCCGGAAATTTATCAATCAGGGAAGAAGGGGGAAAATGGTTCCTTACTTAATGATCACCGGCTACTCTGACTCGGGAAAAACATTGGTTACCCGCAGGCTGATTGCTTTACTCACCGGGAAAGGTTACCGGGTGGCGGCGGTAAAACATGCTCACGAAGGGTATGATGTCGATACTCCCGGCAAAGATTCCTGGCATTTCTTCCACAAAGGAGCCAGGGAAGTAGTGGTGGCAGGGCCGGAGTCTTATACCATACACCGCCGGACAGAAACAGAACCGGACTTAGATGAACTGCTCACAATTATCCGGGATGCGGATATTATTCTGGTCGAAGGTTTCAAGAACCACCCCGGACCAAAAATCCAGGTATTCCGGCAAGGGTATTCTTCGGACAAGCTCCCCCTGACACCGGAAGTAATAGCAGCAGTAGCCGAGCCGAAGACGGTTGAAGGAGTACCTTGTTTTGGTTTTGATGAATTGGAAAAGCTGACAGAGCTGATCATAGAACAGTTATTGAAGACCAGGACGGAATAAGAATGCTATCTTATTCTGTTGCCTATTTCAATGCCTGCTGAATAGAACGGGCCGTAAAAACTTAAGCGATACAGGATAAAAGCCATTTCCTGCGGGGATTCACGCCGGTCTTTTTCCAGCCAATGCTGTATGATCCCCAGGTGGGCGGATATAAGATAAGTGATCAGATATTCACTGGGTACTAAAATATTCTCTTTTTTTATATGTATAAAGAGTTCTTTTTCAAATGCATTGCTCCACATTATTTTTTTAAACTGGCGCTGGAAGGACAGATCACCTTTTATGGCCAGTAAAGCCCGCATTAAAGATACATTTTGATTAAAGTACTCAAATAATGTAACTATTATTGGCACAGGTTCATCAGAATTCTTATAGTCATTCAAATCAAGTTCATTGGACTTAAGTATTATGTTCCGGCATTCTTCAGCTATATCCATGACAGTTTGTTCCAGCAGGTCGGATTTATCCCGGTAATGAAGATAAAAAGTTCCGCGGTTGATATTGGCTCTTTTCGTTATATCTTTGACCGTCAGGGCATCAAGCCCCTTTTCTTCGATCAAGGCCACCAGTGCTGCCCGTATGACCTGCCTGGTGCGGATGATCCGGCGGTCGGTATTCTTGTCTTCCATAAAAGATCCTTTCAAATGCAGATAAAATGTTTAATATAAATCCTTTTAAATATATAGACACGAAAAGGGTTTCTGTTGAATAAAGGTCATCTCTGTGTATTATGACCATTGAATACTTGTGTAAACTTAATTATAATTACATTTAGTGAGATAATCAACACAATGTACATTTAATAGTAAAGGCCGGGCAAATTTTTTAATGTAAGGTAGTGTTCAACCTGTTTATAAAAACCGGAAAAAGCAGGAATGCAACCGCGGGGCAACTGACAACTGAACAGGATTGTATTGTGTTAAAGGGGATCAATAAATATTTCGGTGACAAACATGTACTGAAAGATATAGATCTGCGGATTCCTTATGGAAAAATATTTGGTTTACTGGGCCCGTCAGGCTGCGGCAAAACTACCCTGGTCAAAGTCATAGCTGGTATTTTAAAGCCTGAATCAGGCGATGTTATAGTTTTAAACCAGACGGTGCCCCAATTGGAATTGCTGAATCAAATCGGCTATATGGCACAGTCCGATGCTTTGTATATGACTCTTTCCGCACGGGAGAACCTGCATTTTTTCGGTTCACTGTACCGGATGAAAAAGAATGATCTTAAAACCAGAATAGATGAAATTATGCAGGCGGTAAGTTTGTTTGAAGATCTGGATAAAGAAGTGCAGGCTTATTCAGGGGGTATGAAACGCCGCCTTTCCTTGGCGGTAGCTATTCTGCATCAGCCGCCGCTCCTGCTCCTGGATGAACCAACGGTTGGAATCGACCCTTTGCTGCGCCAGGATATCTGGCATGAGCTTAATAAATTATCGGAACAGGGCGTTACAATGATCGTTACCACTCATGTTATGGATGAAGCTGATAAATGCCATCAGATAGCATTAATGCGTGAAGGATGGATCACTGCCCGGGGTACTTCGCAGGAGCTGCAGGCGCGCGTAGGAGTAAAAACCCTGGAAGAGGCGTTTATTTATTACGGAGGAAACAAGAATGAGGGTTAGAGCTTTGGCTGTCCGTATCATTACTCAGATGCGCCATGACAAGCGTACCCTGGCTTTGATGATCATGGCTCCGCTTATGATGCTCAGCCTGCTTTACTTTGTTTTCAACGCCATGGGCAGTTCGGTGGTAATAGCTGTAGTCAATGCACCCGAGGCTTATATCAGCAGGCTGGAAGATAACGACGTCTATGTCCTGCGTTATAATGAAGCAGAAGCCAGGCAGGCACTGGAAAGCGGGGAAGCGGTAGCTTCCGTAAATATAACCAGCGGCAAAGCATATATCGAAATCGATGGCAGCAAGCCCCTGGACGTCAATAAAGCACTGATGGCACTGGAGGCAGCGGCGCGGACGTCCGGACTGCAGGCCAGAAACGATTTGCGTTCCGAAGTCTATTATCTGTACGGGTATGAAGATGTTCCCACCTTTGATATTTACGGCGCGCTGTTGATTGGTTTTATCATTTTCTTTTTTGTCTTTTTGGTGGCCGGGATATCTTTTCTCCAGGAAAGAAATGGCGGGACCCTGGAAAAATTGCTTTCGATGCCGATCAAGCGCTGGGAAATCGTACTGGGTTATGTCCTGGGGTTTGGTATCATAACGGTATTACAGGCCTTTGTGATCTCCTGGTTCTGCATATATGTTTTAAATATGGTAATGGCCGGCTCCTTTGCCTTAATACTTTTAATTGTGCTGATCAATGCCATGGCAGCGCTTACTCTGGGAATACTGGCTTCCACTGCGGCCAACAATGAGTTTCAAATGATACAATTTATTCCGGTGGTTGTGATTCCGCAGGTATTTTTCAGCGGGATTTTTAATTTGCCTTATCCCTGGGATCTGGTGGAAAAGACGGTGCCCCTTTACTATGTTACCGATGCTCTGACCCAGGTAATGATAAAAGGCCTTGGATTTTCGGCTATTATTACAGATTTAGCGGTGATGTCAGGTTTTGCTGTATTTTTTATAATGATCAATATCAGGCTGTTGAAACGCTACCGCAGTATTTAAACGGGTAGCTGAATCGAAAACATTCAGGAAGGAACGGGGGAATCATGGGATGAAAAGGTTGGTTCCGGCAATTTGTTTTATTTTACTGACGGTTCTCATAAGCGGCTGTTCTGCCGACAAAAACATTGAACTCAACGGAGTAGCAGAAACGTCGCTGATTTCACATTACAGTGAGGTAACGGGGAAAATAACTGTCATGCCCCTTGAGTTGGGGCAGGAGATAAAGGCCGGGGATGTAATTGCTGTAATTGATGACAGCAATGAAAAATATGCTCTTGAACAGCTGGAAGCGGTTGCAGCAAAAAAACAGGCCATGATGAAAGAATTGCTGGAAGGCATCGATGCAGAACAAGTCAGACAGGGGGAGAACAATGTCCTGCTAGCGGAAAAAGCACTGGAAAGTGCTCAATTAACTAATGATCTGGTGCAAAACGAATATCAAAAAGCGCAAAAACTGTTTGCAGCTGGCGGTCTGTCGGAAACTGCCCGGACTGAAGCTGAATATAAAGCGGAACAGTCAGCAATCGATATAACAGTGAAGCAGACCCAGCTGGACAATGCCCGGCAACAACTTGCTATTCTGTATAAGGGAGCAACAAAGGCGCAGATCGATGCGCTGCAGGCGGAAATAGACCAGACCAACAGCCAGATAAACCAGGTAAAAGACAATCTGACCAAATATAAAATTACTGCCTTGTCTGACGGAACGGTTATCAGCCGTAATTATCTGCTCGGAAACATGGTAGCTCCCGGTTATAATATAGCTGATATTGCATCAAAGGCTGATAAATACCTCTTGGCTTATCTGCCCGAGGAGTATCTGCCTGATATCAGTTACGGGCAGGAAGTAATTATAAAGTCTGGTAATGAAGATTACCGGGGAGTAATAAATTATATAGACAGCAAGGCCCAGTATACACCTAAAGATATGCAAACAGCTGCCAACAAAAATAAAGATACGGTGAAAATAAAAGTAAAACTCGACCGGGACAATCCTTTAAAAATCGGAGAAAAAGCCACCCTGGTGCTGGAAAAATAAAATATGAGTGGAGTGAAACTGCCATTGATCTGAGCCTTCAAAAGAGTCAAGTAAAAAAGAACTGCCGGGCAGCTCGTTTTATGAAAAGCTATTTAAAAAGAGTTGAGAATAACTTGGGAATAAGCTAGGATTATCTAAATATCTTGAAAATATATACTTATTAATATAGTTTTTTGTAGAGGCTCCTGGGGGAGGAGGGAAACACAAACCGGCTTTGTGTTTACATAATATGAGAAAATATTTGCGAATGGGTTTGGATGTTGGTTCTACCACTGTGAAAATTGCAGTTTTAGATGATGAGGATCAACTGGTTTACGGCAAATACCGGCGTCATTTTGCCGATGTAAAAAATACTATTGCTGATTTACTGGAGGAAGCATATCAATTTTTCCCCCGTCAGCAAATAACCGTTCTGGTAACAGGTTCGGCCGGGCTTTCGGTGTCCAAATGGCTGCAGGTCGATTTTATTCAGGAAGTTATTGCTTTAAGCCACGCTATTGAAAGATTTATTCCTGAAACCGATGTGGCTATAGAACTGGGCGGCGAGGATGCCAAGATCACTTATTATTATGATGGCCTGGAACAGCGTATGAACGGCACCTGCGCCGGGGGGACCGGTGCTTTTATAGACCAGATGGCTTCACTGCTGCATACTGATACTCAGGGGCTTAATAAGCTTGCCGCCGAACACAAAATCATATATCCAATTGCTGCCAGGTGCGGAGTATTTGCCAAAAGCGATATCCAGCCGCTTTTAAATGAAGGTGCGGCTCGGGAAGATATTGCGGCTTCGGTATTTCAATCAGTAGTCAACCAGACCATCAGCGGTTTGGCCTGCGGCAAACCAATCAAAGGCAAAGTTGCTTTCCTGGGGGGGCCCCTCTACTTTTTGCCCCAACTGCAGTTAAGATTTAAGGAAACATTAAATCTTAAGGATGAGGATGCCCTGTTTCCGCCTGATGCCCAATTCTTTGTCGCCATTGGCGCTGCGTTGGCTTCTGACTCTGTGGCCCCCATAAGCTATAAAACTATTATCAGCCGCCTGCCCCGCTTCAGGAAGAATTCTGGAGATGAGATCCGCAAGTTAAAACCCCTTTTTGCTGTTGAAGAGGACTATCAAGCCTTCAAAGCCCGTCATGACCGGGACAAAGTGGAAAGGGCGGATATAGAGACCTTTAAGGGCAATTGTTATCTGGGGATAGATGCCGGTTCGACAACCAGTAAAGCTGCTTTGATCGATGATGAGGGACGGCTGCTTTATTCCTGGTATGGAAGTAATGAAGGCAGCCCGGTAAATTCTGCAGTTAGAATTTTAAAAGATATATATTTAAGACTAAACCCGGAGGCCAACATTGTCAGCTCAGCAGTTACCGGCTATGGAGAAGCTTTGATCAAAGCTGCCCTGGGGATAGATTTAGGTGAGATCGAAACCGTGGCTCACTATACCGGGGCCAGATATTTCCTGCCCGGAGTCGATTTTATTCTGGATATCGGCGGGCAGGACATGAAATGCATGCTGATAAGGGACGGGGTTATTGACAGCATCATGCTCAACGAAGCATGTTCCTCAGGATGTGGTTCATTTATAGAAACTTTTGCTTATTCACTAAATATGCCGGTGGAGCAGTTTGCCCTGGAAGCGATTACTGCTGAAGCACCGGTGGACCTGGGTTCACGCTGTACGGTGTTCATGAATTCCAAAGTTAAACAGGCTCAGAAAGAAGGGGCGACAGTAGGAGATATATCTGCCGGCCTGGCATATTCGGTCATAAAAAATGCCCTGTTTAAAGTTATAAAAATAAGGGAACCTGAACAATTAGGGGAAAAACTGATCGTACAGGGAGGGACCTTTAACAATGATTCTATACTGCGGGCTTTTGAAAACCTCACCGGGCGGAAAGTGACCCGACCTGATATAGCCGGATTGATGGGTGCATTCGGCGCTGCCCTGATTGCCCGCAATAAATACCGCCCGGAAAATCATAGTACTATGTTAAGCAGCAGCCAGCTGGAAGCATTTACAATTACCAACAGTATGAGCAGATGCGGACGTTGTGCCAACAATTGTCTTTTAACTATCAGTAAGTTCCAGGATGGCAAACGCTTTATTTCCGGCAACCGCTGCGAAAAAGCCTGGGGATCAGCAAAAAAAGAAGCAGAGCTGCCTAATCTTTTTGATTACAAGTATAAAAGGCTTTTTGCTTATGAGCCTTTGGCTTTGGAGGCTGCACCCCGGGGAATTATTGGCATCCCCCGGGTTTTGAATATGTTCGAAAACTATCCTTTCTGGTTTACCTTTTTTACCTGCCTGGGTTTCAGGGTGGTACTTTCTCCGCCTTCTTCCAAAACAGTTTATGAGTTGGGGCACGAGACTATTCCTTCCGAATCAGCCTGCTATCCGGCTAAAATAGTACATGGGCATATTGCTGCCCTGATCAAAGACGGCATTAAAAATATATTTTATCCTTCAGTAGTATTCGAGCGCCAGGAACAGGATGAAGCTGCGAATCATTTTAACTGCCCTATGGTGATTTCTTATCCTGATGTAATAAAAAATAATATGGATATGCTTAAGGAATGGGGTGTGAATTACCTTAATCCTTTCCTGCCATATGATGATAAAAAACGTCTGGTTCAAAGAATGCATGAAGAACTTTCAAGCTATAAAATCCCCAGGGCAGAAATCAAGCGGGCACTTAATACTGCCTGGGCAGAGGATGAAAAGTTTAAAACTGAAATCCGTACCAAAGGCGAGGAAACTTTACGTTATCTTAAAGAGAACGGAAAAAAAGGAATTGTCCTGGCCGGTCGGCCTTATCATATTGATCCGGAAATACACCATGGCATACCGGATATTATCAATAATTACGGAATGGCGGTTTTAACTGAAGATTCTGTAGCCTGGATGGGGGAAGTTGAAAGGCCGCTGCGGGTGGTCGACCAGTGGATGTATCATTCAAGGCTTTATGCCGCTGCCAGTTTTGTGGCTAACCGGGAAGAACTGGAACTTATTCAGCTCAATTCCTTTGGCTGTGGCCTGGATGCGGTTACGACCGATCAGGTGGAAGAGATCCTGCACCAGTACGGTAAAATATATACAGTATTAAAAATAGATGAAGGCAGCAACTTAGGTGCCGCCCGAATCAGGATCCGCTCGCTTAAGGCAGCCATGGAAGAGCGGTTAGAAGACGGATTTAAACCGTACAGAATCAAAGAAAATCCGAGACGCAGGCTCTTTACCAAAGAGATGAAAAAACAGCATACCATTTTATGCCCGCAAATGGCTCCGATCCATTTCGAATTCCTGGAACCGGTTTTCAAAAGTGAGGGCTATAATATAAAGTTGTTGGCTGATGCCAGGGACAGCGCAGTAGATGAAGGCTTGAGATATGTCAACAATGATGCCTGCTATCCTACTATCATAGTGGTAGGTCAACTGATCGAGGCACTTAAATCCGGGGAATATGACCTGAATAATACTTCGGTGGTAATATCCCAGACCGGCGGGGGATGCCGGGCAACCAATTATATCGGTTTGCTGCGCAAAGCTATGGTGGAAGCCGGGTTTGGTGATATACCAGTCATTTCCGCTAATGTGGCCGGAATGGAAAAGAACCCAGGATTCACAATAACCTGGAGCCTGATCAAAAAAGCAGTAATGGGTGTAATATACGGTGATTTATTGATGCGGGTTTTATATCGGGTCAGGCCTTATGAAAAAATCCCGGGCTCCGCTAATCTGCTGTATAAAAAATGGGTGGAAAAGGTTGCTGCCCAGCTGGTGACCGGCAACAGAAAACTGTTTGACCAATATATAACGGAAATAATCAGGGACTTTGACCACCTGGAAATAAATGAAGGCAGAAAACCCCGGGTAGGAGTAGTTGGAGAAATACTGGTCAAATATCATCCGACTGCCAATAATAACGTGGTGGGAGTAATAGAGTCCGAAGGTGCAGAAGCTGTAGTTCCGGATATGTTGGATTTCTTCCTCTATTCCCTGGCTGACCCTATTTATCATTATGAGGTGCTGGCCGGAACCAGAAAGAAAAAAATACTATCCAGGCTATATATCAGCCTGCTGGAAAAATACCGCCGCAAAATGGTTGAAGCTTTGCAGGAGAGCAGCCGGTTTGGCGCTCCGGTACCTATAGAACATATGGCGGAATTGGCCAGGCCTATACTGCAGTTGGGGCACCATGCCGGAGAAGGCTGGTTTTTAACTGCGGAGATGATAGAATTGATCGAAAGCGGCACTCCGAATATTATATGTATACAGCCCTTTGCCTGCCTGCCGAACCATGTTACCGGAAAAGGCATGATAAAAGCAATAAAGAAACATTATCCCCAGGCTAATATAACTGCCGTTGATTATGATCCCGGTGCCAGTGAGGTAAATCAGTTGAACCGAATCAAACTGATGCTGGCGGTAGCATTTAAAAATCTTAAGGCCGAAGAGAACAAAACAGAGGATACCTCCGGAACAAAAAAAGGAACTGGCTTGATTTCAGGAGAAACGGTAATAATAACGCCTGAATTGATCAAAGCACCGCCAACCGGCACTGCGCAGGAATAGTAAGCCCCGGATCACTTAGGGGTATCAGGAAGGTGATTAAGAATTGGAAAAGTATCTTTTGGTCAACTCAATACTTTTGATTACAGCAATAATTCTGCTGCTGGTATTATTTATCAGATCCGGCAGTGATAAAAAGACACTGAAAATTGAACAGGAACTGCAGGCATTGCAAAGAAACGGAGAACGGCTGGAAAACGCTTTGCGGGAAGAGATAAAGGGCAACCGGGAGGAGAACAGCAGCAATGCCCAAAAAGGAAGGGAAGAACAGGCGTCTTCTTTGCAGAAGCTGAATGAATCGCTGTTAAACCGCATTCATCAAAACGCTGCTTTGCAAAACGAACAATTAGAATCATTTTCCAAACAGCTGGGCAACTTGACTTATACCAATGAACAGCGGCTGGAGACAGTCAGAAAGACAATAAATGAGCAGCTGGACGCTTTTTCCCGCCAGCTTAACAGCCTTACCCAGAGCAATGAACAAAAAATCGAAACCGTAAGAAAAACCCTGGAAGAACAGCTTAAATTTTTGCAGGAGGATAACAGCAAGAAGCTGGAACTGATGCGGGCCACCGTTGATGAAAAGCTGCATGCTACCCTGGAAAAGCGCCTGGGCGAATCCTTTCAACTGGTAAGTGAGAGACTGGAACTGGTACATAAAGGCTTGGGGGAAATGCAGGTATTAGCAGCCGGGGTTGGGGATCTGAAAAAAGTCATGACCAATGTTAAAACCCGCGGGGTATGGGGAGAGATCCAATTGGCAAACATCCTGGAAATGATACTGACTCCGGAACAATATGCGCTGAATGTAGTGACCAAACAAGGCAGCAATGACCGGGTGGAATTTGCCATAAGACTTCCGGGGCGCGGGGAAGCTGGTGAAGAAGTCTGGCTGCCTATTGATGCCAAATATCCCCTGGAAGATTATCTGCGTTTTATTGATGCCTGTGAAGAAGGCAATAATCTGGCTGCGGCTGAGTCCGGCAAACAGATGGAAGTTAAAATTAAAGCACAGGCGAAATATATCAGCGATAAATACCTGGATCCCCCTCATACTACTGATTTTGCCATCCTGTTCCTGCCCACCGAGAGCCTTTATGCAGAAGTAGTGCGCAGACCAGGTTTGATGGAAGAATTGCAGCAAAAGTACCGGGTAAATATAACCGGCCCCAGTACTATGGCAGCCTTTTTAAACAGCTTATCCTTAGGCTTTAAAACTTTGGCAATAGAGAAACGATCCAGTGAAGTATGGATGCTTTTAGGTGAAGTGAAAAATGAATTCAGCCAGTTTGGAGATATCCTGGACAAGACCAGGAAAAAACTGCAGGAAGCCAGCAATCATATAGACAGGGCCGCAACCAGGACCCGGGCTATAGAAAGAAAGCTGCGGGATGTCCAGGTGCTTCCGGGTACGGAAGAATATAATGCAGAAATAGCTGCAGCATATGATGAAGAGGAACAGCAGTTTTGAACCTGAATTTTTATAAATCCAGGTTGTCAGCAGATAATATTTATAGCATTTGGAAGTATGCAAAATTCTGCATTCAGCACGCCGGGCTGTTCGCCTTCAACATCAAGAAGGACCCGGTCCGGCGAAGAAGCTTTTACACTGCGGCCCTGCATAAACGTAACTTCCGGGTACCGTCCGTGATTTCCCTTGTAGATACTGGGCAGGCAGTTGAAAAAACGTAATTTTGTTACACTTTCCACGATTACGATTTCAAAGGTACCGTCATCTAAACAGGCACCGGGAGTGACCTGCATTCCGCCGCCGATATACTGGCCATTACCGACTGCCACCAGGGTTGTCGGGCCTTCATAGACCAGACTGCCGTCAACTTCAAGTGCCAGATTAAAACTCTTAAACTGCATTACTCCTGTTAAAGTTCCATAAAGAAAAGAAATAAAACCGCCAAAAAATTTGGTGGTGTGATTGACACGGTCAACTACTGTGCCATCCAGGCCAAATCCGGCTACATTGATAAAATATCTGCTCACCGCTTTTTCATTATGATCGGTAAAATCAACTTTACCTACATCGATCTTTTTGCTTTGTCCACGGGCCAATATTTTGCATGCTTCAACGTAATCCTTGGGATAACCCAGAGTCTTGATAAAATCTCCCCCCGTACCGGCACATATAAGACCCAGTTTAGCTGAGCTGTTGATCAAACGTCCGTTTTCGAAAAATCCATTTACGACTTCATTCAACGTACCGTCTCCCCCAACTGAAATAATGGTTTCGTAACCGTTCAGCAGAGCTTCACGGGCAAAGTATGTTGCTTCAAATTGGCAGGTAGTATGAGCAAAGGCAAAATCCAATCCGGCCTTTTCCAGATTGCTTTTAATATCCGGCCAGTTGATACGCGTTTTACCATTGCCGGACGCAGGATTGACAATAACCATCGTGTTTTTAGCCATAAAGGACCTCCTTTTGATATTACCTGTCAGGTATGGAGCGGGTCGCAATTAAATCTGCATCTGACCCGGCGATGTTTTTCTTAATTATCTGACCGCATTTTACAGGTGAATTCACTACTAACTCTTTAATTTCCTGCATACAATCAAAAATCTTATCCCTGGGAACAGAGCAGGATGTTTTTACCGGCAGACTGGCAATCGCTGCCCCGGTTAGTTTTACCGTGGATGTCACTGTCCGCATCGGGCTTAATAATTCCTGGGGGGCATATTCCTTGCCCAGCTTGCAGCCGTAACCGCTTATTTCCTGTATTTGACCTTTGGCTTCTTTGACGCTGATACTGCAGCTTAAAGGACATAATATACAGGTAAGGTTATGCTCAGCCATCTGCTTCGCCTCCTTTGCCGGATATCTGACTGATATCTATAATTATGTCTGTATCATCGTTAAGATTCCGCAGTTTGTCTCTGGTCAGTTTTATGACTGCCATCTCCGGGGGTTTTACTATCTTTACTTTTTTCCCGGCCAGGATCTTGTCGCCTGAACGGACAACCACCTGGGCGGTCTTGATGGTTTCCTTTACCCGTAAATACAGATTGACTTCGTCAATGACCCGGTCCGGGGTTATGGATTGAGGGACGATAAAGGAGCAGTTTCGGCCGGGGATACAGTTAAGAGCATTTGGGGGCGGCAATTGGCCGCGAGTGAAGAGGGCGGCCCCCCGGCCTGCTGTTTCACCGCTGAAAGTAACATAATCCACCAGATCATAAACGGTTACCACATTGCCGCAGGCAAAAACCCCGGCCAAGCTGGTGGCAAAATTTTCATCCACCACCGGTCCCCGGGTGATCTGATCTATTTTTATTCCAGCCTGTTCAGTAAGCTCGTTTTCAGGAATGAGTCCGGCCGAAAGAATAAGGCAGTCACAGTCGATATAACGCTCTTTACCAGCAAGCGGCTTCATTTGATCATCCACCGGACAGACCGTCACCCCTTCCACCCGCTTTGCCCCGTGGACAGCAGTAACGGTATGACGGAGATGAAGAGGAATACTGTAATCATTAAGACACTGAACTACATTGCGTGTCAGGCCTCCGGGACGGTCCAAAAGCTCATATACTCCTTCCACTTCCAGGCCTTCCAGGGTAAGACGCCGGGCCATGATCAAGCCAATATCACCGCTGCCTAAAATTACAGCTTTGTGGCCCGGCAGCAGGCCTTCGATATTTACCAGACGCTGGGCAGTACCGGCAGTATAGACACCGGCCGGGCGGCTGCCCGGGATCATTATCTGGGAACGGGTACGTTCCCGGCATCCCATTGCCAGGACAATGGCCCTGGCCTGGATTTCCACTATGCCCTGCGCAGCATTGACTGCAATAATCGACAGATCTGCATTTATTTCCAAAACCATGGTGTTTAAAAGGCAGTCGATATTATTCTGTTTGACCATATGAGCAAAACGTTCGGCATATTCAGGCCCGGTCAGGCGTTCTTTCATTATTACCGTACCGAAGCCATCATGGATGCACTGGGGAAGGATGCCGCCTAAAGTGCTGTCCCGTTCGATCAGCAATACTTTTCCGGCGCCGTTTGCCCTTGCTGACAGCGCTGCTGCCATACCGGCCGGGCCGCCGCCGATAATTACCACATCAGCCTTCCTCAATTCAGTTCACCTCCCTTGCCGGTTGCACCGTAAAAGAGCGGAGAGCCTGAGCCATCCTTGGTTACCTGGTCTATGGGGATATTTAATTCCCGGGCTATTATGTGGGCCACTTTAGGCAGGCAAAAACCGCTCTGGCATCTGCCCATTCCGGCGCGGGTCCTTCTTTTTACGGCATCAATAGTAGTTGCCGGGATCACCCCGTGGATGGCATTGACGATTTCAGCCTCAGTGACCATTTCACAGCGGCAGATGATATTGCCGTAACGCTTATCCTGAGCGATAAGTTTTTGTTTGCCGGTCCTGGTTTGATTTTTAAAGACGGGCGGGCTGCGGCGGATAGGATTGAAATCAGGATTGACTGATAACTTAAGTCCCTCCTGTTTGAGAATTTCAATCACATATTCTGCTATGGCAGGAGCTGAGGCCAATCCGGGAGATTGGATCCCGGCCACATTTATTAACCCTTTATAAAAGCGGGACGGCTTAATATGAAAATCTTCAGTATAAGTTGCAGCCCGTAACCCTGCAAAATAAGCAATAACTGAATCTTTTGGCATATGGTCGATAAAAGGGGCAAATTTTTGCATCACTTTATCCAAACCTTCCCGGGTACAGCTGCGGTCTTCCTTGTCAGCAACTTCAACTGCGGTGGGACCGATCATCAGATTGCCGTCTACGGTCAAAATTACTCCTCCGCCTTTGGTATGGGCATCAGGCGGCTGACTCAGGTCGGCATTGCAGCCGGTCAGGATATTGCTGTACTTACGGTCGAAAAGAATGTGCTCACCTTTGCGGGGATGAATGGTGAATTCAGGCTTTCCTGCCATTTCCGCGATTTCATCTGCATAGACTCCTGCAGCATTGATGACATAACCGGCAGGAAATACTCCCTGATCGGTAATAACTGCTGTAACTTGTCCGTCAATTGTTTTAAGGCCTGTTACCCTGGTGTTAAGGTGTAGTCTGACTCCGTTGGTTACAGCATTTTCTGCATAAGCTACCGTAGCTTTGTAGGGACAGGTAATAGCAGTGGTAGCAGAGAAAAATCCGCCTACTGCACCTTTGATATTAGGATTCCGGCTGATCACGGCGGCTTCGTCATTTAGGATTTCTACTCCCGGTACCTGGTTTATTTGCGCTATAGCCTTGATAGCTTCCAGCATGGGGCGATGCTTTTCATCCCCGATAAAACCCAGCAGACCGCTGCGCTCCAGAGGAAAATCCAGTTCTTGGGCAGCCCGGGTATAAAGCTCATTGCCGCGCAGGTTAAGCTTATGTTTCAAAGACCCCGGTTCAACAAATAGTGCCGGGTGGATCATGGCATTATTGGCTTTGCTGGTGCCGCAGGCTATATCAGCTTCTTTTTCCATAAGTACGATGTTAAGCTTATAGCGCGATAATTCCCGGGCCAGGCTGGAACCAACTATACCGGCACCGATAATGACCACATCGGCCGGAGGGTATTGATGTTTTGCTTTTACTTTGGCCTTGGGAGTATTTTTCTCCTTTTGGCCGCTTACCTTCACCTGGTTGACTACCGAATAGATTCCGGGATAAAGACCGGCCAGATGTCCGGCTTCCACCACCATTTCCCAGCTATCAACCTGCCCGCTTAAAGTGACCAGTCCCTGGTCGACCTCTAATTTGACCGCTTGCAGGTCCGGGTTGTTTTTTATGCGTGCTGTAAGTATCTTGCGCAAAAAAGCATCGTGGCTTGCTTCGTCAAGAGCGGCTGCAAGTATTTCGGCCAAGTCAAAAACCGGCAGATGACTGGTCCTGCCCAGCATATCTTCACAAAAGGGGCAGGAAGTGGCAATTGCCTGGGCATTAGGGATGGCCAGTTGCTCGGACCGCATACGGGCTATAGCCAAAGCATTTTCCGGTTGAATCAGGTCATATATCTGGCCGCCGCCGCAGCAATGGGTTTCTTCTTTGGCACCGGCAGGTTCCAAAAGGTAAAAATCTGGTATAGCCGCTAAAACAGAACGGGGTTCCTGGTAAATTCCAGCCTGCCTTACTAAAACACAAGGGTCGTGCCAAACCATAAAAGACTGCAGACGGTTAAAGGTAAGACGACCTTCTTCGACCAGGCGGGCAGTATACTGCGAAAAATGCATGATTTCCATATCCAGTTCGATGCCGGCCGCAGGATAAGAGGTTTTAAAAGATTGCAGGCATTCCGGACAGGAGGTGACCAGTGTTTTAGCCCCGGCAGCTTTTATTTTGCCGCTTAATTGCTGCATAAGTTCCAGCGAAGTTGCTTTAAGTTCCAGGCTGGCAGCCGGGAAGCCGCAGCATTTTTCATCATCCAGAACAGTTACTTTCACATCAGCAGCCTGCAATACTTTAAGCGCTGCCTCTATGGCAGCCGGATTATGTGAACGGTAGGCACAGCCAGCGAAAAAAAGCACTTCCGGTTTATCTTCGCTTATCAATGGCAATGGTGCCAGCTGTTCAGGCGGGTACAGAACAGCGGTTTTTTTAAGCTGTTTATCAATATCATATACAGTGCGGGGAGCCATGCCGGCTCTTACAGCTCTGGCTTTAGCATCCCGCAGCAGCTCAGGTACGATAAGATTTTCAAAAGGGCACCAGTGCTCACAACTGCGGCAGCCCGTACACTGATAAAAATAATCATAAAGTTCCTTGCTTTCCTGCAGGGAACCCTTTTCCAACATTACGGCAAGGCGCATTTTTCCTGACGGGGTAACCGTTTCTTTTTTAACAACAGTAGTTACCGGACAATCAAACCGGCACATATTGGGACAGATAGAGCAGTTGATCATTTGCACCAGATTTTCCTGCCGCATATTATTCACCCCCCAAGCCCAGTTTGCCTGGATTCATAATATTATCCGGATCGAGAGCTTTTTTGATCGCTTTAAGCATATTAAAACCGGCTTCACCCAGTTCCTGCCTTAAAAACCGGGCGCGGTTGAGGCCGATACCGTGATGATGGCTGCAGGTCCCGCCCATGTCCATAGTTGTTTTGATAGCTGTATCCCATATCTGGTGGTAATAAGCTTCTTTATCGGCGGCATCAGGCATACCAACCACACTTAAATAAAGACAGGCACCGTCATGGTAAACATGGGAGAAATGCCCCCCGGCCACTATAGTGTTAGGGACCGCTTTTAAAGCTCTGATCACTTCATGATAAAGCGGGGCAATTTTAGACCAGGCGGCAGCTACTTCAATCGTATCAAAAACCAAACCGTTTTGAATCAGGTGGGATGAAATACTTACATTAAAACGGGTTTTAAACCAGTCTGCAACCGGTTCCGGCCCGCAGTCAACTCCCTGCCGTTTTTCGCAGCAGGCCTGAGCTGTTTCGTTTTCAAGGGCGGCCAGTTTTTCTGTTCCTTCCATGATCAGGACCAGCATTATTTTCCCCTGGGCCATTTCTATTTCCTTAAAGTGGAGCTGAGTTTCACCGGCGTCGTAAATACGTACCACTGCCGGCTTAATATTGCTCTGCAGAATTTCCCGCACGGATGAAAGAGCATCTTCTATAGTTGGAAAGACAAAAGAACGGCCGATTTGTTCTTCCGGCAGGCGCCAGATTTTGAAGACTGCCCGGGTGACCACTCCCAAAGTTCCTTCCGCACCCAGCAGCAGCTGCGCGAAATGCGGCCCGGTCGCAGTACGGGGGGCAACAGTGTTTTGATAAATACTGCCATCCGGAAGAACTGCCTGCAAACCAACCAGCATATCTTCTATTTTGCCGTATTTAGTGGAAAACTGGCCTGCTGCGCGGCAGGAAATCCATCCGCCTACCGTGGAGCACCTTACCGATTGGGGGGTATGCCGTAAGGTAAAGCCTTTTTCCTGCAGCTTCCGCTCCAGGACTTCCCCGTTGATGCCAGTTTCCACGGTTAATAACAGGCTTTCTTCGTCGATGCTGATAATATGGTTCATTCTTTTCATATCGATGACTATACCGCCGTTAACCGCAGTAATTCCGCCTAAAACCCCTGAACCTTCACCAAAGGGGATAACAGGAATTTTATAGCGGCGGGCGATTTTTACTATCTCGGCTACTTCTTCAGCAGATTCCGGCCAGACGACTGCATCCGGCAATGAAGCTACTATGCCTTCCATGAACCATATGTTGGTAAGCGGCCAAAAATCTTTACCGTTTAGTATTCGGTCTGCTTCAGCAGTTGAAAACCGCAGACCGAAAATCTTTTGCAGCTTTGCCAGAGCTTCATTGAGCTCTGCCGGAGACTGCTTTTTTTTAAAACCGATGGTGTATAACAAAAGAAAAGCCCTCCTTTTACAAAACCTGTTTTCATTATGCCAGAATAACAGCGGTTATAAATAAAAAACAGCCGCTGATACGGCTGAGCGGGAAGATCACATTATCTAAGGATAATAGCGTCCGGCAAAGGATTTTGAAAAACTGGGAAATAGAATTAATAATGCCTGATAAGCTATAGCCTGGTATTCATCATTTAAGGGGCTGAAAGTGTTTTTAACATTGGCATAATTATCGTTGTCATACAGATTAGCTGCCAGTTTTATCAAAGCGCGGTATGACAAATTCATGCCTGCCACCTCGAGTATACTTGCAAAATCTATTTTCCCGTCTCCGACATATTTTTCAATTAGGCTAATGGGAGCTGTACCATCCGGCAGGTTGATTCCATGTGAGCCGGCTCCGTATCTGACTTCTGCGTTGGCACCGAAAGTTTCAGCACGGTTGGCATCCTCAAGGGTTCCGATACCGGCCAGTATATAACAAGCTGCTGTTAGTTCCGGCGCCATATGGTCTTTGTTCCTGGCGATGAGACGCTTATAATTAGCGCGGTGAGCTTTACTGGTATAATAAACAGGTTTCTCCATTTTCGCATGCCCCCCAAATTATATATTAATAATTATTTATAATAATAACTCAATTCGGATAATTTATAAACATAAATAAAGGTTTATGGTAAAACAGGCAGGGAATTAAAATCAAAAAGGACTATAAACTAAATAAAATAGGACTAAGGGGCAAGAAGTTAAAAATCATATTACAATTAATGAAGAAATATGCTAAATTTTTTTACAGTTATTATCAGAATAATTTATAGGTTCGAGATTATTTTTGTTATATTTGACAGGTTCATTGCATTTAAGTAGTATAAACAGCCAAGACTACAGCCAAACTTAAATTATTGCCAGATGCAGGGGGAAAGGTATGACAAAATCCAATTACCAGCATTTTGCTGACTTAATGCGTTCCGACCATTTACTGGGCAGTGGAATATTTGCTGATAAGAAAATCAATGAAAATGAAGCTAAATACCAGCTGGTGTTTAAGCATGCACCAATAGGGCTGATGTATTTCGATCAGCATGGTGTTATCACTTCCTGCAATGATGCTTTTGCAGAAATGATGGGTTCTTCCAATGATGCTATACATGGCCTGGATATAGTTGGACTGCCGGATAAGAGAATAGTCGGTTTGGTTAATAATGTACTTAAAGGTGAGCTGTCAACGACAGAAGTCAGTTATACTTCTGTAACCGGCAAGAAGTCGATATATGCCAAAATAAACCTGCAGCCGATCATTGATAATGATGGGCAGGTTATCGGCGGGGTAGGAATCATAGAAGATATTACACAACGCAGTGAATATGAACGACGTTTGCAGTATTTGAGCCAGAGAGATCCGGTTACTGAACTTTTTAACCGGGCTTATTTTGAACAGCAGTTGGAACTTATCAATAACAGTTTGTTCAAAGAGCAGATTGCCGTAATTATATGTGATATTGATAACTTGAAATTGATCAATGATACTATGGGACATCTGGCCGGTGACCGGTTACTGAAAGCGGCGGCAGGGATTATCCAAAAATCCTCCGCCAGGGATTCAATAGCAGCCAGGATCGGCGGCGATGAATTTGCAGTTTTGGTACCAACCGCCAGTACTGAGTATATTGAAATGTTTAAAAAAGAACTGCAGGAAAATATTACTCTGCATAATCTGGCTAACCCGGATATACCGGTGAGTATTTCTGCTGGTTGTGCAATAAGCCAGCAAAACCAAACTGATTTAAAAGTGTTGATGCGGGAAGCAGATCTTTGCATGTACCGGCAAAAAATTAACCACCGCCAAAAAAACCGACAACATATAGTACAAAATTTTTTAAAAACCTTACAATCTGCTGATGAATCTGCTGCAGAAAGAAGCAGGAGATTAAAAGCATACCTGACAGTTTTTGGCAGAGCCTTAAACTTGTCTGAAGTAACATTGGATCATTTACTCAGTTTGGCGGATTATCATGATATCGGGAGAGTCAGTATAGAGAAAAATCCTGATTTTGCTGCAGTCAAGGATAGTAAACTGACAGATTTGGAAACAAGAAAACATTGCGAGATAGGCTGCCGTATTGCGCTGGCTTCTGATGATACAGCCATTCTGGCCAATACCATACTTAAACATCATGAATTCTGGAACGGTATGGGCTATCCTCTGGGTATCAAAGGTGAGGAGATCCCTTTGGAATGCCGGATCTTTGCTATAGCAGATGCTTACGATGAAATGACCAAAAGACAGCCTGACGGTCCTGACCGTGAAGAAGCGATAAAAGCACTGCAGGATATGGCGGGATGCCAGTTGGATCCCAGGCTGACCGGGATTTTTATTCAGCTCCTGAAAGAGCAAAACATGGCTTGAATTCTCAACAAAAAAAACCCGGCTGACCGGGCTTTTTTTGTTAAAGTAGTAATTGTTTATACGATCAGCGCTGCTTCCAGAACATCCATAGCAGAAGTATCGCCGTCTTTTATAATATTTAAGGTCGTGGCCACTTCCGGCAGAATATTGCGGGTGAAGAAGCGGGCAGCGGCAACCTTGCCATTGTAGAAAGCGTAATCATAATGTTCCGCTCCTAAGGCTTCCATCTGCCGTGCTGCGATCAGGGCCTGATCCAGCAGCAGTTTGGCACTGTACAGTTTGCCGGTGGCATGCAGTATTCTGGTGGCATAAAGGCCAATCATGCCGATTTTCCCAGCTCCCAAATATCCGCCCATAGTCATTTGAATTTCCTTGTAATTATTCAGGGCTTCCTGCAGCAGTTCAATTTCCCGGGTGAAATTTGCGTTGCCCTTGTTTTGATCAACAAAGTCCTGGATCTCCTGCAGCCAGTTGGCAAAAACTTTTCCTTTGCCCAGCATCCATTTGCGGCCTACCAGATCCATGGACTGGATGAAGTTGGTGCCTTCCCAGATAGGATAGATCCTGGAATCTCTTAACATCTGGGCGACAGGATATTCTTCGGAAAAGCCGTAACCGCCGTAGACCTGCAAAGCCTCGGAAATAGAAAGAAAACTCATATCAGAACAAAAGGCTTTTACCAACGGGGTGTTGACTTCTATAGTAGCTTTGGCATGGGCGACCAATTCCGGGTCGGAGCTGAACTCGGCAATATCCATTAAATGATAAGTATAGATGGTCATCGCCCGGCACGCTTCAACTACCGATTTTTGATACATCAGCATCCGGCGGACATCTTCGTGTTTTATGATCGGGACCCGCCCGGCTTTAGGATCGGTCAAGAGGCGCCCCTGGATCCTTTGGGTGGCATACTGGACTGCATTGTTATAAGCAACAGCGGCGGTTGACAGGGCAGCATGTCCGGTTACCAGACGTTCTTCATTCATCATCTGGAACATTTGGGCCATACCATTGCCGTTGCCTTCGGCATCAGGAGCATCTCCCAATAAATAACCCCGGCAGCTATTTTCTTCACCAAAGCTGACTACCGCGGTAGCAGAACCTTTTAAGCCCAGTTTATGCTCAATGCCGGCACAGTTGACATCATTGAATTCTCCGATTTCACCATTGGCATCCGGCCAGAATTTGGGGACTACAAATAAGGAAATGCCTTTAGTACCTTTTTTGGCACCTTCGATCCGGGCCAGAGTCAAATGAACAATATTTTCAGTAATATTCTGATCGCCGGCGGTAATAAAGCATTTAGTCCCTTTTATCTTGTAGAGGCCGGGAGTATCAGTAGGATATGCTTTGGTCAGCAGTTCGCCCACATCCGACCCGCCGATCGGTTCAGTAAGATCCATAGTGCCGGACCATTGGCCGCTGAACATTTTAGACAGGAAAATGTCCTTGAGTTCCTGACTGCCGAAATTCTGGATCAATCCGGCTGAGCCTGAGGTGGCCAGAAAATAAGGACAAAATGCCGCATTGGCTCCCATCAGATATTCGTTGGTACAGGATAAAATACTCATAGGCAGGGCTGATTCATCATGATGGTCTTTATTGCTGGAGCCCAGACCATTTTCCTGAATGAAGAAATAAGCATCTTTAAAGGAATCCGGAACCGTAACTTTTCCGTTTTCAAAAACTGCATGCTGGCTGTCCCCGTCATCATTAGTAGGTGCTATTATTTCTTTGGCCACCTTCAGGGCATTATCAAGGATAAAATCGATATCATCCAGGCCATATGCATCTTTAAATCTTTCACATTCAAATACCTTGTTCATATCCAGCCATTCTTTAAGGATAAAGCGGTGTTCTCTGGTTGACTGTATAAAATTTGAAGCCATAATTTACCTCCCCATTATTTTTTATTAATACTTGTCCTACCGGCAATCGGTAAGACTCACCCCCTATACCATTATTTTCCCTGTCACCCCCTGTATAAATCTTTTGCACTATCATTATGCCTGGACTACAACAAAAGCTTAAACCTGCTGATAACATCCTGGTTCAACTTCAGCAATCAGGCTCTGACGCAGCATATATTTCAGATGATTATAAATGGTCATTTTTTCCCAGAACAATTCATAAATATTGTTCTGCTGCGGAAAAACCAGCCGGTTGGAAGCCAACTCATCAATAGTCAGCGGCTGTTTTAACAGTTCAAAAATTTTATCATGACGATCCAGAACGATGCTTATATATTGGTTCAGATTCGGCAGGATATTTTCGGTAAGGACCCGCCGGTGCGAAGGGACTATTATGGGAGGATTTATCATTCTGATTTTTTCCACGGAATATATGAGATCACCTACATCAGCACTGAAATTGCTGTACCAGGGTCCCGTTTTTACCAGATCGATATCCCCGGAAAAAAGGATGCCTTCTTTTTCCAGGTAAAAACCGTAATGGCCGGCAGTATGGCCGGGAAGATGAATGGCTTTAAGAGTATATTTGCCCAGTCTGATCTGATCTCCGTCTTTTAAGGTCCCTTTAAGGGGGATCTTTCTGAAGCCTGGACTCACAGGCACATCTTCCGGCATGGGAATGACCGAGCCGTAACCGGGGCGTTTAATACCCGGCATCATAACCGACCATAGATCATAACCGTGAAAATTATGGTAGGAGTCTTCATCATCATAAGTGGTGCGTTCTTCTTCTCCGGCAAAAAATTCAGCTGCCGGGAAAAAACTATCACCATGCAGATGATCAAAATGGGAATGAGAAATTAAAGCCATTTGCACTTTAGGCCCGGCTATAGCTGAAAAAGCTTTACCTCCCGCTCCCAAATCTATTACAGCAGGTATATCATCATCAAAGTACATACTGTTGGAATAAGGATATATTGGATGGGGTTCGGGTGCTACCAGATAAACCCCGTCCAGGAGACGTTTAAGAATTTTTAACACTTCCCCCCTATACTGTTATATCTATTGTAACAGTAACCTTTTCGAAGATAAATAACAGCATAAGTAATATTCGACAATAAATTTTACGTTCGATAAAAATGGCCGGCAATACACAATATATAAAAGTGTAATGTCCGGCCTTTTAAGAAATATATCAGTCCATCGGACCGCCTTCCCAGTACTGCCTGATTTTTCTTAAGGCATAACCGCCAAAGAACAAACCGTTTACAAATGCCAGTGGAATAGCCATAGCACCAAACCAGCGGAAATTTTGCTTCAAATCTTCCTGACCATCGGTAGTCCTGTATCTGGTCAAAATTTTTCCCTCCTTTTTATTCTTATTGTGATACAAAAAGAGGGTAATTATAGCAGGATATAATTATCAATTTTTGCTCATTAAGGAGGGGAACACTTTCATAATTAACAGATAGATCAATGTTCCGCCGAGAAGCAACAACAATAAAATACTAATTATTTTTTCAATCATTAATAATCACCATCAATAATATGTGATAAAATAACTTTTTTATTCTTAATCAACAAAGCTGGTGGTTGATATTAAAAAATCGCCGGAATTCAGCCGGAAGGCAAGCTCAGATACTTGTACCTGCCGGGGTGATAGATTACAATTACTACTAATAGCTTAAGTCATGGACCGATTATATAATAATAAAAGGGTGATCCTGCTCCTGCAATTACCGTAACAAGGCAAGAAGTTCCAAGCTGGACTGGTAATTGAACATCTGCGGACAGGCAAAACTGTATGGCTGCACAAAACAAAAAGACATGGCAGATGAAACAACAGAGTTAATAAAATCCGGTGACTATAAACTTTTTGTTCCGGAAATTTTGTATACTACAGGGGTCTTTAATGAAAAAGAAAAAGAATTATTATCCTAAACCAATTTTAAAAAAATTCGCCCAGGAAATTGCTCTGCTGGTAAATCAAAACCAGGGCCGTCTTAACCTGCTGGAAAGTTTGGAAGAGATGCCTTATGAAGTCAGAAATGAAATTGTCGAAGGCATGGCTTCTTTTTATCAGGATGGCATGGTGGAATTTTTCTATTTGTTAAAAATGGAATACGAAACAGAATTTGCTGAAATTTGCGATAAAGCGCTGGAGAAATACCGTATGGCAGGGATGGATGTAACGGCACCGGTGTTTTTTACCGGGACTTTTTATAAAGCTTATGCCAGCTGTACCCGTCACACCGGCAGAATGACCCTTGATGTTGCCTGGGTCACAGAGAACTCTGCCTTACACGTGGAATGTTTTTACCTGACTTACAACCCGGATGGCATCCACAGCTTTATACTGGTTGACGATATGCCGGTTCACATTTATGAACAGGAGCGGCAATTAATGGCGGACATGGTGGAAGTTGATTTCAGTGAAGCCTGCTGCCTGATTTATCAGGCCTACGCTAACAATCTCCGCTATATGACCGCCCCGGCTCTGGGAAGGTATCTTTATCAAAAATATATTGATTACTTTATCGAGCATGATGTAATAGAATATATTGGCCTTATACGGCGTCTTTCCGAACTGTTTGCTCCCCGGCAGCTGGTCAACAGTTATTTTCAGGGCATAAGGAATCGGGATTATATTTTTCTGGAGGCTTTAACTGCTTACTCAGATAATATCCACGGAATAATTGATAATCTGGATATTTTTTTAAGTTCCGGAACGCTGCTGCTTCAAGCCCAGGCTCAGGAAGTGCAAGCCTCGGGAAGTGAAGCCTCGGTAAGTGCTTATGCTTTTACTGTCCGGGATGAGGATATTTATTCCAACCGGTTAAAATTCCATTTGGCCAAAGATGAGCAAAAAATATGGTATATTGATAAGTTGGAACTTCTGGAGCAGGAATGCCTGAACCGGGATGGAAAAACCAATCCTTTTACAGAGCGGGTTATATGCCGCATATATTATATAACTGACGTGGACGAAGTTTTTGATATCCTGGAAAAAGTCGATAATATCCACAGCATTGAGGAACTTGCCTGTGGTGTACATATGCGTATAAAGGAAAATGCGGACGATTATAATCAGGGAGTCATATTTTTCAATGATGTAATTGCAGATATTGTGATCAATAATGGTGAAGAACTGGCTTTGATAAGCAAACATCCTGATTTTATCGATGAATTGCATCAACTGTTTGTTGATGAATACAGCAGCACGATTATTCCGCTGGGCACTTATGAAGCAGATATGCTGACGGCTTATAAATACATCTGCGGGCAGTATAAGAGTTTTGAGGACATTTGGTATGATAATTCAGCAGCAGGCACTGCTTTTGATGACGGAATGCGCTTTTTAAGTGTCAGTTATGTAATAAAAGACCGGGCTGAAGTAAGTAAATTGCTTAATGATATCAAAGATATGGCTATTGATATCAGTCCCGATAAACAGGTGTATTACCAGTTCAACAATCAAGCAGCCGGCCCCGGTTATTTTGCCGAATATTTGCTGGCCGCCGATTGGTTAAGTGTTTCGGCTTTCGGGGAAGCAGATTTGAATATTGCCCGGGATGATTTTGAGAAGCTTGCCTGTGAATATTTGGAATATGAAGGAATGGAACCGCGGCGCGGCAGTATATTTGATGTTTTAAACACTGGCATCAAAAAAGATTATCCCGAGCTGGAAGCAGCTTTGAAGGAAATTTATCTAAACAAATGGTATTATTCCGGCTTAAGGCAGTTACAAGGCATGAGCCCTTCGGAGGCCAGTAAGACCGAGGAGGGCAACCGGCTTTTATGGAGAATGCTGAAAAAACTTCGCCAAAAGGAAAAGAATAACAGCCGCCGCAGAATTTCATTGAATGAATATATCCGTAAACTGGAACAAAAAAAAGAGGAAAAACAATAATTATTTATATTGACAGTTTATACGGCTTTCCCTATACTATTATAATAATTAAATAGGTTAACAGGCTATGACAGGAAATAACATACGAAAGCGTTAGATTACAGAGAATCGGCAATGGTGGGAACCGGTATCAACATTTGTATGGCGATCATCCTCGAGCTGCCATCTGAAAGATTTTTAATTTTAGTAGGTGGTGCCGGACAAACAGGTCCGTTAGAAACTGGGCATAATGCTGCGAGAGGTCGTTATTAAACGACAAGCAGGGTGGTACCGCGAGAATTACCTCTCGTCCCTGAATTTGGACGGGAGGTTTTTTGTATTCAAATAAAATTGTTTCCAGTTTGGTCAGGAGGGGAAATAATGAAAAGCACCATGGTAAAAAAAGGACTTGAAAAAGCCCCGCACCGTTCATTGTTTAATGCGTTGGGTTTGATTGATGAGGAATTGGAACGGCCTTTAATAGGCATCGTAAACTCAAAAAATGATATAGTTCCCGGTCATATCAATCTGGATAAAATTGCTGAAGCCGTAAAGGCCGGGGTAAGAATGGCCGGGGGGACTCCGATCGAATTTCAGACTATAGCTGTTTGTGACGGAATCGCCATGAATCATATCGGTATGAGCTATTCCTTGGGCAGCCGGGAGCTGATTGCTGACTCCGTGGAAATAATGGCAACAGCCCATGCCTTCGATGCTTTGGTATTCATCCCCAACTGTGACAAAATAATACCAGGTATGTTAATGGCCGCGGCACGTATTAATGTACCTTCCATATTTATAAGCGGCGGGCCTATGCTGGCCGGTAAAGTGGATGGGAAGGCTGTAAGTGTGAGCCAGATATTTGAAGCAGTTGGAGCAGCAGCATCCGGCCTTATTAATGCAGAACAGCTTCGCTGCCTGGAGGAAAATGCCTGCCCTACCTGCGGTTCCTGTTCCGGCATGTTTACTGCCAACTCCATGAATTGTCTGACTGAAGCCCTGGGGATGGGACTGCCCGGTAACGGTACGGTTCCGGCCGTATATTCGGAACGTATCCGCCTGGCCAAAAAAGCCGGTATGAAAATTATGGAACTGTGGGAAAAAGATATAAAACCCAGTGATATTATGACTGAAGCAGCTTTTGCCAATGCTGTGCATATGGATATGGCCATTGGCTGTTCGACCAATTCTGTTTTGCACCTTTTAGCCATTGCCGATGAAGCCGGGGTAAAACTGGATCTGAATATATTTAACAAAATCAGCCGGGAAACTCCGCATTTATGTAAAATAAGCCCGGCCGGGAGTCACCATATGGAAGATTTGTATCGCGCTGGCGGTGTCCAGGCAATATATAATGAACTGAGCAAAATAAACCTGCTGGATTTGAATTGTATGACTGTTACCGGCAAAACCATCGGGGAAAATATTGCCGGCTATCCGGTTCTTGATTATGAAGTGATTCGCCCGGTCAATGATCCTTATAGCGAAAGCGGAGGGCTGGCAATTTTATTTGGCAACCTGGCTCCTGACGGAGCTGTGGTAAAAAAAGGTGCAGTAGCTCCAGAAATGATGGAGCATGTTGGGCCGGCCCGGGTATTTGATTCCGAGGAAGCAGCAGTTGATGCTATCTTAAACCAGAAGATAAAAGCCGGTGACGTGATCGTTATCCGCTATGAAGGACCCCGGGGAGGTCCGGGCATGAAGGAAATGCTTACCCCGACTTCCGCGATTGCAGGGATGGGACTTGACAAGGAAGTAGCCCTTATTACTGACGGACGCTTTTCCGGGGCCACCCGCGGAGCATCTATCGGGCACGTATCACCTGAAGCAGCCGCCGGTGGTGTAATAGCCCTGGTTCAAGAGAACGACCTTATTCGAATAAATATTCCGGCTGATAAGCTGGAACTGATAGTCGATGACACGGTGCTGGCAGAAAGAAGACGACTATGGCAGGTGCCGGAAGCAAAAATCAAAAAAGGATATATGCAGCGATATGCTGAGATGGTACAATCAGCCAGTACCGGAGCCATATTCAAAAAGCCATAAGGCCGACCGGACTGGAAACGAATTTAGCGGGCCGTCTTAAGCCCGCTATTTTAATCGAAAACCTCAGCAATGAGTAAGGAGCATAAGCTTTTTACGGCTGAAGATATTATGCATATTTAAGTAACAGCAGTGCCTTGCAGCAGGGGAGCAGTAACCAAGCAACTGATGCTAAACTGGCGGGAGGAATAACAGGAGGTGTTTAAGTGAAGTTAAAAGGCGCAGAAATATTGTTGGAATGTTTAAAAGAAGAAGGAGTAGATACAATTTTTGGCTATCCCGGCGGGCAGATCCTGCCAGTATATGACGCCCTGTACAGTTCTGACATCAGGCATATACTGGTACGCCACGAACAGGGGGCAGCCCATGCCGCTGACGGCTATGCCCGGGCCACTGGCAAAGTTGGAGTTTGTGTATCGACTTCCGGCCCCGGGGCTACAAATCTGGTAACCGGAATTGCTACTGCCTATATGGATTCCATACCCATGGTTTGTTTTACTGGTCAGGTAGGCACAGCCTTTATTGGCAAGGATGCTTTTCAGGAAGCTGATATTACCGGGATTACTTTACCAATAACCAAACATAATTATTTAATTGAAAGAACTGAGGATGTAGCCGCCATTGTAAAAGAGGCTTTTTATGTAGCCAGGACTAATCGTCCCGGACCGGTAGTAGTGGATCTGCCCAAAGATGTTATGGAAAGGGTGATCGAATATGAACCGGTCCAGGCGGATGTAAACACAAGAGGCTACCGTGTTATGAGAGGTTTTAATGCCGGGCAGGTAATCAGCGCTGTGGAGCTGATCAAAAATGCCAAACGCCCGGTTATATATGCCGGCGGGGGAGTAATAGCCTCCAATGCAGCCCCGGAACTAAAGCAACTGGCAGAACGCCGGAAGATCCCGGTGACCACTACCCTGATGGGCATGGGAAGTTTCCCGTCTTTACATTATCTGTCCCTGGGGATGCTGGGTATGCATGGAACCCGTTATGCCAATTATGCTATGGGCGAAAGTGATTTGATAATAGCCGCCGGGGTTCGTTTTGATGACCGCGTTACCGCTAAAATCGACGGATTTGCCCCTAAGGCCAAAATCATTCATATCGATATTGATGCTGCCGAAATTGGCAAGAATGTTAATATCAATGTCCCGATCGTAGGTGATGTAAAAGAAGTCCTGCAGTCGATCAACCAACGTTTGGAAGCGGCGGAAGCAGTTGGTGAGTGGCTGGCAACTATCGACCGTTGGAAAGATGAATTCCCTATGGTTTTCCCCGAATCAGCAGAAGGACGTATCATGCCTCAGGATGTCGTGGAAAGGATTTATCAGCATACTCAGGGGGAAGCAATTATTACGACTGAGGTGGGACAAAACCAGATGTGGGCCGCCCAGTTTTATAAATTTAAACACCCCCGCAGCTTTATAAGCTCCGGAGGCCTGGGCACTATGGGCTACGGGTTTCCGGCTGCCATCGGAGCGCAGATTGCCTGCCCGGATAAAAAAGTTATCGATATAGCCGGAGACGGAAGTATTCAGATGAATATTCAGGAATTGGGGACAGCTGTACAGTATAAACTACCGGTAGTTATATGTATACTTAATAATCAATATCTGGGTATGGTCAGGCAATGGCAGGCACTCTTCTATGAGAAACGTTATTCCTTTGTTGATATCAGCCATCAGCCTGATTTTGTTAAACTGGCCGAGGCTTACGGAGCCATAGGCATCAGAGTCACCAAAGCGGAAGAAATTGATGAGGCTTTAAGCAGAGCTTTGGCGGTGACTGACCGACCGGTGATAATTGATTTCCTGGTTGAACGGGAAGCCGATGTGTTCCCGATGGTGCCGCCGGGGGGCACACTGGGTAATATGCTGGGGGGTGACTAGTAATGAAGAAGCATACTTTAGCAGTAATTGTGGAGAATAAGCCAGGGGTATTGACCAGGGTCGCCACACTGTTTCGCCGTCGCGGCTACAACATCGATAGCCTGACAGTGGGAACTACAGAAAATCCAAGCATATCACGCATGACTATAGTTGTCCAGGGTGATGATTCCGTTATTGAACAGGTAACCAAGCAGCTTTATAAACTGGTCGATGTAATTAAAATCATTGATGTTACAAATGAAAAAGCGGTGGACCGGGAGCTGGTCCTGATCAAAGTTAAGGCAGACAACACCGTCAGGGCGGAAATCGTGCAAATCGTCGATATATTCAGGGCCCGTATCGTCGATATCGGCCGCAGCTCACTTATAATCGAAGCAACCGGCGATTCGACCAAAATCGATGCTATCGAAGCTTCATTAAGTCCCTTTGGGATCATGGAACTGGTCAGGACCGGTAAAGTCTCAATGGTACGCGGAACTAAATAGTTCTTGTATATTATTACTATGTTTGAAACCCAATCAGATTAAATAAGGAGGAAGGAAATAATGGCGAAAATGTACTATGATGCTGACGCAAACCTGGAACTCTTGAAAGGTAAAACAGTAGCGGTAATGGGATTTGGCTCCCAGGGTCATGCCCAGGCTCAAAACCTTCATGAAAGCGGGGTTAAAGTAGTAGTTGGGCTGCGCAAACCGTTTGATGCAGCCAGTCAGGCAGAATGGGACCGGGTCATTGCTGCAGGTATACAGCCCATGACTGTCAGTGAAGCTGCCCAGCAGGGTGACATCATCCAGATCCTTCTGCCCGATGAAGCACAGGCTAAAGTATATAAGGAAGAAATTAAACAGTATATGACTGAAGGCAAAGCCCTGGTATTTTCCCATGGATTTAACATACATTTCGGGCAGATCGTGCCGCCGGCTGATGTTGATGTTTACATGGTCGCTCCCAAAAGCCCCGGCCATCTGGTACGTCGCATGTATGAAGAAGGGGCCGGCGTTCCGTCACTGATCGCTATTCAGCAGGACTATACCGGAAAAGCCAGGGAATATGCTTTAGCTCATGCCAAAGGCATCGGTTCGACCAGAGCGGGGGTGCTTGAGACCACTTTCCAGGAAGAGACCGAAACCGACCTTTTTGGTGAACAATGCGTACTCTGCGGCGGTGTGACGGAACTGGTCAAAGCCGGCTTTGAAACCCTGGTAGATGCCGGTTATCAGCCTGAAGTTGCCTATTTTGAGTGTTTACATGAGCTCAAACTGATCGTCGATCTGATGTATGAAGGCGGTATGAGCAACATGCGTTTTTCCGTATCCGATACCGCTGAATGGGGCGATTATGTTACCGGGCCTAAAATCATCGGGGAAGAAGCACGCTATGCCATGCAGGAAGCATTAATAGATATTCAGGATGGCGTATTTGCCAAGGAATGGCTGCTGGAAAACCAGGTCGGGCGTCCCCGGTTCAATGCCCTGAAGAGACAAGGCAAAGAACATCTGATCGAAGAAGTTGGCGCCGAATTGCGTTCCATGATGCCCTGGCTGAAAAGTGGCAATGCTCTGGTCAAAGAAAATAAATAGTAATGTACCTGGCAATAATTTTTAAAAGGATATTGATTAACAATGAACGATAAAAACAGGATCTATCTTTTCGATACTACCTTGAGGGATGGGGAACAATCCCCCGGAGTCAGCCTTAATGCTGACGAAAAAGTTGAAATAGCCCAGCAACTGGCTTTGCTGGGTGTTGACATAATAGAAGCCGGATTTCCCATTGCTTCGCCGGGTGACTTTGCGGCCGTAAAAAGAATCGCTGATATGGTAAAAGGACCGGTAATAGCCGGTCTTTGCCGGGCGATCAAGGCAGACATTGATCGTACCTGGGAAGCGGTAAAGGGAGCTGAAAAGCCCCGGATACACACTTTTCTGGCTACTTCAGATATTCATTTAAAGCATAAGCTGCAGAAGTCACGGGAAGAAGTCCTTAAACAGGCAGTCGAAGCAGTCAGATATGCCAAAAGCTTATGTCCGGATGTTGAATTTTCAGCGGAGGATGCGTCACGTTCCGATCCGGATTATCTGGCCCAGATAGTAACGGCAGTTATAGATGCCGGAGCCAATGTGGTAAACCTGCCTGATACAGTGGGCTACGCGGTGCCCGAGGAATTCGGCTTATTTATCCGTACCATTATGGAAAAAGTGCCAAATGCAGATAAAGCTGTAATAAGCGTGCATTGTCATGATGATCTGGGTATGGCGGTAGCCAATTCCCTGGCCGGTATTATGAATGGAGCCCGGCAGGTGGAAGTTGCCGTCAATGGCATCGGAGAGAGGGCAGGAAATGCTTCTTTGGAAGAGATCATTATGGCTTTGTATACCCGCCAAGCTTTTTACGACAAAGAAATAAAGGTCAATTACTGCGAGATCTATCGTACCAGCAGGCTGGTCAGCAACCTGACCGGTATGGTTATCCCGCCTAATAAGGCGGTGGTAGGGCAAAATGCTTTTGCGCATGAATCAGGAATCCATCAGGACGGAGTTTTAAAAGACCGCTCAACCTACGAAATCATGAGCCCGGAGCTGGTAGGATTGAACCGCAGCAATCTGGTCCTGGGCAAACATTCGGGCCGCCATGCTTTTAAAGAAAGACTGAATGAATTAGGTTACAACTTAAAAGATGATGAATTTGACCGGGCATTTATTGATTTCAAAGAAATAGCCGACAAGAAAAAAACCGTTACTGATGATGATCTGGAGGCCCTTATAAAAGATCATATCTGGAAGGTGCCGGAAAGGTTTTCCCTGGTTTATCTGCATGTATCCAGCGGAACTACTGTAGTGCCAATGGCAACGGTCAAGCTGAGCATTGAAGACATGGTATTTGAAGCAGCGGCAACCGGTGACGGACCTGTCGATGCAGCCTGTAAAGCGATAGATAAGATAACTGATATCTATGGGACCATGCATTCATATAAATTAAATGCAGTCAGCGGCGGCAAAGATGCCCTGGGGGAAGTAATTGCCCGGATTTCCATCAACGGAGTGGTTTATAACGGCCGGGGCTTAAGTACTGATATAATTGAAGCCAGTGTCAAGGCATATATAAACGCGATCAACAAGCATTTTTATGCCGAACAGCGCCATAAAGAAGAACAAGGTTAATATAAGGAGGAGCATAACTTATGGGAATGACCATCAGCCAGAAGATACTGGCGGTCCACGCCGGCCGGGATCATTTGGAGGCAGGCGAGTTGGTCAACTGCCGGCTGGATGTTATTCTGGGCAATGATGTAACTGCGCCGGTAGCTATATCAGAGTTTAACCGCCTGGGTTATCCTGAGGTTAATGACCGGGATAAAATAGTATTGGTACCTGATCATTTTACTCCCAATAAAGATATAAAATCTGCCGAACAAGCCAGGATTTTACGTGACTTTGCCAAAAAACACAGATTGCCCAATTATTTTGAAATCGGACAGATGGGTATCGAACATTGCCTGCTGCCGGAACAGGGACTGGTGGCACCGGGGGATCTTATCATCGGAGCCGATTCCCATACCTGTACTTATGGAGCTCTGGGGGCATTTGCCACCGGCGTGGGTTCCACCGATATGGCCGCGGCCATGGCCACCGGCGAAGCCTGGTTTAAAGTACCGGAAGCCATCAAATTTGTCTATTACGGTAAATTGCCCCAGTGGGTAGGCGGCAAAGATCTGATACTTCATACCATAGGTGATATTGGTGTAGACGGTGCCCGCTATATGTCCATGGAATTTACCGGCGAAGCTATCGACTGCCTTTCCATTGACAACCGGTTTACCATGGCTAATATGGCTATTGAAGCCGGAGGTAAAAACGGTATTATCGTCCCGGATGACATTACATTAAGCTATGTTAAAAACCGGGTAAAACGCCCCTTTAACCTGTATAAATCCGATGATGATGCTCAGTATTTTACAGTACGGGAATATGATGTCGCCAAACTGGAACCGGTAATAGCTTATCCTCATCTGCCTGAAAACACCCGCTTTGTGAGTGAAGCAACCGATGTAACCATCGATCAGGTAGTTATCGGATCCTGTACCAATGGCAGGATAGAGGATCTTAAGATTGCTGCTGCCATTTTAAAAGGCAAAAAAGTACATCCCGAGCTGCGGGTAATGATCTTCCCCGGCACTCAGCAGATTTATCTGGAAGCATTAAGGCAAGGGTATATCGAAGCCTTTATAGAAGCCGGTGCCATTGTCAGCACTCCCACCTGCGGGCCATGCCTGGGAGGACATATGGGGATCCTGGCTAAAGGCGAAAAGGCTCTGGCCACCACCAACCGCAATTTTGTCGGGCGTATGGGACATCCGGAGAGCGAAGTATACCTGTCCAGCCCTGCAGTTGCTGCTGCCAGTGCCATTAAAGGCAGGATCACTCCTCCCTGGGAAGTTTAATTTTTCTTTAACAAGGAAGGACGGTTTTATATGAAGCTAAGCGGCAAAGTGCATAAATTCGGGGCTGATATTGATACTGATGCTATCATACCGGCCCGTTATTTAAATACCTTTGACCCGGAAGAATTAGCCAAACATTGTATGGAGGATGCCGACCCGTTGTTTCCGTCCAAAGTAAAAGCCGGAGACATAATAGTAGCCGATAAAAACTTTGGCTGCGGCAGTTCGCGGGAACATGCTCCGATTGCTATAAAAGGTGCCGGAGTTTCCTGTGTAATAGCCCGCTCCTTTGCCCGGATCTTTTACCGCAACTCCATCAATATCGGCCTGCCCATTCTGGAATGCGAGGCAGCAGTCGAAGCGTCCCGGGAAGGTGATGAACTTGAAGCAGATCTTCAAACAGGTATGATTACCAATAAACGCAGCGGGCAGCAGTTTCAGGCTGTGCCTTTCCCGGAATTCATGCAGGCCATAATTGCCCGGGGCGGACTGATAAATTATGTTAAAGATAAAAAACCTGACGCTTAAACAGAAAGGATGTAATCAATGTATAAAATTGCTGTATTGCCCGGTGATGGTATCGGAACCGAGATAGTTCCCGAAGCTGTCAAAGCACTGCAGGCAGTTGGGGAAAAATACAACCATCAATTCGAATTTACCGAAGCCTTGATCGGAGGAGCAGCCTATGATGCTGTGGGGCATCCACTGCCTCCCGAAACTTTGAGGCTGTGCAAAAACTCTGATGCCATTTTACTGGGAGCCATCGGCGGTCCAAAATGGGAAAACCTGCCGGTGCGTTTGCGGCCGGAAGTGGGCGCGCTCCTGCCCTTAAGAAAGGAACTGGCCTTATTTGCCAACCTGCGCCCCTGCATCCTGTTTCCCAGTCTTTTGCATGCTTCCACTCTTAAGGAAGAGGTAATTGCAGGTACAGATATAATGGTTATCAGGGAATTGACCGGCGGTGCCTATTTCGGCGAAAAACGCCGGGAAAGGCTGATGGGCGGCGGAGAAAAAGCTACTGATCTAATGAGCTATTCCACTTGTGAAATTGAAAGGATAATCCGTTTTGCCTATGAGGTAGCTATGGCACGCCGGAAACAATTGTGTTCGGTAGATAAAGCCAATGTCCTGGAATCTTCGCGCTTATGGCGGGAAATTGCAGTGAAACTGGCTGCCGAGTACCCGGATGTACAAACTTCTCATATGTACGTAGACAATTGCTCCATGCAGCTTATTCGTAATCCCCGCCAGTTCGATGTAATAGTAACCGAGAACTTGTTCGGTGACATTTTGACTGACGAAGCCTCCATGCTTACCGGTTCCATCGGCATGTTAGCCAGTGCATCCATTGGCGGCAAAGTGGGTTTATATGAGCCTGCCCACGGCAGTGCACCTGATATTGCCGGACAGGGGAAAGCCAATCCGCTGGCCACCATTTTGTCAGCCGCTTTGATGCTCAGGTATTCCTTCCGCCTGGAAAATGAAGCCAGGCTTATAGAAAATGCGGTAACGGAATTTCTTGCCCGCGACTACCGGACCCCTGATTTGATGGAACCAGGCAAAACACAGGTGAATACTGCTGAAGCCGGCGATATAGTAGCCGGGCTGATAAAAAATGGATAATAAATGATGACGGGAAAGGACAAAAGGCCGGAAGACCCGGTGATAGTCCTGAAGGAGGAAAAAACATTGGGGATAAAAAGCTGAATACCATGATTTATGATACGACTTTAAGGGATGGTTCTCAGACTGAAGGCATCAGCTTTTCGCTGGATGACAAGCTGCGCATAGCCCGCAAGCTTGATTATCTGGGTGTCAGCTATATCGAAGGCGGCTGGCCCGGGAGCAATCCCAAGGATCTCGAATTCTTCAGCCAAATCAAAAAGATACCCCTGCAAAATGCTAAAATAACTGCATTTGGCTCGACCCGTAAACCCGGTGCGGCAGTCAGACAGGACAGTAATGTTCAGGCCTTGCTGGATGCAGATGTTGCAACTGCTGCCATCGTCGGCAAAGCCTGGGATTTTCATGTTCTGCGCGCACTGGAAACCACCCTTGATGAAAACCTTAATATGGTCAGAGATACGGTTGCTTATCTGAAAGACAAGGGACTGGAAGTTATCTTTGACGCCGAACATTTTTTTGACGGTTACAAAAATAACCCGGAATATGCCTTGCAGGTGCTGCTGGCAGCTGCCCAGGCGGACTGGATAATTCTCTGTGACACCAATGGCGGGGCCATGCCGTGGGAAATTGCCGGGATAATCGGCCAGGTTGCCCAAACCATCAAAAACCCGCTGGGAATACATGCCCACAATGATTCCGGCTGCGCAACAAGCAATTCCCTGATGGCAGTAAATGCTGGCTGCCGGCAGGTGCAGGGAACGATCAACGGTTATGGGGAACGGTGCGGAAATGCTGATCTTTGCTCCGTAATTCCCAATCTGGAACTTAAAATGAATATGCGGGCTCTGCCGCCGGGAAATTTAAAAAACTTGACGGAAACGGCCCATTATATAAGTGAGATCGCCAACATGCCTCACTATAATAACCAGCCTTTTGCCGGGCACGGAGCCTTTGCCCACAAAGGCGGTATCCATGTAAGTGCTTTGCTTAAGGACCCGCTGACTTATGAACATATAGATCCCGAAGCAGTGGGCAACAAACGTCGGGTATTGGTATCGGAGCTTTCAGGCATATCCAACCTGCTTTACAAAGCTAAAGAACTTAAACTTGATATAAACAGCAGCGATGATAAAACCCGCAAAGTGATCAGCCAGATAAAAGAACTTGAGAATCAGGGTTTTCAATTCGAAGGTGCGGATGCTTCCCTGGAACTTCTGCTGCGTAAAGCCACCGGTCAGTATGAGGACTTTTTCCAGCTTAAAAATTTGAAACTGATCATGGAAAAAGACGAAGGGGAAGAAATAACTGCTGAAGCGATGATAAAGATGTCTATAGGCGACAAGATTTTTCACACCGCCGCCGAAGGAGACGGGCCGGTCAATGCCCTGGACAATTCCATAAGAAAAGCTCTGGCCGAAGTCTATCCGGAAATCAGCCAGATGCACTTAAGTGATTACAAAGTCCGGGTATTAAACGGCAATGAAGGTACCGGCGCCAAAGTACGGGTACTGATAGATTCAGTCGATGATACCGCGCAGTGGAGTACAGTAGGGGTATCGGAAAACATAATAGAAGCTTCTTATCAGGCTATAGTTGACAGTATCAACTATATGCTCATGAAAAGAAAAATTACTGAATAAATTTAAACAAAAAATACTCTTGGTTTACCTCCTGCTTCTAAAAGAACAGGAGGTTTTTTATGATTATTTCAGACTAAATGGGTAAGGAAATAATAAATTGTCACAATATTTCGAAAATATATTGTAATTTGTTATTTTTAGACTTATACTATGCAAAAATGGGGGTGATAACCAACAGGAAAGTTGTACTGTAAAAAAGGACAATCTGTTTCGAATTGTAACCGGCGCTGTCATTTTCTTACAGAGTACAAATTAAGTTGTGTAAAATCATTTCAGCACCCTTTGCCAATCATATTTTGAAAAATCAAATTTTACTATTTGTCAATGTAAAATCGTCTTTCATTATGAGAGGAGAGAGAAAATGAACGAAGAAAATGTTAAAAAAGGTATTTCCAGAAGAGCATTTATTCAAGGTACAGCCATTAGTGCCGCAGGAATTGCCGCAGCAGGATATTTAACAGGTTGTTCCCCCAAGCAGGAAGAAACTTCAGAAACCAATACTGAAACTGGCGGAGAAAAATGGAGTTGGGAGACCAAGCCTGATCCTATTCCTGCAGCTGAAATCAAAAAAACTGTTGATACCGAAGTTTTGGTTATTGGCGCAGGCCTTGCCGGTACTGTAGCTGCTATATCAGCAGCTGAAGCAGGAGCCAAGGTCATAATTATCGACAAGAACGACACAACAGCGGCCCGCGGCGGGCATATCACTGCCTTTGGCACGAAATTACAGAAAGAATACAACATCAGTATAGATTACCGCCAGGTCATCAGAAGATGGGTCTACTGGGCGCAGGGAAGAGTCAAAGAGGACTTGCTCTGGCTGTTCGCAGAAAAGAGCGGCGCCTGTTTCGACTGGGTAAGGGATATGGTCGAACCAAAAGGCTTGAAAGTTGCGCTCTGGGATGGGTATTTCAAAGGTCCTGATTATACCGAATACCCGGTTACCCATTTCTACTATAAGGATGGCAGTAATTTCATTTACCAGGATGGAGTCATTGAAGGAGCAGGAAATGCGGTACTGCTGGAAGCCCTGGAGGCAGTGATCAATGAAAAAGGTATAGAAATAGATTTCAAAACACCTGCAGTTCAGATCGTACGGGATGGTGACGGCCCGGTTACCGGAGTAATTGCCGGAGAAGCAGGGAACTATACCCAGTATAATGCCAGCAAAGGCGTAATTATTTGTACCGGTGACTATGCTTCCGACCAGGAAATGGTAGAAAGATACGATCCCTTTGCACTTCAGGCAGATTCGCAGATTTACTTCCCCAATAAATGCAATACCGGAGATGTTCATAAGCAGGCTATGTGGATTGGCGGTGCCATGCAGAAGGTTGAGCCCCATGCAGCAGTTATCCATCTGGAATCCGGTGCCCAGAGCTACGGCTTCCTGCATGTTAATGCTGAAGGTAATCGCTATATGAATGAAGACGTAAATACCCAGTCCAAGAGCTGTGTCAAGGAATTTCAGCCGGAAGGGATCACTTTCACCATTTATGATGCGGACGGTTTGTCCGAAGTTGAACAACAGATTAATGCAGGATTAGGCGGCGGCCTATTCTACGGCCAGACCTTCCAGCGCATGGGAACCAAGTTCGATATGGCAGCTGAACAGCAGGTACTTGACCTGCATGTTGAAAAAGGCAAGGTCCTTAAGGCCGATACCCTGGAAGAATTGGCAGACAAGATGGGCGTTCCCAAAGAAAACTTCCTGAAAACTGTAGAACGCTACAATGAAATAGTTGCCCAGAAGGATGACGTGGATTTCGGCAAACGCGCGGAATTGCTCACTCCGATTGTAAAACCGCCTTTCTATGCCGGAAAACTTATCAGCACTATTTTGACTATGGTAGGTGGCCTGCGTACCAACACTAATCTGAATGTCTTAGATGAAAATGACCAGCCGGTTGAGAATCTCTTTGTAGCTGGTTCGGCCGCCGGTGATTTCTTCGCCAATGACTATCCTACTATTTGTCCCGGTATCGGGCATGGCCGCTGCATCACCTTCGGGCGCCTGGCAGGACTTATCGCTGCCGGCAAGTCGGTTGATGAAGTACCATCGATAGAAGTATAACTTAGCCCCCTATTTATATAATATATAATATGAAAACAGGGAGTATGCATACGATTGCTCCCTGTTTTTTACTGCACTGAATACGGAATACTTTTTGCCTGGATTTACTGAAATAACATTGAAAGACTTTTAGCTGATACTTTTTGTGACCTGGAAGAGTTAATGTTCTCTTTGTATCATTACAGTTACATATTATAGTGTTATTATGAACAAAAATAATTATAAACCAACATTTTTACGAATACATATTTTATAATATCTTCAGAAAGGAGTCTGAAAACAAAGCGGTAACAACATGTTTAAAACTGGAAATGTTGATGATGACCACTGAGATATTTAATGTTATTATATTAAAACAGATTAAAAACAAGTCGTGTGTGGGGGGAAAGTAACATATGAAAGCGATGATAATGGCTGCCGGAGTTGGTTCCCGGCTTATGCCCCTGACAGTGGAGATCCCCAAACCAATGATACCTATGGCCAATCGCCCTTTAATGGAAAGCATAGTCAACCTGCTGAAAGAGCACCAATTTAATGAAGTAATAGCCAACCTGCATTACCATGCCTCAACTATCAGCGATTACTTTGGCAGTGGTGAGGCATTTGGCCTGTCTTTGCAATATTCCCTGGAAGAAGAACTTAAAGGCACGGCCGGCGGGGTCAAAAACTGTGAAAACTTTTTAAATGATACTTTTGTGGTAGTAAGCGGTGATGCTTTAACTGACATTGATTTAACTGCTTTAATGAAAGCCCACCGCAGTAATGGCGCTCTGGCAACTATTGCCCTGAAAAAAGTTGATGATGTTGAGCAGTTTGGTGTTGTAGTACATAACGATGCCGGCAAAATCAAAAAATTTCAGGAAAAGCCCAAACCGGAAGAAGCTCTTAGTAATATGGCCAATACCGGCATCTACGTCTTCGAGCCTGAGATTTTTAAATACATACCCGCCCGGCAGTTTTATGATTTCGGCAAACAGGTATTTCCCCATCTGGTCAAAAACAAAGCACCGTTTTACGGGGTCCCTATCGAGGATTACTGGTGTGATGTGGGCAATATCAATACTTACCGCCAGGCCCACCAGGATGTTTTAGCAGGCCGGGTCCGGACCAAAACTGAGCGTATAATTATTGACGGCCAAAACGACACCAAAGTTCTTTGCGGCGAAAATACCAATATCGGCCAAGAGGTTTCTTTTTCCGGTAATGTTGTTATCGGTTCCGGCTGCACCATACAGGATGGCGCCAGGTTCACTGACTGTATAATATGGAATAACAGCAACATCGGAGCCGGATCCTGGCTTAAGGAATGTGTGGTAGGCAGTCAGTGCAATATCGGCCGCCAGGTTAAAATCGATGCCGGCGCTGTAGTAGCCAGCCGCTGCCAGTTGGAGGATAAGGTTGACATTAAGGCGAGGCAGAAGGTATTTGTTAATACTTCGGGGTTGTTACAGCTGGAACAAGGCTAACGTTACGGCCGAGGATAGCCCGCGAATCTCATCGTTATTGCAAAGAGCCCGCTTAATCAACGTACGGGGTGTACGTATCACGCGCGGGCTCTTCTTATGCCTCGATCTTCGCGCCTCTTCTCGGCCTATTATTTCAAGGACAGCTAGCGAATATCTTTGTTATATTTAAGAAAACCGAGCTTGTGCCGAGTGTAAGCGAAGGCAGAAGTTCTGGTTGCACTTATGCTCTTAGTGCAAAAAGCCTGTCAATCAGCGTACCTCATGTACGCTTCAATCCGGGCTTTTTTCATGCCTCGATCTTCACAGCCAAAATCGGCCTGTCTGATTATAAAAAAGCGAATTTTATCCATACTAACGAGCAGACACTGGATACGGCTTATGGTTAAGACAAGCGCAGGGGGGTAAAGGCGATTTGTTGCCCCACAGCCTATGTTATAAACAAATAAATGCTCATAGGTAACAGATGATTTAATAATCAAAGTATAAGACCGGACCCAAGCGGTTTTAACCATAAGCCGTTCCGGCTGGAAGTGCAAAGAGCCCGCTTAATCAACGTACCTCAGTACGTCTCAATTGCGGGCTTTTCTTGTTTTTCTTTATTATCTGTTTTACCATTGGTCGCTGGCTAAAACTTGAGTATAGTCAGCATCAAACTTGGCAAAATCAGTTTCCAGTGCTGTGAGTGCTGCATCGTCTCCGCAAGGCATCCACATATAGAGGTAAAATTTCTGGTTTTCCTTAAGCAGCAGTGCAACTTCCCGGCCCAACTCTTCTTCATCAAGAGATCCGGAATAAACGACCATAGCGGTATTTTCCCACTCTTTGGTATATTCCGGCAGTACTGTGATCTTTAATCCGGATTGGATGTCGGTGGTAGTAGCAGACAGAATGTCAGCGGTTTCTTTTTCAATGGTTTCACGCTGGGCAATCACTTCTGAAGGTTTGCTGGTGCTGTACTGGGGCAAAAACTGTACTGACCAGAACACGCTTAAATTTTCTGCCATTCCCTGATAATCACTATTTATATATGAAACATAAAAGTCTTCCACGGTTTTTTCCGGGTTGTTGGTTTTACCAAGATCCGGATAATAAGCCGCAACATAATACATTGCTGCTAAAATGACTACAATAAGTACAGGTAATATTTTAGGAACGCCTGCTTTTTTAAAAGTATCCAATATCAAATTCCCTCCTTTTTCTATAAAATAAATCTATACAAATGGCAGTAACCAATACAACAAAATTAATTGTAGCAAAAATAAAAGTTAATAACAAGAAATCAGTATATAGTCAAGGCTGGAGGATTTGCAGATGAAAAAAATCATTATTATCGGTGCCGGGCCGGCCGGCATGATGGCGGCAATAAAAGCGGCTGAACAGGGTGCTGAGGTAACTTTGCTGGAGAAAAAACCGGAAGCCGGTAAAAAACTGAAAATCACCGGCAAGGGACGCTGCAATCTCACCTCAGGCCTGGATAAAGAACTTTTCCTGTCCGGATACGCCGGGGGCAGCGGGCGTTTTCTTTACAGTGCCCTGAATGAATTTTCCAATCAGGACTTGATCGATTTTTTTACTGCGCGGGGCGTGCCCTGTAAAGTTGAAAGAGGCAACCGGGTTTTTCCCTGCTCTGAAAAGGCCGGTGATGTAGTAAATGCCCTGCTGGGAAACTTGCTTAAGCTTAAAGTGAAAATAATTTATAACTGCCGGGTCGAAGGGCTGGTCATTAATGACGGCCATATGAACGGGGTAAAATGCGGCGGCCAAGTGCTGCCGGCTCCGGCGGTGATCATTGCGGCCGGCGGCATGTCGTACCCGGGGACCGGCTCGACCGGGGACGGATACCGGCTGGCGGCTCAGGCCGGTCATCAGATAATCACTCCCCGGCCGGGGTTGGTGCCTTTGGAAACCGAAGAAACCTGGGTAAAGGAGCTTAAAGGTCTAAGTTTGAAAAATGTGCAGCTGACTGCATTTAAGCCTGACGGTACCAGGATCAGCCAGGAATTTGGCGAGATGCTCTTTACCCACTTCGGTATCTCAGGTCCGATAGTATTAAGTGCCAGCCGCGATATAGGTGAATACTTATATAATAATCCCGGCCAGCGGGTGCAGGCAGTAATTGATCTGAAACCGGCCTTAAGCGATGAAGCCCTGGAAAAAAGGATAGACCGAGACTTCATGCAATACTCCCGCAAACAGTACAAAAATGCGTTAAACGATTTACTGCCCCAAAGTTTGATTCCGGTAATTATAGAATTAAGCGGCATTGAACCCCAGGAAATGGTCAATTCAATTACCAGGGCCAAGCGGAAAAACCTGGTCAGGCTTTTAAAAAATCTGCCGCTGACGGTCAAAGGTACCAGGCCGATCGAGGAAGCCATCGTAACCGCCGGCGGGATCAGCTTAAAAGAAGTCAATCCCAGAACCATGGAATCAAGGATCGTAAAGGGACTGTTTTGGGCCGGGGAAGTTTTGGATATTGATGGTTATACCGGAGGCTTCAATTTGCAGGCGGCCTTTTCCACAGGTTACGCCGCCGGAAAATACGCTTCGAAATAAACCGGCCTGACAGCGGCGGCACCGGGGATTATAGCTGATTTGCGGCGTTGACGGGCAATTATATTTCTGTTAATATGTGTAAGGTATCATTGGCAGCATAGACTGTCATCATATTTTATTTTTACTGGAGGAATATTTGAAATGGCCAAAATGAATTATATGTATAATGGTTCCAGCGATTACATAGTATCTGAGGAGCTGAGAAACAGCGTTAATATAGCAATTGCTTTACAAAAACCGCTGCTAATCAAAGGAGAACCTGGCACCGGCAAAACTATGCTGGCCCAAAGTATCGCGGATTCACTGGGCAAGAAACTCATTATCTGGAACATCAAGTCAACTACCAAAGCCCAGGAAGGTCTCTATGTTTATGACACCGTGCAAAGGCTTTATGACAGCCAGTTCGGCGACCACGACGTGGCCGATATAAAAAAGTACATCAAACTGGGTAAACTGGGCGAAGCTTTAAACGCTGAAGAGCAGGTGGTGCTTTTGATCGATGAGATAGATAAAGCCGACCTGGAATTTCCCAATGATCTGCTATGGGAATTGGACCAGATGAGCTTTTATATCCCGGAAACCAAAGAAACTATAACCGCCAAAACCAGGCCGATAGTTATTGTCACCAGCAATGCGGAAAAAGAACTGCCCGATGCTTTCCTGCGGCGTTGTATCTTCCATTATATAGCTTTTCCCGATCCGAAGGGCATGGAAGAGATCATTAAAGTTCATCATCCCCGGCTGGAGAAAAAACTATTGGAGCAGGCCATGGAAACCTTCTACATGTTAAGGGAAGTTCCCCATCTGCAAAAGCGCCCCAGCACCAGTGAACTTATTGACTGGCTGCAGGCTTTGGTAGTAGGCGGCATAAGCCCTGATAAAATTAAAGAAGATTTGCCGTTTCTGGGAGTTTTACTCAAGAAAAACGAGGATCTCGATACATTGTTAAGCGGGCTTTATAACAAAAGCCAGGCCCCGGGCCGGACTTATATCAGCGGCTCGCTGAACCGCTACCGCCAGTAACATTGATCTTTTAAGGAGAAATACATTGTTTACTAATTTCTTTTATACATTAAAGAATTTTGGCATTCCCGTTTCAATGAACGAGTGGGACAGCCTTTTGGATGCCCTGGAAGCGGGGATGGGGGGAGCGAGCCTGACCGGCTTTTATCATTTATGCCGGGCGCTTTTAGTAAAGACCGAAGCGCATTATGACCGGTTTGACCTGGCCTTCGCCACTTTTTTCCGCGAGATTGAAACCCCGGAAGGGCTGCCGGATAAAATATGGGAATGGCTGGACAAAGAACTGCCTGAACTTGAAATCACCGAGGAGATGCGCCGCAATCACCGCCAGCTTGATCTGGACGAATTAAAACGCATGCTGGAAGAAAGGCTGGCCGAACAGGACGGCGAGCACCATGGAGGCAACAAATGGGTTGGGACCGGCGGCACCTCTCCTTTTGGCCACTCGGGATATCATCCGGGCGGCATCCGCATCGGCGGTGAATCCATGCATTTGTCAGCAGTAAAAGTAGCCGGTGAAAGACGCTTCCAGGAATTCCGCACTGACGAGACTCTCGGTATCAGGCAATTTCAGACTGCCCTGCGGCGGCTGCGCCATTTGACTACCCGTCTGGATGGGGCTAAAACCGATCTGGATTTGGATGCCACGGTTGATAAAACCTGTGAAAATGCCGGCCGCCTGGAATTGGTCTGGGAAAGGCCGAGGGAAAACGGTATCAAGGTTTTACTCTTAATGGATGCCGGAGGTTCCATGGTGCCCTACAGCCGCTTGTGCAATCAACTGTTTACTGCTGTCAATAAATCATCCCATTTCAAGGATTTGAAAATATTTTATTTTCACAACTGTATCTATGACTGGCTTTTTCATAATTCCCACTGCCGCAATGATGAGTTCACCGATACCGAATATGTGCTCAAAACTTACAGCCCTGATTATCGGGTGATAATTGTCGGCGATGCCAGCATGGCACCATCAGAACTGACCAGGGTAGGCGGAGTCATCGAATGGGGCCAGTATAATGATAAGCCCGGTATCGACTGGCTGCGCAGGATCAGGCATCATTTTGAGTATTCGGTATGGCTGAATCCTATCAGCAAAGACTTCTGGGACTGGACCGATGGAGCCTGGTCTATCAATAAGATTTCTGAAATATTCCCCATGGAGGAACTTACTATAGATGGACTGGACCGGTCGATTTCCAAGCTGCGCAGCAAACACGCAGTAAAAGCAGTCTGATAAAAATTACAGAAGTTTATAGTGCAGCATGTCTATGAGGCAAAAACCAGCCTGCAGGTCTTCGATAAACAGGGTCAGCAGGCAGGTTCCCATAAAATTATCATCCCTGTTACCGGCGAATAATACCCGCTTTCCCATACAACCTTGAACAGTTTTTGAAAAATTATGATAATGTCAGATATATTTACTTGAAAAAAACCCAGCTTGAAAATATAATTGGATTATGAGTATTACAACAACTAAATGTTTGTAATCGAAATATCGGGTTGATCAAAAAGAGGAGGAATGACAAAATGGATTTTAATCTATCCAAGGAGCAGGAGTTGATCCAGAGAGCAGCGCGGGAATTTGCCGAAAAGTATATTGAACCGATTGCACTGCAGATAGATACTGAGAACGTTATACCACAGGAAATCTTTGACGGTTTGGGAGAACTGGATATGTTCGGTATTCCTTTTACGGAAGAATACGGCGGAGCCGGTTCTGGCTATTCAAGCTATGTGCTGGCCATGGAACAGATCGGATCTGTATCATCGGGAGTAGCCATGATCATTTCAGCCCATACCCTGGGGCTGGGAGCCATCTCGGCATTCGGCACCGAGGAACAAAAGAAAAAATATATGCCCAAATGCTGCAAGGGCGAGCATATAGCTTCATTTGCCTTCACCGAACCCGGCACCGGCTCAGACCCCAAGCAGATCGCTGCCACTGCTGTCAGGGAAGGCGATTATTATATTTTAAACGGCACCAAAAGGTTTATCTCCAATGCCGGCTTCCCGGGACCGATAATCATCTTTGCCAAAGAAACCGCCAGCGGCAAAGTCACCGCCTTTTTAGTTGATAAATTCTGCGAAGGATATTCTATCTCTGAACCCTGGGAAAAAATCGGCATGCACGGCGGACAGCTGCTGGATGTTTATCTGAAAGATGTTAAAATTCCGGCGGAGAACCTTTTAGGACAGCCCGGCTTCGGATATCCCATCCTGCAGATGGGTATTTCCTACGGTAAAGTCGGTGTCAGCTCCACAGCTCTGGGCGGACTTCTGGCCAGTTACCGGGAAGCCATCAAATATGCAAAGGAAAAAACTCACCGGGAGGAACCGATCGGCAAATTCCCCACTACCAAAGTCAACATTGCCAATATAGCGGAAAAATACGAAGCTGCCAAGTGGCTGGTTTACCGGTTAGGATTCCTGGCTGATACCATGAAGGATCCCATGCAGTTTGCCAAGGAAGCAGCCCTGGCCAAAGACTTTGTCTGTGAAGAAATGATCAACACGGCCCGTATGTGCATGAATGTTCACGGCTCTTACGGACTGATGAAGGAATACAAAGTGGAACGCATTTACCGGGATTCCATCATGGGTTCCCAGGTGGAAGGCGTGTCAGATATGCAGAAAATGATTGTCGCCGGAGTTATTTTAGGGATGAAATAAGTGCCGATAAAAAACGGGAGCCTTTTTTAGGTTCCCTTTCTTTAATGTAAAGCTCGCTTAAGCAGACTTAAAGATAACCAGCTGATGAAATGAGGTGCATAAAGTGGAAGAAAAATTTGATGCCATTATAGTCGGCGGCGGGCTGTCCGGACTGGCCGCAGCATATACTCTGGCTGACGCAGGGCTTGAGGAAGTATTGCTGCTGGAAAGAGGCGATTATTCCGGAGCCAAGAATGTCACCGGCGGGCGTCTGTATTTAAACCCGGTACGGGAATTGTTCCCTGATTTATGGAAAAAGGCACCCTTCGAAAGATTTATTGCTCATGAACAGGTTGTGATGATGGCTGAAGACCGCTCGGTTACCATCGATTACAGCGGCAGTGAACTGGCGCAGGAACCATATCAGAGTTACAGCATTATGCGGGCCAAATTCGATCGCTGGTTTGCCAAACAGGCAGAACGCAAAGGTGTGCAGTTGGTTACCAAAAGCCGGGTCGATGATGTTATTATGGAAAACGGCAAAGTCACTGGCGTCAGGGCCGGCGGGGATGAATTGCGCACTGATGTGGTTATTGCCTGTGACGGAGTATTATCACTTACAGCCGAAAGAGCCGGTTTGAGAAAGCCCGGCAGGCCAGTGGATTATGCAGTCGGCTATAAAGAAATCATCGAACTGCCCCGGGAAGTTATAGAAGCCCGTTTCAATCTGGAAGGAGACGAAGGTGCAGCCCGTTTATTTATGGGAGAAGTTACCCAGGGTAAATTCGGCGGCGGTTTCCTCTATACCAATAAAGAAAGCATCAGCTTAGGGATAGTGGTGGGCATCAAAGACTTAATGGAAGGTGAAACTGCTGCTCCCGACCTGCTGGATATTTTTAAACAAAGACCCGAAATCGCAAGGTTGATCAAAGACGGCAACACTGCTGAATATTCCGGCCATGCGGTTCCCGAAGGAGGCCTTAAAGCTATGGGCAGGCTGTTCGGCGACGGCATCCTGGTGGCCGGAGATGCAGCCGGAATGGCAATGAATATCGGCATCACGGTTCGCGGTATGGAATACGCTCTGGCTTCAGGATATTACGCTGCCCGGGCAGTTTTAAAAGCCAGGGAAAAAGAAAACTTCAGTGCAGCCAGCCTGGCAGTCTATAAGGATATGCTGGATCAAAGCTTTGTTATGCAGGATTTCAACAGCTTTAAAGACGCACCGCAGGCCCTGGACAATCCGCGCTTTTTCAACCAATATCCTAAAATGGTCGGCGATATGATGAAAGATATATACGAAATCCCGGCCGGACCGAAGAAAAAGATTTATCCTACCATGAAGGGGTATCTCAGCTTCGGTGAATTGTGGGCTATGGCCGGCGATATGAGGAAGGTGATGAAGATATGAGCGAAGTATTGGGATTAAAGGAAAAACTTGGCCGCAACGTCTTCAAACATAATGAACATCCCCATATAGTGATCAGGGCAGGCAAACAAAGCGACCCGCGGCTGAAAAAAGCTGTATATGTATGCCCGGCCGGGCTTTACAGCATAAACAGCCGGGGTGAAGTAGAGCTTACCATTGACGGGTGTCTGGAATGCGGCACCTGCCGGTTGGCCTGCGGCCCCGAACTTCTGGACTGGAACTACCCGCCGGGCGGAGCCGGGGTACAGTTCAGATTCGGATAAAAAATATTAAAACAGGAGGTAAACAGCGTGAATATAGTTGTGGCGATGAAACAGATCCCTGATTTGCAGCAGATAAGGATTCGCAATCGTCAGCCGGTTTTCGAAGATGTTCCTTTAACAATAGGGCTGATCGACAAAAATGCCCTGGAAGCCGCAGTTCAGATCAAAGAACAGCTGGACGCTCAGGTCACCGTATTATCAGCCGGCGACGAGAATCTGGAAGATACGATCAAGGAAGCTCTGGCAGCCGGGGCCGACCAGGCATACCTGGTTATGGACGATGCTTTAAATGGTACGGAAAGCAGCATTATAGCAGAGGTACTGGCAGCAGCTTTAAGACAAATGGAAGACAAGCCTGACCTGATCCTTTTCGGAGAAGGCAGCGGTGACAACTATTCCGGGCAGACAGGCTCCCGGGTGGCTGCCCTGCTTGATCTTCCCCAGGTCGGCTATGCCAGTTCCATAGTTATTGACGGCGGCAAAGCTGCAGTAACCCGTTCCCTGGAAGACTGCGAAGAAGTGGTGGAAGTTGCATTGCCGGCAGTAATAACAGTTATTTCCGGCATCAATGAACCTCGTATTGCTTCGGTCAGCCAGATATTAAAAGCCGGCCGCAAACCCAGGGAAACTGTGGAGCTGGATGAATTAAACATCAAACCGGGTGATTCAGCTATAGACACCTTAAGCAATCTGGCGCCGGAAATGGAACGCAAACGCATAACAGTCAAAAGCGTTGATGAGCTTATCCAGGCCCTCAGCAGCGAAGCATTGATCGGGAGGTAATTGATATGACAGCAATACTGATATACAGTGATCATGATGGTTTTGCCCTGGAACTGCTTACTGCTGCCCGCGAAATGGGTGCTGAACAGGTCAGGGCAGTGACGATCAACAATGATGACCAGGCTAAAGTGCTGGCAGATGCAGGGGCGTCGGTCCTGAAAATAAATAATGACAGCATGGTATTGGCAGATATTGCAGCAACAGCGGCAGCAGTTGCTCAGGCCGCAGAGAAAGCCGGTGCCGATACCATCCTCTTAAGTTCCAACCGGCGCGGCAAAGAATTAGCCGGGAGATTGGCACAGCTTATTGGAGCAGGATGCCTGACTGATGTCAGCAGTTTCAAATACGAAGATGGGCAGATAAAATGCCAGCGCAACGCTCTGGGCGGCGCGACGGTGGCGGTACAAATAATTAAAACCGCTAAAAAAGTTATCGCTTTTATGCCCCGCAGCTTCGAAGCAGCAAGCGGCAGCGGCGGCAGCATCGAAGAATTTGCGGCAGATATTCCTGCCCCGGCTGTAAAACTGGTGGAAGTCAAACAAAAAAGCGGCGATAATGTGGATATTGAAGCCGCCGAAGCGCTGGTAGCCGTCGGACAGGGATTAAAAGACGCCGATCAACTGCCGATGATAGAAGCACTGGCTAAAAAGCTGGGCGGAGAAGTCGCCTGCACCAAGCCGGTTGCCACCGATAAAAAATGGCTTTCCGAGGAAAGGATCATCGGTTTGTCCGGCAAGAAATGCAAGCCCAGGCTCGCAGTCCTGCTGGGTATTTCCGGCCAGGTACAGTTTACCGTAGGTATCAGGGATGCCAAAACCATAGTTTCAATAAATACTGACGAAAACGCTTCCATTAATACGATGGCGGACTACGTACTGGTTGCCGACCTGCATCAGGCCGTCGCCGATCTGAACGCTAAACTGTGAGGAAGCAAGGGGGTACCCCTTCGGGGCATACCCTATAGGGCACAGGCAGGCGTTCTCTTTTTGCTTACTTTTTAATAGTAAGGCGTGAGGAGAGCATCGCTCATGCGTGTAAGGGCGACTATTAATCATCCGCTTCAATTATTAAAGGGGCAGATAGCCTAAACGGGCTGGCTGCCCCTAGAAATATGCTTTATTTTCCATCCGTTTGGACACTGCACAGAATCCAGGATAGATTCAAACTATCCAATTATCTCCTGTCCAACTAACCAATTGCCCAACTTTTCGCCTCACGCCTAATGCCTCACCCCTCACTAACCATGAAAATCAATTGACAGTGAGGAAATTACTTGGTAATTTGTTGCCAGAAGAAATCAATTTTGAAAGGGGAAGGGAAATGAAAAGATTTACAGTACTTCTTATTACAACGGCTCTATTGATGTTAACTTTGGCGGCCTGCGGCGGTGGAGAAACCAAGGAAACATCTGCTCCGGCAGATCAGCCGGCAGCACAGCAACAGGAAACCAGCAGCAGCGGCCCCCTGGCAGATCTTATGAAAAATGCCCAGCTGGCAACCGAATATTCCTTTGAAACGGTTATGACGGCGGGGGGAGACAACCCGTTCAGCTCAACAAGCAAAATGTATATCAGCGGCGATAAAAGCAGAATCGAAATGGATACTGCCGGAACGAAGATGATTACTATCATAGATGAAGCAGGAGATGTATATATTTATGATCCGAACAGCAAAACCGCTATGAAAACGGCTGCTGCTACTGCTCAGGATGAAACAACTGAGGCTCCCAATACCTGGGCAGAGGAAGATGCTGCTAATCTGGAAGTGACCGGCGAAGAAAAAGTTGACGGGGTTGACTGCCTGGTGGTGCAAAATACCGAAGAGGGTATTGTAACTAAAATGTGGCTGCGCAAGGATATTGGTTTGCCGGCCAGAATCGAAGTACCTGAACAGAACGTTGTTATGGAATACAAGAATTATGATATAGGCAAGCAGGATCCGGCATTATTTAAATTACCTGCTGATGCAGTGATAACCGAACTGCCAACCATGCCGTAGGAAGCAAGGGTAGGAAGCAAGGGGACACTTTTTGCTTCCTTTTTAATAGTAAGGAGTGAGGAGTGAGGAGTGAGGAGAACATCGCTCGTGCGTGTAAGGGCGACTATTAATCATCCGCTTAAATTATTAAAGGGGCAGATAGCCTAAACGGGCTGGCTGCCCCTATGCTTTATTTCCCATCCGTTTGGACATTGCACAAAATCCAGGATAGACTCAAACTATCCAATTATCTCCTGTCCAACTAACCAACTGCCCAACTTTTCGCCTTACGCCTCACCCTCACTGTTTATCGCCTCACCCCTCACTTGCCTATTGCAGAGAAGAGGTTACCTCGGCTTCCCCGTCTTTAAACTCGCTTCTGATCATTCCGGTACCGGGGGCATAATATTCGGTGACAGTGTGACTGGAATCAGGAAAAGTGGAAACGATTTTGAGGCAATGGTCGAAAACTCCTGCCGGTACCGTTATAGTTTCGTCGGTTGCTGTAATGGTATAAGTGCGGTCAGTGGCTTCCCAACTGGCTCCTACTGTAAAGGGTGCCTGCAAAATCACTTCCGCCTCATCAGCCGGAGTATCAAGAATATTGGTATCTTCATAAAAATCTTCCCGGGAGTAAACCTGCAGGATCCTGTCAGCTTCAATTTTATAGATCAAAGCCATGACCGTACCGCCATTGTCGCGGCTCAGCTGTGCCAAATCACCTTCCCGGTATAACACTTTAAGTTTGTAGGAAGCATATTCATTGCCTTCGCCCAGGTAATCCCACTGGCTTCCTGCCTCAAGGGGCAAATAATCACTGATGCTGTAAACCGGAGTGTCGTTACTCACCTCGTGATCGCCGGTGCTGTTGCTGCTGCCGCTGTTATTGCCGCTATTCTCAGTTGTCGGACTGCAGGCAGATACAAACAACATAAAACCGCACAGCAGCAGTAAAAATAAACGTCGTGAGCCGGTTTTTTTCATAGCCAAAACTAGACCTCCTTATACTTTTGCGTTAGTATTATTCTGAGGTTGATTTTAAAAGCTTATCTTTATTTTATCAGACAACCGGGCAAAACAAAAATAAGGCAGGGAATCACGACTGTCGTGCAGAATTCTTGCCGGAGGGATGTCGGGGAAGGGAGAAGGGCGATTTGGAAAAAGCCAGCAATGTAGAAATCGTTATTGACGGAGTGACAGGAGTAGGCAAATCCAGTCTGGTGAAGATACTGTGCGAAGAATTCCGCCTTAAGCCGTTTAATGAAATGTTCGAAGATCAGAACCGGCTTTTGAACAAATTCTTCCACGACCGGCCCAAATGGGCATTTTCCATGCAGACTAATTTTCTGACCAACCGCTTCAAACAATACCGTCAGGCTATGAAAGTAGGCAATGCGGTCATGGACCGTTCAATTTATTCCGATAAGATATTTGCCCGCATGTACCTGGAGTACGGCTATATGATGCCGGAAGAATATGCGGTTTACAATAATCTGCTGCACACCATGCTGGAGCATGTGGAGCCCCCCAAACTGCTTGTCTACCTGCGGGTCGGTACTGACGAGGCTATCAGCCGTATCCGCAAGCGGGGGCGCGAGGACGAAGTTGATGTGGAAAGGGAATACTGGGATACCTTAAACAGGTTTTACGAAGAAAATTACAAAAAATATAAAGGCCAGATGCTGACGCTGCAGGTTGATAAGTTAGACTATGTTCACCGCGAAGAAGACCGGCTGTTTGTCGTCAATCAAATCAAAGCGGCAAGGGAAAGGATCAAATTTTCGCAGAGCGTTTAAGATAACTCTACGGGAAAGGTGATGCACAGTGGCGATAGTTTTAGGTATTTTGGCCGCCATAATATTTTTGGTTTACAGCCTGTATTTCGTGCACATAATCAAAGGCACGTATCAGGGCTTTGAACAGGAAATGCTAACTGCTCTGGCGGATTGGATGATAAGCGTCGGAGCTGCCGCCCGCAGACAGACATGGATACTGGTTACTGCCGCCGTGATCATGGAAGCGGTATATTTTGTGCTGACCTTCCTGGTGATGGATAATTTGCTGATATTAGCCTTTACCGGGGCCCTGGTGCTGCTGGAAACCCTGCATATCTTCAGCACCATTAACAATTTCAGCAAATTTTTTAAAGGAACCATCGTGTTGAAACAACTGTTTGAATGGCGGGTGGAAAGGATAAGTGCCATAGTATTTTTTACTCATTCATTTTTAGTTTTAGCCGCACTGATATTTTTCTAGATGAACAGTGAGACTTTCGTAGCCAGGATCATTGTTATTGATTAACCGAACAGATATATCTGCCCGGCTGGGAAGGAGAAAAAGATTGACACTTGATAAAAGTCCGAAATGGGGCTTTCTTGAGCTTATACTGGTTTATTTTGGCATTATGCTGTCCAGTGTCGTTTACGGTATATGTATGGAAGACATAAACCGATTATTGGCTTCCTTTAGCATACCCGACAACACGTTTACCATTTTTGTCAGTGCCTTTGCCTTCCAGTTTATCTTTACGGTATTGCTGGTGCTGTTTTTTACGGTAGTGACAAACAAGGCTACGACCCGGGAGATTGGCTTGAAAGTGGCATCGGGCGGCGAATTCATGCGTTACGGGATAGGCGGCGGCATATTGCTGCTGATAATAGTGATATTGCTCAGCATCCCCATCGGCTATTTGAACCCGGAATTAGACCCCCAGATGTACGAAGAAATACTCCGCTCATTGACTGACAGATCAGCGATTATCTGGCTGATTGTGATCGGGGTAGTTTTAGCTCCGCTCTCGGAGGAAATGTTTTACCGCGGTATGCTTTATCCGGTCTTCCGCCGTTATTTAAGCCCGGGCTGGGCAATGGCTGTTTCCGGTATTATCTTTGGCCTGGCCCACTTTGATTTGTGGCGGGCAATTCCCCTGGCGGTGGGAGGCGCAGGTTTATGCTATATATACGAAAAAACCCGCAGTATCCTGGTCACAACTGTGGCTCACGGGGTATGGAACCTGATAATGACGATGATGGTCATTTACAGCCTCAACTTCCTTACCTAAAAAATAATTGACAAAATTATAATTAGCTATAAATAATTATAAGAACGAAATTTTTAAAAGAAGGTGCAGCAGACAAATGCCAATGTATGATTACAGATGTGAAAATTGCGGTAAATTTGAGAAAGTACAGAAAATTACTGAAGAGCCTTTGAGCGAATGCCCCGTATGCGGCGGACCGGTTCACCGCTTGATCAGCAAAAATGTGGGAATAGTATTGAAAGGCTCGGGGTTTTACAAAACCGATTCAGGAAATTCCTTAAAGGATAGAGCCCGTAAAGTAAACCACGAAAGGCAAAAGGACAATCAGGCTCTTTTAGACAGCGATGTGTCCGGGTATGTTGCCCAGGCAGAAACTACGGACAAGAAAATAGCGGAAGTGTAAAGTTCTCCCCATGGATAAATCCAGGGGGAGAACGACCAGCGTCGGTAATTTTATAAGATTTTGCCTGGCGGCGGAGATTTCTCCGTCGCTTTTTTAAAGAGTGTAATGGGGGAACTCCTCCCGTGCATACCCAATAGGGCATGCCATACAGTGACAGGGGACAATAAAGTAAACCAACCTTGTATTTACGGATGATTTGGTATACAATGTATTTACATTAATAAATTGGATATCAATTCTTTCAGAGATTCAATTCTTTAAGACATTCAATTCTTTAAGACATTCAATTCTTTCAGATCAGGGAGAAAAGAAGGAAAAAACAGCACAGAGGCTCGCTGCGGGAATAGGCGTCGCGGCTGTGGCAGGGTTTCACCCGGCAGGCAAAGAATTCTGCCGGTGACGACGTTACCGCCAGCCCCAGGTCTTTTGGCGAAGCACCTGGTAATACCTGCACATTGCCTGCTGGTGCCTGTGTAGCCAGCAAAAACGCCTGAAATAAATTTTTGCTGGCTGTTCGCCGCATCAAATATTATACTTGGAGGTTTATACTTGAACAAAAACAAGGTAACAAACATAAGAAAAAGTCGTAATGATTCTTTTTCAGAGCTTTTTATCCGCTATCCGCATAACCCTATTTTAACAGTCAATGACTGGCCGTATCCGGCCAACTCGGTGTTTAACCCCGGGGTGACCAGTTTTGATAACAAAATACTGCTCTTGGCCCGGGTGGAGGACCGAAGGGGATTGTCACATCTTACAAAGGCTGTCAGCGAAGACGGAATTGCCAACTGGCAGATTGATACAACCCCGACGATGGAGGCAGATCCTGACAATCATCCAGAGGAACGCTGGGGGCTTGAAGATCCTCGAATTACATGGCTGGCTGAATTGAACAAGTGGGCTGTCACCTATGTTGCCTATTCCAGCGATGGGCCGCTGGTCGCCATAGCATTGACTGATGACTTCGTGCATTTTGAGCGTCTGGGACCAGCCAGGCCGGCGGAAGACAAGGATGCGGCACTATTTCCGCGCCGGATCAAAGGAAAATGGGGACTGCTTCACAGACCAATGGTTGCCCAATACGCGCCGGCCGCGCACATCTGGCTATCATATTCCGATGACCTGATTCATTGGGATGAGCGCCGGGTGGTACTGATTTGCCGTCGGGGCGGCTGGTGGGACAACAGCAGAATCGGACTGGCTGCACCACCGATTGAAACCGCAGAAGGCTGGCTTATGTTGTACCACGGAGTGCGCAAGACTGCCAGTGGATCTATTTACCGGCTGGGTCTGGCATTGCTCGACTTGGATGACCCCAGCAGAGTATTGCGCCGGAGCGACGAATGGATTTTTGGGCCGGAAAAGAGCTATGAACGGATTGGGGATGTGGCTGATGTGGTTTTCCCGTGCGGTTGGGTGCTGGATGATCAGACCGGACTGGTGAAAATGTATTATGGGGGTGCAGATTCATGTATTGCTTTGGCCACAGCCGCCTTAAGCGATTTGCTTAAATATATCATAAGCGAATGCCCGGAAACACAAAAGGATGCATTTTTATGATCATATTTTGCTGCGGTCCAAATCCCAATGATTGCACGACCTGGCAGCAACGAAACCAAAAAATAATCGGGGAAGAGAGGAAACTAATAAGATGATAACAAATAATGGAATGATCAATATTGCATTTTTAAGCACCTATCCTCCGCGGGAATGCGGACTGGCTACATTTACTGAGGACCTGATCAACGAAATAGATAAAACAGGCATAGTTCAGTCTTGTGTAATCGCGGTCACCAATGGCGAAGTATACGATGATCCGCGGGTGGAATACACAATGAGCCAGCACCAGCGCGCGGATTATTTTCGCACCTCCCGCTGGATCAATACTCATATGGACCTACTGGTCATAGAACATGAATATGGTATCTTTGGCGGGGAATGTGGAGAATATATCCTTGATCTGGCCAGGAACTTACAGATTCCCTTTATCATAACCACCCACACCGTACTGCAAAATCCATCCCGCCAACAACGGATGGTACTTAAGACTCTCGGAAGTCTATGTACCGGAATAGTGACTATGGCAGAAAACTCCATTCCGATACTGGCAAGAGTGTATGGCATCGAACCTGACAAAGTTACGGTTATCCCGCATGGTGTACCCTATCTGCCTGCTAAACCGCGGGAACAACTGAAATTTGAACATAACTTAAACGGCCAACATGTGATAAGCAGTTTTGGCCTCATAAGTCCAGCCAAGGGTCTTGAGTATGGGATCAAGGCGGTTGCTCAAGTCGTGCCAAAATATGACAACCTGGTCTATCTCATTCTGGGCAAAACACATCCAGCCGTCAAACAGGCCATGGGCGAAAGCTACCGGCAGAACCTCATGAACTTGGCGGAAAGTCTTGGAGTGCAGGATAATGTTAGATTTATTGACAAGTACCTGACCAAAGCAGAAGTGATGATGTATCTGAATTTGTCTGACATTTATATGACGCCCTATCTTTCCAGAGAGCAAGCCGTCAGTGGGACCCTGGCATATGCCGTAGGATGCGGACGAGTCATCGTGTCGACTCCGTATCGATATGCCCGGGAAATGCTGGGTGACGGACGGGGCATGCTGGCCGAATTTAGTGATGCTGACTCGCTGGCGTCGTGTATTAAATATATTCTTGAAAATCCCCGTCACAAAACACATATGGAAATGAAGACTCTAAAGCTTGGGCAGACAATGACATGGGCCAATGTGGCGGGACGCTACATCCAACTGTTCATCAACATCGTGAAACCATCCCGGCGGACTGTAGTGCAGGTGGGATAAATGAATAAGATTAAAGAAAAATTTAATGTTAACCATATTTGGCGCATGACTGATGCCACGGGTATGTTTCAACACTCACGGTTCAGCATTCCCGACCCGGATAAGGGATACACCACCGATGACAATGCCCGGGCACTGATAATGGCGGTAATGCTCCACGAGAACTTCCCGAAGGCCGACTACCTCGCGCTGGTTTACCGTTACCTGGGGTTTGTCCTGTATGCGCAAAGCAGAAACGGCGGATTTCGGAATTTTATGACTTGCAGCGGGCAGTTTACCGAAGAGGAAGGATCAGAGGATTGTTTTGGCCGTTGTATATGGGCTCTGGGTTATACCATGGCTTCCCCGGTCATGCCCGGTTGGGTAAAAAAAGCCAGCGCTGCCGCTGTCAAGCGCGCCATGGTTCGTATCCCAACTATTACCAGCTTACGCGGGCAAGCCAATACGATGGTCGGACTGGACTTGTTTGGTGGTCAGGAAGCCAAGGCTTTCATGCCCGTTCTGGCCCAGTCGCTGCTTACCCAATATGAACAATGCGCCACGCAGGAATGGTACTGGTTTGAGGATCAGCTTACTTACGATAATGCCGTGCTGCCATGGGCTTTGTTCGCGGCTTATCGTCAACTCGGGCAGGGGGATTTGCTGCGTACGGCGCTGGAAAGCTTAGAGTTTCTTGACCAGATTACTTTCCGTAACGGTTATTTTCAGGCCATCGGCTGTAAAGGCTGGATGCTGCAGGGAGAGATGCCCGCGCAATATGATGAGCAGCCCATTGAAGCCTGCTCAACTGCACTGGCTCATTTAGCCGCCTATGATGTTACCGGCGATGGGGCGATGCTGGAGCTGGCAAGACGGAGTTTCGCCTGGTATTTGGGTAAGAACTCTTGTGGTAAAAGTTTGATCAAAGATGAGACCGGGGGATGCTGCGATGGTATAACCTCTGACGGGCTCAACCAGAATCAGGGGGCCGAAAGCATCGTTGGTTATTGCATAGCCAATTTTTCCATTGAAAGATATAAGGCGGCAGATTCCAGTCTCAGTTTAGAAAAGAAAGCGAGTTACCGATGAAAATAATTATTCTTGCCGGGGGCGGAGGCAGTCGCTTATTTCCGTTTTCGCGTACCAGCTACCCCAAACAGTTTCTGAAATTAAATAGCAATAAATCCCTGCTGGAGCAGACGATCGAGCGCTTTTTAACGCTGGTCAAGCCATCCGATATAGTCATCGTTACCAACCAGGACTATGTTCACCTGGTGAAAACAGCGCTTGTTGATTCCAATGCCCAGTCAGCCCATATTTTACTGGAACCAGTAGCGCGCAACACTGCGCCGGCCATTGCCTTTGCGGTCAGGTACTGTATCAGTCAATTGGGCTGTGATCCGGACGAGGTGATGATCGTAACTCCCTCTGACCACCTCATTGGCCCGGTGGACAGGTTTACGGAAAATATGAGGCAGGCGGCTGGCATGACGGAGTCTCACCAGCTTGTGACCCTTGGCATACCGCCAGACAGCCCGGAAACCGGATATGGCTATATCAAGGCTGGGCAGCCATTGGGCAGCGGGTTTAAGGTCGATTCGTTCCATGAGAAGCCTGACCTGGCAATGGCAGAGGCCTACCTGGCTGCAGGTAGCTACTATTGGAACTCAGGTATGTTCGCTTTTACCATCGCTGGTTTTTTAGAAGAATTACGGGTGAACCAGGGGGATCTATATGCGATGATGGATACAGGTCTGGAGGAGATGCGAGCCAATTTCGCCGAGATGCCCAATATCTCATTCGACTATGCCGTAGCCGAAAAATCAAGGCAGGTGGTGATGTTGCCGCTTACAGCTGAGTGGAGCGACATCGGCTCCTGGGACGCTGTTTATGACATGCTGGAAAAAGATGCCGACGGCAATGCCATTCAGGGGGACTGCATGCAGATAGAGTGCTTAAACACACTGATGTTGGGACAAAGCCGCCTCATTGCCGGTATTGGCCTGGAAGACATCCTGATAGTGGAAACCGGCGATGTTATTGTAGTTGCTAGAAAGGGCGAGTCACAGAAAGTGAAAGAGCTGGTAAACGAACTTAAGGCCGGCAGTCGACCGGAAGCGGACGAACATATGATGGCTTATCGCCCCTGGGGATCATATACTATATTAAGCTCCGGGCCAGGGTTTAAGATAAAGCAGATCGTAGTCAACCCCGGGCAGATACTTAGCCTGCAGATGCATTATCACCGCAGTGAGCACTGGATCGTTATCAGCGGTAAAGCAGAGGTTACGATCCGCGCCAACAGACAAAATTTATACGAGAATGAGAGTGCTTTCATACCGCAGAAAGCCAGACATCGCCTGAAGAATGTGGGCTCAGTACCGCTGGTGATCATCGAGGTGCAGAATGGCAGTTATCTGGGCGAGGATGATATAGTGCGGTTTGAAGATATCTATGGTCGGCAGGATGCATCATGCGCAGCTTTAATATAGGCGCTGATGCGCTTTAAAGATATCTATGGCCGGCAGGATGCGGATCTGGTGAAAGAAATTGCAGCACGGGTATATTACGGTCTTTTAAGCAGCACCGTTTAAGCATAATTTAATAAAAGGAGGCAGAGATATGGAGAGCAAAGCGGAATATAAAGCAAGGCTGAAAACCGAACTGCGCCAGGTGGGCAGCGAGATCGATGAACTGATAACCAAAACTGACAAAATAGCAGCAGAGATCAAGCAAGGTTATGAAGAGATCGAAACTGACCTGTTGGATAAGCAGTCAGAGACACTGGCAAAGCTTAAGGAATCATCACTGTCAAAAGACGAAGTCTGGGCTTTGGTCTGGGATAACGTCGGTGATGCAGTCAAAGAATTTAATCTCCAGGCAATAACCAAGATCAGGCAGGATTATAAGGAACTGGGACCTGCTCTGCAAGCAAAACAGGCTGCACTGCAAAAACAATTTCATGAATCAGCAATAGCGGGTGAAGAGGCATGGGCTGAAATATGGAATGCAGTGTGGAATGAGGTATGGAATATAGCGGAGGAACTTAATCGCCAGGCAGCAATTGAAATCAAGCAGATCAGTGAGGAGTTCGAGGCCTTGTTTGTTAAGCAGGCTGAGCTGCAGGCAAAACTTCATGAATTACTGGTAGCCGGTGATGAAGTATGGACTGTACTTAAAGACGTAGGCAAAGCCATCGTGAAAGGAAGATCCAGTTAACTTTGCCATGATCATAAGTTGAATACATCTTTGCCCGGCAGACATATAGAAATGCAATGAAGGTGTTGCTCTTAATCCACCGCAGGTGAACAGGGTTGATGGTTTTCAGAGCGGCCCAAGCATGTCTGTGATATAATGGCGAACAGAAAGTAATACCGAGGGGGAAATTATATTGCGCAGCCAGAATAATGACATTTTAAATAATATAAGCCAGGCCAGTGCCGCCGCAGGCTCGGCGCCAGGAGAGCTTCCTTTAATAAACAGCAGCATGTTTCGTCAGTACGATATCAGGGGACGGGTTGGAACCGAATTGGATGATCCGGCAGTGAAGGCGATTGCCGATGCGTTTGCAGCATATCTGTTACAAGCTGGACGGAAAAAGGTAATTGTCGGCAGGGATAACCGGTTTTCCTCAGCTGGTTTTCGAAATATAGTTGTAGATGCTCTGCTGAAGAGTGGGCTGGATGTGATCGATATTGGCGAGCTGATCACGCCCATGTTTTATTTTGCAGCCCGCAATCTTAATGTAGATGCCGGGGTGATGATTACTGCTTCGCATAATCCGGGGCATGATAATGGCTTTAAGCTGCTCTTGGGTACTTCGACTATCTATGGGGATGAGATACAGCGACTTGCGCAGATGGCCGTTGATGGGATCGCAGTGACTGCTGATGTGCCGGGAAAATTGCAGAATATCAATATAGTCGAAGAATATGTTGCGGATATTAAAGGCCGGATCAGCCTGGGGCCACGTAAATTAAAAGTGGTGGTGGACTGTGGAAATGGTACAGCAGGCTTTATTGCTCCTCGTTTGCTAAGGGAGCTGGGCTGTGAAGTGGTGGAGCTATACTGTGAGAGTGATCCTTCCTTTCCGAACCATCATCCCGACCCGGTCAAGGTTGGTAACTGCCAGGATCTGATTAAGGTGGTGCAGACCGGGAAGGCCGATTTGGGAATTGGATTTGACGGGGACGGAGACCGTCTGGGAGTGGTGGCCCCAAATGGTAAGATCATTTGGGGTGATACACTGATGATTCTGTACTGGCGCGAGATTTTGCCCCGACATCCAGGGCTGGATTGTATAGTTGAGGTAAAGTGTTCCCAGGCCTTGGTGGATGAGATCGAGCACCTGGGAGGCAAGCCTATGATCTATAAGACAGGGCATTCACTGATTAAGGCAAAGATGAAGGAAATTGGGGCAATATTTACCGGGGAAATGTCCGGACATATGTTTTTTGCGGATGAGTATTATGGCTATGATGACGCGATCTATGCAGCAGCTCGTTTACTTCGGATCTTATCGAATAGTGATAAGAGTATTACAGAGCTTCTGGCTGATGTACCTGCTTATCATGCTACACCGGAGCTTAGGGTGAAAAGCAGCGATACGGAGAAGTTTATGATAGTGGAAAAAGTACTCCGCCATTTTAGAGCTCTATACGAAGTTATTGACGTTGATGGCGCCCGAATTCTCTTTCCGGGAGGCTGGGGACTGGTAAGGGCATCCAATACCGGTCCTGAACTGATCGTTCGGTGTGAAGGAAAGACAGTGGAGGATCTGGAGAAGATCAAGACAGAATTGTACGGATTTCTTGGGAAACTGGGGTTAAGTAATATTGGCCAGGAGTGAAAGTCCATCAGTACAACGCCCCGCAAAAGCTTCTTATATAGCATTGCCTTGCAAGCCCGTTGCAGGGCTTTTTTGTACCCACCAATTGCCTGGTTTAAATGCCCCGATGCCCGGTTACTCCCCCCAAAAAGAGTTTGCCGTTCCCATTACCTGCTTTTGTATAAGCAGGAATTCAGGGATTTTAATAGTATAGTATTAATAAACAAATGAACAGCCCGAGGCCGACTATCATTTGCGTACAGTAAAGGAATTGCAAGACCTGTGACAAGGGAGTATTACGGTGAATAAAATCATTATTTATACAGATGGCGCCTGTTCCGGCAATCCCGGCCCCGGAGGCTGGGGGGCAGTGCTGTTTTCAGGTGAACATAAGAAAGAAATATCCGGTGCCGAAGCTGAAACTACCAATCAGCGCATGGAACTAATGGCGGTGGTCAAAGCTTTAAAAGCCCTGAAGGTAAAGGACTGGGAAGTGGAAGTTTATTCCGACAGTGCCTACCTGGTCAATGCCTTTGCCCAGAAGTGGCTGGACAAATGGCAGCAAAACGGCTGGAAAAACAGCAAAAAAGAGGCAGTGGCCAATCAGGACCTATGGCAGGAGCTGCTGAAGCTGACGGCATTAAACCGGGTCACCATTAAAAAAGTCAAAGGCCATGCGGGGGATGAATTCAATGAACGCTGCGACCAACTGGCGCGCCAGGCAATTAAAAGCCTGGGCAGCCGGCAGTAATATGGAGGGAAACTGTTATGTGGCAGAAAATCTGTGACCGTTATACTACCTGGCGGGTGAAAAGAAAACTGACTACCTGCGGCAAGAACTTGAGGGCACGTAATCCCGGACTGCTTTTCCTCGGGGAAGGTTCTGAAGTTCATATCGGCGACAATGTTTTGCTGGAAAGGGATGTGAGGATTTCGACCGGCGCCGGGGGCCGGGTCTATATTGGCGACAATTCCTACATAGGCGACGGCTGCAATCTGCTGGCAGTAAAGGAACTCAGCATCGGCAAAAATTGTTCCATCAGCTGGCATGTGCTGTTTATGGATACCTCCTCTCATCCTCTGGGTGTCAGAGGGGAGATACCTGTTACCAAAATTGAACCGGTACGTATTGAAGATCATGTATGGATCGGCTGCCGGGCAGTAATATTAAAAGGTGTAACCGTGGGCGAAGGGTCTATAATCACCAATAATGCCGTGGTCACCAAAGATGTTCCGCCCCGGACCATGGTAGCCGGCAATCCGGCCAAAGTGATCAAAGAGGATGTTATCTGGGAATGATTTTTAGATGAGTAAAATCGAAATAAATTTTGAACGGGACGGTCAGGACAATAAGCCTGCGATCGGCATCAGGGTGAAGGACAAAGATGCCACTGTTGCTGACCTGCTTAAAGCCTGGCAGCCCCTGTGCGATGATAAACAGGTTTTAAAAAAATACGGCGACCAGCTTACCGGCGTCTGCAAAGGATGCCAGGCCAACTGCTGCAATACCGCTTACGTAATACCCGATTTGATTTCCTTCAAAAAAATGGCCGCCCACCTTAAACTTGATTACAAGAGTTTTATTGAAGGTTATTTTGACCGGGAGAAAGCGGCCGCCGGCTTGCTGCGACTTAAGCCCGACCCCTGCATATTCCTCAAGGATAATATCTGCACCATCTACCCTCACCGCAGTCTGATCTGCCGTTTTTACCTGTGCAGCAAAATGCTGGGAGACTGCGAACAGCTGATTTATTCCATAGCCTGGGCCGGCAGTGCTGCCCTGCAAATATTTGCCGAACAGAATCAATTGATCAAAACCGATCCCAGGGTTGGCTTAAGCAGTTTTGACCTGATGTTTAAGCAGCTTGTCGAAGAATATCGAGATAAACCCCAGGTGGGACTCTTCCTGCAGGCGGATTATTATGATGATGTTCCTCTGGCCTCGTTTCTTAAGTAAGGTTTTTTTCTTCAAAGGCAGGATTTTATCCAGTTAAAAGGAATATATATTTTGTTATTCTTTTTTAAATGCAGTAAACATCTGCTTTAAATAAACCAGGGAAATAATAAGACTGAGGAGGGGAATAATTTGTATTTTAAGAGTAAAACCAGACTGGCTGTCGTATTGAGTCTTATCATGATGTTTTCGGTCATCGCGGGCTGCGGCGGTGGAGGTACCGACACCGGCGGCGACAAGGCTGCCACAGAAACGATCAAATTAGGTTTCCTGGGAGCCACCACCGGTTCAGTTGCCAACTACGGCATACCCGGCGAAAAAGGCATGAAACTGGCTATCAAAGAAATCAATGCTGATGGCGGAGTTTTAGGCAAACAACTGGAAGGGATCTACGAAGACAACAAAGGCGACAACACTGAAATCGCCAATATTACTACTAAATACATCACCCGCGACAAAGTCGCAGCATTGATCGGCGACCCTTGTACCGGACTTACCAAAGTGGCCGCTGACATTGCCCAGAAAAATAAAGTGGTTATTTTCTCCGCCGGTGCTACCGGTGCAGGAGTAGTGGAAATTGGCGATTATGTTTTCCGTAATACCCTGCTGGATATATTTGCTGTTCCGGTAGTGGTCGACTGGATGTTAAACGACCAGGGCTGGAAAAACGTAGCGGTCATAACTTCTTTAAATAACGGGTACAGCACTGCTTTGACCCCGGTTTTCAAAGAAGCCCTTGAGGCCAATAATGCCAATATAGTTCTGGAAGACAGCATAAATGACGGAGAAACCGACTTCACCGCCCAGGTCACCAAACTGAAGAACGCCGGTGCTGATGTATTAGTATTTACCGGCTATTACACCGAAGCAGCCCTGATCATGAATGAAGCCCAGAAGCAAAACCTGGACATCAAATTGATTGGCGGCGATGGACTATACGGGCAGGATCTGGCTAAATTAGGACTGTCGGCAGTTGAAGAAAAAGTTATCTTCTACTGCGGTTTTTCCACCGACCAGCCCAGCGAAGAGACCGCAGCCTTCCTGGAAAGCTACCGGGCAGAATATAATGAAGAACCTGACATGTTCTCTGCCCAGTATTATGATGCCGTCAGAATCATTGCTGATGCCATGGAAAAGACCGGCAGCGCCGACCCCACTGTTTTCAAAGCTGAGCTGGCCAAACTGAAGGATTATCCCGGCGTATCCGGTATGACCTCTTTCAGAGCCGACCGGGAACCGATCAAGAGCCCGGTAATCCTGATGACAGTAAAAGAAGGAAAGTTTGCACTGGTCAACAAGTTACCGGTTGAGGTAAAATAAACAGGGTTTATAAAAATAAGTTGTTTGAGCAAAATGGCCCGTCCGTAATGGTCGGGCCATTTAAACGGAAAAGCGGGTAATGAGATAGGAGTGAGGGGTGAGGCGGCGGGCGATCGCTGATCGCCCCTACAGTAGGGGAAGATAGTATCTTCCCGTTGCCTGAGAATAGTTGGTCAGGAGATAGGCGTGAGGGGTGAGGCGCGAGGTGTGAAGTGTGAAGCGAGGTCAGCATGAATACCATTTGCGCCGGCAGAATTTAAGACCGGACCCAAGCGTTTTTAATCAGGCCGGCTTAAGTTCCGGAAGCATAGGTCGGAAACATAAGGACAGACCCCCTGCTTTCAGGTAACCATTGGCAGTCATAATTATACAGAGTTTAACTTACAGACCAGCCATTCTGTGTTAAACTGTGTATAATTGAATCGAAACAGGGGAGGAACTAAATGTTCTTAGAGCAATTATTAAACGGACTGACGCTGGGCAGTACTTATGCCTTGATAGCCCTGGGTTATACCATGGTCTACGGCATCATTCAGCTGATAAATTTTGCCCACGGGGAAATATATATGTTCGGTGCCTTCGCTGGTCTGTTTTTGGTAACAGTCGTAGGAACCAACCTGGTTATTGCTTTGATCGGAGCCATGATAATCTGCATGATCTTAGGCGTTCTGGTGGAGAAGATCGCTTACCGGCCGCTGCGGGGGAAATCTTCGCGCTTGTCCGCCCTGATAAGTGCCATCGGTGTCTCCATATTTTTATCAACCCTGATGGCTTTGCTGCGGGGCACCAATACAACCCGTTACCCGGATATAATAAACCGCCACACTTATATAATCGGTAATGTGGAAATATCATCCCTGCAGATCATTATTCTGGTGGTGGCTGCCTTACTTATGGTAGGACTGGAGCTGCTGATCCAGCGCACGAAAATCGGCAAAGCTATGCGGGCCTGTTCCCAGGACCTGGATGCTTCCGCCCTGATGGGTATCAATGTGAACCGCGTAATATCAGCTACCTTTGCCATCGGTTCCTGCCTGGCCGCAGCCGGAGGAGTTATGGTAGGAATTTATTATAATGCCGTCTGGCCATACATGGGGACCATGGCTGGGCTCAAAGCTTTTGCTGCGGCAGTCTTAGGTGGAATAGGCTCTATTCCCGGCGCCATGATCGGCGGCCTTACTCTGGGAGTTATGGAAATAATGGGCGTAGCCTATCTTTCCTCCTCATATAAGGATGCCATAGCCTTTGCCATACTGATCCTGGTTTTGATCATTCGACCCCAGGGGATCATGGGCAAGAAGTTAATTAAAAAAGTGTAGGTGAACCTTTTAGGATGGAAGCGTTCCTGACCCAGTACATCGATGCATATTATTTAAGGATCATAATCCTGATCGGGATAAACATCATACTGGCCCTGGGCTTGAATCTGATCACCGGCGTTACCGGTCAGCTGTCCATGGGGCATGCCGGCTTTATGAGCATCGGCGCCTACACGGCAGCTATTCTGACTATGCAGTACGCTGCCCCCTTCTGGCTGGCACTTTTAGCCGGAGCCAGCCTGGCCGCTTTCTTTGGTTTCATAATCGGCATCCCGACCCTCAGGCTGGAAGGGGACTACCTGGCTATGGTAACCATTGGTTTTGCCGAGATAATAAGAGTATTTTTTCTTAATTTTGAACCGGGGGGCAAAGCCGTTGGCCTTTACGGCATGCCTCAATATACTACCTTCGCTATGGTCTGGATCATAGTTATCGTCGTGATCCTCCTAAATGCCAAACTGCTTGATTCCCGCACCGGACGGGCACTTTATGCCATCCGCGAAAACGAGATAGCAGCAGAAGCTTCCGGGATCAACACTACCCGCATGAAAGTTTTGGCCTTTACGGTCGGATCATTCCTGGGCGGGCTGGGCGGAGGTTTATATGCGCATTACATGAGCTATATCGCCCCACAGGACTTCGGCTTCATGAAATCCATAGAAATATTGAATATGGTGGTATTAGGCGGCATGGGCAGTATCCCCGGCACCATACTGGGGTCGGTCATTCTGACCATCGCTCCGGAAATGCTGCGCATCGTGGCCGATTACCGTTTGCTGTTTTACGGCGGACTGCTGGTTGTACTGATGATATTCAGGCCCAACGGTTTGCTGGGCGATGTCCGCGTCTATGATATAAAAAAACGCTGGCTTAAAAAAGAGGGAGAGTAAATGGAAATTCTGCGGATGAAAGGAATAACCCAGGAATTTGGCGGATTACGCGCCTTGGATTCCGTGGATTTGACGGTGAAAGCCGGGCAGATATTCGGCATCATCGGTCCTAATGGAGCCGGAAAGACGACTCTGTTTAACATAATTACCGGCATCTATGTTCCTGTCGAAGGTACGATCCATTTTAACGGCCAGGAAATGAAGCGTGTCCCTCCGCATAAAGTGGCAGGGTTGGGGATCGGCAGGACCTTCCAGAACATCAGACTGTTCAATAAACTTTCCGTAATCGACAATGTACGGGTAGGAAGCCATGCTGTCAACCACAGCGGTTTTTTCAGCGACTTGTTCGGCCTGCCTCCGGCCCGCCGGGAAGAAAAAGAGATATTAAAGCGTGCCGGACAGCTTTTAAATATGGTCGGGCTTTATGAAAAGCGCGGTGAATATGCGGACAACCTTTCCTACGGCGAACAGCGCCGCCTGGAAATTGCCCGGGCCTTGGCCCTGAAGCCCTCGCTGCTGCTTCTGGATGAACCGGCGGCGGGGATGAACACCAGTGAAAAAGCAGAATTGATCGAGCTGATTTACCTCATCCGCCGGGAATTTGACCTGACTGCCCTTTTAGTAGAGCATGACATGAGCCTGGTTATGCAAATCTGCGAAAGGATCGCGGTTTTAGATTACGGGCGCAAAATTGCTGAAGGCAGCCCCGATGAGATCAAAGGCGATGAAGCAGTAATAAGTTCCTATCTGGGAGTACAAGCGTGAAAAATTCCCGTATTTATTTGGCTATTTTCCTGGCGGTGGCCAGCATGTCCACCTCGTCGATCATTATCAGATCAACTGATGCTCCGGCGGTGGCGATCGCTTTTTACCGGGTCGTCTTTACCGCTGCGATAGCCTTTCTGATCAGCAGCCGTTCAGCCGTAGAAAATGCCCGGCAGATATCGCGCCGCGACTGGTGGTACATAATTGGGGCCGGTGTCTTTCTGGCTCTGCATTTTGCCTTCTGGAATACCTCCTTAAACTTCACCAGCGTCTCCAGCTCAGTACTGTTCACCAACCTGCAGGTTATTTTTGTCCTGATATTTTCCCTGGTATTTCTGCGGGAAAAATTAAACCGGATAGCTGTTGCCGGAATTGTAGCAGCGCTTATCGGCAGTATATTTATTGTATCCGGCGATTTGGGAGCCGGGAAATTCTATGGAGATATGCTGGCATTAGCCAGCGGATTATTCATCGCGGTCTACTATATAATCGGCCGCAATGTCCGGCCCCGGATCGATGCTGCTGCCTATACCTGCTTTACCGCTGCCGTAGCCATAGTTGTGCTGGTACCGGTTATGATCTTGGGGAATTACAGCTTTACCGGCTATCCGCTTAACGTATGGTTTAAGTTCTTCCTTTTAGCACTGGCCGCCGGGATCTGCGGGCACCTTGTCTTAAATTGGGCTTTAAAGTACGTCAAAGCCCCCATCGTATCAGTTTCCATCCTCGGCGAATCAGTAGGCGCCACCATCCTGGCCTGGCTGATATTTGGCGAATACCTCATGTGGTACCAATTTGTCGGCGGCTTTTTAATTTTAGCCGGCATCTACGTCGCCAACACCAACCGGGAATAGGGCGTGAGGTGTGAGGTGTGAGGGGTGAGGAGTGAGGAGTACGCTCCTTAATAAGCCGTGATGGTTAAAAACCCTGGAGTCCGGCCTTAAATTCTACCGGTTGAAGTCTCCGCACGCAACGGGGAAGGTCCTTTTTACACGCTTTGTTTTAATCATTCCGGCTTATATCCGTTGCGCCTGACCCCTGACTCCTATCTTCTAACCAACTAATCCCCAACTGTTCTCAGGTAACGGGAAGATACTATCTTCCCCTACAACGCGTGAGCCAAGGTTCTCCTCACCCCTCACCCCTCTCTCCTCACTTATTTATACAAAGTGGCAAGCTTAGTGTTGGGGTAGTAATATTCCACGATCTCCCGGGCAGTTTTGTTTTGTTCGGTGACCATTACGCTGGCTCCCCATTGTTCCATGCCGCAGCCGTGTCCCCAGCCGTTGCCCTTGAAGACCACATTGTCACCTTCTAGTCTGATGCTGCTGAGCATAGTGGAATAAAGCTTGTCAAAGCCAATTTCTTCCCTTAGATCCAGGGCGGATATCTCTGCACTCCCGGCAGTTATAGTGAGAGCTCTTCCCGTAGGTCCCTTTTTACTGATTTTTATTTTTTTAAGATCGGCACTTTCCCCCATGATCTTTTTTATTTCACTGGCCGGCACCTTAACGGTCCAATTGGTATATTTCTCAGGTGCAGCTTTAAGTCCGTCAGTTTTCACCGGAATAATATAATCTGCGGCATATTTCTTGAATTTAGGGAACCCTTCATCGATGCTGGCGGTTTTTTTATAAGAAACGGCATGAAAAAAAGTATAGGCAAATTTCCCCTGGTAAGTCAGTACCTGCCCCCGGGTTTCCTCCACAGCCTTGATTATATCTTTATCCACCTTGTTTTCGTTATAGGCCTGGAACTCCGTATGGTCATCGCTGGCATCCGTACCGTGTTTGCCCCGGGTTCCGCCCTGATATTCCATCAAAGCCAAAGTCATGGTACGGGCCAGTATCGCCTGGGCCTTCAGCACTTCCAACGGAAACTTTTCGCCTACTTCTGCTGCTACTACTCCCTGTACATATTTTTCCAGTTTTATATCTTCTTTGCTGCCATCAGCCTTGCGGAACAGGCTGATGGTTGGTTCATTATCATATTTAGCTACTTCCTCCGCAAGTTTAACATCGGCTTCATCCGTCTGGGGCCGCCGGGCCTGGGCTTGGCAGCCGCATATTCCCAGCAAAAAGGCCAGCAATAATATTATGGCGGTTAATTTTCTGCTGCTGCAGTACAAAAAGATTCCTCCTTTAGATTTTTTATTAGTATTGCCGTTCAATTTTTTGTTATGAGCGGCAAACTTATGTATAATCTTAGTAATTAAAAAGGAGGCTTTGGCCATGGAAATAGTGCTGGTAAATCCAGAAATACCGCAAAATACCGGGAACATAGCCCGAACCTGTGCCCTGACCAGGACCGGGCTCCATCTGATAAAACCGCTGGGATTTTCCCTGTCCGACCGCTATTTAAAAAGAGCCGGCCTTGATTACTGGGATCAGGTACAAGTGCAGGTGTGGGAAAGTCTTCAGGAAATGCTGGCCGCTTATCCCGGACGGGAAATATATCTGGCTACTACCAGGGCTGCCCACAGTTATAACGAAATCCAATATACTCAGGATGATATTATAATTTTCGGCTGTGAAACCAGCGGGCTTCCCCGCGAGATAATGGAGATGTATCCTCAGCGCCGGATAAGGATTCCCATGCTGGACATTGGCCGTTCCCTCAATTTAAGTAATTCCGCCGGAATAATACTATATGAAGCACTGCGGCAGCTAAATTTCCCCGGCTTAAAATAAATCTTCAGAATATAGTGACAAATAAAATAGTATATAGTATAATTTTCCAAATAAAAAATATTTATGGAGAGGTGGATTATAATAAAAAAGCTCTGATTGTACATGCCGATTTTGTAACCGGTTAAGATTCAGTCGGATTTTACCTGGAAAAAGAATAGCCAATCTGAATATACATCACCATTTTTGCCAGCATATTTTATCACTCCGTTAAATGTTTCCAAAAAGCAACTTGCCAATTAAATAATAATGTGATGAAGATTTTACAGCAAAAGCCATTCAGGCGAATTATCAGCGACTCTAAATTAACTGAAGAAGAGGAGCAAAGGTTCAGTTCAAAGGTATTGCTCAAAATTGACTGGAGGGCATAAATGAGAAATGAGCAAAGAAAACCGGATGATACATGTATTGACCATGAAAACTGGCTGCGGCTAGCCAGTGATTACGACGAAATTCCATTAACTGATGAGGTCAATGAACGGCTGATAAGACTGAGCCAGTATGAATCACTGTGTCTTCTGGCGGCCGGTAAAGCTCATGATTTCAGGAATCTGCTGTCCATTGTCCGCGGCAACATTTCCCTGAGCAAAATGAAATATTACGATCACCCGCAGTTGCTGAAATGGCTGGAAGATGCAGAAACCGCCCTGGCTCAGGCGTACAGTCTGGCCAATCAGTTAATGAACATGGGCAAAGGAAACTATCAAGGCAAAAAGGTAATTCATGTCAGGGAATTTCTGCAGCGGACCAGTGAGGCAACTCTCAGCGCTTACGATGTTATTCCTGTATTTGACATCAGTGATGACTTGTGGGATGTATTTATTGATGAAGGGCAAATCCAGCAGGTCATTATCAATTTGCTGGTAAATGCGGTTCAGGCCATGCACAACTGCGGGACAGTATGGATCGGAGCTGTCAATGAAGAAATTAAAGAAAATAATGGCTATTTAGCCTCTGGTATGTATGTAAAAATAACTGTCCGCGATGAAGGCGGAGGGATCCCTGAAGCATACTGGGGGGATCTGTTTCAGCCATTTTTTACGACCAAGTTAAAAGGTACCGGACTGGGGCTGAGCACCAGCAATGCCATCATAAATCAACATCAGGGCTATATGAATTTTGTTTGTGATCATAAAGGAACCACCTTTATGGTTTTTTTACCGGCCGTTAAAGTCAGGAACCAATATTTTGCCGAAAGTTACCAGCATTATGCCCGGGATCTGGCTGATAAATAACATAAAAAAAACCCGGCGGACGGGTTTTTAGCGGTAAATCCTATTCATCGAGAACCGGTGCCTCTACCGGGCATACATCTGCACATGAACCACACTCGGTGCAAAGCTCGGGATCGATCACGTATATATCATCGCCTTCGCTGATGGCTTCAACCGGGCACTCATCCACACATACCCCACAGGAAATACACTCTTCGGTAATTTTATAACTCACTTTATTTCCTCCTTCACAGTAAATTAATAATAGAATTATAATAACTGCTGTTTTCTTTGTCAATTTTAATTGCATTCTTTAAAAGCAAAGTTTTTTGCTATAATAATTATTGTTAATCACTGATTCGAGGAGAAACTAAAATGAAATGTTTACTGATGGCCAACGGGGAATACGGAGACATTACAATTTATTATGAACTGGCACATAAAACCGACCTGGTCATCTGTGCCGACGGCGGGGCCAACTATGCCTATCAGATAGGCGTCACCCCTGACTATATCATTGGCGACCTGGATTCCATCCGCCCTGAAGTCAGGGAATATTTCAGCAGTCAGCCGGTGTGTTTCAAAGAATACCTGCCCGCCAAAGATTTCACCGATACCCAGCTGGCTCTGGCTTTAGCAGCAGACCTGGGTGCTGATGAAATAATCCTCACCGGCACTTTAGGCGGCAGGCTTGACCATACCCTGGCAAATCTATATAGTTGTATTGAAGCCGTGCAAAAAGGGATAAAAATCACCCATTTCGGACCGGATGTGACTATTTATCTGACCAAAAGCGGGTTGCGTCTCAAAGGGCATGCGGGCGATTTAGTATCGATAATTCCCCTTACCGGCAAGGCTTCAGGTATAACCATCAGCAATTTTGCCTATCCCTTGCAGGAGGCAGTATTATATCAGGAAAAGCCTTATGCAGTTTCCAATCAAATGCTGACGGATACGGCAGAAATTAAGATAAAGGAAGGAATTATAGCCGTTTTTCACTATCATCAATAACAGACCAGTTTACCCCTGCAAGAAAACGGCAGAAAATAGCATATAACAGTGAGGCGTGAGGCGTGAGGTGTGAGGGAACCTTGGCTCATGCGTTGTAGGAGAAGATAGTATCTTACCGTTACACTGGATCAAAAGCGGAGGAAAAAAGTGGATTTATCATTTCTGGCCGGCGTTTTTGCCAGCCCCTGGAATATAATACGCAGTGTAGTCGACATAGGCATAGTTGCTTATCTTTTTTACCGCATACTAATTCTTATGCGGGGCACACGGGCCGCCCAGCTCCTTAAAGGGCTGGTGTTGCTGCTGGTATTCTCAGTGGTAGCCAGTTTCCTGAAGCTGGATATGGTCAACTGGATAATGGACAAATTATGGATAGCCTTTGCCGTTGCTTTGCCGATAGTATTTCAGCCCGAACTGCGCCGCATTTTAGAGCAGATTGGCCGCGGAAGTTTTTTTCGCGCCGATAGTCTGATAGCCCGGGAAGCCAGCGAAGTTATCATAAATGAAGTGGTACAGGCAGCCAGCATTATGTCCTTGAGCAAAACCGGAGCACTGATGGTCATAACCCGCGAGACCGGCATTAAAGAATACCTGCAGACCGGAGTGCCGATCGATTCTGTTATTTCAGCCAGCCTGCTGGTCAACATATTTGTTCCCAATACCCCGCTGCACGACGGGGCAGTGATCATCACTGACGGACGGATCAGCCATGCTGCCTGTTTCCTGCCTTTAAGCGACAATCCCGGCCTGTCAAATCAACTGGGTACCCGCCACCGGGCCGGCATTGGCATAACCGAAGTATCCGATGCCCTGACGGTGATCATATCAGAAGAGACCGGTACCATATCGACAGCATCGGAAGGGAAGATAAGCCGGGACTACAACACCGTCACCTTAAGGGAAGCCCTGAGAAAAGAGCTGGCCTCAGAGGAAAGCTTTAAGGAATCCTGGAAAAGGAGGTGGGCAGGTGAAGACAAATCCGATGCAAAAAAAGAGCAGTAGATTCAACAAACTGATAGCGATAGTTTTAGCCCTCGCCCTGTGGTTCTATGTTGCCGGGCAGGGACAAATGACGGCTAAAAACGATGCCGAGGTCGATTTGAATTATATAAATTTAAGCGAAAATCTGACGGTTTCCGGACCCGATAATGTAACCGTCAAAATGTGGGGCACCATCGGTGAAGGCGACCGGGTGGAAGAGGCCTATGTTGATTTGTCCGGCTTAGGTCCCGGTACTTATACTTTGCCGGTCAGCCTGCAGCAGACCAACCGGGCTTTACTTGCTAAAGTGGAGCCGGACAAGGTAAAAGTGGTGATCGCTGAAATGCAAAAAAATATATTGACCATCGTACCCCGTGCCCAGAACGATCTGGCGGAGGGATTTGAGCTCACCGATATATTTACTGTGCCGGAACAATGCTCAGTGCAGGGAGATAAGAGCGCGATAAGCAGTGTGCAAACGGTTATAGCGCCGGTAACCATTGCCGCCGCCAGCGAAATGCAGAGCATCACTGCAGATCTTAAGGCCCTGGATAAGGATGGGAATATTATTGAAGGGGTCAGATTGATCCCGGCCAAAGCCACCGTATATGCAGTAGTCAGCGAAAAAATGGCCAGTAAGAAATTGCCCCTCAAGGCAGTTTTTGAAGGTGATGTGGCAGAAGGCTTGGCAATGGGGGAAGTCGTTATTGAACCCCTGGAAGTTTTAGTGGCCGGCAACCCGGATTTGATCGAAAATTTAAGCGAGATAGAGACTAAAACTATTGATGTAAGCGGCTACAGCAAATCGATCACTGTTGAAGCTGAACTTTCAGTGCCTGAGGGAGTAAAAGTCTATCCCTCCCAGGCTGAGATATATATAGAAATCAAGCCGGCAGACGCGGCGCAAACCGAAGCAGCCGGTGAAGAGTAAGGACAAGTAACAGCGCAGATCAAGTTCTATATACACTTTCAGGTTTTAAAACGCATATGCTGATTTTGAACATAATAATATCAGGAGGGTCATTATGGGGGCATTATTTGGAACTGACGGAGTAAGAGGGGTGGCCAATGTAGATCTGACCCCGGAAATGGCTTTTGCTTTGGGAAGAGCCGGAAGCTATGTGCTGGCGAGCCGGTCCGAAGGCGTCAGGCCGCGCATTTTAGTCGGCAAAGATACGCGCATATCCTGCGATATGCTGGAGGCCGCTTTAGTAGCCGGGATCTGCTCCACCGGATCCGATGCCCTTACGGTTGGCATCATTCCCACCCCGGCCGTGGCTTATCTGACCAGAGTATATGAAGCATCCTGCGGCATAGTTATCTCCGCCTCCCACAATCCGGTGGCAGATAACGGCATCAAATTTTTCGGTCCCAACGGTTTTAAACTGCCGGACGAAATAGAAACGGAAATTGAAAAAATAGTCCTGGGAGGGACATCAGATATACCGCACCCCCAGGGGCCCGAAGTGGGAAGAGTCTATACGGTCCCCGATGCCGGCAACAAATATATCAGCTACCTGATGGACTGCTATTCCCTGGATAAAGACTTAAGCGGAATCACTGCAGTCATCGACTGCGCCAACGGTGCAGCTTATGAGCTGGGACCAATGTTATGGGAGCGCATGGGGGCAAAAGTTATTGCCATCAACGACCAGCCCAACGGCGTGAATATCAATGACCGCTGCGGCTCCACCGATACCGGCAGCCTGCAGAAAGAAGTGATCAACAGTAAAGCTGATATCGGCGTAGCCTTCGATGGGGATGCCGACCGCTGCATCCTGGTCGATGAACGGGGCAATGAACTGGACGGCGACCTGCAGATACTGATATGCGCTCTCGATATGCAGCGCCGGAAAAAACTTGATCCCCCGCTGGTAGTTGTGACCGTTATGAGCAACATCGGGCTGGACATGGCCCTGCAAAGGGAAAATGTTGAAATAGTCAGCACCAAAGTCGGCGACCGTTATGTCCTGGAGAAAATGCAGGAAACAGGCGGTAAAATAGGCGGCGAACAGTCCGGACACATAATTTTCCTTGACCATGCCACCACCGGCGACGGTATGTTGACCTCTTTAAAAGTTGCGGAAGTTTTAAAGCGCACCGGTCTCTCTTTAAGCGAGCTGACCCGGGAAATGGAAAAGCAGCCGCAGATACTGGTCAACGTAAGAATCGAAAACAAAGAAAAAGTCCTGGCCTTGCCGCTGATAAAGGAAGTCCTGGAAGAAGCCGAGCAAAAACTTGGCAAATGGGGCAAGCTGGTAGTCAGACCGTCCGGCACTGAACCGCTGGTGCGCATCATGGCCCAGGGACCGGACAAAAATTTGCTGGAAGAGGTGATAGAAGACATCAGAAGAGCAGTTGAAAGTGTTTCAGGGATCTAGGCAATAGAGTGAGGAGTGAGGTGTGAGGAGAACCTTCGCTCATACGTTGTAGGGGCGATTAGTAATCGCCCGAACCTTTTACACATTTTTCTCCCTTTTTTTGAAGTGGGGAGTGATGCGTGAGGTGTGAGGAGAACCTTGGCCCATGCGTCGTAGGGGCGATTAGTAATCGCCCGAACCTTTTACACATTTTTCTCCCTTTTTTTGAAGTGGGGAGTGATGCGTGAGGTGTGAGGAGAACCTTGGCTCATACGTTGTAGGGGCGATTAGTAATCGCCCGAACCTTAGCGGGCGAGCCTGCGAGCCCACAAAATAATCTAAAAGAGGAATGCAGCAAAACGTAGACAAGGGGACAGTTCTTTTGTCTAAAAAAATAAGCGCCAGACCCGCTTAAGGGCAAACAGCCAAAGCGGGTGACGAGGCGGGGGTTGATCGAAGATTCGGCGGATGACCCCCCGGTGTGCCGTCATCGTCAGTAAACATATAAAACCGGCCAGCAATGACCGCGACAAAAATGTTTACCAGCGGAGATGTAAAAGGGATGCCGCTTTGGCACTCTTTGAGGAGGATTTTTAAATGTGTGGAATAATGGGATATATCGGCCGCGGCAATGCAGTGCCGGTCATATTGGATGGATTAAATAAATTGGAATATAGAGGGTACGACTCAGCCGGCATAGCGATTTACCAGGACGGGGAAATAGCAGTACACAAGAAAAAAGGCCGGCTTGCCGGGCTGATCCAGTCATTGGGAGAGTTGCCGGTCAGCAGTTTGGGGATCGGCCACACCAGATGGGCCACCCATGGTGTGCCCAGCGATGAAAATGCTCATCCCCATACCGACTGCACAGGCAATATAGCCCTTGTGCATAACGGCATCATAGAAAACTACGCAGTCTTAAAAGATGAATTGATATCAGAGGGGCATAAGTTTATTTCCGAAACTGATACCGAGGTAATCATTCATTTGATCGAAAAAAACTATGACGGTTCCCTGGAAAGCGCAGTGCGCAAAACCCTTGCCAGTTTGCGCGGTTCCTTTGCCATTGCAGTCATCAGCCGGGATGAACCCGACAAAGTTATCGCTGCGAAAAAGGACAGCCCGCTGATCGTGGGCCTGGGCGACGGGGAAAACTACGTTGCCTCGGATATACCGGCTATATTAGGCAAGACCACCCAGGTGTATATTATGGAGGATTACGAATTTGTAGTAGTAACGGCTGATAAAGTTATCTTTACCGACTTTGCCGGCAATCCAGTCAGCAAAGAAATATTCACGGTCAAATGGAATGCGGTTGCCGCAGAAAAAGGCGGCTATGATCATTTCATGCTCAAAGAGATCCATGAGCAGCCCGATGCCATAAGACAGACCCTGCGTGGCAAGATAAAGGATGGGGCAGTTGATATGCCCTTCCTGGGAATGGATGAAGAATTTAAAAAAGCCGGCAAGATCTATATCGTCGCCTGCGGTACTGCCTACCATGCAGGCCTGGTAGGACGGATCATCATCGAAAAACTGGCCCGCATACCGGTAGAAACTGATATCGCTTCAGAATTTCGCTACCGTGACATATTGTGGCAACCCGACGATTTAATGATAGTAATAAGCCAGTCCGGTGAAACCGCCGATACCCTGGCAGTCCTGCGTGAAGCCAGACGCAACGGCATAAAGGTTTTAGCCGTTACCAATGTAGTGGGAAGCTCAGCCGCCCGGGAAGCCGATCAGGTCATCTATACCCATGCCGGGCCGGAGATAGCGGTAGCGTCAACCAAAGCCTACTCCACTCAGTTGCTTATAATGTATCTGCTGGCAATTTATATAGCCCAATTGAAAGGGACTTGTGAAAGTTCGGAACTGCAGGCGCTGACCGCAGAATTAGCGGACATCGATAAAAAAGTCGAAGCTGTTTTTAACCAGCAAAGCAAAGTTGAAGAACTGGCCAGACGCTATAAGGATGTGCAGAGCACCTTCTTCCTGGGACGCGGCTTCGATTATGCCGTAGCCATGGAAGGAGCATTGAAGCTCAAAGAAATTTCCTACATCCATGCCGAGGCCTATGCCGCTGGAGAGTTGAAACACGGACCCCTGGCCCTGATCAGTGAAGGAGTCCCGGTTTTAGCGCTTATCACCCAGGAGGCTTTAGCGGAAAAAAGCATGTCCAATATTAAAGAAGTCAAAGCCCGTGGGGCAGTAGTAGCAGCTGTTTACCAGGAGAGCCTGAGCGAAGCCTGCCGGGAATGCGACGAGCATATAGTAATGCCGGATACCAACCCATTGTTAAGCTCTTTGGTTTCCGTAGTTCCGTTACAGATATTTGCTTATTATATGGCAGTGTTCAGAGGAGCGGATGTAGACAAACCAAGAAACCTGGCTAAAAGCGTGACGGTAGAATAGGAATAGTGAGGTGTGAGGCGGCGGGCGATCACTGATCGCCCCTACAGTAGGGGCGCACATCGTGCGCCCGAAATTTGCTGTAAGGGGTGCAGAGACAAGACCCCTCACGCCTCACTCCTCGCAGTTTAAGACCTGACGCCAGCGTTTTTAATCAGGTCGGCTTAAATACAGGAAGCACAGGGTACAGACCCCCAGCTTCCCTTCGGGCAGCAGATGGGTCAGTCCCCGAGCTTCCTCCAAACAGTTTCCTCCCTGCTTCCAAAAAGCGCGAAGCGCAACTCCTCACCCCTCACGCCTCACTAATTATACCCCTTCGGGGCATACCCTATTCGGCGCCATTGGTATTGTTGCGAAAAGGTGGGCAGCATTTCTGAATATAACCTACGACCAGTTTAGGCCAAAGCATACTATTGGGGAATTCCGAACTATAAAATCCTACCAGACTGTTAAATATTTCATTTCCAATCAGCATTATTCCATTATTGGGACAACACCCGGAGTACCATCCTTTTACCAGTGAGCATACATCAAAATAAAGTTTTTCGAAGTTCCCGGGACAGACGGTACTGCAGTATTCCGGGCAAAGGAAAATTGGCGGTTGATTGCACCAGGTAACGCTGTCTTCTTCCCATGGAGCCAAAACATTATAAAGGCATACTTCAATATCTCCTGGCACTTCATTACGATAAATACTCAACTCCAGATAAGCATAGATGATCTCACTATTGGGAGGAATATAATTGCACCCCAGACTACATAGATCAAATTGCAGCAAACTGCGATAATCATCAGTGCATGGGCAGATTTGGGTTGGACAATCGTATTGACTTACATATAAATAGGGGGCTTCTCCAAAGTTTGTGTGTGGATAAAACTCAGCAATATAAGCATCCTGACTGGGAGTAAAGCATATTGTAGTGCAAAGACATCCATTGATCTGACTGGTAACATTATTTGCACAGGACATTTGTAACCCTCCTTTCAGTATTTGCTATATTTTATTGGTTTTTAAACCAAAAGGTTACACTGGAGGGTTATATTAACTTTGCTCTGTTTTGGAAGCAGGGGGTAATTAGTGAGGCGTGAGGCGTGAAGCGGCGGGCGATCACTGATCGCCCCTACAGGAACGATTGCAACACATTTATAGGAGCGTATACCCTATAGGGGTAACCGTATGCTTCCTTGATGAAACCATAAAAAAAGACCGGTTACCCGGACTTTTTAGTTTGTCAAATAAGTTGGCAGACCGAAGAAAAAAAGTGAAGATCGAGGCACGAGCAAGCCCCACGATTGAGGCGTACTGAGGTACGGCGATTGAGCGGGGTTTGTGATGTAACAATGAGATTCGCTTTTTTTGACGGTCTAAAAAGTCCGGTTACCCGGACTTTTTATTAAATCCTCCTTTAGGGGGGCGGTAATTCAGAAGACTTTGGCGTTCCGGTCATTTCATTTATTTCTTCATATACTATTAATTCCGGTTTTTCATAGATCATAACAGCAACCTCCTTTTGGCAGATTTTATGCAGTGATCCCTGACCAGTCACAGAGATGCGGCTTTCCGCAGCTTTGTACTGTTGATTCACTTTCCAATGACTATTTGCGATATACTTGTTTATTTCATGTTATAGCATGGAAAAATTATTGTAAAGCAACAAAAGAGAAACAATTTAAAAACAACCCCTCACACCTCACGCCTTTCCCGGCCCGCTGATTTACCGCTTAGGAGCTTGTTATTGTGAAAATCCGGATAATATTCCATAATACAAGGTAGAGGATAACAAAGTTATTATCCGGCAAAGGAGAAAGCGCTATGAAAAAACTTATCCAGGTATGCGGAGACCCTACCGTAGATTGGTTCAGGATCCATTATGAAGAGATCATCGTCAGGGGCGGGGTCTATTACTGGGAAAAACATACAGAAGACACCAAAGTCAGGCTGAGTTCCAAACCGGGCGGCTCGGCTATGATCTATCAGCTGTTGGGCAAAATGACAGCGGCGGATACGGCCACGGTGGAAGGCAATGTTATAAATGAGGAATTGCTGAACCGTCCCAAAGACAGCCGGATAACCACCTCCTGGACGGTATGGCGGGAGTTCCCCAACCCCGGATTTGCGCATCATTCATATCGCCTGGAGAAATGGCATGAATTTGAACCCGGCGACTGGGATTACGCGGCAGCCAGGCTTACGGGTCACCCTGACCTGCTGATCATCCAGGATACCAATCTGGGCTTTCGCAACTGCCGGGAAGGCTGGCCCGAAGTTTTGACCTCAGGCGCCGGCAATGTTCTGCCGCAGGATATCATCATCCAGCTGGGGCAGTACAACGATGGGCGGGAAAACCCTCTCCTTGAACGCATAACGGATTTGAATCTGGCGGACCGTACTACCATTGTTACATCTTTAAGCGATCTGCGGGCCTGCAAGGTAAAAATAGGATTATCGCTTTCCTGGGAAAGGATGATGGAAGAAGTTGCAGCAGCAGTCTTGAGCAGCAGCTGTCCCTTTGCTGACGCCGGGGGAAAAGCAGTGAAATACAGGCAAGTAATAGTAACATTAGGTGCCAGCGGAGTAATCATTGTCGGCCGGGAAAAAACCACCATGATTTTTGACCGCAGCTGGCAGGAAGGTGATTTTGCCAATCATTTCCCCGGCCAGGTAATGGGTTATCATGCCTGCATACTGGGAGCCCTGGCTTCTGATTGGGCAGAAGAGCCCCAGACCATGGACTGGGTGGGAGCCTGCGCCAAAGGGATCAAACTATCGCGCAAGCTGCACATCATAGGCTATGAAGCAGTTGAAAAGGATAATTATAAACAGCTGACTTTTCCATTTGCCGGCATAGCTGATTTTTATCGTGAATTATGCTCGCAGGACGGAAGCCGGGAAAATTATGCCGGCGGAATAATCGAAAACCTGGGATTCTTCAGTATGAACAATGAAGCCCTGATCGGCAGGGAAGCGGAAAATGACTGGACGATCCTGGAAGAAAAACTGCTCAAACGGCAGCTGGTTTGCTTTGCCATGCAGGACCCGCAGAATGCGGTAAATGAATGTGCCCGCAATATAGTGCTGACCGGTTCACTTTCCGCTCTGCCCGATGTTCCGGTGGAAACCATCGGCGCCTGGTCCAGTGCGGACCGGCAGGAAATCGAAGGAGTCCGCAGTGTGAAAAATGCCATGCAGGAATATCTGCGGCTCAAAAGTCCGAAGATCCCCCTGTGTGTGGCAGTATTCGGGCCTCCGGGGGCAGGTAAATCATTTGTAGTCAAAGAAATTGCCAAAGGCCTGGGCATCAGTGAAAATGCCCAGCTGACCTTTAACCTTTCCCAATTCGAATCATCCCAGGAATTGCTTACTGCTTTTCACCAGATAAGAGACCTCAATCTGCAGGGCAAAATGCCGCTGGTCTTCTGGGACGAATTCGATAATCCCTGCGAAGGCAGGAATTTAGGCTGGCTGCGTTACTTTTTAGCCCCCATGCAGGACGGTGAATTCAGTGACCATGGCATAGCCCGGCCGCTGGGCGGAGGGATACATGTTTTCGCTGGCGCCACCCGCCATTCGTTTGCCGAATTTCAAAAGGGTAATTCCATCGAAGACCGCAACGCTAAGAAACCTGACTTTATCAGCCGCCTGAGTGCCTATATCAACATCCGGGGCATCAACGGCAATCCCAATACCGTTGAGGACCGGCTTTATATGATCCGCCGCGCTTTCATCCTCAGGCATTATCTGGAGACCAGCGCACCGCAGATAAGGAACGATGAGCGTTTCAATATCGAAACCGGAGTCCTCGATGCCCTGCTTCGGGTCAACAAATATTATCACGGCGCCCGCTCTCTGGAAAACCTGATCAAAATGAGCAGCCTGGCTGATAAACGCAAATTTGAACTATCCAGCCTGCCTCCGGACCATATTGTCGGCATGCATGTAAATGTCAGGGAATTTAAAGCCCTCACCACCATGGCGGAATGGAAAACACTCAGCATCGGCATTGCCGGCCACAGCAGCCTAGATCCCCGCCAGACCGAAAAATTGGAACAGGCGGTGAGTGAGGCCATCAACTTTATTGAACAGCAGTTTGCCCAACATTACCTGACTATTTTCTCCACCCTGGCCGCGGGAGCCGAGCGCCTGATCGCCAGACAGCTGCTGAAGCAGGAAGCCGCCAGATTGATCGCCATATTGCCGCTGCCGCAAAAAGAGTATCTGGACGAATTTGCCCCGGAAAATGACTGCTGTCCTGACAGCCCGGGAGCCGAACTGCGCAAAGAACTGAAATACTGGCTGGAACATAAAGCCATCGAAATAATTGAAATGCCGCCGTCGTCTACCAGGAAATCAGCCTTTACCAAGGCCGGGAATTATATCGCTGAATACAGCGATGTGCTGATAGTCCTGTGGGACGGCAGTGAAGACGAAGACGACCCGGTGACCGTACAGATCCTTGATAAAGCCGCGAAAATGAACAAACCCATCTGTCACATCTGGGCGGACAACTTTGCCCCCGGCCCCGGCAAGCCCCAGCCCCAGCCCACCGACAAATGCGGCGAAATAACCTACAAAAACTTTTAGGAAACAGGGGGAAGCAGGGGGACGTTCTTTTTGCTTCCTTTTTTGACAGTGAGGGGTGAGGCGTGAGGAGTTGCGCTTCGCGCTCGGAAGCAAGGGGGAAACTGCTTGCCTGTGCCCCGGAGGGGTGCGTGTAACGGGGACGGTCCTTTTTACACGCTTTGTTTTAATCATTCCGGCTTATATCCGTTGCGTCTGACCCCTGACTCCTGTCTTCTAACCAACTAACCCCCAACTGTTCTCAGGCGCTTATTTTAACCATTCCGGCTTGTACAGGTTTTTATTTAAGCCGTATGGTTAAAATCGTTTGGGCCCGGTCTTACATTGTACAAGGCATAGGGCAGTTATGTTGACGCTGTTTATCGGTAATATAGGTGTTTAAGGGCTTAATCGCCTTTACCTCCCTGCGCTTGTTTTAACCATCCCGGCTTATTACGGGGCGTACTCCTCACCCCTCACGCCTCACGGTTAATCGCCTCACGTTTAAGTACTTGCTTTTTAAAAGTAACAGCGTTACTATATTATTAAATATTACCTTTTGGATTATTAAAACTGCAAATTTTATATTTTAAAGGCAAGAGTCATATCTTTTAACAAATGGAAAGGGGGAGCAGACAGTGAAAAGTTGTATGGGTCATATATTGGAAGTTGATCTCTCAGATGGAACTATAGTCAGGAAGAAAGTGCCCGGGGAAGTGTATGACCAGGTTTTGTCGGGCAAGGGACTGGGAGCATGGTATCTGTACAAGCATATCCCGCCAGGTGCTGAACCGCTGGGTGCTGATAACATCATTGGCTTTGTCAGTGGTGCATTGACCGGCACCGGAGCTCTTATGTGCGGCCGTTGGATGGTGGTGACTAAATCTCCGCTGACCGGCGGATGGGGCGACGCAAACTGCGGCGGCACTTTCTCTCCGGCTATCAAACAATGCGGTGTGGACGCTATTTTTTTCAAAGGAATCAGTGAAAAGCCCGTCTACTTTTATATGGACAACGAGGTATGCGAGTTAAGGGATGCTTCTGAATATTGGGGAACGGATGCGGTTGAAGCAGAACAGAAACTGCTGGGCAGCAGCAGTGGTAAAAGAAAAGCTTCCGTAGCTGTAATTGGTACAGCTGGGGAAAACCTTTCTCTGATCTCCGGTATCTGCAATGAGGGAGGCAGGATTGCTGCCCGCTCCGGAGTCGGAGCAGTAATGGGCAGTAAAAAACTCAAGGCCTTGGTTTTAGCCGGCAGTCAAAAAATAGACTGCGAGGACAAGGAAAAAGTCAAGGAACTGAGTAAAGAACTGGCAGCCAAGGTCAAGAAGGCTTACCCGCCTGAAGTCATGAAAGGCAAGATCTACGGCACCTTGGGAAAAGTAATGGGCATCCTGCCTCTCAGCATGCCTTTGGACGGCTCTGCCAATGTTGCTCCCCTGCGCAAATGGGGTACTTCTGTCAATACGGTCATGGCGGTAAACATGGGCGACGGCCCGGTAAAGAACTGGGGGGGCGTGCCTAAAGATGTTCCCGCTTTGGCTAAAAGTTTCGATCCTGATAACATCCTGGCCCGGGAAACGAAAAAATACCATTGTTACGCCTGCCCTTTAGGCTGCGGCGGCGTCATAGATATCAGCGATCTGAATGGCGGTGAATTTGCTCATACCCATAAGCCTGAATACGAAACTATCCAGGCTTTTGGTCCTCTGCTGCTCAACAACAAACTGGAATCGATACTTTACATTAATGAGCTTTTAAACCGGGCCGGCATGGACAGCATATCTGCCGGCAACACAGTTGCCTATGCCATTGAATGTTTTGAAAAAGGACTGATCGATAAGCAGCAAACCGGCGGCCTGGAACTTAAGTGGGGAAATGACCAGGATATCGTCAAGCTGGTAAAACAGATGGTAGCCCGGGAAGGCATCGGCGACAAGCTGGCAGACGGGGTGAAAAAAGCGGCGGAATATTTTGGACCTGATACTGCATTATATGCAATGCATGTGGGCGGGCAGGAACCGGGCATGCACGATTCCAGATATGATACACAGCTGGCGGTTCACTATATGACCGAACCGGCTCCCGGCAAGCACACTATTGGTTCCGGCGGTATGTATGGAAATATGGCCTTATGGGATATTTGTTCCTGGGCTCCGCCAGTGAAACCTCATCCCAAGAAAGCCGATCATATTCCCAATGAAGCAATCGGCATCGCCAGTTGTGCAACCGTCTGTTATTCCATGCTGGTCGATGGCTCGGGCGGATGCTATTATGGCCAGCTTATGGGGGTCCACATGTGGAAACTGACAGATTATTTAAATGCTGCCGCCGGTTGGCAAAGGACAGGTGATGAGTATCTGGAAATGGGGAAAAGGATCCAGACCCTGCGCCATATGTTCAATATAAAGCATGGTATAAAGCCTGCTGACCGGCACCTGCCCAAAAGAATGCAGGGAGATCCGCCGCTTAGATCCGGTCCCTTGAAGAACGCAACGACCCTGGCGGATGCCCAGGCCAAATATCACTGGCAGGCTATGGGGTATGACCCGGAAACCGGTATCCCCCTTGACGAAACGATCCAGGCGTTGAATATCCCATCATTATTGGAACTGGAGGCGGAGGTTATAGCATGATCAGGGTTCGAGTCACTGCCCCTCCGGGCTGTAACCGCAGTAAACTGGATGAGAAAGGCTGGATGGAGCTGCCGGATGGAGCCTTGCTGTCTGATGTACTCAAGGCGCTTCGCATGCCCAGGCTTTTGGCACGGTTATTGATGGTCAGTATCAACGGAGCCATCGCGCCCCCGGACACCAAACTGGCGAATGGTGATTCCATCGCCTTTTTTTCCATGATCTCCGGCGGATAGCTTTTTAAGAAAGAAAGGAATAAGAATATGCCGCGTGCAGCGAGAAGTAATTTAGAGATAGAAAAAGCCAAAGATCATATCCTGGACCAGGCTTTAGAGATCATCGGCAAAGAAGGATATGCCAGTCTTTCCATGCGTAAACTGGGAAATCGTCTGGGGTGTGCGGCCAAAACCATTTACAATTATTTTTCTTCCAAGGAAGAGATCTATATACGAGTGCTGACCCGGGGTTTCGAGATGCTCAATGCCCAGGCGGAAGCTGCCCTGGAAGGGATTGCCGATCCCCTGGAAAAATTGCGCATGCTAAGTACAGTATACCTCCGTTTCGGCATGGAAAATGCCAATTATTATAATATCATGTTCAACTGGGACGTCCCCAAGTATACGGATTATATCGATAGCGACCTGGAGCCTGTAGCCCGGGAGGAAAAAGAAGTAGCTTTCTATTTTGCCCGGACGGCAGAAGAAGCGCTGGCTCAGATATTAAAAAACGCAAAGGCTCCGGAAGAGCAGATCACTTTTCAAGTCATCCGGTTATGGGCGGGACTGCACGGCCTGGTATCTTTGTATAACAGTCATGGCTTCCGGGAGTATGAGGCCAATCCCGAAAAATACTTCCAACAGATCGCCCATGACCTGTTGGCCGATTTGGCTGATTTCAGGCCGGAATGATCACCAGCACATCATTCGATAAAACAGGAGATCACAACTGACCAGCAATAAATGGTGAGGAGAGATAGGGAGGTTTTTTAAAATGGCTCACTTAAAGGATGATTTATCCATTGCTTTGTTTCAGCTTTCCCTGAAGGCAATATCTATGACTTTTAGGCTCAGTGAAAAGATGCGCAGAGAAATCTGCAATCCGGAAACAGGATTTGTTTTTAACGCCCGTTATTTGATCTGTACCAAAGATGATTCGGTGAATGTTCATGTCCAGTTCAAAGATGGCAGGATGAGTTCCGGCCAAGGTAAGATAGATGATGCCGACACCATCATCGTTTACAAGGATAAGCCTACCCTGGCCAGAATGTGGAGCAAGAGCGGAGATGAGACCCTGGAGCTGCTGCTGACCAATGAAATGAGTTATTCCGGCAATATGGCATATCTTTCCCGCTTCTCTTATCTCACCGGATTGCTTATAAGCGGCAAGGGCAAAGAGCCGCTTCAGGAAGTGGAAGAAGTGGATATTGAAAAATGCCGGGAAAAAACCGACCACGTCCAGAGATATCGCAGTGGTCTGAATCGGAAGACAGACCAGGTCCAGCATCTTCCAGATCCCTATCTGGCAGATTACAGCCTGAATGATTTTCCGCGGCTTAAATATCTGCGCAACCGGCGCTTTGGCATCAAACCCACCATCTGTATCGAGAGGGCTGACTTGCTGACCCAGTATCACCGGGCCAACGGCTTCGAAGTCGATAAAGAGAATAATCCCCTGGACCCCGGCCTCCGCCAGGCCCAGGCACTGCGCTATATCCTGGAACATAAAAAGCCGGTCATATGGGATCATCATCTGGTTCCCGGATCCACCACCTCCAAAGAAGTTGGTGTCCCCCTTTATCCTGAATTCATCGGAACCATGATCTGGACCGAATTAAAGACCATCTCCACCCGCAAGCTCAATCCCAACGATTTATCCCCGGCCGATGCAGAGAAGTTGGATATTGAAATATTCCCCTACTGGCAGGACCGGACTGTAAGAGAATACTGCCGGAAAGAATTCGGTTATCCTCTTTCCCAGCAGCTCGATGAACGTTTCGTCTTATACTTCATGATGAAAAACAATGCCATTTCCCATACGATACCTGATTTTGAAACCGTTTTGCATAAAGGCCTTGAAGCAGTGGCCGAAGAAGCAGCAAAGAAGGAAAACGAGACCCAGGATCAGGCCAGGAAAAACTTCTACCGCTCCATGCAGATCGCCGTGGAGGGTGTCATCGACTATGCCCGTAATCTGAGCCGTGAAGCTGCCCATATGGCAGAACAGCTGGACCCGTCCAAACCGGAAGAAAACCAGCGCCGGGAAGAGCTGCTGGAAATGAGCCGGATCTGTATGAAAGTACCTGCTAAACCAGCGGAATCCGTTTATGAAGCAGTTACCTCCATTTGGACTGTATTTACTGCACTTCATCAGGAAAATGCCAACTCCGCGCTTTCCATCGGCAGATTGGATCAGCTGCTGCAGCCTTTATTCCTGAAAGATATGGAAAAGGCCTCCACACCGCAAGCAAAAGAAACAGTCATAAAAAAGACCATGGAATACGTGGGAAGCCTGTTCCTCAGATTCAATGACCATGATCCGCTGGTCCCCGGAGTTGGCAACAAGCTGTTCGGAGGCACTTCTTCTGATGATACCGTAACCGTTGGCGGCGTGGACAAAGAGGGAAACAGTGCGGTCAATGACATGACCTACATCATATTAAAGGTTGCGGAGATGCTTTGTTTCCAGGATCCCAACATGAATGCCCGCTACTATCCGGGCGTGAACTCCGAAGAGTATCTGCGCCGATTGTGTGAAGTCAATATAAACATGGCTGCATCACCCATCATTCAGAATGACAAAGCAGTCATAGAAGCTCTGATAAATGAAGGGATCCCGGCGGAAGACGCCCGCGATTGGGGAGCGTCAGGGTGTGTGGAACCCGATATCTGCGGCCGGCATTACGGCCATACCAATTGTATGCTCCTTAATACGGTTGCCCCGATGGAAATGGTTTTAAACAACGGCTATCATCCGGTCATGGAAGAGCAGATCGGCCCTGAAACCGGCGACCCGGCAAATATGAAAACTTTTGACGAATTCCTTAATGCATATAAAAAACAGCTCAGATATCTGATGGAGATGTCGGTGGAAGCCAACAACTACCTGGGCGAAGCCCATAAGTACATGCATCCCACCCCGCTTTTGTCAGCCTGTTTCCGGGGGCCCATGGAAAAAGGCATGGACGTGATCAATGGCGGGGCAGTATATAATACTTCCGGTGTAGCCTTAGTATCCATTTCAGATGTGATCGACAGCCTGTGCGTGATCAAGGAACTGATCTACGAAAAGAAAGAACTGGATTTTCCAGCTTTGCGGGCGGCTCTGGCTGATAACTTCGAGAAAGAAGAGAATAAAAAGATACTGATGAAGATAAATCAAGTCAAAAAATTTGGTTCAGCGGCGGAGAATGGAGAACCGAACCGGATCGCCCAGGATTTAATGGATTACTGTTATGATTATTACATTTCACAGAAGAATTACCGCGGCGGCATTTATTGGCCGGGTTACTGGTCCATCAGTTATCATGTCGGCTTTGGTATGCTTTCAGGCGCCCTGCCATCGGGAAGAAAACGCGGCAAAGCCTTTACGCCCGGTCTGACTCCATCCCCGGCAGCATCTGATCAGGTTTTAGACAACATTCATGATGTGAGCAGGCTGAATAACCTGAAAATGCCCAACAACATTGCTTTCAATGTCAAGCTGGTCCCCCACCCGGGTGACCCCCAGGAAGAAGTGCTCGATCAGTTCGCCAGTTACATCAAGAGTTATATGGAAATGGGCGGCATGCAATGGCAGTGTAATGTGATCACATCTGACACGATGCGTGAAGCCATGAAAAACCCCGATGACTACCGCTGGCTTATCGTAAGGATCTCCGGTTACAATGCCTATTTTGTCAAGCTGAATGCCAATATGCAGGAAGAACTGATTGAAAGAGCGGAGTATATGAGCCGATGAAAACCAATGTCAATTACCCTCTGGTTGCAGACTTGAAAAGGAATTCCCTGGATGATGGACCAGGCATCAGGACCGTGGTTTTCATGAAAGGATGTCCGCTGTCCTGTGTCTGGTGCCAGAATCCGGAAACCAAATCATCGCAGCAGCAAATCGTTTATGAAGCAGACAAGTGCATCGGCTGCCGTGAATGCATGAACGCCTGCAGTCAGGAGGCGATTAAAATCAAAGAAGACGGAAGTTACCCCGTCGACCAGGCAATATGTCAGCTATGCGGAAATTGCATCGATGCGTGCTTAGCCCAGGCTTTGCATTTTGCCGGAACTGCCTATAGTCCAGAAGATCTTTATAAAAAATTGATCAAAGACGAAGTTTTTTATAAAAACTCTCATGGCGGGGTTACCTTTTCCGGAGGTGAACCGACCCTGCACATGTCCTATCTGGCTGAAACGGCACAAAAACTTAAGGAGCGAAATATCCATATCTGCCTTGAGACCTGCGGTTTCTATAACCGGGAAAGATTTGAAACGGAACTGCTGCCTTGGATCGATCTTATCTATTTTGACATAAAAATCTATGACCGGGATCAGCACAAAAAGTACTGCGGCGTCTATAATGACATCATACTGGAAAACTTTGCCGCCCTTTACCGCAGCAATACGGTCAACGTACTGCCTCGCATTCCATTGATTCCGGGCATCACCACGGAAACAAGCAACCTGTTGGCCATCAGGGACTTCCTGCGGGACTGCCGGGTCAAAGAGATTGGCCTGCTTCCCTACAATCCCCTGTGGCTGTCCAAACCCCAAACCATCGGTATCAACCCGGAGTATGACCAATCAGAATGGCTGAAAAAAGAGGAAAATGACATCATCAAGGACATCTTCCGGGAATTCTCCTTTAAAAATTTTTAGGAAGCAGGGGGACGTTCTTTTTGCTTCCATATTTGACAGTGAGGAGTGAGGGGTGAGGAGTGAGGAGTGAGGAGTGAGGGGATCCTTGGCTCACGCGTTGCAGGGGAAGATAGTATCTTCCCGTTACCTGAGAACAGTTAGTCAGGCGCTTGTTTTAACCATCCCGGCTTATGAAGGTTTTTATTTAAGCCGTATGGTTAAAATCGCTTGGGCCCGGTCTTAAACAGTGAGGGGTGAGGGGTGAGGAGATCCCTGGCTCACGCGTTGTAGGGGCGCACATTGTGCGCCCGAAAGGTTGTGCGCCCGAAATCGGCGGCGGGCGATCACTGATCGCCCCTACATAACAACGACCATACACCACCTCACCCCTCACTCCTCACGCCTCACAGTTTATGCTTCCTGCTAAAACATTGGCGTTAATTATTCATATATATTAATATAAGTAAGAGATTTATCAGTTAAACATGCACTGCAAAAGGGGAATGATACAAATGGTTATTACAGGTCTCATAATAATACTGCTCCTGGTGCTGGCAATTCCATTTATCAGCAAGACAGTGGAAGAAAATCTGGAGCCGTTTCTTTTTATAATGGGCCTGGCAGCCGCCTTCATATCAGGGATAATGAACATCGAGCTGGCCATAAAAGCCCTTGAAGAACCGATAATGATCGCGTCAGCAGTGTTCGCGGCCGGAGCGCTGTTTTTCCTGCTGCATAAGAAATTTCAAACCTTTATAAATATGGTTTTACAGAAAGTCCCGCTCGCTGTTTTAGTCTTTCTGGCTATTGTTTTACTGGGGCTGCTGTCCAGCGTAATTACCGCCATCGTAGCAGCGATCATTCTGGTGGAAATTATTTATCTGCTGCCGCTGCAGCGGAATCAAAAAATCGTCGTCTGCATCATAGCCTGTTACTCCATCGGCCTGGGAGCAGCCCTTACTCCCATCGGTGAACCGCTGGCAACCATAGCCATATCCAAATTGGATGAAAGTTTCTTTTACCTGTTTTACCTGTTAGGCAAATATATTATTCCGGCCGTAATCGGGTTTGGAATATTTGGCGCCGTATATGTTGCCCGGACCAGCCAAAGCTCCACCCGGGGCAATACTGATGAAACAGCAGAAGAAGAAGAAATCGTTGAGCAGGAAACCTGGAAAGGTATTATCGTAAGGGCTTTAAAAGTCTACTTGTTTGTAATGGCTTTAGTATTTTTAGGCGAAGGCTTCCAGCCATTGATCGACAAATATGTGCTGGGGCTTTCACCGCAGCTCTTGTACTGGGTAAACATGATTTCAGCCGTACTGGATAATGCCACCCTCACCGCCGCAGAAATCAGCAACCAGATGACCGATACTCAGGTAACGGCAATTATAACGGGCCTGTTGATCAGCGGCGGCATGCTGATCCCCGGCAACATCCCCAACATCATTTCCGCCTCCAAACTGCGGATCAGCAGCAAAGAATGGGCCGTGTGGGGCGTCCCCTTAGGCCTGGTAACCATGCTCATCTACTTCATAATAATATTTTAGGAAGCAGGGGGACGTTCTTTTTGCTTCCTTTTTTTTAACAGTGAGGGGTGAGGAGTGAGGAGGAAGCTCGGGGACTGACCCAACTGCTGCCCGAAGGGAAGCTGGGGGTCTGTCCTCATGCTTCCGAAGATCAAAGCGAAGCACGGGGGAAACTGCTTGCCTGTGCCCTATAGGGTATGCCCTGAAGGGGTAACACATCTGCTGCCCGAAGGGAAGCTGGGGGAAATCTGCCTGCCTGTGCCCTATAGGGTATGCCCCGAAGGGGTATCCCCTGTGCTTCCGGAAGCAAAATCGGAAGCAAAAAGAACGTCCCCCTGCTTCCTTACGCTTTAAAGATGATATTTGGACTGATGCCGGTTACACGAGCTATTTGCCGCTGTGAAACACCGTCACTTTGTTTGATCTGCTGCAATATTTCCTTTCGAACTGCTTTATCCAACTGTAAAAGTCTGCTTATTGGCTCCCCGTTCATAAGCGCTGTAATTTCTTCCTTTACTTCGACGTCACTCTTGCGGGGCTTGAACTGATCATCAAGGCATTGGTCGTCGTTTGCCTGCAGCATAAACTCTTTGAATTCCTTGACGGCATCGGATCTGTTCTGGTGTATCATTCCCAGAATAAATGACGGTTCGGTCAGGCCGGGCAGATATTCCCTGCCGCCATAATAAGCGTGAATACTGCTCCAGGGGTAATCTTCGGCGGCCGCTGCCAGCCCTGCTTTGACCGGATTATTATGGATATAACGTATCACGGACAAGAGGGAAGCATCCGTTTCCACACATTCACTGCCGAATCTCCCCTGAAATACATGGCCGCACCGGTCATATTTCTGATTGTACCACCATGCATAACTGGTCCCGACCCTGCTCATGATTCGCGAAACATTATCATCGTTTTCTCTCAACATAAGATGAATATGATTGTTCATCAGGCAATAGCCGTAGACCCGGAAGGAATCGTCTGCCTGCTTGTGGAAGAGTGTTATAAGAAAATGCTTGAAATCGTCATCGTCATAGAATATATCCTGGCGATTGATCCCCCGGAGGACTACATGATAAATGCCGCTTTCACATTGTTCCCGTGCTATTCTTGGCAAATTTCACCACATCCATTTTTAGTTAATTATACCATAAATAAAAAATAGGAAGCAAAAAGGAAAACTGCCTGAAGGAAGCTCGGAAAAACTGCTTGTGCACCGAAGGACTGTCCCATCTGCTGCGCGGAGCGAAGCTCGGGGAAATCTGCCTGAAGGAAGCTCGGGGACTGTCCCATCTGCTGCGCGGAGCGAAGCTGGGGGACTGTCCCCAGTGCTTCCTGAAGCAAAACAAGGAAGCAAAAAGGAAGCAAAAAGAACGTCCCCCTGCTTCCTAAAGTGTCGCGGATAACCACACTGCCGGCCCCCGCCAAAGTTTCATCAGCGATATTGATATGGTTGACGATGGTAGTCCCCAGGCCGATATAGCAGCTGCTGCCCATATGGCAATGGCCGCCGATATAGCAGCTGTTGCCCATATGGCAATGGCCGCCGATGGTGCAGCCGGCAGCAATAATATTGTTATTGCCGATTTTAAACTCATGCCCCAGGTAGACCCCCTGCCGGATAAGGTTATTGTCGCCCATCGAGCCGCCGAAGCCAGTGTGGGCATTGCCCATGATAACATTGTTCACACCCATTCTGATATCAGGCGTGACGTCGGCGCGGGGGCTGATATAATTGCGCAGCTGATAGCCGCTCTTTTCAGCTTTGGCGAAAATTATGTCCCGGGCGCGCATGCTGCGATAACCGTTGAACAGAGCCAGCATATCGTATTCATCCGGCGGATAAAGCGCCTGGATCTTTTCATAGCTGACCCAGGGCAGGCCCGCCAGTTCATCTCCCCCCAGATAATCCGGGTCGGAAACCAAAGCCGCAATTTGAAAATCCGCATTGTCCCGGGCGTCATAACAAAGCATTTTCATCAGCGTAATGCTGCCGTAAACGATAACTTTTTTCATAGAAAACATCCGCCTTTTTAAAAATTTAACATAAAAGCTTTCGCTGCCGGGCAGCAAATATCCTGCTGTCCTTATGGACACCTTGCCAGCGGCAGGGTAAAATTAATTAACAATTTCAAAAAAAGGGGACAAGCATGCGCAGGGAAGCATTTGACAAAATAATCCACCGGGTCATGGTCCGGCGCGGATACCCGGAATTTTTTGCTGTTCATTCATTCTGGGAGCGCTTTGACGACCTTTTCCATAATGACAGCGCCACCTGGCGGCAGAAAATCTGGACCCAAAAAAGAGGCTTCCTGTCCGAGAAAATTCAGGTATACGGCCTGACCGAAGCAAACTACCGCGATTATGTAAGCGATTTTTCCTACCTGAAAATGCTGCCCGTCAACGGTTTTTTCAGCAAATGGATCGATGACAAACTATCCATCAGATATATCCTGCAGCCCTATGCCGAATATCTGCCGGAGTACTATTTCCTGGTTAGGCGCGGGAAGGTGTTCCGTTTGCCGGATGCCCCGCCCGCGGTGGAAACGAGCATCGAAGGGATCCTGGCCCTGCTGGCGGATCGGCAGCATCTGGCCGTAAAGCCGGTAATCGGCTTCCGCAGCCAGGGCTTTTGCAAGCTGTCCCTGGAGTCCGGAAAATATTATATCAACCAGCAGCCGGTGCAGCCGCAGGAAGTACCGGAATTCCTGACAAATCTGAAATCCTCGGTCGTCACCGAATATCTGACCGCCAATGAGGATATCCGCAAATTCTACGCTCACGCCCCCAATTCCGTGCGGGTGCTGGTTATTAATGAAACCGGCCGCGACCCGCTGGTGGGGTATGCCTATATAAAATTCGGCAATTCAAAGTCGGGAGTGGCAGACAATGTCCATGCCGGCGGGTTATTTGCCGAAGTCGATGTGGCCAGCGGAAAGTTTAATGATGCGGTCGAATGGGAAGGCCGAAAACTGAACCGCTTTGAAAAACATCCCGACAGCGGCGAAGTCTTAAGCGGAACCCTGCCGCACTGGGAGCTGATCAAACGGAAGCTGTGCGAAATCAGCCGGTATATTCCGCAACTCAGTTATTTAGGTTACGATATTGTCATAACCCGGGACAGCTTTAAAATCATCGAAATCAATTCCCAGTCAGGCCTGGACATACAATGCTTCCGCCCGATGCTGCTAGATGAGCTCTGCGGAGATTTCTACAGAAGAAGAGGGATAAACAGTGAGGCGTGAGGTGTGAGGCGTGAGGAGAACCTTGGCTCACGCGTTGTTGGGAAAGATAGTATCTTCCCGTTACCTGAGAACAGCTGGTCAGGGGATAAACAGTGAGGTGTGAGGAGTGAGGTGTGAGGAGAACCTTGGCTCACGCGTTGTAGGGGCGCACAGTGTGCGCCCGAAAGGGTGCACCCGAAATAGGCGGCGGGCGATCACTGATCGCCCCTACAGAAACAATTGCGACACGGTTGTAGGAGCGCACAGTGTGCGCCCGAAAGGGTGCGCCAAAAATAAGCGGAGGGGACAAGCATGCGCAGGGAAGCTTTTAACAAAATAATCCACCGGGTCATGGTCCGGCGCGGGTACTCAGGCTATGATGCCGAAAATGTATTCTGGGAGCGCTTTGATGATCTTTTCCATAATAACACCACCACCTGGCGGCAGAAAATCTGGGCCCAAAAAAGAGGCTTCCTGTCCGAGAAAATTCAGGTATACGGCCTGACCGAGGAGAACTACCGGGATTATTTGGCGGATTTCACCTACCAGAAGCTGCTGCCCCTGGATGGCTTTTTCAGGAAATGGATCGATGACAAACTATCCATCAGATATATCCTGCAGCCCTTTGCTGAATATCTGCCGGAATATTATTTCCAGATCACTTCCGGGAAGCTGTATATCCTGCCCGATGCCCCGCCCGGTTTGGAGGCCAGCATTGAAGGAATTTTGAGCTTGCTGAAAGACCGGCAGGATCTGGTGCTGAAGCCCACAGCAGGTTCACAGGGCCTGGGCTTTTACAAGCTGCATTTATCCGGCGGCCGCTATTATATTAACGACCAACTGGTGCAGCCGCAGGAAGTCAGGGCATTACTGGCGAATTCAAAAGACGCGCTCGTTACCGAATATCTGACAGCTCATGAGGATATCCGCAGGTTCTACGCGCATGCCCCCAATTCAGTGCGGGTGCTGGTATTGAATGCGACCGGACAGGATCCGCTGGTGGCGAATGCCTATATAAAATTCGGCACCGTAAAGTCGGGAGTGATCGACAATACCCATGCCGGGGGGCTATTTGCAGAAGTCGATGTGGCCAGCGGGGAGTTTAATGATGCATTCGAATGGGAGGACAGGAAACTGACCCGCTTTAAAATACATCCCGACAGCGGCGAAGTTTTCAGTGGCACCTTGCCGCACTGGGAGCTGCTCAAACAGAAACTGTGTGAAATCGGCCTGTATATTCCACAACTCAGTTATTTAGGTTACGATATTGTCATAACCCGGGACAGCTTTAAAATCATCGAAATCAATTCCCGGCCGGGGATCGGCATCCAGTGTAAACGACCGTTTCTCAGGGATAATCTCTGCAAAGACTTCTTCGATGACCGAATCGAAAAGAAACGCCGGGGACAGTGAGGAGTGAGGAGTGAGGAGTGAGGCGTGAGGAAGCACGGGGACTGTCCCATCTGCTTCCCGCAAGGGAAGCTGGGGGACTGTCCCCTGTGCTTCCGAAGCCCGAAAGGGAAGCTGGGGGAAATCTGCCTGTGCCCCGAAGGGGTATCCCCTGTGCTTCCTGAAGCAAAAAGGAAGCAAAAAGAACGTCCCCCTGCTTCCACCAGTATCCTTCTGGATGAAGCAGCCGAGGCCCAGCTGGATTTCCCGCTTGTGGCCAAGCCCAGATTCGGACGCAGCAGCCAGGGAGTGATCAAAGTCAGCAGCCTGGCGGAGCTGGAATACGTTAAGGAAACAGCCCGCGAAACCGATTACATCCTCCTGCCCTATATCGAAGGCAGCATCATATCCGTCGACGCAGTAAGATCACCGGACAATAAAACAGTGTGTGTTGCCCGAAGGGAGCTGCAGCGCAACCTGAACGGCGCCGGCACCACCGTGGAAATTATTGAGAACCCTTTATTAAACGGGATATGTGAAAAAACAGCTGATATGCTGGGTATTATCGGCACGGCAATCTTTGAATTCATTGAAACCCCGGAGCAGCTGTATTTAATGGAAATAAACCCCCGCTTTCCCGGCGGAGTAGAGTTCAGTCACATGGCGGGATACGATGTGGTCACCAATCATTTGCGCTGTTTCACCGGCGAGGCCATCGAAACAAAAGTAAACATCAGAAAAATGATCATCGCCCGCAAATATGAGGCACACATCACGGAAATTAGTGAGGAGTGAGGCGTGAGGAGTGAGGGGAACCTTGGCTCACGCGTTGTAGGGGAAGATAGTATCTTCCCGTTACCAGAGAACAATTGGTCAGGCGATAAGGAAGCTCGGGGAAAACTGCCTGAAGGAAGCTTGGGGACTGTCCCAGCTGCTTCCCGTAAGGGAAGCCGGGGGAAACTGCCTGAAGGAAGCTCGGGGACTGACCCAGCTGCTGCCCGAAGGGAAGCCGGGGGTCTGTACCCTGTGCTTCCTGAAGCAAACCTGAAGCAAAAAAGGAAGCAAAAAGAACGTCCCCCTGCTTCCTTGGAGGAATGTGTATGGAAATCCTGGTCAGCATCTGCTGCATGACCTACAACCATGAGAAATACATAGCCCAGGCATTGGACAGTTTCCTGATGCAGGAGACGGACTTCGCCTGGGAAATTGTCATCCATGATGATGCCTCCGCCGACGGGACAGCGGACATCATCATGGAATATGCCCGCCGCTGCCCGAATATCATCAAGCCGCTTATACAGACGGAAAACCAGCAGAGCCGGGGGATAAAAGTCAACACCGTCTTTAACATGCCCCGCTCCCGGGGGAAATACATCGCCTTCTGCGACGGGGACGACTATTGGACCGACCCCCATAAACTGCAGAAGCAGATCACTTATATGGAAGCCAATCCCGGATGCAGCCTGTCCTACACCCGGGTTCAAATGCAGCAGGAAGCAGATCAGAAATCCTCCGGATTTATCAGGCCGTATAATGAAAGCCGCGTCGTACCGCTGGAAGACATCCTGAGCCGCAAAGGCATCAGCCAGATCAGTTCCCTGGTATACCGCAAAGAATGCATGCAGGAGCCCCCCGATTTTTATATGAAAGGCCCGATGGGAGACTATTTCATGTTTATATTCCTGGCCCTGCAGGGCAGCGCTTACTATATCGATGAGCCCATGTCGGTATACCGGATAAATGTGCCAGGCTCCTGGATGAACCGACTGTTTTTCGGCCACAAAGAGAAAAGGATCTGGCTCAACCGGGGCGTACTTAAAAGCATTGACGAGTTCAATCGTTACACCGGTTATAAATATGCGGACATAATGCGGTCCTGGCAGGCAGAATGCGAAGAGGCCATCGTCATGGCTGCAGGCGACTGGCAGCAACTGCGGGACGCGAAATATGTAAACTTCAGCAAAAAGCAATTCCTATACACCGCCGCCAAAATGTACACCTACAAATATTTACCCGGCCTTTATCAAAAGATGCGGGATGTGAAAAGAACTGTGAGGCGTGAGGTGTGAGGAGTGAGGCGTGAGGCGTGAGGAGTTGCGCTTCGCGCTCGGAAGCAAGGGGATACTGCTTGACTGCTTGCCTGTGCCCCGGAGAGGTGCGTGTAACGGGGACGATCCTTTTTACACGCTTTGTTTTAATCATTCCGGCTTATATCCGTTGCGTCTGACCCCTGACTCCTGTCTTCTAACTAACTAACCCCCAACTGTTCTCAGGAAACGGGAAGATACTATCTTCCCCTACAACGCACGAGCAGTACCCCTACAACGCCCCTACAACGCCCCTACAACACCTCACTCCTCACACCTCACCCCTCACAGTCTTAGGACTAATGGCCCAATCTTGTATAATTTTAGTATTTTGTTGATGATTTACCAATAGGTTGATGTATAATGTAAAAAATACTAGGATATTAGTCGCAGCTTATGGATAAATGGAGAGGGGTACACCGAGTGAACGAAGAGCGACGTACTTACGCCGAGGGCGATGATATAGAAATAGACTTAAGGCAGCTGATCATGGTTCTGAAAAAATGGGCCCGCCTGATCATCATCATGACTTTACTGGCGGGTGTGGCCGCCTGGCTGCTCAGCACCTTCATATTAACACCGGTCTACCAGGCCAACACTCTTCTTATGGTCACCCAGGCTACGGACAAGCTGTCCACCAACACCGCCAGCCCCAATGAAGACTTAAGCGATGTAGTCAGCACCGTCACCACCATCCCGGTTTGGACCATGAGCACCTACCTGGGACAACTGAAGAGCGAAGCTCTCATGCAGCGGATCATCGACAAACTGGACCTTGATGTCTCGCCCGGCGCTCTGGCTGCCATGATCGAGGCCCAGGTGGTCAAAGACTCCAACCTCATCGAGGTCAAGGTCAATCACACTGATCCGGAGACTACCGCCCGCATCGCCAATACTTTATCGATTGAATACCTGCAGCTGATGACCGACAAAAACCAGCAGCAAATGAGTCGCTCGGTAAAATTCCTGGAAGATCAGACCACCATCACCAATAAAGAACTGCGAGCCGCCGAAGATGAGCTCAAGGAATTTCAGAGCCAGCCCCGTGGCGTAGCCGTGCTGCAAGCCGAATTTGCCAGCCGCTCCACCGACCTGGCCAACTTTACCTCCCAGCTTAAAATGGCCTATATCGAGCTTTCGCAGTTAAGTTCCGGCGTCGCTTTACTGGAACAGGAACTGGCCAAGACCCCGGCTTACACCCGGGTGGAAAAATGGTCGGACACAAGCGGCGGCCTGGTTTACACCGAGGAAGCCAATCCCTTATATATATCCCTTTCCGGGCAATTATCCACCAAGCGAGCCGAACTGGCGGAAAAACAGGGCCAGGCTTCAGGGCTTTCCATGATGCTGGATTCCATCAATGCCGAGCTGGACGGTTTACAGGCCGAAATGGCGGAAAAAACCATGGAGCAGGACCGGCTGCAGCGGGAAGTAGACCGATTGCGGGAGACTTCCACCACCCTGACCCAAAAGGAGACCGAAACCCAGATCGCCAAGTCCATCGACTTAGGGGATACTTCCGTCATGGTCATTTCCGAGGCCTCCATCCCCAGCGATCCGGTCAAACCCAACACCATGATGAACATCGCCATCGCCATGCTCTTAGGCCTGATGCTCTTTACCCTCCTGGCCTTTTTACTGGAATACCTGGACAATACGTTAAAGACACCGGAAGATATCGACCGGGAAATGGCTCTGCCCACCCTGGGCGTCATCCCTAAGATGACCAAAAAGAACCGGCCGGAAGGCTTTGAAAGACTTATCACCAGTTCTAATCCCAAGTCACCCATTGCCGAAGCTTACAGGACTTTACGGACCAATATCGGCTTTGCCTCGGTGGATAAACAATACCGGACCATATTAGTCAGCAGCGCCAATCCCCAGGACGGCAAATCCACCACCACTGCCAACCTGGCAGTCGCCATGGCCCAGGCCGGACAGCGGGTGATCCTGGTAGACTGTGATCTGCGCAAACCGGTCATGCATAAGATCTTTCAGCAGGAAAACAGCCGCGGCTTCTCCAACCTGATCATGCAGGGACTGCCGGTAAGTGACGTGGCGAAAACCGTCATGGACAACCTGGACCTGATCACCAGCGGTCCCATACCCCCTAATCCTTCGGAAATGCTGAGCTCAGCCAAGACCCGCAGCCTGTGGGCCGAGCTCTCCAAAATATATGATTACGTTTTGATCGACTCGCCGCCGGTCCTGGCTGTCGCCGATGCCTCCATCCTGGCCGCCCAGGCAGAAGGCGTCCTGATGATCGTCAGATCAGGCAGCACCAGAAACGACTTTGCCCGCAAAGCCAAAGAACAACTGCTCACCGCTAATGCCAATATTATCGGCACCGTCATCAGCGGCATGAAGCAGGAGACCCAGGACTATCAGTATTACTATTACTACGCCGACGATGAAAAAGATAGCGAAAAAACCGGATTCTTCTCTTTTCTATAAAAAAGAATGATGGAAAAGAAGGAAAAATGTTGCAGTAGTAGAATATTTAGTGAGGAGCTTGGGTTTAGGGACTAGGGGCTAGGGACTAGGAGTCAGGGGCCAAGGTAACCAATATAGAAAACGACTCCCTGACGGGGGAGGTATACCATGTATGCTGATACCGATAGATTGATCGTATGGCAGCAATCACATCAATTAGTGTTAAAGATATACGAAATCACCAAGGACTTTCCAAGGGAAGAAATGTTTGGGTTAACTTCACAAATCCGTAGAGCTGCGGTTTCGATACCCAGTAATATAGTGGAAGGCAGAGCCCGAGGATTTAGTAAGGAATATAAAAGATTCCTGCTGATGGCAAGAGGTTCATTAGAAGAAGTTAAGTATCAGTTGCTTTTAGCAAGGGACCTGAAATATATAGAAGACGAAAAATATAAGGAAATCTTTAACGCTGCTGATGAAGTTGGAAGACTCCTTAGCGGCTTAATTAAGAGAGTAGGACAGTAGACAGCTGGGCAACAGACGGCAGGTGGAGGATAGAGAATAAGGAAATCCCTAACCCCTAGTCCCTAGTCCCTAACCCCTAGCAGCTAGGCAACAGACGGCAGGTGGAGGATAAAGAATAAGGAAATCCCTAGTCCCTAGCCCCTAGCCCCTAGCCCCTAGCCCCTAACTACTATTAGAAAGGTGATGCTACAAATGAACGCCGGTACCAGAATAAGAATACTTCTTCTGGTCGCAATAGATTTCGTACTCATCAACGCCGCACTGATCTTTGCCCTTTTATTACGCTTCGAGGGGATGCATATTCCACCAGAATACATTGAGGCGATTAACTATATGGGCCCCATCTCAGCAGCCGTCACCATCCTCATGCTGAACTTTTTCAGTCTCTACAACCGGGTATGGGAATATGCCAGTATAAAAGAGATGATCGCGATATTCGAAGCAGTGTTCCTGAGCTTTGCTATCGTCTGGATCCTCAGTCGATATACGCCCCTGCCGAATATGCCCCGCAGTGTGCTGCTCATCACCTGGGGACTGGTCTTCATATTCATCTGCAGTTCCCGCGTATATTGGCGCGTCCTGCGCGATGAGATACCACGTTTTAAGACCGCAGACCCCGCTGTCAGGAGATGCCTGATCATCGGCGCCGGAGATGCCGGAGCCATGGCAGCCCGGGAGATCCAGCAGAACAGCCAGCTGGGATTAAAAGTAGCAGGCTTTATCGATGATGACCCCGCCAAACAAAACCGCATATTATACGGGATACCTGTCGTAGGTACCCGGGAAGATATCCCCTGGCAGGTGAAACGGCATAACGCAGAGGAGATCATCATCGCCATGCCTTCCGCTTCCGGACAGACCATCCGAGAGATCGCCCGGATCGCCAGGAAGACCCCGGCCCGTCTGCGCATCCTGCCCGGCATTTATGATAGTACCCGCGGCCTGATGGCATCCTTAAGAGACATCCGGATGGAAGACCTGTTAGGCAGAGAAGCGGTAAAAATTGATTTAGAAGAAATCGCTGACTACCTGACGGAAAAAACCGTAATGATAACCGGCGCCGGAGGCTCGATAGGATCTGAAATGTGCCGCCAGATAATAGGTTTTAGCCCGCAGAAATTAATAATTATAGATAACTGTGAAAACAATCTGTTTGACATTCAGCAGGAGCTTAATAGGAAACTGGTAGTAACCGAGCTTCATACCGTACTGGTCGATGTAAAAAACGTCAGCAAACTGCAGACCGTTTTTATCAAATATCATCCCCAGGTCGTATTCCATGCCGCAGCCTACAAGCATGTACCCCTGATGGAAGACCATCCCGAAGAAGCCATGCAGAACAATGTGACCGGCACCAGAAATGTGGCGGAACTGGCAGATAAATTTGGCTGTGAAACCTTTATATTCATATCCACCGACAAAGCAGTCAACCCCAGCAGTGTAATGGGGGCCAGCAAGCGCATCGCCGAACTGGTCATAAAAGACTTAAACCGCATTAGCAAGACCCGCTTTGCCGCAGTCCGCTTCGGCAACGTCCTGGGCAGCCGCGGCAGTGTCATCCCCACCTTTATCAAGCAGATAGAGCAGGGGGGACCGGTAACCGTAACCCATCCGGACATGGTCCGCTACTTCATGACTATCCCCGAAGCAGTATCATTAGTATTCCAGGCCGGGGCACTGGCAAAAGGCGGAGAAATATTTGTGCTGGATATGGGAGAACCGGTCAAAATAGATGACCTGGCACGCGACCTCATCACCATCTCCGGTTATGAACCGGATAAAGATATTGAGATAGTATATACCGGCATCCGCCCCGGAGAAAAACTGTATGAAGAACTGTTTACCGACCGGGAAGGCATGCAGTCTACCAAACACGAAAGAATCTTTATCTCCCAAAAGCAACTGGATGAGAAATATGAAGGCATCATAAATACCGTAAACATCTTAAGCCAAAAACCTATATCAAGCCGCAAAGAGATTATAAAGCTGGTAGCCACCCTGGTCCCCGAATACCGCCGGGCCGTAAAAGAAGTAAAAGACGAAATCGCAGCGACTGACGATGAATAATGTAGGGGCGCTGTAGGGGCGCACATTGCTTGTGCCCAGAATGGGTATGCGCCCGCACCTTAACTGCCGGGCATGCCCGGCAACAAAATAAATTAATCGCCCGAAATAAACCAACCCCTAAAGGGTAAGCGATACATAGTATTTAGAACGAAGCCAAAGGTGAAGCATTATGTTTTACATAAAAATACTTAAAAGAGTCATAGATATTTTACTTTCCTTTATAGGATTGCTAGTACTTTCACCGATATATTTAATCTTAATTATTGCTATAAAACTTGATTCAAAAGGTCCCGCTCTTTTTAAACAAAAACGTTTAGGACGAGATAAGAAACATTTTAATATACTTAAATTCAGGACAATGCGAATAGATACACCAAAAGATATACCGACCCATATGCTTGAGAACCCGGAAATGTATATAACAAAGGTAGGAAGACTACTTAGAAAAACTTCACTTGATGAACTACCGCAGATCTGGAATATCTTTGTGGGACAGATGAGTATCATCGGTCCCCGCCCGGCGCTTTGGAACCAGGAGGATCTAATAGCGGAAAGAGATAAATATGGAGCCAATGATATTAAGCCAGGACTGACTGGATGGGCGCAGATCAATGGTAGAGATGAACTTCCCATAGAGGTTAAGGCTAATCTAGATGGAGACTATGTCAAGAACTTGAGTTTTATGATGGATGTTAAGTGTTTCCTTTTAACCATAGTAAGCGTTCTGAAAAGTGACGGCGTCGTTGAGGGTGGACCAACAACAAAGAAAAGAAAGGATGCTGTCACTAAGAAATCAGCTAATGAGGGGGTTATGTCTTAATGAATGCGGTAAGTAACGTAGAAAAAACGAATGATATGCAATTCTCGGCGTTAATGTCTGTTTATATAAAAGAGAAACCAGAGTTTTTAGATGCTTCATTATATAGTATTTTAATCAAACAGTCTGTGATCCCGGATGAAGTAGTTCTTATCAAGGATGGCCCATTGACCGATGAGCTGGAACTTGTAATAAAGAAGTATCATTCAAAATATCCTTCTATTTTAAAAGTGGTAGAACTACCTATAAATGTTGGTTTAGGTAGAGCTCTTAATACTGGATTATTAGAGTGTAGCTATTCATTGATAGCAAGAATGGACTCAGATGATATTAGTGCGTACAATCGTTTCGAAAGCCAGTTGAAACGATTCCAAATCAATCCGAACTTAGACTTGATTGGTTCAAACATAGTAGAATTTTTTGATAGTCCTGACGATCCTAAATTTGTAAAGGTGCTTCCAACTGAAATAGCAGATATCAGAAAAATGATAAAAAGGAGAAATCCTATAAACCATGTTTCAGTTATGTTTAGAAAAGAAGCGGTGATGGAAACAGGAGGATATATGCATTTGCTATATTTAGAAGATTACTATCTTTGGGTGCGTATGCTTAATAACGGTTGTAATATGGAGAACATCAATGAAAACCTAGTTTATGTAAGAACAGGCGAAAAGATGTTTGAAAGAAGAAGTAATCGAAAATATATAACAAGTTGGTATAAGCTGCAAAAGGCAATGCAACGTTTTTCTTTAATTAATAGATTAGATATGTTTATCAATATGGTTAATATAACTGTTTTTATATTAACTCCGCCTAGGATCAAACAGTATATATACAAGGTATTTCTACGTAAGGATGTAAATGCTGTAGATATAATATGACTAAAATTTATGGGGGATATCTCGACTGGCATTATAACGAGGACTATTATTCATAGATTCGGATGTTTTTAGCAAATTGCATGTTCAAGAATATACCGAAAGTCTTAGTTAAAGTACGTGCCTCAGAAGGATTGTATATGAGGCGTGGAGGAAAAAGGCATTTTCAGAGTGAAAAAGATATTCAATCAACATACCTCGATATTAGTCCAATATTGCGATACGGTGGATAATACAGGTATGCATTTCTAATAACATGAGACGGGTTTATACCTAAAAATATTCCGAGCAAGGGCATATCTAATCAATCAAGATGAGCAGTGAAAGCGGGTTTAACTTCATGTTAAAAAGCAGTTACTATATGAATGAATTAGCCAGAAATTCTGAGATACTGCATCAACTAAAGGAAACAGAGAGAGATCAGTTAAGAACATGTTTACTTGAGATTTTCAATGATGTAGTTAAGGTCTGTGAAAAGTATCATTTGACAATAATGGTTTGCGGGGGGACAGCTCTTGGGGCTGTTCGCCATTATGGTTTTATTCCATGGGATGATGACCTCGATGTAATGATGCCAAGAAAAGATTATGACAAACTACTTGAATTGTTTGAGGATGAGTTATCTTGGGGTTATTACTTATATGCTCCTAATACAAAATATGGGGCTATTAATACGTTTGCAAAGATAACGAAGAAAAACACAACTCTAATCGATCTTTATAATATTGAAGCTGACCACAAAAAAGGAATTTATATAGATATATTTCCCATCGAAAACATACCGGATAGTCCTGTTGTTAAAAGAGTGAAAGGCGTAATTGCCGATGTATTTGCCTTTATGGCAGTGTCAACACGTATGTATGCAACTAGAAATAAACTTATTGAAGAATATGTTTCGGCGAATCGTAAGAGTTTAATTAATTATAAAATTCGGTTATCTATAGGCGCGGTATTTTCGTTCTTGAGTTATAACAAATGGTATAACCTTTATGATAAATTTGTGAGAACCAGGACGAAGGGCGATTATTTTACTATTCCAACAGGGCGCAAGCATTATAGAGGTGAAATTATAAAAGGAAATGATTTATTTCCGCCTTCAGAAGGTGTGTTTGAGGGATTAAAAGTTATGCTGCCTCACAAACCAGATGTTTATTTAAACAACCTGTACGGTGACTATATGCAAATTCCACCGCCGGAGAATAGAGAGAGGCATTATTTTGTGGGAATTGATTTTAATGAAGAGACCTATCAGAAGAATAGATGATAAGGCTAAATGCTCATCAAATGGAGGATAAATTATGGGTATTGCAATAATAATTGCTGGGGGCAGCGGGAATCGCATGGGGCAAGATATTCCTAAACAGTTTATTAATGTTTATGACAAACCCGTACTTATTTATACATTAGAAGGATTTCAAAATCATCCCGAGATAGAGGCAATAGAAGTTGTATGTCTGGATGGTTGGCATGATATTCTTAGGGCATATGCAAAACAGTTTAATATTACAAAGCTAAAATGGGTTGTTTCCGGGGGAAACACAGGACAAGAATCTATAAGAAATGGTGTTTTTAATTTAAAGAATCATTGTAATGAAGAAGATATAATAATTATACACGACGGTATTCGCCCTTTAGTTGACGAATGTGTGTTATCTGATGTTATTGTAAAATGTAAAAAGTACGGCAATGCAGTTAGCTCTTTGCCGTATAACGAACAGATATTTCGAATTAGAGATGAGATTTCTACCTTTGAATATATTCCAAGAGAAACTTTGAGAAGAGTCTCGACACCCCAAGCATACAAATATGGGAAATTATTATGGGCATATGAAGAAGCTTTTAGTAGAGAAGTTGGCATTTATGGATCTGCTTATACAAATACGATGATGGTGGATTTGGGTGAAACACTTTATTTTGCAGCAGGATCAGAAAAAAATATTAAATTGACAACAAAAGATGATTTAGAATTGTTTAAAGCATATTTAAAATCTAATAAAGATTATTGGATCAAATAGGTATGGTTAGATTGTAATGGAGTGATTTATGTATGTTATACAATAATAATTATGAAAAAAACCTTAAAGAGACCCTTAATAATATTCATAATATAGATATGTTAAAAAATAAAAGTGTTTTAATTACTGGTGCCACCGGCTTAATTGGATCTGCAATTGTAGATACATTGATTTATGCGAATAAAGCGGAAAATTTTGATATTAACATTTTTGCAACGAGCCGTGATATTGATAAACTACGAAAGCGGTTCGAGAAATATTCTAATGATAAAGATCTCACATTTGTGAACTACGAAGCATCTCGTGATTTAAAATTTGATTTTAAAGTCGATTATATTATTCATGGTGCTAGCAATGCCCATCCTATTGCTTATTCATTAGAACCGGTTGAAACTATGATTAGCAATTTTTATGGTTTAAATAATTTATTAAATTATGCTAAAAATTTTAACGTTTCAAGGACTCTCTATATTTCATCAAGTGAGGTTTATGGAGAAAAGCAAGATAGTAAACCTTATCGCGAAGAGGATTATGGGTATGTTGATATATTAAACCCTAGAGCGTGTTACCCATCTACTAAAAGATCAGCTGAAACATTGTGTTCTAGTTACAAAATGGAGTACGACATAGATGTAGTTATAGTTCGCCCTGGGCATATCTACGGACCAACAATGACAAATAACGATTCAAGGGCTTTTGCTCAATTTGCCAGAAATGTAATTGAGGGAAAAGATATAGTCATGAAAAGTCCAGGATTACAATTGCGGTCATATTGCTATGTCTTTGATTGTGTGTCAGCAATTTTATCAGTGCTATTGAATGGAGTTTCTGGGGAAGCTTACAATATTTCAAATCGCGATTCTATTGTAACAATCAGAGATTTAGCTGAAAGTTTTGCCAAACGTTGTGGAGTTGAGATAGTTTTTGAAAACCCTAACAATGTAGAAGTTCTAGGTTATAATATGATGTCATATTCAGCATTAGATGCAAGCAAATTGGAGGGGCTAGGTTGGAGGGGGATTTACAATATTGATGATGGTGTTAAATACACAATTGAAATCTTGAAGAATAACCTGTAAAAGATGAAAGGGTATGGCACTTTTATAAGCTTATTAAGAGATTGGGCTAATCTGGCAGAAAAGTTGAAACACGTGTTTTGGAGGACTAGATGGTCATATTACATATTGCATCAATAACGGAAAATCTATTCAGCGGTGTATGCATAGTCGTCCCGCAGCATATTAAGGTACAGCAAAACATTGAAAACGTCGGGTTATTAAATATAAGAAATAAGATGATTAGCGGTGTTGAGCATCAGTTTAAATTTGAAAAACCTTTTAACTTAGATAAATTGTCGGATCCGTTTTCTAGACCGGACATAGTAATTTTTCATGAGGTATACCATACTGAGTATCTAGTAATTTCAAAAGAGTTGTCTAAAAGCAGAATTCCGTATGTTATAGTTCCTCATGGAAGTCTTACGCATGGAGCACAAAGTAAAAAGCGCCTAAAGAAGATTGTGGCAAATATGCTACTATTCAATCGCTTTATCAATCAAGCCAGCGCAATCCAGTGCTTGTCGAATGGAGAGCTTGATACAACTACATTTGGGGAAAGAAAATTCATCTGTACAAACGGCGTTGCCGTTCCGAATGTGAGGAAAATATCTTTTAATAAAAAAACGGTGGATTTTTTATATATCGGACGCCTAGATGCTTTTATTAAAGGATTGGATTTGATGCTGGAAGCTGTCAGACGAAAGTATGACTTTTTTAAATTGCATGATTGCACACTAAGTATTTATGGTCCGGATCTTAATGGCAGGTATGCTCATGTTGAATCATTAATTCGAGAAAACGGAATCGAAGATGTTGTTTCCATGAACCACGAGATTATCGGAGATAGTAAGGTTCAAAGGTTGCTGGAAGCGGATATATTCGTACAGACATCAAGATTAGAAGGAATGCCGCTTGGCATTTTGGAGGCGCTGAGCTATGGACTGCCATGCCTTGCGACTGAAGGAACGAATTTGGGAAATCAGATTCGGCAAAGCAATTCTGGTTGGGAGGCTAAGACAAACGCAGAAGATATAGCAAAAATGATGGAACGTGCTGTTTTAGAACGTGACACATGGAAGGACAAATCAGATAATGCAATTGCTTATATTAAAGAGAATTTCCAGTGGAGCAAGATTGCTGAGAATACCATAGATTCGTACAAAGAGATTTGTGGGATTTAAAAGATTTATCATAAGATAAAATAATCGACAATCAGCGACAATGATATTAAATATTGACAGGCATATACAATGGAATAAAAATGAATTAATGAGGAAATAGACGGTTGAAGCAAAGAATAGGTGAGATATTAGCACTTCTTAAACATAGCAATGACTTATCAACAGAAGAAGGAAGAAGGAGAGAGCGCGAAAAGAGAATATTATATTCAGCTTTAACAGCGGCACTAGCTAAAGTGATCAATACTGCTATTCCTCTATTAACTATCAAGATTACACTAGCTTATCTTGGATATGAATTATATGGATTATGGGCAGCGATAACCTCATTCTTTGCTCTATTTGTTTTTGCGGATCTTGGACTGGGCAATGGATTGCAGACTGAATTAAGTCGTGCAACAGGTAAAAATGACATTGAAACAAGTAGGAAGCTTGTATCTAGTTGTTATGCTGTATTAAGTATTGTAACCATTGGTCTAATAGGTCTGTTACTTGTTCTGTACCCATTCATTAACTGGGCAAAAATTATGAACGCTGAATCTTCGCTAGCAATTAGTATGACGGGTGGGTTTGTGCTTGCGATTTTTTTATCAAAACTAATAATGATTCCAATTTCTCTTGTTCAGCGCACGCAAATTGCTATCCAAGAAGGGTATATTACTAATATTTGGTCTTGCGCAGGAAGTATCTTAAGCCTTGCGATTGTTTATTTGTTCTCAATGATGGATTTGGGCAGGCTTGAAATGATGTGGGCATCATCGTTTGTTACTGTCGTAGTAACGGCCTTGAATGCGGTTGTTTTCTTTGGGATTAAAAGACGAGATTTATGTCCGTCAATAAAGTTTGTGGATAAGACAGTTGCGAAAGGCTTACTTAATACAGGTTTACTTTTCTTCTTCTTATCAATTCTTACCTCTGTTAGCTTGTCTTTAGATAATTACATAGTTACATTAACTGTCGGACTAAACGAGACAGCTTCGTACTCGATTGCATATAAAATAGCTAGTTTTATCGGGATAATATCCGTTATGCTTAGCACGCCTTTATGGGCAGCTAATGGCGAGGCATTGGTTCGAGGTGATGTGAGTTGGGTAAAAAGTCAAACAAGGAAAATGACCTTGCTTTCATTGGCATTAGCTGTCATGGCGACAATAGCGCTACTATTGTTTGCTAACCCTATACTAAATTGGATGGGGAAAGACCTAAGTGTTTCTGCGGCGCTGCTTTTAGGGATGTGCTTGACACAGATTTTAATAGCCACAACGAATCCCGCTTTTATGGTTCTCAATGCAAGTAGAAAAATAAAATGTCAAATGGTGATGTATGGATTGTATGCAATAGTGTCATTATCACTAAAATATGTACTAGGACTAGAGTATGGAGCAGTTTGGGTGAGTTGGGTTGGAGCTATTGCTTACTTATTAATAATATGTCCAGCCGTGACATTTTACTATACTAAGGTGATAAGGGAGAATAGATGATAATGGCTATTGTTATTTTGATGTTATTAATTGGTTTAATATTATCTATTGCGAAGCCATATGTTTTTATCCTTTATTATGGTTTATTTGGAACAAATTATGGAGCTAGAGGATTTACAGGGTTATTTGACTCAATATTTGAGTATTATTCCTTAATAATGCAATGCTTGGTTATTGTTGCACTTATCCGTGCTTTGCTTGATTATAAGAGAATAAAACACAATGTTAAAATGAAGAAATGGGTAAATGTATCGATACTTTTCTTGGCTACTTCAATAATATCCTTGATGATAGCCTTTGCCTTCAGCGACATCGCTGGAAATTTATTTTCGAGAACAATTATTGCCTGTTCTTCATTTGGACCTGCAGTGTTTATTGTTTGGTTAGTATATCGTTCAAATAAGGTGGCTAGTAAAAGAGCATTTTTGATATTTAGTGTAATACAATGCTTAATTGCACTTTTGATTATATATGGTCCAAGAAGTGGACTCACGTTTTTTGAAATGTTTAATGCAGGGCATTATAATAACGGATATTATTATCTTGACGAATATAATAATATGGTGGCAAGTTTTGGCGATTTATTGAATACATTTATAGGAGCTAAAAACAGTTTGTTTCTTAGGTGTGCTCAATTTCATAATTCAAACGGTCTTGGATTTGCAGCTGGGGTATTATTATTCTTACTGCTTTATTGGGGGTTTGTAGGAGATGAGAAAAGGAGCATATTTGTTAAAATCATATGTTCAATAGGTGTCGCAGTATCTTTTTTATTGTGGAGCAACTCGGGTATGCGAGGCGTTGTTCTTGGGTTGGCATGTGCCGCACTGATGTATAGTTTTCATGGTGTGTTTAGAAATCAGAAGGTAAAAGGAACACAGTTGCTTTTGGGCTTGAGTTTAGTTTCCATAATTGTAGTTCTTACTTTTTGGGGAAGTGGTAGCTTAATTAGCTATTTTGTCGGCGAAGGTGCTACTTCTTCATTAAACTCTAGGATGTTACTAATTGACCGTACATTCGAATACTTCTTTGACTTTTTCTTGGTAGGAAATGGTGGAGACCTTGACAATCTTGTATCACTTGGAATTGATCCACATTTCCTGCCTCTTAGGATATTTTGCATGTATGGAATAATCCCGGCACTTGTTTCGCTATATATGGTATTCTTTATGCCAATAAAAGAATTACTGCTTAGAAAAAATACATTCTACAGTTATGGATGCATATTAATAGTTGTTTTCGTCGCGCTAACTAATAATTATACTGAAACAGTATTATTCTGGGTATTACTTGCTGAAGGTGTCATCGAGGGCATAGAACAAAGAGGGATAGAATATACAAAAAGCAATAAAAGGAATCGAAATAATATTCTGTATGCCATTAATAAGGTAGGTGCAAATCATGATTAGGAAATATATCGACTTACTAAAGATGGAGCTTATTCTCATGGTTTCCACATATAGTGATAAGAATAGCATTTTTGGATACAAACTCTTCCATTCTAGCAATAATTACTTGGTTTTCACGCGGAATAGGTTTAAAAGGAAAGTAGTTGCTATTCATGATAAAAACGCAGTGACGGTGCCTGGAATAAAAAATGGAGATAGCTTTAGAATATATCCCAATTTGGATGCACCGATATTTCACAGAAACATTAAAATAAATACAAATACACTACCAAGAATGATTAATGTAGCAAAGTAGTTCAA